>OHPQ01000002.1_pt1 | contig 447610 bp, 304 predicted proteins | sample 1577821 | NCBI WGS metagenome assembly OHPQ01 (sample SAMEA3879509, study PRJEB24766) | human gut metagenome | biome: human-associated habitat; feature: feces | place: USA | collected 1985/1987 | reverse complement strand
ATATCAATGCCGTAATGATTCAGAATGATGTGCTGAGTACGGCGGCGGAGGAAGGAAGAGAGGAAGGCAGGCAGGAAGGCAGGCAGGAAGGCAGACAGGAAGGCAGACAGGAAGAAAAAATAGAGAACGCCCGAACAATGAAATCTTTGAATATCTCCTCCGAGGTCATCCACCAGGTGACGGGTCTGCCTATCAAAGACATAGAAGAATTATAAAAATAACAAGATATTATTTATTTTTCGTCTCGCCCGATTTTCGTTTTATGAAAAGCAGGCGGGACGTTCTGTTTTTTTCCGGCGTAGAGACAGATCTGTAACTTTATCTGGCAGGAATAATAACAGGCACAATATAAATGTGGTTAACACGTTTTTCTTCATGCTTCTACTCCATTTTTATCTATTTTAGCTCCAAATTCGTCTATGGGCTGTCCGGGAATGGGTCTATGGCTAAAATTGGACTTGGAAATAGTGATTATTGCACCGATGCTTTCCCCGCTCGCTTTACATTTGCATCGAAATCACTGTTAACAAATGTCTTTAATTTAAATTTAATTCTATGAGACAGAAACTATTTAATGTATTTCTTGTATGCCTGTTCTGCTTGACGGCACCTGCCGTTGCTTTTGCACAGCAAGCAATTAAAGTAACAGGTAAAGTAATTGACAGCACCAATGAAGGTGTACCCGGTGTCAATGTGTCTGTAAAAGGAGGCTCTTTAGGAACCATCACTGATATTGATGGTAACTATAAGATTGATGCTCCTAATTCTAAATCCGTATTAGTCTTTTCTTTCATCGGTTATGAGAAACAGGAAGTTGCTGTGGGTAACAGAACGGTAATTAATGTGACAATGAAGGATGACACACAATTGCTGGATGAAGTAGTTGTGGTAGGTTATGGTACATCCCGTAAAGGGGATTTGACGGGAGCATTAACCAATATGCGGCCTGATGCCAATGATGCCGCTAAAGCGATGTCTATTGACGGGCTGTTGGAAGGTAAAGTAGCCGGTTTGGTCGTTAGTACGGCTTCTTCCACTGCGGGTGCGGCTGCCTCGGTCACTATTCGTGGTGCCAGTTCACTGCGCGGTGACAACCAACCGTTGTATGTAATTGATAATGTGCCGCAGGCTTCTACGGGTGAATTCGGACGGTCGGCCATTAGTGGTGACTTCCAGATAGCCCAGGATCCTCTTTCTTCTTTGAATCCTGCCGATATTGAGGACATCACCGTTCTGAAAGATGCCTCTTCGACCGCTATTTACGGTTCCCGTGGTGCTAATGGGGTAATCTTGATTACGACGAAGAAAGGTAAACAAGGTAAAACTACGGTAAATCTTTCTGCAACTTTTACCGTAGCAAATGTTACCCGTCTGCTGGATATGGTAGATCTTGATGAATATGCTGCTTATCAGAACTCCAGGATTGGAGACGGACTCTATGCTTATTATAAAGTAGGAGATGAAATGAGGTATGTATACAACGATGCTTTGGCTAAATATGATCCTAATAATCCGGGAACATACAAACTGATATATTATCGTGACTGGCAAAAAGAGATTTACCACTCTGCATTCTCGCAAAATTATTCAGTATCGGTAAATGGCGGTAGTGGTAAAACAACCTATTATATATCTGCCAACTTTAAAGATATTAACGGTACGACGAAACAAACCGGTTGGAAGCAAGGTGACTTACGTGCTAACCTGAGTGCGGAACTTTCTAAAACAGTCAAAATAGATTTGAGTCTGAGTGGAGCTTTAAAACAAAATGATATGATGGCCGGAGGTAACACACTTGGAGGACCTACCAGTGCAATCTCTCGTACAGCTTTGGACTATTCTCCGTTTGAAAAACCGGATGATGACCCTTCTTTGACCAATGAAAATAAGACGAATGTATTCAGTTGGCTGAATGACTATGTGGATATTGCAGATGATAAGACCTTTAGAGGTAGTCTGAACCTGAACTGGAAGATCAGCAAATTCTTGTCATACAGTCTTCGTACAGGTGGTAATATCAATATCAACAATCGTAAGCGTTGGTATGGTCTGCAGTTGTATCAAGGTATGAACAATGACGGTTATCTGGCCCAGTCTGACATGAGTAGGAGTAATTACAGTGTGGAGAATATCTTGAATTATAATACAAAATTAGGAAGTATCGGTACTTTGGATGCTACGGCCGGTGTCACGTACGATGAGTATCATTCCTTGAATAAGAATGTGATTGGTAACCATTTTACTATGTTTGAGTTCAGAGAGAATGGGTTACATATGGCAGGCAATACCGTCTATTCCTCTCCTTCCCAGAACGACTATCAGCTTCTTTCTTATCTGGGTCGTGTGAACGTGAACCTTTATGACAAGTATCTGATTACCGCATCTATCCGTGCCGACGGTTCCAGTAAGTTTGCTAAGTCCAATCGTTGGGGATATTTCCCTTCCGGTTCGGTGGCCTGGCGTATGGAGCAGGAAGAATTCCTGAAAGATGTGTCTTGGTTGAGTCAGTTGAAGGTACGTGTCAGCTATGGTGTGACGGGTAATCAGTCTATCAGTCCGTATTCCACTTTCTCTATGTATGGGCAATCTTCCGGCGCTCCCATATCCTATGCTGATGGCTCCGGTAATCAGTTGACGAGTATGATTGTAACGAATATGGCAAACAACAGTTTGAAGTGGGAACAGACTGCTTCCTGGAACTTTGGTGTAGATTTCGGCTTCTTTAAATCCCGCTTGAGCGGTACGTTTGATTATTATATCAAGAAAACAAAGGATTTGTTGATTTCAAGACCTTTACCGGGTTCTTCCGGTTTTGGAAGCACTTACTACAATCAGGGTGGTCTGGATAACAAAGGTGTGGAATTCTCGCTGAATGCACAGATTATAGATACTAAAGATTGGAAATGGAGTGTAGGCGGCAATATTGGCGCCAATAAGAGCAAGATTACCGATTTGGGATTGTTGCCGTCCGATTGGGGATGTCTGGGAGAAAGAATCGGATATGAAGGTACAGCTTTGGCCGATCAATTCGGTGTGGCAAATGCATTTTTGCAGGGCGAGGCTCCGGGATTATTCTGGGGATATAAAACACAAGGTATTGTGCAGGCGGAAGATATCACGAGCGACGGTAAGGTGAAATATATTAAGAAAGACGGTACCGAAGGCACTTACACAAAGGCGGTTTCTGCCGGTGATGTTAAATTAGTGGATATGAATGAAGACGGTGAGATAAATGGCAAAGACCGTACAATCATTGGTAACCCCAATCCGGACTTTACTTATGGTTTCCAGACAGAGGTCTCTTATAAATCACTTTCGTTGAAAGCCACATTCAATGGCGTACAGGGAAGAGATATCATGAATACGGGTGTCCGCTACAATGAAACGCCGAGCAAACAGGCAAATAACATTACCAAGAAAGCTTTCTACGGCATGTGGACTGCTGAAAATCCGGGTAATTTGTATCCGAGCTCTTTGTATGTTATTGAAAATATGGTGATGGACCGTTATATCGAAGACGGCAGTTACTTGCGTTGTTCCGATATTACATTGAGCTATATATTGCCTAAAATCTGGATGAAAGCTATTGGAATCCAGAATGCATCTATATCTGCTTCTGTAAGGAACGCATTTATTATTACGGATTATACGGGATATGATCCTGAAGTAAATAGCTTTGCATTCGAAGGCCTCCGGCCAGGTGTGGATATGAGTTCTTATCCGAATTCCCGCTCTTTCGTGTTTGGTTTGAATGTTACTTTCTAAATTTAATAAACATACAAGAATATGAAAAAACTGACATATTATATTTTATCAGCTGTTTTTGCTGTATGTAACTTATCCTCTTGCTTGGATGAGGATCCTATATACTCTCAGAACTCTGCGGTGATGTTCAGTTCCCAGAGTAATGCGGAACTGGCTTTGTTGGGTTGCTATGGATATCTGACCAATAGTGCTACTTATGGCCAGATGATGCAGGAAGCACTTATTATCAGTTCCGGTTTCGGTTGGGGGCAACGTAATAGTAATGATGATGGTCGCATGCTGTCATTGGAAACTCCTACATCCGCCAGTCCTGTTAAAACTGTTTGGAATGGATTGTATAAAGTGGTTACGGAAGCAAATGCTTTCTTGGGAAGCCTTGAGAAAAGCGGCTTGAGTGAAAGTGCAAAAGTGCAGATGGGCGGGGAAGCCAAATTTTTGAGAGGATTGGCTTATTATAATTTGGTGATGCTGTTTGGCGATGTGCCTTTGAAAGTTATCGCCTCTTCTTCCGATGGTATTGCAGCTTCACGGGCTCCGAAAGAAGAAGTATTTGCACAGATTATCCAGGATATGAAAGATGCATCCCTGATTGCTGCAAAATCTACGGATGGACGTGCTAACTCCTGGGCTGCCAAAGCCTTCTTAGGAAAAGTGTATTATAAGATGGCCTGTCTGGATATTGATGCACAAGCTAATTGGCAGAGGGCTAAGGAAATGTTTGATGATGTGTATGAGAATGGGCCGTATGCACTTGAACCTAAATTTGGAGACCTGTTTGGAGACTTTGTAATGGGCTCTAAGGAAGCTATTTTCCAGTTGAACTTCTCTATCACTTCTACTGTTTGCTTTAACCGTGCCAGCAACCGTTTCGCTCCTTCCCAATCTACTGCAGGTGTTGCATGGGGAACTTACAGGGCAACTAAAGCTGCTTATGATTTGCATGAAGGTACCTATCCGGGTGACCCCCGTATTGAACTCACTTTTATGAAAAGTTGGAAAACCCGTGGTGGTAACAACCAGAAAGATCCGAAGCCGATGATTGGCGATGTGCCGACTCCGAATGATTCCACTTATGTATATCCGTATGGGACTTATTTCCTTGCGGACAAGGATAATAATCCTCTTGAACCTATAATGAAGAACGGAGAGCCCGTTTTAGATAAAGGTAAAAAAATAGGCCTGTTGCATGTTGTAAAATTGCCTTATGCAGACTTCCCGGATCCAAAGAATCCAAGTCTGGAAATCATCCGGAATTATGTAAAGACTCATGGAAACTCTGGACCTAATGCAACGATTGTAAAAATGGCAAAGTGGTACTCTACTGATGGAGGTTCGAATAAGTGGCCTCATTTCGCTAAAATGTACGATCAGAACCAGGTAGGTACTGCCAGTCATAAAAACCTAATGGTATATCGCTATGCCGAGATGTTACTGTTGATGGCTGATGTATACAATGAACTGGGAAATACGGCAAAAGCCGTTGAATTGGCAAATAAGGTGCTGGGACGTGCGCGCACTTCAGGCCTGACACCTGCTACCCAACCGGCTGACTGGTCTGCCTCTTTAGATCAGGAGACTGTGAGAACCAAGTTATTCTTTGAACGTATTATTGAACTTGCAGGAGAACCCGGTACGTACGAAATGCCTCGTATTCGTGGTACCAAGTACTTCAAGATGGCATTGGAACTCAATAACAAGCATGAATTTACGATTGCTTCCAATGCCCAGTATTTTGAATCGGGTAATATAGTATGGCACGACCGTGTGTTCAATGTCACAAAAGAAGGTGGAGAAGGTTTGTCGGATAACTTTGTAAAGAAGAATATGTTGATGCCAATACCTGACAGTGAAATCTCCGCTAATGCAGGCATCACTAATGATGACAATAACTTCGGCTATTAATAGCTGCATTTGATACAAACTTTCAATAGGCTGATATAAGCTGATATTCCGGAAGCAGACAGCACATTTTTGTCTGTTCTGCTTCCGGCTTTGTCTTTCTGTTTTTAATCGGGTAAATAAACTACTTAAGATTTCCGACCATGAAAAACCTACAATCAGGATTGCTTTATTCCCTGACCGGTGCTGCTGCCGTGGCATCCTTAACCTCATGTTCTTCTCAAAAGAAAGCTGAAGAGCAGAAGCAATATAACATAGTATACATCATGACGGATGACCACACAGCCCAGATGATGAGCTGCTATGACCACCGTTATATGGAAACCCCAAACCTGGACAGGATTGCTGCCGATGGAGTGCGCTTCACCAACAGTTTTGTTGCCAACTCGCTAAGCGGACCCAGCCGTGCCTGCATGATTACCGGCAAGCACAGTTGTGCCAATAAATTCTATGACAACACCACTTGCGTATTCGACGCTTCACAGCAGACCTTCCCTAAACTATTGCAACAAGCCGGTTATGAAACAGCCCTCATCGGCAAATGGCATCTCGAAAGCCTGCCTACCGGTTTCAACTATTGGGAGATTGTGCCCGGACAAGGTGATTACTATAACCCGGACTTCATCACCCAGGATAATGATACGATACAGAAACATGGCTATGTGACGAACCTCATTACCGATGACGCCATCGACTGGATGGAGAACCAACGGGATAAGGACAAACCGTTCTGTATCCTGATCCACCACAAGGCCATTCACCGTAACTGGCTGGCAGATACCTGCAATCTGACACTGTATGAAGACAAGACTTTCCCCCTGCCGGATAACTTCTTTGATGATTATGAAGGGCGTCCCGCCGCTGCGGCGCAGGAGATGGGCATTGCGAAAGATATGGATATGATTTACGACCTCAAGATGCTGCGCCCGGACAAAGAAACCCGGTTGAAATCTCTTTATGAGAAATACATCGGTCGCATGGATGAAGGACAACGTGCCGCATGGGACAAATTCTACGGGCCTATCATTGATGATTTTTATAAGAAGAATCCGCAAGGCAAGGAACTCGCCAACTGGAAGTTCCAACGTTACATACGCGACTATATGAAAACCGTGAAGTCTCTGGACGACAATGTGGGGCGTGTGCTGGACTATCTGAAAGAGAAAGGACTGGATGATAATACGCTCGTGGTTTATACCTCCGACCAAGGCTTCTATATGGGCGAGCACGGCTGGTTCGACAAGCGCTTCATGTACGAAGAGTCCATGCGTACCCCATTGATTATGCGTCTGCCGAAAGACTTCCGGGCTAAAGGGGATATCAATGAAATGGTGCAGAACATTGACTACGCACCTACCTTCCTTGAACTTGCCGGAGTGAAAGTACCGGAAGATATCCAAGGCATTTCCTTGGTACCGTTGCTGAAAGGCGAGAAACCGTCTGACTGGCGGAAAGCTTTGTACTATCATTTCTATGAATATCCTGCCGAGCACATGGTGAAACGCCATTACGGAGTACGCACCGACCGTTACAAGCTGATCCATTTCTATAATGATATTGATGAATGGGAACTGTACGACCTGCAGGCCGATCCCACGGAGATGCGTAACATCTACGGACAACCGGGAACGGAAGAAATCATCAAAGACCTGAAAGCGCAACTAACCGCATTGCAGGAACAATACAACGACCCTGTACGCTTTTCGCCCGAGAGAGACAAAGAGTGATTTTAACCCCTGATTCACATATCTAATAATAAAAGACCTTATGAGATATAGAACTATTCACACACTGGTATGCTTCCTGCTTCTGATGGCGGCGAACATACAGGCTGATAACTTGACACAACCCGTTTCCTTAGTTCCCTGCCCGGTCAGTATAGTGCCGGGCACGGGTAACTTTCATTTCTCTGAAGAAACAACCTTTGCTGTTGAGAACGAGGAACAAGCTGTAGAAGTACGCCGCTTTACCGCACTTCTCACCCGTGCGGCAGGATTTACTCCTCGCATAAAGGTGGGAAACAAGAAAGGAGATGTTTGTCTGACGACGGATGCCGGTTTGAAGGAAGAAGCCTATAAACTGGAAATTACAGCTAAAAGAATAAACATTCATGCTGCCGATGTACAAGGCTTCTTCTATGCTTTGCAGAGTATCCGCCAATTGCTGCCTGCCGCCATCGAAGGTGGACAAGTAGTGACAGGCATCGACTGGACAGTTCCGGCTGTTACTATCACCGACCAGCCCCGTTTCGGCTATCGCGGGTTGTTGGTGGACGTGGCACGGTTCTTCTCCCCTAAGGAGAACCTGCTGCGTATCATCGACTGCATGGCGATGCTGAAACTGAATACACTGCATTTCCATCTGACGGATGATAATGGCTGGCGCATCGAAATCAAGAAATACCCGTTGCTTACGGAGATAGGTTCACGTCGCGTAGACCGTCCGGGCAAGAATTTCTCGGAACGCCGCAATCCCCGCCAGGGTGAACCTACGGTAGAAAAGGGATATTATACACAGGATGATATCCGCGAGATTGTGGCTTATGCCGGGGAACGCCATATCGAAGTAATTCCTGAAATAGAAATGCCGGCGCACAGTAATGCCGCACTGGCTGCCTATCCGCTATTGGCGTGTCCGGTGGTGAATAAATATATCGGTGTGTTGCCCGGTTTGGGGGGAGAGAATGCCGATGTCATCTACTGTGCCGGAAACGACAGTGTGTTCACTTTCCTGCAAGATGTGCTGGACGAAGTTCTCGAACTTTTCCCTTCAAAGTATATCCACCTGGGTGGAGATGAGGCTCGGAAGACGCATTGGGAAGCATGCCCGTTGTGTCAGGCGCGGATGAAACAGGAGAAACTGGAGAATGAAGAAGAGCTGCAAGGTTACTTTATGGGGCGTATGGCTCGCTATGTACAGAGCAAAGGCCGTGAGGTGATAGGCTGGGATGAACTGACGAATGCTACTATCCCGGAAGGTTTTATCATTCAGGGATGGCAGGGTTACGGACAGGCTGCGATGAAAGCTGCCGAACTGGGACATCGCTTTATCATGACGCCCGCACGGGTTATGTATCTCATCCGCTATCAGGGGCCACAATGGTTTGAACCGGTGACGTACTTTGGAAACAATACGTTGAAGGATGTGTACGACTACGAACCGATACAAAAAGACTGGACAAAGCAAACCGCATCTTTATTAATGGGAGTGCAGGCTTGTATGTGGACGGAGTTTTGCAATACTCCTGCCGATGTGGATTATTTGTTGTTCCCCCGTTTGTCCGCATTGGCCGAGGTGGCTTGGACAAAGCCGGAACGTAAGAACTGGAAATCCTATCTGAAAGCTTTGGATCATTTCAATGAACACCTTACAGCGAAAGGAATTGTTTATGCCCGTTCTATGTATAACATACAGCATACGGTGACGCCAAAAGATGACTGCCTGCAAGTGCAACTGGATTGCATTCGTCCGGATGTAGAGGTACGCTACACAACGGATGGCACTATGCCCACAGTACAGTCCGCCCTCTATACCCGGCCATTGATGCTCACGAGTACAAAAACAATAAAAGCTGCCACCTTTGCATCTGGAAAGCAAATGGGACAAACGCTGGAACTGCCTGTTGTTTGGAATCCGACAACGGCAAAGGCTATAAAGAGCATTGGTGCCGACAACATCGGTCTGCTGGTGAATGGTGTGCGTGGAAGCCTGAAATATACCGACTCCGAATGGTGTTCATGGATGAAGAACGATACCGTCTCTTTCACCCTCGATCTGAAGAAGCCCGAAACCGTGAACCGATTGACGCTGGGTTCTATCACCAATTACGGTATGGCGGTGCACAAGCCTGCAAGGATAGAAACTCTGATTTCGACAGATGGTGCGGACTTCCGCAAAGTCTCCGAACGAACTTACACGAAGGATGACATCTTCCGTGAAGGTATTTTCCGCGAGGATATTTCGTTTGAGGTGGGAGAGAAAACACGTTATGTCCGTGTTGTGGCATACGGGGCAGGCGATTGTCCTTTCACTCATGTACGACCGGGACAGGAAGCACGGATATATTTCGATGAAATTATAGTAGAGTAAAGACATATTATGATAAAGCAGATACTTTTGAGTTTGATAGCCCTATATTCATTTCCCGTGCTTGTTGTGGCGCAGCCGGAATGGCAGAGCCAGTATGCTATCGGAAAAAACAAACTAGCACCACATACTTATATATGGCCTTATGCGAATGCTGATGCTGTGGGTGAAGGCAATTATGAGCAATCACCTTACTATATGAGTCTGAACGGTAAATGGAAATTCCATTGGGTGAAGAATCCCGATCATCGTCCGAAAGAGTTTTATAAACCTTCGTTTTATACGGGCGGATGGGCAGATATCGATGTACCCGGCAACTGGGAACGTCAGGGATATGGTACGGCTATTTATGTGAATGAAACTTATGAATTTGATGATCCTTTGTTCAACTTCAAAAAGAATCCGCCGCTGGTACCTTATGCAGAGAACGAAGTAGGTTCTTATCGCCGTACGTTCACGGTTCCTGCTGACTGGAAAGACCGTCGCATCGTGATTTGCTGTGAAGGTGTGATCTCTTTCTATTATATCTGGGTGAACGGACATATGCTGGGTTATAACCAAGGTTCAAAGACTCCTGCCGAATGGGATATCACGGACTATGTACAGGCAGGAGAAAATACCGTGGCACTTGAAGTATATCGCTGGAGTGCAGGTTCCTATCTGGAGTGTCAGGATATGTGGCGGTTGAGTGGTATTGAACGGGATGTCTATCTTTACAGTACTCCACGCCAGTTTATAGCTGATTATAAAGTGACTTCTTCTTTGGATAAGAAAGAGTATAAGGAAGGAATTTTCGGCCTTGATATAACAGTTGAAGGAAGTGCGGCTGGTGTGTCTACTTTGGCATATAGTCTGGAAGATACTGCCGGAAAGGCAATATTACAAAATGAAATACCGGTCAAGAACCGTGGTTTGAGTAATTTTATTACCTTTGACGAACAGTCCCTTCCTGATGTAAAACGTTGGAGTGCAGAACACCCGAATCTTTATACATTGATATTGGCGTTGAAAGATGATGCAGGACATATAACACACCTGACCGGTTGCAAAGTCGGTTTCCGTACTTCCGAAATCAAGGATGGCCGTTTCTGTATCAACGGGGTACCTGTATTGGTAAAAGGTGCTAACCGGCATGAACACTCACAGTTGGGACGTACTGTCAGCAAAGAACTGATGGAAGAAGACATTCGCCTGATGAAGCAACATAATCTGAATACTGTGCGCAACTCGCATTATCCGACACATCCGTACTGGTATCAACTCTGCGACCGCTACGGCCTTTATGTGATAGATGAAGCAAACATCGAGTCGCATGGCATGGGGTATGGCCCGGCTTCATTGGCAAAGGATAGCACCTGGCTACCTGCACACATGGACCGTACGCAACGTATGTACGAGCGTGCCAAGAACCATCCGGGTATCGTGATCTGGTCGTTGGGCAACGAAGCGGGTAACGGAATCAACTTTGAACGGACATACGACTGGATGAAGTCCGTTGAAACCACCCGTCCTATACAATACGAGCGTGCCGAACAGAATTATAATACGGATATCTACTGTCGTATGTACCGCAGTGTGGAAGAATTGCTGGTCTATGCCCGCCAGACAGAACCGAAAGTATATCGTCCTTTCATCATGACTGAATATCTGCATGCTATGGGCAATAGCGGAGGCGGATTGAAAGAATACATGGATGTTTTCGAAACAGAACCTATAGTGCAGGGCGGTTGTATCTGGGATTGGGTAGATCAGTCTTTCCGTGAAATAGATGCCGATGGTCGTTGGTATTGGACTTACGGTGGCGATTATGGTCCGAAGAATGTACCCAGTTTTGGAAACTTCTGCTGCAATGGTCTGGTGAATGCCGTCCGCGAACCTCATCCGCATTTGCTGGAAGTGAAGAAAGCATATCAATATATAAAGGCTACACTAGTTGATAAGAGTAACCTGACTTTAAATATAAAGAATTGGTATGATTTTACGAATCTCAATGCTTATATCTTACACTGGCAGGTGGTAGGTGATCATGGGAAAGTGATTGCTGACGGTACTCGTCGGGTAGATGCTGCTCCGCACGCCACCGTTGAAGTTACGCTGGGTGCTGTACGTTTACCTTCTGATGTTCGTGAAGCTTATCTGAACTTAAGTTGGACGCCTGTGGATGCTGCTCCGTTTATTAATACGGATTACGAGGTAGCCTATGATCAGTTTGTTCTTTCGGGTAATAAGAACTACCGGACTCCGGAAACTAAACTTTCGGGTAAGGTGGAAATGAATATAGATCCGGCAACAGGGGCGCTTCGCTCTTATATTTATAATAGGAAAGAATTACTGTTTTCCCCTGTTACATTGAGCCTCTATCGTCCGGTGACGGATAATGATAACCGTGAAAAAGTAGGAGGAGCCAAAGCTTGGAAGAAAGCCGGGTTGGATCAGTTGACACAGCGTGCCCTTACCGTGAAGACCTCTACCCGTGGCGGACGTGCCGAAGTGGAGTTATTGAATGTCCGTGGTGAAAAAGTGGGAACCGCTTCTTTCGTCTATACATTAAAGAAAAACGGCGAATTGGATATACAGACACACTTCGTGCCGGATACCACCGTTATCTCTTCACTGGCGCGTGTAGGGTTTACTTTTGAAATGCCCGATACTTACAGTCAGGTGTCTTATCTGGGGCGTGGAGACCATGAAACTTATATGGATCGTAACCAATCCGGTAAAATAGGTATTTATCACACTGATGTGGAGCGTATGTTCCACTATTATGTTCGTCCGCAGGCAACGGGTAACCGTACAGATGTCCGTTGGATGCAACTTGCTGATGAGGCAGGTGAGGGGCTGGCATTCTGTTCCGATACCTCGTTCCAATTTAGTGTGGTTCCTTTTACGGATGAGAATCTGGATGCGGCAACGCATATCAATCAACTACGGCGCGAAGGAGTGATAACTGTTCATCTGGATGCCGCACAGGCAGGAGTCGGTACGGCTACCTGTGGTCCTGGAGTGTTGCCGCAGTATCGTGTACCTGTGCAGGATTACACATTCCGGTTTACAATCCGTCCTTTGAAATAGATCGAAACCTATAACATAAGATAGCATGAAAAACCTGATTCTAACTACAGTTCTTAGTCTTACAATCCTTTCCGGATTGCAGGCACAAGAAACTTATTATGAAAAGCACGTTGCTTTTCCCGCTGATGCTACAGTTGCGGAAAAGATAGATATGGCTTCACGCCTTGTACCCACTCCCCAACAACTGGAGTGGCAGCGTATGGAACTGACCGCTTTCCTGCATTTTGGTGTAAATACTTTCACCGGACGAGAGTGGGGAGATGGTACTGAAGATCCTGCCATCTTTAATCCTACCTCGCTGGACTGCGAACAATGGGTGAGGACTCTTAAAGAATCCGGTTTCAAGATGGCCATCATCACCGCCAAACATCACGATGGCTTCTGTCTCTGGCCTACCAAAACGACCCGTCACTCCGTGGCCTCTTCCTCTTGGAAAGATGGAAAGGGAGACGTGGTACGTGAACTGCGGGATGCTTGCAAGAAGTATGGCATCAAGTTCGGAGTTTACCTTTCCCCCTGGGATCGTAATGCCTCTTGCTATGGTGATTCTCCTGCCTACAACCAGTTCTTCATCGAGCAACTGACTGAATTACTCACCAATTACGGTGAAGTCCATGAAGTGTGGTTTGACGGTGCCAACGGTGAAGGTCCTAACGGCAAAAAACAAATCTATGACTGGGATGCCATATTGAAAACCATTCGTCGCCTGCAACCTAAAGCAGTTACTGCTATCATGGGTGATGACGTTCGTTGGGTAGGCAATGAAAAAGGTATCGGTCGTGAAACAGAATGGAGTGCTACAGCTCTGACTCCGGGTATTTATCCCCGTTCCGGCGAACAGAATAAAGAATTGGGTATCTTCGGCAAGGCAAAGGACTTAGGCGGACGTGATATAGTGGCTCGCGCTACCGAACTTTTCTGGTATCCTTCTGAGGTGGATGTTTCCATTCGTCCGGGTTGGTTTTATCATACCGATCAGGACAAGCAGGTGAAGTCTTTAAATCATCTGACGGATATTTATTTCAAATCAGTAGGCTATAATTCCGTTCTTTTATTGAATATTCCGCCCGACCTTCGTGGGTTGATCAATGAAAATGATGTGCAGCGGCTGAAAGAATTTTCCAGTTATTTAAAGAAAACTTTTGCCTGTAATTATGTGCTGAAAGGAAACGAGGCATGGCATGGAACTTCCGGTACAGTCCGCCAATATGATATACAGAAAGATGCGTTGGTGAATGCTTTTATGATTCAGGAAGATATCTCCAAAGGACAACGTATTGAAAGTTTCCTTGTAGAAGCGTATAAAGATGGCTCCTGGATTCATATGGCAGAAGGCACAACTGTAGGGTATAAGCGTCTTGTACGTTTCTCTGATACTTGTCCGGAGCGTATTCGTGTAACCATTCGTTCTGCCCGTGGTGTGGCTAATGTAACTGCGGTCGGCCTTTTCTACGCAGAACCTCTTGCAGATAAGAATGAAGAAGTACAACTCAGCGATGTACCAGTTGATGGATGGCAGGTGGTTGGTGGCAATACAGATTCCCACAAGGCTATTGATGGAAATCGTAAAACGGTTTGGCGTGCTTCTGCACTTACACCATTGGTAGTCGATATGGGACATGAAGTGAGTATGAATGGTTTCAGCTATGCTCCCTCTCTGGAAGAAGATTTAACGGGAACTATCTATAAGTATGCTTTCTACGTCAGTCTTGATGGTCAGTCGTGGACTAAATGTGAGGCGGGTGGTGAGTTCAGCAATATCATGCACAATCCCGTGCCTTATTTTGTACGATTCGGCAAGACGTATCCTGCCCGTTACTTTAAACTGGAGTCTTTGTCGGAGATAAATAACAAAAACGCCGTATCTGTCGGTGAAGTAGGTATTCTGACAAAATAGTATGATGAAATATTCAATCGTTGCTATAATCGCTATGGCATGGCTTTCCGGCAGTCTGTCTTATCCCGATGGCGGACAAGCAGGAAGGAAATTGCAGAAAGATGATGAAACGCTGGTTTATGATCATCCGGGGGATGTGTTGCTTCTGAAGGAAGGGGACAGACACCCTAAAGTGGATGGCTGGTATTTCTATACAGCCCATGAGTTTAATGGTAAAGATACGAAAAAGGGGCTTCCACTTGGCTTTATAGAACATAGAGGCATGCACATGTCTCGTACGGCAAAGGTCGATAACCGGAAATGCTCAAAGGTAGAGGATGGGGTTTTGTGCATCTGGAGTGTGGAAGAGAAAGATTCGATAGACAACCGTTTTGGTAAGAAAGTGAAGTATTCTCACGGTTGTTACCGTACTTCTTTACCGGGAAGTAAGGAGTTTTGGTGCAATTTCACCGAGAATATGCGCATTGAAATCCGCTTCAAACGTACTTCCTATGTAGGCTTTAATGATGCCCTTTGGTTTATGGGCAACAATAACCGTCCCTGGCCGAAGAACGGTGAAATCGACCTTTTGGAGAATCCGAAGAAGACGCTGAATGACCGTGCCCACTTCACGCTGCATTCCGAGAATCATTATGCCGGTGTGGTAGGTGGTTCGGGCAGTGTCACTTCCACTATTGATCTTGCTGATATGTCCCAGTGGAATATCTATTGGTTGGAATGGTATCCCGACCGTATTGTAGGAGGTGTCAACGGACAAGCCTATTTTGAACATAACAAAGGGGCTGATGGCAATACCGACTGGCCTTGGAGTGATCCGCAGGGCTTTTTCCTGATTTTCAGTACAGGTATCTCTACCAATCCGAATGCCTGGCCCGGCGCCATCATACCTTCCGAATGGAAGAAAGACGCGATGCCTGCCATGTATATCGACTGGATACGTGTTTATACGAATAAAGACTATAAAGGAGAAAATCCTCCTGCCCCCAAATTTTACTAATCAAATACCTACCCGGGCTGCACTTGTTCCGTACCAATCCCGTACTTTCTCCTTGTAGAAGTACCTCTGAGTGGAGAATGTACGGAGCAAGTACGGTTTTGCTATGGTTCGGGTATGGAGTAGATCCCTAAAAAAGATAGGGCAGACCGGATTACTCCTGCCTGCCCATTATCTCTCTAACACAACTAAAATTTTATATGATGTATTGATTCTGCTTATTATTATTCTTTATTCTTAAACAAAATCTTTCAATTCTTGTTGTAACTTCTGTCGGGTAAAGAAGATACGGCTTTTTACTGTACCTAATGGTAATCCCAGCTTCTCTGCAATTTCGCGGTATTTGAAACCGGATACGTGCATTGAGAATGGAATCTTATATTCACGGGGCAGAGCATTTACTATACGGTGCATCTCTTTCAAGTCGTATGCGCTTTCCGTGCAATCGAATCCCGAATCCCGCGGTAAGTTGAGATGATAGAGATTATCTGTTTGGTCTACGAAAGTCTGATCGCGAACTACTTTACGGTAGTTGTTGATAAAGATGTTACGCATGATGGTATACATCCATCCTTTGAAATTCGTATCAGGTGCATATTTATCTTCGTTATCTAACGCCTTTAAAGAGGTTTCCTGGAGTAGGTCGTTTGCTTCTTCGTGGTCCGAGGTTAATTTGTATGCAAAGCGTAATAAATCGTCTTGTACCCCGAGCAATTCTTTTTGGAATGTAATACTGTTATTCATAATCAATTCTCCTTTTCAATAGTTATTCTTTTGTTTTGCCTTTTGACTTTGCAATTTTACGAAGAATGCATCACTTTTACGGACGGAATTCTCGCATTAAATGGGGGGAAAACTATCAATTGATAGTTTTTGGGTGGTCAATTGATAGTTTTCAGGTGCTATATCAAAACGTTATCGGTTTAGGTTGAATAAGGTAATACTTGGTTTTATCTTGCCTGTCAGGTTATCTGAAGTCTTTCAGTTCTTGCTGCAATTTTTGGCGGGTAAAGAATATGCGGCTCTTTACTGTGCCTAAGGGTAATCCCAGCTTTTCTGCAATTTCGCGGTATTTGAAACCGGATACATGCATAGAGAATGGAATCTTATATTCGCGTGGCAAGGCATTTACTATGCGGTGCATCTCTTTCAGGTCGTATGCGCTTTCGGTGCTTTGAAATCCGGATTCCTGTGGCAGATTAAGATGATAAAGATTATCTGTCTGGTCTACGAAGGTCTGGTCGCGAACCACCTTGCGATAGTTATTAATAAAGATATTGCGCATGATGGTGTACATCCAGCCTTTGAAATTAGTGTCCGGTACATATTTATCTTCATTGTCCAATGCCTTTAATGAGGTTTCCTGAAGCAAATCATTTGCTTCTTCACGGTCGGAGGTTAATTTGTATGCGAAACGTAATAAATCGTTTTGTACTCCGAGCAAATCTTTTTGGAATGTAATACTGTTCATATCGTTCTCCTTTTTTATATAGTTATTCGTTTATTTGACTTTTGATGTTGCAATTTTACGAAAGTTATCTAACTCCGACGGACGCATTTCAAGCAATCTTTAGGGCAAAAACTATCAATTGATAGTTTTTGGGCGTCTTTTGTTTGTTTTTGGGTGCAGTTTTAGACAATTTTATTGCGTATAATTAAAAAGATGAGTTAATTTTGCGCAATCATTTCATCTTAAAAAGAATGGCTGACGACTCTTTATTTTTGATTGATATTGATAAAGTACTCCGGGAAAAGGCTCCGAAGTACTATAAGTATATCCCCAGATTCGTAGTTTCTTATCTGAAAAGAATTGTTCATCAGGAAGAACTGAATGTTTTCCTGCGCGATTCTAAGGATAAAGTGGGCGTAGACTTTTTAAAAGCCTGCCTGGAATTTCTGGATGCCAATATCGTGGTGAAGGGAGAAGAAAATCTACCGAAAGAAGGACTTTACACCTTTGTCTCCAATCATCCGTTGGGAGGCCAGGATGGTGTGGCCTTGGGATATATACTGGGCTCTTTTTATAATGGCAAGGTGAAGTATATGGTAAATGACTTGCTGATGAATCTGCAAGGATTAGCCCCTCTCTGTATACCTATTAATAAGACCGGAAAACAGGCAAAAGACTTTCCGAGAATGGTAGAAGCAGGTTTTGCATCCGATGATCAATTGATAATGTTCCCGGCTGGGTTGTGTTCCCGTCGTCAGAATGGAGTGATCCGTGACTTGGATTGGAAGAAGACCTTTATTGTAAAGAGCGTGCAGACACATCGTGATGTTGTCCCTATTCATTTCGAGGGTCGGAATTCGAACTTTTTTTATAATTTGGCTAACATCTGTAAATTCTTGGGCATCAAGGTTAATATTGCTATGCTCTATCTTGCGGATGAGATGCTGAAGAACCGTCATAAAACGTTTACCGTAACCATTGGGAAACCTATTTCCTGGCAGACTTTTGATAAATCGAAGACTCCTGCCGAGTGGGCGGCTTATGTGAAAGACATTGTGTATAAGTTATAAGGTGGTAAAGTGACAAGGTGATAAAGTGAATTAAAGAACTACTAACAAAAAAATATGGAAGAGATTATTGAACCTATAAGTAAGGAGCTTTTGAAAGCGGAATTGACCGAAGAGAAGCGTCTGCGTATGACAAATAAGAGCCATAATCAGATTTATATCATTACAGCTCAGGATTCTCCGAATATAATGAAAGAAATCGGACGTCTACGTGAGATCGCTTTTCGTGCAGCAGGCGGAGGTACAGGAAAACCGCTTGATATCGATGAATACGATATCATGGAAAATCCTTACAAGCAGTTGATTGTCTGGAATCCGGAGGCGGAAGAGATATTAGGTGGTTATCGTTACCTTCTTGGTACAGACGTTCGGTATGACGAAAAGGGTGCTCCAATTCTGGCTACAGCCCACATGTTCAATTTCTCTGAAAAGTTTTTGAAGGAGTATCTCCCTACTACCATTGAGTTGGGACGTTCGTTTGTTACAGTTGAGTATCAATCTACCCGTGCCGGTAGTAAAGGCTTATTTGCATTGGATAATCTGTGGGACGGCTTGGGAGCACTGACGGTGGTAATGCCCAATGTGAAGTATTTCTTTGGTAAAGTAACTATGTATCCAAGTTATCATCGTCAGGGAAGAGACATGATTCTTTATTTCCTGAAGAAACATTTTGGGGATAAGGAAAATTTGATAACTCCGATGAAACCGCTGGAAATGGAAGCTAAGGAGGAAGATTTGGCTGCTTTGTTCTGTAAGAATACCTTTAAGGAAGACTATAAAATATTGAATTGTGAGATACGTAAGTTGGGGTATAACATTCCGCCGTTGGTGAATGCTTACATGAGTTTGAGTCCGACTATGCGTATGTTCGGTACTGCCATTAACTATGGTTTCGGTGATGTAGAAGAAACCGGCATTCTGATTGCTGTGGATGAGATTCTGGCAGAAAAACGTATCCGCCATATCCAGTCGTTTATCGAGAATGAGCCGGAGGCCTGCAAACTTACCTCCGGGGCTAATAAAGTTTTCTTTCCAAGTAGATGAAAGGTGCTAAATAAAAATAAGAAAGCGGAGAGTGAGCTCATTCTCCGCTTTCTTATTTTCTCCGGTATATCTAAAGCATTTTCTTTATTGGATTTGCGTCAGTTTATCTCCGTCTACTTTGACTTTATAAGTCTTTCCTTTTACAGTCTTGAATGAAAGTGTCTTGTCTTCATATCTGACGGTGCATGGAGCTCCTGCTTTTGATACAAGTATTGCCTCATCCAGCCGGTTGTTTTTCCAGGAGATGGAAACCTCAAAGTTTCCTTTGGCGCAAAGCCCACTTACCACCCCGTCTTTCCAGGCATCCGGTAGTGCTGGTAACAACTGGATGAAGCCCATGTGGCTTTGCAGGAGCATTTCTGTTACACCGGCTGTTCCTCCAAAGTTTCCGTCTATTTGGAATGGTGCATGTGTATCCCACAGGTTATCCAGAGTGCCGTTTTTCAGCAGATTGCCGAACAGGGTATATGCGTGATTACCATCCTGAAGTCTTGCCCATTGGTTTAACTTCCATCCCATACTCCAGCCGGTTGCTCCGTCACCACGGTGTTCTAACACGATTCTTGCTGCTTTTGCCAGTTCCGGAGTAGTTACTGGTGAAAGTGTGCGTCCTGGATGCAAACCGAATAAATGGTTTACATGACGATGTTTGTCGTTGGGATCATCGATGTCTTTCGACCATTCCAGTAATTGTCCGTAGCGTCCTATTTTGTAAGGAACAAGGTGGGCCAGCACTTCTTGCCAATGCTTGCGTTCTCTGCTGTCTACGCCCAGTACTTTACTTGCTTCAATGGCATCCAGAAGAATCTCACGCACTACGGCATGTACAAAGGTGGCGCCTTCGTCAACCGGACCGTGTTCGGGGGATGTAGAGGGAGCGGCTGTATAGGTACCGTCTGGCTTGTGCCACAGATAATCTACAGTGAATTGTGCACTGCTCTTAATCAGATCATAGCCAACCTCTTTCAAGAAGTTCCGGTCTCTCGTGTAGTCATAATACTCCCAGATATGCGTTGCCAGCCACGGACCGGCCATCGGGTTAAAATTCCATGCCATTATCTCACTGGAAAGCGGTGAGGTAAATCCAAATATATTGGCAGAAATGGAAGCTGTCCAGCCGCGTGCGGCAAAGTAGGCTTGTGCAGTTTTCTCACCCGGTTTCACTAATCCCCGGATAAAGTCGATCAACGGCCAGGTACATTCGCTAAGATTCGTAGGACCGGCTGGCCAGTAGTTCATCTGAATATTGATGTTATTATGGTAATCCACACGCCAAGGGCCGTCCAGGTTATTGTGCCACATTCCTTGCAAGTTGGCCGGTAGATTTCCCGGTCGTGAACTGGCTATCAACAGGTAGCGCCCGAATTGATAGTACAGTTCCTCCAAGCGGAAGTCCGGTTGTCCTTTCCGGTAGTTTGCCAAACGCTGGTAGGTTGGCAAATCGGACCCGGTAACATCGGGGTTTAAGGTCAGTTTAACTCTGTTGAACAGTGCCGTATAGTCTGCTTTATGGTTGTTAGCCAATGTCTCATATCCTTTCAACAACGCTTGGTTCATCATGGATTGCGTTGTGAGTTCCGGATCATCGCCTACGTAAGTTTTCGGATTTTTGAAATCCGGATTGAAGTTCATCTTGTAGTCGGTGTCTGCGGTGAGCAGGAATACTACCCGGTCGGCACCCTTCACTATCAACCGGTCATTCTGTGCTGTAACGGTTCCGCCTTTTGCAATCGCTTTGATGCGGAAAGCAAACTTCATTCCGTTGTTGTTCAGGATTCCGGTATATACTAAACCGTCTGTTCCGTCGGTACGCATATTGCTTTGGGCTTCCGGGTTCGGGGCATAGCTCAATACCAGATTCTGCTTTCCTGCTTTATCGGCGGAGAATTCCATTGCCATCACACTGTCCGGGTAAGATATGAAATACTTGCGACGGTATTGTACACCTTCTTTGTCGAATTGTACCACGGCCATGGCTGAATCCAAAGATAATATGCGGCGGTAGTTCTTCATTCGTAGTTCACTTAAACCGGTTTCTATATAAAGTTCTCCCATCGTGGTGAATGAACCGAACCGGAACGGGTGTTCGTCTTTTTCTTCATAAGCAGCTAATCCGTTGAAGTTTTTGCGGGTCAATTGTGCTGCTTTCTCTCCGTTTCCTTCGGTGAATGCCTGCCTGATTTCTTTTAGAATAGGGGCGGATTGTTTGTTAACGTTCCAATAATAGTCGGCACCACCGGACGTATTAGGTCCGCCTCTCCAGAGCGTTTTTTCATTGAGGGTGATTCTTTCGGCGGCAACCGAGCCTAGAATATTAGCTCCCAGGCTACCGTTTCCGATTGGAAGTGACCGGCTTTCCCATTCCCGGTCGAGATTAGCTCCCCGGTTGCCATTGCTGCGTAACCATACAGCTTGTCCGGTTAAGCTGTTGGGAGTGTCGAACCAGATAGAAAGCCCCTGCCTGTAATCCGTTTCTACAGCTTGTACTGTGGGTAGTAGGAATAAGGCACTAACAAGAAATACATAAAAGTTCTTCATAATAGTAGATATTTAATTTAGTTCTATTCTATATAAATCAATCATCTTTCAAATTCTTTTCTTTAAATGCTGACACCTGAATGAGGTAGAAGGCTGGGCAAATATAAAAAAAAGATTTAAGGTTATTGATGCATCATTAATCGTTTAGGAGTCTCAAATGCCGTTATTGGATGTTTTTGAACATAGAATAGCTAAATTTGGAATTCTGTTATCTCATACTGCCGGAAGACTATTCCCATTTATTTTCCTATAGAGGTCGAGAGCGAAGACATCTGTCATACCGGAGATATAATCCAATACCGCCTGTATTCTTTCATAGAGTATGGGCGCTTTTATATTATACTGGCCGGATACCCGGTTGATGAGTAGCTGTGAGTAAGCCTTCTCAGGTGAACGAACGGCATCTATCATTAAGTCGAGCAGAGTACTGATGATGCGGAAACCGGCAAGTTCAATATCCAATACATCGCGTGAGCGATAAATCTTCTTTAAAGAAATGTCGGCACAATGATTGTAAGCACTGGCAGGCAGTTCGGATATATGTTTGATGAGACTTCCTTGGAATTCTCCTTCCAATATCTTTTCTTCATTGTTCAGGAAGGCTTGGGTGCATTCCTGGATCAGTAATCCGATGACACAGGAACGCAAATAGGCAATCTGCTCATTAACGTCACTGACAATGTCGAGCGTTTTGAGCATATGTGCTTTGCGCTCTTCCGGGAAATAGGAGAGGAGTAAATCCTGTGTTTCTCCTGTGGTGAGTATCTTTAGTTTATGGGCATCTTCAATATCCATCATCTGGTAACAGATGTCGTCTGCCGCTTCTACCAGATAGACGAGTGGATGGCGGGCATATTTCAGTGGATCATCATTCAATCTTTTCATACCCAGTTCTTCGGCTATCCGTCGGAAACTTTCTTCTTCCGTAGTGAAGAAACCGAATTTAGACTTTTTGCCGGCTAAACTCGATGAAAAGGGGTATTTTACGATACTTGCCAGAGTGGAGTAGGTAAGTACGAAGCCACCTTTACGCCGTCCTTCGAACTGATGGGTGAGTAAGCGGAAGGCATTGGCATTTCCTTCAAAATGTGTCAAGTCTTCCCATTGTGCGGCAGGCAGCTGCTCTTTCAGTGCCATACCTTTTCCTTCGGAGAAGAAAGTGGAGATGGCTCGCTCTCCGGAGTGTCCGAAAGGGGGATTGCCTAAATCGTGTGCCAGGCAGGCTGCTGATACGATGGAACCTATTTCTGGAAGATAAGAATTTTGCAGTTCGGGTTGACGGGCAAGGATTGCCTTGGCTACATCAGTCCCTAATGACCGGCCTACACAGGATACTTCCAGACTATGTGTCAGGCGGTTGTGTACGAAAATACTACCCGGAAGGGGAAAGACTTGTGTTTTGTTCTGCAAGCGGCGGAAAGGAGCTGAAAAAACGAGACGGTCATAGTCACGCTGGAACTCTGAACGGTTTTCGTGACGCTCCTGATGAAACTCTTCCAGTCCGAAACGCTTGGCAGATATGAGGGTATTCCAATTCATCATGGTTACTTTGTTATTATTTAACTGCAAATGTATCATTATTTTGCTTCAAATTCCGTATTTTCGCCCGTTAATATAGTAAACGACTTGAATATGAACGTACAAATCATTAATAAATCGAAACATCCGCTTCCGGCTTATGCCACCGAACTGTCCGCAGGAATGGACATCCGTGCTAATCTTTCAGAACCTATTTCGTTAGCTCCGATGCAGCGTTGCCTAGTACCTACGGGATTATATATTGCCCTGCCGCCGGGATTCGAAGCACAAGTACGTCCTCGCAGTGGTTTGGCTATAAAGAAAGGTATTACTGTGTTGAACTCTCCGGGAACGATTGATGCCGATTACCGTGGGGAAGTTTGTATCATCCTTGTAAACCTGTCATCGGAGACTTTTGTGATAGAAGATGGGGAACGTGTAGCCCAGATGGTGATAGCACGCCACGAACAAGCCACTTGGCAGGAAGTGGAAGTGTTGGATGAAACGGTGCGCGGTGCCGGTGGTTTCGGCCATACGGGAGTGTAACATTGATAATTGCAACTGATGATGAAGATTAGATTTAACATACTATCGCTTTTCTTGTTGTGCGCGTTACTTGTATCGTGTGGCACTTCCCGTCAGGGAGGTAAGAAGCAACGGAAAGGGATGAAGACGCAGGTTATGCTTACGCCCGAACAACAGCGTAAATACGATTACTTCTTTCTGGAAGCCTCCCGCCTGAAGATGCAAAATGATTATGGAGCTGCTTTCGATTTGTTGCAGCACTGTCTGAGCATCAATCCGAATGCGTCATCGGCTCTATATGAAATATCGCAATATTACATGTTCCTTAAACAAGTTCCCCAGGGACAGGCAGCTTTAGAAAAAGCTGTGGAGAATGATCCGGATAATTACTGGTATAGTCAGGGACTGGCAAGCCTGTACCAACAACAGAACGAGATGCAAAAGGCTACTGACTTGCTGGAAAGCATGGTCACCCGCTTCCCGGATAAGATGGATGCTCTGTACAGCTTGCTGGAAATATATAATCGTTTGGAAGAGTATGATAATGTGATTACTACTCTGAATCGTCTGGAAGAAAAAATGGGTAAGAACGAGCAGCTCAGTATGGAGAAATTCCGCATCTACTTACAGATGAAAGATAATCAGAGTGCTTTCCGTGAGATTGAAAGTCTGGTGGAAGAATATCCGATGGATATGCGTTATCAAGTAGTGCTGGGGGATGTCTATATGCAGAATGGCAAAAAGGATGAAGCTTACAACATGTACAAGAAGGTACTTGCTACCGAGCCGGATAATGCCATGGCCATGTACTCACTGGCATCCTACTATGAGCAGACCGGACAGAAAGAACTCTATGAACAGCAATTGGATACCCTTTTGCTGAACAAGAAAGTACCTTCCGATACTAAATTGAATGTGATGCGCCAGTTTGTGGTTGAGAATGAACGGGCAGGCAAGGATAGTACTCGCGTGATTACTCTTTTCGACCGTATCTTGGAACAGGATCAGGACGATGCACAAATGCCTATGCTCTATGCCCAATATCTCCTTTCCAAGGGGATGAATAAAGAGACAATGCCTGTGCTGGAACAGGTGTTGGACATAGATCCTACCAACACAGCCGCCCGTATGACGCTTCTGGGTGAAGCGGTTCGTAAGGAAGATTATAAAGAAGTGATCCGGCTTTGTGAGGCAGGCGTTGAATCCAATCCGGATATGTTGGAGTTCTATTTCTATCTTGCTATAGCTTATAATCAGGCAGAACGGGCAGACGATGCACTTGCCGTTTGCCAGAAGGCATTGGAAAACATTACGGAAAAGAGCAAGAAAGAAGTCGTTTCGGATTTCTATGCCATCATGGGTGATATTTATCATACGAAAAAGATGAATGCAGAGGCCTATGCCGCATACGATTCTGCATTGGTTTACAATTCGGCGAATATCGGAGCCATGAATAACTATGCTTATTATCTTTCTTTGGAACGTCGTGATCTGGATAAAGCGGAGGAAATGAGTTATAAAACCGTGAAGGCTGAGCCGAATAATTCTACTTACCTGGATACTTATGCCTGGATTTTATTTGAGAAAGGCAATTATGCTGAAGCACGCCTTTATATAGACGATGCTATGAAGAATGAGGGTGATAAGAGTGACACCATTGTAGAGCATTGCGGTGATATCTATTATATGACCGGTGATGTGGAAGGTGCCTTGAAGTATTGGAAGCAGGCCCAGGAAATGGGCAGTGAGTCCAAAACTTTGAAAAAGAAGATTGAGAAAAAGAAATATATACCAGAATGAGAGTATTACACAGCAAATACAACATAGCAGGACGTATTCGTATCCTGCCCTTTTTGCTTCTCCTAAGTCTAGTGGTAGGTCTTTCCGGCTGTAAAACTTCCCGGAGAATGACTTCATCAACAGGAGAACCTCGCTATTTGTCTTCTAAGGTACAACTGACCATTCCTAATAAAGGAGGTACAGTTACAGTGAATGGTACAATGAAGCTTGTGAGCGGAGAACGTATGCAACTTTCTTTTTTGATGCCTATTCTTCGCAGTGAAATAGCTCGATTGGAAATCACTCCCAACGATGTACTGGTTGTAGATCGTATGGGAAAACGTTATGTTCAGGCTACCCGAAAAGAATTGAAGGACATCCTGCCCAGGAAGGCAGACTTTGCCCATCTGGAAAAGATTCTTTTTGATGCTGCCAAACCCGGTGGTAAGGCCACTTTGACGGGCAAAGAACTGGGTATCCCTTCTTTAGAGAAGGGTAAAATTGTTCTTACCGACTTCTCAAACAAAGAGATATCGTTGACACCTACTCAGGTGTCTTCCAGATATACTAAAGTTGAATGGACTGAACTTTTAGAGATGCTGGCGAAGTTATGAGACATTTTCTTTGTATCTTCATAGGTTGTTTCTGTCTGGCTCTGCCGCTTTGTGCCCAATCCAACAAGATGATAAAGGAGTTGGAAAGTAAACGGGGCGCTTTGCAAAAGCAGATAGCTGAGTCGGAAACACTCTTGAATACTACAAAGAAAGATGTAGGTAGTCAGTTGAACGGGCTTGCCGCCCTTACCGGACAGATAGAAGAACGGAAACGGTACATCCTTACCATCAATAATGATATGGAAACTATAGACCGTGAACTCTCCAAACTGGAACGGCAATTGGTTCGCCTTGAAAACGATTTGAAGGATAAGAAAAAGAAGTATGAGTCTTCTGTCCAATATCTGTATAAGAATCGTTCCGTTCAGGATAAACTTCTTTTTATTCTTTCGGCCAAAACACTGTCGCAGACGTATCGCCGTTTGCGCTATGTGCGCGAATATGCCGACTATCAGCGTCTGCAAGGCGAAGAGATTCTGAAAAAACAAGAACAGGTCAATCAAAAGAAAACAGAACTGCAACAGGTAAAGAAAGCGAAAGCCAGTTTACTGAAAGAGCGTGAAGTCGAGAAAGAAAAGTTGGAAGCTCAGGAAAAAGAAAAGAGGACTTTGGTGGCCAACCTGCAGAAGAAACAACGCGGTTTGCAAAATGAACTCAATAAAAAGCGTAAGGAAGCCAACCAGTTGAATGCACGTATCGATCGTTTGATAGCCGAGGAAATAGAGAAAGCCCGTAAACGTGCAGCTGAAGAAGCCCGCAAGGAAGCTGCTGCCCGTAAAAAAGCTGCTGCCAAAGAAACGAAATCGGCTGCAACTTCTTCTTCCGAAAAGGCTACAACGAAGAAAGCGGCGCCTCTTGAAACTTATACGATGGATAAGGCAGACCGGGAACTTTCCGGTAGCTTTGTCAGTAACCGTGGCAAGTTGCCAATGCCTATTACCGGACCTTATATTATAACCAGCCGCTATGGACAGTATTCTGTAGAGGGGCTTCGTAATGTGAAACTGGATAATAAAGGGATAGATATTCAAGGCAAGCCCGGTGCACAGGCACGTGCTATCTTTAATGGAAAGGTGGCTGCTGTTTTCCAGCTGAACGGTCTTTTCAATATCTTAATCCGTCATGGAAACTACATATCTGTCTACTGTAACTTATCTTCAGCCTCAGTGAAGACGGGCGATACTGTAACTACCCGGCAAGTCCTCGGACAAGTATTCTCGGATGGTGCGGACAATGGACGTACGGTACTTCACTTCCAGTTGCGTAAGGAGAAGGAGAAACTGAATCCGGAGCCGTGGCTGAATAGGTAGCGTATCAGGTATAGTTTTGTTTTACCTTATTGATTCTTTTATTTTTCCTAAAGGATAATCGGGTGTTAACCAAGGTTGACAGGCTTGTCAACGGCAGTTAACAGGCCCGTTGACCAAGGTTAACAGGCCTGTCAACCTTGGTTAGCACCTGAAACTGCCAGTATCTTGATGCGATAATCTCTTGGCTTTGATGTCTTTGTCCCTTATGTCAGATGTCTTTATCCCCTTATATGGAAGTGGGAGGGATTAGATATCAATGGTTGCTCCGTCCAGTAGTTCCAGATATAACCCGATAGCCTCTTCTATTTCCTGAATGAAAATGAACTCATCTGCCGTGTGTGAACGGCTACTCTTTCCCGGACCCATTTTGAGCGAGGGAAATGACATTAGTGCCTGGTCGGAGAGGGTAGGAGAACCAAAAGGTACCCGTCCCATTGCTACGGCACGCTGTACTATCGGATGTTGTTCTTCTACGTGAGAAGAACTTAAGCGGAACGAACGTGCTTTGGCTTCGCAAGAAATATGTTTTTGTATTTCAGTAAATAGTTCCTGATTGCTATAACATTCGTTGCTGCGGATATCTACTACAAAAGTGCAGCGGTCGGGAATGACATTGTGCTGTGTACCTGCATTTATTTGTGTTACACTCATTTTTACAGGCCCTAACAGCGGAGAGACTTTTTCAAAGCGATAGTCACGAAACCAAGCGATGTCTTCTAATACCTTATATATAGCGTTGTCTCCTTCGTTTCGTGCAGCATGTCCGGCTTTACCGTAAGCAGTTACATCCAGTACCATTAGTCCCTTTTCTGCAATGGCGGGCTGCATCTCTGTAGGTTCGCCTACAATGGCAAAGTGGATCGGAGGAAGTTCCGGTAATACACACTCGATACCACCCTTTCCGGACACTTCTTCTTCACAGGAAGCAAGATAAATGAGATTGTACTTCTGCGTCGTACGGCAGAGTTGCAGAAAGACTTGCAATAGGCTGACAACGCTTGCACCGGCATCATTACTTCCCAGCCCGTATAGTTTTCCGTTGCTTTCCTGGGTTGGGGTAAACGGATCTTTTCGCCAACCGTTCACGGCTTTCACGGTGTCAATATGTGAGTTTAGTAACAATGTGGGTTTATTTAAATCGAACATTGGGCTGAGACACCAGATATTATTGCCTTTTCGTCCGGTTGCCATGCCTTGCAGCTCAATATAATTCTGTAGATAATCTGCCGCTTTTTCTTCATCGCGGCTGATGGAAGGAATCGCAATCAGAGACTTAAGAACTCCGGTTGCCTCAGAAACCATTGTAGGTATATCGTAAGTCATATCTCAATCAGTTAAATTATTGTGATGCAAACTTACGGATAAATACTGAAATATGCTTAATAGACAGGATAAAAATGCCTCTTCGGCTATTGGTACTTATGAATAAAAGGGTACGGAAGAAGGAGAGAAGGGAAGAGAAAAGGGTGCTTGCTGACACCCTTTTCTGATTGTCTTATATTTGTTTAGAACATATAGGAGAAGGAAATCATTAGGTTACGGTTTTTCCAATCACTATCGTCTATTGTTTCAAGCAATCCCCAATCATAGCTAATAGCGACTTGATATTTCTGATTGAATTCAACGCCTGTTTTAATTCCTAAGCCTAAATCAAAGCGTTTCATTTTATCCTTTCCGAATATGTTTTCAGATCCTTCACCTTTTAAATCACTGGGATCTATCCCCCATTCTTCCCAATCTATGTTTCCGCCAGCACTACTAAGGTCAGCTTTGGCTTTAATTTTACCGAATACGCCGATAGCAGCATAAGGGCCTGCATTTCCAAAGACAGCAAAGTTTTCATTTATGACATATTTATATCCCATATGAACCGGAATTTCCAGATAATAGGGATTAAGCTTGAGATTTACCAATGAGCCATAGTTAAACTTAGCACCTTTCGATGTCAATAGTCCGCCAAATTCAAGGTAAACACCTTCAGCAACTTGCGGTAATGCCATTTCTGCCTTTACACCTACGTGGAAGCCTGTTCTGCTATTCAAAAAATCATTGGAGTATTTACTACTGTTCATACCTGCCGTGACACCCCATCTGAGGCTTTCCTGTGCGTTTACACTCCCTAAACCTATCGCCAGTATGGCGACTAATGCTAGAATCTTTTTCATGTCAGTTAAGTTATTGTATTGATATTTAAAAAACTATTGGGTGCAAATATATACATATATTTGTATTTCTTTGGAAAAACGAACAAAAATGTAGGGTAATCACTTCTTTTTATAGTAGGATAGTACTAATATTGCGGAAATATATACTAAATATTTAATTCTCAATATAGAAATAGTTTCAAATGAAACCACTACCTTTGTGCCGTATTTACCAATATATGAATAATATGACTTATCATCATTTATCTGTCCTCGTACATCGACGGGCAGAGAAGTATGGCGACAAGGTGGCTCTGAAATACAGGGATTACGAAACGTCGCAGTGGATACCCATCACTTGGAATCAATTCTCACAAACAGTTCGACAAGTTGCGAATGCACTCGTAGAGTTAGGAGTGCAGGAGGAAGAAAACATAGGAATCTTTTCTCAGAACAAGCCCGAATGCCTTTATGTGGATTTCGGGGCATTTGCTAACCGTGCAGTGACCATACCTCTGTATGCTACCAGTTCACCGGCACAGGCACAGTACATTATCAATGATGCTCAGATACGTTACATCTTCGTAGGCGAGCAATTCCAGTATGATGCGGCTTTCAGTGTTTTTGGCTTTTGTCAATCATTGCAGCAATTGATCATCTTCGACCGGGCTGTTGTACGCGACCCTCGTGACATGACTTCCATCTATTTCGACGAGTTTTTGGAGACAGGAAAAGCTTTGCCGAACAACGATATCGTGGAAGAACGTACTTCCCGTGCATCGGATGATGACCTTGCGAACATTCTTTATACATCCGGTACTACTGGCGAACCGAAGGGGGTAATGTTGCATCACTCTAACTATATGGAGGCTTTCCGTATCCATGATATCCGTCTGGTAGATATGACTGATCAGGATGTTTCCATGAATTTCCTTCCCTTGACACATGTCTTCGAGAAAGCATGGACATATCTTTGTATTCATAAAGGCGTGCAGATTTGCATTAACCTCCGTCCTGTGGATATCCAGACTACCATTAAAGAAATCCGTCCGACATTGATGTGCAGTGTTCCCCGTTTTTGGGAAAAAGTGTATGCCGGTGTGCAGGAGAAGATTGCTCAGGAAACAGGCTTGAAGAAAGCTATGATGCTGGATGCCATTAAGGTAGGTAAGATACATAACATAGATTATCTGCGTAAAGGTAAAACTCCGCCATTGATGAACCAACTGAAATATAAGTTCTACGAAAAGACAGTTTATGCTTTATTGAAAAAGACGATTGGTATTGAGAACGGTAATTTCTTCCCTACTGCGGGAGCTGCCGTGCCCGATGAAATCTGTGAATTTGTTCATTCGGTAGGCATCAATATGTTGGTTGGTTATGGTCTGACCGAATCGACGGCTACTGTCTCCTGTTTCCTCAACAAAGGTTATGAAATAGGTTCGGTAGGTACGATAATGCCCGATGTGGAAGTGAAAATCGGCGAGGAGAACGAAATATTTCTGCGTGGAAAGACTATCACGAAAGGTTATTATAAAAAAGCGGAAGCTACTGCTGCTGCTATTGATAAAGATGGCTGGTTCCATACCGGTGATGCCGGTTATATGAAAGACGGGCAGCTATATCTGACGGAGCGGATCAAGGACTTGTTTAAAACTTCCAACGGAAAATACATTAGTCCGCAAGCGTTGGAGACGAAACTGGCTATTGATCGTTACATTGATCAGATTGCCATTATTGCCGACCAGCGTAAATTTGTGTCTGCCCTTATTGTTCCGGTCTATGGCTTCGTGAAAGATTATGCCAAGGAAAAAGGGATTGAATATAAGGATATGGAAGAGCTGCTGCAGCATCCTAAGGTGATCGGTTTGTTCCGTGCTCGCATAGATACCTTGCAACAGCAGTTTGCACACTATGAGCAAGTGAAGCGCTTTACTCTTTTACCCGAACCTTTCAGCATGGAACGTGGTGAACTGACTAATACCTTGAAGTTGAAGCGCCCTGTAGTTGCAAAGAACTACAAGGAGTTGATAGATAAGATGTACGAAGAGTAAAAAAATACACTTCAACAACTAATATTTCCCCATAAAAGAAGTTTCTGTTTTGTACTTTTGCAAAGTTCTATTAATTGAACTTTAAAGTATGAAACAGAAACTTTTTTATCTATTGCCTATTTTAGTCTTGACCGGTTGTGGACAAGTATCTTACAAAAACACCTCATTGTCTCCTGAAGAACGTGCAGACCTGTTGGTGAAAGAACTGACACTGGAAGAAAAGGTACAACTCATGATGGATGGTTCCCGTCCCGTGGAACGATTGGGTATAAAACCGTATAATTGGTGGAATGAGGCACTACATGGGGTTGCTCGTGCAGGGTTAGCTACCGTTTTTCCTCAGCCTATAGGTATGGCTGCGTCATTTAGCCCCGAAACGGTATATGATGTATTCACTGCCGTGTCTGATGAGGCGCGTGCCAAGAATACTTATTATTCATCTAAAGGCAGCCGTGAGCGTTATCAGGGATTAACTATGTGGACGCCTACGGTCAATATTTATCGTGACCCGCGTTGGGGGAGAGGTATCGAAACCTATGGCGAAGACCCTTATCTTACAAGCCGGATGGGAGTAATGGTAGTAAAAGGGTTGCAGGGCCCTGCAGACGGAGACTATGATAAGTTGCATGCTTGTGCCAAGCACTTTGCCGTACACTCCGGTCCCGAATGGAACCGCCATTCTTTTAATGCGGAGAATATCAAACCTCGCGATTTGTATGAAACATATTTGCCACCTTTCGAAGCCTTAGTGAAAGAAGGAGAAGTAAAAGAAGTGATGTGCGCTTACAACCGTTTTGAAGGTGAACCTTGTTGTGGCAGCAACCGCTTGTTAATGCAAATCTTACGCGATGAATGGGGGTTTGATGGTATAGTTGTGTCCGATTGTGGTGCCATTGCCGATTTTTATAATGACCGTGGACACCACACGCATCCGGATGCTGAGTCTGCTTCTGCCGCAGCTGTAGTGAGTGGTACTGATTTGGAATGTGGTTCCAGTTATAAAGCTTTGGTGGAAAGTGTAAAAAAAGGATTGATCTCTGAAGAAAAAGTAAATACTTCCGTGAAACGTTTGTTGAAAGCCCGTTTCGAGCTGGGAGAAATGGATGATTTGGAAAAAGTATCTTGGGCAAAAATACCTTTCTCTGTAGTCGCTTCTGCTGCCCATGATTCATTGGCATTGAAAATAGCCCGTAAGTCCATGACGTTACTGATGAATAAGGATAACTTTTTGCCGTTGAGGCGTGGAGGGCTGACAGTAGCTGTTATGGGCCCCAATGCCAATGATTCTGTCATGCAATGGGGAAATTACAATGGAATGCCGCCGCACACTGTAACTATTCTGGATGGAGTGCGGAATTTGCTCGGCGCTGATGATAAACTGATTTATGAACAAGGTTGCCCGTGGGTAGAAAGAACCTTGATTCATAGTGCATTCAGCCAATGTAAGTCGGTGGATGGCCCTGGTTTTACTGCCCGTTACTGGAATAATCTGACGCGTGAAGGTAGTCCTGTGACTACTACTCAGGTCACCACTCCTTTCCGTTTCTGCACTTCGGGTGCCACGGTTTTCGCTCCGGGAGTAAATCTGACGGACTTCTCTGCTACTTATAATAGTGTATTTACTCCTGTACAATCCGGAGAAATCGTACTTGAAGTATACTGTTACGGAAACGGGCGTCTTCGTGTAAATGGAGAAGAGGTGAAAAGTTTCTCTAATAAGCATGGTGCCCGTAAAACGACTCATGCCATGAAAGTACAGGCCGGTCAATCCTATGATATAGAACTCGATTTTGAATATCTTCGGAGTGATGCTCAGTTAAACTTCGATCTTGGCTTCAAGAGAGAGGTCGATATTCAGAAATCCGTCGAGCATGTGAAGGAGGCAGATATTGTCATTTTTGCAAGTGGCATATCTCCCGGTCTTGAAGGAGAAGAAATGGGAGTCAACCTGCCTGGCTTTAAGAAAGGTGACCGTACGGATATTGAACTTCCGGCAGTTCAGCGTGAGCTGATTGATGCTTTGCACCGTGCTGGCAAAAAGATTGTCCTGGTTAACTGCTCCGGATCTCCTATCGGATTGGAACCTGAAACTAAGAAATGTGAAGCCATTCTGCAGGCTTGGTATCCGGGACAACAAGGTGGAACAGCGGTTGCCGAAGTGCTGTTTGGCGATTATAATCCGGCGGGTAGATTACCGGTAACATTCTATCGAAATCTATCTCAGCTTCCTGATTTCGAAGATTATAATATGGCCGGGAGAACTTATAGATACATGCAGGATACCCCGTTGTTCCCATTCGGATATGGGCTGAGTTACACTACTTTCAGTTATGATAAAGTTGTTCTTGATAAGAGCGAGGTTACTGCCGGACAAACTTTGAAGTTAACTGTTCCGGTCACAAATACGGGAAAACGCGACGGTGAAGAAGTCGTTCAGGTTTATCTTAAAAAACAAGGTGATGCGGAAGGTCCTGTAAAAACACTACGTGCTTTCAAGCGTGTATTTATCCCAGCCGGACAGACTACTAACATAGAGTTCGATTTGAAAGATAAGGAACTGGAGTGGTGGGATGAACAAACCAATACAGTGAGAGTCTGTTCGGGAACTTATGATATTATGGTAGGTGGTAGTTCGGAGGATGAATCTTTGCAACGAACTTTAGTTACCATAAAATAGTAATAAAGAGTACTTCTTGAATATCAGATTACGCGGGTCACTTAAAGATCCGCGTAATTTGTATATCATCTGTTGGAAGTTATTTTCTCATGATCTGTGTGGAGTCACAATGAATGATATTCACATTCTCCACATCCTTCTCTATATTTACTACCGGCTGATTGGTAATCGGCTTCTTTGAACGTACATCATTCAGGAATATGCCATTGCATTGTCTGAAGTCGAATGATGGTCCTTCGCCCACTGTAAAGCTGACATTGTTAAATCGTATATCTGTTGCTGTTTCCGCTTTAAATCCTTGTTCGGCTACTATATTCATATTGGAAAAGGAGAGTTCTGATACAGGCATCTCTTCAATTCCTTTTATATATCCTATTCGTTTTATATCATTTCCTGTGACATTACTCAAATGAATATTGCGGAAGATAGGTGTACGTTCACTTACGGACTCCACTTTCGATAAACGGTCATAAAATAAGTCGAAGATAAAGGCATCTCCCTGGATATTCTTCATTACAATATTATCTACCCGGATATCTTCTACTACACCACCGCGCCCACGGGATGCTTTTAACCGGATACCGGCATTAGTCCCGTCGAATACACAATTGGATATTGCCACTCTTTTTACTCCACCTGACATTTCACTACCGATGACTACTCCACCATGCCCGGAAAGCATAATGCAGTTGGTGATTGTAATGTTCTCACAGGCTTTTCCATATTTACGTCCATCAGCATCACGTCCGGATTTGATAGTGATACAATCGTCCCCAACGCTGATAAAGCAATCGGAGATGCGTACATTCCGGCAGGAACTTGGATTGATGCCATCCGTATTGGGACCTTTGGGATTGCTTGACGGATTATTGATAGTAACCCCGTGTATTGTAACGTTATCACAAAATGCCGGATTGATAGTCCAGAAAGGAGAGTTTATGATCTTTACATTCTCGATAAGGATGTTGGTACATTCGTAGAACTGGATAAAAGGCGGGCGGAACATTCGGCGTTCCAATGAGGGTTTGTAATAGTCAGATATTTCCAGATTTTTATTAGCGTCCACCCACATCTGCTGCAGTTTATCCAAGGCGGGGAGTTTGCCGCCGTTTTCTTTTATCACTTTCCGGGTATCAAATTCCCACAGCCACCACTTTAATCCGTTTCCATCCAGTGTACCGCGTCCGGAAATGGTTACGTTATCTGCTGAGTGTGCATAAATCAGTGGTGATAAACTTTTCATCACAGTACCTTCCCAACGTAAGGTGACGAAGGGCAGATAATCCTCAAACTTGTCGGAGAAACGCAAAACTGCACCCGATTCCAAGTACAACGTTATGTTACTTTTCATGTGAATGGTAGCAGTAAGGTAAGTTCCGGCAGGGAAATAAATAGTTCCGCCACCTTCCGAAGCTGCTTTTTCAATGGTTCGGTTGATCAGTTCCGTACAGGACTTGATACCTTTGGCATCTGCTCCCAACTGTTTCATGTCGAATGTGCGGGACATGGCTACCACAGCCACCATTATTCCCACAATAAAAATAGATAAACGTTTCATGGGTTGTCTTATGTTCTTTGATATGTGATAAAATATGAATACGTGGACAAAAGTACGGAATCATACAACGGTGAAGGGGGATTTTTTGTGTAATAAGGAGTATTTATAGATTGAAGTCAAGGAAAATTGCTAACAAAAAAAGGGCTGTACATTATGTACAACCCTTTTGGCTTTTATTTGTCGGAAATTTTAGTATCCGAAGATATCTTCCTGTTTCAGTTCAATCACCGGACCTACCTTCTTCAGACTTTCCATATCCAATTCTTTCTTGTCACCAAGAATACAATAAGTATATGTACGTCCCTTGATCCACTTGTTCTGGTAGTCGATAACATCCTGCAACGTCATGTTCTGCACATCATTGTACAGTTTGATGCGGCTATCCACATTCTGTCCCAAGTATTGAGCACTGATGTAATCCCAGATGACATCCATCTTGATGGTACGGTCAGTACGCATGCGGGCAATCATACCATCTTTAGCAAGTTTGAAAGCGGCTTCTGATTCAGGCATGTTGTTGATGATATCATTGAATGTATTGATTGCATCTATCATCTTATCGTTCTGCGTAGCAATCTGCGTACGGAGAGTGTAGGGATCGGTCAGGTAAGACGGTCTCAGCATACCGGCCCATGCCGAGTAAGCCAGACCGCGGCTTTCGCGCATTTCCTGGAATACGATAGAATTCATACCACCACCAAAGTATTCGTTATACAATTGACGGCCTGATTCTGCAGCAGGGTCAAATTTCTCTCCCTTATTGGAGACTTGTGACATATAAATTTGCTTAGCTTCATACGGAGCAATGAAAATCTTCGTTTCCGGTGTGAGCAACGGTTCGAAGTTATTTCCTTCCGGAATTTCGTTCAATGTTTCCGGAGCCTGATGTTCTTTATTGATGATGGCAAGTAATTCATCTTGATTATTGGGGCCATAATAAAGAATGCGATGTTTAAAGCTGTTCAGCTGTTTGATACGGTCTACAAGCTGTTGTGGATCCATAGAAGTCAGTTCAGCTTCGGTCAATATGTTGGTTGACGGAGACTTCGGGCCATAAGTGGCATAAGTCACCAGGCGTGAGAAGTTTTGCATCTGATTCAGCTTGGCATCCTTGCGTGATTTCAGGATATCATTGGCCATATTGGTGTAAGCTTCCGGATTAACTTTGGCATTTGCCATCAGTTTTTCGAAGAGAGCCATGGCAGCAGGCATGTTCTCGCTGAGGCCGGAGAGCACTACATAAGTACGTTTTGCACCCGGAGATACGAAGAATGAACAAGCAAGGCGGTAGAATTCGCTTTTTACTTCTTCCGGAGTCATGTCGGCTGTGCCGAGGTATTCCAGATATTGAGCAGCAGTACCCAATGCCTTGTCATTGTTGTTACCCATATCAAAAAGGTAAATCAACTGGAAGATGTCATTCGTTGTATTTTGTTTGTAGAGTACAGGAATATCCGATTTAGCCTTCAACTGGGTGAGGTCTTTGGAATAATCCAGGAATACCGGTTCAATAGGAGTCACTACGCTTGCCTGAATTTCTTTCAGGAAAGTGCTGACTGTATCGCGGTTCATCACGATAGGAGTGATTTCAGGCTTCGACATCTTCTTCTCATTCGGGTCTTTGCCTTGCTTCTTGTAGATAACGGCATAGTTATCATCTTTCAAGTATTTGTTGGCAAAAGCTACGATGTCATCTTTTGTCAGTTTAGACATGCGGTCGAGAGCAGTCACTTCATCCGCCCAGTCGCTACCGTTTACGAATGATTCAACGAACATATCTGCACGTGCATCATTGTTTTCTAACTGTTGCATCTGATACAGCTTGAAGTTGTTGATGTTGGCTTCCAGCATCTTTTCGTCAAAGTCACCCTCGCGGAGTTTCTTCAATTCGCCCAATAAGAGGTCTTTGACTTCGTCCAATGTCTGCCCTTGTTTGGGGCGTCCCTGCATCATGAATGCACTGTAGTCGCTCATAGTCATCGGATAACAATAAGCGCTCAGGGTCTTTTGCTGTTGTGTCAGATCCAGGTCTATCAAACCGGCCTGTCCGTTATAAAGTATTTGGGAAACCACTTGTAAGGTTTCTACGTCTTTGTCTGCTGCTCCGGGAAAACGCCATGCCAAGGCAACGCTTTCAGCATCCGGACCTAAAATTTCACGTACAACAGGTGCTGTAATTGGAGTTTCCTTCGGTAAATCCAGTTTCGGCAGATCAGGATTCGGTTTCAAACCACCGAAATACTTATCAATGGTTGCAATCATCTGATCGGGATCGAAATCACCTGAAAGACAGATAGCCATGTTGTTGGGCACATACCATTTCTTATAATATTCCTTGATATTGGTGATAGAAGGATTCTTCAGGTCTTCTTGTGTACCAAGTACGGTCTGTGTGCCGTAAGGATGGTGTGGGAAAAGAGAAGAAAGTACAGCCTCGTATACCTTACGCGGGTCGCGGGTCAGTGACATGTTCTTTTCCTCATAAACTGTTTCCAGCTCAGTATGGAAACCACGGATTACGCAATTTTCAAAACGTTCTGCCTGGATTTTGGCCCAGTTGTCAATCTGGTTGCTGGGGATATCTTCTGTATAGCAAGTTACGTCGAAGCTGGTATAGGCATTCGTTCCGTTGGCACCGATGGCAGCCATCAGCTTGTCGTATTCGTTGGGAATGGCATACTTGGAAGCTTCGTAAGAGATACTGTCTATTTTTGCATAAATAGCTTTACGCTCAAGACTGTCGGTAGTCTTACGATAGATTTCAAACTGTGCTTCGATCTGGTCGAGCAAAGGTTTCTCAATCTCGTAGTTTTGGGTACCGAAGTTTGTGGTACCTTTGAACATCAGGTGCTCAAAGTAGTGAGCTAACCCGGTTGTTTCTGCAGGGTCGTTCTTTCCACCTACACGTACGGCAATGTACGTCTGTATGCGCGGTGTTTCCTTGTTGACGGTCATGTAAACTTTCAGACCATTATCCAGAGTGTAGATGCGCGCTTTCAGCGGATCGTTGGGAACTGTTTCATAACTGTACTTTGAAGTACAACTTCCTAAACTTATCGCTACCAGTAGGATAAGCATTAAACCAATTTGTCGGAATAGTTTGTTCATAAGCTGACTTATTAGATTGATAACTGCAAAAATATGCGTTTTTTTCATACCTTTGCACGCAAAAAGTAAATATTTTAACTAGAAGGTTTATTTTCATAGATTATGATTACCATAGAACAACTGAAAGACGTAAAGGAGCGCACCGAAGCACTCTATCGCTATTTGGATATAGAAGGAAAGAAAATCCAGGTAGAAGAAGAACAGTTGCGTACCCAGGCTCCCGGTTTTTGGGATGACCAGAAGGCTGCCGAAGCGCAGATGAAAAAGGTGAAAGGTTTGCAACAATGGATAGCCGGTTATAATGAAATAAAGACATTATCGGAAGAGTTGCAACTGGCTTTCGACTTCTACAAAGACGAACTTGTTACGGAGGAAGAAATAGACGAGGCTTATGCCAAGGCTTCCACTGCTATTGATGAGCTTGAATTGAAAAATATGCTTCGTGATGAAGCCGACCAGATGGACTGTGTGTTGAAAATCAACTCCGGTGCAGGTGGTACGGAAAGCCAGGACTGGGCAAGCATGCTGATGCGTATGTATCTGCGTTACGCTGAAACCAATGGTTATAAAGCTGTGATATCCAACTTGCAGGAAGGTGATGAAGCAGGTATTAAAACTTGCACCATCGAAATTTCGGGTGATTATGCTTATGGATACCTGAAAGGAGAAAACGGTGTGCATCGTCTGGTACGTGTATCTCCTTACAATGCGCAAGGTAAGCGTATGACCTCTTTCGCTTCGGTCTTTGTCACTCCGCTGGTAGATGATACTATCGAGGTGAACATTAATGTTGCCAATATTTCTTGGGATACTTTCCGTTCCAGTGGTGCCGGCGGTCAGAATGTGAACAAGGTGGAGTCTGGTGTTCGTCTGCGCTATCAATTCAAAGACCCGTATACGGGCGAGGAAGAAGAAATCCTGATTGAAAATACGGAAACCCGCGACCAGCCCAAGAACCGTGAAAATGCAATGCGTCAGCTGCGTTCTATCCTGTATGATAAAGAACTTCAGCACCGCATGGCTGAACAGGCTAAGGTGGAAGCCGGTAAGAAGAAAATCGAATGGGGCTCTCAGATACGAAGCTACGTATTCGACGACCGTCGTGTAAAAGACCACCGTACTAACTTCCAGACTTCGGATGTCAATGGAGTGATGGATGGCAAGATAGACGGTTTCATCAAGGCGTATCTGATGGAGTTTGCAGGACAAGGAGAATAAATCAAAACTCTGCTATACAGTAAATGGGTATCACCTGATGAAGGAAAGGTGATACCCATTCTTTTTTTAAGTGAATCATATTTGATAGGTAGGGAGAAGATATTAAGTTGATATGAATAAATTTTCTCTTTTATTTTGGAAACTTCCCGAATTTCATGTTACTTTGTTATCAGTTGAACTTTAATACTAAAAGCACATTATGGGAAAGAATAAGAAAAAGGTTATGCATAGCCGTAAAGAAGAAGAACAAGCTAAGAAAGTGTTGTTGATTATTGGTGTATCTGCATTGATATTGGTGCTGGTAATGCTGATAGGATACTCGTTCTTAGGAAAATAACGAATAGATGCCACAAGAAATAGAACGGAAATTCCTCGTGACGGGGGATTATAAATCGAGGGCGTATGAACAAAGCCGTATTGTGCAAGGTTATATCAGTAGTGCAAGGGGCCGAACCGTACGGGTACGTATCCGTAGCGGAAAGGGATACCTTACGATAAAAGGTGCTTCCGATGCCTCAGGCCTCAGCCGTTATGAGTGGGAAAAAGAAATTCCACTGAATGAAGCGGAGGAGCTGATGAAGCTCTGTGAACCGGGAGTTATAGATAAGACCCGTTATCTGGTACGGAGCGGGCGGCATACGTTTGAGGTGGATGAGTTCTACGGTGAGAACGAAGGGCTGGTAGTTGCTGAAGTAGAATTGGCTTCGGAAGACGAGGCTTTCGAGAAACCGGACTTCATAGGTGAGGAGGTGACGGGTGATATTCGTTACTATAACTCACAATTGAGGAAGTGTCCCTATACGACCTGGTGAAGTGTAACAGCCTGTCGACAGGAAGTTAATGCCTTGTCCGCAAGAAGTTAAGTTCTTGTCAACAGAAAGTTAACTCTTTGCAACCGGCTGCTAATTAGATATATTTAGAGCAGGAAATGGAGAAACTTTATGAATATCTGCCGAGAGAATTGGTAACTTTTGTACTGGTAACCTTATTCTCTTTATTGATAGGTCTTTCACAGCGGAAAATCAGTTTGAAGCGTGAAGGTGAAACGACCTTGTTCGGTACGGACCGTACGTTCACTTTTATAGGTATTCTGGGTTATTTGCTTTATATTCTCGATCCGGTGGAGTATCGCTTGTTTATGGGTGGAGGAGCGATATTAGGTCTGTTGCTCGGACTGAATTATTACGTCAAGCAATCTCAATTCCATGTATTCGGAGTTACTACCATTATTATTGCACTGATTACTTATTGCATTGCCCCTATTGTAGACACGCAGCCCTCTTGGTTTTATGTGATGGTGGTGGTGACGGTATTGCTTTTTACAGAATTGAAGCATACTTTTACAGAACTTGCGCAGCGTATGAAGAATGACGAAATGATCACTCTAGCCAAGTTCCTTGCCATCAGTGGTATTATCTTACCCATGCTGCCCAACGAAAACCTGATACCGGATATAAATCTCACTCCTTATACCGTCTGGCTGGCTACGGTGGTGGTATCCGGCATCTCTTATTTGTCTTACTTGCTGAGGCGGTATGTTTTCCATGAATCCGGTATTCTGGTATCCGGTATCATCGGTGGTTTATATAGTAGCACGGCAACCATTTCCGTGCTGGCACGCAAGAGCCGTAAGGCGCCTGCGCAGGAAGCGCCGGAATATGCAGCAGCCATGTTGCTGGCTGTAAGTATGATGTTTCTCCGTTTCCTTATATTAATAGGTATATTCAGTAAGGAAATTCTTGCGGCTATCTATCCATATTTGCTTATTATGTCTTTAGTGACGGCCGGAGTAGCTTGGTATCTGCATCGGAAGCGTAAACAAGTTCCGGCAACAGATGAAGAGGCTGAAGAAGAAGATAGCAGCAACCCGTTGGAATTTAAGGTTGCACTTATTTTTGCCGTTCTGTTTGTGATATTCACTATTGTGACGCATTACACTTTACTTTATACGGGTACTGGTGGATTGAATGTGCTATCGTTTATTGCCGGGCTGAGTGATATTACTCCGTTTATTTTGAATTTATTGCAAGGTTCGGGAGTTGCTGTTATGGTGGTGACGGCTTGCTGTATGCAGGCTATTGTGAGCAATATTGCCGTAAATATGTGCTATGCGTTGTTTTTTGCAGGTGGGAAGAGTCCGTTGCGCTGGTGGGTATTGCGTGGGTTTGGTGGTGTGATTGCAATCAATGTCTGTTTGCTTCTTTTCTTCTATTTGCTATAGATTTTATCAGGATACTTACAAGAATTCTCTATTATCCCCTCTTCTTTGTGCTTTTTTAACTCCGAAATTCTCGTAGATAAAGAAAAAGAGCCTATTTTTGCTGCATCCATGTGACAAAATGACTACATTATACGTCTAATACAAAAACAGTCAACTAAATATTCATCAAACAAACAAAAACAGAAATGAAAATTAAATGCTCTTTGCTGCTCATTATGTTGGTGGTATCCTCATTAGTAGCGGCACAGAATGCGGCGCCTACGTTCCAGATTAAAGGAGTCTTGCTCGACTCGCTGACGCAGGAGGGAGAACCTTACGCCACAATCAAAATCGTAAAAAAAGAAGCTCCTGCGAATGCTTTGAAAATGCTGGTTACGGACATGAAAGGTAAGTTTCAGGAGAAAGTGCCTGGAACAGGTAATTTTGTGATGACGATTTCTTCCATTGGTAGAAACACGATTGTGAAAGATTTCACAGTGAAAGCCGGAGAGAAACTTGTTGATTTCGGAACATTGTACATTACGGATGCTTCCAATGAATTGGGACAAGTAGAAGTGGTAGCCCAAAAACCACTGGTGAAAGCCGATATCGATAAAATAGAATATAATGTGCAGGATGATCCTGACTCAAAATCCAATTCTGTATTGGAGATGCTTCGTAAAGTACCCTTGGTTACGGTAGACGGTGAAGACAACATCAAGGTGAACGGTAGTAGTAGCTTTAAGGTATATGTGAATGGTAAACCTAACAATATGATGAGTAACAATCCGACAGAAGTACTGAAAAGTATGCCTGCCAACTCTATTAAGCATATTGAGGTAATTACGAACCCTGGTCCTAAGTATGATGCCGAAGGTGTGGGTGGTATCCTGAATATCGTTACTGTAGGTAGCGGATTGGAAGGTTATACAGCTACATTCAGTGGAAATGTTAGTAACATGGGAGCCGGAGGCGGTTTGTTCGGTACTGTGAAGAGTGGTAAACTGACGGTGAGTGCACGCTACAATTATAATTATAATGACCGTCCACGTAGTTATTCCGGTGGAAATCGCCGTACGGTAGGTGATGTTACTGAAGGCTCTTCAGACCTGGACTACGACGGTAGCAGCAAGGGACATGGTAATTTCCAGTCAGGTAGCATGGAAGCCAGTTATGAAATTGATACCTTGCGTCTGGTTTCTATGTCATTCGGACTCTGGGGCGGTGGAAACAATAGTACCAGTATCAACAATACTCTGGCTACTGCACCCGGTACAAGTAATGAGCTATATCGCTATGTCTCAGACGGCAGGAGCAAGAGCTCATGGTATTCTATCGACGGTGGCGTTGACTATCAACGTATGTTCCATGTGAAAGACCGTATGTTTACCTTATCTTATAAGATTAATACCAGCCCGCAGACCTCGGATTCATACTCCACTTATAATGACATGCATGCCGCTACTGATTGGGAAGACTTCCTGAAGCGTTTGTATGACCTGAATAACGATGGTTCTCAGAATACTACGGAGCATACTTTTCAGGCTGACTATACAACGCCTATCGGCAAGATACATACACTGGAAGCCGGAGCTAAATATATTCTCCGTGACAATTCTTCGGAAGACGACCGTTATGAACGTCAAATAGGGACTACGGGAGACTATGTACTGGATGAAGAGCATAGCTCGCATTATAAACATCAGAACGACATTCTGGCTGCATATATGGGTTATGGGCTGAGGGTGAAGAAGATCTCCGGAAGACTGGGTGTGCGCTATGAACATACCAAGCAGGAAGTGAAATACTTGTTGGGCAGAGGTGATGACTTCAATAAGAACTTTGACGATGTGGTACCTTCTGCAAGTATCGGCTATAAGTTGACGGATATGTCTAACCTGCGTTTCGGCTATAATATGCGTATTTACCGTCCGGGTATCTGGTATCTGAATCCTTATCTGAATGATAGCAATCCTACTAATATCAGTCAGGGTAACTCTCACCTCGACAGTGAAAAGAGTCATTCATTCAATCTGAGTTACAGTAACTTTACTCAGAAGTTCAACATCAATCTTTCAGCACGTTACAGCTTTACTAACAATAGTATTGAACAAGTAACCGAGCAGGTGAAGGATACGGAAATCGAAGGTTTGCAGAATCCTACTGGTAAAGAGGTACTTTATTCTACTTACCAGAATATTGGTAAGAGTAGAAATGCCAGTCTGAGTGGTTATGTAAACTGGAATGCTACTTCCAATACTCGTATTTATGCTAACCTTTACGGAAACTATACTTATATGGAAGGTGCCAATGGACTGAAGAATGACGGTTGGAATCTGTTTGCCTATGGTGGTGCTCAGCAATCTTTGCCCCATGACTGGCGTATCAGTTTGAATATTTATGGTCAGACACCTTGGATCATGCTGCAAGGAAAGGGTAGCAGCTTCTTTGACTATGGATTGAGTGTGAACAAGTCATTCCTGAATAAGCGTTTGACATTGTCAGCATTTGCCAGCAACTTCTTTAAGAAGTACACAAGTCCTACTTCAAGTATAGAAGGTGTAGGATTTACCCAGGACAGCTGGAATCGGTATACTCGTCAGCGCTTTGGTGTAAGCGTTAGCTATCGTATCGGTGAATTGAAAGCCAGCGTGAAGAAAGCTGCACGTACCATCAGTAATGATGATGTGAAAGGTGGCGGCGGCGAAGGCGGTGGCGGTGGAGAATAATCCATTACTGACATATTAAACAGATTAAAAAAGGGAGCTTAATAGCTCCTTTTTTTTAATAGTCTTTCTTTTTTTTGCAAAAAAAATGTATATATTTGCAATTGTAGTCACAAATAAAACTCACAAGCTGCTATTGTCTATACTAACATGCAGTTTCTGTACATATCTTAGTATGCTGAAGTAAGCTGGAAGAAATCATTCTTTTAAAGTCCATATATTGTTAAACTTAAATTCAGATATTATGAAAACAAAACTGCTATTTTGGGCACTTGTTGCGATAGCATTGGGTGCATGTACTAATGAAAATGAGAACTTTCCTTCTGATTCTAACGAAGATGTTGTAGTGTTAAAAGAGCGTGTTCCAAATTCTCCTCTCATTCTGTTTCAGAGACAATACACTCCTTTAGATCCAACAACAAGAGCCACAAAGTTGACTTTTAGCGATTATTTGGGGCGTTCATTCAGGGCATAGCGTCATGAATTCATTCTCCTTCGCTTCCTTTGACAGATATCTGGAAAAGTCACAAGTTTCCAAGAAAGTGAATAGTGGATTTTCTATAAATCTTGGTTTATTTAGTATTGGACATAAAAAAAGATGACTGAGATTTTTAGTTCAACAGTAACCAATAATATGCAAGGTGTATTTGGAGAACTAAATGTTGCGATAGATCAAAACGTCTATGAAATGCAGTACAGCACTAATATCAGAGCAAAAATAATGGAGAATTATCTGACTACGACTTTTAAGGATGAATTGTATAATACACCGATGAGTGAGTTCTATAATAATTATGGTGCTTTTGTTCTAAAAAAGTTCATAACCGGTGGGCGGGCTACCGCTTTTTATGTAGGTCTTTATAAACAGGAGGCGACTACTGCTGTAAAGGAAAAAGCATTGGATAATGAAATTAGTGGGAGTTTCAGCTTTAAAAACGTGGGGGCTTCAGCAGACTTAAGTTTTGGTAAGAATTCTTCGGGTTCAGGATCAAGTACAGAAAATGGAGTGACAGAGTTGTCTATGGCTATAGAAACTGTTGGAGGTTCACCAGCATATCCCATATTTACTATTCCGCAGAAGTTGGAAGATGTGAATATTGACTTATCTCAATGGATGGCTTCTCTGACGGATAAAACGACTCATAGTATTGTAGATATAGCTGATGAAGGGCTAGTACCTATTTCTGAATTTATTTTGGAGAAGAATATGAAGGATAGAATAGGACTGTATATGAAGGGAGGCAATGGACTGAAGCCTTATTATGAAGAGCCACAAATCATACTTCAATGTGGTAAGGGTAGTTTCTGGGAACCGACGGTAAGATGCTATGCATATTTGTATACTAGAAATCATGAGTTTATTACGTTATCCCATGAGGTTGTTCCTGATGTGGATGTATGGATTAATACTAAATCGCAACAGCTTAGTCGGTTTTATCGTTTGAAAATAGTATCTAATAAAAATTCTTCAGACATGGTTGAGCGATATATGAAGGTGTTTGATTATGATGCCCCGCTCATGGAAAGTAGTGTTTGCTATAGGGATACAAATGGGATACTCTACATCTTAGATCGAGAAAAGAAAGTTGGTTATTCTGTGCATAGCGATTACCTTTTGGATACTTATGCTATCAGGAATGCAGTTTACACTCTTCCATCTATCAATATTTCTTAAGATGAACTGAGCCAATACACTCTCATTGCTCTCTGATGAAAATATTGATGTATTATTTATTGAAGGCAACTGGCTATGTAGTGGTTAGTTGTCTTCTTATAAAGTTTTTTGTATTCTATACAGATAGAAGAAATATCTAAAAATAATTTCTATAGAATATTGGTACTTTTGTAGAGATACTATATGGTTTTTGAAAGAGAAATAAACTTACCAAGTTCAAGAAGAACTTGGCGCTTTTTACTTTCTTTTTTATATTAAATGTATATATATGTGCATATATACAAAGAAAGTAAGCTGCCTCATCGCTTGTAACTGCTAAATGAACTTTTTAAGTTTCATTTAGCTTACGGTTACAAAGATATGCGTTTTTTTGTAAAAACAATACATTTATGATCTTTTTAACGTGATAAAAATGAACTTTGGAAGAATGTAATCAAACAAGTGAGTTTAGTACTATTAATGCTATCAAATAGAGAGTATTACTTGCGATGTAGACAATACTTATAATAAAGTGACTTTATTATATAATTCATTTATTTCCATATCTGGTTTTCTACCTATTTATTCTTAGGTTTGAGTCTAATCTTATTCAAGAGCATACAAATCGCTATTATTGAATGAAATTATCTTTTATATGTTATATTGGCACACTTTCTTTCTACCCCTTTTATTACTTATCAAAATATTGCCTCTGTAGAGTATATCGGCAAGATAAAAAGCGTTTTAAAAACGTTCTTCTTGAACTAGCTATTTCTAAGACTGAGATACTGTTTTTATTTACAAAATAAATGTAAGTGAGAAGTTGTATAAAATGTTTTGATGTGACTAATTGGAAGGATATATTTAATAGCTTATTCACATTATAAAATAACGAATATGCCAAATGCAAAAAAAACGCTTTCATTGGTGAATTATTGCATTGTATTTCTTGTATGTTGCTTTTGCAATAGTTCAAAGTTGGAGGGTACTATCAGAGTATCAATCCTCTATAATGATGCCACTTTTAATGATAATTTCATGCTATCACCTGTTCCTCCCTTTTGAAAATGTTCGAAAGGAGAGAGAATATCATTTTTACTCTTCTATTTGAAAGATACAATTGCTGGTTGTAAATTCTGAAATGTAGAAATTATGAGGCTGCTGGTATCTGTTATGTCTCAACTATGGACTGTATATTTATGATTCCCGGGACAATTTATGAAAAGAATAATTGATTACGTATAGAGGTCTTGTTTTGGCGAATTGGAAAATATGATGGATTGCTGATTCGTGTATTTATTAATTTAATTTGTTTGATTTATGAGAAAATTGTATCGATGTCTATTCCTGCTAAGTACACTTGTCTTAGCTGGGGGAATGTGGAGTTGTTCTGACGACGATGACGAAACTGAAAGTGTTGTTATAACACAAACAAGTACGGATGAAACGAGCGAAGTGTATGCAACTTCTGCTACGTTTAAACTGGCTACTCGAGGGGTGGAGTCTTTTGCCTATCAGGTAGTGGAAGGTGCTGATGCTACTGCTCCCGCAGGAGAAGTGATTTATGCTGAAGCACAGGAAAATAATATAGTTATTTCTGCGGAAGATGGTGATAATGAGGTTACGGTATATGGCTTGGAGGGGAATAAAACTTATACTGTATTTTTTGCCTTGAAAAAGGGTGCGGAGTATATTGTAAAGTCGCAGACGATTACTACGCCTGCTTATACACGCCTTATAACAGTTATAGACACAAAACCTTATAGTATAAAATTACATATTGAGATGCCGGAAAATACTTACTATAAGTTATCTTTTGGAGCTCGTGATATGTATCAGGCACAAAAAGATCAATTTGGAATGACTGATGGTGACTATGTGTCATATGGACAATTGTATAAAGGTGCTAAGACTATAAACTTGGTTGATGGTGAATATTTGGAGGAAAATCCGGTACCGGATGAAGATTTTCCTATTCAGGTGTTACCTGGCTATCCTTATGTGATATTGGTTGCAGAATGTGATGCAGATGGCAATGTATTGTGTGAATATGATTATGGTGATGGCGGAGATGATTGGGAACCGATGAAAACTACCCGGTCGGCTACTGCTCCGATGACAGATGGCTATACGGAAGAGTGCTCTGACGCGGCAGTTACGTTTAATGGTAAGTATGCAAAGCAATATGTCTACGGTGGTTCAACATTGGTTGAGAGTAAGATTACCGTTGAAAAAACAAAAATAACGGAACGTTCGGCTACTTTCACGATTACTCCGGATGAAAATGTTGTCACCTATGTTGTAGACGCAATGACAAAGGAAGATTATGATTATTATGTTACGATATGTGGTGAAAGAGGTATACCTACTTTTGAACTCACTAATAATGAAATGTATACAGGCTCTCAGGTTATGTCTACCAATCCAGCTTATCTTCCTTTTGAAAAGGGGAAAACATATAAACTGATTGTTGTAGGCACATACAGTGAAGATTATAGTGTACAAAGTATTCAGATTATAGATTTCACCCCGTTTGAATCTACAAAGCCGGAAGCAAAACTGGAGATTACTGCTAAAGAAGACCCGGATAAAAATCCCTGGATGGTATGGTTTAACATCAAAGCTCCGGATAAGAATTGTTCATATATCAGATATCTGATGAATTATATGAAAGAGTGGACTCCTATGTTGAACTCGGGTACCACTAAAGAGCAACTGATGCAATCATATGGTAATTATGTTACAGAGGTCGAAATCATGAATGCAATTAATAGTAATGATGGTTATGACATCGGCTTCACTTCTTGGGAGCATACAGAGTCAATGCTTATGGTAGCTTCCTTTAATGAAGATGAAAAAATGGCGGTGTATGAAGGGAAGTCTACTTCTTTGCCTGAACCGGATAAAGAACGTGTGGATTCTCCACTTTTCGATGATTTGAAAGGGGATTGGACTGCGACATGTCAGGCCCAATGGCAAGATTATACCGGAACGTATGACCAAAAAGTCTCATTTAAGGTCACTCTTGCTGGCGGACCCGAACAGGGACCTTCTTCTGTGAGTGCAATGGACTCGAAAGATTATGATGCACTCTTCAGTTATTTCAAGGAAAGTGCCATGAAGAATGGCCAGGATGAAGCTACTGCTGAAGCTTATGCGAAAACCAAAGTGGCAGAACTCTTTGATGAGTATAAATCGGAAGCTACACGCTATGCCGGAAAATACAGAGGACAGAACCGTTTGGTTGGTTTGAGATTTGATGCAGCACATGAATATATGAGTGCTTGGGATTTATTCTGTGATCTCGATTATTCGGCTTATGACACTGAAGAGCTATTCTACGATTATGGTCCGAAGCTATTCCTGGAAATCAGTAAGGGTGAGAACGGTAAAGATAAACTTGAGCTGACAGCCGACCAGAGTTGTGTTGCTCCTGTTTCTGCATGGAAAAATTATGAAGTATTGTTCGTGGGATATAACTCTGCTGTTTATGATAATGCTCCTTTGGGACATTTCCCAGTAACGGTTTCTTCTGATAAGAATACGATTACAATCGGAGGTGTTGAAGCTGACGATGTGATGTGCTATCCTTCTCCGGCTTACTATTCATTTGTTAATCAACCTGTTTTCATTTCAAAGATTACGTCACCAATCACTCTGACAAGAGGTTGGACAGAACCGGAGAAGAAGATGGCTCCTATTGCGAAAGCACTTGAGCAAACAACTGTTAGAGCTGAAATGGTTGCATCTCATAAAGGAAATCGCTTTATGCGTACTAGTTTGCCTTGGACAAAGGATGGATTATTGCCACTGATGCCGGAGACTACTATAAAGTCCATTTCTCTGAAAGAGAATATTCAGAAGAAAGCAGCTGAATTACATACTAAGATGCCTAAGAAATAATCGTAGGCAATTAAAAACTATTTAAAGGATACACCGGAATTATTCCGGTGTACCTTTTCAGTAATTAATTAAGAAATACTCGATATGATGAAGAAAATCAGTTTCTTAATGGGGGTATTCTTCGTTTTTTCTACCCTTGTGGCTTATGCTCAAGTATTGCCTGATGTAAAAGTCGAAAACACTCGAGGTGAAATAATTTCTACTAAAACATTGGTTGACGGAAAACCTTTCATCCTTTCTTTTTGGGGAGTGACTTGCAAGCCTTGTATCACTGAACTTAACACGCTGAATGAACTCTTGGAAGAATGGCGTGAAGAAGTGGATTTTAATATTGTTGCTGTATCTATTGATGATAGCCGTTTTACGGCTCGTGCCCGGTCTATGGCCAAAGGGTTTGGGTGGGATTTTATCTGTTTGTTCGATAAGAACCAGAACCTGAAGCGGGTTATGAACGTATCTCTTACTCCACAAACTTATATTGTGGATGGAAATGGCAAAATTGTATATTCACATTCAGGCTATACTCCCGGTAGTGAACTGGAATTATTGGAGAAGCTTAAAGAACTACAAAAGAAATGAGAAAATTATATGCAATGTGGATGTTGGTCTGTTTTTCTGTGGCACAGCTCAATGCCCAGGAATCTAATAAAGGCCAGTTGACCGGAAGCCTGGAGAGCAACAGTATCTATTATGTGGAAGATACAGGTCTGGATGCCGGTTCTTCTGTAAACCCTGATGATCATTTTGGTTCAAATAACTATTTGAAACTGGACTATAGCTATGGTAAATTCTCTGCTGGTATTCAGTTGGAAGGATTCTTACCTGCTTTGCAAGGATATGATTATGCTGTTTACGGTAATGGCAAGCGTACGCTTTTAGGGGCTAAATATGTGAGCTGGCAAGATGAGAATTTTGGTTTTCGTGCTGGTGATATTTACGATCAATATGGTAGTGGACTTGTGTTTCGCAGTTACGAAGATCGGGCTTTAGGCTTTAATAATTCTATTGAAGGTGTGCAGGGGCGTTATGAGTATAAAGAGTATGTCCGTTTGAGCGGGCTGTATGGACGCCCCCGCCTTTATCTGGATTATGCAGACAGTTACGTCCGTGGATTTGATGCCAGTGTTTCACTTTCTTCACTTCTGGGTTTACAGAATATGAATCTGAATGTAGAAGGTAGTTATGTGAATCGTTATGAAGATTTGAAGGAGAATGCCGATTTAATCGATATTCTTACCACCTCCAATCTTGATATGTTTTCCGGTCGCATTAATTGGGACTGGAACGATTGGACTATACGTGCTGAATATGTGAGTAAAGGGAAAGACCTGCCTACTTCTGTCAGTGCAAATATGGTGGACGGGAATGCAATTCTGGTGGAACTGGGATATAGTCATAACCGTTTTAGTGTATTGGGCACATTCCGCCGATTGGAACACATGAATACGATGCTTACGTTGATGGGTGAAGGTGCCGGTAATGTATTGAATTACCTGCCTGCCCTGACTCGTCAATACACCTATATGCTGGCAAACCTTAATCCTTATCAGGTGAATGCCGAAGGTGAAGTCGGGGGGCAGATTGATGCCTATTACTCTATCCGTGGTGACAAGCTGCGCAACGATTACTGGAATTTCCATGCTAATTTCTCCACATTCTATTCGGATAAGGATTTGACCGGGGAAAGCCGTCTTTTGTGGCGTGATATCAATGCGGATGTAGAACACCAGTGGAATAAACGGTGGAAAACTGCTTTTCTGGTATCCGTGCAGGAATGGAGTCCCAGCCATGGTATGCAGGATGTAACTTACGCTTCAAATATCTTTGTACTGGATAATACGTATAAGTTTAATAAGAAGACGGCCTTGCGTGCAGAAGTACAATATCTCTACTCTACAGATTATGAGAAGGACTGGGTGGCTGCTTTAGTGGAATTGAGTCTGGCTCCCCGCTGGAGTTTCGCCGTAAGTGATATGTGGAACCATGGCACTACGGATAAGCATTATTATAATGCTTCTGTCAGCTATACGCAACATCGCACCCGCTTGCAACTGAGTTATGGGCGTAACCGTGCCGGATTTGTTTGTTCGGGTGGAGTATGTCGTTACCAACCTGCCTATACCGGTGCTAACCTGACGTTAACAACCAGTTTCTGATAACAATATGTAATATTAAAAGAATAATAGAAGAAATGATACATTTAAGTAAATACTTATATTTGGCAGCTATCATTGTAATAGTTGTCTTTTCCGCTTGTAGTGGAAATTCCAATGACGAACCGGAGAACGGTGGAGGTAACGAAACTGGTACTTTGGTATTGCGTACTTCGGCCACTGTAATTGAAGCAAACGGACAGGATGCGGCTGTCTTTACTGTAATGAAGGGCAACTCCGATGTAACGGACAAAGCTGTTATTTATAAGGCTTCGGCTGTTTATGGCAATACTTCCTTTTCTTCCGTTACAGAAGGAAGTTTTCAATTTTTTGCCAGCTATAACGGCGAGATTTCTGATAAAATCACAGTGCAAGCTGTAAGTGGCATACCTTCTTTGCCATCTGATCCGAGTGCGAACACTTTTGAAGGATTTAAGCAACGCGTATTGGCTGTGCAGGGCACCAGTACAGGATGTGCTTATTGTCCTTATATGATTTCCGGTATCAATATCTTCTCCGAAACAGAACGGGCAGCCAGCACTGTGTTTGTTGCAGTACATACTAATATTAATGAAACAGATCCGATGACTAATGAGGCTTCTCTGGCCATTATCAGTGCTGCGGGAATGAACAGTTTCCCGGCTATGGTGATAAATATGGATAAGAATATGTCTATCGGTTCCAATTACCCCCAGCAGATATCTAATACTATTTCTACAAATGTGAGGCTGGCTTTGGAAGATCCTGCCACTTGTGGAGTTTCAGCAGCCGTAAGCGGAACAGAAGCTTCCGGTAAAGTGAAAGTGCAGGCTAAAATAAAAGTAGGGGTAAATGCCGATTACCGTATTGCTGCTTGGCTGCTGGAAGATGGTATTCAACATGCACAAGCTAATTCTACTGATGTTACTTTGGATTCTCCGATGATCCATAATAAAGCTTTGCGTGCTGCTAATTCTACTTCTCCTGTAGCTGGTGTTTTACTGGGTGGACGCACCGGATGGACAAAGGGTGAAAAAGCGGATTTTTTCTGTGAGTTTAATATTGCACAGGCAGGCATCAATAATTTGAGTAAATGCCATGTTGTGATTGTTGTTTCCAAACCGAATTCAGCGAACCGTTTTATTGTTGACAATGTTATTGATTGCCCTATCAACGGGAGTGTTGCCTTTGAATACAAATAAAAACTTAATTCACCAGATATGACTAAAATGAAAAATCTCAAATTACTTTTCCTGTTCGCTTTATGCTTGCCTTTCGTGGCAGGCTGTAGCGATGGTGATGACGAAGCTCCTTACGTGGAAGTTTCGCAATCTTCGTTTACGGATCTGGATGCTACGGCTACTACATTAACCTTGAAGATAACATCGAACGCTTCCTGGACAGTGACTTCGGATGCTTCTTGGTGTGTACCTTTAAAAGCTGGTGGTGAAGGAACTGCCGATGTTCAGTTGAACATTGCCGAGAATATAGATAGAGGTACACGTACAGCCAGAATAACCGTTGTAGTAGCAGGGGGTGTGTCGTCTCAAACTGTTACGGTTAGTCAGAAAGTTGTTGTGCCTGATGATAATTATCACTATAAGTTACCTGTTGTTTTTCATGTCATCTATTCCAGTAAAAGTAATACGAAACAGTATGTGAAGACGGGCTGGCTGGAAACGATACTTGCTGATGTGAATAAACTTTATAAAAGTAGTGGTGTGGACTTGAATCTGGAATTTGTGCTGGCTACCGAAGATCCTGACGGCAATAAGATGGAGGAACCTGGTGTACATCGCATACAATGGGCCAATGCTCGGATCAGTTGCAGGGAATTTATGGGATACACTGCCAATACGCCTCAGAAGTATATTGACTTGATGTGGGATCAGGACCGTTATATTAATGTCTGTCTCTATACCTTCACTGAAGAAGGTATATTGGGAATCTCTACTTTCCCTTACACAATTCAACCGGACCATTTAGAAGGCCTAAGTGTGCTAGCGTATGAGGTTGATTATACTAATATCCCTTACCCGCATTGTGTCAGTATCAATAACGATTATATTTATGACCATGATGCGTATTATAGCAGTTCTGATATTGTTGCTACATTGACACATGAATTGGGACATTATTTAGGACTGCGCCATGCGTTTTCGGAAAATGACGAGGATCAGACGGGAAGTTCAGACTGGTGCATTGACAGTGACTTCTGTGAAGATACTCCGACATATAATAAGGCAGAGTATGATGACTACCTCCTGAAATATTTGGGAAATAGTGGCACAATGACCCAGGCAGACTATGAGGTTCTGGTGATGCGTAATGACTGTAAACATCCGGGTATGACTTTTCGCTCGACTAATGTCATGGATTATGCCATTTCTGATGCAGACCGGTTTACGGCAGATCAGGCAACGCGTATGCGTTATGTGATGTTACGCAGTCCGTTCATTCCGGGACCGAAGATTCGCACTCCGGAACAGCAACAACCATCCAGTCGTACTCCGATTCATTTTGAAATGAAAGCTTATGAGTAAATGAAAGGGTAGTATCCTTGTCAACTGATTCTTGATAATATAGGGGTTGTGTCACACATTTGAACACAACCCCTTCTTTTTATCAGTTATCTGATAAGTGGATATTCCAGACACATAATTGTTCCATCCATCGTCATCACAATTACCCTTCCTTTCCCTGCATTGATCAGAGAAGTGATTGCCGAATGAGAAATTTTATGAGACCACGCAATGCCGCTTCCATCTGTCTTCACAGCATGGAGCACGCCAAATTCGGTAGGAATAAAGACTAATTGTCCGGTTGTTTCCATGCGGGTGGGAATGAAATTGCCCTTGTATGGCATCGAAGTACTCCAAAGTGTGGTGTACTCCCCGTGAGAGATATCTACGGCAGTTATGTTATCCTTAATCCCTTTCACATACATTGTTTTTTCGTCCGGTGAGAATCCGAGGGACTCCCGCCCTTTTGCTTTGTCGGAAGCCCAAAGAATTTCTCCGTTATCGGGCTGGAAGGCACGTATGAAATAATCTGAACTGAGGACAATGACTTGTTCGGCCTTCTTGCTTTGATCGGTATAAGGTAGCACTATCGGCCAGCAGGCGCCCGGTGAAAAATATCTGCCCCGCTTGGTGTCGAACTCCCATACCTTTTTTCCCGTCTTTCGGTCGATGGCATAGAACATGGCTCCCCAGGTTCCTATATATACATGTTCTTTGTTTACGGCAGGGCGCGATTCTATGTATCCCTGCAAACCTTCGCAAACCCAGTTCAATGTGCCGTCGGCCAGTTTCAGTGAGTAGAACTTGCCGTTGCTGCTACCGATGTAAATGGTTTCGTTGGCAACCACCGGACAAGCCACAATAGGATAGTTGGTATTGTATTTCCAACGTACGGTTCCCCGCTTCTTGTCCAGCGCATAGACGAAACCGTCGCACGAAGAAACGATGACGAGTTTCGGGGTAATGAAAGGGGCGGAGAAGATTTTGTTTCCCGTAGTGTAGGTCCACAAGGTTTCTCCGTTGGTGGTATTGAGGGCATGAACCACACCCGCGGTATTAGTATAAACGTATAGGTTATCATCGATGCCGGCTTGTGAGGCCACGTCCGTCACATCTTTGAGTTTCCAAACCTCACGGATGGAAGGGTAGGTAGCATTGATGGAAAAGTCCGGGCGATAGTAAACCGTATCCTTCTTTCCGGCTGGAGATTGCAGTTGAATAGAGTTCCAAGCCGGACGGGTTTCGGTCTTGATGATCCGTTCGTTGAACTCCAGTGTATCACCACGCAGGTGTACCAGGTTATATCCGCCTATGGGGTCTTCCCTTCTTAAGGAAGAACGGCCTATAACGGCAGGAATTCCTTCTGCATCATAAGCATGGTTCACGTGTAGGTGTCCTCCGAGTATTGCCTGGATATTGCGTGTTTTGAGAATGTCGATAACTTCGTACCAGTTACTCAGGTCCTGATTGAGAGGAAAGTGATTGATGAAGATAATGGGTTGCTTTGCCGGAGTAGCACGGACGATGGAGTCGAGCCACAGAATCTCTTCGCGGGGGATGTGAGGCGGTCCCATACGTAGGCTTGGTCCGGCGCCACAGCCGATGAAACGAACTCCCTGCCAGTCATAACAAAAATGGGAAGCCTGGAAAATCTTGTCGAACATCGTGCATCCGTTTTCACTCCAGTTTACATCATGATTGCCGGGAATGAGGAAATAAGGCTTCCTGAAATCTTTCAGAATGTCTTGCAGCAGATAGAATTCTTTGGTATCACCGAATTCGGTGACGTCGCCGCTGAGAATAGTGAAGTCAACATCTGGATTAGCATTGATGTCTTCAATGGATTGCCGCAGATCATCTTCGGCATAGGCGAAAGAATTGAGGTGTACATCGCTGAGCCAGGCGAAAGTGAAGGCTCGTTGGTTGATGCCTTGCCCGTAGGAGAGGACAGACAACGCTATCACGCAGATAGCCAATAAAATTCTTTTCATGATTTTTGGGGGTATTAGTAAGTGTTCCCCCAAAGATAAAAAGTTTCTGCGGTAAAACATTACTTTTACCGCAAAAACAAATCATTACGTTACATTCGCTACCAATACATATCCCTGATTTCTAACAATTCAAGGACTACTCATTTACTACTATTGTGTACTGCTTCCGGCTTTTCTATTTATTGAGAATCCCAGTTTCTGCAATCCGTTTTGTATATCCGGATGGCTCATAAAGAGGTTCCATAGCAATCCGGTGCGATAGTTCTCTATCATGACGGCTATCGGGCCTTGGTCGATGGCGAGATATCGCTTGGGATACCAGTTATCAGTTTCGCTAAAGGCATCGTAGAAACCGTAAGGCCCGAATAGCTTATCGCCCATTCCGTAGAGGTGCCGCATCACAGCCAGCGACTGCTCCGGTGTATAGACAATGGATGAAAGGGCGGCAGTAGGGGAGATGACTCCCTGGTCGTCCCGTTCATTCGGCATGTGGGCGGCATATCCGTTGACGGAGTAGCTCGCGGTCAGTCCCCAGCAGTCCGGGCCGAAACCTTTGTAGTGCTTCGGATTGCGGATGCAATAAGCACGGTTCACAAGCGTCAGGTTGCGCATTTCGTCAAAGTAGCTGGAACAATATTCATCTTTCAGGTTTGTCGGATCCAATCCGAGGAAAGAATAATGTGCCCAGAAGAGTGGCCCGGCTTCACAACCCTGATAGCGCAAATGAAGTTCGATGCCTTCTACTTTATGGGGATCGACGATGGCACCGTTCTGTGCCCAACCGTCATGATAGACAGCGGCGGGAACACCATGTGTGGGAGAGGCTGCAGCAAGCAGGTACATGATAAGGCATTCATTATAACCATGTACAGGGAAATCCATTGCCCAGCCATATTCGGGACTCCAATGCCAGTAGAGTACATTCTGATCGCCTTGGCGATAGAAATTCCAATCGACATCGCGCCAGAGGATATCGATGCGTTTGGCAAGTGCCTGCTCTTCCGGCGAACCATTGATGTAATACTGGTGTACAGCCAGTAATCCTTGTATCAGGAAGGCTGTTTCCACAAGGTCTCCACCATTGTCTTTTTGTCCGAAAGGTTTCACTTTACCGGTATCTCCATACCACCAATGTGGGTAGGCTCCATGAAAACGGTCAGCTTTCTCAAGGAAAGAGACAATCTTTTCCATACGTGCCAGACCTTCTTCACGGGTGACGTAGCCGCGGTCGATACCTGAAAGTATAGTCATAATACCGAAGCCACTGCCACCGGAAGTGACAACGTTCTGGTCTTTCTCGGGATAGATGCCGTCCATGTGGATACGTTCGGGGGCAAGACCACTGTTAGGCTCTGCGCCTTCCCAGAAGTAATTGAAGGTTCGCCGTTGAACAGTGTCCATCAAAGCATCGTCCGTAAGTTGGGCAGTGTTGCCGGGATTCGTCAGCGTCAACTTTGCCGTCTTCACCGCCTGGCTGTTTCCACCAATCATAATATTGAAATCACCGGGTTCGGCTACGTAATTCATATCATAATCATAGAACCGGAGCAGGTCGCGCGTGATGGTGAATGATACTGTTTTACTTTCTCCGGCACGAAGGAAGATCTTATTGAAACCCTTCAGCTCGCGCACCGGACGGGTGATGCTTCCTACAAGATCACGGATATAGAGTTGTACTACTTCCGCACCATCGTATTTACCCGTATTGGTTACAGTAACTACGGCGGTAACAGAACCGTCTTTTCCCAGTGTAGGCGTGCTCAGTGCAATGTCACTATACTGGAAGTTGGTATATGATAATCCATAACCGAAGGGATACAATGGTTCATTATCCACATCCAGGTAATTTGAGCGGAACTTTTCGAACCATTTACCTTCTGCCAACGGACGACCGGTATTCTTATGATTGTAGAACAAAGGTATCTGGCCTACATTCTTCGGGAACGTCATTGTCAGTTTTCCACTTGGATTTACGTCGCCGAACAATACATCGCCAATGGCATAAGCTGCCTCGCTACCTCCGAACCATACATTGAGGATAGCAGGTACATGTTCCTGTTCCCAATTCAGTGTCAACGGGCGACCGGTAAACAGAGTAAGTACTACAGGCTTGCCTGTTTTTAGTAAGGCTTCCAGTAAAGTATGCTGCACATCGGGTAAGCCGAGTTCTGTGCGGCTTGAACTTTCACCACTCATTTCAGAAGATTCCCCCAGTGCGGCTACGATGACATCGGCTCCGGCTGCCACTTTCAGCGCTTCGTCCAATAATTCCTGATCCGTACGGTTGTCGCGGTTCAGTGAGCGACCGAACATGGTGGCACGTTCTTCGTAAGCAGCATCACCGATAAGGTTGCTGCCCTTGGCGTAGGTGATGTTGACTTTGCCTGCCATCATCTCTTTCAGTCCTTCGTACAAAGAAGGATAATCGTTGAGGCGTGCAGCTACACTCCAAGTGCCCGGCATATTGCTACGCGTATTGCCGAGAGGACCGATTACTGCAACGGTGCCTTGCTTCTTTAATGGAAGCACGCCTGCGTCATTCTTCAGCAGTACAAAGCTCTCGGCGGCAATCCGGCGTGCAGCATCCCGATGCTCTTTTGTAAAGATGTCCCGCTTCGGACGGTTCACATCACAATATTTATAAGGATTGTCGAACAGTCCCAATTTGTATTTAGCTTCCAATATCCGGCGGCAAGCCGTATTTAGCGTACCCATTCTCACTTTTCCTTCTTTAATGGATTTCATCAGCGTGCCGACAAAACCTTCACTTACCATATCCATATCCACACCTGCATTCAGGGCAAGTGCACTGACGGTTTGTAAGTCGCCGACACCATGTTCTATCATCTCCGCAATACCTGTAAAGTCTGTTACCACAAACCCTTCAAACCCCCATTGGCCACGCAGCAAGTCGCTCAATAGCCATTTGTTTCCGGTAGCCGGTATCCCGTCTATTTCATTGAATGAAGCCATTACGCTACCTACACCTGCCTCTACGGCAGCTTCGTACGGATACATAAATTCATTGAACATCCGGTTGCGGCTCATGTCCACTGTGTTATAATCGCGTCCGGCCTCTCCGGCTCCATACAGGGCGAAATGTTTAACGCAGGCCATGATTTCATCATTACGGCGCAACTGGTCTTGCTGATTGGCACCCTGGTATCCGTATACCATTGCCTGTGCGATAGCTCCACCCAGAAAAGGGTCTTCTCCCGAACCTTCGCTGACACGTCCCCAGCGTGGATCACGGCTGATATCTACCATCGGACTGAATGTCCAGGAGATGCCGTCGGCACTTGCTTCGATGGCTGCGATACGGGCAGACTTCTCGATGGCGGCCATATCCCAAGTGCAGGACAGCCCCAATGGGATGGGGAAGATGGTTTCGTATCCATGTATCACGTCCATGCCGAATAACAGGGGAATACCGAGACGTGATTTCTCTACTGCCAGCTTTTGCACTTCAAGAATGCGGTCTACCCCTTTCAGGTTGAAGAGTCCGCCTACCAATCCTTTTTCAATCTTTGCGGCTACGTCGCTGCTCTTGGCCTGTCCTGTGGTGATGTCTCCCGTGACGGGTAGGTTCAACTGTCCGATTTTCTCTTCCACAGTCATTTTCCTCATCAGCGCATCGATGAAGCGGTCCATGTCTTGGGGGGACTTTTGTGCCTGTACGGTTGATATGCCTATCAGGGCGCCCATCAACAACAGGCTTGTTCTTTTGAATATTGCTTTCATATATTTCTATATTTTAAGATAATAAAATGAGCATGGGTTGTCATAAGCAATCTGACTGCGATATTTAAGGATTTTCTTCCCTATTGCTAAGCCGCGCGGTAGTATTTGCTTATTCTTTCCACCATGGGGTTTCTTTCTTTCCACCGTGGAGGTTTTTTCTTTCCACCATGGTGGAAAGAAAGAAACCCCATGGTGGAAAGAATAGAATCTTGCCTCTTGACGCCTTAGCCTCCGCAGGCTTTTCTGATAAACTCTGCGGTTGCATGGCTTGCCGATACTTGCGGAGTTCGATTTGATTAATAATCGGGATTTTGCACCAATACACCGTTTGATTTATCTATTTCTGTCTGTGGCAATGGTAACAGTGCATTCTTGGGCTGGTAGTTCTTACCGGCAGCCTGAAGCACTTCTTGTGCGATGCCCCAACGTACGAGGTCATAGAAGCGGTCGGGCTCTAATCCCAGTTCTACACGGCGTTCATGGCGGATAGCCTCACGCAATACACTCTGATCCAAAGATTCAACTTTAGGCAGTACATTGGTCAGCGTGCCGCGAGCGTGTGCACGTACCTGTTCCAGATAACCGCTTGCTTCACCCATTAAACCTTTTTCGTTGGCAGATTCAGCAGCCATCAGCAGTACGTCCGGATAGCGGATCAGACGGATATTTACCCAAAAGCCCATACGGGTATACTTGCGGCGTAATGCCGGGTCGGTATAGGCTTTCTTGTTGAAGTAAGCGCCCATGGCCGTGGATACGGGTGATTCACCATAGGGTGTGTTTGTATTTTCCTCTGTGATAGGCTCGTCATCACTGTGGCGGAAGTAAAGCAGTGTAGCATTCTTACGCGGATCGCCCGGTTCGTAAGCTTTGCCCATCAGGGTGGTGGCCATGTGCCAACCCCATCCTAAGTCCCAGTTGCCTGCTCCGCGCACACCCTGTACCTGGCAGAACTGGCTGCCGATGCTGCCGTCTTCCTTCATAGCGTCGGTAGATTCGCATTGCAGTTCGAAGATACTTTCGCCGCAATTCTCACCTTCTACGGTGAAGACTTTATCTACCGGAGTATTCAGGTTATAGATTCCGGAATTAACGACATCCGTAGAAGCAGTGTACATATTTTTCCAGTCGTTACGCATCATGTAGGTACGTGCGTGCAGGGAACGTGCGGCACCCCAGGTGAGCCGTCCCGTGTAGTCGCTGTCCCATCTCAAGGGCAGGCACTTTTCGGCTTCGGTCAGGTCTTTGTCAATCTGTTCGTATATCTTCTCGGCAGTGGTTTTGGGGACGTTGGCATCGGAGGCTTCCACTACTTTGATGGTCACCAGAGGCACTTCACCAAAGGCACGTACCAGGTTGAAGTAGCAGTAAGCACGGAAGAAGAGGGCTTCACCACGGTTGCGGATGGATTCGGTGTCGTCCTTATGGTCGCTGTTGGCGATGTCGTCCAGAATCTCATTACATTGGTAGATGATTTTGTAGTTCTGACCCCAGTAAGCGGCTAACGGACCGTTGGAGGCTGTGTACTCAAAATCATCCCACATGGCAGCTTCGTTACCGCCGTCGCCGGCATCACTGCCCTTTTCTGAATCCTCGCTGCGAACCATGTGTACCATGAAAGCGGGGATACCTGCGGTGATGTCATACGAACGCATCAGGTAGTAAACGTTGAATATCTTTCCGCCTACAAGGGCGTTGGGGGCGTCGTCTTCCGTGAACTGGCCTAACGGGTCACGGTCCAGAAAGTCATTACAGGAACTGAATGAGAGGGCGGTTGCGCCAATCAACAGGGACAGGAAATATTTTTTTATCTTCATAATCTTTTGTTGTTATGGTTATTATAATATGGGGTTATTCTTGTACGCCGCAAGGAAACCTTGCCGGGGCGCTACGCCCCTTTAGAACGTCAGATTAAACCCGAACGTATAAATCGCCGGCATCGGATAACTTCCGTCATCCACCCCGAAGGCAATGGCCGAGCCACCCAGTTCAGGTGTATATCCGGTGTTATGTTTCCACGTTTTCAGATTCTGAATATTCACATAGAGTTTCAGTGCCTGCATACCGATCTTGGAAATCAACGCCTTGTCAAAGTTGTAAGCCAATGATACGTTGCGGATGCGGAAGAACGAGCCGTCTTCTATATAGTATTCGGAATTCATATTGTTGATGCTGTGTTTCGTATTCAGCAACGGCTGGGTATTGCTGGTACCCTCTCCATGCCAACGGTCCATGCGTTGTGCCATGAAGTTGAACTGGCTCCAGTTGTAGTTATCCCAGGTACGGTAAATCTGATTGCCGCCTTGTCCCATCATGTCTACTGCCAACTCCCAATTCTTGTAACCTACTCCGAGAGTAATACCATAAGTAATATCCGGTGTCGGATTACCGATCATGGTACGGTCGGCTGTGGTGATTTCACCGTCACCGTTCACATCCTTGAACTTCAAGTCACCCGGAGTGACCGTTGCAAGCTTATTCTTCGGTGAATTATCAATCTCTTCCTGAGTCTGGTAAACACCTTCTACTTTGTAACCATAGAAGTAACCGATAGGATAACCTGCCATTGTATAACTTTGGCTCTTATCTCCGGCAATGATGGAGTATCCATCCTGTACAAGGCTCAATACCTTATTCTTAATGGTAGTCAGGTTGGCTCCGACGTTATAATTCCAGTCGCCGATCTGGTCGCGCCAACTCAGTGCAAGTTCCACACCCAGGTTTTCGATAGCCCCCAGGTTACCGATGCCCGGCACGGTTCCTGAAATACCGGGAACTTCTGCCAGCAGGTCTTTTGTTTTCTTCTTGTAATATACACCTTCAAAGTGCAGGCGGTTGCGGAAGAAGTTGGCTTCGGCACCTACCTCCCATGCTTCTACTTTTTCCCAACGCAGGTTCGGGTTAGGCAGATAGGCAAGCTGATAGCCCGGATAAATGGCGGACGGAGTACCGAATACTGCGGAGTAGGCATTGGTTAGCAAAGGCTCCGCCGGATAGGCTCTATCCAGGTTCTGGTTACCCAGCGTACCCCATGATCCTTTCAGTTTCAACATATCCAGCCATTCGATACCTTTCATCCATTCCTCTTCGCTCATCAGCCAACCCAGACCTACGGAATAGAAATTCTGCCATTGGTTTCCTGTATAAGAGAAAGCGGAAGAACCGTCGCGGCGGTAGGAACCGTTGAACAGGTACTTGCCTTTATAATTATAGAGAATACGTGCCAGTACAGATACTGTAGAACGTTCCCATTGTGTACTACCGTTGGTTGCAGTGGCGGCATCGCCGATACTTACATACCATTTGTCGGGATTGTCCGGAATGATCAGACCTACGCCTTGCGTGCGTCCGGCATTCAGATTTTCGAGTTTATTGTAATAGGTTGTGAAACCGGCGGTGGCTGTCAGGCTGTGATCACCCCATGAATTGGTGTAGGTCAACAGATAGTCGCTCTGCACTTTCATTTCCGTTTCTTTGGCCTGGGTGACTCCGGTCTTGCCGGTGCCCAGTGTAGCTATATCACCTTCGGCACTGGCATCATACACTTTAATAATCGGTGTATAAGTCCGTGTGCTGTTCGATGCATAATCCAGTGAGAACATGGCTTTGAACTGGAAATGTTTCAGGAAGTCCCATTGCCCGTATATATTGCCCGAACCACGGTAGTTCTCCGCTTTTGTAGTGTTCGCTTTCAAGTCAACGTCCACCATCGGGTTATTCATTTGTGCTTTCTGGAATCCGGGAAGGGAGGTATATAAACCATATTCCTTATTATATACCTCTGCCACCGGAGCTGCACGCAAGGCAGTGGCAACACTCTTTGAATCGGCCGGTAACATACGTGCACCGTTGAATTGGAAACCTACTTTAAAGTTGTCTGTTACTTTATAATCATTGCTGATGTTCAGTGTGATTTTGCTATACTTCTCATGCTTGATGTTTCCTTGTTCGTAAGCATAGCCCGCACCGAGGTAGAAGCTATGTTTGTCGGAAGCACCTGTGATGCTGATGTTGTTGTTAGTGATGAATCCGGTCTGGAATATTTCATCCTGCCAGTTGGTGTTGCCTGTCCAGTCGGAAAAATCGTATTCCGGATTACCTTCATTTCTTAATTGTTCGTTATACAGCAACTTGAAGCCATCTGCATCCACCATTGCAATCTTGTTGGTAATGGCTTTAAAGCCAAATGAACCATTGATGTTTACACGGGTCTGTCCTTCTTTAGCTTTCTTGGTGGTGATGATGATGACACCGTTAGCACCACGCACACCGAAGATGGCAAGTGAAGACGGGTCTTTCAGAATTTCCATAGACTCAATGTCCTGTGGATTCAAGAAGTTGATGTTGTCATTGAACAGGCCGTCTACTACGTACAATGGCTTGTAACCATTGATGGAGTTTGTACCGCGTACACGGATTTCCGGGTCGGCACCAGCCTTGCCGGAGTTGATGATTTGTACTCCGGCCACTTTACCTTGCAGGGCGGACAGTGGGTTGGCAACCGGTTTGTTGGCAATCTCATCCCCTTTGATATTGGTGATAGATCCTGTCAGGTCGCGTTTTTTTGCGCTACCATAGCCGATGACGACTGTTTCGGCGAGCATTTGCGAGTCTTCTTTCATTTGTACATTGATGACATTGCGGTTGCCTACCTTGATGCTTTGCTTCTCCATACCTACGTATGAGAATTCGAGGGTAGCATCTGCAGGAACTTGGATCGAGTAATCGCCATCCAGTCCGGTCACTACACCGGTGTTGGTTCCTTGTACCACTATGGATACACCAATCAACGGTTCTTTAAATGAATCGGTAACAACACCTGTTACAGTGTGTTCCTGGGAGAATGCGGCAGTGCCTATCAACAGGAAACATGCCGTCAAGAATAGATTTTTAAGCCTTAGGGCTCTCTTCATAGGAGGGTTCAGGTTTCTCTTCATTGCATTAAATTTTTATGTGAATGATATATTGCATCAGAACAATGCAAATGAAAAAAAGATTTCGAGGTCATTCAAATCCCGGTTTTTTAACACAATTCCTTTGGGTGACAGGGCTTGGAAAGATGCTGGTATTTCTTTGATAGTAAGCGTAAAAATAATATCTTTGTATTATCGTAATGGCTGTTACCGTAATGTCTGTTACGATAATAATATCAATAAGTGTGTGCTTACTTGCTAAAGGATAGTATATTATGAAGTTTTATGATCGTGAAGAAGAACAAGAATTATTAGAGAATATCCGTGCGGCTTCTCTACAAGAATCTCAAATGACAGTTTTGTTTGGGCGGAGGCGTATTGGCAAAACCCAATTGGCATTGCAATGTACCGCAGGAAGTTTGACTCTTTATTTCTTTGTTGCACGTAAGGCGGAGGCCTTGCTTTGTCAGGACTTTGTGGATGAGGCGGAAAGTAAATTAGAGTTGCCTATCGGTAACTATACATCTTTTGCCAAATTATTCCGTCATCTGTTAATCATCTCTCGCGAACGTCCCTTTAATCTTATCATTGATGAATTTCAAGACTTTCAACGTACTAATCCTTCTATTTTCAGTGAAATACAAAGGGAGTGGGATTTAAATAAAGGGACTTCAAAGATGAATCTCATAGTTAGTGGGTCTATTTATTCGTTGATGCACCAGATTTTTGAAGATCGGAAAGAGCCTCTTTTTTCCCGTGCCGGACAAATGATACACCTGAAACCATTCGAGGTAGAGGTGCTGAAAGAGATATTAGCCGATCATAATCCATCTTACCGGCCGGATGATCTTTTGGCACTCTATGCATTTACAGGGGGAGTGGCTTGGTATGTTAATCTGTTTATGACGAACAAGGCATATACCAAAGATAAAATGATTAGTCTGTTGACTCGTCCCAATTCTCCTTTCCTGAATGAAGGGAAGAACCTGCTCATTGAAGAGTTCGGGCCTGATTACTCTATTTATTTTTCTATATTAGAATGCATAGCGGGGGGAGATTATACTCGTGGAGAAATAGAGAGTCGTCTGGGGAAAGCTGAAATTGGCGGTTATTTAGCTAAGTTAGAGAAATATTATTCCCTGATAAGTAAGAAGCGTCCTATCTTCTCTAAAGAGAATTCTAAACAAGTGAGATACTGTATAGCCGATAACTTCCTTACTTTCTGGTTCCGTTTCATTTATCGCTATCAAGGATATATTGAATCGGGGGCGTTGAAACTGGTGGAAAATATAGTTCGTCGGGATTATGATGTTTTTTCAGGTAATATGTTGGAGCGTTATTTTCGTGATAAATTTATGCAGAGTGGTTTGTATACAGATATTGGTATGTATTGGAATCGGAAGGGTGAGAATGAGATTGACCTTATTACACTGAACGATTTGGATAAAACGGCCGATATTTATGAGATAAAGAGAGATGAATCCCGGTATAGTATTACTAAGTTGGAAGAAAAAGTAGCCAATCTGTTGGAGGCAGAAAGAGAACTGAAGAAATATAGTCTCAATCTGGGGAAATTGTCGCTGCAGGATATGTAGATAAGTGAGTTGACGGAAAGCAAGTCATGTCACCGAAATTGTCACCGAATGCTGTGTGCTTTTTTTGAGGTGACAACTTGAAAACAACAAAAAAACCACTAAAATTGCAGTTTTAGTGGTTTTTTGACTATAAATACCTTGTTGGTAGTGCGGGTGATAGGACTCGAACCTACACGCCTCTCGGCACCAGATCCTAAGTCTGGCGCGGCTGCCAATTACGCCACACCCGCAGTGGCTTTCTTGTTAAGCGACGGCAAAGATAGAAAGATTTTTCTTTTCAGCAAATAGTTTGGTGCAGAAAGTATTTATTGAACCACTTTTAAGAGTTCCCGTGCCCTTTCAATGATCGTATCTATCCCTTTGTCTTCATCTTCTTTTGCCATATCTACTTCCTCATCCGGATCAATGCCGAATTCGATATGTTGCTTTTTGGCATCCAAATGTGGACTGGCAGAAAAACGTACTCCCCAGCCGTTAGGAAGTTCCGAAGAAAAAGGCAAACCTGAACCACCACCGGTTTTGTCACCTACTAAAGTGACATTAGGAAAATAGCGCATAGCGTTCACGAAATCATTCGTCGCACTGTAAGAGTGGCGATTGGTGAGAAGCATTACCTTCTTCTGCCAACGAATGCTGTTGGACGGTTCCAGATAAATAGGTTCAGGATCAGAGAAATCACTGTGTCCCTTTCCTGTCTTATGCTGGATGTATCCCGTCAATACCTTTTCATTAGTGAAGCGGGAGGCAATACGTTCAGAGTAAGTAAGATTACCTCCGCCGTTATTTCGTACATCGAAAATCAGTCCGCTACATGGAGCAAGGTAGGAGAGAACTTCGTCCAGATTACCGTTGCCGACGCCATTGGAGAATGATTCGTAATAGATATACCCAATGTTGTCTTCAAGGATTTTATATTTGAGGCCACCGGCAATGCGGTAATTCTTTCCAAGATACTGCCGTTCGATGATACCCTCGTTGAAGTTGCGTGGATAATCCAGGTACCAATCCCAATAGCGACCCATATTCGAAGAACTGTACAGATTGACGTGACCATCCTTCAGTTCCGCCAGCATACTGTCAAGGACTTGAAATAACCCATCGTTGGGCATATTAGAAGTTATGAGAGGTTGGTATTTGTCATGAATGGCATTCCAGTCTATCTGTTTATAGTCAAGGAAACAATATTGCTCGTCGATGATTTTCCACAAGGCTTCGAAATTACCTTGCGGAGAGTTGTTGAACTCTTCTTCCCGAATGCAACTTGTAAACAATGGCAGCAACATGAAAAGTATTCCAAGCCACCTTAATTTAATATGATATATTTCTTTTATTTTCATTATTCTATCACCTTAACACGCTGTCGTTTTATCACTCTATTTTCTTTTCTTATCACGAATGAGAAACAATTCTTTTACAAAACCTACCATAAATACGTGCGAGTAGGTATGCATCCTTATGTCATTTACTTTTGCCTGTTGTGCATCCCAAAGATAAGCTAGGCGCATTTTTGCCCTTCCTACCGGAAAATCAACAGTTAGCATTTGCCGCAGGGATGGCTGATTGTGCAGGGAGGTGAAGTTTATCACTCCGCCCCAGTTGCCCAGCGTAAATATCTCGTAGTACGATTGTCCGTAATTCGGGCAGAACATAACGCCTGCAAAAGGAAGATTGACCTGATAGCGCAGACTGATGGGATAGTTTTTGATCCGTAAATCCCATATTGCCATTCCGGATGCATCCAGATTGATATAAGCGCGTACCTGTGCCGGATTATTGCCATTGCGCAGATTGTAGACAAAGCCACCGTTGAGGTCGATTAACCCTCCGGCAAGCAACTTGAAGTTGGAAGTAATCGGGAAGTTGTAATGCAACCCGTAATTCCAGTTGGCAAGCCCGGAGAATGTATTGTTGTTATCCACACGGTTGTGGGTATAACCCAAATCAGCCTGAAAAAAGCTTTGCAGGGATATATTGCCATTCATCCACTTGGTCATGCGCATACTTTCGCGTGAAATGCGGAAGTCTATACCTTTGTATTCCTGCGGTGACAGGTAAGTGTCGTACACATTGGTGTAACCGACGCCATACATGGTGGCACGGGTTACAAAACGTGTCCGGGCCGAAGAGTCCGCTCTTAATTCTTGTAGCGCCCTGTCTTCCACACTTTGCGCCTGTATACTTCCGCCTGCCAGAAGCAGGCATCCCATTAGTATTACACCAATCTTATTTAGCTTCATTGATAGAGTTGCTTATCACTAATCATTAGCCGTTAATCACTTAGAACAGTTTCATCTGTCCTGTTATCTCGTCCCGGATATCGTCTTCACTTTTGCCGTGATCCGGGTCCAGTATTTCCGGTTCTTCTTCATTCTGGTCTTCCGTTTCCTCAGGAACTTCGGGTTGCCGTGTTGGTTCCAGTTCATTGACGGTTTCCATCGTGAACGTGGTGAGGCGTTTCCCTTTTGCCTTGAAACCTTTTACGGCAATAAATTCATCTGCTTCTATAATCATCGGTTCGCGGAAACTGTCATGTCCGCCGAATATAATTTCCAGGCGGGGATAACATTCGTCCGTCAGCAGGATAAGGCGATTATTCTTGTTCTCTCCCAGATAGTTCTGCTTGCGGTTGGTTGCTTCCATGCAGAAACGTTTGATATATGGGAAATTCTGCTGGTCTGCATCGTAGAGCACAGCGGTCCATATCTTGTTCGGGTCAAATTTCTCCAATATCCGGATGTTGGCCTCGTAATGATTGCTAAGGTCGAAGTTGGTGATGTAGAAATCTCCGTTATCATGTACTACGAGGATGCTGTCTTCACTCTGGAATTCTCCCAGATATTCACCTCGTCCGTCATAGTTGAGTCGGAGCACGTCGCGGTCGAACCATACTTTCCGTCCGCCCAGTGTTGATCCGCCACGCTGTTTCAGGGCAATCTTGTGCACCGGAAGCTTGGTTAGTATATTACCTCTTGCCTGGCGTCCCTTGATGCTGATGTCGCTGAAATCTTCTTCAAAGATAATACGGCGCACGCGCGGATTGGGCTTCAGGGTTACTTTGATGACTTCCGCTTCACCGTTAGGATTGGCCGTGAAGTACGTGATGCGTGAATCGGGAGTACCTTGAGTTACGTCATATTCACGGTCGCGGATGATGCTTGTTACGGCAAACCGCTTGATATACTGTGTACCCTCTTTCCCGTCGCGATAAACAACGTTGTAGATTGTACGCTTGTCGTTCTTCTTGAAAACGTTGGCATAGAGAATATTCTTGCCTACGAACTTCTTGTCGGATACGGGAGTAACCAGATAGCGTCCGTCCCGGAAGAAGATGATGACATCATCAAGACTTGAGCAGTTACACAGGAATTCATCCTTCTTCAGACCTGTGCCGATGAAGCCTTCTTCACGGTTGATATATAGTTTTTCGTTGGCTTCCACCACTTTACTTGCTTCGATGGTGTCGAAGTTTCGCAATTCTGTGCGGCGTGGGAAATTCTTGCCGTATTTGTTTTTCAGCATTAAGTACCAGTCTACCGTATATTCCACGATATTTGCCAAATGATGGTCTATTTCCTCTATGTCCGCTTTCATACGAGCAATGAGTTCTTCCGCTTTGTCAGAGTTGAACTTGAGGATACGTCCCATCTTTATCTCCATCAATTTGAGGATATCCTCCTTAGTTACTTCGCGTATGAATCGTGGATAATAAGGCGTCAGACGTTCGTCGATATGTGCGCAAGCAGCATCCATATCCTTGGCTTGCTCAAATTCCTTGTCTTTATAAATGCGTTCTTCGATGAAGATCTTTTCCAGTGAAGCAAAGTGCAGACTTTCCAGTATTTCGTCTTTGCGTATTTCCAGTTCCTGGCGTAGCAAGGATAGGGTATTGTCTACCGATTTTCTCAGTACATCGCTTACGGTGAGGAAGTGGGGTTTCTGATCGTCGATGACGCAACAGTTAGGTGATATGCTTACCTCGCAGTCCGTGAAAGCATACAGGGCATCGATTGTTTTGTCCGAAGAAACGCCGGGAGCAAGATGAACAAGTATCTCCACATTCCCGGACGTGAGGTCTTCTACTTTCTTTATCTTGATCTTGCCTTTCTCGCTTGCTTTCACAATGGAATCGCAAACATTGGCTACGGTCTTACCGTAAGGAATTTCTTTGATGGCAAGTGTCTTGTTGTCGATTTTCTCGATTTTAGCACGTACACGCACTGCACCTCCGCGCTCACCGTCGTTGTATTTAGAAACGTCGATGCTACCGCCAGTCTGAAAGTCCGGATAGAGCTTGAACTCTTCCTCGTGCAGATAGCGGATGGATGCATCGCAAAGTTCATTGAAGTTATGGGGAAGTATTTTGGAAGAAAGACCTACGGCAATACCTTCTACCCCTTGTGCCAGGAGCAAAGGGAACTTCACTGGTAGAGTTACCGGTTCCTTGTTTCGTCCGTCGTAGGAGAGTTTCCATTCGGTTGTTTTAGGGTTGAAGACCACATCGAGGGCGAACTTAGACAGACGTGCCTCGATGTAACGGGGAGCAGCCGCACCGTCGCCGGTGAGTATATTACCCCAGTTTCCTTGGCAATCTACGAGCAAATCTTTTTGTCCCAACTGCACCAATGCATCACCGATGGAAGCATCACCGTGTGGGTGAAACTGCATGGTATGTCCTACGATGTTTGCCACTTTATTGTAGCGTCCATCTTCCATACGCCTCATGGAGTGCAAGATGCGTCGTTGCACAGGCTTTAAACCATCATTGATGTGGGGTACGGCACGTTCCAGAATAACGTATGAAGCATAATCCAGAAACCAATTCTGGTACATACCGCTAAGTTGGTATTTTGCTTTTACGTCTTTCGTGTCAGCGGGTTTATAATCCGAATGTCCTTCGTTCCCTTCCGGGAGGTTCTTTTCCAAGTCGTCTTTCGGTGCTTCAAAGTCTTCGCTCATATCTATTTCGGGAATATCTATTCTGAATAATCACTGAATTTTTCAGTCGAACGCAAAAATACGAAATTTCTTGGGAAAATCTGCAAATGAAGACTTTTTAATTATCTGGAAAAGAAAGGTACATCTTGGATGTACATAAGCTACAATCTGCGGATGAATAATAAATTATCATTTATCAGATGTTGCATGTGTGATTTTCTCTTTTGTATTCAATGTGTTATTATATCATAAATAAACGCTTTTCAAATAAGACATTTATGGCCGAAAACGCACTATTTGAAATGTGAGTTTTTTCTCTAATATGTGGCGTTTGGCTGCTTGTGGGCGGCATTTCGTTCTTTTGTCAATTTTCCGAATCTACTTGTAGAATTTATGAATGAGAATGGAAATAAGAAGGTGTTGGTTGTAAGGTGTTGATTATTAGTGTGATGTCTTGTCGCTTTTCGTCCAGTTAACAAGCCGTTTCCTATCTCATTTCCTGCATTTCAAATAGTAAGAAAACGGCCCTTTTCGTGAAAAACCGTTTTTGGTGTAGTGGAATAATAATCGGATCTTTGTAAAAGCAAAAAGATAAATTATTTGAAACAGAATTAAGCAGAATATGAATAAGCACTTTTACCTTAAGCATGAGATTATGTCTTTCAATGATTCCCGTATTCAGAATATGATTTCCCGTGAGGGCGGTAAGGCCTATGGTACTTATTGGTATATTTTGGAGAAACTGAGCTTTCTGCCCGATATGGAAGCGGACATGAAATACCTGAAACCTTTTGCCACCCGTAATTTCACTTATCCTTATATGATGAAGATCGTTATGGATTTCCAGTTGTTCACTATTGTCGGCGATCATTTTTCACCCGTGCAGCTAAATACGAAATACGTTGAAGGGCCGCAAAAAAAAGAAGAGGATGTGGAGGTGAAACCGACAAAAAACACTGCGAAAAACAGTGGGCAAAATGGCAAAAAGTACCCGGACAATGATGTAAAATCGGGCAAAAATGACGGAATTTCGACGAAAAACAGGCAGGCAATGGATAAAAATCGCGATGAAAATGAATCTGAAATAAATTGCAATAGTCAGAATAACAGCTTTTTATCAGATAATTCCATACAGCATAAAGAGAATATAAGAGATATAATAACAACAGCAGCAAAAGAAAAAGAAATATCTGCTGTTGCTGTTACTGTTAATCACAGTGATATCTATGTTGCTGCCAATACTGTCATTTTTCCCTTTTCCGGCAGTAGTTTCTTTCCTGCCATCTGTCTCAGGCAGCCGTCCTATGAGCTGCCTTATCGCCGACGAAGCACTTCTCCACTCGGTGGGCAATGCTGTCTGGAACAATCTCACGAGGCAATGGATTCTTCTCCAACTTCGGGTAAGACTGTCTCGCGAGATGACGAAATTCGTTTCGTGATGCGACGAAATCCGCCTCGTGAGATGGGACAACCTTGCTTCGTGGGACGGTAAGAATCATTCCATGAGACGGATTTTGGCCTCATATATCCATCGTATCCTCAATTTGTTTGATGGACAGATTGGGCCGGAAGTGCAAAGTGAGAGTTTGTTACGATAAGATAAATTAATACCCCACCTGCCCGACTTATGATATAAATCCCTATCTTTGTGGCGCTTTTTAATAAAGAACAGGATTAAAATTAATAGATATAACAAAAAAATGGCACAAGAAGACGTTTTTAAGAAACTCGTATCACACTGTAAGGAATACGGTTTCGTATTCCCCTCCAGCGACATCTACGATGGATTGGGAGCAGTGTATGACTACGGTCAGATGGGTGTGGAACTGAAAAACAACATTAAACAATACTGGTGGCAGAGCATGGTGTTGCTGCACGAAAATATTGTCGGCATCGACTCCGCTATCTTTATGCACCCCACCATCTGGAAGGCTTCCGGACACGTAGACGCATTCAATGACCCTTTGATTGACAACCGTGATTCCAAGAAGCGTTATCGTGCCGATGTATTGATTGAAGACCAACTTGCAAAGTACGACGATAAGATCAATAAAGAAGTTGCCAAAGCTGCCAAGCGTTTCGGAGAGTCTTTTGATGAAGCACAGTTCCGTAGCACAAACGGTCGCGTACTGGAACACCAGGCTAAACGTGACGCATTGCACGAACGTTTTGCAAAGGCTCTGAATGATAATAACCTTGACGAGCTTCGCCAGATTATCGTGGATGAAGAAATCGTTTGCCCTATCAGCGGTACAAAGAACTGGACGGAAGTTCGTCAGTTCAACCTGATGTTCTCTACAGAGATGGGTTCTACTTCGGATGGTGCCATGAAGATTTACCTGCGTCCTGAAACAGCTCAGGGTATCTTTGTGAACTACCTGAATGTACAGAAGACCGGCCGTATGAAGATACCTTTTGGTATTGCACAGATTGGTAAGGCATTCCGTAACGAGATTGTTGCCCGTCAGTTCATTTTCCGTATGCGTGAGTTCGAACAGATGGAAATGCAGTTCTTCGTGAAGCCGGGCACTGAATTGGACTGGTTTAAGAAGTGGAAGGAAATTCGCCTGAAATGGCATAAGGCATTGGGATTCGGTGATGACCACTATCGTTACCACGATCATGATAAGTTGGCTCACTATGCGAATGCTGCTACAGATATTGAGTTCCTGATGCCGTTTGGTTTCAAGGAAGTGGAAGGTATCCATAGCCGTACGAATTTTGACTTGTCTCAGCATGAGAAGTTCTCAGGTAAGAATATTAAGTACTTCGATCCTGAGACAAATGAAAGTTATACTCCGTATGTTATCGAGACTTCTATCGGTGTGGACCGTATGTTCCTCAGCATCATGTCTGCTTCTTATTGCGAAGAACAACTGGAAAGTGGAGAAAGCCGCGTAGTGCTGAGATTGCCTGCCGCACTGGCTCCTGTGAAGTTGGCCGTAATGCCGTTGGTGAAGAAAGACGGTCTGCCTGAAAAGGCTCGTGAGATCATCGACTCATTGAAGTTCCACTTCCACTGCCAGTATGATGAAAAAGATAGTATCGGTAAACGTTACCGTCGTCAGGATGCCATCGGTACTCCGTACTGTGTGACTGTTGACCACCAAACTCTGGAAGATAACTGCGTGACACTGCGTAATCGTGATACGATGCAACAGGAACGCGTGGCTATTGCTGAACTGAATAACATCATTGCAGACCGTGTCAGCATCACTTCATTGCTGAAAGGGTTGCAATAAGTACCGGAATTCGAAAGTTAGAATACAGAATAAAAAATAATTGAATGAATAAAAAACTCTTAGTATTTTTACCTTTCCTGCTGATTTTGGCAGGTGCGTTTGTCTCTTGCGAAGAAGTGGAAGAGGAAGGGAAATATGCGAACTGGCAGGAGCGTAACCAAGCGTTTCTGGATTCTATCAAGGTAGTTGCGGGAGATAATTATGTTCCTATGGACTTGGAAAAGTTGGATAAAGTAGAGGTAGGCGAAATATTCTATGTTAAGAATGAATTTGTCAGCACTCTTCAGACTCCGGAATATATATATTGTAAAAAGCTTGTGAAGAATCTGGATGGACAACGTCCGATGGCTACAGAGGCGGCTTATGTTTATTATTATGGTACACTGATTACTGGTACTAAGTTTGATGGAAGTTTTACGGGATATAGTGCAATAGATCAGGCTATCCCTAATCCTCCAAAGAATGAGCCGACAGATTTCGACTGGACTGTTATGTTTACTATCAACTCTTCTTCACTGACAAGTGGGTGGAGAACTTTCCTGCAATATATGCGCGTTGGAGAACGCTGGATGGTTTATGTTCCATGGGGTTCTGCGTATGGAACTGATGGTAGTGGATCGATTCCCGGTTATTCAGTATTAGCTTTTGATGTAATAATGACAGAGGTGGTTCAGTAAACTAACTTCTTCTTTAAAAAATACAGGAGGCCTATCTATTTCTTGTGATTAGATAGGCCTCCTTCGTTTGTTTTATATTTTACTATTGCAGGGTCTTTTGCCGAAAATGTGTATATTTGCACAAAACTCATATCAAAAATGTGTAAACATACACTTTTGTGATATCAAAAATGTGATTTGCTATGTTTGAAAGAGACATTATCTCGCAATTGGCAGCATGGAAAACGGATACTAACAGAAAGCCGCTTGTAGTTCATGGTGCACGACAGGTAGGTAAGACGTGGACTTTGAAGTACTTTGGCAGGGAGTATTTTGACGATGTTGCTTATTTCAGTTTAGATAAGGATGAAAGTGGTCTTTGCGATGTCTTCAGAACAACGAAAGACCCTCAACGAATTATTCAACACTTATCTTTTTTGCATGGAAAGAAGATAGAACCTCAAACAACCTTATTGATTCTGGATGAAATTCAAGAGTGCAACGAGGCGTTGAATGCATTGAAATACTTCTGTGAGGAAGCTCCAGAGTATGCTGTGGCGTGTGCGGGCTCTTTGTTAGGTATCTATCTGAATCATGTGGGTAAATCATTTCCGGTGGGGAAAGTGAATCATCTTTATATGTATCCACTCACTTTTACGGAGTTCCTGAGGACAAAAGACCCGGTTATGCATGAGTATATGCATTCTATTGATAAGGTAGAGCCACTGCCACAGATCTTTTTTGATAAGTTGCGGGAGTCTTTTACTGCTTATTCCATTTGTGGTGGTATGCCTGAACCGGCCACGTTGATGGTTGATTTTAATGATATGGAGAGAGTGGACTCTGCACTTCAAGATATACTGAATGATTATGCTCTGGATTTCGTGAAACATACTACTCCGACTTTGGCTCCTCGTATCAATTATGTTTGGAATTCGTTGCCTTCGCAGTTGGCGAAAGAGAATCGTAAGTTTGTTTATCAGTTGGTTCGTCCGGGAGCACGTGCCAGGGAATATGAAGATGCAATTTTGTGGTTAGAGCAGGCAGGGCTTGTTAATAAAGTGTTACTTAGCAAGGCTCCTAAGTTGCCATTGAAAGCTTATGATGATTTGGGCACATTTAAACTTTATACATTGGATTTGGGGGTGTTGAGGAAGCTGTCTGAATTGGATGCCAGTATACTATTGCTGCCTACTCCTGCCTATACAGAATATAAAGGAGCGCTGGCTGAAAACTATATATTGCAAAGTCTTACGGCACAGTTTCAAATGCCTTTCCGTTATTGGACTTCAGGCAATAAGGCAGAGGTGGATTTTCTGCTTCAGTATATCAATCAGATCTATCCGATAGAGGTAAAGGCAGATCAAAATATACAGGGCAAAAGTCTGATTCAGTATGAGAAACTCTTTCAACCTGCTTGTCGGATTCGGTATTCAATGTTGAATCTGAAGCAGGATGGGAATTTACTGAATATACCTTTGTTCCTGGCGGATAAGACGAGAGAATTGTTGGGAGTGATTAATGTTTAGCAATAAGGCTTATGCGGAATAACGGTGCAACCCACTAATCACTCACCGCTAATCACTCATTACATTCTCTTTTTCAACGCTTTCACCCAAATTTTATATCCTTCTTCATTCAGGTGCAAGCCATCGCTGGTCAGCTCTTTGCGCAGTACATTCGTGCCTTTCTCTGTAAATAACGGGAAGAGGTTGATGAATGTAATCTTGTGATCTTTAGCTAAAATTTCCAGTTGTGCATTGATTTCGGGAACCATGTCGGTTTTTCCGGTTAGCTTTTTGTAACGTCCGAAGCTCTCATCGAAAGGCAGGAGACTTTGCAGGTAGAGTCTCGTATCGGGAGATTCACGCTGAATGCGCTCTACGGTCATGCGTATCATACTGACGATGCTGTCCACAGTGAGGTCGTGTGAGATGTCGTTGACACCGGCAAGGAGGAATAATTTCTTAGGGTGTCCCGGAAGTACCTGGTGCAGTCGGTCGTAAATACCCATAACTTCATCACCGATGATACCACGGTTACGGATGTTTTTTTTGTTGAGGCGGGCGTTCCAGTCACCGCCACCTTCTGTAAGGCTGTTGCCCACCATGACGATGTCTTTGGAAGTAATGGCAGGTTCATCCATGAATTGCAGGAAGCGCTTATAGTAATGGTCCGTATAAATACGTGGGGTGGGATAGATAGAAGCTGCAACAACATTGGCTACCAGAGAGCGCAGACGAACCATGCTGTGACCGTCTTCGGGATGCACGGCATTGACAAGCAGGATGACGGAAGTGTCGTTGTCCGGATCTATGATGATGGAAGTACCGGTGTATCCGGTGTGCCCGTAGGTATTCGGACCAAAATAATCTCCGTTATTGGAAGCGTAGGCGGTGAAGTTATCCCATCCTAAAGTGCGTCCTAATGTAGCGGTGGCACGAGGGACGGTACGCATAGCTTTTACTCCTAATGGGCTGAGGATGCGGTGTCCGTTCCATTCTCCGCCGTTTTGCAGGGCGGCGCAGAGGACAGCTATGTCTTCGGCGCAAGAAAATACACCTGCATTGCCGGAAATACCGCCATTCATGACGCGGGCGAGTGGGTCGTGTACTTGTCCGCAGAGGACGCTGCCGTCGGGTTGCTTTTCGGTAGGAGCGACGTTTTTCAATTGACAATTGACAGTTGACAGTTGACAATTGGCGGTGCTGTGGAGATCGGTTTTTGCCCAGTGGGGGAGGGCGCTGTTTATCCATTTTCCATCCTTGTCGCGCTTGCAGGGGAGATAGTCGGTATGGGCCATGCCTAATACATCAAAAAGATTTTCGCGGGCGAAGTCACGTAAAGATTGTCCGCTGACGGTTTCGATGATGCGTTGCAGGGTGATGTAGTTAAGGCAACTGTATTGGAAATCGGTCTGCGGCTTGAAGTCGCGGCGGCAGTTGGCTATGTACTCTATCATTCCGTCGGGGTTGGGAGAGCCATATTGTTTCTCCAATTCACTGGTTGGGGCATAAGGGGGGAGACCGGAAGTGTGCGTTAGCAGGTCGGCGATGCGGATGATTTTCTTATCTTTTCCGTCTTCGCTTACCCAGGATTTAAATTCAGGGATGTAGAGGTTGACGGGGTCCAGGAGGCGGAGCTTGCCACGTTCTGCCAGGATATGGGTACAGATGGCAGTGGACATGGGTTTGCTGCATGAAGCCATATCGAAAATAGTGTTTACGGTCATAGGCTCGGTGTTAGGGTACACACACTTGTTGCCGTATGCTTTGAGGTAAGCCATCTTCCCGTTGCGCACTACAGCGAGCACGGCACCGGGAATGTCTTTATTGGCGATGGCGGTTTCTATCGCTTCGTCAGCGTATAGCAAATGGCGGGAATCCATGCCGACTTGTTCGGGGGCAACACGTTGCAAGGATTGTGCAGGTGCTTGCAGAGCAAGCAACGTAAGGAAAAGGAAGGAGGGGATTAGTTTCATAATATTAGGGTATTATCAATGCTCTTTTGAATTTATTTTCCTCTATAAGCATCCACTGCCTTTTTCACTGAACCATGCATTAGCAACAGTGCCTTTGCCTTTCCATAGTCCAATCCCAGTTCTTCTACAATCATGCGGGTACCACGGTCTACCAATTTCTGGTTACTCAGCTGCATGTTCACCATCTTATTACCTTTTACGCGACCCAGTTGTATCATGACAGAAGTGGTAATCATGTTCAGTATCATTTTCTGTCCCGTACCCGATTTCATGCGTGAGCTACCTGTTACGTACTCCGGTCCTACAATCATTTCGATGGGAACATCTGCTTCTGCTGCCATCGGAGAGTCGGGGTTGCTGGTGATGCAGCCTGTAAGAATGCCGTGTTCGCGTGCTTTCTGCATGGCACCGATAACGTAAGGAGTCGTGCCGGAAGCAGCAATGCCGATGACGGTATCTTTATCCGTAATGTTACGTTCAACCAACTCTTCCCAACCGCGACGCATATCGTCCTCCGCATTTTCCACCGGATTGCGCAGGGCTGTATCACCACCTGCTATCAGTCCGATGACGAGTGTAGGAGGCATACCGAATGTTGGAGGAATTTCCGATGCATCCAGCACACCCAGGCGACCGCTGGTACCTGCTCCCATATAAAAGATGCGTCCGCCTTGCTTCATGCGTGGAACGATTTGTGTCACCAGTTTCTCAATCTGTGGGATAGCTTTCTGAACAGCCAATGCCACTTTCTGGTCTTCTGTGTTGATGTCCTCCAATATTTCGCGGACAGATTTCTTTTCTAAGTCGTTGTAGAGCGAAGGTTGCTCTGATATCTTTACGAATGCCATGATGATGATGAGATTTATGATTTATAATTTATGATTTATGGAGGCTGGGATGGTTAGCTATGGTAGCTAATCAGGCCTTCCATAGGGCTCTGAAGGATGGTGCCTATTTGAACGCCCATTTCCTGTGCGGCCTCGGCAAGTACCTCCTTATAATGGAATGCTACGGAGCCGATGAAATGTACCTTGCTATGCTGATAATCGTATTGCATGACGTTCCTTTTCAGGAAAGCCTTGAAACTGTTCAGCACCAGCGTGCGCACACAAGGCTCATCCAGATTCTGAGCGAGGAATGGAGACAGGCTTGCCAAGAAGCGGTTCGGGAATGGTTTGCGGTATACACGGTCGATGATGTCTGCCGGTTCCAGATTGAACTGTTTGAGGAACTTCTCTTTCAGTTCCGGAGTCATTTGATTCTTCAGAATATCACCTACCAGCAATTTGCCCAGGCAAGCACCGCTACCTTCGTCGCCAAGGATGAAACCCAGGGGAGAGACGTTGGCACCAATATGTTTGCCGTCGTAATAACACGAGTTGGAACCTGTGCCCATGATGCAGGCTATGCCCGGTTCGTGTCCGCAAAGTCCGCGGGCGGCGGCAAGCATGTCTGTATTTACTTCCACTTCGTCGCCCGAAACCTGGAGATGCTGGATAATGGCACGGTGTACCATGGCAATTTTGTCGGGGAAGCCACAGCCGGCACCATAAAAGTACACAGCGTCGAAGGCATGGGTCGTTAACTGGGGCAGCAGCGCTGTCGCAATTTCATTACTGATCTCCTCTTCCGACTGAAAGAAAGGGTTGATACCTTTCGTAGAAATCTGTTGGATGAGTTTACCTTTCTCTACAACACACCAATCGGTTTTTGTAGAGCCACTGTCTGCTATTAATATCATATCGTTTAATTTTAATTATTCATCGTTTATATTTCATCGGTATTATAGTCTTTTGCCGATTTATCTGCTTGCTACTATATCTTGATATATATCTTCCGTTTATACAATTGATAGCCGATGCACCAATTGATGGCTACAAAGAGCAATGCATAGGCCAGTGAACCGCCTGTCTCACCGAATATCGGCATGAGAACGATCTTGTATAAGAACCTGTGTATGCTGATGTTGCCATCGCCCCAGGGAAAGCTGATGCTGCCGAACAGGATGCTGAGTACTCCACCCAGAACATACATGAACAGGGGGTTGACACCGAAAGCCTCAAAGAAAGTACACCATTTCTTGTATCCTTTTACGTCGATGATCCAGATGAGCAGTGCCAGAAAACTGGAGGCTAGTCCGCAAGTGGTGAGAACGAAGGTGGGAGACCAGATTTTCTTGTTGATAGGACAACCGTAGCTCAGCAGGAAGCCTGCAAAAGTAAGGATGGCACCAACCAGGAATAGTTTGACCAGGTGAGAGTTCAGTAACGCATCGCGGCTCTCGGCTTTATTGCTGTCCAGCATCATGCGACCCACGCAGAAGCCCAGCAATACGTGGGCAATAGAGGGGATGGTGCTTAAAAGACCTTCGGGATCAATGCCGTTATCCTTGTACATGTGTGCGGGGGTAAGGATGGCACGGTCCACTATGGAGAGAATGTTGGTTTCGTTGTAAGCAAATCCGTTGCCACACATCAGCAGGATGAAGTAGCCCACCAGCAATGTGGCAATGAGGTAAGGGATATGACGGTGTTTCATGGTCAGCGCAATGATAGCGGTAGCACCGTAGCAAAGGGCCAGACGCTGCATGACACCCAGGATACGGATGCGGTCGAAGGTCCAGACGGATGCCCAGAGTTGTTCGCCGAAGCTGAGTCCTTCATGGGAACCTGCCCAGTAGTAACAGAATCTGGAGAACCAGCCGATGGCAAGTCCGATCAGGAAGATGATAATGGTACGCTTCAATATCTTCATGGCGGCTGCATGGCTGAACTTGAAGTTGTACTTCTTCAGGGAGATATAGGTAGAGATACCCATGATGAACATGAAGAAAGGGAAGACGAGGTCGGTGGGGGTGAGGCCATTCCACTCAGCGTGGCGCAGGGGGGCATATATATGTCCCCAAGTGCCGGGGTTGTTTACCATAATCATGCCCGCAATGGTGACACCGCGAAGGATGTCGAGGGCAAGAATGCGCTTGTTTGTCTTAGTCTGACTGTTCATTGTAATAAGTGTGTTAAGTTATTTATTCAATTGACAATTCTCTTCGTGCATTGGTCTACGAGATAGGCGATAGAGACGTAGGGGATACCTGAGTTGGTAGTCAGTCCTATTTCGCAAGTACGACTGTTGGAGTAGCCGATAGTGATACCCGATGCTTCTATCTGCGGACGGAGTTTGCGCAAGGCATAGGAATTCAGTTCAGGATAGGTGAATCCACGGTCGCCGGCAAAACCACAGCAGCCTACTTCTTCGGGTACGAAGACATGCGTAGAACAGAGTTTTGCCAGGGAAATAATCGTATCTGCCAGACCCATTTTGCGCATGGAGCAAGTGATGTGTATAGCTACGGGGCGGTCGGTCTGCGTGAAGACTAGTTTGTCTCGCAGGAAAGTGTAGATGAATTCTGCAGGTTCGTAGAGTTTCATCTTTTGAATGGTTTCGCGCATGCGGTGCAGACAGGGGCTCTGGTCGCAGAGAACAGGGTATTTGCCTTGCTCGCTGGCTTCCCAAAGGGCGGCTTCAAGTTCGGCGGCTTTGCGGTCGGCAATGTCGAGCATACCTTTACTTTCCCAGATGGTACCGCAGCAGAGCTTGTCCATGTCCTTGGGGAAGATGACTTCGTAACCGCCTTTTTGTAGGAGGGAGATCATCTTGTTTACCAAAGGTTGCTCCACGGGGGATTTTTTCGGGAGGCCCATGGTTTGGTTGATGCAGCTGGGGAAATAAACTACTTTGTTTAATTGACAATTGACAGTTGACAATTGTGACTTGTCAATTGAATAAGCTTTCGGCATGGCAGGCGTCCACAAAGGTACGCCCAATACATTGTGCATCCCTTTCGTAATGCTGCTCATGGCTTTGGTTCCTAATACGGAGTGTCCGAAATTGGCTAATGATAAAACGGGGCGCAGACTACTCTTAACACCGGCGAAGTGATTGGCTACGAAATCTCCTGCTTTATATCCGAGGCTACCTTTCGGCAGTATTTCCTGTCGGATGATGTGGGTCAGGTCGCCTGTATTGATATTCATCGGGCAAGACATGGAGCATAGTCCGTCTCCTGCGCAAGTTTGATTGCCCGGGTAGCGGTATTGTTTTTCGAGTAGAGACAGACGTTCCGGGGCTGTGCCGCTTTGTTTCAGACGTGATATTTCCCGTTGCAATACAATGCGCTGGCGCGAAGAAAGGGTAAAGCCGCACGACAGGCAGTTCACTTCGCAGAAGCCACATTCGATGCACTTGTTTACTTTTTCGGCAGGACTGGCTTCGTCGATAGGAATCAACGGCAACGGTTTGAAGTTCTTGATGTGGCATTGCGGGTCATCATTGAAGATAACGCCCGGATTGAGCAGCCCTTTCGGGTCGAACAACTGCTTGACTGCCTTCATGGTTTCAAAAGCTGCCTCTCCCCATTCATATTTCACGAAGGGGGCCATGTTACGTCCGGTGCCATGTTCTGCTTTCAGCGAACCGTCGTATTTATCGACTACCAGAGTCTTTACGTCATTCATTAGGTCCTCGTAGCGCTTTACTTCGGCGTCGGTACTGAAGGACTGGTTCAGGATAAAATGGTAGTTGCCTTCCAGGGCATGACCGTAGATGCAGGCATCATCGTAGCCGTGGCGGGCGATGAGCTGTTGCAGGTCGGCAGTGGCTTCGGGCAGGTCTTCGATGTGGAAGGCTACGTCCTCGATGAGGCAGGTAGTGCCCGGCTGGCGTGTACCACCTACGGATGGGAATATGCCTGAGCGGATAGCCCAATACTTGGAATATTCTTCCGGCCGGTCGGTGAAGTGCACGGGGATGTAGGTGCTGAAAGTTTTCAGACATTCCTCGATTACTGAGATGTTCTGTTCCAGTTCCTCGCGGGTGCGGGCTTTGGTTTCGGTCAGCACGGCTGTGAGGCCGGAGGCATCGGCAACTTCTTGCTTATACTTTAAGTAGACAGGATCTTCTACCGAAGAGAGGCTCTTATAGTCCAGCAGTTCGGCGCCTTTTACTATCTTTCTGTCTGCTTCTGATGCGGAAGTATTGTCATTTGAGAGTTCTTTCATCGCCACCACCGCCCGGCAGGCATCCTTGATGTTGGTAAAATAGAGCATGGCGCTAGCCTTGTACGGATAGTCGTACTCTGTGCGCATGGTAATTTGGGAAAGGAACGCAAGCGTGCCTTCCGAGCCTACCATCAGGTGGGCAATAATATCGAATGGATCATCGAAACGGACAAATGGCAGAAGGTTCAGTCCGGTTACGTTCTTGATGGAATATTTGTAGTGGATGCGTGCAGCGAGTTCTTCGTTGGCACGTATCCGATCGCGCAGTTCGCAGATGCGGTTAAGGAAATCGGGGTGGGTGGCTTCGAAGGAAGCACGCGAAATGTCGTCCCCTGTATCCAGCACGGTGCCGTCCGCCAATACGATGCGGGCGGAGAGAAGTACCTTGTCACTATTGGCATGTGTGCCGCAATTCATGCCCGAGGCGTTGTTCATGACGATGCCGCCTACCATGGCCGATTTCACACTTGCCGGGTCCGGAGCAAACTTACGTCCGTAGGGTGCGAGAATCTCGTTAACCCGCTGACCGATGATGCCCGGTTGCAAGGTAATCTGTTCATGATCGGGAGAAATGCTGTACTTCTCCCAATGTTTTCCGGCTACTATCAGGATAGAGTCACTAATGGCTTGTCCCGACAAGCTGGTTCCTGCGGCACGAAACGTCACTGGCAGACCATAACGGTCGGCAAGTCTCAACAGTTCGGAGATCTCCTCTTCGCTGCTGGAACGAATCACGATTTGTGGGATAAGGCGGTAGAAACCTGCATCTGTTCCCCATGCTAACCGGCGCAGTTCGTCGGTGTATATCCTCTCCTGCGGGATGACCTGGGAGGCATCATGCAGAAAGGCCATATAGTTACTCTTTGCCATATTGTATATTAATTAAACTTCCTTTGTCCCCCCTGCCAGAATATGTTGTGGAAAGGGGCTAAATGAAGTAACGACTGAACCCTATTAAGGTAACGACTGAACTCTATTCAAGTAACGGTTGAATGGCATTCAGTCCTACCCTTTTTTGAGATTAATTTCTTTTGTCCTATTATTTGTATAAGTAGTACTTCTTCGACAACCGTCGGAAGTCTTCAGCATCCTTATACCAATAGTCGCGAACATCTTCCCAGCGGTTGCGTTGTGAGAACCGCTTGCGTATCTCTTCCGAGCCGCTTACCATATCGAACATACGGAAACGTCCTTTGTCGGCATGCTCAAATACAGCACGGTCAGGATAGAGCGCTGCGATCTCCTGCATTACCAGGAACTGGATGTCGCTCAGCGGGGCTTTTTGCACATCCATGATGTGTACCTGTACGCCTTGCAGCAATTCACCCTTACCCACGGAGTAGAAGGGTTTCAGATACATCGGCCTGAATACGACACCCGGCACATTCAATGCGTTCAGGTTTCCCGCCAGTTTTTCTGCTTCTACCCACTGTGCGGCGAACATCTGGAAGGGTATCGTATAGCCTACTCCGATGGACATGTATCCCAGTTCCCCCAGAATACCGCTTACTGGATAGAATATAGCCGAGTGCGGATGGGGGATATGCGGAGAAGAGGGTACCCATTGTAACCCCGTTTGTACATAGTCCATCTTGCGTTTCCAACCTTTCATCTTCACAACGTGCAGGTTGCATTGTGCTGCCATCATCTTTTCTCCGTTCAGCATCAATGCCAGCTCACCGCAAGTCAGCCCGTAAAGGTACGGAATCTTGAACTGACTGACAAAAGAAATGCAATCATCTTCTACCAGATTGCCTTCTATCTTGAGTCCACCTACCGGGTTGGGGCGATCCAATACGATAAATTCTTTACCGTTTTCGGCTGCTGCTTCCATAGCCAGTCCCATTGTACTGATATAGGTGAATGAGCGGCAACCGATATCTTGGATATCGTAGACCAATACGTCAATGTCTTTCAACATCTCCGGTGTAGCCTTGCGGGTTTTGCCGTAAAGGGAATATACGGGCAATCCGGTGGTGGCATCTTTGATGTCCGTCACGTGGTCGCCGGCATGTACGTCGCCACGAACCCCGTGCTCCGGACCAAAGAGGGCAACCAAATTTACGTTCGGTGCTTCATGCAGAATGTCAATGGTGGATTTCATCTGATTATCCACTCCGGTGGGGTTGGTAATCAGACCTACGCGTTTGCCTTCCAAGCACTTGAAGTTATGATCTTTCAGGACTTCGATACCTGTCTTTATCCGAATCTTTTGTGCCTGCGATGCACCACAGAGGAAGCAGAGGACACAGAGGAGAATATACTTTTTCATAATGAATCGTTCTTTTTTATCACTTTATCACTTATCACTTCTTCCCGTATGTCGGGTCAATCTTCCTGTCGGCAAACACCGTGACCACAATAGTGGCGGCACAGCAGAGTATTACGATCCAGAAGAAGTTGACATAGCCGACTGCTTCCTGAAGGTAACCTGCAAACATGCCCGGAATCATCATGCTCAGTGCCATGAAGGCGGTACAGATGGCATAGTGCGACGTCTTGAACTCTCCTTCGGAGAAGTACATCATATAAAGCATATAGGCCGTGAATCCGAATCCGTAGCCGAACTGCTCGATGGCAATGGCCGTGGAGATGGCAAACAGATTATCGGGTTGGCCGATGGCGAGATAGACGAAGGTCAGACAGGGGAGTGTCATGCATCCCGCCATCCACCAAATGGATTTCTTCAGTCCGATACGCGATGCAAACAATCCGCCCAGGATACCGCCTACGGTGAGGAATATCACTCCGATAGTGCCATACACAATACCTACTTCTGCCGTGGAAAGTGCCAGACCTCCTGCCTCTTTAGAAGCTACCAGGAAAGGCATACACATCTTGATGAGGAATGCTTCGGGCAGGCGATAAAGCAGCATGAATGCGATGGCCAGCCATACGCCGGGTTTGGTGAAGTAAGTGGCAAATGTGCGCCCGAACTCTTGGAATATGGCTTTTGCACTGGCTGTTCCCGGTGTCAGCACAGACTTGTCAGAGGTAGGCTTGGGTATTGCAAAGAGGTGATAGAAAGTTACCAAACTGAACATGACGGCTGTAACCAGCATTGTGATGGCCCATGACAGTGGAATGTCTTTGTATCTCAGCTCGATGGCACCGGCTATGGCTACGAGTACTCCTTGTCCGAAGATGGATGCAAGGCGGTAGAAGGTGCTTCGGATACCGACAAATGCAGCCTGGTCGCTCTGTCTTAATGCCAGCATGTAGAAGCCATCGGCGGCAATATCATGTGTAGCCGAAGCAAATGCTGTAATGATGAAGAGAACCAGTGTGATGGTGAACATGCTGATGGGAGTTGTTCCGGCAGCTATCGTTGCTTCATCCGGTTTCGGAATAGACAGTGTCAACAGGATGAATGCTATCGACATCAGGATTTGCATAGAGATGATCCACCATCGTTTGGTCTTGATGATGTCGATGAACGGGCTCCAGAAGGGCTTGATGGTCCAGGGTAGATACAGCAAACTCGTAAACAAAGCCATCTCCCCATTGGGAACACCCATCTTGGCAAACATCAGTACCGAGATGTTGTTGACTATGAAGTAGGGGATGCCTTGTGCAAAGTATAAGGTAGGTACCCATGCCCACGGTGATATTCTTTTTGTACTGTTCATGATATTGTTTATTGTTTTGTTGAATTAGTCATATAGCTTCTCGATACTTGCGCCTATGTAATAGTGCAGCAGTATTGCGTCATACTTATATCCTTCCTCGCCCATGACGGCGGCACCGATCTGGCACAAACCTACGCCGTGTCCCCAACCAGCTCCGGTGAGGATGAAGCGTCCGGGGATACCTTCGGGAGAGACGTCTTCCTTACCTACTATGAATGCGGAACTGTAGAGATGGGAAGTGGACAGCGTACGGCGTATCTCCAGTTCTTTGCCGATGGTGAGCGTCCGTTTGGTTCCTACGATTTTCAGTTTCCAGAGGCGACCTGAAGTTCCACGGGCGATAGGGACAAGATCGATGATTTGCCCGTAATCGATGCCGGAGCGTTTCAGGATCAGTGCAGAAAGTTCTTCTTGGGTGTATTCCATTTTCCAGCGGTAGAAGTCGGTGGTTTCCTGGTCGTAATTGTTCAGCACCTGCGAAAGGATTCTCTTATTTGTGGTGTTGCAGAAGGCCGGTGGAGAGGTACGAATCCACGTTTCCGCTTCCTGTTCATCCGTCAGGTCGGGTAATCCTCCACCGGCTCGGGTAGCTTCAAAGCTGAGGTCGCAGGTTTTGGGATTGAAGATGCGGAAGTCGCGTTGTTTCCGGAGATACGGATGGGGTGTATCTTCCCAGCAATACTGGAATTCTTCGAATGCACCACCGCAGCATTTGGAGAAGCGGGCATCACATATCTTACCGTCAGACGTCAATACTTGTCCGCGGGTGGCAGCGATAGCTTGCTTTACGATTTCGGTGGAGGCGCGGGTGATGCCTTGATAACGCTGGCAATGGTCGTCTGCACAGACGTCGAAACGGGTATGGGCGTCGCGCTCATACCACTTCAATTGACAATTGACAGTTGACAATTGACAATTGGCTGCGTTATTGGGTGCTGCGCTGTCATGCCGTAAGGAATTGTCAAATGAATTGTCAATTGCAAGGAGCCAGCTTCGTGAAATCACTGCATGTGCCTTCAACAACTCTAACGAAGCCGTTGCGCTCATCTCACTGGAGATTACGCTGGTCAGGTAATCTTCTACGTGGATGACGTTGATGCCTGTCAGCTTCTTGTTCTCCACAATAATCTTCAGAGAACCCAGGAAGCGCTGGTCTTCTTTACGCTCCCAGTGGAAGTTGATGCCGATGGTGACATCAAGCAGTTCGAAAGCGTCGGTAGCTTCGTTTACAGGTTCAAATAGAAGCTCGTCATAAAGGCGTCCGTTCCACAGTATCCTGCCTTCGTTGTAGGTCACAACCTGCTTGCCACTGATTTCTATACCGTTGATGCGGTACGGATTCAGCAGGATAAACTCTATTTGCGGCTCGAACAATATGCCTACGTGTACTTTGGGTTCTTTCATATTATCTTATTAATTACTATCTTAATTCCCCTCTCCGGAGGAGAATAAGGATACTCCGTTTTATTATATCTTCTCTTTAATGCGCTGACGTACCTGATGGAAGTCTTCGGCAGAAAGCGATACTTCGCTCAGGATCTGGGCTATGTCTTCGGCGGTAATCTTGAGAAAGTCTTTTTCGACCGGTGTGATAAACACTCCGCCGAGGTCTACGGATGCAGGACTGCTCAATAAATTGGCATCTCCTTCGGCTGTATAGCAAGCCGGACGGTGCTTCTCACGTGGAAATACGCATACGATCCATTTCTCATCTTCGTACCATGCCAATACATTCATCATCGGTTCGTCATCTCCCGGTTTGATGTCCAGTGAATGATAAATGATATCGAACAGGGCGGCAGCATGTTTCTTATTGGCTGCTTCAATGACCAATGTTGCACGGGGAGCGTCATTCAAGTACCAGAGGGTAGCTTCACCGTAACCTGCCACTTTGCCTGCTACTTGTTCGCGCCAGTCCTTTTCAATAGGCATGAAACCTTTGTTGCCTGCCTGGAAGTGAGCGTGATCGGGGGCGGAGGCACCACATTTGGGACCATTATAGAATATTGTGTAATCCGTCAACGCTTGTGCCAATGCCAGCATATCCTTGAAACGGACGGCTATGCGCTGGTTCACGTGTGCCACTTCCGGTATCGTCAGGTGACGGGGAAAGATAGGGAACGGATTGACCAGGATATTATAATGTCCTTCGAACGGAATTCCTTTCTGCACCGGCGGTAAATTGGCCGGGCAGAGGAAACATTTGCGTTCCTTGATGGACTGGGCATCTACTTTGGCTCCCGAAGAAACGATACGTGCAGGATTGAACTGTACCTTATAAGGAATACCGTTTACATTCAACTCCTTCACCTGGACACCCGAAAGGGCGGCATAGTTGTTACGAGCCGTTTCCCAGGAGACTAGTTGCTCGGTGAACAAATTGTTTATGGTTTGGTTCATAGTTATCCTTTCTTATTCATTGCTACACGTGCCTGAAGTTCCCAAGTACGGATGCGGTCTTTATACAGATTATGACCATTCATTTTCACGATATCCAGTGAAGCATCCGAGTTGTCGTCCCAGCGGCGGCACATGTAAACTACGTCATATACACGACCGATCTGGTATTGGCGGGAGAAGTTTAATCCCAGTGCATAGTCTTCACCATAGCTGGTATTCGGAACTTTCACTTCACGCAGCACCGGAGTATAGAAAGCACGCGGAGCACCCAGACCATTGATGCGGAGTGCATTGTTGCGTCCGTTTTCGGGGGTCCATTCTTTATGGTCGATAATACCCGGAGCAATCATATTCATATTGAAGTCCGTCATCATATAAGTACCTACCACCATGGCGCAATTCTGTTCATAGAAAGCACGAACCATAGTGGTCAGTGTATTTTCATCGCTGTATACATCGTCGCTGTCCAGTTGCACGGCAAATTTACCACACTTGGGATGATGCACCCCCATGTTCCAGCACCCGCCGATACCCAGGTCCTTGCGTTCGGGGATAATGTGGATGAGGCGTTCGTCGTTCTTGAATTCGTCAATAGCTTCTGTGGTTCCGTCCGTAGAGTGGTTATCGATGATAATCAGGTTGAACTTAAAGTCGGTCTTTTGCTTCAATACCGAATGAATGGCATCGCGGATAGTACGGATACGATTGCGTACAGGGATGATAACCGAAGCTTCATATTCGAAGTTGCCTGCTGAGAATTCTATTTGTTTGAATTCAGGTGCCAGATAGCCGCCGATTTCTTTCAGATGCTCGGTACAAGCCTGTTCCATTTCAATCTGACGGTCGCGGTTTCTGGGATCCACGTAATCGAATATCTTCTCACCGCTTTTGCGGGTATCGTCTTCGATTTCGCTGTACAGGTACTCGTTGATGTGTACCAGACTTGCTTTCTGGCTTACTTTCAGACGAAGGTCGTAAAGTCCGGCAAATTTATATTCGTCTTCATTCATGCGGGCAGCGGCTTCCTTGAATGCATTCGTACGGAATAACAGTACGGAACCGAAGTCGAAATCATCGCGCAATGAGCCGAATTGATAATCTATCACCGGGGCATTGGTTTGCTTGCCTTCCTTTACTTGGTAACGGTCAGCGTATACCATGCCTGCACCACTGTCTTCAGCAATGTGTATCATACGCTCCAGGGCGAATAACCCCAGTTCAAGCGTTGTATATTTTGTATAGATCAGCGTATATTCTGCATCGCTATGTCCGGCGATGTACCTCATAGCAGTGCTGGACTGGATGGATTGCATGTGCAGGGTACTGCATCCGGGTAGGTTTTCTGTAACGTCCGGTAGGGCGAGCAGATAAATATTATTCACTAAGCCGGTTTCTTGCAGGCCTTTTACTGTCTTTTCCGCTTGTGCAGCTCCTGAGAAAGGAACGAAGCAATTGATTTTATTCATAATGTCCTATATTGCTTTTAATTATTAATTCTTTAATTTTTAACTCGTAGCAGTCCTACTTCGCCACTGGTGGCGGTGAACAATACCTGTTGCCCGTTCAGCGGCACTACGGTATTGATCAGTGAGTTACCTATCTTATGTTTCCACAAGACTTTACCTGTCTGGGCTTCCAAAGCAAAGATCAATCCTTCCTTGGTACTGCCGAACATTACACCTCCCTTTTCCACTTGCATAGAGGGTGCATGTTCGTATCCGAAGCCGACGTTACTTGCCCATAATTCACGGGGTTGATCTCCTTGTGTGGCATAGCAGACAATACTGTCGTTCATAGTCTTGCTGAATACGCGCGTTCCGTCTTCCGATAAACCAATCGTTTCACGTACCATAGACTGGAAAGTGCGCCATACTGTTTCTCCATTTTCTATATTGATAGCCGTCATGGCACGTTGCGGGTCGGTGATAAATACTTTGCCTTCTGCAGCTACCGGCCATACGGCTGCGGGTGAGAAGTGCATGCGCGTTAAACCGCCTGTCCACTTCCATAATTCCTTGCCGTCTGCCTTATTCAATGCATAGAGGGTATTGTCCCAGGCACCGAAGATCACTTTGTCGGCTGTTACCAGTGGTTTGGTTTCAATGTATCCTTTCACACCGGTATATGCCCAGATTACTTTACCTGTATGGATATCAATTGCACGGAAAGTAGAATCGCTGGCACCAATGTAGGCAATTCCATTTTCAATGGTTACCGCACCCAGTACCGGGCTTTTTGCTTTTACAGTCCACAGCAGTTTTCCGTCTTTGCTGTTCAGACCGTAGATGTTACGGTCGGCAGAACCGAATACGACTACACCGTCTGCCGCAGCCGGAGTGCCTACAATGCGTTTGCCGGATTGGAAGTTCCATAGTTTCTTTCCATTCTTCAAGGCATAGCAAGTCAGATAACCCATATCGTCTCCGACGAACACTTTTTCTTTTTCTACTGCAGGTGAACAATAGATGCCTGCACCGGTTTGTACTATCCACTGTTCTTTCACATTCGGGTATTCTGTGTTGACTGAAAAATCGGGGTATTTCTCTGCTTTTCCATTACGATCATAATAGGGCTGAGCCAGCGAGAAAGCAGCCCATTGTTTTTTCGATTCGCCGATGCGTTGAGTGTAGACGAGGATTGAATCTTTCGTTATATCATAGATACCATATCCCGGTTTTCCATCTTTATCACGCAGGTTGCTGCGCATCAAAATACCCGGAATGCCATCATAACGCAAATCCCGGTTACGGTGATAGTGCCCGCCGATGAACAGACGAATGTTATAGGGGCGTACTGCATCTGTTACTTCATACCAGTTATCCACATCTCCATCCAGTAACGGATAATGTGTGACGAGTATAACCGGTTTGTCTTTTCCAAACTTATCCATTTCTTCCGTCATCCAACGGATGTCCTGCGGAACGACATGTCCGTAAGCCATACGCATCAACGGGCCGGAGTTGAAACCCAGAAACAGGATGCCTTTATGCTCGAATTCAAAGCGTTCGCCGCCGAATATCTCACCGAAGGCAGTACAACCGGAGTCGCTCCATTTGGTTTCATGGTTACCGAGAACCACGTAATACTTTGCTTTCAGTAAATCCAATGTCTCTTTGACTTTCAGCATAGTGGCACGGTCGCCTTCTTCAGTGATATCGCCCGTAACCAAAACAAAGTCAATACTGTCTGTCGCATTTATTTGCGCGACGGAACGTAGCAAGTCTTCCGTCGGGTTGGGATTGTTGGGGCTGAAATGGATGTCCGTTATTTGCGCAAAACGGAATGTACCATGTTGTGCCTGTACCGCGAACGGTAGCAGGCACCCCAGCAGGAACATTATTAAAAGTCTTCGCTTCATAGATGATGATTGGTTTTAGTATATTATTGTTTGAATGAATCTGTTTTTTCACTGAAGAATGTCAGGATGGCATCCATTAACATTTCTCTTTCAGAGGCGGTGCGTAATGCTTCGAACGGGAAAGCCAGTATGCAAGTCTTGTAGTCGCCTTTGTAAGCCACTCCGGCACTCAGGTTGTTTTCCGAATAGCGCATAACGGTGTATGCATCTTTGGTTGCTGGTTCGATGGCATCCGGTGATTCTACTACATAGCTGTCTGCATTCAGTTCATTATGGTATGTATAGTTGCCTGAAAGGGCGGGGAACGGTGAAGCTACACATTTCACCTTACCCTCTGTAGCTGCCTGCCCCACGCGCCATTTATATTTCAGGACTTCTGTTGCAAATTTCTTATCGGACTCCTGAGCCGGGGCAAGGCGATTGTCCCAAAGGTCGGTTCCTACATAAGCACCCGAGACGAAGATGTTTCCGCCTTGTCCGCAATATGCGGTGATAGCTTCCTGCATAGGTTGGCTGAATGTTTTGAACTCTAACGGCTTCACACCGCCACGTCCCATTTTGGTCTGACATTCTTTACCCAATATCAGGTCTACATACTTATAGTCGTTCAGGTTCATAGTTTTATTTTCCACACTTTCATCGCTGCAAGATATGAAAGAATATCCGGCTTTCAAAATAGCGGCTCCATGAATAGCGGGATAATCGAATGTGTTTCCGGCGATTACTTTATCTTCGTAATTGCCATAGCTGTCTCCGAAGCCGGAAGCATCGTCGTCCATCCATGGAATGGAACGGCGGTATTCTTTCATCTTACCGATGTAGCTGATATCTTTCAGATAAGGTACGCCGTGGTCCAGATCATCTAAGAAACCGGCAAGTAAAGTATCACCGGGAGCAGGTGCAACAAAATCAGCCGGAGCACTGATGCGGTCGAAGCCGTTTACTATCAGCACGATATCTGAGTGATTAGCGTTTGTTTGCTTATCACTCATCGTTAATCGCTTATAACTATTAAGTGCACGTCCTGCAGAGAGTATTTCGGACGGGAAACTTTCTCCGCCCTTGTTGACGGCAGTTACTTTATAGCTGCATACCATGCCGGCAGGGAGGGCAGTGCGATAGGTATTCTTATCTACCAACACACCATTGTCGAAATCGCCATCTCCGATGCGGGTATAAACTATATATTTTTCAGCATTTGCCGTTGGCTCCAGTGGGTCGGCTACGGGTTGCCAGGTCAGCTCTATTTCATTCTCGCCTACCATTTTCAATGCCATATTGTCGACAGGTAACGGCTGAACAATATAATCCATGTGGTATTGCGAGCAAATGAATTGCAGCATACCTTTATAGATTGCACGGCTTACCGTAAAACGGAAACGTGGATCTAAACCATAACGCATGTCTGCAAAGTTCTGGTGAGAAAGTAATTCCAGTAACATAGTGGGGACACGGGGTACACGTGCTTCGTAGTAGGATTGGTTCCACATACCGCGGCGTGTCCAATCCGGTTCGTATAGGCTACGGATATCCTGTACGATATTTGACTGAATCAGGTCTGTCATGTCGTGTGCCAGATAGCGGGATGCTCCGTTGGCGTATTCTTCATTGTAAACGTTGGTATAGTAGATACCCAGTGTTCCGATGATGGAATCGTTTAGCGTGGTTCCTGCATCTGAATGGAAGGCGAAAGCCATATCTACCGGGATATTCAGTCCTTGTTCTGTCGGATTAACCGTAGAACCACCGGCAAGGTAATTCACCCAGATACCACGACATTTGTAATCGTCTGTATAGTCATTCTTACCTTGACTGTCGGAATAGACACTGTCCGGAATACCTGCCCATTGAAGCCAGTAGCGTGCTGCCTCGCAGAAACGGGGATAACCGCTTATCTCATACGGGTAATCTATCTTCGGCATTTCTTTATGCACTATGGCAGCATTGCCGTCCGAACTTTTAATATTCTCTGTGGCACCTGCATCAGAGATACGGCGTGCTATATTTCCCATACCACCTCCGATTTTTACGGCATCAGCGGTAACGATACGTCCGGCTTTATCAGAACGATTGCTTAAAACAACTTTTCCGGCATCGCTTTTTCCGGCATCAAAACCAAATGTACCCAGATAAATCCAGGTGCCGCCACCCATCTGTTGGTTCACTTTGAATTGGGATACTCCTCCTTTGTGATAAACAGTGTAAAGAGCATCATCCGTACTGTTTGGCAATGATTTATAGGATACATAAACGGCGTACTGTCCGGTTGACGGAAGTTCAGGAATCCATTCGGCAGTGCTTTCTTTCTCTTTCTTACCTTTTACCGTCTTAACTGTGCGGAAAGTTCCTTCACGGAATGGGTTCTCAAAATTGATATATTGATCGCGCAGATGGGCGAAACCTTCACCAGTACCTTGCATCCAGTTCTTATCGCCTGTCTTTTCTGTATAAACGGAACGGGAGTGAAGGCAACCGTCATTGTCTACAACAACTTCTGCTATTTGACTATCCCGTTCACGGGGTATCAGCACATTAGCTCCTGCATTCTCCAACATGGGAACCAGGAAAGGCAGTACATAACTTTGCGTATATAAATCTTCCACCGTCTGGAAGATGCGGGCGCGTTGCCATTCCCAACGTGTCAGTTTAGGCTCATAATAGAAGCCGTGACTCTGCCACAAGGCAATGTGACGGTTCTTTAAGCCATTTGTAGGGGTATAGGGGGTAGAAAGGGCCGTTACTAAGGGTTTTGTTCCGGCAGGATTGAATGTTTTGGCTTTTTTGTCCTTTTTACTGCGTAGTGCTTGGGGAATTAATTCTTCAATGCTACGCTTATTCGTGCGGATTTGCAGGTTGTACTTTGAAAACTCTGCCGGGAGCAGTGCCTGCACACCTTGGTAAATCTCTGTCACATTATCTTCCCGGAAAGGAATATATGCACAGTTCATGTTAGCAAACAATTGCAACGTATTTCCTTCAATGGAAACAGAGTCAATCCGGATGCGTCCTACGGAAACCTCTTTCCGTGCAGTTGCGTCCAGAAACTTACCGATTTTCTGGCGGACATCCGTCGAAAGCTCTTGCGCGCCTCCCGTCTGGGGGATCAGGGAGGCGGTGAGCAAAGTGAACAAAAAATGAAGTCTTACATTCATGGATGATGTATTAAGTTAATTATTAGTTCTTATCTTTTCTGATCAACAGACAGAGTCCGATAAACGTGAACAGAGCGTTGAATATCAACAGTTCGTAGCTGAACTGATACCCATTGAACCAGGCTTCCGAATTCTTTTGCAGGATGAAGCAAAGGATAGGCGAAAGGATGGCTACCAATGGGATATATTTATCGCGAACCTGCTGTTTCATGAATATACCGAATGCGAATAATCCGAGGATGGGACCGTATGTGTAACTTGCCAGTATATATACGGCATCGATCACACTTGTGTTATTCAATAGGTTGAATACGAATATCGTGATACCCATAATTGCAGCCATGCCAATATGTACCCGCTTACGTATCTTTACGATTTCTTCTTCCGTCCTGCCTTTTGTCCCGAGGATATCTACTGTAAAGGAAGTTGTTAAAGCTGTCAGTGCTGAGCCGGCAGCGGAATAAGCCGAAGAAATAAGTCCGATGATAAACAGGATACCTACAATTGCAGGGAAGTAGTTACCGGTGGCTATCAACGGGAAGAGTTCATCGCTCTTTTTCACCTGAATACCTTGGTTACCAGCAAAGATGTAAAGCAATACCCCCAGCATAAGGAACAGCAGAATTACGAAGAACTGTGATATAACACTCGTAATCATATTTTTCTGTGAATCTTTGAAGTTCTTGCAGCTGAGGTTACGTTGCATCATGTCCTGATCCAGTCCTGTCATGGCAATCATTGTGAATGCCCCGGCAAAGAATTGTTTGAAGAAATACTGCTTGCTGTTTATATCGTCAAAGAAGAAGATGCGTGACATGTCACTATCTGCAATGGTGCTAATCATACTGCTAAGCGACAGGTTGAGATCAGAAGCAATATAACTGATGCAAAGAACTACCGATACCACCAGGCAGAATGTTTTGAGTGAATCTGTCCAGATCAGGGATTTTACTCCACCCCGGAACGTATAGAGCCATACTAATGCTACGGTAATAGCTACATTCAAAATGAAAGGTAATCCAAACGGTTCGAATACCAGCAGTTGCAGTGTCAAACATACGAGGAACAAACGTACTGCGGCTCCCAGCATCTTAGATATGAAGAAGAACCATGCACCTGTCCGATAGGAAGACATACCAAAACGATTCTCCAGATATTCATAGATGGACACCAAGTTCATCCGATAGAACAGTGGCGTCAATACGAATGCAATGATTAGTTGTCCCGCAACAAATCCCAATACCATTTGCAGATAACCAAAACTACTGGCAGCTACCATGCCCGGCACTGATACATACGTCACTCCGGAGATGCTGGACCCAATCATGGCAAATGCCACAACATACCAGGCCGATTTACGGTTACCAACGAAGAAACCTTCATTGTCGGCTTTTCTACCGGCTATGTAGGATATAGTGAACAGTATCACAAAATAAGCGGCAATGGTGATAATAACGGATATCGGGCTCATACTATTATTTTACGATTGGACAATTTATATCGGTAATAAACTTACTCTTCATAAAGCAAATATGGTTTACGTTGTGCCTTGAACTTTTCAACATCACCTTTCCACATGGCTTTAATTTCATCAGCACTTTTTCCTTCTTTAATCATTTTCCGTACATAATCTCTTCCCACTAACAACTCAAAGAACGGGCGGAAGAAATGGTCATCCAGATTCAAGTTACGGTAGGCGTCAATGACATAGGTTAAATCTACTCCTCGCTTCCAGATTTCCTCATCGCTCATATTGCTCAGATCTACGCCATGGCATAGTTTATTCAACTGAGGCGGATTCTTTGCTCCGGGAATACTTCTTGGAGTGAAGCTATAATTATATCCGGTCATATTGGGATGTCCATACACCTGAAATGGCAGTGAAGTCCCTCTGCCTAAGCTGACAGGTGTTGCTTCAAAGAAACAAGTAGACGGATATAAATATATCGACTTCATATTCGGCAGATTAGGAGATGGAGGAATTGGCAACTGATACTTTGTCTGGTGTGTATAGTTCTTACACTTGATAACAGCTAAATCACATTTGCGTGAACCGGGTAACCAGCCTTCTCCATTTACCATTAATGCAAGTTCCCCTAATGTCATTCCGTGTACAATAGGAATCGGCAACCATCCCACACCTGATTTATATTTCATATCCAGAATCGGTCCGTCTACATAATGTCCGTTTGGATTGGGGCGGTCTAACAATAAGACTTTCTTATTATATTCCACACAAACATCCATTAGCCTGCACATTGTTATATAATAGGTATAGAAGCGTAGCCCTACATCTTGTATATCTATTATTAATATATCGAACTTTTGCATTGAAGCCTTACTTGGCTTCTTATCTTTACCTTCATAAAGTGAAAGGATAGGTACACCCGTTTTTGAGTCTACTGAACTGGATACGTGTTCTCCTGCATCTGCATTTCCACGGAATCCATGTTCCGGTGAAAAAATGGCAACTACATTGAACTTATTTTCTAAAAGGACATCCAATAAATGTTTATCTCCTATCATTCCTGTATGATTGGAGAATATAGCGATTTTCTTATCTTTCAGGATGGGAAAATACTCGGAAGTCTGTTCGTCACCCAAAATGATTCGATCTTTTTGCGCTTGACACAAGAAGGCACTGCACAATAAAAGAGTCAGTAGCAGAAGTTTCTTCATAATAGTATTATTGTTAAGGAGGATTTTCGTAGCAACAAAGATAGACTTTATTTTAATATCAAAAACACTTATTTTATTATTTTTAGTATTATAATTATTAATTTGCAACTCAAGGGTGAGGGCTTAATGAAAGAAAAAGTCCCATTCATATTCAAAAGATATGAAATGAATGGGCGATGTTATCTTTGTTATTGAGGGAACATGGTTTTGGAGTGAGTATATTAGAGTGAATCTGCGTGAATGCACAATCTTGAGATCTGTTGCACATTATTAAAGTCTATATTGTTCTCTTTGATGAATAATTTTAGCTCCTCTTTATGTTTAGGGTATAATTTCAGGAATTGTTTGAAGTTCTTGAAAGATTTTTTCTTCCCTTTCTTTTCTACCCAATAAATATTGTATCGACTTCCAAGTATCAATTTTTCCGGATCGAATTCATAGCGTTCTCCACGTCCTGCATACGTCCCTCCGTATGTTTTTACAGAAGATGTTTCTGCGGGTTGACCATAGGCGCCTTTTGAGGCTTCTTTACGCATATTCCCCTTATATTGTATATACAATACGGGATTTGTCGGCAGAATTTCAATCCCATAATTTCCTTCCGTATAGAACACTCGATTACCAAACTTTATAATCTGTATATCCTGTGGATTACTTAATACTTTTACTTTATTGTCTATATGGTCAATAAAATAAAACTTGTCCACTAACAGGTTGTAATTCATCTTTTCGTGATATTGTGAACCGTCTTTGAAGTAAACGGTTGCTTCTTGAAAATCATTAAAAAGATATGGGGAACTCTCCTTGTCTTGAGCATGAAGCATGCATACGGAGCATGCCAAATAGAATAAAAGTAAATATTGTTTCATAGCGTTATTATGTTTTAGTGAATAAGCAATAATGCCTGACTCATTTATACAGGAACACAAATGGGTAGGCATTATTCTTTTTAGTCTGAGTGATTTAGAGAGTATTGTGCATAATTACCAACCCTTTGTCTGTGTTAGTTTGAAGCCTTTCTCCGCATAAGTGTTGATTTCTTGTTCGCCTACAGGAGAACAATAACTGCGATCACTAAAGGTGTTGCGTGGCAAGGCATTCGTTGGCAGATAATAGCCTACCATATCAGCAGCATTGGTCCCATCAAAAGTGATAATACTACCATCTTCTTTCTTTACCTGTCGCTTACCAATATATTGATCGTCTAAATAGGTTGGGACTTCTTTGGGCATATCGACCCAAGGTCCTGTCATCGTATCCGGATATTTGCTATTGTTCATGTATTCCAGCTTTTTCCAACGTTTGATGTCATGTAAACGGCAATGTTCATAGACTAATTCCATACGGCGTTCACGGCGGATTTCCCAAATTAGAGGATCAACGTCCTGATCTCTTGCAGGATCAAAGTCTGTTGTGATATCAGATAATTTCATGTCAGCAGTATTTTTTAATCCCTTAGCTTGTGCAGTAGCATCCAGTGGGCGACGTCTCAGTTGATTAATGGAGTTGTCAATATCGGTCTGAGTTACTCCACCCAATTCTGCTTTAGCTTCGATCCAGTTCAATAAGACCTCTGCGTAGCGGATAACTGGGGCATCATTTGTGTTAGTATTAGAATCATAAATAGGGTTGTTTTTCGGATTGTCCATTGTCAGTGCCTCACGATCAATGAACTTGGAAGCATAAAGCAATGTAACAGAATTTGTATTTACATGGTCAATGAATGTAGCTTCAAAGCGTGGGTCACGGGTCTTTGCCAGATTAGCAATGCTCAGCAATTTTGCATTTTCTATATCCGAATGTTGATAAACCTTACCATCCTGGCAGATGAAGGACTTTGCTAGGGCGAGATTGGGAGCTGGGGCTTGGCTTTCTACTCCGTTGGAATAAGATGCAATATGGTGTTTAAGCATTTCGAATGTATAGTGCCGATACATGATGGCTTCCTTGTTACCCTTTAAGTCTTGTGAACCGAATACTTCGCGGAATGGAGTGTCAATAGCAAATTTGCCACTATTGATTACTATTTCAGCTGCTTCCTTGGCCAATTGCAGATACTTGGTTGCAGCAGCTTGGTCTCCACCATGATATTTTTGCCATGTTCCCTCAAAAAGCATCCAGCGGGAGGCAAATGCGGCTGCCACATATCGATTTAGGGTATTGGCGCCATCGTTGTTGCGCATGTTGACCAGTACTTCGTTCTTTAACATATCGTGAACCTTATCCATTACAAACACACGACTGTCCCGGTCTTTATACATAGCCTCCAGGTCGCTGTTGGCAAATGAGGTTTCATAATATGGCACATCACCAAATACAGCTACCAGTCGGGAATATGAGAAACACTTAAAGAAAGCTGCTACGGCATGCCAGTGGTTAAATGCCTCTTCCGTTACATTTCCTTTCATATTGGCTTCCAAGCGTTCCATAAATACATTTGCTTTACGTATCCAGGTGAAATTCCAGGTCGGCCCGACATACTGGGTTTGATAAGTTGCCAAGTCATTTGCGTTTGAACTGCCAAGGCTCGTAGGTATTGAGTTGCTGAATGATGACTGTTGTCCGGTAGAGGCTAAATCGTCAGAGAAAGACATACCACGCAAAGGGGTATAGTTGGTAGCCCACCCGTCGGCATAACCGACAAAATAGTTCCGGTAAAAACCGTTGGCGTACAGACGGGCATCCATTTCGGTTTTCCAGAATGTGCCGTCTGTCGGAGTGTTCAATTGCGGGCGGTCCAGAATGTCATCGCAAGATGTAGTCATTAGAACTGCCACTGAGAGTATAGTGAATATATATTTTTTCATAATGGTATGTTTTTAGAAGTTTAATTGAATGCCTACAGACATGTTCTTCATAGTAGGTGTACCAACACCTGTACGACCGGAATTGTAGTTTGTAGAGTTGAACATAGAGAAGCCTGAGATTTCTTCCGGATCAATGGGCAGGCCTCTCAAATTATCAAATGTAAAGAAGTTCTCGCATGCAACATAAATACGGGCTTTGTTGATTAATACTTTCTTGGTCCATACGGCAGGTAATGTATATCCCAATGTAATATTCTTGATGCGGAAGTAAGACATGTTGAGCAAGTAACGGTCTTGAGTTTGCATATTGAAACCAGTATTTGAACCTGCCATATTGTAAGCGGCAGGATAGAAAGCATTGGTACGGTCTTCTCTCCAGTAGTTCTCGGCAATAGCCTGAGGCATAGCACCGTCACTTGTATTGAAGCCCGGTATTGCAAGGAAGCCTGCTCCCCAAATGTCACGTTTGCCCACACCTTGCATAAAGATAGAGATGTCAAAACCTTTGTAATCAGCACCCAGGCGAATACCATATTCGTAACGTGGAGTAGAATTACCAATTACTTCCAAGTCACCGGTATTACGTTTGCCATAATTGGGATCGTCTTTGTCTGTTACGGTATCTACAGAACGGGCTCCCGCATCTATTTTCCCGTCACCATTTATATCTTTATATTTTACGTCACCCGGGCCGAATTTGATCGTTCCTGTTTGGAAGTAGTCTTGATATATGCCATTCGGGTCTTTTAACTTGTTCATTTCTTTGGCGCCGGGAGTATTGGCGGGTACCTCTTTACCATTCAAAGCATAAACAGTTACCGGCTTGCCGTTCTCATATACAAAGTCATCCTTCTGATAAAGTCGGTCTGTGCGGTAGCCCCAGATTTCTCCATACTTCTTTCCGACATACCAACTGCTAATGCTCTTGGTATCACCGTATGCGGTAACTTCTGTCTGGGCATCAGAAATTGTAAACATGGCATTGAGCCCTAATCCGTTCTCAAAACGGTGGTTATAGTCAATGGAAAGTTCCCAACCTCTTGTCCTTAATGAACCGAAGTTACCCTTCGGCGATCCTGCGCCGAAAGTCCATGTAACGCCTTCACCGGGAACAATCATATTCTTCGTATCGCGTTGGTACCAGTCGAATGTGATACCCAAACTACCCTCAAAGAAACGTGCGTCGAAACCGAAGTCTAAAGTAGCGATATCCTGCCAGGTAATACTGGGGTCTACAGCAGCGGGAGTTCCGGCATAAATAATTTTGTTGCCGCTTGGGTCGAGCCAGCTTGCCTGTCCTTGGCTGATAGTTGGTACATATAATGAACTGGATACAGTCTGGTCGCCAATCATACCCCAAGAACCGCGAAGCTTCAAAGAAGAAAGAATTGGTTTAGACCAAGTCATGAATTTTTCTTCACTGAGACGCCATCCTGCGGAGAATGAAGGGAATGCTCTCCATTGCAGGCTGCTGGGGAATTTGGAAGAGCCATCATAGCGGACATTTGCTTCCAACAGGTATTTATCCATAAAATTGTAATTGACACGCCCAAAGAAACCAAGCTGACCGTCCCAATAAAGGTTACCGCTGGAAGTCTGCGTACCGATTGTCTTGTCCCAGCTGAGGTTGTTGATGTCAGTCAGGTTGGTGATCTGTGACCAGTTGTCCTCAGATTCCCAATCTGTCCGGTTCATACCAGCCAATACCTTTAAATTGTTTTGTTTGTTGATCTGCCAATTGTAATCAGTCGTAATATTCAGCGTATGCCGTTTGGCATTGGTCACTTGGCGGCGTATGTGGTCGGGGTTTCCGCCATCCGCTGTGTATTGACGATAGTTTAGGTCATAGGCAGGCATAGCCCCTTGGCTACCTGCGGATACTACTTCTCCTTTATTATTGACATATATTTGGTTGCCATTGCCGTCTAGCCTTTTGACAGGAGCTGTCCAAGTATCAGCGGCCGTATACTTAGTACCGTTCTTTTTCCAAATCTGATCTTCACCGGCATAGGTGTAGTCAATATCAAATTTCCAGTCCTTTGTTATTTTTAAAGTAGCACCTACATTGAAACTCAGGTAGTTGTCTTCTTTGTTTGCAGTGTTAGCCTGATGCACTTCAGAAGCAGGGCTACGCATTTCGTTTCCATTCTCATCGTATCCCATTGGATAAGTGCTGTCCCAACGATAGAGATAGAGCCATGGGTCAGCCGTCGTAGAATTTGTGGCATAAGCATAACGTTTGTTGCGTTTTGAATAATTAGCTCCGGCACGAGCTGTAATGTACTTGTTGATTTCTGTACTTAAACGTATGGAGCCGTTCCATCGGCGAAAATCATCATGTTTAGCCACTTTCATCAGACCGTTCTGGTCCAGATAACCTAAACCGACATTGAATGTGGTTTTGCCGCTTTTACCACTCAGTGAAATATTGTGGGTTTGTGAAGGAGTCCATTCGCGAATCATATAATCATACGGATCGAAAGTACGTATAGAGAATTTGCGATTAGAAGCGTCCACGTACCAGTCGCGTCCATAAACGAACGGATCGTTAACGCCTAACTTGCCACCCCAAGTATTTTCCCATTCCTTAGCTCTTTCAAGGCTCGTTTCATCTACATACCAGAATGCGCCGTAAAGAGTTCCTTTGGCACGTTTCAGGGCATCAATACGGTATTGAATACCATCGACACCTGCCATTTCCATCTTCTTGGAAATGTTTTGCCAAGAGAAGTTACCGGAATAACTTACTTCTACTTTTTCGTTTCTGGCACCTTTTTTGGAAGTGATCAATACTACACCGAAAGCGGCTTTGGCTCCATAGATGGAAGCGGAAGCTGCATCTTTTAATACGGTGATAGATTCAACATCATCGGGATTCACCATCTGGATAGAGGGAATTTCCACGTTATCCAACAAAATTAGCGGAGTAGAGCTTCCATCAATGGAACCTATTTGTCCACGTACCTTTATGGTTGGGTCCGAACCGATTTCACCACTTGGGATAACAACAGATAATCCCGGCGTTGTACCTTGTAAACCGCGGCCGATATCAGCTATTTGGCGTCCTTCCAGAGTCTTGCTGACATCTACTGTTGCAATGGCACCTGTTAGGTTGGCTCTTTTTTGAGAACCGTAACCTACAACTACTACTTCCGAGAGTATTTCGCTATCCTCTTTCAAGATGATTTTCATAGTTCTGACGGCTTTCACTTCTTGTGTTTGATAGCCTACATATGATATTTTCAGCACAGCTCCTTGCTTTACACTTAATGTGAATTTGCCATTAATATCAGTAATACCACCATTGGTGGTTCCTTTTTCCACTACACTGGCACCAATAATGGGTTCACCTGTAGCATCTAATACTACACCTGTAACAGTGATAGTTTGCAGTTGCTCAGCTACTCCATAGATACTGCTTTCGGCAGTTTGAGTAGCCATCACATTACTGCTACCTAAAAGCAGTGCACTAATGGCTACTGCTGTGAAGAATTTGCTATGCATTATTCCTCGTTTTTTGTGTTCTTCATTCATAAATGATTGATGATTTTGTTGTTAATTGAAATAGTTTTCTCAAAAAATCAGGGTAAGGATAGGCAGTATAGGAATAGCGAGGCTATTTCTTCTGTCAGATAGTTCTTTGCTTCATAGGCGTTTCTCTATTTAAAGGTTTAACTTATATTTTATCTCTCTTGTTTTTATTGTCTAAAAACTAAGTCCCAAGAGAACATTGCTGAAAATGTGTAGTAATAAAGATGAGCAAAAAACGTGTTGGTCCTGAATATCACCTATAGTAATAGCTGATAAGGTTAAAAAATGCCATATAGAATATGTTGAGAGAATAATTATCCGATTATTATTTGTTTATGTTCCGATTATTGGTAGTTTTGCCAAAAACAGGAACCTGTTTTGTGTGATAATGCCAATAATCGGAACATAAGACTGTAGCTATGGAATTGTATCGGAGTATAATAGAAGATTTGAAAGCGTGGAAACGCAATTCTGAAAGAAAGCCCCTTATATTAAAAGGAGCACGTCAAACCGGAAAAACTTGGATTCTTGAATATTTTGGGAGAACAGAGTTTAAGTACACGGCCAAATTTAATTTTGACAAGGATCATTCTATCCATGAGATATTTGAAACAACTAAAGAACCCTCCCGAATTATCTCACAATTGTCATTGCTCATTGACAGTCCTATTCTGCCGGGCGAAACCTTACTTATTTTCGATGAAATTCAAGAATGCAATCCTGCCCTGAACGCATTGAAGTATTTCTACGAAGATGCGTCTGAGTATGCTGTTGTAGCGGCAGGCTCTTTGTTAGGTGTAGCTTTGTCGAAGGGAGATTCATTCCCGGTAGGCAAAGTTGAGTTCTTGAATTTATATCCTCTTACATTTAAGGAATTCTTGAAGACGATCAATGAAAAACTATATAGCTATATTGAAGAACTTACTGAAATCGCTCCTTTACCACAATTCGTTACTGACAGGCTTAGTGAACTGTATCAACAATACTTGGTCATTGGTGGAATGCCCGCCGTAATAAACTATTTCCTCGAAAATAAAGGTATGGAAAAAGTGAAAAAGGAACAGCAAACAATACTGAATGCCTATACTCTGGATTTTTCAAAACATGCAGAAAATAAAGATATTCCCCGTATTACTCATATTTGGAATTCCATTCCCAGCCAGTTGGCTAAAGAGAATAGAAAGTTCCTATATAAATTGGTTAAGCCCGGTGCACGTGCCCGTGATTATGAAGACGCTTTGCTTTGGTTGGAAAGTGCCGGTTTGATTTACCGGGTATTTTGTACAACAAAACCGTTTCTTCCTTTGAAAGCCTATGATGATTTGTCAGCATTCAAAGTCTATCTATCCGATGTCGGACTGTTGCGTGAATTATCCGGGCTTCCATCTGAAATTATATTTTTGGGTAACGGTGCATATACGGAATTTAAAGGAGCTATTGCTGAAAATTATGTTTTGCAGAGTTTAGTTCCTCAATATGATATTCTTCCACGATATTGGACTTCTATAGGGAAAGCTGAAGTTGATTTTGTCATTCAGTCTGGTAGTGAAATTATCCCTGTTGAAGTAAAAGCTCAAACTCGGTTAGGAGGTAAAAGTTTGTCTGTTTATGATGCAAATTATCATCCGGCATGTAAGTTACGCTATTCATTGAATAATCTAAAACAAGATGGCACGCTGATTAATATACCTTTATATCTGGCAGATTGGACAAAGAAGATTGTTAATTTTTTGACCTTGCACTAATTAAATAGCCATTAAATTAATGATTATTTAATTAGTGCAAGGTCTAAAAGTATCTGCTTATGTTCTGATTGTCAAGGAGTATTTTGCAGGATGAACCTATTTTAATAGTTTACAGATTCCGATAAATCACTTTCTGCATTTTTCTTATTGAGTGCTGTTACGAAATAAGCTCCTTTTTCATTCAGTTTGAATGTGGTATCTTTAGTGGTCCCTATTAAACTGGCTATTTGGTTGATACCATTATCTTTATACACTGCATAATAAGCAGCTTGTACTCCACTCCATGATAAATTACTTCCACTTACGCGGACATTAGTAGGAGTGTTTGGCTTTTCAGCTATGGTTCTGCCTAAGTAGGGGAGTAAGACAGGGGTTTTATATACATTCCTGATTACATCCATAATCCTAACTTTATTTTCTACCAAATATTTAACGCTATACAAAACACTTCCTTTTACTTTTGGTTTTGTTTTTGCAAAGTCGAACTGTTTCTGCAGATCTTCGGACGACTGGAATTTACTACCATATGCCGGGTCACCAAATTTATAAACTCCATATCCTACTAAAAGATGATTCTCATAAATATATTGTGACCATAAATTTAGTCTCTGGTTAAAACTACTTTCTTCCGTACCCGTAGCAAAATACAATTGTGGAATTACAACATCCACCCAGCCTTCTTTCGACCACTTTTTCACATCTGCAAACAAAGTATTATAGTTACTATCCATATTGGCAGCAGGACTGATGGAGAAAATAACATCAGGGCAAGTCTCGATAATAGTCTTTTGAATATTCTGGATTACTACATTTACGTTATTTCGTCTGAAATCAGCAATATTATCAAATTGTGCCTTACCATATTTTTCATATTCCACATTATCATTCATGCTCTCAGATGCTTCTAATGCAGGATAGAAATAATCATCCATATGAATACCGTCAACATCATATTTAGTAATAATTTCCTTGACGATTTGTGTGATACGGGTTTGCACCTCGGGTAAAGCCGGATTGTAAATCCGAATCTTTTCGTAATCCTTAGTCAGTTCAGAAGGAATCTTTGGGTCCAACTGAGGAAATGAGGAGTTCTTATTTGCCCGGGTTGAAATACGATAAGGATTCAACCAGGCATGGAATTGGATGTTTCGTTTATGAGCTTCTTCAATAAGAAATCCCAGAACGTCATAACTTGGCTTAACTCCGGAAGTTCCTGTGATATACTTACTCCAAGACTCATATTGCGAATCATAAAATGCATCTGCCATTCCCCGAATCTGGAAGAATATTGCATTCATTTTGTTTTCGACTAATAAGTCCAGATAGTCAATATACTTTTGTTTCTGAGCTGTAGCATTGTATTCCTCCATGGGCCAGTCGATACCCCAGGCTGTAGTTACCCATACTCCACGTAACTCTTTTTGAGGCAAAGTCGCAGGTGTATTTTCTTCCGGTGGCGGTATAATATCATCGTCATTGTCCTTACTACAAGATGCGACAAATGCAATGAAAATAATCAAGGTTAGATATTTCAAATATTTCATTCCTAAATTCAGAATAATGAAGCCGCCTAATTCTCACTCATTAGACGGCTCCTATGTTAATACTATAATTTATTTGATTAAAAAACGAAGATAGTTATTAATCTTCTTCCTCTTGTTTGATAGGGAATTCACAGATTACAAAACCAGAATCTGTACGCGAGCCGAAAATGCAGAGTTTAGCATCCTTTCCATTTTCATCTTTCTCTATAAGATAATCTGTTTGTGCAAGAGCTGCTCCATTACCGCTTCCACCCAAGATGAATTTATAATCAGGATTATGATTATCTCCTTCATCAAACTTCTGCATTGCTTCAGCCACTGTACTCCCCTTGGTCAGATTGTAAACAACCAAGGAAGGAGTTGCTTTAGATGCACTTCCTTGTCCGGCACTACAAACTATCAGATAACGTTCCTCATTAAAGGTAAATATCCTGGGGGCAACCGCTTCTGTTTCCAAGTTCGATTTGTTCATTGCATATTTACTTCCAAGAGATTCATCAACCAACGTAACAGGCAATCTTACTCCTGACCATACATATTGCTCTGTATCTTCTATCCTATACACATTGGTAACCATAGTCGCATCAGCGCTTGAAGTCAGTACTTTCGGTTCACCTATTGTCTTATGATTACTTACGGTCAGTCTCAAAAATTTAGTAGATGCATTATCTCCGAAGAAGATAAATCCATTACCGTTTTTATCAATATTGACTGATATATTATCTCCATGTCTGTTTCCAGCTCCAGGAATATCCGATACTTTGATATCGGCAATAACTTCAGGTTTAGAAGTTGGTGTATCCCAATAATAAATCTTCAATGGTGATGCTTGAGAACCTGATAGAGATGCAATATATACATGTCCGTTTGTCAATGCTCCCATATTGTAAGAATAGGTTCCACCCGTTACGCCTGTAAGATCCAACATTATCGGTTTAATTTCACCTTTCTTCAGTTCAGACACCTTAAGAAGATGTGGAGCAGTTTTTCTGCTGACAATCAATACATGTTCACCATCATAAGAAGCACATCTTGTTAATAGGCTTCCATAATCAGGATAGATATTGTCTCCGGAGAAATCATATACTGTAGGCTTCTCAAAATCAGCTCCGTATACCGGAATTCTTTTTCTGACTCTTATAAAATATTCTTTGTATCTCTTTTGATTTACTATCCGAAGAACCAAAGTCTTAGAAGCAGTTTCTTCATCCATAGAAAAATCCAATACCGAATTTTGAAGAGTAGCTCCATCAGAAAGCTTCGCGTCCAGATTAAGAGCAGAGAAGTTCGTTGTCATATCCAAGCGAGGGAAATTGATGATTTTATTGTCTTCATCAATAGTTCCTTCTACCACTGTATTGCCATCTGCACCTGCATTGGTTATTTTGATAGAAAGAAGTTCGGTATCATAAGGTGCTATATGGCTTTTCGGATAATCCTCATCGCAGGATACCAGACCAAGTCCCAGCAATACAGCCAAAAATCCTATATTTCTTATTAATTTATACATAATCTCATGTTTTAGTTTAAAATAATTTCCATGATTTCACTGATTCATATTGTCAATTGATGCCTGTAGGCCAACCTTCAGTCTGAGTCAAAGTATATCCTTTATTCTTATAGTCCGAAATTTGATTCGTACCAATAGGAGAAAGATACGGATTAACATTAGGAACATTCAAGAACGGCAGTCTACCCTGATTCTGTGTAGGATAGAAGAAACCATTCATCTTAGCTGCATTGGTTCCGTCATATACCGTAAAGCTTCCGTCTTTGCCCATTACCCTGAGTTTCCCTTTATTCTCATCCTTCAACTCGCTTTTTACTTCATTGTTGAAATTAACCCAGGTACCAATCAGCAAATCTTCATTCTTGTCGGTATCCATGTATTCCAGCTTTTTCCAACGCCTTAAGTCAATGATACGTGAGAATTCAAAAGCAAATTCCATTCTTCTTTCCCGTCTGATCTCCCAAAGTAGTGCCGGTACGGTAGGATCTCTATGAGGATCTTGTGGAAGTGCGTCCAATTTCATTTCAGCTGTCATAGTTACTCCTAAAGCTTTGGCTTCTTCTGCTATCGGTCTTTTGCGAATCTGATTGATAGATATATCTATATCAGACTGAGAAACCTCTGTACCACCCAATGTTGCAAGTTCAGCTTTCGCTTCAATCCAGTTTAGTAGGACTTCAGCATAGCGTAGTACCGGATAACCAGTCACGTTTTTCTCACTCTGGAATTCTGCAGCCGGAGAACCACCACTTTCAATATAACTCAGTCCACTTCGTGGGATAAACTTTGTTACATATAAATAGCTACTCTTGGCTCTTGGAGTAGGTTTAGTATAGAAGCTGGCTTCAAAACGAGAATCTCTTGTTTTAATCAAATTGCTAAGAGTAAAATCATCTACATTTTCCAAAGAAGAAGTCTGCCAATCTTTACCATCTGTACAGATGAACGCCTTAATCAAATCTAGGTTTGGACCAACATCAGTAGGGTCATTCATATTACAAGTCGATGCGATGGAATGCGTAACGTTTTGAGCAGCATCATATTTTCTGTATAAAATGCAATCCTTACTGTTGGTTAAGTCAGTAGAACCGAATAATTTACGGAAATCTTCAACAATACCATATTTGCCACTATTCATAACCATTTCTGCTGCAGCAACAGCTTGATCGAAGAACTTTTTAGCCCGTTCGTTATTTTTATAATAATATTTCTGCCAGCTTGCCTCAAACAGAGCCCATCTTGAAACCATGGCAGCTACTACGTAACGATTCACATATTGACCTCCATCATTCAAACGAACGTTATGTAATGCATACTCAAAATCGTTGTAAACTGCATCCATAACCTCGTTTCTCGGAGTGCGGTCTTTGTATAAACCATCCTTATCCGTATTCTGTACTTCTGTGTCGTAATAAGGAACATCGCCAAAAACATTTACCAGACGAGCATATTCCAGTGCTCTGAAGAAGCGTCCAACACCTGTCCAATGGTTGTATTGTTCGTCTGTCAGTATTTCAGGCATCAGGTTAGTGATGCGGTCAATCATAACATTTGCTTTTCTAACCCAGGCAAAATTCCATGTAGGACCGGTAAATTCACTTTGCCACATCATGTCCAGACTTGTACTTCCTTTAGATGTAGGAACCGTACGCCCAAATTGTGTTTGAGTGGACATCCTCACTGCATCGTCATTAAACGTATAATTGACGTTAGGAGCATAAGTCGTTGTATACTTTAATCCATACCCCACAAAGAAGTTTGTGTAAAAAGCATTAGCATATAGACGTACTCTATCTTCATTGGTCCAATATGCATCATCCTCAGCCGTAGTCAATGACGGGCGGTCGAGCACATCATTGCAGTTCGTAAACAATAAAACGACACCGGCTAAAATTATAAATATTTTTAATTTCATAATGATTCTATTTTAGAAGGTTAATTGAACACCACATGACAAACTTTTGAATACCGGTGTACCGGTACCTGTACGTCCAAGGTTATAGTTGGTGGAGAACATAGAATATCCTGATATAGCTTCCGGATCAATAGGCAATCCTCTTAGGTTATCAAATGTAAAGAAGTTCTCCAATGACATATAGACTCTCGCTTTGCTGATGTATATCTTAGATAAAATATTTGTCGGGACGGTATATCCTAATGTAATATTCTTAATTCTTAAATAAGACATATCCAGTAGATAGCGGGATTGTTTCTGCATAGCAAATCCAGTATTGCTGCCACCTAAGTCCCATGCTCTGGGATAGAAAGCGTTGGTGCGTTCTTCTGTCCAATAGTCTGTTGTAAAAGTTTTAGGCAATGCACCTTCCTTAGCATTATACCCGGGAATTGCTAATTGACCGCTACCCCAAATCTTGCGTTTTCCAATACCTTGGAAGTAAATAGAAAAATCAAAGCCTTTATAGTCAGCGCCCAATCTGAAACTGTATTCATAACGAGGAGTAGTATTACCGATAACGGTTTGGTCTCCTGGATTACCATTTGTACTGGTTCCCGGAGTGATGTAACCATCACCGTCAATATCTACAAATTTGGTATCACCAGGAGAGAATATTAGCTTATTTCCATCTTCATAATGCACCTGATAAACCGGATACTCTGAAGATTGCTTATAGGTGGTGCGAGCTGTTCCATTATAAATAACGATAATCTTTTCAATCTGACCGTCTGCTCCATATACAAAATCTTCTTTTTGGAATAATCTGTCAGTAACAAAACCATAAATATCACCATAACGTCTACCTGTTGAGTAGGTAGTTCCTAAACTTCGATCTTCCCACGGAGTCAAGTAGTCAGCACCTCTTGTGATAAAAGTAGAAGCGTCTGAAATAGATGCTGTTGCATTAATACCCAATCCGTTAGCAAAACGATGGTTGAAGTCGGCTGACAATTCCCAACCCTTAGTTCTCAGGCTACCATAATTGCCACTGGGAGCAGCTGCGCCAAGAGTTACTGGCAGGCTTTCACCAGGGATAATCATGTTCTTTGTATCCCGTTGGAACCAGTCGAAAGTGACTCCGAACTTATTATTAAAGAATCTGAGATCGATACCAAAGTCCAGTGTTTCGATTTGCTGCCAGCTAATATCGCTGTCCACCAATGATGGGGTACCGAACATAGGTGTTTTATTTCCACTTCCATCCAGCCATGATGATTGACCATCTGACAATATGGATTTATACAGAGTGTTTGAAACAGATTGGTCACCAATACTACCCCATGAAGCTCTGAATTTACCGAAGCTTAAGATATTGTTAATAGGTGCCATAAACTTTTCATTGGTAAATACCCAGCCGGCAGAGAAAGAAGGGAACCACTTCCAACGCAGATGCTTTGGGAACTTGGATGAACCATCCCTACGTATATTTGCTTCAACGAAATATCTATCTTCAAAAGAATAGTTGAGACGGCCAAAAAAACCTAATTGTGCTTCCCAGTTCCGGTTTCCTTCAATAAATTGATCTCCGGATGCCAATGGGAATTGCGGATTTGTCAAATCAATCAGATTTGTTTTCCAACCTTTATATGAACTCCATTTATTGGTAACTCTGTTCATACCTGCCATAAACTTGAATGCATGTTGCTTTTCTGGACCCAGCAACAAGTTATAAGTGGTATAAATGTTGAAAGTATTGTTATCAATAGATTTACTGTTATTGCCTACCTGACTGGCACTTGGCCCGGAACTGTTATAGTATTTGTTCACAGGGAAGCGATATGCAGGCATACCACCGGTATCTACTCTCTCTCCTTGTTCGTTAACAAATACTTGACTGCCATTTTCCATCCAGGCAGTGGGAGCATACCACATTTCACCCGCCTCATATTGCATTACGGATGAATTCGTTTCAGTAGTTTGTCTGTCATATGTATAGTCAAACTTGACATCCCAATTTTTGGTCAAATTCAGTGTGAAACCTAAATTAATATTGTAGTATTTATTTTGCAGATTATCCGTATTGGCAGCTGCCATTTCGTAGGTAGGTTCCTTCAATGGATTGCCATTTTCAGTCACTCCCATAGGCATTAGCGGACTCCAACGATAAAGATATAACCATGGGTCGGCAGTTGTATTTCCAATTCCCGGATAGCGTTTGTTACGATCTGAATAGATTGAGCTTGCCCTTACAGTAATATACTTATTGATTTCTGAAGTAACACTAACCGAAGCATTGTATCGTTTGAAGTCATCTTTCTTAGCCGTTTTTGACATACCGCTCTGATCCAGATAGCCTAATCCGATATTATAACTGGTCTTACCACTCTTACCATTAACAGACAAGTTATGAGTCATTGTCGGTGTCCAATTTTTAATCATGGCTTTAGCACCGTCATAAAGTCTGTATCCATATTTGTCTTTTCCGTCATAGAACCAGTCACGGCCATACACTACCGGATCATTCCATTTAACTTTTCCACCGTACAGGTTTTGCCATTCAATGGCCTTTTCCAGGCTTTCAGGACTAATACGCCAGAAACCGCCGGCTGGCATTGGTTCTCTTCTGTTTGTTTGTGCATCCAATGTATATTGTAAGGCTTCTATACCGCCAATCTCAATTTTCTTAGCAGGGTCTTGCCAAGAAAAGTTATTCGAATAACTTATTTCAAATTTATCACTTTGTGCCCCTGATTTTGTGGTTATTAGGATTACACCAAACGCAGCTTTAGAACCATAGATAGAAGATGAAGCTGCATCTTTCAAAACAGAAATAGATTGAACATCATTAGGATTTACCATCTGGATACTTGGGATTTCCACGTTGTCCAATAAGATGAGTGGTGTATTGTTTCCTGAAATAGAGCCAACCTGACCACGAATTTTAATCAAAGGATCTGATCCTACTTCACCGGTTGGTATTGTGATATTAACTCCTGCTACCGCACCTTGTAATCCACGACCAATATCAGCGATAGGACGACTGTCTAATGTCTTATTTACATCGACTGTTGCCACTGCTCCTGTCAGGTTAGCTTTCTTTTGTGTACCGTAACCAACCACTACTACTTCTTGCAGCAATTCGCTATCTTCTTTCAGGATAATTTTCATAGTCCGGGCAGCTTTCACTTCTTGAGTCTGGTAGCCTATGTATGAAATCTTTAAGGTAGCTCCTGGCTTTACAGTCAGCGTAAATTTACCATTAATATCCGTAATACCACCATTTGTGGTTCCTTTCTCTATAATACTGGCTCCAATAACCGGTTCACCGTTGGCATCTACAACTAAGCCGTTAATCGTTTGAGTTTGTAGTTGCTCTGTCACTTCCAAAGGGCTGTCGGAGGCAACCTGAGTAGCTAGTACATTTCCACTGTTCAAAAACAGCGTACCGATAGCTACTGCCATGAGGAGTTTGCTATGCGTTAATCCTCGTTTTTTGCGATCTTCATTCATAAAAGATTGATGATTTTGTTGTTAATCAAAATAATTTTCTCAAAATTTAGGGTAAGGGTAGTGAATTAGAAATAAACGGAATTATTTCTTCTATTAGGTAAGCTTCTGTTCCATAGGCGTTTCTTCTATTTATTAGGTTTGACTTATATAGTATCTCTATTTGTTTTTATTTACCGTTCCAAGAGAACTTAGTAATTCTGCTATCGGTTAAAAATTAAAATACACTAAATACTGTTACGATTTAGTCGGTCGTTTTAAGAGATAAACTCGTTATTAACAAAGGTGATGAAACGCAATTTCTTCGTTTCTTCTTAGCAAAGATATATTATAATTTAATATCAAGAACATTCCTTTGCATTTATTTAACTTTATATTTATAAGTTTGCAAATGAGAGATTGTTACACCCTCGCTAATATGTTTTATATACAAATTTTAAGGTTCTTCAATATTTAAAGAATGGAAGTCAATTAAACCATTCATTGGAGTTTCTTCAATAATATCCAGTTCAATATCAAACTCATTGGCAACTTCTCTTAAAATTTTGGCATAACTATAAGCCAATGATCCAACAAAACGGATTGGATAGTTCTTATAATCATATTGGCAAACATTCCTTATGAAGAAATTGCGTAAGTTAGTAGTTATTAGATCATATACATAATCATCGCTTGTATAATCTGCCAGAAAATACGAAATAGTAGAGAGGAAACGATTAGGAAATGGACGATTATAAACAGATTCCATTACTTCATTTGGGCTAATACGAAACTTCTCAAAGAAATCGGCCATAATATCTTTGGGTGCTAAACCTTTTAATACGTCTGAAAGAAAATGCTTGCCCAGCACTGCCCCACTGCCTTCATCACCCAATATATACCCACCAGCTCTGACGTTTTTTACTATAATTTTCCCATTATAAAAACAAGAATTGGAACCTGTACCTAAAATACACGCAATTCCTGCTTCACATTTAAATAGACCACGGGCAGCCGCAAGTAAATCGCTTTCTACTTGAATCGGAGTTTTGAACTGTGCTACTAATGAGGCCCCCAATACATTCTTTTTTTCATAAGAAGTACAACCAGCACCATAATAATATACTTGCTCAAGCTTTCTTTTGAAAAAAGTCTCGGGTAAACCTAAACGCACACTTCGGCTGATCTCTCTTCGGGTTTGGAAGAAAGGATTAAGTCCCTCAGTAAAAACACGTTGTATCAGGTGATTGTCTTCAACTAAGGCCCACTCAGTTCTTGTTGAACCACTTTCTGCAATCAGTTTCATACGCAGTTGGATTTAGAATTGGATACAAATATATAGTTTTTTTTAATATACCAGTACAAAAACTTCCAAAACTTCATTTTATGGCTTTTTTCCCATACCGGGACTATTTCAGAACCATTCATTGATCAGATGTAGCCGGTTTTCAGAAAAAAGATTTGCTTATCATCCAGTATCTACCCGAAACACACCTGAAGTTACGGGGAAACTATGGAGCAGGTATGTCTCAGATATGGAACAGATAGAGTATAATAGTGTTGCAACATACTTCCAAGTACGATTTTACTAAGTTCTCTTGGAACTTGGTAAACCTCTAAAAATAATAAGAGAGATAAAATATAAGTTAAACCTATAAATAAGAAAAAACGCCTATGGAAGAAAAACTTGTCTGACAGAAGAAATAGATCTGACTAACTATTTCTATCTGATTATCCTTACCCTAATTTTTGAGAGAACTATTTTATTTAACAACAAAATTATCAATCATTTATGAATGAAGATCGCAAAAAACGAGGATTAGCAAATAGCAAATTCTTCACAGCAGTAGCCATCAGTGCACTGTTTTTAGGAAGCGGTAATGCGATGGCTAACCAGGTTGCTTCGGATCATGTTTCAGAAGTAACAGAGCAGTTACAATCTATCAATGTTACAGGTTTGGTTGTAGATGCGGCAGGCGAGCCGGTTATCGGTGCCAGTGTGGTAGAAAAAGGGACAACTAATGGCATTGTTACTGACGTTGACGGAAAGTTTACTTTGAGTGTGAAGCCAGGAGCAATATTAAAAATATCATTCGTGGGTTATCAGCCCCAAGAAGTAAAGGCTACACCTACTATGAAAATCGTGTTGAAGGAAGATACGGAATTATTGGATGAAGTAGTAGTAGTTGGTTACGGTACACAAAAGAAAGCCAATTTAACAGGTGCAGTTACTACTGTGGACTTGAATAAAACGATGTCAGGCCGCCCTCAGCAAGATGTAACCAAAGCACTGCAAGGTGCGGTTCCTGGTTTGAGTATCACGACTGAAAATGGTGATATCAACGGGAGTGCTGCAATGCGTATTCGTGGTGTCGGTACGTTAAGTAATTCTGAAAAGAGTAATCCGTTGATTGTTGTGGATGGAGTCCCGATGGATGACATTTCTTTCTTGAATACACAGGATATTGAGAGTATCTCTGTACTGAAAGATGCTGCTTCTACCTCTATTTATGGTACACGTGCAGCTTTTGGTGTTATTTTGATTAATACGAAAAGTGCTAAGCCGACGGAAAAGGTTACTATAAATTATAGTAATAATTTCGCGTGGGATCAAGCAACTTATCTTCCGAATTTCCCGGATGTTCCTACACAACTTCGGGCTGCATTGGAGGCTAAGGCCAATGCTAACCAATATGAAGTGGAACTCTTTGGTATGTATTTTGATAAACTATTGCCTTATGCCGAAAAGTGGGCACAACAGAATGGAGGAAGAAAACTAAAATATGGTGAAATGAGACCGTATCAGAGTGACAGCAATGTGGGGGATTATAATATCATTGACGGAACTCCTTATTATTATGCAGACTGGGATGTGCAGGATATTTATTATAGTAAAGCAGCCCCTTCACAAAGCCATAATATATCTGTTCAGGGAAGTTCTGGTAAGACGAACTATTACCTTTCTTTTGGTTATGATGAGAAAGAAGGTATTATGAAAGTACGTCCCGATGAATTGAAGAAGTACAATGTTTCAGTGAATGTAACGACCAATTTATATGATTGGTTGCAAGTAGGTGCACGTGTCAATTACTCTCGTAAGGCTTATCAGCGTCCTGACATTTACAGTAGTACTTATCAGACCCTTTGGCGTTGGGGTTCTTTCTTCATTCCTTCAGGTACCATTGATGGTTATGATACTCGTCTTATGTCTATGCGTAAGCAAGCATCCGACCGTAAGGAAATAACTGACCTTACCCGTTTGAATGGATTCTTGAAAGCAGAAATAGTAAAAGGACTTACTTTGAATGCTGATTTCACTTATGCAATTCAGAACTTGAACAGTGGCTCTGAAGACTTCTCGGTCTATGGTATTGACTGGTCGGGAATGCCTACTCCTAAATATATTGTTACCAAAAGTAACTCAGCAATCTGGCGTGATAATTCCAAGCAGAATACTTGGACTTTGAATGCATATGCCAACTATGCCAAAACTTTTGCAAAGAGCCATAATTTGAATGTAATGGTCGGAGCTAATGCTGAAGAAGTAGATTACACTTATTTATATGGATACCGTAAAGGATTGTATGATGAAGCATACCCTGAATTGAATTTGGCAAGCCAAGATGGACAACAAATAAACTGGTCGCATACTTCCCGTGCTTCAGCCGGTTATTTCGGACGTATCAACTATGATTACAAGGGTATCTATCTGTTGGAAGTAAATGGACGTTACGATGGTTCTTCCAGATTTCCACATAATGATAAATGGGCATTCTTCCCTTCTGCTTCTATCGGATATCGCTTCTCGGAAGAGGCTTATTTTGCACCATTGAAGAAAGTGATTAGTAATGCTAAGTTACGTGCATCCTATGGTGAAATCGGAAATGAAGCCATTGGAGATTATATGTTTGAAGCATTGATCAGCCAACGAGAAAATACATCATCTACAGGATATATTTATTGGGTGGATGGCAATGGAGCTAATGCAAATAGATTGACTCAGTACAATATGCCTAAACTGGTGTCAAAGTCTCTTACTTGGGAACGCATCCGCACTACTGACATTGGTTTGGATTTAGGTTTCCTGAATAATGAATTAACTGTAGGATTTGACTGGTATCAACGTGAAAATCGTGATATGCTTGCTCCTGCCCAGGTTCTTCCGAACAGTGTAGGTGCTACTGCTCCTTACGATAATGCAGGTACACTGCGCACCCGTGGATGGGAATTAAACCTCGATTGGCATCATAAATTCGGTGAATTTAATGTGTATGCTAACTTCAATCTTAGTGATTCAAAGACAAAAGTAACAAAGTGGAATAATGATACTAAGTTGCTCAGTTCTTACTATTCGGGCAAGAATTATGGTGATATCTGGGGCTTCGAAACAGATCGTTATTTTGAAGAATCTGACTTTACCGGTCAGAATGCAGATGGTTCATGGAACTACAAGCCGGGTATTGCTGGTCAATCTGCACTTGAGCGTGCTCCGTTCCATTATGGTCCTGGTGATATTAAGTTCAAAGATTTGGATGGCAGTGGCGCGATTGACGGTGGAAAAGGAACCGCTGATGATCATGGTGACTTGAAGATTATCGGTAATTCACTCCCTCGTTATGAATATGGCTTCCACCTAGGTGGTAACTGGAAAGGCATTGACTTAGATTTATTCTTCCAAGGTGTGGGAAAACGTTCTGATTGGACTATTTCTTCTTTGAATTTCCCGATGATGCGTGCAGCTGACTTGGCTATCTACGATAATCAAAAAAGTTTCAATAGAGTATTCTATACTGATGATTGGAAAACGATTACCGGTTATGATATTGACCAGAGTAATACTTATCCTCGTTTATATCCGGGAAATGAAGCCAAAGGTACTGTGTCAGGTATTGCAAACGGTTCCAATAACTATTATCCGCAATCTCGTTACTTGACTGATATGTCTTATCTTCGTTTAAAGAACGTAACTGTTGGCTATACTTTACCGAAGGAGTGGACCCGTAAAGCTTTCATCGAAAAGGCACGTATCTACTTTAGTGGTAGTAACCTCTTCTTGCTCTACAAGGGCAGTGATCTTCCTGTTGATCCGGAAATCAGTACTGGTGATGGCCTTACCTATGGAGGCTGGGGACGTACAACTCCTATCACTCGTACCTTCTCATTCGGTATTCAGGTAACCTTATAATAACTATTAAACAATAAGAATGATGAAAAAGCTATTCATATACGGAACAATGGCACTGATGGCCTTGACAAGTTGTAATGACTTTCTCGACAAAGCACCTTTGGATGCCTTTACCAATACTCCTGCATATTGGAGTAATACGAGTAACCTTGACAACCAATGCAATACATTCTATAACAACTATTCGGGTTATGGAAATGGCAGCGGTGGCGGATGGTTTTATTTCAAAACATTGAGTGATGATCAGGTAGACTATCAGTCGACAGTCTGGACTTATACAAGTGTAGTAGCCACTTCTACAAATTGGTCCGATCCTTTCACAGAAATTCGTCGTGCCAATTATATTATTGAAGGACTGCAAACTTCTTCTCTTGATGATGCTGTTAAGGCTAATTATGAAGGTCTGGCACGTTTGAACCGTGCATGGGAATATTATCAATTGGTTCGCATGTATGGTGACGTACAGTGGATTACTACAGTTGTGGATCCGGCAGACAAGGATGTGGTTTACGGACCACGTACGGATCGAGATATTGTAATGGACAATGTCCTAGAAGACCTGAACTATGCTGCAAGTACAATTACGGGCACTAACAAACAACGCTTTAGTGCTGACATGGCGTTGGCAATGAAAGCTGATATCACATTGTATGAAGGTACCTACTGTAAGTATCGTAATGCAAGTGACAATGCCGGTAAAGCTGCTGACAACACTCGCGCTGAGAAGTACTTGCGTGAATGTGTGGCTGCTTGTGAAGCATTGATGACTAAGGGATACTCATTGAATCCGAGTTATAAGGGAAACTATAATTCAATATCGCTTAGTTCTAATCCTGAAATGATTTTCTACAAGCCTTATTCTCAAAATGTTTTCATGCATTCTACCATTGACTATACTGTTAATACAAGTGGTACTAGCGGTATGACCAAAAATGCTTTCGATAATTACTTGTTCCTTGACGGTAAACCTAAAGCAACCACTACAATGGATACCAATGATGCCGCAGTGAAAGATGCAGATGGTAAATACAATCTTGAGTCTGTTCTTGCTGTTCGCGACAAGCGATTGGCGGCTACTCTCGATCCTGTGTTATGCTTCAAGGGTAGTGCTTATAGTCGTGCCGGAGTTGCAGGGTTCACTTCTACTACCGGTTATGGTATCGCTAAATATGATAATCCGGAGGAGTTGGCAGTAAGTGACCGTAACAGTATCAACAAGCAATATACTGACTGTCCGCTTTTCTGGCTGTCTGTTGTCTATCTGAACTTCGCTGAGGCTAAGGCAGAACTTGGAACATTGACGCAAGCTGATCTTGACAAGTCCATTAATAAGTTGCAAGAGCGTGCCGGGCTACCCGGTATGACCACTCAACCGGAAGCTGATCCAGCTAACAATATGGGAGTTAGCAATTTGATATGGGAGATCCGCCGTTGTCGTCGTTGTGAGTTGATGTGTGATAACTGGACTCGTTATTGGGATTTAATTCGTTGGCATAAACTTGATTTACTTGATTCCTCCAAAAATCCTACGATCTATCTTGGAGCTAACATGAAGAATGTGGAGAATCCGGAAGTCGATGTGAATAATGATGGATATATGATTGGTTCTAACACTCTTAACCAGCCACGTACCTACGAACCAAAGCACTATTTCTATCCGATACCTACAACTCAGCTGACTTTGAATACGAATATGGAACAGAATCCGTTCTGGAAATAAGGTGAGATTGTTAATGGTGTAACTGAAAGAGGTTGAATTCTATTTACTTAGAGTTCAACCTCTTTTCTTGCTGTGATATAGGGGGATGGTTGGATATCATAAAATATTTTCTATCTTTGTAAAAAGCTGTCTGTTAGTAAAATAATAATTTTGTCATTAGAAGTATGCTTAAATTAAGAATGTTATCACAGGGAATTGCAGGACCACGGTTTGAAAGGCCGGAGGAGGTTGTTGAATGGATGGGTGCTATGCAGGCGCAAGAGATCAGGGCGGCTAAGTGGGCAGTCGGGTTGCGTATAGCGAAACCTTCGTTGACGGCTGTTCAGGAAGCATTGGATTCAGGGCGGATTTTGCGTACTCATGTGATGCGTCCTACGTGGCATTATATTCCGGGAAAGGATATAAAATGGATGACTGAATTGTCTGCTAAGAGTATGTTGTCAAAGTTCAGCTTTTATGCAAAGCATCATGGCCTAACAAAAGAGGATTGTTTGCTGTACAAGCCCCAAATAGAAGAAATTCTGACCGGACAACATCTGACGTGCCAGGAAGCTCTTGAACAGCTTCAGTTGAAAGGTATAACTCTCAGTGAACCCATCGTTAAAATGCATCTAAGTTTTGGTGAGGCGGACGGAACAATATGCAGTGGCATTGAGAAGAATGGGAAACATACCTATGCATTGACCAGTGAAAGGATTCCGGATGCTATAGAACTCTCTCGTGAGGAGGCTCTTGCTGAACTCGCCCGAAGGTATTTCAGAAGCCACGGTCCGGCAACACTGGAAGATTTCGTTTGGTGGTCTGCATTGAACATACGTGAAGCACGTAGCGCTATAGCGTCACTTGGGCAGGAAATTATTACAGAACGATATAATGACAGGGAGATGATGATACATGTCTCTTCACCCGGACTTACCGAGGAGGTGGAAGTTGATGAGAAAAGTATTCTTCAGTTTCTTCCGCCGTTTGATGAATATCTGGTGAGTTATAAAAACCGCTTTGACTGTATAAAGGAATCGCACGCTCAGTATGCCTATAATAATTTTGGTATATTCCAACCTGTTATTCTTCATCAAGGCCGTATCACCGGGAATTGGCGTAAGGCCTCAAAGAAAGGAGTTTTTGATACATCTTTCTTCCCAGGGTGCAGGCCTGCTGCAAAGAAGCTTGTCGAAAAAGCTATAAAGGAATGCCTATTGTTTTATGAAAGTTGATTCCTCGTATGGAAATTCAGTTTACGCCAAATGGTAACTTTGTTAACCCCACACGGTAACTCCATTTACACACCGAAGTAAAGGTCGTTACATGCCGAGGTAAAGGTCGTTACAGTAAGGGGTAAAGGTCGTTACATACGGCAGTAAATGCTTTTACATCTTGTAGTAACTAATTGGTAAATACTATTAGTTGATTATCAGTAAACTAACAAAATCATATCACTAACCTTTAATTCATTTCCATGCCGAGATGAATGAATCCCGCCAATGGGTTAGTATGAAAAAGAGGTTATCTCGTTCGGGATAACCTCTTTTTTCGTTTACAACCATTTCTCTAATGGTTCTATTTTATTGGTAATGCTTAGAGAGCATTCTCTTTTACCAAATATTCTGCAATCTGTACTGCGTTCAGTGCGGCACCTTTCTTGATCTGGTCACCCACAATCCAGAAAGTCAGACCGTTTTCATTAGCCAGATCCTTACGGATACGACCTACATAAACGGGATCTTTGCCTGCAAGGAACAGAGGCATTGGATATTCCTTTTCGGCAGGATTATCCTGCAATACCAAGCCGTCGCCTTTTGCAAAAGCTTCACGAGCTTCTTCCACTGAAATAGGACGTTCTGTTTCTACCCAAATGCTTTCAGAGTGAGAGCGAAGAGCAGGAACGCGTACGCAAGTTGCACTTACTTTAATGTCGGAGTGCATAATCTTACGGGTCTCGTGGAACATTTTCATTTCTTCTTTAGTGTATCCGTTATCGGTGAATACGTCAATCTGAGGAATGAGGTTGAATGCCAACTGGTATGCAAACTTTTCAACAGTAACAGATTCACCTGCTAACACCTGGCGGTATTGTGTGTACAATTCATCCATAGCGGCAGCACCTGCACCGCTGGCAGCCTGATACGTAGAAACGTGTACAGTCTTTATGTGAGAAAGCTGTTCGATGGCTTTCAGTGCCACTACCATTTGTATAGTGGTACAGTTAGGGTTGGCGATGATGCCGCGTGGACGATCTTTTGCATCGGCAGCATTTACCTCGGGAACTACCAAAGGTATGTCATTATCCATACGGAAAGCACTGGAGTTATCGATCATCACAGCACCATGTTTGGTGATGGTCTCGGCATACTCTTTAGAGGTACCAGCGCCTGCGGAAGTGAAAGCGATATCAACCCCTTTAAAGTCATCGTTGTGTTGCAAGAGTTTTACCTCGATCTGTTTACCGCGGAATGTGTATTTTGTTCCGGCACTGCGTTTAGAACCGAACAACACTAACTCATCCAACGGGAAATTCCTTTCATCGAGCACACGCAGGAACTCCTGTCCCACGGCTCCGCTTGCTCCAACAATAGCTACTTTCATTTTCTTTTGTTTTTTAATTAAGTTTATAAAAATGTTCTTCTATGCTTAAAAACGATAGAATTGGCTGCAAATTTATAACAATTTGCTGTATGACAACGTATAAAATGAAAAGTTTTTTGTTATTTTGCAACGTAAACCTAAAACTTGAAGCCCATGGACTTATTTGACTTCAGTCTAAAACTTCCCATTACCGACCCTACATGGATATTTCTCCTTGTACTTCTTATTATATTGTTTGCTCCTATTTTGTTGAATAGGCTTCGTATCCCACATATTATCGGTATGATATTGGCAGGATTGGTAATTGGCGAGCATGGGTTTAATATTTTAGCACGGGATAGTAGTTTCGAGTTGTTTGGCAAGGTGGGTTTATACTATATCATGTTTCTGGCTGGTCTGGAAATGAATATGTCAGACTTCAAGCAAAATAGGGGAAAGGCCGTAATGTTAGGGTTACTGGCTTTTATCATTCCAATTATGATCGGTCTCGTGGTGAACATGACCTTCCTGAAATATAGTTTGATCACTTCTGTTCTGTTGGCAAGTATGTATGCTTCGCACACGCTGGTGGCATATCCTATCGTGATTCGATATGGTGTTTCCCGACATCGTAGTGTAAGTATTGCAGTGGGAGGTACGGCGGTGACTGATACCCTTACGCTGTTGGTTTTGGCTGTGGTAGGTGGTATGTTTAAGGGGGAATCCGGTGGACTGTTCTGGGTATGGCTGGTTGTCAAAGTGGTTTTCCTAGGTGGATTGATTATGTACTTCTTCCCTCGCATTGGGCGTTGGTTCTTCCGCAGATACGATGATAATGTGATGCAATTCATTTTCGTGCTTGCCATGGTATTCTTGGGGGCAGGCTTAATGGAATTTGTAGGGATGGAAGGTATTCTCGGAGCTTTCCTTGCCGGCTTGGTATTGAACCGGCTTATTCCGCATGTTTCTCCATTGATGAATCATCTGGAATTTGTGGGTAATGCACTTTTCATTCCTTACTTTCTGATTGGCGTGGGAATGCTGATTGATATACATGTGATTTTTGGTCATGGTGATGCATTGAAAGTGGCTGGAGTAATGATCGCTGTTGCTTTGACTGGTAAATGGATTGCTTGTTGGCTGACGCAGAAGATATATAAAATGGCAGCTATTGAGCGGGAACTGATGTACGGTTTGAGCAATGCCCAGGCGGCGGCTACATTGGCTGCTGTACTGGTCGGATATAATATAATTTTGCCTAATGGTGAAAGACTGCTGAACGACGATGTTCTGAATGGTACTGTATTGCTAATCCTCGTGACCTGTGTGGTAAGTTCATTTATTACTGAACGTGCTGCCCGTAAGATCGCTATCGATGAGGCCCATCTGGAGGATGAAAAACGTCCGGTAGAGCTGGAAAAGATTTTAATACCGGTTGCCAATCCGGATACGATTGAAGATTTGGTGAGTCTATCCTTGTTGATACGTGATCCTAAACAGAGAGATAATCTGGTGGCATTGAATGTGATTAATGATAATAATGCATCGGAAGCTCTGGAACTTCGCGGAAAACGTTATCTGGAGAAGGCAGCCATGATAACGGCATCGGTGGATGTGCCGCTGAAACAAATCAGCCGTTATGACTTGAATATTGCTTCAGGTATCATTCATACGGCAAAAGAGCATGGGGTGACGGATGTGATCATTGGTTTGCACCGTAAAGTTAATATTGTGGATTCCTTCTTTGGTATGTTGGCGGAGAACCTGTTGAAAGGTTTGCACCGGGAAGTGATGATTGCAAAGTTCCTGATGCCGATTAATACTATACGGAGAATTAATATTGCTGTTCCGCCGAAAGCAGAATATGAAGCGGGTTTCCAGAAGTGGGTAGAACATTTCTGCCGTATGGGAAGTACATTGGGATGCCGGGTACACTTCTTCGCTAATGAAGAAACTACTACGCTCTTACAAATACTGGTAAAGAAGAGGTTTAGCTCGACAATGACTGATTTCTCCCGTTTGGATGATTGGGGGGATTTACTGTTGTTGACCGGACAAGTGAATTATGATCATTTACTGGTGATTATCAGCGCCCGCCGTGGTTCTATTTCTTATGATCCTGCATTCGAAAGACTTCCTGCTCAGTTAGGAAAGTATTTTGCCAACAATAGTTTGATAGTGCTCTATCCGGATCAGTTGGGTGAACCGCAAGATATGTTGTCTTTCTCTAATCCACGTGGTAATAATGAAGATCAGCATTATGAAAAGGTAGGCAAATGGTTCTATAAATGGTTCAAGAAGAGTAATTAGTGATTAGCAACAAAGTGATAAGTGATTAGTGAAATGGAGGATTGGAGACAGAGGACACGGCTCTTATTGGGTGAGGAGAAGATGGAACGTTTGCAGCAGGCACACGTGCTCGTAGTGGGTCTTGGTGGAGTAGGAGCGTATACAGCGGAGATGATTTGTCGTGCCGGAGTGGGACGCATGACGATTGTGGATGCGGATACAGTGCAACCTACGAATATCAATCGTCAGCTTCCGGCCTTGCATTCTACATTGGGAATGAGCAAGGCGGAAATCTTGGAGAAACGTTTCCGGGATATTAATCCAGAAATTGAATTGACAGTGTTGTCGGTATTCCTGAAAGATGAGAATATTCCCGAACTGCTGGATGCAGCATCCTATGATTTTGTAGTGGATGCCATTGATACGCTGGCTCCGAAATGCCATTTGATTGCAGAAACTTTAAAGCGACATATTAAGATTGTTTCCAGTATGGGAGCCGGAGCAAAGAGTGATATAACCCAGGTCCGCTTTGCCGACATATGGGATACCTATCATTGCGGACTGAGCAAGGCAGTCAGAAAACGACTTCAGAAAATGGGAATCAAGCGTAAATTACCGGTAGTATTCAGTACGGAACAAGCGGATCCGAAAGCTGTACTGCTGACAGAAGATGAAATGAATAAGAAATCAACATGCGGAACAATCAGCTATATGCCGGCGGTATTTGGATGCTATCTGGCGGAGTATGTGTTGAAGAGATTATGATCAGCAAGCGCAATCTTTTGCCACCTTATTGGCAAGATGTTGCCACCGTATTGGCACAACTTTGCCAGCAGTGTGGCAAAAGTTTGCCAATGCGATGGCAAAGAATTAGTACTTAAGTAATCATTCATTAGACAAAAATGAAGCATATATGATACAATTACAAGGAATAACCAAGAGTTTCGGTAGCCTGCAAGTTTTGCGGGGGATCGATTTGAATATAGATAAGGGCGAGATTGTTAGTATTGTTGGACCGAGTGGAGCGGGAAAGACTACTTTACTTCAAATTATGGGAACATTGGATGCTTCTGACAACGGGACGGTAACTATCGGCGGTACTTTGGTCAGCCGGATGAAAGAAAAGGAGTTATCCGCTTTTCGTAATAAGCATATCGGATTTGTATTCCAGTTTCATCAGTTATTGCCCGAATTTACAGCATTAGAGAATGTGATGATACCTGCTTTTATTGCCGGTGTCAGTCAAAAAGAAGCTACTGCATCTGCTTTGGAATTGCTCGAATTCATGGGTTTGGCAGATCGTGCCGGGCATAAACCCAATGAACTTTCCGGCGGAGAAAAACAACGTGTGGCTGTAGCCCGCGCCCTTATTAATCATCCTGCTGTGGTATTGGCCGACGAACCTTCGGGCAGCCTTGATACTCATAACAAGGAAGAATTGCATCAGCTATTTTTTGACCTTCGTAGCCGTTTCGGACAGACATTCGTCATTGTCACCCACGATGAAGGACTGGCGCAGATTACAGACCGCACAGTGCATATGGTGGATGGAGAGATCAGTAAAGGAATTATTTCTGTTTGATAAGTACGGAAATAATTTTCTTCATAACTTCGTTGTTTTCCATCACACCTTTGAAATTATCAGAAGAAGGACCATATGCAAAAATAGGAACCATAATTGGTGTATGTCCTTTACTGCTGAAATTTCCTTCTAAGGATGATTGGGCGATATCTCCTTTTTTGATACTAAGTCCTCCCGTTTCATGGTCAGCGGTAACAATGACCAAAGTGTTTTTATCTTTGTCTGCAAAAGCAATGGCTTCTGCTACCGCTTTATCGAAATCTAATACTTCCTGTATTACACCTGCAAAATTATTCTCATGTGCCCTTTTATCTATTTGTGCTCCTTCTACCATAAGAAAAAAACCTGTTGCTTTCTTATTGTTCAGGAATTCTATTGCATTTTTGGTTGTTTTAGGTAAGAATTCACCTCTTCCATTTTGTTTGCTGTCCACATCTTTTTGAAATGCTATTAATGCTATTTTTGCATTTCTTAGGTTGTTGCTTACCTCCTTATAATCGTTAAGGATGATAAAGTCCTGAGCCGCTAGTATCTGTTTATACTGAGGGTAAACTTTCATGAAATGTTCATCTGAACCACCGGCAATAAAAGACAATTTACTTTTAGGTAAGTCTGTCAGAATTTCTTTGGACATGCCTCTGTCTTTTTGGTGAGCGAAGAAGGCGGATGGGGTAGCACCGGAGATATTGTCAGTAGTTACCACTCCGGCAACAAATTTCGATTGGGTAACTATTTCCGGGATATTTTTTATTAAGGCATCATTCATATCCACACCAATAGCTCCATTATGTGTTTTTTGTCCAGTTGCATAGGCGGTTCCTGATGCTGCAGAATCCGTTGTGAATTTATCACCGGACTGTGTCTTTATTAGACCGATTGTTGAAATATTGGTAATGGATAGTTCATTATGGTTGGCATACATGCCTGAAGCAAGATGAGCCAGTCCCATTCCATCTCCAATCATTAAAATTACGTTTTTTACCGGATTATTCTTAAGAATATCATCTCCTTTGGGAATATATGCTTGATGATAGTCTTGATTTTTATACTTGAGGTTATTTGTTTCTTGAGCATGAATTGCCAAGTTACATTGGATAAGTGTAAACAGTGTTACAAATAATAAATTTAGCTTTTTCATTATTATATCTCCTTTAAATTAATATGTATGATTAAATAAATTGTTAAATAGTTGGTCTAATTCTGTCTGAGATGCCGGAATATCTTCTATGGGAACATAAAGGTGGCTTATTTTCTTATTTTTAATTTGTATGATGCGAATACCTGAACGGGCGTTACCTAATTGTTTTCCTAATGCAGAAGTAGTTATGTACTTAATCCCATTGTTTTCGGCTGTTGCATTATTATGTAAATGCCCCGCAAAGTAATGCGATACATGGTACTTTAGGAAAAGAGCATTATAGATTGTACGTATTTTTATAGGCATATTCGAATAGCTTTCCTTCTCGGATATGTTGGAGAGGAAAAACGGATGATGACCGAAAATAATACGTTGTTCTATTTTACATTTTTGTTTTAGTTCTTTGTGGAGCCATTGGAGCTGATGTTTCTGCTGAGGAGCATCGTCTTTAATAAGACAACTATTGATACCTATTAATTGTACCCCTTTGTGAAGAATTGAAAAGTGATCTTCACCGTACTGAGCATTGTAAAAATCGACATTTTCTTTATTGCAACTATTTCCTATGTCATGATTGCCTGGTACTTTGTATAGGAGTATCTCATGAGAAATAAGATGGCATAACTCTTTGAATTTTTTTATTTGTTCTATATTATGCGAAGAGTTAACGAAGTCTCCGGTTATGACAAGTATTTCTGGTTGTAAGGAATTGATTTTCTGTATAGCTTTTTTTAAGAGTATCGTTTCTTGTTCAATGGATTTATTTTTTTCTATGAATCCCAGTTGTGGATCACTGATTTGTACAATATACCATGGGGCTTGGTCATTGTTACTGGCGAGGCTCCATGTATGAATCAGAATAAAGCAGATAGTTAGAAGTTTTTTCATTAGTATAATTGATTTATGATTGTATAATCAGAAGGTTCCTCAGTCAATCCGCGATAATAGCCAACTGTTAGTATTCCATCTTTTAATGATACTATCCCATATCCGTAACTCTCTTCCTTGTAATAGGAACGAATGAATTTTGCTTCTTCTTTTAAAATTTGCACTCGTTTTTCCAATGTATGGTTTTGCCAGGTCTGGTTCATATCCTTTATTGACGGAAAGCTAGTTGTGACTTTAGGTTGTGGAGGAATTCCAAAATCGCGAATGACACTATTGAACATGAATTGTACTATGGGACCTTTAGGGGTATTTCTGATTAGCTTAGAATATTGATGTAAATGTGCACAGAACACAATTACGTGATATTCGGCAAGTAACTCCAAAAAAGTATTTCTTAATTCTATGTTTTTTACTGGTCTGCGGAGTCCGCTGAATAAGTGCCAGCAACGTTCTGTTACAGGTATCACGGGCTGATGGGTTAAGAGTATTTTGTACTTTGACTTCGACTTAGGGAGCTCTTTACTCAGAAAATCTATAATGCTCGTTTCTGGAAGTCCTTCATCGTTACTGAAGAACTGTTCGAGAATAAATAGTTGAATGTCGTCATTCACTTTATAAGTGTACATTCCATTGGCCAATGTCGTTTGAGCCTGTGCGGAGATGAATGGCAATATTGTATTGCGCCAAGCTTCTGATTGTCCCGGACTATTGCTCACATCATGATTGCCTTTGGTAAGGATCCATGGAACGTCTGATTGTATATTAAGAAGTATATCAGTGCACCCTTGTCCCATTTTCTCTGCAAGTTCCTTATTGCCAGCCACCCCTTCCATTAAGTCTCCCAATTGAAGTATAGCCTTTATTTCAGGCTTGGTTTCTTTGGTTTGCTTTTGGATCAGTTTAAATAAATGAGGCATATATGTAGCTGTATAAAAAGGATATTCTTTTGAGATTTGTGCAAAATCTTGTGGACGCGTGTGTACATAATCCATATCATGCCACTCGAACTTATCCAGATGCAGATCACCTAGAACTAGTAGTGAAGCATCTTGGGCAAATAATTGGCTGGCTGCTCCAAATAGGATAGCAACCAACCAAATAAGCTTCTTTTTTTCTTTGTATTGCATTTTATTTCAGAAGATCTGAGATACAAATTCTTTCATAAGGTTTGTCACCCATCGCTGCGTAATATTCAAAGTATATTTCTCCTTTACTACAGTCAGTCGTTAATATACCATATCCGGGGAGATCTTGCTGTTTGAAATAAGATATATATGGTGTTTCTTCATCTAGCCATTTGATACGCTCTTCCATAGAAGTCGGTTGCCAATTTGGACATTCTTTGGCTAAATTGGAGCCAAATCGAGTGAGAACTTTATTAGTAGTAGTACGCTTCAAGTCCTTTACTACGCTATTGCACATTAATTGAATAATGGGGCCATATTGTGTCTCTCTTTTTACTATTGAAAACAGGTGCATGTGTGCAGCTAATACGATTGCTTTGTTTCTGGCTATAATCTCAAGCAGGCGCTTCCTTTTCTCCGGGTCTTTACGGAAGACATGCCAGCAACGCTCATTGATGGGAATTACAGGTTCGTGTAACATGACAAACTTATATTTAGCATTAGATGATTTTAGATTTTTCTCCAAAAGCTCTAATACATCAATTTTTTTCTCCCAAGGATCAAAACAAACAAATAGATTTTCACCAATTTGATGGGCGTAGTTGGCGGAAGCGATATCAGTGCGATCCAGTTGTTTTTGAAACATTGGTATATAATATTTTATGAAGGCTTCCTGTGCTCCGGGACCTGTAATGTCATGATTCCCTTTGGTGATTATCCAAGGTATAGACATGGCTACAGCATCTACTGCTTTCACTACAGATTGTGCCATTTGTTCTGCTTTCTGCTCGCTTCCTGCAAGTCCTTCTGAGATGTCTCCTAATTGTAAAATAGCTTTTATTTCGGGTTTATAGGTTTTGACTCTATTTCTGAGTTGTTTACTAAATGCTGGCCAATTTTTTTTGGTGAATTGGGTATATTCTGTCGTTACCTGTCTAAGGTCATCGGGCTTTTTTTGAAGCCATTCCATATCGTGGTTCTCTAATAAATCATAGTGAATATCACCTAATATTAGAAAACTTTGGCTTTGTGCATGGGTATTTATACATATTCCAAGACCAAGGCACAGTAAAAAGGTTGAAAATCTTTTTGTCATAATATAAGTATTTTATTAGTTAACGGTAAATTGCTTTTTTAATATGTCTAGGCTTACTGTGCCATATTCTTTGGCCGGTTCCAGTGCGTTTCCTTTGCCAAAATCATTCCATGAATTTACGATGACAAAGCGTTTACTGCCAAGATTCCTTTTGGCTACATTACAATAGTCTATGAAAAACTTTTCTGTTCTTTCTACAATAAGGTTTTTAGATTTTGGATTGGATACCAAATCATTATATGCAGGAAATATACATGGTATATAATCCATTTTCCAAGCAGAAGTGGAATCGCACCAGTTTTTCCAACTAATGTCATTGAAAGAGCAGAAAGCATAGCTGCGATCATAGTCGTTGGGTGCCCAACTAGTCAATGTGATGGCATCCATTGTAATGATACTTTTTTTATAAGTCTGAGGAGCCTTCCAACCTGTTGGGACTTCTCCGATAAAATAAGGGTTGACATTCATGTTTGCAAATTCTTGCCGTATTGTGCTCATTACTGTATTGAAATCAATGGCATTCGGCTGTGAGGAACTGGGAATTAAAGAGGTTATCATAATGACCGGACGGTTGTCGATTTTGAAATAATGGGCTTTTGACATATGGTCATTATATAGTTCTTTTAGTTCTGTAACCATCTGTGCTAATTTCTTTTCTGCAATAGGGGACGCATTTGTTCCCTTCAGGTGAGCTATATTGTAACATATGACCATTTTAGGTGCTTCTGGCGTATAATATTGGGCATACTGGGTTAATAATTTCTGATCATTGTCAGCATTGTCCCATTTAAGTATGAAATAATTTAATCCACCTTGAACTGCCCATTCGAACTGTCGGCTCATCAGTTGTGGATTGGAAAATATATCGTATTCTCCAAGTTCAGGTTCTTCCGGATATCCTTTGTTCCAGTCATTAGTTTTATAGGTGTAGTAATATGCACCTAAGTTCACAGCTTCTTTTAAGGGGGTGGCTGGTATGGGATAGTAGAATTTACTCACGTCCGGCAGATGTTCATCGGTTGAGCATGCGCATAACAGGCAAATTATAGCTCCTAAATAGATATATATTGATTTCATAAGTATAATATTTTAAGTTATTCATTTGGCAAATTCGGATTTTTCTTGGCTGGAAGTCCCCATGATAATGTCGTAAATAAATAGTCGCGTCCATTTAATGTTGCAGCGGCTTTATTTACTTCCGTGGTATTGGCTTGATATTCGTCACTTGGGTATAATAGACGGTCAGGCATGTATAAAGTAGTTCCTTCGTAAGAAGAAAACATCGGTTGGAATTCTAGTATCTGAGTCCGTCTTAATAACTCCCAAGCATCTGCGCATTGCATGGGTATGGCTAACCAATGCTGCATTATGATCTGGCGAAGATAATCGCCTGAGGAGATAGCACTACTGCAAATATGTGCAAAATCTTGGAATTCGGTTTCACGCCCTTCTGTATCAGAAGCTGTTCCCCATTTAATACCTGGAGTGTCTTTGTAGGTGGTTACATGCTCTGTTAAACCGTATTTGGCAAAAGAAGCGTCAATACCCTCATAATAGTATTGTTCTGCGGTCTTATGACCACCCCAGCCATAATAGGCTGCTTCGGCTTTTAATAAAGCTGTCTCAGCATATGATATGAATACCCATTCTGCGTCTGGCTTTAAGAAACGGGCTCCAATGGCCGAATAATCTTTTTGTGACATTCCTTTATGTGGATTTTCTTCTGTTGGAAATCCTGTCGGGCTTCCTCCATAAGAAATATTCTGACCAAAATACTCTCCTTTATAAGGCCCTTGGCTAGCCGGTTGTCCGTAGATAGTGAGTCTGGGATCGTTATAAGGTTTAGTATGATAGACCATTGTTTCACATAAAACAGGTAGCGTAGCTAGATTGGCTTGCTCATTGAATACTACTCTATCGTATAATGGACTCCAAGTCAAACTGGTAGTTCCCCAATGAGAAGTTGCAGATTCATCTTCTTTACAGATTGTATTTGTTTCATCTGCTAATACTTCTTTAGCTACAGTGGCTGCCTGAGTTTCATCGGCATTTTTGATACGTAGGGCTAAACGTAGACGAAGAGAATTCGCAAATTTTCTCCATTTAGTGATGTCTCCTCTATATATGAAATCGTATGTTTTGCTGTATTGATCTCCTCCCTTTTCCAGATTATCAGCACACTCTTTTAATTCGTCAAACAGATACTTGTATATTGTCGCTTCTGAATCATAGGCGATATCAGGAGTGCCTTTCAGTGCTTGTGAAGCAGGTATAGGACCGTAAAAAGCAGTTGTTTGTGAGATGAGATAAGCTTTCCAGATCCTGGCAATTAATACTCTGTTTTTATAGTCAGGGTTATCTGAAAAGATTTCTGCGATCTTGTTTACTGGTTGCATACACAAAACATAAGCTGCTTTCCAATATGTATTATTTTCGCTATCGCTATAATTAAAGCGCTGCCAACTTCCATTGAAGCCTGAGAATTGTTGTGTGTAATTAAAGAATATAACCCGGTTCATCGCTCCGCCGTATAGATTCATTGATTCTTTGATTGCTGTTGCAAAGAGGAAGTCAGGTTCTACTCTTGTGGGATTATTAGGGTTTTCGTTGAGATCTCCAAAATCAGTAAAGGAACATCCCCATAGAGATAAACTTACGATGAAGGTCATTACAATATATAACTTTTTCATAATTGTACTATGTTTTTTAGAATGTTAGTTTAATATCAAAACCATATACGGCATTAGGAGGCAGAGAACCGTTTTCTATCCCTTGTCCGTTGCCTGATGTCTGTGAAGCTTCCGGATCGAAACCTTGTGGTGTTTTTTTGTGGATAGTCCAAAGGTTTCGTCCTACAAATGCTAATCTGAGTCTTTGTATCTTAATTTTACTCATCCATTGATTGGGGAATGTATATCCTAATGTTAGTTCTCTGAGTTTTACGTATGATGCATCATAAATCGTAAACTCGGCATAATTAGGTTTACAATATGCATAGCTTTGGGGACTCATGAATTTGTTTGCTGGAGTACCATCTGAGTAGACAGCATCAAACCATGCACCTCCCGAAAGCTCTGAGTCGCTTTCTCCCCATATCTCTTTGCGGATATAATAGTCGTCACGTCCGAAAAGAGTTTCTGAGGTCATACCATTAGTGAGCATTTTACCAGTAGAGGCTGAGTAAATAATTCCTCCTTTTTTGACGTCGATGAGAAAACTGAAGTCGAAATTCTTGTAACGGAATGTATTAGTAATACCACCAACCCAATCCGGTGTAGAAGTTCCAAATTCTTTGTCTGGGTCTTTCATTAGTAATCCACCTCCGTCTTCCATAATCATTTTGCCGTTTTCATGACGTTTAACTCCAAGTCCCCGCATGTATCCATATGGCTTCCCTACTTCTGCATAAACGTAAATATAGCTGGAGTAATTACCTATTTGAAAACGATCTACACCTTCAATCAGACTTATTACTTTAGAGTTGTTTTTTGCCCAATTTAGATTAACTTCCCATGAGAAATTTTTGTTTTTAACCGGTGTTCCATATACCATTAACTCAATACCTTTATTCTGAATTTCCCCAGCATTATAATAACGTTTTTGGTAACCGGATGAAGTCGGGAGTTGTGCATTGATAATTTGATTTTTAGTTGTGGTATTATAATAGGTGAAGTCAATGCCCAATCGGTTCTTGAAGAAGCGTATATCAGCTCCTATTTCCCATGAGTATGTTTTTTCTGGTTTAAGATCCGGATTATTCATGGTGGTAGATAATGATGCTAAAGTTGCATCATTAAATATCCCATTGAAGGAATAGCTGTCATATACTCTATAAGGGCTGGTGTCGCTACCTACGATAGCATATGAACCACGGATTTTTCCAAAAGAAACGATGCTCTTATCCATTTTAAAAGCTTCTGAGAAGATAAAACTACTTCCAACAGAAGGATAAAAATATGAATTGTTTTTAGCAGGTAATGTACTGGACCAGTCATTACGACCAGTGATATCTAGATATATGTAATCATTGAATCCAAGGGACACAGCTCCAAAGATAGAGTTAATTTTCTTTTCACTTAGCTCCTGTGTATCTGTTGGATACTCTGCTGAATTTGAAATATTAATTAATCCCGGCTGTAATAAGGAATTGATTTTTTGGGTATATCGGGTCTGATTAGTACTATACATGATGATACCGGCATTGGCCATCACAGAAAACTTCTTAAGTCTTTTGTTATAAGTTAGTAATCCTTCGATATTATAATTTTCTAGTTCACGTTGGAATGTTTGCATCTGTCCGTCTGCATCATTCATACTTCCTTTATTGTTAAAGGTATATCCGTTCCAATTATACGTATCGATGCCTGCTTTGGCTTGGAGAGATAGGTCTTTGCTAAAATCAATTTTTAGTACAAATGATCCGATTACACGTTTCTTTGTATCTTTATTCTCATTCTCATTGATAATCCAATATGGATTACTGAAATTCCGGTGTGTACCAATTTCGTTCCCATTTGCATCTTTCCATGTATATAGTTCGGATAGAGATGTGCTCCGTGCCATATGGATATATGAATTCATTGGATTTTTATTGTCACTTTTAGAATATTGTCTGTTAGTTACTCTGTCGTCTATATATGTAATTTTAGAATCTAAACTTAACCAACTAGTGAATTGATTGTTAAGTCTTAAATTGAATGTTGACTTGTTGTCAATATTGAAATTGTTGACAACGCTATTAGAGTGATTATTTGTATAAGATATGCGATACTGATTTTTATTGTTTCCACCTTCTACAGAAATAGAATTAGTCCACATTGTTGCTGTTTGATAGAAGTCTTTTACGTTATCTGGTTCCGGAAGGTATGCTTTTAACTTTCCATCCAAACCAATAACAGGTTGTCCCATCATTGGACTTCCCCAACTTCTATAATTTGTTTTAGATAGGGGAGGATTGTTCTTATTGTCAATATAGAAGCTGGTTCCTACTCCATAGGCATTCTGATATTCTGGAAACTCTGTTAAAGTCTGGAACATGCAGTTGGAGTTTATGTTTACTTTGAATTTTTCACCTCCTTTTTTGGTAGTAATGAGTATTACTCCGTTTGCTGCTCTTGAACCATATAATGCAGATGCGTTGGCACCTTTTAAAACCTCGATATTTTCAATGTCATCAGGATTAATATCTGCTGCTCCGTTTCCATAATCCAGATTACCATTTTCGCCATCCGAATTGTCGATCGGCATGCCATCCACAACGAATAGTGGTTGGTTATTGCCTGTGACTGAATTGTTACCTCGGATAACAATACGTGCAGAGCCATTGTTCATGCCTGGAGGGGTGATTTGTACACCTGCAATTTTTCCAGAAAGAGATGATACAATGTTTGAACTTTTTGCATCATTTATTCCATCCATATTAACTCCTTGTGTTGAGTAGCTTAAAGCTTTGGCTTCGCGTTTAATCCCAAGAGCTGTAACAACCACTTCATCGGTTGTGATAGCATCTTCCTCCATAATCACATTAATGATTGTGCGGTTACCAATCTTTTCTGTGACTTCTTTCATTCCAATAAAAGAAAATTTTAAGGTCGTAGCCCCTTCTGGAATTTGGATTGAGTAGTTTCCCTCCATGTCAGTTAAAACTCCATGTCTTGTCCCATTTTTATCAAATGTGGTGACAGTGACTGCAGGAATTGGCGAATTGTCAGCCTGATCGGTTACTTTCCCTTTTAGCGTACGTTGCTGTGCAAACAAACTTAGGCAAGCACAGAGATAGGCTGTCAGGATGATTAAGTGTCTTTTCATAAAATGATAGTTTTAATTTGATAACTTAATTGTTGTCTGATTGACTGGACAAATATCATTATGACGGATTAAAATCATCTTAAAAAACGATGAAAATAAGCCATTAAAATCATTTTAATGGGAAATGTTATGTAAATGTAATACTGGCTACGAATGAGTGAGTTATTGTAATAGCTATTGTGGCTATTTCTTTTGAATAATATCAGAAAATGATGTTTTGAATTCTGTGTTTAATAGTGCTAAATAGTTTTTGCAATAGGTGTCATAGGTATTTTTGGCTTGTCCCTTTCTTCCTAGAATATAGAGTGTCTTGCATTTCTCTATAAGAGCATCTTCATCCAGCGAGTCGAGCATTAAAATCGTATTGCATATTTTGCATTTTAATTCATTGGAGATGCTTACTATGTCTAATAGCAGTCTTAAGGATTCAATAGCTTGGTTCGTGTAATTGGATTTGTATTCGTCAATCCATTCATTTTGTATACTAGGTAATAAGGTGCCTAATGCTAATTGATTAAGTATCTGGTTTATTTGATTTTCAGATAAAAAATTTGGATTTTCTTGGATAGATTCCAGTGATTGGCTTACATTTTTGTAATCGCATGTGATAGAATCGGATAATTCAATTGTCCAATATCCGTTTGAATGAACTACTTGGATAGGTCCAACTTGTTCTAATAAGGAACGTAACCGCTTAATATTCACACTTAAGTTGTTACGAGCACTGGACTCATTTTTGTCATACCAAAAGCGCTCAATTAACATTTCAGAGGAGATCCCTTTCTTTTTGGTCATTGTGTTAAGTAGTATTAGTACCAGTAAATTCTTTAGGGTAGGGGTAAACGCGCCTGTAATATCATCTCCGTTAATGCCGATGACCTGAAAGCCTCCAAGGAATGTAATGGAAGATTGTCTTTTTTTCAGGATGTGAGGTGTGTTTATTTCTGTATTAGTTTCTTCCATGTTGGTGGTAAACTTTTCTATAATTGGATAAGTAGGCTTTTTCTTTTGAGAATGTCTCCTTTTTTTGTGTAGATAACGGAAAATCAATAATGTAATAGCGAAAAGTAAAAGGCTAATAAGGTAAATGACGCTATGATTAGAAGATGATGTTTGAAGTTGATATATCTCAGAGTGTGTTATAGGAGGAAAATTTAGACTATAAATGCTTATCTCATATTGGTTTTGTGTACTTAATTCTTGGACTAAAGCAATAAACTTGTGCGATTTTTTGTCAAAATAGAGGTCACACATGGATTCCGTATCATTGAACAAGAAAGGAATGGAATCTGCCAAGATTGTTCTAATTGGCTTCTCTAGAGAAAATTTATTTAGATAGATGTATGAGTGATATTTTTCACTGGGATAACAGAGAGTATAAAAGCATTTCTTTTCAGAATCGATGACCATTGAATTACCTTGCACGAAACTATTCTCTAAGTTATCGTATTCCCATATCTTTTTTATCACATAATTTTGAGGATTCAATTCATATAAATCATAAAAATAGCGTGGTGATACTTGTTGTTCTCCAGTTTGGCTACCATATCCTCCGAAAATGTAGACTTTACCGGAAGATTGTCCTAATGCAGCAAGATATCTTGGAGTTATATATGAGCTTAAGTCTTTTTCTTGCCATTGTTTAGTTTTGAAAGAAAACTTCTTTAAGATACTTTTGTACAGATGCTGACCGTATCCTCCAAAACAATATAATGAACTGTCTTGTGAAGAGATAAAATGATTATGATGCCAAAAACGGGGAGATGATGAAGTGCTATGTTTAGATTCCCATCTGTTCTGAACAAAATCGAAAGATTCTATATGTGTGGAATCTATTTCGTAAGATAATAACTTACTTTTTCCTGAATCAAATAGTAACCGGGCTGCATCACTATAGAAGCAAGAGCTGTTCTTTGATACGATCGTATCGAAAAACTGATTTAAGTCAAGGTCGTAAATATATAAATTTTGAGGACCTGCAATATATATTTTAGAGTCTTTTTCGTTAAAAGCCCAGAAATGCCGTTGGGTAGCTGAAACTGTGGCACATTTTTTCCAATGCGCTTTCTGGTCTATTAACCAAACGGGATGTGTTACGGTTGCTTTAGTATTATGATACTTGTCTCGGATTTCATTTTTGCAGTGTTTACAAAGTTCCCATAAGAAGTGCTTTCCTCCAGTTTGCTTCAGTTCAATATTTCTTATAGTCATAGGAGCAACATCTGTTGTAGAATATATGTGGTGTTTAGTTTCTCCAAAGAAAAGCTTCACATTTGTAAATGAAGGAATAGTTCCGTTAAGTTTTAATTTTTGTACCGTGTCACCAATTTTTAGAGTGAGTTCGTCATTACCTTTAGTATAACAGATTGTTATGTGTGTCCATTCTATATCGTCTTGTTTGTTATTCTCACAAGAATAAGTTAGCCTGTTTTCATTGCCAACAATGAGAAAATACGAACGGCTAGGAGAAGAGGAACGAACAACCAAATCTAAATTTTGGTTATCATTGATTATCATACGAAATATATAACCGAAGTTATGCTTTTCCCGTCGTAACTTTAAATCAAAATCCATAGAAAAGCCTTTTGCCAATGAAAGAGTTTCTTCCGGAGTGAGATTTAGAGTGGTTCGTAAGTCCTTATTTACTTCATAAGATTGAAAATAAAGTCCTTCTGCTTTTAAATCGAAGGTGAGGATAAATAATGATAATATGTAGATAATAGTCTGTTTCACGATAATATCAATATGATTAACGGAAACAAAAATAGCAAAAAAAAGAGAGTGGGGAAAGGTTTCACTCTCTTTTTAAATAGAAGATATTGAAAAGTCTGGAATACTATTTCATGGATGGTACATTTCGAAGGAAGGCGGGATATCTTCATCTGCTGATGCCCAGTTTCGATTGGGTTTGTTGCCCATTGTTAATTCAAGAATTCCACCTTTTATCACATCTTTGTGAGAGATCCAGCTTTTATTCCATACTTTACCGTTCAGCTTGGCCGACTGAATGTATTTGTTTGTTTTGCTGTTATTGATTGCGATGACTTTAAAAGTTTTGCCATTACCCAGATGAATGATTGCCTTTTCAAAGAAAGGACTTCCAATCACATACATCGGTAGTCCGGGAGTTACAGGATAGAATCCGAGAGTGGAGAATACTACAAAAGCAGACATTCCTCCGCCATCTTCATCGCCAGGTACTCCCATAAGATCGTTACGGAACCATTGATCAATCAAAGTTCTTATGCTTTTCTGAGTTTTCCAAGGTTGGCCGGCATAATTGTATAGGTATGGGATATGAAGGCTAGGCTCGTTTGCCATCGAATACATGCCAACATTACCAGTGTGATCTGGTAGTTGTGCATAAAAAATATATTTGCTTATGCCTAACGGAGTAGAGAATGTACTGTCTAATTCGTTTACAAATTCATTTTTTCCTCCCATTAAATTGATTAAATCAGCAATGTTATGTGGCACATCCCATCTATACACCCAGCCGTTGTTCTCTCCATATGCTTCACGTGCTCCTAATCCTCCGGAAGTTGTGTAATTGAAAGGAGTAATGAAGTTGCCCCTGTCGTCTTTGGGGTGAAAAAATTTAGTTTGAGGATTGAACAGTTTATGATAAGATAAAGATCGTTGGCTAAAGTATTTATAGTCTTCTTTTTTGTTTAATTGAAAAGCAATTTGAGAGAGACACCATTCATCATAAACGGTTCCTAAGGTAACTGCTACCGGTTGTCTTTTTTCGAAGCTGTGTACTTCCGGAATTATTTCTTTTTCTCCCGGACGCAATGCGGGCATGTATCCATTTTCTTTATAAAATAGGTCTAATTTACCTGCTTTTTGAGCCGACCAGGGAGCCAGCGTTTTTTCTGTAATTGCATTTTTACAAGCATAATATGCTTTTTCTATATTGAAGTCTCTTAAACCTTTTACATAAGAGTCTATAATCGTTGCTACTCCGTGATTAGAGTTCATTCTTCGGCTGTCTCCTGTAATTTCAGGGAAAGTAGGCATCCAAAAATTATCCATTTGTTCAGCCATGCGAATGAATGAACGAATCATATCGGTTTCCATTTTGGGTTCTATTAATACCCGCAAAGGGTGGCAAGCACGGTAAGTATCCCAAATCCAATCATCTGTATAAAATGGTACGCCACTATCATTGTGTACGGAATTGTCAAAAGCACTCCAGAACTTGTTGTCTTCTGAAATACATACCATGCGTTCATAGGTTCTGTAAAGAGATGTATAAAATACATTTTTGGTTTCTTCACTTGTCCCTGATACTTCTATTTTGCCTAACTTTTCGTTCCATATTCTTTTTCCATATTCGGCAATTTGATTAAGATCATAATTTTTGATTTCTCGATACAAGTTTTTCATTGCTTGTTCTGTACTAATAAAAGATATCCCGTAGCGGATAGATACGTATTTGGTGTCTTTGGGAAAGGCCATTCCTACTGTTGCATTGTAGCCTTCTGCTGTCTGCTGTTTATAATCCATTTTCCCTTTGATAATAGCTCCTGCTATTTCTGGATTTTCTTGAACCTCCAGGTGAATAAAGACCTTTGTTGAGGAATTCTTTATCTGCTGGAATCCTGATATAATGTTATCTTTTACTGTTAACTGCCCATTATTGGAACTCAATAATATATAAGGTGGTACTTTTTTCTCAAATTTTAGTTGGTATATACCAGATTGGTGAGAAGGAGCAAATTTGACATCTATTTCTTCATTTAAAAGGTGAGTTTGATATAGATAAGGTTTAATAACCTCATTGTCGTATTCATAGTACATCACTCGGGGTATGGAATCATTGGCTTCTGTTTGTACTGCACTCAAATTAAATGCTGATTTGCCTCTATGACTAGTCATCATGATAGGTAGTCCTTTCATCTTTATGGAAGTGAAGTCTGCGCGTTCGGGATATACGCGTAGCATGCTGTTGGGTAATTGTATGGTTGGATACGTTGGAACTAACAAATGACTGATGTTTCCCATGTATGGGTTAACGTAATCAACCGGAGTTTTTTCAGATACGGAGCTTACCTGCTTACAAGAATATAGTAGCAAAAGTGGTAAACAAAAGATGTAGAAATAATTTTTTATATTCATAGGTATACAATTGTTTTCGACAAATGTAGATTTGGAGGCTTAAAAACATATGAAATCTCTCTTAAAAGGCTGAATTAATATAGAAAATTATATGGTTTACATGGATTTTTTTATTAATCCTTGTAAACCATATAATTTTTGTTCGAAAAAACTTTCTTGTGATGGTTGTCTGTAATGTCTGTTATTTTCCCGTACTCATTACTCCTGAGTCATTATCGCTATTGTTTACTTTTCTTTGTGTTACTTTGAACTTACGTCCGAAAGAGAAATTATAGGATAAGCTGACCATAAACATACGTGAGCTTTCCTTAATATAGCTTTTAGTTTTGTATGAGGCAAATTGATTCCAATTTTCATTCTCTACTTTATAATTATCAGTGAATGGGTTGAAGGCACCTACACCTAAACGGAGATCTTTATATTTATAATATAGACCTAATATCTGGATGTTTTCTCCTCCTGAAAGGGTCTCTCCCCAAAAGTTGTTCCAATTGGTATTGATTTGCCAGAATAAGGAGAATCGTTTGTAATTGAATGAAGCTTGTCCTTCGTAATACCAGTTGGTATAAGTGTGAGAGTAATTGTTTCCATGACTCATATAATGATTGACTCCTCCTGTGAATGAAAGTTGCAGCATATCCCATAGTGGCCCTACGCGGAGCATCAGACGTCCGGATAACTTTTGCCAGTCTTTCTGGTTATCCCACGTTTGTACTATTTTATTGCCTTCCTGTAACTTTTCATCCATAATGGCATTGGGACGGTAATCGTATGCACCCCATAGGTTACTGTAGAAAATACCTTTTTTCCACTCATAAGTCAGTTCCGTACGATAGCACATGTACGATTTCAGGTTCGGATTACCACGGCGTATCTGGAAAGAGTCTATAGTTTGTTCTATAGCGCTCAGGTTACTCAATGAAGGAGTTGCATTGAATACTTCGGCTTTCCAACGGAGGTATGAGTTGTCAGAAAAAGTGTAATGTAACGTAGCTTTAGGGTTTACACTGTACTTTTTAGAAGAATCATCATTTCCGCTTTGGTTGTAATAGAAACGGGTTAAGCTGATTCCTAATCTGTAATCCAGTTTGTTTATCTTGCCACGGTATTCACTGAATATATAACTATTTCCCTGATTCATCCGGGTATCGTAATTATGCCCGTTCCGGTATTCGTTGTTAGAGTAAGATTGGGTATGCTGCAAACCGAAGCTCAGCGCATTACCTTTTGAAAATTGCTTTTCGTAAATGGCCTCCCCAATCAGGGAGTATTTGTCGCCCAATACATCATTGTTTATATCGGTCAGCATTTCATCGTGAAGACTTTCCTGATAGATACGGTGTGATTTTTCCCGGTTATAGGTTCCTACCAAGTTGAATACCAAAGTCTGTTTGTTTTTCAGGCTTTGTTGAAAGTAGAGATCTAAGGATGGGCGCGTCCAACTATTTTTTGTACGGTCTATCATATTTACCATATCCGTTTCATCATTTACATTATAAAGTACTCCCTGATAATCCCAATTCGGTTGATTGTTACCGCGCAGGCGGAAGGTAGCGCTGAATAAAGAATTCTGGGATGCTTGGAGACTGTAATTCACATTCAGATTTTGCATAAATAACATAGCATGACTGGGCTCTCCTTTTTCCATTCGCTGAATGGTGCTGCCATCTGCCAGGCGGAAAGTTTCTTCATTATCCCGGTACATGCCATAGAAATCCCGGGGACCCATGTAATAAGAAAGTCCGAACTCGGATTTTTTGTGGTTGACCTTACCGAATACATTGTAATTTCCCCACATAGCATTGACTCCCTGGCTAAGATCTGTGCCGAAACTTCCGCCCGTATCGGGGCGACGAACGATGTAATCGAGTACGATCTCGGCATTACCATAACGTAATCCTGGGTTGTCATGATATTCTATGCGGATAATGTCAGCTGGGCGTAAAGCCTTTATTTCATTGATATCTGCTTTTGCTCCATTGATACGTATTTGTAATTCGCCACCACCGGATATTCCGATTTCATTATTCATCGGGTTAACCTGAATGCGCGGAAGCATTAGTTCTTGTAGTAGGTTGACGCCATTGGTAGAGACTTTCATTTGTCGCTCGGAAGGGAATACCAGTTTCCGGTCCGGACGACTGATTTGGTTAGAGCCATTGATGGTTACACCTTCCAATGCTACAGCAGCATCTTCCATATGAATATCTCCCAGATCTGTATTACGCTTCACTCCATTCAGCGTAACATACTGTGTATTGTAGCCGATGCTGGAAAGTACTAATCTGTAATCTCCTGCATCTATCTTATTGAAAATGAAATTGCCGTTGTTATTAGTTGATACTCCACTTACGAATGTAGAGTCGATGGTTTGTAACACCACATTTACAAATTCTACGGCTTCGTTATCTGTGGTATTACGTATAGTACCTTTTATTTCTATCTTTTGGGCAAAGATTCCCTGTACCATGCTGCTTAACAGTATGGCTATTAATAATCTTTTCATTGTCGTTTTATGATTTTAATTCCTTATTCCAGAATGGCCCGTCCTGTTTCAGGTTGTTTACTGTTGTTTAGACGAAGAAAAGGGGAGTAAGGTTGCATCCATTACAATTTTTTTATTTAGAAAAACAAACTTCTTTTTAGTTCGTTTCTATAATGGGCAACTAGTATCTATGATATTTTGTTATACCTTTACCCCGATTTTTATAATTTATATAGATTACATTATGAGAAAAGTAGTTCTTACTTTAGTTACATTGGCATTTGTGTCATTTGCATATGCGCAGGATGTAACTTTCGATTCTTTCAAACGAATCGAATCGGATAAGGTGTTGAACCTGTCAGCCGATCAAATTGCAAAAATCAAGAAACTAAATAGGGAAGTTGGCCCCAAGTTTAAAGCTATCGGACAGAGTAATCTTCCTGGGTACGAAAAAGGGCAGAAGAAAAGAGCATTGGCTCTTGAACACAAAGCTGCCATTAAAGCTATTTTGTCAGAGAAGCAGGTTCAGTTATGGGAAGAGCATTACGGAAGTATGGATAATAGGAAAGGTCTGCGTGGTATCATGAAAGGTGATTATGATCATCGATTGGATCAATTGGAAGCCAATTTTGAAAAGGAAAAAGAGGCAATTGAAAATAGCTCTTTATCTAAAGACGCAAAGAAAGCTAAGGTAAAAGCTCTTAAAAATAAGTATAAACAGGAAAAAGAGCGCCTGAAGAATGAACGTGATACTGCAATAAAATCAGGAGTTTGGGAAAAGTAATTGAATCATTCAAAACAAACATAATGACCGATTCTTTCCAGGTCCGTTTCTGTAAATTCCTCATAGAGGGAGAAAGGTTTAAGGCTCGTTAGCGAGCCTTTTTTCTTGCGATATTCTACGATGGCTTTGGCTTGGTAGAAGTTAATATAGGGATGGGAGCGCAATCTGTCTACACTGATACGGTTCAGGTTGATGCGGTGGACATTTGCCGGGTCGACGCTGAACCAGGCTCGCAATTGCTGAATATTCAGGTTGATATCTTTTAGTTGTTCTATTTGGTAGAATCCACCTAATCGCTGTCGATAACCAACTATCAGACGAGCAATGCCGCTTCCGATACCTGGAATCTTTTTTAATTCAGTGGTGTCGGCGCGATTCAGATCAAGAATGGTTCCGGGTTCATACTTGATATTTTCCATCGGTACGTTTTGGGCAATGTACAATTGTGGGATGTGATGTACTGTATCTTCCGGTGGAATATGTATGTAAGGTAAAAGAGCAGAATATTGTTCTTCTGTCATCCCATATACCTTTTTAAAATCTTCCGGTTTACGGAATTTTCCACCTTTTGCCCGATAGTGCAGGATATTCTTAGCCATCCAGGCTGGCAATCCTAAGCGTCGGAATGTGATGGAATCCGCAGTGTTTGGATTGAAAGAAGCCAGGATTACAGGAGGGTTCTCTTCTTGTTTCTTATAAGTCGTGTAGTGCTTTTCACGGTGCTGTTCTTTCTCTTTCAACGAGGCTATGAATTCTTCATATTCTTGTTCGGCATCGGCTTGTATGACCATATCATCCGGAGAGATATACTCCCTTCGTTGCCAGGCAGATATAAGATACCCGGCGAGAAAAACGATACAAATAGCTGCTATGAGCATTAGGATACCTCGTTTTTCTCCCCGGGAAAAGTAAAAGTAATCTTTAAATAGATTCTGCATCTCCTACAATTTCAAGAAACCCAATTCTTTGATGAAAATGAGTGTAATTGCTATTGGAGCTATAAACTTCAATATGAATATCAGCAATTTGTAAAATTTCACTTTCAGTGTTCCGTTATTGCTTATTTCTTTCCAGACAATCTTCTTGTTCAGGTACCAGCCGGTGAAGATGGAAATACACAAACCACCCAATGGCAACATGATCTTGGCTGTGACAAAGTCGAACAGGTCGAATAAATTCAAGCCAAATATAGTATAACCCTTGCCTACACCGAGTGACAGTGAACATAAAATACCTAAGAAGATGCAACCGCCTGTAACAAAGCTTGCTGCACGTTTGCGGCTCAGATGGAATTCTTCGTGTAGATAGGCTGTTACCACTTCGTGCATGGAAATAGTGGAAGTCAGTGCGGCAACTGCCAGAAGAATATAAAACATGACTGAGAATATATAAGCTAATAAAGGTACTCCGCTAAATGCTTGTTGAAATACATTGGGCAGCGTAATGAAGATAAGGCTCGGACCTGCATCCGGCTGGATACCTACCGAGAATGCAGCGGGGAAGATGATAAGTCCTGCCAATATAGCGACGAATGTATCGATAATGCTGACACTAAAAGCGGTTTTTGTCAGATTCGTATCTTTTTTGAAATAGGATGCATAGGTACAAAGGCACCCCATTCCCAAACTTAGTGAGAAGAAAGCCTGCCCCATAGCGCTTAAGAACACATTGGCATTCACCTTATCCCATTCCGGTTTCAAGAGAAACTCGAGACCGGCACCTGAACCCGGCAATGCAATAGAACAGCCTGCCAATATAATCAACAGGATAAATAGCATTGGCATCATTATTTTGGCAGACTTCTCGATGCCTTTTTCCACCCCTTTTACGATGATAAAATGAGTGGCAAGAAGAAAGAGTACCAGCCAGATAACCGGACGCCAAGGATTAGAAGAAAATGAATTGAAGGTATTGATGTAATCGGCTGACGTTTTTCCGGCAAAGTTATCGGTAACAGCTTCACCTATAAATTCCAGTGTCCAACCGGCTACCACAGAGTAATAACTCAAAATCAGGAACCCTGCTAATACACCCATGCGTCCTATCCAGCGCCATTGTGTACCCGGTGCCAGCTTTTGGTAAGCTCCTGCTGTATTGGCACGTGAGTGTCGTCCGATAAGGAATTCGGATACCATGATAGGGATTCCTAAAATAAGTACGCATGCTAAGTAAATGAGAATAAACGCAGCACCGCCATGATTGCCAGTCTCGTAGGGAAACCGCCAGATGTTACCCAGACCGACTGCGGAACCTGCCGAAGCAAGTATGACGCCTAATTTGCTCCCAAAATTGGCTCTGTCATTTTTAGTCATAAAAAAGTAGATTTTTCTTTCATTTCGTTATTATTCTCTACTAGAACATGCAAATATAGAAAATGTTCTGTACTTTTGCGCACAAATCGTTCATAAATTGAGATATGCTATACTATATTAAAAAATATCCGGTATCGTTGCTGATTATACTGACAGTGATTTATCTGTCGTTCTTTAAACCGCCAACAACGGAATTAAGCCGAATACCGAATATTGATAAAATTGTACATATTTGTATGTATTTAGGTATGTCCGGTATGTTGTGGCTGGAATTCCTGCGAGCACATCGTAGAAATGATTCTCCTCTATGGCATGCATGGGTAGGGGCATTTGTATGCCCCGTATTATTCAGTGGAATGGTGGAGTTGTTGCAGGAATATTGTACAACTTACCGTGGCGGGGACTGGTTGGATTTTGTAGCGAATACAACAGGAGCATTCATAGCCTCGATGATAGGCTATTTTGTACTACGTCCGTGGATGGCGAAAAAACAATAAGCAGTGATCGATTATAAGTAATCAATCACTGTACTCAGTTTAATTCCGTTGGATCCTTTAATCAGGATGGTTTTTCCATGAGGTTTATTTTTTTGTAAAGCTTCGATAACTGCCGGGGCGTCCGGATAAGTCGGGAAGTCATGTCTTGCAGCAGCGAACTGTTCACCTACCAACATTACATCTTTAAAACCACATTCCGTCAGGAAGTCTACAATCTTTTGATGTTCTTTCGGACCGTCTTTTCCTAATTCCCTCATATCTCCCAATATCAGCATTTTATTGTCAATTTCCATGTTATGGAAGTTGCTGATTGAGGCTTGCATACTGGTAGGGTTCGCATTGTATGCATCAATGATTAATGTATTATCTGCCGTCTGTTTCAGTTGTGAACGATTGTTCTGCGGAGTATATTCTTTTAGAGCAGTATCTATTTTCCCCGATTCTACATCAAAGAAATGCCCGATAGTAACAGCGGCAAGTGCATTGGCGAAGTTGTATTCACCGATTAGCTGTGTCTTCACTTCATGATGCTCACCGTCTTTGCCTGCTTTCCATTCAAAAGTCAGATAAGGTGAGTTGCCCGTAACGTGTCCGTTGATGTATAATCCATCTTCACTTCCATAGGAAATCTGGTTCAATCCCCAGGCTATGTTTCTTAGATATAAGTTGTCGTGATGGATGAAGATAGTGGAATCTTTACGTTCACGAAGATAATCATATAGTTCACCTTTGGTTTTGATGACCCCTTCGAAAGAACCGAAACCTTCCAGATGCGCTTTACCTACATTCGTGATAATTCCGTAATCAGGTTCGGCAATGTCCACTAACTCCTTTATGTCACCCGGATGGCTGGCTCCCATTTCTATGATGCCGAGATCATGCTCTGCTTTCAGACGCAACAGGGTGAGAGGGACTCCTATATGATTATTCAAATTTCCTTGCGTATAAAGTATAGTGTATTTTGGGGAAAGAACAGCAGCAATCAGTTCTTTGGTAGTAGTTTTTCCATTAGTCCCTGTGATACCGATGATTCGTGTTCCTATTTGACGGCGATGGTAATTAGCCAGTTCTTGCAGAGTATGCAAACAACTATCTACCAGTATATAATGTGGATCTCCTGCAGGTGCATATTCTACTTCATCTACTATGGCGTAGTTACTTCCTGATTCCAATGCTTTAGTAGCAAAAGCGTTCCCATTGAAATTGTCACCTTTTAGTGCAATGAATAAAGAGCCTTCAGGGCAGTTGCGACTGTCGGTTGTTACACTAGTGCATTCCAGAAATATCTTGTAAAGGGCGGTGATATCCATAACTATCTCCTTTTTGAAACGTTGTTATATTCTATTGTCTAAAAACGTTGCAAAGATAGATATTCTCCGTTACGGTGGTACGTTTATAGTGAAAATGTTTTTTATTCTTTCAAAGGTAAAGTCAGGATAAAGCGGCAGCCAGTTGTATAGGTTGAGTCAATCAGAAGGCTACCTCCCATCTTTTCGGCAATCAAGCGGCTGATGGATAAACCTAATCCTGTGCCGGGGACAAATGAGTCCAATTTGGTGAAACGCTCAAACACAGCTTCTTGCTTATCTGCCGGGATGCCGATACCCGTATCGGTCACACTGAACAGGATTACTTTCTCTTCCTCACGGATATGGTATGTGAGGGTGACACTACCTTCCTGTGTGAACTTTGCCGCATTTTGTAGAAGATTCATTAATATCTGCGAAATACGGTCGGGATTTGTCTGCATGGTGAAGTTTTCACGTTCGGGGGTGAATATCAGTTGCACATCCGGTTTAAGCTTGGAGCGTACTTGGTCTATGCAGGTTTGACAGACGCCTGTGATCTCCGCAATGCTCTGTGCAGGTATCTCCCGCTCACCATCCAGATAGGAAAGGTCGAGCACGTCATTGACGAGTTGCAGAAGGCTGGTACTGTTCTGTTCAATGATATGGGCATATTCTTTAGTGTCATCGTTATCGCTGAAGTAACTGCTGAGAATTTGTGAGAAGCCTACAATGGAATTGAGCGGCGTACGTATTTCGTGACTCATGTTCTGAATGAATTCTGATTTCATGCGGCTGCCGTCTTCTGCTTGCTCTTTAGCGTATTTTAGTTCCTCCTGAGAGCAGAGTAATTCATTGTTTTTTTCGCTGAGTTGCTTTTGCGATATGCGTAGTCGCCCATTGAGGAGATGTTCGCGGTAGAAGATGATAAAGCCGAGACTTAGTAATGCAATCAGGAAAATGATGATACGTTGTTTGTTCGCCAGATCGCGTTGCTGCATTTGTTGTTGCAGTTCACTCTTTTCCAGATTTAGACGCTCTACCCCTAACATAGCGGCGAATTCTCCTGCCGTGATATTTTCATTGCTTATCTGGGCTGAGTCATTTAGAGTATAGTATTTATTATAATATTGGGCAGCTTGGGACAAATCGCCCATTTCATAGTATATTGCAGCCCGATTGAGAATGTCTTCAATATAATTTTTATCATTTTGGTGGTATACGCTGATGATATGATCCTGAACTTCCAGGGCTTTCTCGTATTGTTTGGTTGCTATATAGTATTGTTTCAGGACTCCGGCATATTCTTGCAGATTCTTCTGCACTTCTTTTTTAGCGTTGGATAAGTCTTTGGCTTTTTTTAGGTAGTCCCATGCCTGGGCATTATCGTTAATTAAAAGATAATATTGGGCGAGGCGGACATAATAATAGAATTCCTGTGTGCTGCTATAAATACAGGTAGCGCTTTTGTTGAGGCATTCGAGGGCTTCATCTGTTTTGCCTGTCAGGCTGTAGAGCCCTCCCAACATCGAGTAGGTGGTGGATAAGTTATATTTGTCCAAGCCGTATTCCAGCGTAATTTCTATTTCTTTCTTTTTATTATCGATGGCCAGGCTGTACAGTCTTTTGAGTTGATAAATGCTGCTTAGCACATTGTAGGCATTGGCAATGCCATCCATGTACTGTTCCTGTTCCGCTTCCTGCATCATCTTGTTGGCTTCATATAGTGCTATGTTGTTTTGATGTTGCTTGATGTAGTAGTTGATGAGCCGTTTGCTCCATGCGAAGTAGTAGTATTTAGGCTGATTGGTTTTCTTGGCAAAGTCCTTTACTATTTCTACATAGTGGTTGATACTGTCCGGTTGGTTGTTTTTATAATAATAATAATCGAGTTTATTACATAATGCTACCGCTTGCATACGCTGATCCCCTTGCTCTTCTGCCATAAGGAAAAGAGTATCTGACATTTGCATAACGATAGGAGAACTTACTTCAGCTTTGCAACGCATATAATAGGCATACAATGTACTGTCTACATTATATTCTTTTTGTGTGTCTCTTTGTTGCCCTTGCATTGGAAAACTGCATAAGATGCCGAGACAAAACAAAAAAATGAAAATAGGTAAAGGCGGTTTCTTTGTGTTCATTATTGGTAAAACTCTTTTTGCAAATTTAGCTTTTCTTTATTGGAATAAAAAGTTTTTATGACACTTTTTGGTGTCTATTATATAGGTAAAGTCAGTATAAAGCGACACCCATCCATATATTGGGCATCAAGTGCAAGATTACCACCCATCCTTTCCATAATGAGACGGCTGAGGGCAAGTCCTAATCCGGTACCTTTTGAAAATGTATCTAATTTGGCGAATCGTTCGAACACAAATTCTTGTTTATCCTGGGGAATGCCAATGCCGGTGTCGGTGATGCAAATCATGATTTGCTTTTGTTTGGGAAGAATGCGCCAACTAAGTGTAATACCACCTTCTTCTGTAAATTTTGCTGCGTTGTGCAGTAATTGTAATACTACCTGTCCAAGACGTGCTGGGTTTGTATACAGATAGAGTTCGTTCTGTTCAGGTTGATAAGAAAGAACGACTCCGGGTTTAACCAGGCGTTTTACGCGTTCCATCCATTGTAGACAAAGCTCATTTAGCTCACTCTTTGTGTCGATAGGGATGGTAGTACCACTATCAAGACTGGATAATTCCAATACGTCGTCTACTAATTGAAGCAGATGATTACTGCCTTGCTCGATGATAGTTGTATATTCTTTCGATTCTTCGTCTTCTTCAGAAATCTTGCTACTGAGTATTTGCGAGAAACCAACTATGGAATTGAGTGGTGTACGTATCTCATGGCTCATATTCTGTATGAATTCAGTTTTCATACGGCTGGCACTCTGTTCTGCATCTTTAGCACGGCGTAGAACTTTATTAAGCCGGGTTTCGCGAAAAAACATAATGCCGACAATTACTACTATGATACATAATAGAATGATAATATACCGGCGTGTTTCTAATTGTATTTCTTGATTTTTCTGTATTAACTCTTTGTTTTCCAGGTTAAGATGTTCCATTCCCAAAATGGTTGCGAACTCTCCTACAGCTATATCTTCCTGAGCACTATTCAGTGAATCACTGAGTTCAAAAGCTTTTTCATAACTCTCAATTGCTTTCTGATAGTCCTTTTTAGCAGTATAGATGGACCCACGTGTGCGATATAGTGTAGGGGTGATAAATCCATTTTGACTAAGCTTTTCAAAGGCTTGCTGGAATACATCTAGGGCTTTATCGAATTCACCGGTTTCTATGTAATAATTGGTTTCAATTTCTAGTAGATTAGTGGTGCGCTTAATACGTAATTCTGTATTCTTGCTGAAAAGTTGTGTGGTTTCTTTTAATGTTTCCCGGGCTTTGACCATATCTTTGGTGTGGATGTAATAACGGAGTAGTCCGCATAGATAAGCTCCTTGGTTTAGTTCATTACCTATATACAATTTACTTTCTTCAAGAGCTTCCCAAGCCTTTTCCGGTTCATTGGTACGGAGGTAGCAGTTACTTAATTCAAGATATTTATTTGTCAGATTATACTTATTCAGATTATATTTTAATGTGAGATCTATCAGCTTTTGGGCATATCCAGTGGCTTGCTTATAGAGTTCTTTGCTCTGATAGATGCGTAATAGGGCCTGATAGCAATTCTGCATACCATCGATTTCTTCCCGGCTTTCCGATTCTTGCTGCATTTTGTTGGCTTCATAGAGAGCCAGGTTTAATTTCTTTTGTCTTGTATAGTAAGTTATGAGGCGGTTGGCCCAGGCAAAATAATAATATTGGGGCTGATTGGTTTTCCGGGCAAAGTTTTTGATGGTGTTGGTATACAATATCAGGCTGTCCTCTTGGCCTTCAAAGGACGGACTAAAATAGAAATGGTCTGTTTTGCTGGAGATGGCTACTGCCTGCATTCGTATATCACCTTTTTCTTTGGCCATAAGAAAGAGTGTATCAAGCATTTGCATGACAGATGAAGATTTGATTTCTGCCTTGCAATGTTGATAGTACACAAACAATGTACTGTCTACATGATACTTTTCTTGTTCGCTTGTTTCTTGTCCGCAAAGCTGCCACGGAATAAGCAACCAGAAAAAGAGTAAGAAGAGAGAGGATAATCTGCCCATCTTGTATATTTTCATAGTTTACTACTTTTGCCTGTTAGTTGACAATCCTGAGCAAAGTTAATTTGTTTTTTTATATTTTATAGGATTATGCTGACCTTTTTTGTTTACATTTGCAAAGTATAAACGAAAAAGGACTATCCATGGAAACATTATCTTCTAAATATATCAATGTCAACGGTTCTTTACTCGACCTTTCTGGGCCCTGCGTTATGGGAATATTGAATATTACTCCTGATTCTTTTTATGCCGGTTCACGTATGCAAACTGAAGCTGAAATAGCTGCACGGGCGCAACAGATATTGGATGAAGGTGCCAGGATTATAGATATCGGTGCATACTCTTCCCGACCGAATGCAGAAAACGTTTCTCCCCGTGAAGAGATGGAACGTTTACGCATGGGATTGGAAATCTTGCACAAGACACAACCCGGAGCAGTTATTTCTGTTGATACTTTCAGAGCGGATGTAGCACGGATGTGTGTGGAGGAATATGGAGTGGCTATAATCAATGATATTGCTGCCGGAGAGATGGATGCGGATATGTTTCGTACAGTGGTCGAGCTGAATGTGCCTTACATTATGATGCATATGCAGGGAACTCCGCAGAATATGCAGCAACATCCGCACTACGATAATCTTCTGAAAGAGGTGTTTTTGTATTTTGCTCAGAAGGTGCAGCAGTTACGTGACCTGGGTATGAAGGATATTATTCTTGATCCTGGTTTCGGTTTCGGTAAGACGGTAGAACATAACTATGAACTTCTGGCGCATCTCGAAGAATTTCGTGTTTTTGAATTGCCTTTGTTGGTAGGTATTTCCCGTAAGTCCATGATCTATCGCTTATTGGGTAACACTCCGCAGGATGCATTGAACGGAACAACGGTACTCGATACTATTTGCCTGTTGAAAGGAGCTGATATTCTCCGGGTACATGATGTACGCGAAGCCGTAGAAACGGTGAAAATTGTGGAGGCAATGCGAAAAAATAGTGATAAGGTGATAGAGTGATAAGTGATAAAGGAAAGTCACTTAGCTCATAATTCATAATTCATAAATCATAATTCTTATGTTTTTTGATATTGGAGTAAAAGATATTATTGATGTTCTTCTGGTTGCATTTCTGCTTTACTATACGTATAAGCTGATGAAAGCTTCCGGTTCCATCAATGTGTTTACGGGTATCCTGATATTCATATTGATCTGGTTGGTGGTGTCACAGGTATTGGAGATGAAATTGCTGGGTTCCATCTTTGACAAGTTGGTGAGTGTAGGAGTAGTAGCACTTATTATCCTCTTCCAGGATGAGATACGGCGCTTTTTGCTGACGCTTGGTTCACACCAGCATGCCAGTGCTTTGGTACGCTTCTTTACTGGGAATAAGAAGGAGAGCATGCAGCACGATGAAATCATGCCGGTAGTTATGGCATGTATCAGTATGGGCAAACAGAAAGTAGGGGCTTTGATTGTGATTGAACATAACTTTCCTTTGGATGATGTGGTGCGTACGGGTGAAATTATCAATGCTGATATTAACCAGCGCCTGATAGAGAATATCTTTTTCAAGAACAGCCCTTTACATGACGGTGCAATGGTGATCAGTAAAGGGCGGATAAAGGCGGCAGGATGTATTCTTCCGGTATCGCACAATCTGGACATACCGAAGGAACTGGGACTGCGCCATCGTGCAGCGATGGGGATTTCCCAGGAATCTGATGCACTTGCTATTATTGTGTCCGAAGAAACCGGATCCATTTCTGTAGCCTATAAAGGGCAATTCCACTTACGTTTGAATGCGGAAGAACTGGAAAGCCTGTTGACAAAAGAAAATTAGTTTCGGGTGTGACAAAATGATACTAAATAGCGTCTTATATACTGAAAAACAGAACTTATATAAAGAACATATTATTAGCAATCTTAAAAAAAAGAAAGATGGATAGACGGAATTTCTTACGGATGGGGAGTCTGGCAGTATTAGGTTCGCTGGCTGCTCCGTCGCTTGCCTTGCCTGATACGGTACGGGGAGCTTTGGGAGGCACGGATAACAAATCTGCTGTAGCTGCGGCTATGAACCATTTCGGTGTAACGGAGGCAGACCTGAAGAAGGTGCTGACTGCTGCACTTGAAAAAGGTGGGGATTATGCGGACCTTTATTTTGAACACTCTTTTAATAATGCTGTAGCCCTGATGGACGGCAAAGTGAACAATTGCAGTTCAAATATTGACTTCGGTATGGGTGTCCGTGTATTAGCCGGTGACCAAAGCGGTTATGCTTATGTGGAAGGTGTGACGTTGGAAGAAATGTTGCGTGCCGCACGTACGGCTGCCCGCATTGCTTCTTCCGGTAAGGCAGGAAAACCTGTTGCATTTAAGGAGAAGACGATTGAAAGAGACCGTTATTCTGTAGTTACTCCTTGGGAAGAAGTGAGTCTGAAAGAGAAAATGCCTTATCTGCAAAAACTGAATGATAAAGTCTTTGCGTTGGACAATCGTGTACGTAAGGTGCAGGCTTCTTTGAGCGACAACACAACACATGTGCTGTTCTGTAATTCAGAAGGTGTGACTTACTATGATTACCGTCCGATGGTATCCTATATGGCTTTCTGTATTATGGAAGAGAACGGACGTATGGAAAATAACTATGCCACTCGTTCCTATCGTAAAGGATTTGAGTTTATGACGGATGATATTATCGAAGTGATAGCTCGCGAAGTTGTAGACAATACAGCAATCATGTTTAAAGCCATTAAGCCTAAAGGTGGTGAACTCCCTGTGGTGATGGCATCCGGCGGTTCGGGTATTTTGTTGCATGAAGCTATCGGACATGCGTTTGAAGCTGATTTCAACCGTAAGAATGTTTCTATCTTTGCCGATCAGTTGAACAAAAAAGTATGTAATGAACATATCAGTGTGGTAGATGACGGTACGATTCCTTTCAATCGTGGTTCTGTAAACTTCGATGATGAAGGTATAGAAGGACAGAAGACTTATATCGTGAAGGATGGCGTATTGACCAGTTACCTGCACGACCGTATCAGTTCTAAACATTACGGTGTGGCTCCTACTGGAAACGGACGCCGCGATACTTTCCGTAATGTGCCTATTCCCCGTATGCGTGCTACGTATATGGAAGCCGGAGATATGAAGGAAGAAGATATCATCTCTACTGTAAAGAATGGTATTTATGCACAACAATTCACCAACGGACAGGTACAGATTGGTGCAGGTGACTTTACGTTCTTCGTAAAATTCGGTTATATGATTGAAGACGGTAAGCTGACGCAGCCTATCAAAGATATCAACATTATCGGTAATGGACCCAAAGCATTGGCAGACATCACGATGGTGGCAAGCAATGACCAGATCGATAACGGTACGTGGACATGCGGTAAGGACGGACAGTCTTGTCCGGTGACTTGTGGTATGCCTTCGGCTTTAGTAAGTAAATTAACTGTAGGAGGAGAAAACTGATGATAACAGATAATAATAAAAAACTGGCTCAATGGGCGATGGATTTCGCTCTGAAGAATGGTTGCCAGGCAGCCAAAGTTGTATTGTATGCCAATTCAAACACTTCCTTCGAATTGCGTGATGCTAAGATGGATCGTCTGCAACAGGCTTCTGAAAGTGGTATGGGAATCAATGTATATGTAGATGGACGCTACGGTAACTATTCTACCAACCGTCTGGATAAGAAAGAACTGGAAACATTTATCAAGAATGGTATCGAGTCTACCCGTTATTTGGCTCCGGATGAATTCCGTGTATTGGCAGATCCCGCCCGCTATTATACAGGTGGGAAACCCGATCTGCAGATGTTCGATGATAAAATCTTCGGTATCAATCCGGATGATAAAGTTGCTTTGGCCCGTGCTGCCGCTGGAGAAGTTATGGGTAAGAATGATCGTATCATCTCAGTAGAGACCTCATACAGTGATGGTGAGAATGCTTCTTACCGTCTGATGAGTAATGGCTTTGAGGGTGAGTCCAAATCAACCTGGTATTCAGTTTCTGCCAGTGTAGCCATCAAAGGTGAGGGTGAAGCCCGTCCGTCTGATTATTGGTATGGAAGCTCCTTGTTCTATGATAAATTGCCTAAAACAGATATCGGTTCAGTAGCACTGGAACGTGTATTGCGTAAATTGGGACAGAAGAAAGCTAAGTCTGGTAAATACACAATGGTGGTTGATCCGATAAATTCGGGACGTATGTTGAGTCCAGTATTGAGTGCTCTTTATGGTTCCTCTTTGCAGCAAAAGAACTCTTTCCTGATTGATAAACTGGATCAGAAAGTATTCTCGGATAAGTTGACTGTAATGGATGATCCGCACGTGATAGGTGCCAATGGTTCACGTTATTTCGATAATGAAGGTGTGGCAACGGAAAAACGTCCGATCTTTGAGAATGGTGTGTTGAAGACTTACTTCTTTGATACTTATAATGCTAAGAAGATGGGGGTAGCTCCTACTATTAGCGGTCCGTCACGTCTGGTACTTACTCCGGGTGATAAAGATCTTAATGGTTTGATTGCTGATGTAGCGAATGGTATCCTTGTTACCGGTTTGAATGGTGGTAACAGCAATAGCAACACAGGTGACTTCTCTTACGGTATCGAAGGATTCCTCATAGAGAACGGTAAATTGACGCAACCTGTCAATGAAATGAATGTTACCGGAAACTTCCTGACGTTGTGGAATTCGTTGGCGGCTATCGGTAATGATGCCCGTACAGATCGTAGCTGGCTGGTTCCTTCATTAGTGTTTGAAGGAGTTGACTTCAGTGGACTTTAAGAGAATCTAAATAAAAGAAATCCCGCTTTTCTATGATGTTTGTCACGGAAGAGCGGGATTGATTAATAATAATATAGGTATGAAAGCAATTGACTGGATAAATCATCTGAATATGAGTCGCCATCCTGAAGGTGGATACTACAAAGAAATATTTCGTTCCGAAAAACTGATTGATAACGATAAATCAGCCATGACCTCCATTTATTACCTGTTGGAAAATGAAGACAAATCAGCTTTCCACAGACTGACTTCCCCCGAAGTGTGGTACTACCACGCGGGATATCCCCTGATGTTACATGTGATCCATCCCGATGGTAGATTGGTTACTCACGTGATGACTGCAGACTTTTCGGGCGAACAGCAGGTTGCCATCGAACCCGGATGTTGGTTTGCTGCCGAATTGCCTTCGCATTTCGGATATGCACTGGTTAGTTGTGCCGTTGCTCCCGGTTTTACCTTCGATGATTTTGAGTTGGGTACGTTCGATCGTTTATCGAAACTTTACCCGGATCATGAAGATTTGCTAAAACGGTTGTGTCAATAAAGAATTTATGGAAGAAAGTATCATGCTTCTTTGATAATATCCAGTACCTTTATTGCTGCCGGAAAACCGATATAAGGCATACATTGTATGACAGCGGCAGTCAGCATTTCCTTACTGTTACCTACTTTCAGATTGGCCTGGAGGTGTGATTGGAGTTGGGGCTCTGCACCAATTACAGTCAGCACGCAGAAAGTTAACAATTCACGCGTTTGGGTATTTAGTCCGCTTCGGGTTTGGAAATCTCCGAAGTGAACTTCAGTCAGGAAACGTGCTACGTCGGCTCCCATGCCGCCCGGAACATCTTTTAGAAATTCCTTCATGGACTCTCCGTAAAGTGGCTTTTGAATAGCAAGGCCTTTTTCCAAACGATTTTTTTCCGTCACAGTCTCCTGTTTTTCCAAAGGTAACTTGATGCCTCTTTCCGTAAATGTGGAGTTTATTGCACTTAATGCATTCAATACTTTTGGGAAACCGATAATGGGAGCGCATTGATAGATAGCCTCGCGCAGTTCTATAGGAGTTACCCCTACGTTTAGTGCAGCTCCGGCATGACTCTTTAGCTGTGGCAGTTGCTGCATGGCGGCTAATGATACGCAAGTAATCATCTCACGCGTTTTCATATCCAGATCCCCCGTCCGGAACACTTCTCCAAAGATATATTTCTGAAGTATATCCATCATTTCCGGATCTGTACCTTCTCCGGTTAAAGCTTCTCCACCGAATAGTTGGGTGTAGTTCTCTTTACATAATTCAATTCTATTCTCATCCTTTTCATTCTTACTGCTTCTGTCTTTTACAGCTTTCGCATATTCTTCATCATTCACTACCTCAAGCCAGGTATTCTGATTCGTTTGCGGATTGCATGCTATGGCAAGGTGTGAGAACCAACTATCGGGTGCGGCACCGTGCCAATGTTCTACGTTGGAAGCGATTTCTACTACATCACCGGGCAACAGACGGCGTGCAGCCTTTCCGCGTTCCTGATAATAGCCTATACCACCTACGGCAATTAGTAGTTGCCCGCCTGTGTGACTATGCCAGTTGTTGCGACAACCGGGCTCAAACGTAACGTTGGACATCGGGACATTCAATTCTTTACTGGTAGTCAAAGGTGCCAGCCAGGATTTACCTGTAAAATACTGTGCGTAGCCAGTATTCTCTTCCCCTACTGGGAAATCACTGATTTTTGGAACTTCTGTTTTCATATCTTGTGCGTTTATATTGCCTGTACCGATTAAAACAACCGTTATGGCAATGATTATTCTTTTCAGGTTCATAATGTTTTGTTTTTATGATGATAGGTTCTATTGTTTATTAAATCAATATTTATGGGATTCTGCATTCGCTTCATTTACAATGCAAAATTACCGAAGATATTCTGTAAACGTTGTATACAGATTACAGATAAAAGTAACTAAATTACTGTTTTTACCGGTTGGCGGGATGAGTTTATAACCGTGCGGTTATGAGTTAAATGGGGATTTATCATTTCCTTCCTTTCTTTTCGGAAATGAATTAGTACTACCAATGGCTTTAGATAATTGTTTGATTATCAATAGATAGTATTTACAAGCTATTTCCCTTGCGATGTAAAAGCATTTACCGCCGTATGTAACGACCTTTACCGCTTATTGTAACGCTCTTTACCTCGGCATGTAACGACCTTTACCTCAGCATGTAAATGGAGTTACTGTGTGGGGTTAACAAAGTTACCATTTGGGGTAATGTCAGTTTAGCATTAAACTCATGTATGCTTGTTCCGAGGCAAATACTTTTTCTGTTAATTGCCCGATTGTTAATTGCTCATGTGCGCCCGGAAGCCGTCTGTGACTATACATACATTTCCCTTTATTCAGGTAATAATAACCATTGTTGGCTGAAAGTTCGTTGTCAATGAGATCAATGTTCATTTCTTCCTCGGGATGTGCGGCTGCATAAAGTTGCAGTACAGGTTTGGCCTGAATGATGCGTATCATACCCAGATCAAAAGAGGATTGATCTTTTATGGGAGGCATGATGATATCGAGGGTTTCGGTATGCATGTTCTGGCAAATGCGAGTAAGTAACGAATGTTCTGCTTCGGGAGTATCTGCAAGTAATTCCTTTATATAGAGCTTGGAAGCTTCTTCATCGGGATAGACAATGGCAAGAGCGGCAATTCCAGATTCATCCGAAAGGGTGAAAATACATCCACTGCTCAGATTGAGGTCTGCCAGTATGACGTAGAAGTCTGTCTTTGTATGTTGCAGACAGCAAGGGCGTTCTTGCATTTTGCGATTCAGATACTGATAGACATCTTCGTCATAGTTTGTGTAAGTCTGGAAACACCAGCCTGTCTCGGCAGATGAAGTGCGAGCAGGAGTATCTGTTTCATCGGTTGGTAGATGAAAAATACGTTTACCGTAACGGAAAGCCGTTGCATAACCTACGCGTGCATAGTAACCGAATAACCAGGGTTCGGCAGGAATAAGGGTAGTAAATGCGATATCATTACGATACATGCGCCCGAATGCCTGCGATAGCAATTCTCGCATAACGCCCCGGCTACGGTAGTCGGGGTGAGTGCAAGCTCCCGAAATATATGCAGTCGGTATACTATTACCATGAAAAGTGATCGGATAGGGAAGCATCTGTAAGGCGGCAATGACTTCATCACCACTTTCGATGGCAACATTCACTTCGCTGTTGTAGCGAAGGTTAAAGTACATATTCACAAACTCGTCATTGTCGTTAAAACAAAGCTTCCACAGCTTCTTTACCTTTTCACGCATTATTTCTATCTCCTATTCAGATGCTTACTATCTTTATTGATTATTTATTACTTGCTATTAACTACTTAAAAGAATCTTACCATTTCACCGGATCTACAGGGGTATCTTTCAGGCAAGCCATATATTTCTCCAGGACAATCACTGGCTGGTAGGATAGTTTGGCTTTGCGCAGACCTTCGATGCCCAAATCTTCTTCCCGGTTGATATAAGTATATTGCTCGGGGATATGGTTGGCGAATTCATAATTTATCATGGTGTAGGCACCATCAATCGTAGTATCTGCTTTTTCTACATGTACGCCGAAAGTATCCTGGTTGATGGGCATACCGAAAGTGAAAGCTACAATTTTACCATCTACATGAAGAATACCTCCTGTCAGGCCAAGGGCATCGAAGTTATGCAGTGCATAGATAAGGGCGCGACGTTCGTTACCCGTACCTTCGTGCTGGTCGCAGTTGTTCACTTTGCACCATTCGGCTTCCAGATCGAGACATTCCTGTATACGGTTGGAAGTGAGAGGAACATATTCATAATTAGTATAGGTCCGGCGGAATTTATTGAGGTGGTTCCGTTTAGCTTGGAATTTCTTACCCGCCAATGTGGCAAGATCGGTCCGAAGATACAGGTAATCGGCATAATCTCTGTCCGCTTCGAAATGAAACTTATCAGGCATTATGGCTTCCAAGTCAGCGCGCATGCCTGCGCATACTCCGAGCATACAGAAGCGTTCACCTTCACGGTTGGCATCTTCTATCATATCCTCCAGTACTTTCTTTAAGTCTCCGTTCCCGACTGGCATCATATATACCAATTTTTCTCCTGCCCAGAATTTCAGTATCAGGAAACCGTCCTGTACTGCAAACTTGGTGTCGTAAAGGAAACGCCAACTACAGAGATTGGAGAATGAAAGGTCACAGTTGCGTCGAGGACTATGCTGTGTATAAGATGTAATGAGCTCTTTATCTTTAAGTTCGATGTCTTTAAATGATATCATATCGTCGTTTTCGTTAGTTTGAATATAAAGAATAACAAAGATAAGGAGAAATTGTTATAGCAACCCTAATAATCGCAAAATAGTCGGCGTAAGTAGAGCGGTGAAAATTCCATTCAGTGTAAGTCCAAGACTGGCGTAAGCTCCGTATTTGCTGCTGATATCCATGGCGGTGGAAGTTCCCACGGCATGGGCGGCAGCTCCCAAGGATAATCCTTGGGCAATAGGGCTCTTGATACGCGTTAGTTTTAGGGTTTTTATTCCGACAATACTACCCAGTAAACCGACGCAAACCACTACGGCAGCCGTCAGTGCCGGAATACCTCCTAATGTATCTGCTACTTCCATGGCAATAGGGGTAGTAACAGATTTAGGTGCCAATGAATAAATAATTTCCTGCGGTGCTCCCATCAGTTTGGCAATCACCACTACGGAAACTACCCCGATGATACAACCCGCCAATTGTGAAAGCAGGATCGGGACCAATTGTTTCTTTATGGCCTCCAATTGTAGATATAGGGGTACGCCAAGAGCTACTACTGCCGGTTTCAGCCAGAACTCAATGAGGTATCCGCCTTTGTTGTAGGTTTCGTAGTTGATATGCGCCATTTTCAGAAAGATAATCAGGATGGCGATAGTCAACAAAATGGGGTTAAGCAATAAAATACCAGTTTTCTTTTGCAACAGTTTTGAAAAGAAAAACACGCCGAAAGTAACGGCTAACAAGAAGAATTCGTTGTCTAAGTAACTCATTTGATTTTGCGTGCTAATTGATGAACCCACCCTGTAACGATTAAAACCAACAGGGTACTAACTAAAGAAGCAATCACTATCGGCCAGAATTGGGCAGCGATAATATCAAAATATAGCATGAGAGCTACACCGGGAGGAACAAAGAAGAATCCCAAATTAGCAACCAGAAAGTCGGACAAACCCTGCACCCATTGCAGTTTAATCCAACCCAATTTCAGGAAAAGGGTGAGCAACAGCATACCTATGATGCTGGACGGAAGCTTGATATCCGTAAGAAAAACAACCAATTCACCCAAAGCCAGGCATCCGAAAAGGATGGCGCATTGACGAATCATACTACTATTACCTATTTATTATTATTAAATTCAACTCTCTTTGGGCAATAACCTTCTTAATAACTGACCAAAAGTTGAATTGTTTACTGAAAACGCTGCAAAGTTAGGTGTTTTGCAAATTGGCTGTCACAGTTTCCTGCGATATTTCTTTCTATTTGTACATTTTGTGCCAGATTAGTGTTAAATATTATAATAATTGCGCTTTGGGCCACAAAAATGCCCCGAATTGCAATGTTGATATTGCAAAATTGTGTATTTTTGCGGCGTGAATAACACATCTACCGAATTTTTATACACAATTTATATATATGCAGAGATTAATTAATGAAATCGTTGAGCGCGCGAAAGCTGACCGCCAACGTATTGTTCTTCCTGAAGGAACGGAAGAACGTACTTTGAAAGCTGCCAATCAAATTTTGACAGATGGAGTTGCTGACTTGATTCTTCTGGGTAATCCGGACGAAATTAACGCTTGTGCAACAGAATGGGGACTTGGAAACATCAGTAAGGCTACTATTATTGATCCGGAGAATCATCCGAAGAAAGAAGAGTATGCACAATTGTTGTGTGAACTTCGCAAGAAAAAAGGTATGACTATCGAAGAGGCTCGTAAGTTGGTACTTAACCCACTTTATTTGGGCTGTCTGATTATTAAGAATGGTGATGCTGACGGTCAATTGGCAGGTGCACGCAATACGACGGGCGATGTATTGCGTCCGGCATTGCAAATCATTAAGACAACTCCGGGCATCACTTGTGTATCCGGTGCAATGCTGTTGCTGACGCACGCTCCCGAATATGGAAAGAACGGTATTTTGGTGATGGGTGATGTAGCTGTTACACCGGTTCCGGATGCGGAACAACTGGCGCAGATTGCGGTTTGTACCGCTCGCACTGCTAAGTCAGTGGTAGGTATGGAACCTAAAGTAGCGATGTTGAGCTTTTCAACTAAAGGTTCTGCTAAACATGAGGTTGTGGATAAAGTAATTGAAGCTGTGAGAATTGCTCATGAAATGGCTCCTGACTTGGCTCTAGACGGTGAGTTGCAGGCTGATGCTGCATTGGTTCCTGAAGTAGGTGCCAGCAAAGCTCCGGGCTCTCCGATTGCAGGAAACGCAAATGTGCTGATTGTGCCGAGCCTTGAAGTAGGTAATATTTCTTATAAATTGGTACAACGTTTAGGTCATGCAGATGCAGTAGGTCCGATTTTGCAAGGTATTGCCCGCCCGGTGAACGACTTGTCACGCGGTTGCTCCATTGAAGATATTTATCGCATGATTGCCATCACTGCCAACCAGGCTATTGGAGCCAAAGAATAAAATAACTATTAAATCTGAATATATAAAATGAAAGTCTTAGTATTAAACTGCGGTAGTTCGTCCATCAAATATAAATTGTTTGATATGGATCATAAAGAAGTGATCGCACAGGGTGGTATCGAAAAAATTGGCCTGCAAGGTTCTTTCCTGAAATTTACTTTGCCTAACGGTGAAAAGAAAGTTCTGGAAAAAGATATTCCCGAACATACCGTAGGGGTAGAATTTATTCTGGATACATTGACCAGTCCTGAATATGGTGCTATCAAGTCTTTGAATGAAATTAACGCAGTAGGTCACCGTATGGTGCATGGGGGGGAGAAATTCAGTGAATCTGTATTACTGACGCAGGAAGTACTGGATGCTTTTACCGCTTGCAACGATTTGGCTCCGCTTCACAATCCTGCTAACCTGAAAGGTGTAAACGCTATCTCTGCTATATTGCCCAACGTACCGCAAATTGGTGTATTCGATACTGCATTCCACCAGACTATGCCTGACTATGCTTATTTGTATGCTATTCCTTACGAATTGTATAAGAAGTATGGCGTACGTCGTTATGGTTTCCACGGAACTTCTCACCGTTACGTTTCACAACGTGTGTGTGAATTCCTGGGTGTGAGCCCTGAAGGAAAGAAGATTATTACTTGTCATATTGGCAACGGTGGTTCTATCACTGCTGTAAAAGATGGTAAGAGTATTGATACCAGTATGGGCTTGACTCCGCTGGAAGGCTTGATGATGGGTACACGTAGCGGTGACATTGATGCTGGTGCCGTAACTTTCATTATGGAAAAGGAGAACCTGACTGCTGCCGGTGTATCTGACCTGTTGAACAAGAAGAGTGGTGTAAAAGGTATCTTTGGAGTATCCAGTGATATGCGCGAGTTGGAAGCTGCTGTTGCTGCCGGAAACAATAAAATGGCCGACCTGACTGAAAATATGTATTTTTACCGTATTAAGAAGTATATCGGTGCTTATGCTGCTGCTTTGGGTGGCGTGGACATTATAGTGTTTACAGGTGGTGTAGGCGAAAATCAGGCTTCTTGTCGTTCAGGTGCATGCGAAGGTCTGGAATACATGGGTGTGAAACTGGATATGGAAAAGAATAAGGTTCGTGGAGAAGAAGCGGTGATTTCTGCTGACGACTCTAAAGTGAAAGTTGTAGTTATCCCAACTGACGAAGAACTGATGATTGCCTCGGATACTATGGCTATCTTAAATAAGAAATAATCCTTGAAAAGTTAATAATCTCGCAATCGCGATGTAACAATGAAGCCGGAAGCAATGCAGATTGCCTTCCGGCTTTATTTTTTAACAGTATCTGCTCCAAGCACTGGCTTAAAATCCTTATCTTTGCTTGTCTCTTAAGAGAAAGCGACATTTATTCAAACTACTTTAAATATACCAATTTATGAAAAGATTCATGTATTTATTGTTCTTTGTCCTGTTGGCAGGTGTGACGTATGCCCAACAGGCAAAGTATGTATTTTATTTCATCGGTGATGGAATGGGAGTGAACCAGGTGAACGGTACGGAAATGTATCTGGCCGAACAGGAAGGACGCATTGGTGTGAAACCGTTGTTGTTTACTCAGTTCCCGGCTGTGGGTGTTGCTACTACTTTCTCTGCAACCAACTCTGTAACGGACTCTTCTGCTGCCGGAACAGCTCTGGCTACCGGAGTGAAGACGTATAACGGTGCTATCGGTATGGATGACCAGAAGAATGTGATTCAGACTGTTGCCGAGAAAGCTAAGAAAGCCGGAAAGAAAGTTGGTGTAACTACCAGTGTCAGTGTGGATCATGCTACCCCTGCTGCTTTCTATGCGCATCAGCCTAATCGTAATATGTATTACGAGATTGCTCTTGACTTGCCGAAGGCTAACTTTGATTTCTATGCAGGTGGTGGTTTCTTGAAGCCAACTACTACGGCTGACAAGAAAGAAGCTCCAAGCATTTTCCCCATCATTGAGGAAGCCGGTTATACGATTGCAAAAGGTGTAGACGATTTTAAAGCTAAAGCTGCTCAGGCTGATAAGATGGTGCTGATTCAGAAAGATGATGCCAACCCTTCTTGCCTGCCTTATTCTATTGACCGCAAAGATGGCGACTTGACTCTTGCTGAGATTACTGAAAGCGCTATTTCTTTTTTGACTAAAGGTAAGAATAAAGGTTTCTTCCTGATGGTAGAAGGTGGAAAGATAGACTGGTCTTGCCATTCAAATGATCCTGCTACTACTTTCGAAGAAGTGATAGATATGGATAATGCTATCAAAGTTGCGTATGAGTTTTATAAGAAGCATCCCAAAGAAACTTTGATTGTAGTAACGGCAGATCATGAAACTGGTGGTTTAGGATTGGGTACAGGCAAGTATGAATTGCATCTGAAAGCCTTGAAGAATCAAAAACAATCTCAGGATTTACTTTCTGTTGCTATCACTGATTTGCGTAAGGTAAAAGGACATGATGTAACTTGGGAAGATGCCAAAGCACTGTTGACAGAAAAGATGGGTTTTTGGAAAGAGTTGCCTTTGACTTGGGAACAGGAAAAGATGTTGCGTGATGAGTTTGAACAGTCGTTTGTAAAGAACAAGGTCGTGTTCGAGGAAACTCTTTACTCAAAGACTGAGCCGTTGGCTGCTTCTGCAAGAAAAGTAATGAGCCAGATTGCTATGGTAGGTTGGACAAGCGGCAGCCATACAGCAGGATATGTACCTGTATATGCGGTGGGTGCAGGCTCTAAGGAATTTGCTGGCAAATATGATAATACGGAAATTCCGAAGCGTATAGCAAAGGTTGCGGGATATAAATAATCAGATATTGATTTGTTTCAGGCGCGGATTAAGCGGATGATACGGATTACGCAATCCGTATCCGCATAATCCGCGCTTGTAGTATAATAACGTGCTGCTACTTCTACACTCATATTAGCTGTTATTACTTTAAGTCTTCCTTGACTATTTCGTCCATTTCTTCGAGACGTTTCTTTCGCTCTTTTGCAGACTTTACTTTCTGATCCTTGTACCCAAGATCTGTATGCTCAGAGACCTCTTCACTGAATTCCTCGAATTCATCCTTTGCCGGACGACCATGCGGGTCGATATTCTCTTCGGCAATTGCATTATTCCTATAAATCAAATCATCCATAACTGTATATTTTTAATGGTTTATGGATATACTACAAGATTAAAATGAAAAGGTTTCGTTTATTTCCTTTTTCTTGGGGACATTTACAGAAGATTAAATAGACGAAGCATCTGTTTACAGTGCTGGGAGCAGGTATTTCCAGATTAAATCCAGTTCCGCCTGCATATCTCCGATATGCGCTGTTACGGCAATAACGGCATCTTTTTCAGGAATTATGAGAATGTATTGTCCGTCTGCTCCATCAGCGCGGTAGGCATTGTGGCGGCAACGCCACATTTGATAACCATAACCTTGCATCCAGTCGTTCGTATTCTCACTAATCTTTGATTTCTTGGCTGCTTCGGGATCCATTCCTGCCGGGAAAGAAGCAACCTGTTTGGCAGATGCCTCGGCAATCCATTCCTCCGGTAACACTTGCTGTCCATCCCATTTTCCTTTTTGCAGGAAGAGTTGGCCCATCTTGGCAAGGTCCTCAGTTTTGAGATACAAACCCCAGCCACCGCAATTGATGCCTTCCGGGCTTTCCTGCCATTTCACATTGACAATCCCCAGTGGACGAAACAGGCGAGGGTATAGGTAGTCCACTAACTTTTCTCCAGTTACTTTCTGTACGATGGCAGAGAGCATATAAGTACCAGGACTGTTGTATGCAAAGAATGTTCCTGGTTTATGATCTACGGGATAGGCAAGAAATTGTTCCACCCAACCTTTATCTGCATTTCTTGCTGCTCGTTCATTACTCCTGAGATCACCGTCATGTCCGCAAGTCATAGTTAGTAAGTCGTGGATAGTCATGGCTTCTAGGTTCTCACTTATATTTGCAGGCAGCTGATCCGGGAAGAAGGAAATTACTTTATCCGTTAGTTTTAGTTTGCCTTCGGCTATTGCAAATCCTATGGCTGAGGCTGTGAAAGTCTTGCTGACAGAGTTTAGTACATGGGGCTCGTCTTCTTTTCCTTCGCTCATCCATTTTTCTGCAAGTACATTGCCATGCTGTACAATCATGATGCTATGCAGGTCTTGGCCGGCATTCTTCACCGCTTCCAGGTATTTTTCCATTGCTTTCTCCAGTTTCTTGGAGGGAGTGCTACGGGGCAGTCCTTTGGTGAGTTGATTGATAGAAATCAGCTTGATGCCTTTCTCCTCGATGACTTGTTTTACACGCGGACTGGTAAGTAAGTCTGTGACGCCTTGCCGATCGAGTGCTACCTGTTCGTAGCCGATATGAAAGACGGTTTTCATCTCCTCATTGTCCAGTGCCGGATGATCGAGGAACAGATATCGTTTGCCTGCTTCCAGCTTATTCAGGGAACGTATGAAGCTTTCTTCCTTTTCGGCAGAGGTCCGGTTCGGACCGTCATAACCAATGTAAGTGAACTGATAATCTTGTGGTGAATCCATGCGATCAATGGAAGGAAGATTGTATTCTTTTGCCAGGCGTAGCACCAGTTCATTCACTTCTTTAGTGAATCCGGTGGACAGCATGTGCCCCGTCATATGGCTGAGTTGGGGAATGTTTCTCAGTGCCATCTCAATCTGTGCGCGAAACTCCTGTTCTACCTCTTTTATATCCCATTTATTTTCCATAACCGATTGTTCCGGATAGGCGGGATTGGGTCCCATCATCGGATAAAAGTATCCGTTCTCATCCGTCAGGCTGGGGCAATGGGTTAAGGGACGCCATTTTACATTTTCCCATTCACTGGTAATCACTAAATGTAAACCGGCATCCAATCCCGGGTTCTCTTTTAGCAGACGGACTGCTTCCGGATACCAGGCGGCTACGGGCATTACTTCTACAGAACGGGCGATACCCGACTGGTAGGTTTCAATACAGGCTTCATTGACAGAATGGAATGCTCCGAGGTCATCAATGCGGATAGCAAGGGAAGGAGCGGACTGTCCCCATGCCGAAAGAGTGCCTGCGATAAGTAAACATCCGGCAAAGAGATATTTGTGACTTAAAAGGTTCATATCAGATCAAACGGTTGGTTGGCACTTTAAGGTTGCCGGGGGAGGATTATAGTTTGGTTTCTCCTTCGATAAAATTTTCAAGGAAAAGGTTCTCACCATCGAAAACGGCATAAGAGAAATAATTAATCCAGTCTCCCAGTATGGTGATACGGGCGGTAGCGCTCAGCATCAGATCCAGTTCGATGTGACGGTGTCCGTAGATAAAGTAATTAATATTCGGATGGCTTTTCAGATACTCTTTGGTGTAGAGTATCAGGAATTCTTTGTCTTCACCCATATACTCGGGCTCTTTGCCGTCAATGCGTTTCAAGCGACTTTGCTTGGCCCAGTTCAGTCCCAATTCCATACTCCAACGGGGATGTATGGCAGAAAAAAGAACTTGTAGAAACTCGTTGTGAAACATGGAACGCAGGAACTTGAATTTCTTGTCAGGATCGCCCAAACCATCACCGTGGGCGAGGTAGAACTCCTTACCGTATATTTCCGTTGTAAGCGGTTCGCGATGCATAATGACACCGCACTCTTTAGTCAGATAGTCTCCGCACCAAATGTCATGGTTTCCTGTGAAGAAGTGTACTTCCACTCCTATATCCGTCAGTTCGGATAGTTTGCCCAGGAAACGGGTATAGCCTTTCGGCACAACGGTCTTGAATTCATACCAAAAGTCGAACATATCGCCCAGCAAATACACGGCAGAAGCTTTGTACTTGATACTGTCGAGGAAGTTGACGAGGCGTCGTTCTTGTGTGCGCCCGTGTTCGATGGCACGTGAGCCGAGGTGTGCATCCGAAAGGAAATATACATTCTTCATAACCGTGCTATTCTGCTTGTTACTAATTGCTTACTACTTGAGTACTTATAAAAATCCCAATTCCAACTTGGCTTCTTCACTCATCATATCCTTGTCCCATTCCGGTTCGAATACCAGATTGATGGTGGCAGCAGTGACACCGTCCACTGATTCCACTTTCTGGCGCACGTCTTCCATTATAAAGTCGGCTGCCGGGCAGTTGGGAGCTGTCAGGGTCATGTCAATGTTAACTTCTCCGCTGTCGGAGACATCTATTTTATAGATAAGTCCCAGATCGTACACGTTTACCGGAATTTCCGGGTCGAATACGGTTTTGAGCATCGCCACTATTTTTTCTTCTATTTCAAACTTGGTCATATTCGTATTATTTTAGTTAGGCAAAGATAGTTGAAACCGAAAACAGAAGCAAATTTATTTGCATTATGCTGAGCACAGACTATCTTCTTAAAGCAAAGCTAAAGAAATAAATTGAAACTACAAAGGAACGGGTTTTGAAAAAGCCTGTTATAGATACTCAGCAAACAGATTATTAAAGCCTTTCCCATCAAACATTACTCCCTTTCATTTGCATCCTTTATTGTGCTGATGTAAAAGATGCTTCTCTCAAATCATTCCTTCATCGTTAAAACTATAATATACTCCGTCTGTTACAATAACATGGTCGATGAGACGGATGTTCATGGTTTGGGCTCCTTTCTGGACAAGTTGCGTCAGACGTTGGTCGTCTGTACTGGGGCGAGGGCTGCCCGAAGGATGGTTGTGTATCAGGGCTATTTGTGTGGCACGCTGCATTAAAGCTTCACGCAGGATGCTGCGTACATCAGCAGTAGTCTGGTCGATACCACCTCGGCTGATGCGGGATTTGTCGATGACGCGGGAGGCTTGGTTGAGGAGTAAAACCCAGAACTCTTCGTGTGCCAGGTCGCAGAGAAGCGGGTGGAAGATTTCGTAGATGTCTTTGGAAGAGCGGATGGTGGTGCGTTCCGGACGCTCTTGTAGTTTGCGACGTTTGCCCAGTTCCAGTGCTGCCATGATGGTGATACTTTTGGCAGGACCGAAGCCTTTGAAACGGGAGAAGTCCTGTACTTCCCATTTACCCAATTGGTTCAGGTCGTTACTGCAGGCGGAAAGTACTCGTTGCATAAGTGATACTGCGCTTTCTTCTGTGTTTCCCGAACCGATAAGGATGGCAAGCAATTCGGCATCGCTTAAGGCTTCTGCACCTTTCAGCATCATCTTTTCTCGCGGGCGGTCTTCTTCCGCCCACTGGTTGATAGTTAGTTTTTCCATGTTGATTGTGAATCGCTAATCACTTATAAAAGTTCTTTTTGAAAGCTTCGAATTCATCTTTGCCAAGTATACAGCGGTTCCACCAGGCTCTCCAGAATCCCGTGCCATATCCGATAAGTTGGATAAAGGAGGCTGCAATGGAATAGATGCCGATACGCAGGCTTCGGTTCTGGATGGAAGAATCTGCACATACCAGTAGCGCATATAAAGCGATGGGCGTCAGGCTGTAAGGACAGAAAGGACTACCAAGTAATAGTATAGCTATTCCCAATGTGAATGCAGCGGGCAAGAGATGAACAACTTTCAAAGACTCTGGATATTTCTTATACAGATTGATACGTGCAATCCCTGAATTATGTACTTGTTTGAAGAACTTCTTTAAGTCTGTGCGACGTTTATGATACACCCATGCGTCAGGAAACAGCCGGCAGCGATAACCGCCTTTGAATATGCGGATACTGAAGTCTATATCTTCTCCGAAACGCATTTTAGAGAATCCCCCCAATGCGGCATATACATCTCGCTTGACCCCCATATTGAAGCTGCGTGGATAGAATTTATCCATTTTCTTTTTTCCTCCCCGGATGCCTCCGGTAGTGAAGAAGGAAGTCATGGAGTAGTTGATAGCTTTCTGTATATCCGTAAAAGACTCATGTGCCCGGTCCGGTCCGCCGAAGGCATCGGCAGGGGTAACCTGCAATTCTTTCTCGATGGCGGCAAGATAGCCTTTGGGCAGGATACAGTCAGAATCTAAAATGATCAGATACTCTCCGGTACTCCGTTCGGCACCATAGTTGCGGGTTTGTCCGGGACCGGAATTGGGTTTGTTATAATAGTGTATGTCCAGTTGCTTCTGGTACCTGTCCACTACTTCTTTGCAGGGGATAGAGGAACCGTCTTCCACAATCACGACTTCAAAGTCTTTGAAACTTTGTTCGGTCAGACTTTGCAAGAGTTCGTCCACTTCATCGGGACGATTATATACAGGAATGATGACGGAGTATCTCATAGGTGTTAATCTTTTAGTTCATTGTCTGTCTTTATCAGTTTACTCATGGTGCAATTCTATTGCTTATTGCTTACAAAGATAAACCATTCTTTTCCGATAATCTTCCCAATCGTATATTCTTTTGCTCCCCTATAGAAAAAAGCTGCCTGCCAGAAGTGTTTAATTCTTCTGACAGGCAGCTTGTATAATCGTACAATGTACTCGGGAAACGGCTTATGCCTTCACACGGCTTACATAAGAACCGTCGCGAGTATCGATTTCAATCATTTCGCCTTCGTTGATAAACAACGGAACGCGTACAGTCGCACCAGACTCTACAGTGGCAGGTTTCAATGTGTTTGTTGCAGTGTCACCTTTTACACCTGGTTCTGTATAAGTAATCTTCATCTGAACTTTTATGGGCATATCAGCATAAAGAACAGTTTCAGTGGAAGCGTCCGATACTACGTCCAGTACACTTCCTTCCAGCAGGAAGTCAACACCGTTGATCAGGTCGTGAGCAATAGGATGTTGGTCAAAAGTTTCCTGGTTCATGAAGATATAATCTTCACCTTCTTTATATAAGAACTGATAAGGACGACGCTCTACGCGTACATCTTCCAGTTTTTCACCGATATTAAAACGACGTTCCAGCACATAGCCATTTACTACGTCTTTCAGTTTAACACGCATGAAAGTGTTACCTTTTCCCGGCTTTACATGCAGGAAGTCAATACAGAAATACAACTTGTTATCCATACGGATGCAAGTTCCGATTTTAATGTCTTGGGCATTAATCATACTAATATTTTTTATTTTAGATGTTATATAATTGTCTTCAGTGAGCTTTGCGGGTGCAAAAGTAATGGAAATCAGTAAAAATCGCAAAAAGTTTTGAGAGAAAAAGACTTAACTCTTGGTTATTTTGAAAAAAGTCCCTATTTTTGCAGCCCGATTACGTGAAATAATAACATAAAACAATATACAGTAATGAAAAGAACATTTCAACCCTCTAACAGAAAGAGAAAAAACAAACACGGTTTCCGTGAGAGAATGGCTTCCGCTAACGGTCGCAGAGTATTAGCTGCACGTCGTGCTAAAGGCCGCAAGAAACTGACTGTTTCTGACGAATACAACGGAGTAAAAGCATAAGCGAACTCTTTGTAATAAAGAATAAGAAAGCCGCAAAGGACTGATAAAGTGCTTTGCGGCTTTTCTATTTGAACCAATTGGTTTCTTACTCTATATTATTCTTCTATTTCTTTTCCTGCCTTCTTCCATTCTTCGAAACCTTTATCAAGGTCATAAACCACATAACCTTTCTCGCTGAGGATGGCAGCAGCTTTCTTACTGCGTTTGCCACTACGGCAATATAAGGCAACAGGTCTATCTTTTTGCAGGGTTGAATCTGCAATTTCGGCAAAAGTCTTATCAAGCACATTAATGTTGATGCTCTTTGGAATGTGAGATTCCGAATATTCGGCTAAGGTACGTACATCCAGACGTTGCATTTCAGGATTGGCAATCAGTGTGGAGAAATCTTCCACAGAGACGGACTTAAAGTCTCCTTTCTGCTGACAGGAGAAAAGTGATGAGAAAAACAGGCAAATGCCTGCAATAAAAGAATTCATTTTCATCTTATTGAGGATTATATTCAAATTCGTAAGTCGCTTCTTTGCCAGAATACGTGTTGATGCTGAGATAAACCGTTATTTTATTAATTCCATCCTCTGCATACTGCCGTAATGGGACGGATGCATAAGCACGTTTGGTATAAGCCTGTACATCTCCGCCATCATCATGATAGAGGGATAGGCGTACGATCCGGGTTCCTGCTTCTATGTCCGTGATGATTTCATCTTCTATAAAGTGGAATGCATGGCTTTTATTTTGTGATTTGATTTCCAACATTAAATTCAGGTAATCAATGCCCATCCAGATGCTTAATACATTTACCGGATCACGTTTTATTCCATCTTCAAATTTATCCTCGGGTTGTGGAACAGGAGATATTGCTTTTAGTACCGCATACAATTTTGCTCCGGACTCTCCATTGGCAGTTGCTGCCTTGCCATAGTTGCTGACAATGCGGAGGGAAGAATTGGCATCTATACGTGTGTTTGATGCATCTTCCACTACTGCAAGCGCCTCACCTTCATCTGTCAATATGGACTGCAAACTACCGTCGGCACCTGCTTGGGCAGTCAGGAAGTCCAGTTTCACAGATGGATAATAGTAGTCGTCATCATCGCTACAGGAAACCAGTACACATAACAGCATAGGCAAAAGCCAGGATAAAGAAACCGGAAATTGTAACTTATCTTTCATTGTTTATTCTATTTTGGATTATCAGTTTGGGTAGCCAAATAATTCGTCAACGGATTGGCATACATCAGCAATATCTTTTCACGCAAGAACGGCATATCCTTATTGGGCAGTTCGATGCGGGCAAGTTGTTGGTCGATGTAGTCCATGAAGTGCTTCTTCTCTTCGGCTGTGTACTGACCGGCGAAGGTGCCAGTACCCGATAAAGAATCATGGGCTATGTAATTACCGGGATACAAACGATAATTCGTATGAATATTCCGGTCTATGAGTGCAGCAATTTCTGAGAATAACTCCGGTTTGGGAAGAGAACGATCTAATTTAGCCAGTTCTCCATTGATGCAGGGAGCCACCTGGAAGTGTACATGTCCCTTTGCACCGAACAGTCCGGTTTGCATATTCTTTAAGTCATCAGCTTGCGTCTTTTTGTAATCCGGTATATCCCGTTTCAACTGAAATTCCTGTGCTTTCAGGTAATCACAGGGATCGTATTCATATGAAATGGCCAATGGGACAATATTCATTTCAGTCAGACGATCAATAATATCGCCTTCTCCGCCCATGGCAAGCATTTTGAGCACACTTTCCTGGGTGCGGTCATTGGAGTCTTTGGCGCGTCCTTCACGCTGGGCAATCCAGATGGATTGATTCTTATCCTTAATGGTGTGATGCATATAGCGTGACATACGTCCAGAGGATTCCAACATCTGGCGCATGGTCAGGGTGCGTTGTACAATGAAGGATTTGTTGACACGTACGAACTTCTTAATCCAAGGATAGATCAGTAGATTATCACCGATGGCGATTTCTACTGTGTCCATGCCTTTGTCTATCAATTCTACTGACAGGAAACCAGAATCAAGAATGATGTCGCGATGGTTAGAGATGTAAGTGTAAGCAGATTCATGCTCCGGCTGTGCTGTATGGTCTAAAGTCACTCCCTGAGTCGTATCTCGGGAAAACTTTCTCAGAATAACGTAACAGAATGCTTTCTGAAACTCTAATTTTGTCTTGCAAGCACGCATTTTCTGCGCAAGCGCCTCAAAAGGAACTTCTGGAAAGACAGCAGACGCCACCTGCTGGAAAGCCGGATCGGCAATCAATTCCTCGTAAATCTGAGGGAGTTCCTCGTCATGATAAGGGCGGATTTCATCAAATTCCATATTCATAATGATTAACGTTTAGTTGGTTGTGAATAGTGAAGCTGCTGAGTGCCAATCACTGATCATTAACCCTTAGTCACTAAAACTGGTTCTCAATTATATCAGTCATTACATCTTTAATGTCTAAACCTGCAGCACGTACCTGTTGGGGTATAAAACTGGTGGCCGTCATTCCGGGTGTAGTGTTCACTTCCAGCAGGTTGATTTTATCTCCGGCAGTGATAATATAATCTACGCGGATGATGCCGGAAGCTCCCAGGATATCATAGATGGCTGAAGTCAAAGTCTGTATCCGGTGAGTCAGATCGTCGGAGATACGGGCGGGAGTAATTTCAGAAACCTGTCCGTTATACTTGGCGTCGTAGTCGAAGAATTCATTCTCTGTTACTACTTCCGTAATAGGGAATACTACTGAATTCTTTTTTGTTTTATAGCAACCGCAGGTTACTTCCGTACCTTCCATAAAGGCTTCCACCAGGACTTCCTGTGCTTCACCAAATGCCTTAACAATGGCAGGCTGTATTTGTTCTTTGGTCTTCACCTTGGTTACGCCAAAGCTGGAACCACCCAGGCTGGGCTTGATGAAACAAGGCAAACCAATCTTTTCTATTACATCTTCATCGGAAATAGACTGTCCCTGACGGAGTACTAAAGACTCTGCAATGCGCACACCGAATACTTTGAGATATTGGTTGCACGCAAACTTATCATAAGTAAGTGCGGCTGCCAATACACCACAACAGGAATAAGGGATATGAAGAAGGTCGAAATAACCTTGCAAACGTCCGTCTTCACCCGGAGTTCCATGAATGGTGATATAGGCAAAGTCAAATGTCACCTTCTTGCCATCTACCTGAAAACTGAAATCGTTCCGGTCGATGGGAGCTTTGTTGCCGTCAGGAAGTTGCACGTGCCAGTCGAGTCCGTACATTTCGACGATATATAATGTATACTTCTCCTTATCAATAAAGGAATAGATTCCTTGCGCACTGCGCAGGGAAACCTGGAATTCGGAGGTATCACCTCCGCAAACGATAGCAATCGTGCGTTTCATTCTAAATCTCTGTTACTGATATAGCCTCTCCATTTGTCTATTAGCTGGGTCATGTCGTCGGGCATTTCAGAAGTGAAGTACATTTCCTCACCAGTGGCAGGATGTACAAAGCCCAGCGTCATTGCGTGTAATGCCTGCCGTGGACAAGTATCGAAGCAATTGTTTACAAACTGTTTGTATTTACTAAAATGAGTACCTTTCAGAATTTCGTGTCCGCCATAGCGCTCATCATTAAAGAGTACGTGGCCGATGTGCTTCATGTGTACACGTATCTGATGGGTACGTCCCGTTTCGAGAATACACTCCACAAGGGTGACGTAACCCAGACGTTCCAATACCCGGTAATGGGTAACAGCATGTTTACCCTGGTCGTCGGGCAACACGGTCATCTGCATACGGTCTTTGGGATTCCGGCCGATGTTACCTATAATGGTTCCTTCGTCCTGTTCAACGATTCCCCATACCAATGCACGATAACGTCGTTTGGTGGTTTTGTTGAAGAACTGTATGCCGAGATTGGTTTTGGCGTCCGGTGTCTTTGCTATAACGAGCAAACCGGAAGTATCTTTGTCGATGCGGTGCACCAGACCGACATGCGGGTCGTTGGCATCGTAATCGGGGTTATCTTTCATGTGCCAGGCTATGGCGTTCACCAAAGTACCGTGGTAGTTACCGTGTCCCGGATGCACAACAAGTCCGGCAGGTTTATTCACTATCATGAGGTGTTTGTCCTCATAAACAATATTGAGTGGAATGTCTTCGGGAATGACTTCGTTTTCGTAGCGTGGACGATCCATCATAATGGTAATGACGTCCATAGGCTTCACCTTGTAGCTGCTTTTGACAGGCTTATTATTAGCCATAACAAAACCGGCTTCTGCTGCTTTCTGAATGCGGTTGCGTGAAGCATTTGTCAGACGATCGAAAAGGTACTTATCTACGCGCATCATTTCCTGTCCCCTGTCCACTACCACACGGAAGTGTTCATAGAGTTGGGCCTCATCACCGACAGGCTCTACGTCGTCCAGGTCATCATCAATCGCTATGTCATCCGGCAATTCTTCTATCATTCCTCGTTTTTTCTATGTGTTATTATGATTGAAAGCAGCTTATTCTCCAAATATAATGTTTAGAACCAAGAGTCGTCAGTAGCAGAATCACCGGAAGAAACAGAACCTGTGGCTTCCGTATTTGTGGAATCTGACTCTTGAGCTAAGGCTCCGCCATCCCCTACTATTAGGGTAAGTGTGGAACCTACGGGAACTTTTTCACCGTTGGTCAGTGTGCGTCCTTTGTACTTTACGCCGTACACCCAATCTTTCTCACCGGCTATGTATTCGTTTTCGGCCAGCTTGAAACCGGTCGCTAATAAACGTGCCTGTGCCTGACGCATGGAACTATTATCTGCTACGTCGGGAACAATTTGTAAAGGTACATTCAGTGTGTTTATTGTCAGATAGATGGTGCGTCCTTCTTTTACTTTCTGTCCGGCAGCAGGATTATGTTCAAGGATGCATCCGGCGGGTAAGTTCTTTACGTAACTGGAGTCGGAAACAATACAGGTCAGTCCTTGGTTGCGGAACATTTTTTCGGCTTCAGTCACTCCCATGCCTTTTACATTGGGCACTACTACCGCTTCGCCGTGACGGGTATATATATCCAGTCCCTTCAAAACTCCAAACAGTACAAGGGCAACCACAACGATCATTGCAATCAGGTTTACCCAGAAAAATTTATTCTGTCGGAAAGAAAAAAACTCTTTTATTGTCATAATCCTTAGCGTTATTTGGGGCAAAGATAATGCAAACCGAAAGCAGTACAAAATAAGCTTGCTTATTTTTAATGCTGAGGTGCAGCTTATCTTTGCTTTTTGAGCAAAAATACAAATTTCGCCTTAGAGTGTAAGACAAACTAAGGCGAAACTTGTATAATAGTTCAATGTCCATTGTCCGGATCACTTTTTAAAGTGACTCAAGTAGTCTTTTCAATACTACTGTAGCCGATATTTCACGGTTGGCGGCTTCGGGGATTACAATGGATTGAGGGCTTTCGATGACATCATCCGTTACAATCATATTACGGCGTACAGGCAGACAGTGCATAAAGTAGGCGTTGTTGGTTACAGCCATTTGGCGGTCGCTTACTGTCCATTCACGGTCCTTACTTAGAATTTGTCCGTAATTATCGCCTGCATAGGCAGCCCAGTTCTTGGCATAGATGAAGTCTGCACCTTCGAATGCTTTCATCTGGTCGTATTCTACACGGGCATGTCCTACAAATTGCGGGTCGAGTTCGTAGCCTTCGGGATGAGTGATGACAAAATCATAATCTGTAGCATTCATCCACTCTGCAAATGAGTTGGGCACGGCTTGTGGCAATGGACGCGGATGCGGTGCCCAGGTCATTACTACTTTAGGACGTGCCGTTTTCTTGTATTCTTCAATAGTGATGAGGTCGGCGAAACTTTGCAACGGATGGCGCGTAGCTGCTTCCATTGAAAATACAGGGCGTCCGGAATATTTAATGAACTGGTTTATGATGATTTCGTTGTAATCATCTTCTTTATTCTCGAATCGTGCGAAGGAGCGTACACCGATGATGTCGCAATAGCAGCCCATTACGGGGATAGCTTCCAACAGGTGCTCCGGTTTGTCACCGTCCATAATGACTCCGCGTTCCGTTTCCAGTTTCCATGCTCCCTGGTTGATGTCCAGTACGATTACATTCATACCCAGGTTTATTGCAGCTTTCTGCGTACTGAGGCGGGTACGCAGGCTTGAGTTGAAGAATATCATCATCAACGTCTTGTTTCGTCCTAACTCTACGTATTTGAAACGGTCTTTCTTAATTTCAAATGCTTCATCCAGTGCAGCTTTCAGATTCCCGATGTCCTGCACACAAGTAAACTTCTTCATCTTATATATTTATGATTTATAATTTATGATTTATGGTGGGGCTTTGGCTGATCACTTATCACTCCCTTATCTGTCCTTCGCCTTCGATAATCCATTTATATGTGGTGAGCTCTTCCAGCGCCATCGGACCGCGGGCGTGAAGTTTCTGTGTACTGATGCCGATTTCGGCACCCAACCCGAACTGCGCTCCGTCCGTGAAGGACGTTGGTACGTTGACATACACACAGGCGGCATCCACATCACGGCAGAACTGTTCGGCATGAGCTTTATCATTCGTTACGATGCATTCGCTATGCTTGGAGCCGTATTTTTGGATATGTGCTATGGCTTCGCGGATAGACTGGACGGTTTTGACAGACATTTTGTAATCCAGAAATTCCGTTCCAAAATCTTCTTCCGTAGCTTCTTTCAGTAAATCGGTGGGATAGCTGCCTTTCAGGACATCGTATGCATGCGTATCTGCGTAGATTATCACATGGCTATCTGGCAACGGAGCGCAAAGTACCGGCAGGTCACTGAGGCGCTCTTCATCAATCAGCAGGCAATCTAAAGCGTTGCATACACTGACGCGACGGGTTTTGGCATTGTTGATAATGGCGGCACCTTTCTCCACATCACCATAGCGGTCGAAGAATGTATGACAGATACCTGCACCTGTTTCAATAACCGGTATGGTAGCATTCTGACGCACAAAGTTGATGAGGCTACTGCTGCCACGGGGAATAAGCAAATCCACATACCCCCTTGCATTTAGCAGTTCGGCTGTTGCTTCCCTGTCGGCAGGCAATAATTCTACGATATGAGGGGTGACTTGGAAACGTTCCAAAACTTCGTGTATAACGCTAATAATAGCCCGGTTGGAGTAGTCAGCATCGCTACCGCCTTTCAATATACAGGCATTGCCGCTTTTCAGACAAAGTGCGAATACGTCGAAACTAACGTTCGGACGAGCCTCGTATATGATGCCGATAACACCGAATGGAACACTTATTTTTTTAAGTCTCATTCCTTTGGGGTGTGTATTCTCCTTCAGTATATGCCCTACGGGAGAGGGGAGGGTAGCTACGTTGCGTGTATCCGCTGCGATGCCTTGAAGGCGTTCGGCGGTTAATTTCAGTCGGTCGTACTTCGGATCTTTAGGATCCATTCTTTCCAGATCTTTCTTGTTCTCTGCAAGAATAAAGTCTGACTTCGCCAAGGCGGCATCCGCTACAGCCAGTAGTATCTGATTGATTTCCCGGTCGCTTAACGACAGCAATTCCCGACTGGCTTCCTGCACGGTGGCAAATACTTTGTTTAAGTCCATCTTCTTTGTACTTTTTGTAGTTGATTATTCTGCAAATGTAGTAATTATATTGGGAATGTCTGCTTTATCTCTTTGAAAAAGAATGTGTAGAGAAAGAAGGGGATGGCAGGGCTCTATATACCATTTTCTCATTTTTGACGGGATATGAACATAATTTCCCTTCCTGATTCGCATGAATAATATAAGTTTCAGAGGTTAAGCCGCCGCATCGCCACTTTTATCTCTTTTCGCTACGACGGTTAAAGAAAATTGTAGTAGGTACTTATTCTTTCCACCATGGAGAAAGTTGCTTTCCATCACGGGGAAACTTTCTTTCCACCATGGTGGAAAGAAAGAAACTCCACGGTGGAAAGAATAAACGTTCGGATGGAAAAGGCTAACCGTTGGAAGGGAAAAAGCATAGGAATGCCTAAGAACAGAGTTAGCTATTGCATTTAATTCATTTTTGTACGATTTTGAGTAAATTCCATCATCCAATATGCATTAATATAATTTTAAGTCGATATTAATGCATTTTCATTGAATTTATTAATGAGATACGCTTTTCTTTGCATTTGGAAAATGTAAATTTTAAGAATCATGAAAAACCGTTTAATAAGTCTGTGCCTGCTGTGTGCTTGTTGCATGATGGTCAAAGCTGACGATCTGAAACTGTGGTATAAGCAACCGGCTAAAGTATGGACTGAAGCATTACCTCTGGGTAATTCGCGTTTAGGCGCCATGGTCTATGGCGGAGTAGTTAACGAGCAAATACAGCTGAATGAAGAGACCGTCTGGGGTGGTGGTCCGCACCGGAACGATAGTCCGAAGGCACTCGGCGTATTGCCTACGGTCAGGAAGTTGCTTTTTTCCGGACGTGAGAAGGAAGCTGAAAAAGTGATTGCCGATAACTTTTTTACCGGACAACATGGTATGCCGTTCCAAACCATTGGCAGTTTAATGCTGGAATTTGAAGGACATGCTGACTATTCCGATTATCGCAGGGAACTGGATTTGGAGAAAGCGATAGCCTCTGTACGTTATAAAATAGGTGAAGTAAACTATACTCGTACCGTGTTTACATCCTTGGCAGATAATGCTCTGATTGTGCGTATCGAAGCCGACAAACCGGGAGCAGTCAATTTTACCACTCGATATAGCACTCCGTACAAAGAATACGAAATAAAAAAGAACGGTAAAAGCTTGCTGCTGTCCGGACATGGCTCTGCACACGAAGGCATTCCGGGTGCCATCCGCTTTGAAACCCGTACGCAGATAAAGGCCGAGAAAGGCAAAGTCAACGTCACCAACGACTGTATCGAAGTGAAAGGAGCAGACGCAGCAGTGATCTATGTAACCGCTGCTACTAACTTTGTCAATTATAAAGACGTAAGTGCCAATGAAACCCGCCGTGCAACAGAGTTCTTGTCGCAGGCCATGAAACGCCCCTATGCACAAGCCCTTGCAGCTCATGAGGAAGCTTATCAAAAGCTGTTCGGACGTGTCTCGCTGAATGTAGGTGCTTCCAGCAAAGAAGAAACTTCCTACCGCATTAAGCACTTTAACGAGGGAAAAGACCTGGGATTGGTAGCCCTGATGTTCCAGTTCGGACGTTATTTGCTTATCTCTTCTTCACAACCCGGTGGGCAGCCTGCAGGTTTGCAAGGCATTTGGAATCATGAATTGCTGGCTCCGTGGGATGGAAAATATACTATCAATATCAATACGGAAATGAACTACTGGCCGGCAGAAGTAACTAATCTGCCCGAAATGCATCAACCTCTTTTCCAGATGGTGAAAGAACTGTCCGAGTCGGCACAAGGCACTGCGCGTACTTTGTATGATTGCCGGGGTTGGACGGTGCATCATAATACGGACCTGTGGCGCATGGCCGGTCCGGTGGATGGTGCTTCGTATGTTTGGCCTTTGGGCGGTGCGTGGCTCAGTCAGCACTTGTGGCAACATTATCTCTATACAGGAGATCAGGCTTTCCTACAGACTGCCTATCCGGCTTTGAAAGGGGCAGCTGATTTCTTCCTCGATTTCCTGGTAGAGCATCCTAAGTACGGCTGGATGGTTTGTGCACCGTCTATGTCTCCCGAGCAAGGTCCTCCGGGAACAGGAACCATGTTGACCGCTGGATGTACCATGGATACTCAGATAGTATTGGATGCTTTGACTTCCGTACTGTCCGCCACGAAGTTGTTATATCCCGATCATACATCGTATTGCGATAGCCTGCAAGGCATGATCAAGCGCTTGCCTCCTATGCAGATAGGCAAACATAACCAGTTGCAGGAATGGCTTGCTGATGTGGATGACCCGCATAATGATCACCGTCATGTTTCCCATTTGTATGGGCTTTATCCGAGTAATCAGATTTCTCCTTATGCCCATCCGCAGCTTTTCCAAGCCGCTAAGCGTTCGCTCCTCTATCGGGGTGATATGGCTACGGGATGGTCTATCGGCTGGAAAATTAATCTTTGGGCACGCCTACTCGATGGAGATCATGCGTATACAATTATTAAAAATATGCTGAAGCTGGTGGAGAAGGGTAATCCTGACGGACGCACTTATCCGAATATGTTCGATGCACACCCGCCTTTCCAAATTGACGGAAACTTCGGTTTCACGGCAGGCGTAGCCGAAATGTTGCTTCAAAGCCATGATGAAGCTCTGCACCTGTTACCTGCCCTGCCTACGGCATGGAGCAAAGGTAGTGTGAAAGGTCTGGTGGCACGTGGTGCTTTCGAAGTTGATATGGACTGGGATGGCGGTGAGCTGACGACGGCTATTGTAACTTCACGTATCGGTGGAAACTTGCGTATACGTTCGTATGTACCGCTGGAAGGTGCCGGCTTGAAAGAAGCTAAAGGTGAGAACCCGAACCCGTTGATGAAACGTGGAGATATCAAGGAGCCCTTGGTGGCAGAGGGCCTAAAGGCGCAGTACCCCATCCTGTACAGGATATACGAGTATGATATACAGACCCGACCGGGAGAAAAGTACACATTGCAAAGAGCGTTTTAAAAAAGTGATATAGATAAAATAGGTTATGGTAAAAAGAATAAATTGGTTTATTGTATGTATGCTGTTTTCAATAGGTGTTACAGCACAAGCTGCTGGCAAGCAGTATAATTCGTATAAAGGATTGGTGATGGCCGGTTATCAGGGGTGGTTCAATGCCCCTGATGACGGTGCCGGTCGTGGTTGGTATCACTATACCGGGCACGACGGTTTTCGCCCCGGTTCTTGTACGATTGATTTTTGGCCTGAAGTATCGGAATATAAAAAACTGTATAAGACGGAGTTCAAGTTTGCCGATGGAACTCCGGCCTATACTTTCTCTTCGCATGATGAATCTACGGTGGATACTCACTTCAGATGGATGAAAGAGTACGGGCTGGATGGAGTTTTCATGCAACGCTTTGTAGGCGAGATTCGCAATAAGAGCGGATTGAATCACTTCAACATAGTACTGAACTCAGCAATGAAGGCTGCTAATAAGTATGAACGCGCCATTTGCGTGATGTATGATTTGAGTGGTATGCGCCCTGGCGATGAAGAGGTCCTGCTAAAGGATATTGTCGACATAGCTCAGCGCCATGCTTTAAAGGATCATGCTAAGAACCCGTCCTATCTGTATCATAACGGGAAACCACTGGTTACAATCTGGGGTGTAGGGTTCAATGACCGTCGCCGTTATGGTCTGAACGAAGCAGAAAAGATTATTAATGGTTTGAAATCACAGGGGTTTAGTGTAATGTTGGGAGTACCCACGCATTGGCGTGAACTGAATGGTGATACCGAGTCGGACCCTCGCTTGCATGAATTGATAAAACGGTGTGATGTTGTGATGCCGTGGTTCGTGGGACGTTATAATGAGAATTCATATCCCCGTTATCAGAAACTGATTAAAGATGATATTGCCTGGGCTAAGAAAAATAAAGTAGACTATGCTCCTCTGGCTTTTCCGGGCTTCTCCTGGCGTAATATGAAAGGTCATGAGAATAGTGTGCAAATACCGCGCAATAAAGGTTCGTTCCTTTGGAAACAGTTATCCGGTGCTATCAAGGAAGGGGCCGAAATGATTTATGTAGCCATGTTTGATGAAATAGACGAAGGTACAGCTATCTTTAAGTGTGCTAAAAAAGTTCCTGTTGGTGCCAGTACATTTGTGCCCATTGAAGAAGGGATCGGAAGTGACCATTATTTATGGTTGGTAGGTCAGGCCGGTAAAATGTTGCGTAAAGAAAAACCGTTGGAAATGAAACAACCGGAACGTAAATAAGTCAAAGTAGAATCTGGATATATAACATAAGAAACGTCTGACTTGGGAGTATCCAGGTCAGACGTTTTTCTTTTGGAGTATCTATTTGTTTCAGTTTTGCTCGTCGATAATTTCCATTAAGGAGAACTTGTATTCTGTTCCCAGCGAAGCAGCATATTCTTTGCAGAAAGCATCATAGACAGTCTTGGCAAGCCCTTTCTTGCCTTGCTGACAAAGAATGCGGCATTTTACACAAAGAGCTTCCTCGTTGATGTAGTCATGTTGGAATAGTGTATCTGCAATTTTTAGCTTTAACGTCTCCGAGAGGTCTTCCCGCTTCAGTAATCTGCAAAGCAGATCGATAGTGCTATTTGAAAAATCGTTTTTGAACGTATCGATCCAATCGGTTTCCATATTAGGTAACATCATACCACGTAGCAATAACTCAAGCAGCTTCTCTAAGTTCTGACTATTATTCTCTTTATATAAATGAAGTGCTTCCAGATAGTCGCAAATAGTCCCTTCTTCAAACTGTATGCTCCAGAAGCCATTTTGATTCAATATTTTGATATCGCCTACTTTTTCCAATAAACCGCGTAGTTTACTCATATATACATTACGGTTATTCTTGGCAGATTCATCCGTCTTGTCATACCATAATAGCTGGATTAGTTTATGACCAATGATTCCTTTGGAGTCTCTTCCGGTATAGAGTATAAGCAATATCAATAAAGCCTTAAGGGTTGGAGTAAATAAGGCTGTAATGTCATTGCCTTCTTTGTCCACAACATGGAAGCCACCAAAGAAACAAACACATCCCTTGGAGAAATCATAATTGTGGAATGTCGTTGTCTCTGTGTGTATAGGCATTTCTATTTTTATCTCAGATATATCATTGATTAGAGAGCCATCTGCTGTTTCTGATTGGAGGCTGTTTGTTTCCGTTTTCTTGTTGTTCTCGGCGGTGGTCTTGACCCGGTTTATTTCAGCCTTTTTCTTTCTATAATAGAAGACTCCCATTCCGGCAATAACCAGTATTCCGACTATAATGTACAGCCATATAGATGGCTGATCGTTTTGACTGGTATTGTCTGCAACCACATCAGGCTGCTTAAAGGATGAAATGGGAATCGGAGGGAAATTCAGTTCATAGATGCCTATATCAGCTTTTCCGCTTACTTCAGCTTGGTGAATCACTGTATATAACTTCTTTTGCTTTGGTGAATAGTATATGTTGGTATACATATACTGAGCCTCTAATTTCAGTCCTATAGGCAATGACATGAGCTCAAAATGTGGTGTTTGAGTATCAATTTTCATCAACGTACCACCTTGCTGGGTACTGAAGAAGTAAAAACATTTTTTTTCAGTATCATAAACCATGTTTTCACTGGGTTGAAAATCTCCTCCGTCCGGAATCTGAGTGAATTCCCATAGCTTATTGGCTTGCTGGGTCAAAAGGTTGACAGCATACAAATCATAATAGTTGCGGGGAGATAATTCTTGCCGTCCGGATGGGCAACCGCGTCCTCCAAAGATATAAAGTGTGCTGTCAACTATGACAGAACTGGAAGAGTATCTGGGATGAATATTCGTCAGATTGAGGTGACGCTGCGGGGTATCCTCATAAGGATAGCAGATCAATAGCTTGTTATTATAATGATAATGTCCATATCCACCGAAGCTGATCAGTGAAGAATTGGCCGGATTATAAACGAGTGTATTATTCCAATAGTCATGTTCTTGTACGGCTGCCTGTGTCCCTTTCCAGCTTTGTGAAGCAGGATCAAAGAATGAATATAGATTTTCATTCAGGTTGTAGGATAACAACTGATGTTGCTCTGGTAGATATATCAACTGGTTGGGATAGTTGGCTACAAACTCACCGCCTTTTACCTGAATGGTGTCAGTTATCCTTTCATCCGTATGGAAAACATACAGCTTTTGTTTATTGTTGGCTATGTAGAAAGTTCCGACAGTAGGATCGAATGCTACAGAGGGAGAAGATTTGAATTGCTGTGAATGAATCTTCTTCCAGGTGATATACTGGTCTATAATCCAACGGGTATTTTTGCCGGAAGCCGGACTGTGGGAAATCTCGTCATAACAGACTTCCTTATTATGGCGCGCCATTTTCCACAAACGTATCTCCTGTAATCCGCGCTTGATACTGATATCTCTTAAATTAACGGAAGCCACATCGGCTAAAGAGAAGCCCTCATAGGGACAATAGCCGAAAGCAAAGCGTAGTTTCTGCGTACCCTTCAGGTCGGGATAATTCACATTGATTTCCGTACTATCATATAATACGGTAATATTTCCCTCTTTAACATCGAGGGTCAGGCTGGCTGAAGTCCAAGTTTCACGCCTCACTTCTTTTTGAATGGGGTGTACTGCATCTCCAGTGACCAGAATTGGGAAGCGTCTGTCGTTTTCGCTGACACTGTACATCAGATCGACATTCTTATTGTTTTCAGTAATGATGCGGAATACGGTTCCGAATACATTATCGGGTCTCACCCAGAGGTTAAAACTCAGGGTAATTTTGTCTCCTTTAGTCTCTATGGGCTTTCCATCTTCTAATACCATACTGGTAAACTCAGAATTCTGAAGCGGGTAGGATTGGATATGCAAACCATATTCAGGAAGCTGAGCGACTGAACGCATACACATCAACAGAAGAAAGATAATAGATTGTGTCTTTTTCATTTTGTATGTCCTTAATGAAGTATTAGCTCGTACAAAAGTAGTGTTTTTTGGTGAAAACCGATTACTTATTTATGCAATTATTACGGCTAGGCTTCGCTTTTCCTGCAAAAGTGATTCATTAAGTGGATTTTAATGTTTCATTAATTATTGTTTTATCATTTTATTAAGCGGTTGCCGTTTACTTTGCATAAAAATAGATTAAAATCTGATAATATGAACTTAAAAAGGCACTTATTCTTATTTGCAGGAATATTATCCTGCTCTTTTCTAATGGCTCAGCAGCCAAGTGATATTTTGTCCGTTTCAGCATCGACTAATGTAGAAAAAGCTTCGTTAGCTTTTGATAAGGATCAAAAGACAATGTGGGAAGTTAGTGGTCAGGACTTGAAAGCAGACCAATGGTTGATGTTTACTATCCAGACTCCTGGTGATGTATGTGAACTTGGGGTTCAGATGCAAGGTGTTTCTAAAGAGGATTTAAAGCAACTGATGAATATCTTTGTTACATATGATCCTATGAATTTGGGAGTGCCTGTCGATTATCAGGTACAGGGTAGCGCTAAAGAGATGCGGTTGAAGTTTTCACCTAAATATGGGGCACATGTCCGGTTGGCTTTTAAGGGAGGTGATCGTGTTAAACCTTTTATGGTAAAGGAGGTATCTGTTCTTCTGGCTGATAAGGAATTGAAAGATCGGAAAGGAGAAAAGACTTCGCTACGCTATATGGACCCTACGCTTCCGGTGGAAGAACGTGTAGAAAGCCTGTTGTCTGTGATGACGCCGGAAGATAAAATGGAACTGATACGTGAGGGCTGGGGCATTCCCGGTATTCCTCATTTGTATGTACCGCCCATTACAAAGGTGGAAGCTGTACATGGCTTCTCATATGGTAGTGGAGCTACTATCTTTCCCCAGGCTCTTGCAATGGGGGCAACTTGGAATAAGAAGTTGACGGAAGAAGTGGCAATGGCAGTTGGCGATGAAACTCTTTCGGCAGGTACTATGCAGGCATGGTCTCCGGTACTGGATGTAGCTCAGGATGCCCGTTGGGGACGTTGTGAGGAAACATTTGGAGAGGATCCGGTTTTGGTATCGCAAATTGGTGGAGCTTGGATTAAAGGCTACCAGTCTATGGGGTTGTATACTACTCCGAAACATTTTGGTGGTCATGGTGCTCCGTTGGGAGGACGCGATTCTCATGATATAGGATTGTCTGAACGTGAAATGCGCGAAGTACATTTGGTTCCGTTCCGTCATGTGATTCGTAACTATGATTGCCAATCTTTGATGATGGCTTATTCGGATTTCCTGGGTGTTCCGGTAGCTAAAAGTAGAGAATTACTACATAATATTTTGCGTGAGGAATGGGGATTTAGCGGCTTTATCGTTAGCGACTGTGGTGCTATAGGTAACTTGACTGCCCGTAAGCATTATACGGCTAAAAATAAAATAGAAGCTGCTAACCAGGCTTTGGCTGCCGGTATTGCTACAAACTGTGGTGATACTTATAATGATAAGGAGGTGATACAGGCCGCAAAGGATGGACGTATCAATATGGAGAATCTTGATGAGGTGTGCCGCACAATGTTGCGTATGATGTTCCGCAATGAACTGTTTGAAAAAGCACCAAACAAGCCGTTGGACTGGAATAAGATTTATCCGGGGTGGAATTCGGATAGTCATAAAGAAATGGCACGTCAGGCTGCTCGTGAATCTATTGTACTGTTAGAAAATAAGGATAATATTTTACCTCTGTCTAAAGACATGCGTACGATTGCTGTGTTAGGTCCCGGTGCAAATGATCTTCAGCCTGGTGATTACACTCCTAAACTTCAGCCTGGTCAGTTAAAATCTGTGTTGACTGGTATCAAACAAGCGGTAGGAAAACAGACAAAAGTGATTTATGAGCAAGGTTGTGATTTTACAAGCTTGGGTGAAAACAATATTGCAAAGGCGGTAAAAGTAGCTTCACAATCAGATGTGGTGCTATTGGTTTTGGGAGATTGTTCAACCAGTGAGGCTACGACAGATGTATATAAAACATCCGGTGAGAACCATGATTATGCAACCTTGATTTTGCCAGGTAAACAACAGGAATTATTGGAAGCTGTTTGTGCAACTGGAAAACCTGTTATATTGATTCTTCAGGCGGGGCGCCCTTATAATCTGTCTAAGGCGTCAGAGTTGTGTAAGGCTATCCTTGTGAATTGGTTGCCGGGACAAGAAGGTGGTCCGGCCACAGCAGATGTGCTGTTTGGTGATTATAATCCTGCCGGTCGTTTGCCGATGACTTTTCCACGTCACGTAGGTCAGCTCCCTCTCTATTATAACTTTAAAACTTCCGGTCGTCGTTATGAATATTCGGATATGGAATATTATCCTCTTTACTATTTCGGATATGGTTTGAGTTATACTTCATTTGAATATTCTGGTCTGAAAATACAGGAAAAAGAAAATGGTAATATTACAGTGCAGGCTACTGTGAAGAACATAGGTCAACGGGCCGGTGATGAGGTGGTACAACTGTATGTAACGGATATGTATGCCAGTGTGAAGACACGTATTACAGAATTGAAAGACTTTACCCGTATTCATCTGAAACCAGGTGAAGCGAAAACAGTTTCTTTTGAACTGACACCTTATGAACTATCACTGTTGAACGATCATATGGACCGGGTTGTAGAGAAAGGTGCTTTCAAAATCTTAGTTGGAGGTGTAAGTCCTCAGTATGTGGCCAAAGACCGTATTAAGGATAGTGTGGGTTATGCAGATTCCAAAAAAGGTTTGTCCGGTATGCTTGAATATACTCATGAATTTGCTGCAGATTTCGGTTTGACTTTATTCAAAGTGGAAGAAAACTTGGTAAAGAATCAGAAAACTATTTGGGTGTCTGTCAAAAACAATGGAACTTTGATGGATACAGGAAAAATTGAAATGTATGTCGGAGGTAAGAAAGTAGGCAATAACGTTCATTATGAGTTAGCTCCGGGAGAAGAGAAACTGATACCTTTCAGTGTAGATAAGGAGAATACGGATCCAGTTATATTTACTACCAAATATAAAGTGTTATCTATATAATTTTGATACTATGAGAAAACTATTAGCATTCTTATGTATCTGTGTACAGATTGTCCCGTCATGGGGGCAATCTGTTCTGCGTACTCCAAATGGGGTAAAAGTAGAGACTGGAACGACTTGTATGGAGTTGGAATGTTTCTCTTCTTCTATCATCCGCGTGAAGAAATATCCAGTCGGAAAGACACCTGATAAGCAATCATTGTCTGTCACTATGCAACCAGAAAAGGTAAAATACAAATTGCAAGAGACAAAAGGTGAAGTGATTCTTGCTACTTCCGAATTAGTAGCAATTATGGATATTGCCCAAAAACAAGTTCGTTTTACTGATAAAGATGGTAAGGTCTTGTTAGCTGAGAAGCCTTCTTCTATTGGTTTTACTCCATTCAATGATGCGGGAAATTCTACCTATCAGGTTCGCCAGACTTTCGTGTTGGATAGTGATGAGGCCATTTATGGTTTGGGACAACACCAGCAGGGGCGGATGAACCAGCGTAACCAGACTATTTTCCTGCAACAGGCGAATACGGAAATCTGTATTCCTTTGGTTCATTCTATCAAAGGTTATGCTTTATTTTGGGATAATTATTCTCCCACAACTTTCACTGATAATGCAGAGGGTATGACCTTTGATTCGGCAGTGGGTGATTTGTGTGATTATTACTTTGTTTATGGTGGTGGAGCGGATGGAGTTGTGGCTGGATTGCGTGAACTAACCGGACAAGCTCCTATGTTCCCACTTTGGACTTATGGCTTTTGGCAATCAAGAGAACGCTATGTTAGTCAGGATGAGCTGGTAGGCGTGGTCAGGAAGTATCGTGATTTAAAAATTCCCTTGGATGGTATCATTCAGGATTGGCGTTACTGGGGTGAGGATCATAAAGACTGGAATGCAGTTGAGTTCCGTAATCCGAAGTTCTCTGATCCTAAAAAGATGATGGAAGAAGTACATCGTTTGAATGCTCATGCCATTATTTCAGTATGGCCTTCTTTTGGTCCGGAAACCGGGATTTATGCAGAATTGAAATCACAGAATAAGTTGATGGTGCATGAGACTTTTCCACAGAATAATGGAGTGAAAGTATATGATACCTGTGATCCGGTAGCAAGAGATATCTACTGGAAATATATGAATAAGAATATGTTCAGCATCGGAATGGATGGCTGGTGGCTGGATGCAACCGAACCGGAACATGGTCCGATAAAAGAGGGTGATTTGGACTTTCAGACTTATCTGGGCTCTTTCCGCAAGGTTCGTAATGCTTTTCCGATTGTGAGCGTGGGAGGTGTATATGATCATCAAAGACAGGAAACTTCTGATAAGCGTGTTTTCATTCTGACTCGTTCTGCCTTTGCCGGTCAGCAACGTTATGCTGCACAAGCGTGGTCGGGTGATGTGGTTTCTGATTGGGGTGTGCTACGTAATCAGATATCTGCAGCGTTAAATCTCTCTTTGACAGGTATTCCTTATTGGAACTCGGATATTGGTGGTTTCTTCTCTGCCAACAAATTTCCGGAAGGTGTAAAGGATCCGGCATTCCATGAATTGTATGTACGCTGGATGCAATTTGCTACTTTTACAGGGATGATGCGTTCGCATGGTACAAACACGCCTCGGGAAATCTTCATGTTTGGTGAACGTGGATATTGGGCTTTCGATGCACAAGAGAAAATGATCAATCTCCGTTATCGCCTGTTGCCTTATATTTATTCAACTTCATGGAAGATTACTTCTGAAGGTGAAAGCTTGATGCGTGCTTTATTCTCAGATTTCCCTGAAGATAAGGAAGTGCTGGATTTGGGTGATGAATATCTTTTCGGAAAATCTATATTAGTAGCTCCGGTTACCAGCGAGACCAGAAGTCGCTCTTTATATTTGCCGGCAGGAACCCGGTGGATTGATTTCTGGACTGGCGAAGTTCAAGACGGTGGATGTGAAATCACTCGTGAAACACCTGTTGATATAATTCCATTGTATGTGAAAGCTGGTTCTATCATTCCTGTTGGTCCTACTGTTCAGTTTGCAACAGAGAAATCATGGGACGATTTACAGCTTCGTATTTATCCAGGAGCTAATGGAGAATTTACTCTGTATGAAGATGAGGATGATAATTATAACTATGAAAAAGGTAAATACTCCACTATCCGTATGACGTGGAATGATAAGGAGCGAAAACTGACTATCCATCCTCGTCAAGGTAACTATAATGGTATGTTGCAAGAACGTAAATTTCATATTGTTCTTGTAAATGGACAAGACGGATTAGGGTTGGATAATGAGTCATATACTGTAAATGTGGAATACCAAGGGAAAAAAATAAATATAAAACTACCATGAAGAAATTAGCGAAATTAGTGAGTATAACTTTAGTTTCAGGACTGATAAGTAGTTGTACTTCCGAGCAAGTTCCGGTTAAGAATGATAGAATTGTAACCAATCCTATTGATCTGAACTATCGTTTCCAACCTAATGATGAGTCACGGCGTGAAGCGGCTGATCCTGTACTGGAATATTTTAAAGGATACTATTATATGTTTGCCTCTAAATCCGGTGGATACTGGCGTTCTGAAGACCTGGCAAAATGGGAATATATCCCTTGTACAACCATTCCAACGATGGAAGATTATGCTCCGACCATCCTTGTTTATGGTGATACTCTTTATTTTACGGCATCCAGTGGAAACACCCGTATTTATAAAAACGCTCATCCTGAAAAGGACACTTGGGAAGAAGTAGATACAAAGTTTGAGTTTCCTCAACATGATCCGGCATTCTTTAAAGATGATGATGAAAGGGTGTATTTTTATTGGGGATGTTCGGATGTGGATCCGATAATGGGAGTAGAGGTGGATCCCAAAGATGCCTTCCGAGCTATTGGAGAGCCTAAAGCTTTGATTCAACATAATTGTGATAAATATGGTTGGGAAGTTCCTGGTAAGAACAATGAAGAACCACGTCAAGGTTGGAATGAAGGTCCATGTGTACTGAAACATAATGGTCGCTATTATTTGCAATATGCAGCTCCCGGTACTCAATACCGTATTTATGGTGATGGTAATTATGTTGGTGATAATCCGTTAGGCCCGTTTGAATATGTGGAAGACAATCCATTCTCTTTTAAGCCCGGAGGTTTCATCGGTGGTGCTGGTCATGGACATACATTCAAAGATAAATATGGTAATTACTGGCATGTAGCATCTATGACTATTTCTGTTCGTCATTGGTTTGAACGTCGTTTAGGCTTATTCCCGGTAGTTGTTTCTGAGAAGTATGGTATGTATGCGTTGACAACTTTTGCTGATTATCCTTTCTGTATTCCTGATCGGAAGGTCGATTTTGAAAAGGAAGATATTAATATGGGATGGAACTTGCTTTCATATAAGAAAAAAGTATCCTCGTCTTCACATTTTGAGGGGTATGAACCAGAATTGGCTAATGATGAAAAAGTTGAAACCTGGTGGGCTGCTCAAACTGGCAATGTTGGTGAATGGCTACAAATAGATCTTGGGAAACCAATGGAAGTGAATGCCATTCAGGTGAATTTCGCAGATCATAATTTTAATGTACATGCGCCCCATGATCCTGTGGTTTATCAATATTGTATAGAAGGTTCTACAAATGGCAAAGAGTGGACTCGTCTGGTGGATGAAGAAAAAAATCTGCAGGATGCTCCTCATAAACTGCATACTTTGAATGTTCCTGCGAAAGTGCAATATCTAAAAATCTGTAACACTAAAGACATGGAAGGTAGTTTTTCTCTGTTCGATTTGCGCGTCTTTGGTCAAGGTGGTGGTAAGGTGCCTGCCGAAGTTACAGGATTCCAGGCTTCACGTGATAATAATGATAAACGTATCTACCGGTTTACATGGAATCCGCAGGAAAATGTAACAGGGTATATTTTACGTTGGGGAATACAAAAAGAGAAATTGACTCACTCTATGGTGGTTTACGAAAATCAATATGAGGCTCGTTATTTCAATAGGGATTCTGAATATTACTTCTCTGTGAGTGCTTTTAATGAGAATGGTGTAGGCAAATAACTGATCAATACAGAAATCTTTAATTAAAGCTTGTGGTTATATAACTGATTTATGGGTTGTATAGCCACAAGTTTCGTTTTTATGAAAGGCTTAATTATAATACATAATCCAAGAATAACCTTTATCTGAGGTCTATTTTTCTTCGATTAATCCATTTATATATGATTCTTTAATGTGAAAGAGTTAAAATGCTCTGAAACCCTTGTTTTCCTTTGAAAAAACTACTTCGATTAATGTCTTTTTAAGGACTATTTTAACGTTCGTACCATACTTTTGCCTTCATAGAATTTAAAACACTAAATTAATAAATATGAAAAATGCACAAGTATACGTAAAGCATCCACCTGTGGATAATCTTCCTTATGACAATAGAAAGATAAAGGTTTTTAGTGACCTAACTTATATATTTACCAACTTTTAATTTAATTATTATGAACAAACGATTTTTTAATGCGCTCCTTTTGGGAGCAGTGGTTCTTTCAACAGGAACTTTTGTTTCATGTGACAATGATGATGTTGATGATCTGAAGTCAAGAGTGTCAGTAATTGAGGTAGCAATTGATGACATCAAAACTCAATTAAGTAAAGCCTTGATGACTGGTGCGAGCATTACGAAGGTAGATGAAAGTAATGGCACGTATACATTAACGTTGAGTGATGGGCAAAAGATTGTAATTAAGCCGGGTGGAGGAAATATCTCTATAGTAGTTACTGATACGGAGGCTATCATTACAATAGAAGGTGAAGAATATATCCTTCCATTAGGTTCTTTAGTGAATTCTTTGATTTATAGTCCGGAGACAATAGATGGTATTGTAGAGATCGGTAATACTGCTACCACAGTGAATTTCTTGGCAAGACCGGCTCTCAAAAGCTTGGATGGTGCCGAATTTACAATTGCTGAATCTCATGTGCTTACTCGTGCAGCTGATGGTGAACAGTTTAAAGTGAGCGGAGATGTGACATTGGAAGGCGATTTCATAAAAGTACCTATTAAGGCTCTTGGTGAAGCGGAAGCTGGAAAAACTTATGCTGTATCTCTTCAGTTGAATTTAAAAGGAACGATTATTGGCTCTAATTACTTTACTGTGAAAGTGTCTGATGACTTTTCTTCCATAGCTGAAGATTTAGGAGGTGTTACGATTAAAGCGGATTATAATCCCCAAGATCTTGCGGATGGTTTTAAGGAAATGACAATTAATGGTTTGGATTTATTGAAAGATTTGAACTTTAAAGATTTGTTCTCAGAACTTCCGGAAAGGGCTGAGTTTGCTATTGCAGCAGCAAGTAAACAACCGGGGGGCAAAGCACAGGAAAAAATTGAAATGCTGAAGTCTAGTTTGAAAGCTGACGGTACGTGGAAATTTAGTGAAAGACCGGGAACAAGCTTTAATGAGAATACAGATCGTTCAGGGTTCTTGATAAACGTGCTTGCAGATGACATTGTGAAGGCTAAAATTTATGTAGTAGTAACAGATCCGTTGGCTGTTGTTGCAGATGACGTGTTTAAAGGCTCTTTGAAAGGCTTAGGTGAACCACATGTGGAATATGGTGAGATGCCTGCAGAAGGTACGAACGAAGGTGCTCCTGTTGTTTTTGCTCCTGGAGTAAACAGTCTTAATTTATATGATGTGATAGCCAATGGCAAATTGTCTTTGAAACATGGTGAGGGTGGTGCCAAAATTGTAGAGGCTCTTCAGGGGTATATCGCTGAGGTTGATGGTGATAATCTTGTTTATTCTGATGGTTCGTCTTTGGTCGTGGATGATTTTGGTAAACAACTCCAAGGTAATGTTGTCTATTATAACCGCCAGACTTCTATCGCTTCTTCTCAACGTCGTAGTTGGACTATGAGTGACGATGAAAAGAAAGCGTTTGCCGGTGCTGAGTGCAATGGTGAAATTCTGAATGGATTTGATGGGCTTAATGGTTCTACTATGGTGGCTAATGGTCTTAAAATCACAAACGAGGGTAACTTCGAAACAACAGAGGCTTATGGTGGCTGGGCTCTTCGTGTAGGCTTTGGTGTTCGCTTTGAATATGCTTATGGCTCTAGAGATATTAGTGATGGCTGTTTGTGCTTCCTTTGGATCAATCGTCGTGATTGTGCTGAGGGTGTAGTAGATAACCCCACTAAGATAGAAGAGTAATTTTAAAATAATAATAAGAAAATCTCTTGATGCAAATAGAGATTTTCTTATAGACCTTTTCTAAATAGATAGAGAATAACATGGAAAATATAAATCTGAATAATAATGATAGAAGTGCATCCTCCTTATGGAAATCGATGATGTTTGTGCTTCTATGCTTCCTGATGACGTTACCTATGTCGGCCCAGAACCGCATCGTTCGCGGTACTGTGGTTGATCAGACGGGTGAAACTGTCATTGGAGCTAATGTTCGGGTCAATGGGACCACACGAGGTGTCATAACCGATATTAATGGTGAATTTGAGATAGCTGCCGATGCTAATGAAAAATTGACAGTATCTTTTATCGGCTATGTGGATGCTGTGGTTACGGCAAATAAGACCACTTTGAAGATTACACTACAAGAAGATAGTCAAGCTTTGGACGAAGTCGTGGTTGTAGGTTATGGTACACAGAAGAAAGCTACATTGACAGGTGCGGTTTCTGCCATTAATAATAAGGAAATTGCTATTACCAAGAATGAGAATGTGGTAAATATGCTTTCAGGTAAGATTCCTGGTGTGCGTATTTTCCAAAAGAGTTCGCAGCCTGGTGAATTTGATAATGCCCTTGATATTCGTGGTATGGGTGAACCGCTGATTGTGGTTGATGGCGTTCCTCGTGACAAGGCTTATTTCTCTCGTATGGATGCCAATGAAATTGATAATGTATCCGTATTGAAAGATGCTTCTGCAGCTATCTATGGTGTGCGTGCTGCTAATGGTGTAATTTTGGTTACTACTAAACGTGGTGAAGCTTCTAATGGTAAGTTCGACATTACGTTCTCTGCTAATTATGGTTGGCAACAGTTCCTTTATGTGCCACAGACTGCAAGTGCCGCAGACCACATGCTGCTTATTAATGAAAAATACTATAATGCTTTCGGCGACAATACTTATCCTAACCGTACTCCTGCTAAATATACTTGGGAACAAATGATGGAGTATAGTACCGGAAAGAAGAAAAGTACGAACTGGACAAAAGAATTATTCGATGATAATGTTCCGCAGCAACAGTACAATATCAGTGTGAACGGTGGTTCGGAAAAAGTGAACTACTTCTTTAATCTCGGTTATTTGAAACAGGAAGGTTCTTATAAAAGTGGTTCTTTGAATTACGATCGTTGGAATTTCCGTAGCAATATTGATGCAAAAATTACTAACCGTTTGAAGGCTTCTGTACAGGCTAGTGGTTATATGGATGAAAAGAACCAACCGTTTACCGATATTTGGAGCGTATATAAGAAAGCTTGGACTTACCGTCCGACTTCAGAAGCTTATGTAGACGGTGATCATAACTATCCTGCCTGGGATAGTGAAATGGGCGAACCTGAAAACCCTGTAGCTGCTATCAATAGTGATCTCACCGGTTATCGCCGTGAGAAACGTGTTAACTTTAATGGTTCCTTGACATTGACTTACGACATTCCAGGCGTAAAGGGTTTGAATGCAAAAGCTTTTTATAGCTATGATTATTCTTCTACCAATAATACACAATACAAACGTCCGTATAAATTGTATAACAGGAGAGAAGATGGTACTTTGGAAAGCTTTGAACGTAATCCTGACAGCAATTTGCGCCGTAGCACTGATCCGGGATACGCAACAACAATGCAACTCTCTTTGAATTATGCCCGTAAGTTCGGTGATCATAATGTGAGTGCCATGGTATTGTTTGAAGAGCAGTATAACAATTGGGATAGTTTCTATGCACAACGTGTCATGCAGTTGGTAGGTGAATACTTGATTTATGGTGAAGAAGAAGGCCAGATTGGTTCTATGGGTGGTGCAGGTGACGTAACCCGACAGGCCTATGTCGGTAAACTGACCTATGACTACAAAGGTCGCTATATGGTAGATTTCTCTTTCCGTGAAGATGGTTCGTCTCGCTATCCGAAAGATGGCCGATGGGGATTTTTCCCGGGTGTATCTGCCGGTTGGCGTATTAGTGAAGAACCATTTGTGAAAGAGTTAGTCCCTTTCCTTACCAACTTGAAACTTCGCGGTTCTTGGGGAAAGATGGGTGATGATGGTGCTGCAGGTACTTATCCTGAAACAGCGGTGGCTTATAATATTAATAAAGACAGGATCGCTTGGTTTTATAACGGCATTTTGATGACTGGTGTAGAGCCAACTGCCATTCCGAATCCAGATAAGACTTGGTATACTTCAAAAACGGTGAATTTGGGTTTAGATTTCGACCTTTGGAATCAAAAATTGAGTGGTACGGTCGAATTCTTTAAGCGTAAACGTGAAGGTTTGCTTGCTACAGCTTCAACGGTTGTTCCGGGTACAGTTGGTGCAAATTTACCTCAAGAGAACTTAAATGCTGACCAGACTTTCGGTTGGGAGATCAGTTTGAATCACCGGAATCGTGTGGGTGATGTGAACTATTGGGTAGGCGGACAAATTTCTGCCACAAAGAATCGTTGGGATTATCGTTTGGATAGTCAGGCCAGCAACTCTATGGATGCATGGAGGCGTCGCGATGTATCTGGACGTAACAAAGATATCTGGTTCTCTTATGAAGAAGGAGGACGTTTCAGCAGTTATGAACAAATTCGCTATCACGACCTTACTGGTGGTGGATATGGGCAGGGAACTTTACCTGGTGACTATTATTACAAGGACTGGAACGGTGATGGTATCATAAATGGTGAGGACAATCATCCGATGGCATCTTACAACTTGCCGGTATTCAACTATGGTTTTGTAATGGGAGCCGATTGGAAAGGCATTGATGTATCTATGAACTGGCAAGGCGCAGCAGGTGTTTACAATTCATACGATGAGGTCTTCACAGAGGTAGGTCCGTTCAATGGTGGTGCGGTATTGGATATTTATCTAGATCGCTGGCATACGGTTAATCCGAGTGATGACCCATTCAATCCGAACACGAAGTGGGTATCCGGTCTCTATCCGGCCACAGGTCATAGTTTTAGCAATGCCGGAACGGGTATCAAGAATACATCTTATCTGCGCTTGAAAACGCTGGAAGTTGGCTATACATTGCCTAAAACTTGGATAGCCAAAGCAGGAATTCAGAATCTTCGTATCTATTTCAATGCCTATAACCTCTTGACATTTACAGGTCTGGATAATATAGACCCGGAACGTCCGGGACGTCAGGGCGGTGCGAACAATAATGCTGATTCTGGAATTTTGTTCTATAACTACCCTGTGAACCGTACGTTTAATATTGGTGCAACCATCAAATTCTAAAGATAAAAAGAATAGAATATGAAAACATTAAAATATATATTTGTAGCAGCTGCATTGGGACTTACGGCAACTTCCTGTTATGATTTGGATTTGGAGCCGAAAGGGCTTGTTTACGAGAATGTGCTGTTTCAATCAGACAATGGCATCAAGAAGTATCTTGCTTCGGCGTATCATGATCTGCCCATTGAGGATTTTAACTATGGTCAGAATGGAGACCAGAAAGGTTATGCTACTTCAAGCAAAGGTGGAAATCAGTGGCAGGCTCAGAAATCTAGTGCAGCATCCTGTGCTGCTGAGGCGGCAGGTCGTGCAACTTCTTATGGCGGCTTTGACTATTGGCCTTATGATCGTATCCGTGAACTTAACAATATGTTGGAAAAATTGCCTGAGTATCAAAGCAATTTTACGGAAGATGTTTATAATTCTTATTTAGGTGAGGCGCGTTTCTTGCGTGCATTCTACTATTTTGGAATGGTGAAACGCTATGGCGGTGTGCCTATTGTAGAGAAGGTACTTGACCCAAAGGCTCCATTGGAGGAACTTCAGCAACCGCGTAATACTGAGTATGATTGCTGGAAGTTCATCTATGAAGATTTGAAGTTTGCTATGGAGAATGCTACTGCCTCCAAAGACGAGGTGGGGCGTGCCAATCGTTATGCAGCTGCGGCTTTGATGTCACGTGCCATGTTATATGCTGGGTCTGTTGCCAAATACAATCAGTATTTGGCTGTCACCGGTCCAGCTGTAAATGCTGGTCTGATGTGCATGACTGCAGATCACGCACAGGAATTCTTCCAATATGCATACGATGCCTGTAAGTTCCTGAAAGATGCTGGATTCAGACTTCATACAGGTGCTGATAAGGAGAAAGCTTATACGGAAGTATTCCTTAATCCGAATACGGTAGAAGATATCATGGTAAAACAGTATGGTCCCAACACCAGCACGCCGTTCGATACCAACTTGTTCCACTGCTGGGACTGTATGGTATTGCCTAAGGGTGTAGGACTCTCCGGTGACGTAGGCGTTGCGCTTCAGCCTGCATGGGAAATCATGGGGTTGTATGAGATGCCTGCCATTATCGATCCGGAAACTGGGAACCCCATTCGTTTCAAAAGTGTGACTGAACTCTGGAACAACGGTGAAATGGAACCTAGATGTCGTGCCAATTACTACTTTACCGGAATGAAAGAAAGCATGTCCGGTACGGAACTTGATTTTCAGGCTGGTGTCTATACTAGCTATCCGGGTACTGTAGCTGATGGTACTGCCGAAACTCAAGGAAGTGTAAATGACTATACTGCTCAGTTCCGTGTGAGAGCTGCTCAGCCCGGTACACGCAAAGATGTCGGTGGTCATGCCAATGTGAAGATTAACGGTATTCATGGTTTGGCGGAAGGTACGGGCGATGAAGGCTATTCTCGTATGGGTGCTTGTATTCGTAAGTATGTACAGGCTGAAGGTACTAATGCCCGTGTGTTCTTTACCAATTCTCAACCTTGGAAAGTATTCCGTTATGGTGAAATTTTACTGAACTGGGCGGAAGCAGCTTATGAACTGGGATTGATTACCGGTAGTGATGATTTGAAGGCAGAAGCTTTTGAGCATATCAATGAAATCCGTGATCGTGCAGGTGCCCATCCTCATGCAATGGTTACCAATCCGGCTGATATAGGTTCCGAAATCTATGGTTTCCCGATTGACGAGAACCTGCAATATATCCGTGATGAACGTGCCCGTGAGCTTGTCTTTGAAAATCACCGTGTGTTCGATATTCGTCGCTGGAGAGTGGCCGACATTATGTTCATGGATGGTGTGTATACTCATGGACTGCTGGCTTATCAGGTTTTGGATGAAATCAATCCCGATTGGAAGGAGGGAGATGATCCTGATAAAAAATATATGTGGATATTCTTGCCTGAAGTGGAACGTGAAGGCCGTAGGGTGAATTTTAATAAGAAAGATTATTACGATCAAATACCGGGTGGTGAAATCAATAAGAATCCGTTACTGGTTCGTAATGATGGCCATTAATGAATAATTATATAGAAAAGTATTGATATGAAAAAGTTAATATATAGTTTAATATGTGCTGCTTCAGCATTGCTGGTGGTATCCTGCATGGGGGTAGATAACTTCGATGCTCCCGATTGCCATTTCTATGGGAAGATTATAGATTCCACTACCGGAGAAGGCATTGTTTCTGATCGAGGAGATTGCCATATTCGCATCTGGGAGGTGAGTTATAAAGTTAATCCCGGAAGTCAGGATCTTGCCATCAAAGAAGACGGTACGTTCAATAATACCAAACTCTTTGCCGGAACGTATGATATGGTACCGGAAGGGTCTTGGTGGCCTTCTGATACTATCCGTATGGGTATCGGTAGCAAGACTACTCAAAATTTTGAGGTGACGCCTTATTTGAAGTTGTTTGACTTCAAAACGAAACTTGAGGGAACCACACTCACCATGTCCTGCCGTTTGGATGCTCCGATTACTGAAGGGCTCCCACAAGTTATGGATGTTTGTCCGTTTCTCAGTTTGAATCATTTCTGCGGTGCTTCCAATCATATTGGTTATTACGATAAGCCCGGCAAGATTAACGTTATGAAAACTTGGGATAAGATTCCTAAAGAGGACGATGGCAAGAGTATAGCGTATGAAGTGTCTTTGCAGGTAAAGCCCGGATACATTTACTTTGTCCGTATGGGTGCCAAAGTAAAGGATAAATTTGAAAAGTACAATTATACAGAAATTGTAAAGATAGAAGTTCCCAACGAGTAGTTGGAGCAGAGGTAGTAAGATTGTGACAATGGCCGGAAGGGAGACGTATGTTTGTTCTTCCGGCCTTTATTTTAACTGAAAAAATGGAAATAATGAAACAAAATAAGATAAATTATTGGCTGTTGGGTACCCTTTTCCTGGGATTAGTAGCCTGTGGTGATGACAAAGGTGACTATATTCCACCGGCAATAGAAGAGCCAGAAACACCTCCTGCAGAAGATGTTTATAATAAGCCGGATTTTGAACTCCATGAAGACGGCAAACCGTTCGATACCTATCGTGGCTTGGTGATGGCAGGCTATCAAGGATGGTTTGGTGCGCCGGGTGACGGATGCAGGCATAGCAATTCTGATAACACGGCTTGGTATCACTATCGTGAAAGTGAAGTGTTCAAGCCGGGAGTTTTGCAGAACTCTATTGATATGTGGCCCGATATGTCTGAATATGAAAAGAGATACACTCCGGGTGTAGATGGACCTAAAGGTCGCTCTTCTAAATTTATATTGCCCAATGGTGAAGCAGCTCAGGTGTACAGTGCTTACGATGAGTCGAGTGTGTTGCTTCATTTCAAATGGATGAAGGAATATGGCATTGATGGTGTCTTTATGCAACGCTTTGTAGGTGAGGTAATCAATAATCCTGATGGAAAAGATCATTTCGATATGGTGTTGAAGCACGCGATGAAAGGAAGTAACCAATTTCAGCGAGCCATCAGCGTGATGTATGATTTAGGTGGGTTTATGGAAGGAAACCGTGATGAAAGTGCGTTGCTTGCCGATGCGAAGGCCATTATGGATACGTATCAATTGTTAGACCGTAACCAACAGAAATACTATCTCTATGAGGATGGCAAACCGTTGCTTGCTCTTTGGGGTGTGGGGTTTGATGAAAAGCCTTTCAATGCAGACCAGATAGCCAGCCTTATAGCTGCATTGAAAGAGCAGGGTTGGAGCATCATGCTGGGTGTGAACGATGATTGGCGTACGCATAGTTCATCTAAATGGCCGCGTGCCAAATATACTGATATTGTGAAGAGTGCCAATGTCATCTTCCCTTGGTTTGTAGGTCGTTATGGTTCGATAGAGGTTTATAATAGCCATCGCAAGCCTATCATTGATGCGGACATTCAATGGTGCAAGAAAAATGGAGTACACTATGCTCCCCACTGTTTCCCTGGTGGAGCTGACCTGAATATGCATCCGAATAATAGTGTGATGGAGCGTCTGGGTGGAAGATTCTTCTGGGAACAGATCTATGGTGGCATCAAGTTGGGAGCAGAAATGATTTACGTCGCAATGTTTGATGAAATAGACGAGGGCACTGCCATCTTCAAATGCCTTAATAAAAGCGATGTACCGAGCAATGTGCCTGAAACGGATTACTATGTGTGGTATAATAAGGCGAAAGGCAGTTATGGGCATGGTTCCTCGCCTAAGGACGAAAGTCAGCTTGAAGGTGGCTGGTGCAAGAAGGCCAGTGAACTGAACATCGTGTTTCAAGGGGTTGAAGATGATCTGCCCACCGACCACTACTTGTGGCTTACGGGGCAGGCTCGTAAGATGCTTCGTGGCGAAGTGCCTTTGAAGAATGCCTGGCCTGCCAGATAAAAGTAGATAATTATATATCCGAACCGTACCTGAGCCTTACTTGCTCCGTACCATCTCCGGGGATTCTCCACTCAGAGGTACTTCTGGCTGGAGAATGTACGGAGCAAGTAGGGCTCAGGTAGGGCTCAGATACGGTTCGGGTATACTCTTCTTATTTCTAAAAGATACCATAATCTATTACGAAAACTTTCTCTAACTAAAAAAGTGAAAGATGAAAAAAATACTATGTTGCATTCTGTCACTGTTTTGCTTCGTACAGATATTGTACAGCCAGCAAAAAGAGTATAAGGCGTATCTGGTAGCAACAGCCCATTTTGATACGCAGTGGAACTGGGATGTACGCGAATCTATTGATGATTATCTGCACCGTACAATGGTACAGAACTTTTGGCTCTTCGAGCGTTTCCCCAATTATATCTTTAACTTTGAGAGTGCTCAGAAATATGCGTGGATGAAGGAGTATTATCCGCACGAGTATGAGCTTGTAAAGAAGTACATCAAGGCAGGACGCTGGAATGTAGTGGGAAGTGCATGGGAAGCGACAGACCCTAATATTCCTTCCTCCGAATCCTTTTTCAGGAATGTCCTGTTAGGGCAGGAATTCTATAAAAAAGAGTTTGGTGTAAAATCAAACGATATTTATCTGCCGGACTGTTTCGGTTTCGGTTACACATTGCCTACCATCGCCGCACACTGCGGATTGATAGGATTCTCTACCCAAAAACTCCAGTGGCGGAAAAATCCATATTTTGGAGAAAAAGAAAAAATGCCGTTCAAGATAGGGCTTTGGCAAGGTCTGGATGGTGCGCGGATCATGGCAGTACTGGATGCCGGAGGATACGGTACATCGTATTACTACGATGATATCAGTATCAATCGCCGCATTCTGGAAAGAGCTAAACTAGGACCTGATAATACGGCTTATAGTTATTATGGTGTAGGAGACCGTGGCGGATCGCCAACGCTTCCTTCCGTCTATTCATTAGAAAAAAGTTTGAAGGCAGATGGCCCGTTAGAAATTATCAGTGCCAAAGCCGGACAAATATATGAAGATTATTATCCTTTTGAAAAGCATCCCGAACTACCCGTTTATGACGGAGAACTGCTGATGGATGTGCATGGAGTGGGGTGCTACACTTCGCAGGCTGCAATGAAACATTTCAACCGACGGAACGAACACTTGGCGGATGCAGCCGAAAGAGCATCTGTAGTGGCGGAAACATTGGGAGGTTTGGAATATCCTTCCGATGCTTTGCGTGAAAACTGGCAGCGTTTCCTGTGGCATCAATTTCACGATGACCTGACGGGAACCAGTATTCCGCAATCATACACTTTCTCCTGGAATGATGAACTGATAGCTCAGACACGTTTTGCAGAAACCATTACTACAGCAGTGGGGGCAGTGAGTCGTGCTTTGGATACCAAAGTAAAAGGGATGCCGGTTGTGGTTTATAATCCTGTAGCTTCCAGTCGGAGAGATGTGGTGAAGGCTACGGTTAAGATGGATAAACGACCGTCAGGAATTAAAGTAACCTCTCAGAAAGGGGAAAATATGCCTGCACAGTTGATTTCTTGGGAGAATGGAATAGCCGAGGTTTTGTTTGTAGCGCAAGTAGATCCACTTAGCTTCTCAGTATATAGCATTCAACCGGGAAGAACTTCATCTTCCGGAAAACTGCTGGCAAAGAACGGAACTCTTGAAAACACTATTTATAAGATAGCATTGAATGAACAGGGTGACATAGCTTCCATTTTTGATAAAAAGAATAATCGTGAACTGGTGCAAACCGGTAAGCCGTTCCGTCTGATGATGTTTACGGAAAATCTTTCTACTGATTATCCGGCTTGGGAAATTTACAAGAAAGTTCTGGATGGGCCGAGTATTTCCATCACGGACAATGTTAAAATTACCGTGGCAGAGAATGGACCGTTGAGAGCATCTTTACGTGTGGAACGTACTCATGAAGACTCTAGGTTTGTACAATATATCACGTTAACGGATGGAGCCGAGGATGATAGAATTGAGATCAGTAACGAATTTGACTGGCAAGGAAAGAAAGCTTTGCTGAAAGCAGAGTTTCCAACCACAATCTCCAATGAAAAAGCTACTTATGACTTGGGTTTAGGTTATGTGAAGCGCGGCAACAATATCGAGAACTCTTTTGAGGTACTGGGACATCAGTGGGCCGACTTGACTGCCGATGATGCGTCTTATGGCATATCCATTTTGAATGAATCTAAATATGGATGGGATAAGCCTGATAATAATACCATCCGTCTGACATTGCTTCATACTCCTCAACCCGGTAAGCATTATACATATCAGGATCATCAGGATCATGGACATCATGCTTTCCGTTATGCCATTGTGGGACATAAAGAGGATGCTGCTCAAGCAGGCATTGCCTGGAAGGCGGAGAATTTCAATCAGCCCCTGTTGGCTTTTACCACTACTAAGCATGCGGGTAAATTGGGGCGTTCTTATTCATTTGCCCGTACAGACCGTCCTCAGATTGCTGTGAAAGCTATTAAAAAAGCGGAAGATGGACGCGGATATATTGTTCGTATCAATGAGATCTATGGCAGTTCTTACGACCAAGCTTATATAGAGTTTGCATCTGATATTGAAAATGCCAAAGAAGTAAACGGAATAGAGGAAGGAAAAGGTGAAGTTACTTTCTCTGGTAATAGGCTGATCGTCAGTGGTAAAGCTTTTCAACCCCGCACATTTAGGGTTACATTCAAACAAAAGCCTTTGCTGACGGTTCCTGAATGCCAACCATTGGAACTGCCCTATAATGCGGTAGCCTTAACAACTGATGAGTTTAATCGTGCTGGTAATTTCGACCGGCAAGGTAATTCACTGGCAGCCGAACTGATGCCCGAAAAGATCCTTTCGGATGGGGTTGAATTCAGTATACAGAATGATCCTGCTATTTTCAATTACGTCCGGGCGAATGGGGATACCATTCTTTTGCCTGAGCATCATGGCATGGATAAACTATTTCTTCTGGTGACTTCTGTAAAGGATGACCGTCGGGCTACTTTCCTGGTGGATGATAAGCCTTATCAGGTAAATGTGCCTTATTATTCCGGTTTCTATGGACAGTGGGGATGGAAAGGCGAAAGTGAGGGATATATCAAAGATGCTTCTATCGGCTATATTGCCAATCATAAACATAGTGCACGCAAAGGAAATGACTCTTATAACTTTGCTTATCTGTACAAGGTATGTTTAGATATTCCGGCAAATGCCCGAATGCTGGTTCTGCCCAAAGATGCAGGTATCGCTTTATTCGCTGCAACGCTGACCGGTAATCAGAACTATGATACCGAACCGATTACGGAAATGCGTGTGTTGCCTTACCTGACCAAACAAATAGAGTATACATCCGAACCGGTACCCTTCTATCGGGAACGGAGTGCTTGGTAAACCTATTAACTGGCTATTATGAAAAATATTATATATAATTTTATTATATTGATTCTCTTTTGCCCTTGTTCCATGTGGGGGCAGGGGAAGGAGTACAGTTTCGATGAGAGAGGCATTTCCCGGCAGGTGTTGGAAAATTATCTGGAGCGTTCCATTACAATGGTCTATCTGTTGATGCCAGATAAACCGGAAGGACGTAGAGTGTATTCTTATCATGCCGATGATATGCGTATGGTCAAGGATATCGGAGCAAAGTTTATCGGTCGTTCCATTTACCGGTGGGGAGGCGAAAGCTTGTTGGACAAACCTGAATTCTGGAGTAAAGCGAAAGCATTTGCTGGTGAATTGCACGCCTATGACCCTGATATAATCCTTCTGGGGTGCCTGTTTGAGATCGTTACAGAGGAGGTGAATCAGGTGAAGATACCCGATTGGGTGTTTAAGGGGTATGGATTGCCGGTTGAATCACGTAACTTTTCTTATGTTGATATGCTGAATAAAGAAGGGCTTCTGGTCGATCATTGGCGTAAAGGCGGTAGTGTACCGGATATTAGTCGACAGGAAACTCAACTTTGGTTCTATTATCTTGCTTGTTCTTACATCAATGTCGGTTGCGAGGCTTTTCATCTTGGGCAGATCGAGTTGATTGGAATGAATGATCCGGAACGGGATTCCTGGGCTCGTGTCATTGCTAAAATACGTGAGTATGCGCGTACTCATGCCCGCCGTCACTGGGTGTTGCTGGATGCCCATACTCCTTATGGAGGAATGGTAAGGAATGGGGTGAGCTTGCTCGACTTCAATTCTTTCCCGCTTCGCATCAAGGAAATTCCTTCTGAACCCTATAAAGCTGAACTTGCTGTGAATCATCTGGATGCTCTTTATAAAAAGAGCAAAGGGTGTATTTCCCCTAGCGGATGGAAATGCGAGCATCTGCCATATCTCGTGGAGTTTGATAATTATGGCAGGGGGAAAGAAGCGAATGTGGCGGATCTGAACTCCCATTTTGTATGGGGATGGGACGAAATTTCCTGGCTGTCCCTGCAACCGGAAGATTACCGGAATGAGTGGTTGACGTATGCGTATCATTGGATACATCGTACCGACCCGAATGGGCATCTGGAAATGCCCGGTTGCCGGATGATAACCTGTCCGAATCAAACCGAAGGTAACTATCGTGCCAATATGAGAAGTGAAGCATGTCCCTTTGGATACTCTCAGGAAGAAACAATCAAAGAACTTTGGAACAAATAATAACAACTGAAATATTAAATATCTAATTAAATTATTGCTACCATGAAGAAATGCTTTTTACTATTGCTCGTTTTTTTCTTGTTCGGGAGTCTGAATGCAGCACCCAAACATTCTAAGAATACTAAATATCCATCTTACAAAGGTTTGGTTATGGCTGGGTATCAAGGTTGGTTTCACCAACCGAGGAAAGGGGTAATGTACCCGGATGAGAACAGTGTCCGCATAGATATGTGGCCGGATGTGAGTGAGTATGAGAAAACATATCCGACGGGACAGAAATTGGCAGATGGTTCTACTGCCCGCTTTTTCTGTTCTACGGATGAGAGCACGGTAGATCTGCATTTCAAGTGGATGAAGGAGTATGGGTTGGATGGTGTATTCATGCAACGTTTCTTCGGGGCTGCCCGTCCGGAAGCACGCAGGCGGAGCACAGTGCTGAAGCATGCCATGAAGGCGGCTTCAAAATATGGACGTGCTATTGGGGTTATGTATGATTTGTCCGGCCTGGCAGCTAAAGGTGAAGATTGCTCCATGTTGATTGACGACTGGAAATATCTGGTTGATTCGCTGCGTGTAACTAATCAGACAGGTGAACAGACTTATGTCTTTTATAATGGCAAACCGTTGGTTACTATCTGGGGTGTCGGTTTTCCTGATCGTCCGTATGATATTCGTAATATCGGTTTGGAACGTTTTATTGATTTTCTCAAAAATGATCCGGAATACGGAGGCTGTAGCGTAATGTTGGGAGTACCTACTTTCTGGAGAGACCTGAATGCCGATTGCGTACATGATCCTTACTTGCACGAGCTTATCAGACAGGCGGATATTGTTCTGCCATGGATGGTGCAGCGCTTTACTCCGTTGCTCCACAATGATATGGACCGTTATCGGGATGTTATTCTCGATGATATAGCTTGGTGCAAAGAGAATAATATCGGTTATGTGCCTTGTGTGACTCCGGGATTCAGTTGGCATAATCTGAGCCGCCATGCTTTTAAGGATGATGTGAAACCTTCCGGTTCTATTCCCCGTCAGGGCGGACGCTTCTATTGGCAACAGATTTCTACGGCAATCAATGCAGGGGCTACGATGCTGTATGTAGCTATGTTCGATGAAGTGAATGAAGGTACTGCCATTTTCAAGTGTACAGATAATCCTCCGGTGGGAAAAGAAGTCAAGTTTGTGGGTATGGATGGGATGCCATCCGATCATTACCTGTGGCTGACGGGTGAGGCGGCAAAGATGCTTCGTCGTGAGAAACCGCTGAGCTTTGAGATGCCCCGGCGGGATGCGAAATAGAAAATCGAAAAAAACAGCGAATTATTAAGTTGAAATTAAGAGCTTTGTTAATCAGCCAACTCTAATTTTGCTCATATTAAATATTAAAACTATAAAAAGCGTATGAAAAATTATTTGATTACCTTGGCTGCTTTGTCGTTGACATTGATGAGTTGCAACAACCAGAAGCAAGCTAAAACGGTTACTTTAGGTCCGAATCCTTTCATTACTCACATGTATACAGCTGATCCTTCTGCCCATGTATGGGAAGACGGACGTCTGTATGTTTATGCTTCTCATGATATTGATCCTCCGCGTGGATGCGATTTAATGGACCGCTATCATGTATTCTCTACAGATGACATGGTTAACTGGACAGATCATGGTGAAATATTGAACTCTTCGCAAGTGTCTTGGGGACGTAAAGATGGTGGCTTCATGTGGGCACCCGATTGTGCATATAGGAATGGTACTTATTATTTTTACTTTCCGCACCCGAGTGGTGATGACTGGAACAATACCTGGAGAGTGGGTATAGCTACCAGTAAGCATCCTGCCAAAGACTTTACCGTACAGGATAAGTATATTGACATGATAGGAATGGAAGACGATTGCTTTGCCATGATAGACCCTTGCGTCTTTGTGGATGATGATGATCAGGCTTACTTCTACTATGGCGGTGGAGGCCGTTGTGTAGGTGCCAAAATGAAGGATAATATGATGGAACTGGCAGAACCGCTGCGTGCTATGGAGGGTCTGAAAGATTTTCATGAGGCTGCCTGGGTACATAAAAAAGACGGTGTGTACTATTTGTCCTATGCTGATAACCATGCGGAGAATGGCAAGGGGGCTAACCGTTTAAATTATGCAACCAGTAATTCACCGTTAGGACCATGGACATATCAGGGTGTTTATCTGGAACCGACAGGTTGCGATACAAGTCATGGCTCTATAGCTGAATATAACGGTGAATGGTATGCTTTCTATCATAACTGTTCTATTTCCGGAAGGGGAAACCTTCGCTCTATTTGTGTAGACAAGCTATACTATAATCCGGATGGAACTATCAAAGTAGTAGAACAAACAAAATAAATTTGTATGCGTCTATTTATTCATCTGTTGAAGTTGGGTTTCTTTATTGCTGCACTTGCTCTTACAGCTTGCAGCGATAAAGATACGCCGGGGGAAATACCTCCAGAAGTTCCCCCTGAAGTGCCAGAGGTAGATCCTCCGGTTCCTGATGGGCCGTATGAGTACGATTATGATATGGACTATGATTCGGAAAAATATCTGAAAGCTTATAAAGGGACGGCCTATAAAGGTCCGCACCGCGTGCCCGGCACTGTAGAAGCGGAAGACTTTGATGAGGGAGCACAGAATGTGGCCTATTATGAGAGCGACTCTAAACTGGCTGATGCGGGGTACAGAGGTTCCCACGCCGTTGATGTTCGTGCAGAAAGTAAGGCTTCCGGAGGTTATTATATCGGTGATGTACAGCCAGGTGAATGGATGTGTTATACGATTGAGGTAGATGAGGATGGTGCCTATGCCATTGAAACATTCTGTGTGAAAGGGGACGGATCGGAGGGAAGTTTTTACTTTGAGGTAGATGGTCGGGGTGCAAGCCGCAGTATAGATATGCCTCTTGGGGGATGGACGGATTTTAGCCATAAAGTGAAAGCTAATGGAATCCAGCTGACTAAAGGGAAACATGTACTGAAGTATTGTGCCAATACACCGGGAAACATCGATAAGTTCGTTTTAACGCGTACAGGTGAGTTGGAAGATATTTCTAATTCTTTCACTTACCCTGTTACGGAAGCAATGAGTAATCCCCTGTTTGTAGAGTGGGAGTCACCGATGTACAATAGTTGGATAAAGGGACCTCTTTACACAGCTGATGCTTCTGCGCATGTATGGAACATTGATGGGAAAGAAGTACTTTATGTGTATGCTTCGCATGATATGGAGCCTGCACTTGGATGCGACCGCATGGATCGCTATCATGTTTTTTCTACGGAAGATATGGTGAATTGGACCGATCATGGGGAGATAATGAATGCAGCCACAGTGCGAAAACATAATGGTTGGGGGTGTGATGGCTTCATGTGGGCTCCAGATTGTGCTTATAATCCGGAGAATCAAATCTATTATTTCTACTTCCCGCACCCGGCCAATGCTGCTAATTGGAATAGTACCTGGCGGGTGGGAGTAGCTACCAGTAAGTATCCGAATAAGGAATTCCGTGTAAGAGGTTATATTGAGGGTATGCCTCCGGAAATTGACCCTTGCGTATTTATAGATGAGGATGGGCAACCTTACATTTATAATGGAGGTGGAGGTAAATGCTATGGTGGTAAGTTACGGAAAGATGACTGGACGAAACTGGACGGAGAGGTTAAACCGATGACCGGCTTGAGTGATTTCCATGAAGCGACCTGGATACATAAATACAATGGCAAGTACTATCTATCGTATGCGGATAATAACCCGGGTGCCAATCGTTTGAGGTATGCAACAAGCGATTCCCCGTTAGGTCCATGGAAGTATGAGGGGATTTATCTGGAACCGACCACTTGTGACACAAGTCATGGTTCTATTGTAAAGTATAAAGGTCAATGGTATGCCTTCTATCACACTTCTGATTTTTCAGGACAGGGAAATCTACGTTCGGTTTGTGTAGATAAGTTGCTCTATAATTCGGATGGAACCATACAGGTCGTAAAGCAGACCCGCGGAAACAAATAGAAGTTAGATTGGCAGGATAAAAAATGTAGCATAGGGTATTGCCCTATGCTATACAATGAAAGTCTGTCAGACTTAATTGATTAACTTGAATTTAATGAATAATACGATGAAGAACTTATTTTTTCTCTTCCTTTTTTCTCTTGTAGCGATGTCCGTAAGGGCTCAGTCTTTTACCGGTGAGAAGACGGATTGGCACGGCTTCGATCGCTACGATTTTGTAATGAGTGAAACAACATTCCAAATTAAACCTATCAAGGCAACACAACGTGAAGGAGCAGGTGTTGCGGGCCCGGAAAAAGGAATGCGTAGATGCATTGTCGTTGTCCCGAAACAGGCTGCTGAAGGTAATCCATGGTCATGGCGTGGTTGTTATTGGGATCATCAGCCACAAGCGGAAATTGAGTTATTGAAGCGTGGCTTTCATATTGTTTACATCACTACCGATCCCGATCAGACATGGGAAGTATGGTATAATTTCCTGGTGAATGAGCACGGCCTTTTTCCTAAACCTGCGTTTATTGGTATGAGTCGCGGCGGAGCTAATTCTTTTACTTGGGGGACAGAACATCCTGATAAAGTTCTGGCTATTTGTGCCGATAATCCCGGACTTTCACAAAAAAGTTTGATGGGAATGGATAAACTTGCCAGACAGGATGTCCCTATCTTGAATATCTGTGGTAGCATCGACCCTATACTCAATAATACTTATGCCATTCAAGGTGTTTATCAAGGTAATGGTGGGCGTATGTCGGTTTTGATCAAAGACGGTACGGCACATCATCCGCACAGCTTGCAGGATCCGAATATTATTGCGGATTTTGTCGAACAGGCTTATAAGGAAAAACCGGCTGAGAAGCCTGCATTTCTGCCCGATAAATACAAAAAAAGTAATTTCTACAGTACAGATCCTATTTATTCGTATGCTGAATATGATAAACTCTGGATTACCTCATGGGGACCTTATTTTACAGGTAATTATAATAAATATATGTTCTCATTGGAAGGTGTGGAAGGACTGGTTACGGTTATCGCTCCTGAGAAACCTGCTGCCGGAAATCCTTGGATTTTCCGTTGCGATCAGCCGGATGGTAATTCTGCTGTAGATTTGGGATTGCTTGCACGTGGTTTTCACATAGTGGTTGCTCCCATTGCTTATAATGCTGATGGTCCTTTATTTGACCAGTGGAGCATTGCATACAATTATCTTGTGAGTAAGGGATTTGCAGCACATCCGGTTGTAGCCGGTCGTGAAGGTGCGACAGGAGAAGTTTATGCCTGGGCTATTGAGAACCCTGATAAGATAGCCGGAATCTATGGGGAAAATCCTATTTTGCGTTCTTCTTTAGCGAAGATTCAGCCATTGGATAATCTGAAACCGCTTGCCGAGGCGAAGGTTCCTATTCTGCACGCTTGCGGGAGTCTGGATCCTAATTTGAAGACTCAGACTGGTGAAGCTAAAAAACGCTATGCAGGCAAGATGACAGTAATCATTGATGCTGGACGTGGGCATTATCCGATTACTCCTGAAAATCCAAAGAAATTAGTAGAATTGATTGAAAAGATGATTAAATAGTAGACTAATTAGCCACTTTATTCAAATTTAATTAGCGATTAAGTCTTTTTTAATTGAAAGGGAAAGTGCTGAGCCTTACATTTGCCTTCAAGAAATAAATATAAACTAAAACTGTTATATTATGAAAATTACACATTGCCTGGCTTCTGTAGCTTTAGTTTCCATGTTGGGCGCTTGTAGTGGAGTACAAAACCAAGTAGCCGCCGTGAAAGGTCCGGTGGACTATGTGAATCCTTACATGGGAAATATCAGTCACTTGCTGGTGCCTACTTTCCCGACTATTCACCTGCCGAATAGTATGCTTCGTGTCTATCCCGAACGGGCGGATTATACAACAGATCAGTTGAAAGGTCTTCCTTTGATTGTGACTAGTCATCGTGGTAGTTCTGCTTTCAATCTGAGTCCGTATCAGGGAGATAAACTTCGTCCGGTTATAGCTTATAGCTATGATGATGAGAAGTTGAAACCTTATTATTATGAGGTGGTTCTCGATGACGAGGAAATTAAAGTGAAGTATGCACCTTCTCATCAGTCGGCTCTTTATCAGATAGATTATAGTCAGCAGGATAAGCCTGTATACATGATGATCAATTCGCGTAACGGTGCTATCAAGGCAGGTGACGGTTTTGTGAGCGGTTATCAACAACTGGAGAATAATACGCGGGTTTACCTGTATATAGAATCGGACGTTACCCCTATAGAAACAGGTATTCTGGCTGATGGTAAAATAGATGCAGACAAGAAAGAAGCAGAAGGGCGTAATGCCTGTGCTGTAATGCACTTTGCAGACGGAACAAAAACAGTCAACTTGCGCTATGGAATTTCATTTATAAGTGAAGAACAAGCCAAGAAAAACCTGCAACGTGAATTGGCTGATTATAATCTGCAGGCTTTAGCAGAAAAGGGACGTCAGATCTGGGATAAAGCATTGAGCGATATTCAGGTAGAAGGTGGCAGTGAGACAGATAAACAGGTTCTTTATACATCGCTTTACCGTGTATTCGAACGTCCGGTTTGTATCAGCGAAGGCGGTCGTTATTTCAGTGCATTCGACGGAAAGATACACGAAGATAATGGTGAGCCGTTCTACACAGACGATTGGATTTGGGATACTTACCGTGCTGCCCATCCTTTGCGTCTTTTGATTGATGAAGGAACAGAAAAGAATGTGATTGACTCTTATTTGCGCATGGCGGAACAGATGGGAGATATGTGGATGCCTACTTTCCCTGAGATTACAGGTGACTCTCGTCGTATGAACTCTAATCATGCTGTGGCAACCGTAGCGGATGCGGCTGCTAAAGGCTTACAATTCGATTTGGCTAAAGCCTATGAAGCTTGCCGTAAAGGTATTGAAGAAAAAACACTGGCTCCGTGGTCGGGTGCTGCTGCCGGTTGGATTGATGATTTCTATAAGAAGAACGGATATATCCCTGCACTTCAGGAAGGAGAAAAAGAAACAGATCCGAATGTACATCATTTCGAAAAGCGTCAGCCGATTGCAGTAACGTTGGGAACTTCCTATGACCAGTGGTGTTTGTCGCGCATAGCCGATATGTTGGGAAAAAAAGAAGATGCTGCTCATTATCTACAATGTGCTCATAATTACCGTAATGTGTATAATGCAGAAACAGCTTTCTTCCATCCGAAGGATAAGAATGGTAAATGGATCGAACCATTCGATTATCGTTTCTCCGGAGGTATGGGTGCACGTGAATATTATGGTGAGAATAATGGTTGGGTTTATCGTTGGGATGTTCCTCACAATGTAGCTGATCTGATTGATCTGATGGGAGGTAACCAACAGTTTATTGCGAACTTGGATCAGACCTTCCGTGAACCGTTGGGACGTGGTAAATATGCTTTCTATGCACAGATACCGGACCATACCGGAAATGTGGGACAATTCTCAATGGCCAATGAACCCTCTCTGCATATTCCTTATCTGTATAACTATGCAGGTCAGCCTTGGAAGACGCAGAAACGTATTCGTCAGTTGCTGAAGACTTGGTTCCGTAATGACTTGATGGGATTACCGGGTGATGAAGACGGTGGCGGTATGTCAGCATTTGTAGTTTTCTCTTCTTTAGGTTTCTATCCGGTAACTCCGGGTTCTCCGTCTTATAATATCGGCAGCCCTTTGTTTACTAAGGCTAAGGTAATGTTGAGCAATGGAAAGGTATTTGAGATAGAGGCACAAGGTGCATCGGATGAAAACAAATACATTCAGTCTGCCACATTGAACGGAAAAGAATGGAATAAGCCTTGGTTTAGTCATGACGACATAAAAGAAGGCGGAAAATTGGTATTGGTGATGGGCAGCAGGCCTAATAAAACATGGGGTAGCGCAGGCGATGCAGTACCTCCATCTGCAGAAAAACAATAAGGTATAATAAGTCAATAGGAAAAACCATGAGAACACTAAAAAAGATTGTATTTACAGGATTATTCGCTCTAATTGCCTGTGCCGGAGTGGCACAGGCTCAAGAGCTATATAAAGATGAGAAAGCGCCGATGCATGAGCGCATCATGGATCTATTATCACGCTTGACGGTTGAAGAAAAAATCAGCCTGTTGCGTGCAACCTCTCCGGGTATTCCTCGTTTGGATATTCCCAAATATTACCACGGTAACGAAGCGCTTCACGGAGTGGTTCGTCCGGGACGCTTTACCGTTTTCCCTCAGGCTATCGGACTGGCGGCAACCTGGAACCCGGAATTGCAATTGCAGGTGGCTACGGTTATTTCTGATGAGGCACGTGCCCGTTGGAACGAACTGGATCAGGGACGGGAACAAAAAAGCCAGTTTAGTGACTTGTTGACCTTCTGGTCTCCCACAGTGAATATGGCGCGTGACCCACGTTGGGGACGTACTCCGGAAACTTACGGAGAAGACCCCTATTTAAGTGGTGTCATGGGTACTGCTTTTGTGAAAGGCCTGCAAGGCGATGATGACCGTTATCTGAAGATTGTGTCGACTCCTAAGCATTTCGCAGCCAATAATGAAGAACATAATCGTTTTGTATGTAATCCGCAGATTTCAGAAAAACAGTTACGTGAATATTACCTTCCGGCTTTTGAAGCGTGCGTGAAGGATGGTAAATCAGCTTCCATCATGTCAGCGTATAATGCGCTGAATGATGTGCCTTGTACCTTGAACGCCTGGTTATTGACGAAAGTACTTCGTGAGGACTGGGGATTCAAAGGATATGTGGTTTCCGATTGCGGTGGACCTTCCTTGTTGGTGAATGCACATAAATATGTGAAGACTAAAGAGGCTGCGGCTACCCTTTCCATAAAAGCAGGCTTAGACTTGGAATGTGGTGATGATGTATTTGATGAGCCTTTGTTGAGTGCTTACCGTCAATATATGGTTACGAATGCTGATATAGATTCGGCTGCCTATCGTGTGTTACGGGCACGTATGCAGTTGGGGTTGTTTGATAGCGGAGAAAAGAATCCTTATACGAAAATATCTCCGGCTGTGGTAGGGTCGGCAAAGCATCAGGAAGTAGCTTTGAATGCAGCACGTGAATGTATTGTATTGCTTAAGAATCAGAAGAAAATGTTGCCGCTTAATGCCAAAAAGGTGAAATCAATAGCTGTGGTAGGCATCAATGCCGGTAATTGTGAGTTTGGAGATTATAGTGGTTCGCCAGTGATTGCTCCGATCTCAGTGTTGCAGGGTATCAAAGATAGAGTAGGCGATGGTGTGAAAGTGGTATATGCTCCTTGGAAATCAGCTGTAGACGGTATGGAACTCATACAGGGAGTCAATTTCCCGGAAGGATTGAAGGCCGAGTATTTTGACAATACCAAGTTACAGGGGACTCCGAAAGTGCGCAAAGAAGAATGGATTAACTTTGAGCCAGCCAACCAGGCACCCGATCCTTTCTTACCTAAATCTCCTTTGTCAGTTCGCTGGACAGGAAAATTGCGTCCTACGGTTACCGGACAATATACACTTAGTTTCACATCGGATGATGGTTGTCGCTTGAGCATTGATGGAAAAATGCTGATTGATGCATGGCGGGGACATGCTGTCCGGACTGATACCGCTACTATTTATCTGGAAGCTGGAAAAGATTACCAGTTGAAAGCAGAGTACTATGACAATCGTGATTATGCTGTAGCGAGACTGCAATGGCGGGTTCCCCAGGTTGGCAAAGTCACTCGCTTGGATTTGTATGGTGAAGCAGGAAAAGCGGTGCGCGAGTGTGAGACGGTAGTTGCCGTATTAGGAATCAATAAGTCGATAGAACGTGAAGGACAAGATAGATATGATATTCAGCTTCCGGCAGACCAGATGGAGTTCTTGCAGGAAATTTACAAAGTAAATCCGAATATCGTTGTTGTATTGGTTGCCGGCAGTTCGTTGGCTGTCAACTGGATGGATGAACATGTTCCAGCCATTGTGAATGCTTGGTATCCCGGTGAAAGCGGAGGTAAAGCTGTAGCGGAAGTCCTGTTCGGTGATTATAATCCGGGTGGCCGTCTGCCCTTGACCTATTACAGAAGTCTGGATGAACTCCCTCCGTTTGATGATTATGATATAACTAAGGGACGTACTTATAAATACTTCAAAGGGGATGTCCTGTATCCTTTCGGTTATGGTTTAAGTTATACCACATTCAAGTATTCCAACCTGCAAGTGGCAGATGGTGAAGAGGAAATAAATGTTTCCTTCCAACTGAAGAATGCAGGTAAATATGCAGGTGATGAGGTTGCTCAAGTATACGTGAAGTTGCCTGAACGGGATGAAGTAATGCCTGTCAAAGAACTGAAAGGTTTTGAGCGTGTCGCATTGAAGAGTGGTGAAAACAAAAAAATGACTTTGAAATTACGTAAAGATCTGTTACGCTATTGGGATGAAGCGAAAGGCAAGTTTGTTTATCCTTCCGGTGATTATACGATCATGGTAGGTGCTTCTTCTGCTGATATTCGTTTACAGAAAGTGGTTTCGGTATTACAGAAAGATAATTATCCAATGTCTCACTCGGAAAAATAAATAAGTATGGAACGGAATGCCAAATTTCAGTGGATATTTTGTCTCTTATTGGGTTGTGCTACTTCATTGGTAGCGCAGAATGTGGCAAATTGGGGATTGACTCATCCTCAGCCGAAAGAGACGTTACCGAAGTCGAAAGCGCAAATCATGATGCCCACCCCGAAAACGCAGACACCGGTGGAAGCGGTGGTAGAGAAGGTTGGGGAGAATGATTTCCTGTTGAACCGGGGCTGGAAACTGACAGATGGCAAAAATGGATGGTATAATGCAACCGTTCCGGGTACTGTATTGACTACTTTAGTGGATCAGGGGGTGTATCCCGATCCTTATTATGGACTGAATAATCTGGCAATTCCCGACACTCTGTGCAGGATGGATTGGTGGTATCGTTTGGAATTCAATTCACCTGTTCCTACAGAAGGCCGGGAAGCCTGGCTGGTTTTCAAAGGTATCAATTATCAAGCCGAGATATGGCTGAACGATGTATGCCTGGGTACAATGAAAGGTGCTTTTATCCGGGGTGAATTTAACGCAACGGATCATTTGGTGGATGGCAAGAATACGTTGGTTGTTCGTATTCTTCCACCGCCTAACCCAGGAATTCCTCACGAACAATCTCCATCCGCCGGAAACGGTATGAATGGCGGACAATTGTGTTTGGACGGACCTACCTTTATTTCTTCAGAGGGCTGGGACTGGGTGCCTGGTATCCGTGACCGGAATATAGGAATCTGGCAGGATGTACATTTACGTTTCACGAACGGCATCCGTCTGCATGATACGCAGGTAGTTACTCATCTGGCATTACCAGATACTACGGTCGCTGAAATTACCGTACGTACGGAAGTGGAGAACCTGCAACCGATAGCCAAACAAGTATCCGTTGACCTGAATCTTGAAGGAAAAAAGGTGACTCAGGAAGTAAACCTTGCACCGAAGGAGCGGAAAACGGTTGTCTTTACTCCGGATGTTCACAAGACATTGGAACTGAAGTCTCCCCGTTTGTGGTGGCCGAATAATTACGGTCGTCAGGAGCTTTATACGATGGATGTGGTTGTAGCGGAAAAAGGCGTATCCTCTGATTCTAAGAAAGTTCGTTTCGGAGTCCGTGAGCTTTCTTATGAATTGGAAGTTTGTTTCCCCGATGACTCTATCCGCCGGGTGGAATATCGTCCGACGGTTATGGGGCAGGGCGAACCTATCTTTGATAATATAAACCGCAAATATATAGAAGGAGGCATGTGTATGCCTCGTCTGAAAAAGAATGTTTCTTCTGATATTCTTGTGCCGGCACCCGACAAAGCCATGCAGCATTATATGGTTATAAAAGTCAACGGCAAGCGTATCTTCTGTAAAGGAGGAAACTGGGGAATGGATGATGCCATGAAGCGCGTTTCGCGTGAACATCTTGAACCTTATTTCCGGTTGCACAAGGAAGCGAACTTTAATATGATCCGCAACTGGACGGGCGAAAGTACGGAAGAGAACTTCTATGAATTGTGTGATGAATATGGTATGCTGGTTTTCAATGACTTCTGGCTGAGTACGCAAGGCTACAATATGCCGATAAATAATGATAACCTATTCTTACGGAATGCAGAAGATGTAGTGGTACGTTTCCGCAATCATCCTTCCATTGCTGTCTGGAATCCCCGGAATGAAGGCTTTGCACCTGTTTATATCGAAGAACATCTGGCAAAGATGATTGCCGAGAAAGACGGTACCCGTTATTACAGTCCGAATTCTACCCATTGCAACCTGAGACCAAGCGGACCATGGAACTATCATAAGAATCCGGTGGATTACTATCGCGATCGGGCACATGGGTTCAATACGGAACAAGGTTCAACTTCCATTCCTACGGAAGAATCCATCCTGGCTATGATGGATGTGAAAGATGCCTGGCCCATCAGTGATGTGTGGTATTACCATGATTTACATGGGGGGCAAAGAGAATTTATGGAGGCGATAGACCGGAAATATGGAAAGCCGACGGACCTGAAAGATTTTAGCCGGAAAGCACAGATTGTCAATTACGACAGTCACCGCGCCATGATGGAAGCTTGGAACAGTAAAATGTGGAATAGCACAAGTGGGCTGTTGTTGTGGATGAGTCACCCGGCTTGGCCCAGTATGGTTTGGCAGATTTATTCCTGGGATTATGAAACTTTCGGTTCTTTCTATGGATGCCGTAAAGCGTGTGAGCCGATTCATATTCAGAAGAATCTGGATGATCAGAAAGTAGTGGTTGTAAATACTTCTTTAAAAGAAATAAAGGGGGCTAAAGTTATATATGAAGTTTATTCCCTTGAAGGTAAGTCATTGTTTAAACGCACTTCCAAGCTGAATGTATTGGCTAATGGATTGACCGAGTGCTTCGTACAAGATAAACCAATTTCTGCATCCGGAGTATATATGGAACGCTTGATACTTCAGGATAAGCGTGGCAAGGTTATTTCGATCAATGATTATTGGCAAGATAACGGTGAGGGTGATTTCCAGGGATTCAATGCTTTGGAAGAAGCTTCCATAAACTGTAAACTAATCCGGCAAAAGGAGAGTCAGATACAAATAGAATTACAGAACACCGGAGCAATGCCTGCCCTCGCTCTGAAACTCAATGTCCGTGAGGCGGATACAGATAAACGTATTTTGCCGGCTTATGCTTCCGACGGCTATTTTAACCTGTTACCGGGAGAGAAGAGAACGGTAACGGTGGAATATGTATCCCGGGGAAAAGTCGCCATTTCTGCTGAAGGGTATAATTTAAAGCGCAGCAGATTACTCACACTGAAATAAATAAGGTCATTATGTGGAACAAAAAGATACTATACTCCATATTAATCGGTATAGCATCGCTGGGAGTATGCGCTCAGTCGGCTGTACGTCAAGGATATTCCATTCATTTTCCTGAGACTTATGCGAAGTGGCAGGAAGCTCTGCTGGCAGGTAACGGTAAGATGGGTATCATGGTTTTTGGAAATCCTTTGCACGAAACGGTGGTATTCAATGATCGCTCTTTCAACTTTCCACGGCAGAACCCGCGCACGTTTGCGGAGGTTCCCCGTGATACGCTCGATTTGATAAAGAAGTACTGCGCAACCGGGAAGTTTAAAGAAGCGAATGATTTGGCTGTCCGTACCTCGCATTGGCAGGACGGGGGAGAGGATGGAAGACATCCGGGCTTTGCACTTAAAATAGATATGGATGCTTCCGGAGCGGTAAGAGATTATCGCCGTATTTGTAATTATGAAACCGGTGAAATTACTGTCCAGTGGAGTGATGAGCGTGGAGCATGGAAGCGTCGGTCGTTTGTTTCAAGAGATGCCGATGTTGCAGTCTTCGAGCTACAGGCATCCTCTGCTGGTAAACTAAATTGTGCCATCAGTTTGCAAATGCCCGCAGAGATGAATTTCCCGAAAGGACTGAAAACAAAATGTCTGCATACGAAAGACTATCTGAATATCCGTGTGAACTATGCCGCACCTATGGATACCATAGGCTATGAAGGAGGTATCCGCGTGAAACAGAAAGGAGGCTCTTCTTTTTTGCGTAACGATACCTTATACATAAAGGATGCCTCGGAAATCCTTTTACTGTCCCGAACTCAAAAGTATCCGGAGAATTGCGGGGCTGAATGGAATAAAGGACTTCTGAAAAAAGGACTCGATGCGATTCGTGCCAATTATAATGGATTATTGAAAGCTCATAAAGCTCTCCACACCTCTATTTATAATCGGGTGCGGATTGATTTGGGCGCGACTCCTCAGGAACGCTCACTATCTAACGAAGAGCTGTTGGAGAAGCAAAAGAATACCGACCAGCCTGTACTGGCTTTGTGGGAGCGTATCTTTGATGCCGGAAGGTATCATTTCCTATCTTCTGGAAACGAACTGACTCCTCCTGATTTGTTGGGAATCTGGACTGGCGACTGTAATGCCGGATGGGGTGGTTACTATCATTTGGATGCCAATCTGAATCTGCAAGTCAGTGGTGGCAATACGGGTGCCATGCCTGAAGTGATGGAAGGCTATTTCCATCTGAATGAGGTGTGGCGGAAAGACTTTGAAACCAATGCTGCCAAACTATTGGGTTGTCGGGGAATGTTGGCCTGTGGAAACACACCCGGACTTTCTTCAGGACTAATGGCCTCTATCAATGATTTCTACCCTTACCATTATGCGACAGGTGAAGAAGCCTGGTTACTTTATCCTTTCTGGGAACACTATCTGATAACGGAAGATCAAGGCTTCCTGAAAAATCGTTTGTTCCCTTTGCTGAAGTGTATGGGAGATTTTTATGAAGACTTCCTGAAGTACAAGGATGAGGAAGGACACTACATTATTGCAGGATCTGTTTCACCGGAAAACCAGCCGTCCAATTTGCGGGTATCTTTGCTTAATAATTCCGCTTTTGATCTTTCCGGAGCCCGTTTCCTGCTGTCTACATTGGTTAAGGTATGCGATTTATTGGGTGAAGAACAGGGTATAAATGGTGGTAAAGTCCGTTGGCAACGCTTATTGAATGAATTGCCTCCCTATCGGATTAATAAGGATGGCGCCATCAAAGAGTGGGGCTGGTCGGGACTTGAAGAGAGCTATAATCATCGTCATTCCAGTCATTTGATGATGGTATGGCCCTATCGGGAATTCTCGGAAGATAAGACACCGGAACTTTACAAGGCTGCTCACAGGGCATTGCAAATGCGTGATCAATACAATTACGAGAATGCCGGTCACGGCTATCTTCACGCTGCCTTGATTGCTGCCGGACTGCATGATGCCTCTTCGCTAAAGAAGAAAATGATGACGCTTACTCAGAAGGATTTCTATTATAACAGTTTGTCTACCGCACATTATCCGAACCATGGTACTTTCTGTACTGATGTTTGTCATTCCGTACCCGGGGTACTGATAGAAATGCTGGTTGGCTCCAATGAAGAAGGTGTTGATTTATTACCAGCTTTGGTGGATGGTATCCGGCAAGGTAGCATTGGTGGAATAAAGACTCGTTGCGGAGTTACCATCGAACATCTTTCATGGAATCTTTCACAAAATAAGGTGTCTGTAACCTTGTATTCAGCGAAAGACCGGAAAATAAGAATGAAAGCCGGTCAGACGTATGATCGTACTATTCAGTTGAAGAAAGGGAAAACTTATAAAGCTACAATCGATTATCGATAGCAACGGTTGCTATTAATTACTAATATAAAACACATTACTTATGAAAAAACATTTTTATTCTATTTTTGCATTATTCCTGGTAGGATCTATGTTCTCTTGTCAGTCACCTAGAAGTAATTCGGCAAAAGAAGAAACAGTTGGTATTGACAGTATGGCTCCCAATCCATTTATCACGCATATGTACACAGCCGATCCTTCGGCACATGTATGGGCGGATGGACGTTTGTATGTATATGCTTCTCATGATATCGATCCTCCACGTGGTTGCGATTTGATGGACCGTTACCATGTATTCTCTACAGATGATATGGTGAATTGGACAGATCATGGTGAAATTTTGAATTCATCACAAGTTCCCTGGGGGCGCAAAGAAGGCGGATTTATGTGGGCTCCCGACTGTGCTTACAAAGATGGTACGTATTATTTCTATTTCCCGCATCCCAGTGACACGAAATGGAATAATAGTTGGAAGATCGGTGTAGCTACCAGCAAAGAACCGGCTGCTAACTTTACTGTGCAGGGATATATTGAAGGAATGGACCCGTTGATCGACCCTTGTGTATTTGTGGATGATGACGGTCAGGCTTATATCTATAACGGTGGCGGCCGGATTTGTAAAGGCGGTAAGCTGAAAGATAATATGGTGGAACTGGATGGAGAAATGAAGGAAATGGAAGGTCTGGAAGACTTTCACGAAGCTACATGGGTTCATAAATATAATGGAAAATACTATCTCTCTTATTCCGATAACCACGATGAAAACTGGAACGACGGCGTGAAAGGCGACAACCGTATGCGTTATGCTATCAGTGATAACCCGCTCGGTCCCTGGAAATCTATGGGTATCTATATGGAGCCTACCGATAGCTATACCAATCATGGCTCTATCGTAGAATATAAAGGTCAGTGGTTTGCATTTTATCACAACAGTGCTTTATCCAATCATGATTGGCTACGTTCTATTTGTGTGGATAAACTTTATTACAATGAAGATGGAACTATCCAGATGGTGAAACAAAGAAAATGAGATAGATTATGAGGTTAATAAGTCTGATTTTATTGTTCCTGTTGAGTGGAACTGTTTCAGCGCAGAAAGTCGAGTGGTATACTACCACTCAGACTTCTCCGTGGGTGAAACAAAAGGTAAAGCCGGAACGTGTAACTACCGGAGCAGAGATCGTGCTTGACCCGACTCTACGCTTACAGTTGATTATGGGTATAGGCGGCTGCTTCAATGAAATGGGGTGGGATGCGCTGAATGCTTTGTCGGCTGAAGATCGTGAAGCTGTTCTTCAAGCTATCTTCAGCAAAGATGGAGCTTGCTTTAACTATTGCCGTCTTCCGATGGGGGCCAATGACTTTGCCCTGAGTTTCTACTCTTCTGCGGATGTTGCGGGAGACTTTAACCTGGTGAATTTCAATATCGACCGTGACAGGTATATTCTGATTCCTTATATTAAAGCTGCCCGTCAGATAAATCCTGACTTGCGTATTTGGGCTTCTCCCTGGTGTCCTCCGGCTTGGATGAAGACGAATAATCATTATGCTTCTGCGGTTCGTCCGTCTGGAGAGAAAGATGTGAATGGATTACTTCCGCGCGAGGCTATAGCAGAGTTCAGTACAGGTTTCCGGATGGAGGAAGGATATCTGAAAACGTATGCCGATTACTTTGCACGTTTTATCAAAGCCTATGAAGCCGAAGGATTGCCACTGGAATGTATTCATGTCCAGAATGAGCCTTGTTCCAACCAGGTCTTTCCCAGTTGTAAATGGCGCACGGAAGATCTGACTTTTTTCTTGGGGCATTATCTGGGACCGACTTTTGAGCGGGAAAATATCAAAACTGATATTTATTTTGGAACTATCAATACGTCCAATCCGGATTATGTGCGCACTGCTTTGCGGGATGAACAGGCAGCTAAGTACATTAAAGGCGTTGGCTTCCAGTGGGATGGTAAGAAAGCTATTCCGACTATCCATTGTGAATATCCTAATCTGAACTTGATGCAAACCGAGACAGAATGTGGTAACGGAGCAAATTCATGGGATTATGCTGAATATACATGGAACCTGATGAAGCACTATTTCAGTAATGGCATCAATTCTTATCACTATTGGAATATGATTCTTCCTACTCCGGGCATCAGTCCTTGGGGATGGAATCAGAATTCTATGGTGTCCATTGACAAGAAGCAACAAACCGTGAAGTATAATCCGGAATTCTATCTGATGAAGCATTTAGGGCATTTTGTGCAGACAGGTGCTTATAGGCTGGAAACACCGTCAGATAAAAATATGTTGGCTTTCGTAAATCCGGATGGTACGGTCAGTGTGATTGTTGCCAATGTGACTGATACAGAAGAGACGATGAGCATTGAAATAGGGGGACAGAAAGTTACATTGACTCTGCCACCTCACTCTTTCCATACAGTAAGCTGGAAGAAATAATTTCGTCCTTCGGTTTTCTCTTTAATAACCTGTATATGAGAATGCTATGAACATAAAAAGTTTTCCTTATTTCTTTTGCCTGCTTTGGGTGCTGGCAATATCCTTTTACTCAACTCCCGTTCAAGGGAAAATAGAAAACGGTATTTCTAAAAGCAAATGGCATGAAGGAGACCGTTATGATTTTAAATTCCAGGGACGGGACGCTATTGTTGTTGTGCCTCAAAAAGCTGCTGCCGGTAATCCGTGGATATGGCGTCCGGCTTTCTTCGATGCGTTTCCTGCTGTGGATAAAGCCCTGTTGGAAAGAGGTTTCCACGTGGCTTATCTGGATGTTACAAATGATTATGCCAGTCCGTGGGCTATTGAATTGGGTAACCGTTTCTACAAGGAAATGGTGGAGAATTACGGGCTTTCTTCTAAAGTAGTAATGGAAGGGTTTAGCCGTGGAGGACTCTATTCTGTCATTTGGGCTTCTCAAAACCCGGATAACGTTGCTTGCCTTTATCTTGATGCACCACTCAGTGATGTGTTCACTTGCCTGAAGAGATTGCATAAGGCAGCATGGAAAACTTTGTTGAAAGAATGGAACCTGACGGAAGAAACCATTGATCGTTTTGACGGCAATCCCATAGACAATCTGGAACCGTTGGCCAAAGCGGGTGTGCCCATTATCAGTGTTTGTGGAGACAGCGACCGGAGTGTACCGATTGAGGAGAACATGATGGTGATGCGTAAACGTTACCTGGCATTGGGTGGAAATGTGGAATTGATAATAAAACCGGGATGCGACCACCATCCGCATAGTCTTGAAGATCCTCAACCTATAGTCGATTTTATTATGCGCCAACAGCCTGAACATAAGAAGTTCCAGCACTACACCATTCGTGGCAGTCTGAACAACTCGTTCATTAAGTTTGAACGGGAACGTCGGGGAAGGGTAGCTTTTATCGGTGGATCCATCACAGAGATGGTGGGGTGGAAAGACATGATGGAACAACAGTTGCAACAGCGTTTCCCTTTTACAACTTTTGAGTTCGTAGAAGCCGGTATCAGTTCTACAGGAAGTACACCCGGAGCCTTCCGGTTGGATAACGATGTATTGTCGAAAGGTAAAATAGATTTGCTGTTCATTGATGGATCTGCGAACGATATGACAAATGGTTTTACGCCCGAGGAGCAGGTGCGTGGAGTGGAGGGGGAAATCCGTCATGCTTTGGAAGTTAATCCGGAAACCGATATTGTGCTGACTCATTTTGCAACGGACGGTTTCCTGCCTATCATCGCCAGACGGCAGATGCCGGATGCTATTCTAAATTACGAGCGGGTAGCCAATCATTATCGGGTGTCGTCAGTCAACCTGGCACAAGAGATTTCAGAACGGTTGCAGGACGGACAGTTTACTTGGAAAGAGTTTGGATACGCACATCCCCATCCTTATGGGCAATCTGTTTATACTGCTGCCATTAGTAATCTGCTGGATGAAATGCAACGGGAAATAAATGCTGAAAGTATACGCCGACTGCATGAGATTCCTGCTGCGCAACTTGATCCATACAGTTATACCAAAGGGCATTTCATCCCTCTCAGTCGTGTGCGTATTGGTCGTGGATGGAAGATTACAGACGATTGGAATCCGGATAACAAATATGAAAAGCGGAAAGGATTTGTGCATGTTCCTATGTTGGAAGCTGCACGTCCGGGTGATCGGCTGACACTCTCTTTCAAAGGAAGGGCTATCGGGATTTTTTGTGTTTGCGGACCGTCGGCAGGCATACTGGAATATAGTGTGGATAATGCTCCGTTCAAGAAACTGGATACTTATACGGCATGGAGCTCAGCCTTGTATATTCCATGGGTATACATGTTAGAGACAGAGTTGGAGGATACTGAGCATACCTTGCGCTTGCGTATCTCGTCCGACAAGAATCCCCGTTCATTGGGCACGGAATGCCAGATAAGGAACTTTGTGGTTAATAGATAAAAGTTCGATTGCCATGTACTATTAAATTTGATATGATGAAAAAACTGATTTTTCCCCTGTTGTTTGTGTTGGGTATAAGTACCCATGTTGATGCGCAGAAACCATATAAAGCATACATGGTTTCCAATACCCATCTTGATACACAGTGGCTGTGGACTGTACAGACAACCATTGATCATTATTTATACCGTACACTCACTCAGAATTTCTGGCTGATCGACCATTATCCCGGTTATATCTTCAATTTCGAAGGAGCGGTTCGTTACCAATGGGCCAAAGAGTATTATCCAACCGAGTATGAACGGCTGAAAAATTATATAAAGGCAGGTCGTTGGAATATTTCAGGGAGCTCATGGGATTCTACTGATCCCAATATACCTTCACCGGAATCATTTTTCCGTAATCTTCTTTACGGACAGGAATTCTTTAAGAAAGAATTTGGTAAAAAATCAAATGATATTTTTCTTCCGGACTGTTTTGGTTTCGGATACACCCTGCCCACGATAGCTGCCCATTCTGGTATCATTGGTTTTTCCACACAGAAGCTCCAGCATCGCAAGTTGCCGTTTTATGGTGACCACAAACTACCGTTCATGTTCGGGTTGTGGGAAGGTATAGACGGGGCGCGCATTATGGCGGTGCCGCATGCCCAAGACTACGTTTCTAGATTTGATGGACAAGAGTTGAGTAACAATGGTAAACTGGTGGATTTAGCTAAAAACGGTCTTAATAATACCGTCTACCATTATTATGGAGCCGGAGACCGTGGAGGTTCGCCTACAATTGCTTCCGTAAGATCGGTTGAAACAGGAATGAAGGGTGAGGGACCGGTGCAGATAATAAGTGCACGTTCGGGGCAGTTGTTTGATGATTATTATCCTTTTGAAAAGCATCCGGAACTGCCTGTTTTCAAAGGGGAATTACTTATGGATGTACATGCGACAGGCTGTTATACATCTCAAGCAGCCATGAAACTTTTCAACCGTCGCAACGAACTGTTGGCCGATGCTGCTGAAAGAGCCTCAGTGGTGGCTGAATGGCTGGGAGGGGCGGCATACCCCGAAGAGTCGTTGCGTGAATCGTGGCAAAGGTTTTTGTGGCATCAATTCCATGATGACCTGACGGGTACAAGCATTCCGGCAGTTTATACTTTCTCATGGAATGATGAACTTATTTCCCAGTCGGAATTTGCAGAAATCACTACAGGTGCGGTCGGTGCGGTAAGTAGGGCACTTGATACACGGACAAGAGGCGCTTCAGTTGTGGTTTATAACCCTGTTGCCCAAAGTCGTTGCGATATAGTTACAGCCACAGTGGATATGGCTTCGCAACCGAAAGACATAGTAGCCGTTGCCCCCAATGGGAAAAAGGTTTCCGGGCAACTTCTTTCATGGCAGAACGGTAAGGCTACCGTACTTTTTCCGGTGGATATGGATCCGGTAAGTTTTTCGGTTTACGATGTGCGTAGCGGAAAAATATTCGGTACTAAGCAGTTGAAAGCTGAAAGTAATATTTTGGAGAATTCGATTTATAAAGTTGTACTGGGCAAGAACGGAGACATCGCTTCGATAACTGATAAACGCAACGGACGTGAGTTGGTGGAACCAGGTAAGGCTTTTCGCCTTGCGCTTTTCACCCCTAGCGAGTCACGCACATGGCCGGCATGGGAGCTGTTCAAGAAAACGATTGACCAGACACCGTTGCCGGTAAATGGTAATGTTGAGATTTCCGTGGCGGAAAATGGACCGGTACGTGCTTCACTCAAAGTGAAACGTACTTACGGCACTTCCAACTTCGTACAGTATATAACTCTTACGGAAGGAGGACAAGATGACCGGATAGATATTCGTAACGAGATAGACTGGAACGAAAGGAATACCCTCCTTAAAGCCGAGTTCCCAATGAATGTGTCGAATGAAATAGCTACATACGACCTTGGCATAGGTTATATCGGACGCGGCAGCAATACAGATAACAAGTATGAGGTGGTAGCCCAGCAATGGGCTGACATTACGTCTGCGGATGGCAGTTACGGCATTTCTGTGATGAACGACAGCAAATACGGATGGGATAAACCGGACAACCATACGTTGAGGCTTACTCTCTTGAATACTCCGGCGGTAGGCAAGGATCCCAATATGGCTCATCAGGAACATCTGGACATGGGGCATCATACTTTTAGCTATTCCATATATGGTCATAAGTCCGATATTGCAGAAGCGGGGACTGCATGGAAAGCTGAAGCATTCAATCAGCCCTTACTTTCTTTCACTACTCCGAAACATGCCGGAACGTTGGGACGCAAGTTATCGTTCGTCAAGACCAATATGCCCGGCATAGCGATAAAGGCTGTTAAGAAAGCGGAAGACGGTAAGAGCTACATCGTAAGGGTGAACGAAATTTATGGAAAAGATTTTGAAAATGCAGAAATCATTTTTGCAAGTGCAGTGGAGAGCGCTTGTGAGGTGAACGGTATCGAGGAGTATGTCGGTGAGACAAAATATGAGGGTGACAAAATTGTTTTTAGCGGGACAGCTTTCCAACCACGCACTTTCAGTGTGAGACTTAAGGAAAATGCATGCCTCGCGATTCCAGAAAATCATTCTATAGATATTGAATGTAACGCGACTGCTCTTACAGTGGACGAATTCAGTATGTCGGGGAATTTTGATGGAGAAGGCAATTCTTTTGCTGCGGAACTGATGCCGGATGTAGTAGAAGCCGAGGGGGTGACGTTCCGGATGGAAAACAATCCTGCCGACTATAACTATATCCGTTGCGACGGGCAAACAATACCCCTTCCTGAAAAACACGGATATACGAAATGTTACCTGCTGGTGACTTCGTCACATGGTGACCGCAAAGCTTCGTTCCAGGTAGATGGGAAAGATTATAGTGTCAATGTACCCTTTTACTCAGGATTTATAGGTCAGTGGGGATGGACGGGTGAAAGTGAAGGCTATATGAAGGATGCTTCGATAGCTTATATCGGAACGCATCGCCACAGTAGCCGGGTGGGGGGTAATGAGTCCTATATTTATACTTATTTGTATAAAATCTGCCTTGATATTGCTCCGGATGCCAAGACTCTGACTTTGCCGAAGGATGCGGGAGTAGCCCTTTTTGCAGTAACTCTTTCCGATAATTCGAACGATGATACAAAGCCTGCAACAGAGATGCGTGCCTTGCCTCATGAAACTGCAAAAGTGGAATATACGACTGAACCTGTGGCTGCTTCCCGTCGCCGTTGAGAGGACTGAGGGAATGTCGGAATCTGAGATATTTGCAAGCTGCTGGTAACATCTTGTTATGAGCGGCTTGTGTTTTTAATGTACGTTCAATATAATGTCTGCCGTAGATGGTTAGTTCATACAAAAAATGATAATTTCTTTTTGGGTTAATAGGAAATTAATGATTTTATTAATACTCCTCACGTATTATTGTTGCTGTAAATAAAAAACCTTTTATCTTTATAATGTGGTATGAATACAAAAAACATCTTTAAGACATTTTTCTTATGCTTGTCTGTTATTAGTCTGTCTTTTACACTGAACGCTCAAGAATTGAAACCACTCCGTCTGGGTGTAGCGGGAGTGTCACACGGACATCTCCATGAAGTGCTGATTCGGCTGGAAAGAGGTGATTTCGAAATTGTAGGAGTGGCAGAACCCGATGAACAGTTAAGAGTCAATAACCCGTTGCGCAAAAAGGTGGATAGTTCTCTTTTCTATGCCGATTTGGAGGAAATGCTGGATAAAACTAAGCCGGAGGCGGTTGTCGCTTACGGATCTATCTACGATCATCTGGCTATTGTAGAAGCCTGCGCACCGCGCGGTATACATGTAATGGTGGAAAAGCCTCTGGCAGTCAACATGAATCATGCGAATCGAATGGCTCGGTTGGCACGTGAAAACAATACGCTGCTACTGACAAACTACGAAACGACTTGGTATGATACGAATCATGAAGCCTATCGGTTAATAAAGAATGAAAACGCAATAGGCAAGATAAATCGTATTGAAGTGTACGACGGGCATGAAGGCCCTATTGAAATAGGTTGCGGAAAAGAGTTCACCGACTGGCTGACCGATCCGAAGTTGAATGGAGGTGGAGCCGTAATAGACTTTGGCTGCTATGGCGCAAACTTGGTAACCTGGCTGATGAACGGTGAAAGACCTAAAAGTGTATACGCCATTCTGAAACAACTTAAGCCGGACAAATATCCGAAAGTAGATGACGATGCTACAATTTTAGTCGAGTACCCCTCTGCAACCGTACAAATTATGGGTTCATGGAATTGGCCGAAGGGACGGAAAGATATGCATATTTATGGTAGCGAAGGATATATCTATCAGGATACTCCGGGTTCTATGCGTGTTTATACCCATCGAAAAGAAAAAACGACATTGCCTCCCAAGCTTAAAGAGCCTTATAATGATTCTTTCTATTACCTGAAAGCTGCTGTTAGGAAGGAAATTCAGGTACAGCCTTATGATTTGTCTTCATTGGAAAATAACCTGATCGTTGTAGAAATATTAGAATCTGCAATCAAAAGTGCTAAAAGCGGTAAACCCGTCAGATTTTAAGCCGAATTATGAGACTTTGGGGTTTGCATGATAGATGCTCAATCTGCAAAGTCATATCAAAGTATTAACTGAATAATAACATTTTAATCATGAAAAAAGTATTCCTTTTCATCCTGCTCTGTGGATGTCTGGCTCTATCGGGCACACTCAAGGCTGCCGAAGGACAGCTAATGGCCGGAACGGCTAAAATAAACATTACTCCCAAACAAAACATCCCCCTACACGACTCTGTGTATGCACGTGCTTTGGTGATGGAGATAGGCGATATGCGTGTAGCACAGGTGTCTGTCGACTTGGTTAATTTTTATAGCGACCGCGTGGCTGATGTCTGCAAAGAAAAATACGGCATCACGCAGTTGCTGATCTGTGCTTCGCATACTCACGAAGATCCCAACATGGCTGATGCCAGACCTCGTGAAAAGAAACCTGACCACACTCCGTTCTTTGAAGAGTGCATCATTAAGGTAGTGGGCGAAGCAATTGGCAATATGTTCCCCGCACGTATCTCGGCTGGCACGCGTACGTTTCCGCAATTGGGTTTCAATCGCCTCATTATCCGTAAAGACGGTAAGGCTCGCGAATCGTGGATAGGCGATGAACACTACAATGTAGAAAACCCCGAACGGATACCTTTCGGCCCGGTTGACCCCGAAGTAGGCGTAATTAAGGTAGAAGATATGCAAGGTAATGCACGTGCTATCGTTATGAGTTATGCCATGCATGCAGACCTTGGTTGTTTCAGCTATGAAATTTCGGCCGACTATCCCGGATATGCTTGTAGGAAGGTGGAAGAAGCGTTCGGTAACAAAGCTGTCTGCCTCTTTGTAGCAGGTGGCGGTGGTAATGTGGAAGGGCTGATGATTAGCCGGCGACGTTCAGGTCCCAATGATCCTATCAAAACAGACTACAAGCCCATTCAGCGCACAGGAGAATTGCTCGGAATCGAAGTAATTAAACTTGCCAATGCATTACATGCTTCCGGTGATAACACCTCTTTCAAAATGCGTACAGACTCGTTGCAATTCTCTACTCGCGCGGACAAAAAACGTAAGGTAAATGTCCATATCGCTACATTCCTCATTAATGACTTTGCAATAGCCGTTTGCCCGGGTGAAATGTTCGTACAACTTCAATTGGAATGGAAGGCAAAAGCCAGACTGGCCGATGTGACTCCTCTCTTCTTTGGCTATACGTATGTGAAGGGACGCTCACCCGGCTATGTAGCCGATGTACGCTCGGCGGCATTGGGAGGCTTTGGTGCCGAGGGTGGCAACCGTATACAAGTAGGAGGTGGCGAAGCCATCATCAACAAGCATTTAGAGAGTTTGTATATACTCAATGATCAGCGTGCGAGCATACACCTTAAATAAAGTAGGTATAATGAAATAAAGAAAATAGATGATTGGTAAGAATAGATACTCTACAGATTATCTATTCTTACCATATTATGGTATATATAAGAAATGAGAACTACAATATTTGTAATTGAGTTGTGCAGTATCTTATTTTGCTGTACTTCTTTGTTTGCTTCTGAGAAAGATAAAGATAGAACTTTCATACACTTCATTATGAACGGGCAGAGCCTGTCAACGGGACATCAGTCCTATCCGGTTATCTCAACGGAACATTTCAAAGGTAATTATATGCTGGGCAACCAAGTGTGGATAAATTATGGAAATACAGGAGAACTTAAGTTTGAACCATTGGTGGGAACTGTTTCCGAGGCTTTTGCCCATGAGAAACATTTCAAGAGCAGGCGAGCTGGCACTATAGCCGAATGTCCTTTACTGGGTGCCGTCAATCACCTCCGGTTAAAACAACCCAAGATGCCCCGTATTCTAGCCACTTCGGTAGGAGTGAGCGGAGCAAGCGTAGAAGAACTTTCCAAAGAATCGGAGACGCGTACGGCATATAAAGAGTTTGTAACCTCATTGCAATCGGTAGCCCGAATAGCCGCACAAACGGATGCGAAAATTATTTGTCCTGCAATTTTCTGGATGCAAGGCGAGTTCAACTATGATCCGAATCCGGAAAAGGGACTACGCGCTAATGTGCCCAATACAACTGAAAAACGGGAGTATAAGAAGCTGCTTGTGAATATAAAGAATAATATGCAGAAAGACATACAGCGACAGTATGGTCAGACCGATAAACCGGTGTTTATCACTTATCAGACGGGTGCGCAATATATGCGGGATACATTATCAATCTCAATGGCTCAACTGGAAGCGGCCAACGAATATGATGACATTATCTGTGCGGGTCCCATTTACCCGATGACCGACCGAGGCGGACATCTTGACAGTAATGGATATCGCTGGTTTGGTGAGATGCTGGGGAAAGTGTATTATCAATCTCAAGTACAGGGCAAGCCATTCCAGCCGTTGCAACCGACGGTAATTGCGAGAGAAACACTGCCTACCCAAATACGTATCAAGTATCATGTACCGGTTCGTCCGTTGGTATTCGATGTTAATTTGGTACCCAAAATCAAGGATTACGGTTTTGAAATATACTTGCGTGATTACCGTCAGGAAAACAAACAAATCATAAAGCAGGTAGAGATAGACGGTGATGATGTGGTATTGACCTGTGAGCAACCCTTAGTTGGAGATGTCATTGTGGTGTATGCCGGTACCCGTTCATTTATAGAAGACCGCCCGAAGGGGAAAGATGGACTGCAAGGACATGGGAATTTACGTGATAGCGATCCGTACAAGGCTTTCTTTAAATACGAAGATTTGGATGAGGTGCATAAAAACGGTACTTTTATACATCCACGCGATAGCTTTGAGACAAGACTTCGTCCTGACTATGAGCCGAGAGAACGAAAAGGAAAAGTAATTTATGGAAAGAAATATCCGCTATATAATTTTAGTGTAGGCTTTTATTATAAATTGCCTGCAGAGAGTAAGCAAATAAGTGTGTTAGGAAACTAAATTTTATTACTTTTGCAAATTAATTATTTTAACTATAGTAATTCATACAAAATCATAAGAATTGCTGTAACTGATAATATATAATTTTCTCTGTGCATAAAAGTAGCCATTGTGTATACTACAGGTCTTTCCCCTGTCTATCCTTTGTGGATATCCCGAGCTTAACCTGATGCAAACTGAAATAAAATGTAGCAACAGGATAGACTGATTAAGTTTTGGAAGAGCGACTTAAAATTAATATTGCTGAGTTAAAAGAGTTGAGGAGTATGGATGCTTTTTGTGCTGTTCTGGCGAAAAAAAGTTATTAAGCGAGGAAGGGGCCAGAATAGTGAGACGTATTCTGAAGACTCTCACCAAGCTTCTCTTGGATTACATGGAAGGAGAAGAAAGAAGAAAAAGAGAAAGGGAAAAAAAGAAATATGGATTGTAAGAAGTAGAATGAATAGTTAAAAAATACGAATATGTAAATTGTACACTTTCTGTTTTTATATCATTGAAAATGATGTGATTAGAAAAAAGAAGTGTACAAAAGGCAAAGGATGATTTGTTTTATTATGTTTTCCTTTACAGTGGCAGGGCACTATACAAAATATTGTGTATAGTGCCTTTCTTCTATTCTATATATAGATAATCGTAATGTACTACCGGTTTCTTGCCATGCTTTCCCATTGCTTCTCTGGCCTGTGTGGAGTCGCAGTTTGCTTTGCCCACACCAATGGGTTTACCTCCGAAGTCAACAATCCGCACAATATCATCCTTCTCAAATTCGCCGATGACGTCGGTAATGCCTACAGGCAGAATGCTGACTGCCTTATCCGAAAAAAGCAGTTCCGTAGCACAATAATTGATGTGCAACTCGCCTTTGGCAAAACCCTCGCTGTGAGCAATCCATTTCTTTATACTGGATACAGGTTCGGCAGAAGGTATAAAGCGAGTGCAGAGAGTACTTTCAGGATGTTGAATCAAATCGACAAGAATATTATCCCGTTTACCATTGGCGATGATAACAGTAATACCTTCATCGGCTACTTTACGGGCGATATTGGTTTTGGTAAGCATTCCGCCACGGCCGAAGCTGGATTTGGAAGTCTGTATATAAGAAGAAAGATCTTTCCCCTGGCCGATTTCCCGGATGACCTCAGAAGTGGGATCGGCAGGAGAACCGTTATAAATACCGTCGATGTTACTTAGAATAATCAATGCCTGTGCATCCATCATGGATGCTATCAAACCGGACAACTCATCATTGTCCGTAAACATCAGTTCACTTACAGAGATTGTATCGTTTTCGTTGACAATAGGTATGACCCCATTTTCCAGCATTACCGTCATACAGTTCTTTTGATTGAGGTAATGCCTGCGTGTTGCAAAATTCTCTTTCATAGTCAGCACTTGCCCTACAGCAATGCCATGTTCCCGAAAGAGTTCGTAATAACGGTTGATAAGTTTAGCCTGCCCGACGGCAGAGAAAAGCTGACGCTGATCTACACTATCCAATTTCTTGGCAGAATGCACTTCACTACGTCCGGAAGCTACGGCTCCGGATGAGACAAGTATAATTTCTACTCCTGTTTTATGCAGTTCGGCTATCTGATCGACTAAGGCAGACATACGTGTTACGTCCAGAGCACCATCACGGCGCGTCAAGACATTGCTGCCTACTTTTACAGCTATTCTCGAAAATTGTTGTTCCATGTGTTGTATATCGTTCTTATGTGGTTTTGAGTAGGAGGGTGAAAAGGTTATTCTTCGTCTTTTCCTTTGTCGCGCTCACGAATTATCTCCATGGCATCTTCGTATCTTTCCTCACTGACGAGAATGGTTACATCCGGTGCTATATAAGGAGCGATGGTGCTCATAAGCCCGTCCTTGATAATAGTTGCTATACCATTGTTTTCGAGTAGACCTTTAACAAGTTCTGCTTCCCACGGTGATCCTTTGAACACTTCAACTGTGCGGCTATAGTCTGTTGATTTCATAATGGTAAGTATTAATAGGTTTAATATTACAAAGATAATGCAAATCGAATGCATAACTTTCATGTTTACATGAAAAAGTTCTGCTGAGATGCAGCTTATCTTCTTCAAATATAACAAGTATTTTGGAGAAAAGGTTTGTTTTCCGGTAAATATTGATGATTATAGTTCTATTCGTTGTACGGTTACCGCCTCTTTCAGGAAGGTGGATGCCGATTCAATGAACTTTTCTTCTGCTTCCGTGGTGTAGTAAGTGCAGTTTCCACCTTTTGTACATTTGGCATCCATTTCCGGATGTCGGTGGAAGTAGTCTTTCAAGCTGTCGGCTACCAGTTCGCCTTGTGCCACGGTGGTAATTCCGTCTGGCATGTGCTTCTTTATTTTAGGTAATAGCAAGGGGTAATGAGTACAACCAAGAATCACAGTATCAATCTGCATGTCTTTTGCCAGTAGTTCGTTGATATATTTACGAACAAAATAATCTGTCCCGTCTCCTTCCGCTTCGTTGTTCTCTACGAGAGATACCCATAGCGGACAGGCTTCACCTGCTACCTGAATATCCGGGAAAAGCTTATGAATTTCCAACGGGTAGGATTCTGATTTAATGGTTCCTGCTGTGGCAAGAACACCGACATGGCGGCTCTGTGTAATACTCCCTATACATTCAACGGTAGGGCGGATGACACCCAATACACGGCGTGCCGGATCCATTTCGGGTAAATCATTGATCTGTATGCTGCGTAATGCTTTGGCAGATGCCGTATTGCAAGCCAGGATAACAAGATGACATCCCATTTCAAACAGTTTAGTGACTGCCTGTAGGGTGAATTCATATACAATTTCGAAAGATCGTGTGCCATAGGGAGTACGTGCATTGTCTCCTAAATAGATATAGTCATATTGGGGCAAGGCTTCACGTATCTTACTCAGAATGGTAAGTCCGCCATATCCGGAGTCGAATACACCGATAGGGCCGGGAATAGTAGGTAATTCTTGTTTCATACTGGAAAAGCTTAGTACACGTTGCAAAGATAATGCAAATCGGATGCAGAACTTTCATGCTTGCATGAAAAAGTTCTGCTGAGATGCAGCTTATCTTCTTTAAAGATAGAAAAAGGCGTAAACTGTATACAGTCCACGCCTTTTTCTATCTTTAAACGATTAGTCTTTCTTATTTGATGCCCAACTGGGTTTTTACTTTAGCTGTAACATCTACACTTTCTGAACTTACATAAGGTATCGGTGTACGAGCCAGGTCGAAGATATAGATTACGCCTTCTGCTTTACCTACAGCTTGAATAGCTTCATCCAATTTTTTGTAAATAGGCACTAAAGCATCTTGATTTGCTTTCTGCATATTTTGATAAGCCTCTTGCTGGAACTCTTCTTGTCTTTGAGCCATGTCCTGCAATTCTTTTTGGCGTCTTTCTGCAATATTCTTCGGCAGAGAGTCTGCTTGTTGCTGGAATTCCTGAACTTTCTTATTGAATTCAGTTTGAGAACGCTGCATTTCTTCCTGATACTGTTTTGACATAGCTTCAAGGTCAGCTTGTGCTTTAGTATATTCCGGCATAGCAATAATAACCTCCTGAGAGTTCATGTGAGCAAATTTTTGTGCCATCGCTCCTAACGGAAGAGCGAATAGTACTACGAGTAGTGCGATTTTTTTAAGCATAATGTTTATTGTTTATTTTAATAATTAGTCATTGTTTGGTGCAAATATAGTGCAAAGCAAATGTAAAACAAAATAAGTCAGCTTATTTTTAATATTGAGATACCGCCTATATTCGACTAGCAAATGTATGAAATTAATTTGAATATCCTAACTTCTCAAGCACTTCATTACTGATGTCAATACGCGGAGAAGCAAAAATAATGCTTGTTGCGGATGCCCGGTCTACAACTACCGAATATCCTTTCTGCTCCGATATTTCTTTAACCGCATTATAAATCTCATCCTGAATGGGTTGCATCAGACTTTCACGTTTCTTGAATAATTCCCCTTCAGGTCCGAAATAAGTGCGGCGAAGTTCAGCGGCTTCTTTCTCCTTAGCGACAATCGCTTCCTCTTTCTTTCCCTTTTGTTCTTCAGAAAGGAAGACGGCTTCCGATTGATAGTTCTTGTACAACGTTTTGGCTTCCTCGGCAACTTTCTCTACTTCACTTTGCCACTTCTTGGAAGCTTGGTTCAACTGTTCGTTAGCACGTTCGTATGCCGGAATATTTTTCAGAATATACTCCATGTCAATCAAGGCAAACTTTTGTGCACTGGCTGTCATGCCTACGGCAAACAGCAAGATCATTAATAAAACAGACTTTCTCATAACGTTTGGTTTTTGTGATACAATTAGAATTCCTGTCCTAAGATAAAGTGGAATTGACTGCCACCGTAATCTTTCGAACCACGTATTTTATCGAAACCATAAGCCCAGTCAATACCCATCATACCGATCATCGGCAGGAAGATACGGACACCAACACCTGCAGAACGTTTCAAATCGAACGGATTGAAGTTCTTTACATCGTGCCATGCATTACCGGCTTCTACAAAACCTAACGCATAAATACTGGTACTTGTTTCCAGCATCAGCGGATATCTTAACTCAAGTCCGAGACGGGTATAAGCATAACCTTCGTAGCCGTAAGGGGTTAATGAACTGTTTTCATAACCACGAAGAGCGATACTTTCCGTAGCGTAGCTGGAGTAGCCGGTCATGCCGTCACCACCCACGTCGAATGTTTCGAACGGAGACTTCTTATACTTGTTGTAATGTCCTAACAAACCGAATTCAACACGACCCATCAATACCGGAGTACGTTTAACTGCTATCGGATCCATCAACGGGATGTACACTTTGGATTTGAATTTCCATTTGTGGTATTCAATCCATTTGTGCATCTTGTTCATATCATCCTGATTGCTGGTACTGTATTTGCTGTAGTCAGTTCCATCGAACAGTGAGTACGGCGGAGTCAACTGTACAGACAATGAGAATTCAGAACCTGAACGAGGATAAATCGGGTTATCAATAGAACTACGAGACAAAGTCAGGTTAATGCTGAGGTTATTACACTTACCATTTGTAACAGGGAAGTATTGCCAGTCGCTCAGGATATAGCGTTGGTAGGATAACTCAGCAGTGAACTGGAAGTAATCATCCGGCCATTTCAAACGCTTACCGAACATAGCGGCTACACCGAACATCTTGATAGACTTATCAGGGTCATAATAGTTTTCATAACTATTGTAGTTGCCGTAGTTGTACATACCGTAACCATACATACCACTATACATACTGTTGTAGTAGCTGTTCATGTATGCTGAATTGTAGTAACGGCTACTGATGTCTGTCTGTACAGAATAGAATGCTGACAGAGAGAATGCATTCGGACGTTTGCCCCCGAACCATGGATCGTAGAATGAAATGCTATAGGATTGATAATACTTGGCATTGGTTTGTCCGCTGACGGTCAAAGTCTGTCCATCACCTTGCGGCAGGATACCACGATAATTTTCACCCGGATGCAGTAAGTTGGCAAGTGAGAAGTTGGTGAACTTCAAACTCAGCTTACCGATGATACCGGTTTGTCCCCAACCGGCAGAGAATTCTACCTGGTCGTTAGCTTTGGATACCAGATCGTAACCTATATCCACTGTTCCGTCTTCCGGTCTTGGTTGGATATCCGGTTTGATTTGTTCCGGGTCGAAATGTCCCATCTGCTGGATTTCACGCATAGAACGCATCAAGTCTTCACGGCTGAAAAGGTCGCCCGGACGGGTACGGAGTTCACGACGAACAACGTTTTCGTACAAACGGTCGTTACCATTGATGCTGACCTTATTGATGGTAGCCTGACGACCTTCGAAAATACGCATTTCGAGGTCGATAGAGTCTCCTACGATATTCACTTCTACGGGTTCAAGGCTGTAGAACAAATAACCGTTGTTATAGTAGAGATTACCGATAGCGTCTTCGTCTGACATGGTACGTTCTTCCAGCAACTTCTGGTTGTATACGTCACCTTTCTTCATACGAAGCATAAAGTTCAATTGTTCGGAAGGATACAGAGTATTACCTACCCACGTTACATTGCGCAGATAATATTTCTCTCCTTCATCAATCTTCATGAAGATATCCACGGTGCGGTCATCATACGGTTTGATGCTGTCTTCTACAATCATGGCATCACGATAACCCAACTCGTTGTACTTATCGATGATCAACTGTTTGTCTGCCTCGAAGTTTTCTTCCACGAACTTCTTGGTACGGAACAGGTTGAGCAATTTATTCTTTTCGTTGGTCTTCTTCATGATGCGTTTCAACTTCTTGGTTGTGATCGCTTCATTACCAACGATGGTGATTTCATGCACTTTTACCTTCTCTTTTTTGTCGATATCAATATCCACGATTACTTGGTTTTCGTTGGATACATCGTCTTTTTGTGAGATGATAACTTCTGCGTTCTTAAAGCCCTTGTCATCAAAGTAACGTTTGATCAGAGTCTTGGCACGGTCGATGACATTGGGAGTTACCTGTCCGCCCTTGATCATACCGATCCGGCTCTCGATGTCTTCACGTTCTGATTTCTTCACTCCGTGATAGCGGATTTCAGAGACACGAGGGCGTTGAGTCAGATGAATTGTTAACCAAATCTTGTCACCTTCTATCTTGTCTGCGGTGATTTGAACATTGGAGAACAAGCCATGACGCCAGTAACGCTTACAAGCCTGAGTGACTTCTTCACCCGGGATAGTAATCGTTTGGCCTACAGACAAACCGGAAAGTCCGATCAGTACATAGTCCTCATAGTTCTTTACTCCTTCTACTTTAATTTCTGCAATTTCATACTTTTTGGGTGCTCCCGAGTAGAGAATAACCGGCTTTGCTGCGTCGTCATCGGTGCCATTGGCATCTTGAGCCGCGCTTGTCAATACACAACCAAAGAGGCAGATAAACGCTGTGAGTATAGAGAAAATACGATAGTGCATTTATGTTTTGGATTAAATATGTTTGAGTTTAACTGATTTGTTCACTGGTTTTACCGAATCTGCGTTCCCGTCTCTGGTAGTCGCAGATGGCTTTGCGAAGTTCCTCTTCCCGGAAGTCAGGCCAATAGGTTTCGCAAAAATAAAGTTCCGAATACGCGCATTGCCAAAGTAGGTAATTGCTCAGGCGGATTTCTCCACCGGTACGTATCAGCAAGTCGGGATCAGGCATGAAGCCGGTTGTCAGGTGCTTCGACATTAAATCGCAGTTGATTTGTTCGGGTGTCAATTCTCCTTTCTGTACCAAGACAGCTATTTGCCGGCTGGCTTCTGTTATTTCCCAACGTGAGGAATAACTAAGAGCAAGTACCAGGCACATGCCTGTATTCTTAGATGTATGTTCTACGCAATTGTATAAACGGGTTTGTACATTTGCGGGTAACTTTTCTATATCTCCGATAATCCGGAAGCTGATGTTGTTCTTCATGAATGTATCTTCTTCGATGGAATCGAAAAGAAGGCTCATCAGAGCAGCAACTTCGTCTGTAGGACGGTTCCAATTTTCGGTTGAGAACGTATATAGGGTCAGATATCTGATGCCCAGCCTGGCGGCTTCTTCGGCTATCACATGAACGGTTTCTGCACCGATCTGATGTCCGTAGCTGCGTTCGTGTCCACGCTGCTTCGCCCATCGTCCGTTGCCGTCCATGATAATCGCCACATGCTGGGGTATCCGGCTCAAATCAATTTGTTCTTTATATTGCATCTTTTTTTAGTTGTTACATTCCTTACATCTTGGGAAGAGGTCGTAGGTGATGAAAAAAACAGTAAATGCGTAACTATCTTTATTCTTCCAACCTTTTCCTTTTATCTGGTACGGATCTTCCAGCTGCAAGCCTTCCCGTTGGGTAACATCCAACTGATCGCTAAGACTGAACCGCATCGTAAACTCACATCCTATATTGATGCGCGGGGTTGCTTTGTATTTCACTCCCACTCCAATAGGAATGTTCATTGTAAAGATCGTCTTTACAGGTTTTGGTGCAAACGTAAAACCTAATCCACCTAATATATAAGGTGTAAACCGACGGTCACCCCGGTACGTGTTACCGATACCATATCCCAAAAAGTTATATTCAAATTGCGCTCCTAAATCGAATATAGTCCGTTTGAAGGTGGCATACTCTTCATTGGGATACGCATTTTTGAAATCTCTCGTGTCGCCGGAAATCCTGCCGGCTGTCAGGTTACCTTTTATAGCCATGTGTGGATTCAGTAAGTATCGGGCAATGAAACCTCCCGCTATTCCTGTGTTCTTAAACAGGGTACTGCTATTCGCATCTCCCATATAAAAACTTCCTCCAATGGCTCCTCCCAGTTCCCAAGTATATTCCTCTTGCGCAATGGCGCAACAGAAGGGAAACATGAGCAGAAAAAACACTATCTTTATATTCCTTGCAATAGTCATACCGTTCTCTTTATGTTCCTTATTTATTAGGGAAACGGAAAATAGACTATTTTATTATTGTATCTTGAAACCCAGTTTGTTTAGACGACCTCGCCATATACTACCGTCGTTCCATACAATCCAAATATAATGATTCTTATCGATAGTCAAAGAATAATCTCCTTTGTCCTTGAAGAGGCTTTCGTATGTAACTTCTTCTTCATCGTCTTCATCTTCTCCCGGAGTTACTATCTTTTTCATTGGATACTTGAACTTCTCAGCAGATTCATTCCAGGCGATACCTACTCGTGAGGAATAGATGGTTTCAAATTTTCCACCCATCATGTGAAACAGGCCTCCATAATACATGATAGCCGGGTTCTCCATAGCCGGACAGTAGAAATCGCTTGGAGTACTCATGTCAGCCCATGTCAGCCCATCCATTGTGAACCAAGGAACTACTGCTTTGGCTGATGTTTCTGTTTTACCCACTACTACTGTTTGCTTGATGCCGCTTGCATTCGTAAATACAGTAGCATATATGTCTTTTACTGGGAAATCATTGGATACTGTTTCTTTGCTTCTGGTCCAGTTTTTACCATCAGTACTTATGCAGAAATATTTCTGGCCTCCATCCAGAAGAATACCGATTAAGGTTTCCTCTGATATGCCTGTTAGTGCATCAGCTTCAAGTGTAGCAACCAGTGTGCTCATTTGCATGTTTTGTACTTCCTTGTTCTCCTTCACTTCCTGTATACCGGCATTTACCCATGTACTTCCATTATTGGAGCAGAATATATCTCCATTTGGGGCTGCTACAAAAAGTTGGTTTTTGAAGCTTACAATAGATCCCAAGTCGACATTGGCCGGCATGCCCGTAACTTCGATGGCATTCCAAGATAAATAGGCTGGATTTCCTAATGAACTGCGGTATGCTGATGTTGTAGAAGTATAGACAAATAGATTTTCTTCTTCGGCATCATTTTTAAGAATTACTGATTTCTGCTTGTTGGCGGCAGGGGAAGTTGGCAATGATGACATTTCTCTCCAGATTAGCGAATCCGGATCTTGTTTGTGGACATTTACAGTGATTTTATATTCACGGGTAGTAACTCCGTCGGCTGCATGTACTTTCAGAGTGATCGGTTCTCTCAGGTCAACGGAGTCAGTAAGGTTGTTGAATAGTGTATCTTGTAAACCGGATGTAACCCAACCCGTAACATTGAGTGTGTCAATCAATATCTTGTCAATGATAGTGTCTGATCCAACAGGAAGTGAGTCGACATTATAAATTTCTCTTTTCAGTTGATCAATCGTAAACTTATAATATATACCTTTTTTTATGGTGTCAAGACCAAAGGCACGTATCGTTGCGTCGGAACTGTATTCATAATTATCATCTGAGTTAAGGCACGAACTTATGGCAATCGACATAAGAAGAAAACTCATGATTACGGATAAAAACTTTATTCTCATTTCTAAAGATAGTGTTTATTTACAAGTTGCAAAAATAGGAACATTTTTCTCGATAAACAGCATAACAGGCAAGTTTTATATAAAATTATAGATAATATGCCCGTTTTTCTCGATAAAAAAGCATCAAAATGAGGTGATTCGCGCTATTTTGCCGTAGTGTAATGCCGTATACTTCTGCCGAAATATTGTTCGTTGACATAACTATTTTTATCGTTCATTTTAGGTGCATTAACACCGGATGTCAGATGAATGGGACTCTCTTCGACAAAGGCTTCATCCCAGAGGCTGGCATCAATGAAAGATTGCAGTAAGGTACTCCCGCCTTCTACTAAAAGGGATTGGAGATTGCGTTCGTACAGAACTTGCATGATCTGGGGCAATATATCTTGTCCGAAGTTTATCGGAAGATATTCTACGCCGGGAAGGGAATTATGGGGATGTTCGGTAAATACGAGTGTAGGCACGTTGCCATCAAACAAGTGGAGCGTCGGTGACAGGCTCAGTCTCCGGTCGATGACAAGGCGTACGGGAGAACGCCCATACCAGTTGCGTACATTAAGGGAGGGATTGTCCAGTTCGGCGGTGCGTGTACCTACAAGTATGGCAGCATGCTCTGCACGCTTTTTATGTACCATCATGGAAGTCAACGGAGTGGATAGGATGACAGGGCTGCCTCCGTTCCTGTGTAAATCAATGAAACCATCCGCAGATTCTGCCCATTTCAGGGTGATATACGGGCGGCGTAAGGTATGGAAAGTGATGAAATGTCTGATGAGGTGTCGGCATTCATTTTCCAATACTCCTACGGTTACTTCCCGTCCGGCATCTTTCAACTTTTGTATACCTCGTCCGGCAACTTTGGAAAAAGGGTCCTGGCAACCGATAACAATGCGGGGAATTTGTTTTTCAATAATCAAATCGGCGCAAGGCGGCGTTTTTCCATGATGAGAACAAGGCTCAAGACTGACGTAAATTGTTGAGCGTTTCAATAATGAAGTGTCTTTTACGGAACGAATGGCATTCACTTCAGCATGCGCTTCTCCGCAGCGTACATGATATCCTTCTCCGATAATTTTCCCATCGCATACGATGACTGCTCCTACCATTGGGTTAGGGGCGGCATTGCAAAATCCGTTCTGTGCCAGTTGTATACAGCGACGCATGTATTTTTCTTCTTCCATGTGTGTTATCTTTCTATGATAATTCTTACTTTTGCACTCCGAAATAGATTCTTCGTCGTTCGGAATACAGGTTTCCCGGTGATATACCCGATATCTGTCCGGTACTTACCAAGTCCGTACCATCTCCGTATCTATACGCTTGGACTTGGTACGGAGTTGGTACGGACTTGACACGGACTTGGTCTCATCTTGGTCCGGTAATAGAACTGACGAAGAATCCCCAAAATATCCATTTATGAATATTACCGCCTCTTATATCCGCCGTGAACTGCAGGATTATTATACACCGCAGGAAGCCGGAAATTTGTCCAGACTTATCTGTTGCGAGATTCTGGGGCAGCCGGTTGTGGATTATTATTTGGGCAAAGATATAACTTTATCCGCAAAAGCAGAACAGGAATTGCAAAGCCTTCTCAGGCGTTTACGGAATTTTGAACCAATACAATATATTTTAGGAGAAGCACGTTTTCTGGGGAGAACATTTCAGGTAGCTTCCGGTGTCCTTATTCCACGCCCTGAAACGGAAGAACTGGTGGAAATAATGTTGAAAGAGATTTCTTCTACTTCTCGTGTTTTAGATATTGGAACAGGCAGTGGTTGTATTGCTGCCACGTTGGCAAAGGAATTGCCCGGAGCACAGGTTACTGCCTGGGATGTGTCTGAAGAAGCTTTGGCTATTGCTGCTGCTAACAGTCTGGCTTTACAAGTGCCTGTCTGTTTTGAACAGCGTGATGTACTGACTTATACTCCCGGTGTAACAGAACGTTATGATGTGATAGTGAGCAATCCGCCTTATGTTACTGAAGCAGAGAAACAAGATATGGAACGGAATGTGCTGGATTGGGAACCCTCTTTGGCGCTGTTTGTGCCTGATGCAGATCCTTTGCGTTTCTATCGTCGCATATCCGTGCTTGGGCTTGAAATGCTTGAACCTGACGGAAAACTTTACTTTGAAATTAACCGTACTTTTGGAGAAGATATCGTGCTTATGATGCGTGAATTAGGATATCGCTTTGTTCGTCTTCAAAAGGATATTTCCCATAATGATCGATTTGTAATAGCGCAAAAATGACAAATATTACTGAAACAGAGGCTTTAAGTAAAGTTGCAGGCTATTGCTCTACAGCAGAGCATTGCCGTGCCGAGATTTCCGAGAAACTACAACGTTGGGGATTGCCGTACGATGCCATTGATCGTATCCTTAAACGGCTGGAAGATGAGAAGTATATTGATGAAGAACGATTTTGCCGGGCTTTTGTCAATGACAAGTATCGCTTTGCGAAATGGGGAAAAGTGAAAATAGCCCAGGCACTCCAGATGAAAAAGGTTTCTTATAATGTATGCCGGCGTTTTTTGAATGAGATAGATGAGGAAGAATACCTATCTGTTTTAGATGGCCTGTTGGCTGCAAAACGTAAAAGTGTACATGCGGAGAATGAATATGAGTTAAATGGAAAGTTAATGCGTTTTGCGCTGAGCCGTGGGTTCGAAATGAAAGATATTCGTCATTGTATACAGCTTTCTGATGAAAATGATGACTTTGAGTGAAAAATCTCTTTATTCTTTTTTTTATTCTCATTCAGTTTCCGTATTTTTGTGCCATATTTACTATAAATAGCTAATTTGGTTATGAGAACTTTAGAAAAACTATTCGCAGAGAAGTTGCTGAAGATAAAAGCGATTAAACTACAACCGGCTAATCCCTTTACTTGGGCTTCCGGATGGAAATCTCCTTTTTACTGTGATAACCGCAAAACTCTTTCCTATCCTTCCTTGCGTAATTTTGTAAAGATTGAAATTACCCGTTTGATATTGGAACGTTTCGGGCAGGTGGATGCAATTGCCGGTGTAGCAACAGGTGCCATTCCTCAAGGAGCTTTGGTTGCCGATGCGCTGAACTTGCCGTTTGTGTACGTACGTTCTACCCCGAAAGACCATGGTCTGGAAAACCTGATTGAAGGAGAACTTCGTCCGGGTATGAAGGTTGTTGTGGTCGAAGATTTGATTTCTACAGGTGGAAGCAGTCTGAAGGCTGTAGAGGCTATACGCCGTGATGGATGTGAAGTTATCGGTATGGTAGCTGCATATACTTACGGTTTTCCTATTGCGGAAAAAGCATTCAAAGATGCCAAAGTTCCTTTGGTAACGCTGACAAATTATGAGGCTGTGTTGGATGTTGCACTTCGTACGGGTTATATAGAAGAAGAAGATATAGCAACGCTGAACGAATGGCGTAAGGACCCTGCACATTGGGATGCTGGAAAGTAACAGCGGTTTATTCTATAAAATAAATAATATGACGAAAGGGCCATTCGGATAGATTCTGTCCGGATAGTTCTTTTTGTCTTTTAAAGAGATTCAAAATATGACAAAATTTGAAAGTGGTGTGAAGACAATACCTGCTTCGCAGGAAGCTGTTTATGAGAAATTATCTGATTTGAATAATCTGGAAAAGTTTAAAGACAGCTTGCCGGAGGATAAAGTGAAGAACTTGAGCTTTGATTCGGAGAGTATAGTGATAGAAGCTGCTCCTGTGGGTAAGATCGCGTTAAGTATAGTAGAGAAAGACCCGTGTAAATGTATCAAGTTTGCCACGACCACTTCACCGTTGCCGTTTAATCTGTGGATACAGATTGTGCCGGTAACAGAGACTGAATGTAAAATGAAGCTAACCATCGGCATGGAATTGAATCCTTTTATGAAAGGTCTGGTTCAGAAACCTTTGCAGGAAGGATTGGAGAAAATGGCGGATATGCTTTCGATTATACCGTATTAATCACTAATCATTAATCACTAAATAAATGGCTCAGAAACTTTGGGAGAAATCCGTTCAGGTAAATAAGGATATAGAACGTTTTACAGTGGGGCGTGACCGTGAAATGGATCTTTACTTGGCAAAGCATGATGTGATAGGCTCTATGGCCCATATTACAATGCTTGAAAGTATCGGTCTGTTGACAAACGAAGAATTGGGTCTCCTGCTTGATGAATTAAAGCATATCTATGCGGCCGCTGAAAAAGGCGAGTTTGTGATAGAAGAGGGAGTAGAGGATGTACACTCGCAAGTGGAGTTAATGCTGACGCGTAAATTAGGTGATGTCGGTAAGAAGATACACAGCGGCCGTTCTCGGAATGACCAGGTACTGCTCGACCTGAAACTTTTCACGCGTGAACAGATCAAGGATATTGCCGAGGCGGTGGAGCAACTATTCCATGTGCTGATATGCCAGAGCGAGCGTTTCAAGGATGTGCTTATGCCTGGCTATACTCATCTGCAAATAGCAATGCCATCTTCTTTCGGTTTGTGGTTTGGTGCTTATGCTGAAAGTCTGGTAGATGATATGCTTTTCCTGCAGGCAGCATTTAAAATGTGTAATCGGAATCCTTTGGGATCAGCTGCCGGATATGGTTCTTCATTCCCACTGAACCGTACAATGACAACAAGCTTATTGGGATTTGACTCCTTAAACTATAATGTTGTTTATGCACAGATGGGGCGTGGCAAGATGGAACGTAATGTAGCTTTTGCCTTGGCAAGCATTGCCGGTACTATTTCTAAACTGGCTTTTGATGCTTGTATGTTCAATAGCCAGAATTTTGGTTTCGTGAAGTTGCCTGATGATTGCACGACCGGTTCCAGCATTATGCCTCATAAGAAGAATCCTGATGTTTTTGAACTGACACGTGCTAAATGTAATAAGTTGCAGTCATTGCCACAACAGATCATGATGATTGCTAATAATCTGCCTTCTGGATATTTCCGTGATTTGCAGATTATTAAAGAAGTATTCTTGCCTGCTTTCCAGGAACTGAAAGATTGTTTGCAGATGACGACTTATATCATGAATGAAATCAAAGTGAATGAACATATTCTTGATGATGACAAGTATCTGCTTATTTTCAGTGTGGAGGAAGTAAATCGTCTGGCACGTGAAGGTATGCCTTTCCGGGATGCTTATAAGAAAGTGGGACTGGATATTGAAGCCGGGAACTTCTCACATAGTAAGCAAGTGCATCATACGCATGAAGGAAGTATTGGTAATCTCTGTAACGATGAAATCTCTGCACTGATGCAAGAAGTGGTAGATGGTTTTAATTTTCATGGGATGGAAGTGGCTGAAAAAGCCTTGCTTGGACGATAAGTATAACATTGTATGCGGAAATTCTGTATGATTATAGGGATGCTTTGGCTGTGTGTTGCCGGTTGCGGTGATTCATACGAGTCAAGCATTCCTTCTATTAGTTTTAATTTCTCATGCAGTCTTTCACAGTCTCCTTATTATAAGATTACGACCCCCGGCCAATTCTTGAAGGTAGATAAGAATGTGAATGGCTTACCTGTAGGCTATGCAGGATTAATAATAGGACAAAGCGTATATTCGGATGGCAATACCTATGTCGCTTATGATGCCGCCTGTCCGGTGGAGGCCAATCGTAGCGTTTCAGTCGAGTTGGTAGAAGATGGATTGGGCACTGCTGAATGTCCTAAATGCCACACTAAATATAATTTAAGCAGTGGTGGATTCCCCACAGGAGAAGGTACGGAATACCTGAAACATTATAAAGTCTCTGTATCCGGTACTACTTTGCAAGTCCGTAACTGATAAAATAGCAACTTTTTCTATGTAAAAAATTTGGCTGTAACGGGGAAACTCCTTATCTTTGCAACCGTTCTACAAAAAAGACCTGCGGAAATAGCTCAGTTGGTAGAGCATAACCTTGCCAAGGTTAGGGTCGCGAGTTCGAGTCTCGTTTTCCGCTCTCCTTTATAGGATGCTCGAATGGTGGAATGGTAGACACGAAGGACTTAAAATCCTTTGGCCATTGCGGCTGTGCGGGTTCAAGTCCCGCTTCGAGTACTCTAAGGGACGAATCGTGTTTTTCACGGTTCGTCTCTTTCTTTTTATCTCCGTTACCTGTTGGATATGAATACTTTAGAAGAAAGAATTGGTTCACTCTTTTAGGTTCAATATGCTCGTTATTTTTGTCGTAAATAAATCCGTCAGGAAACACGAGTTTTTGTAGTCTTCTTCTTCCTTCTAATCCTTGCAACTCCCACAATCCAAACAAGTTAGAACGTATTTTAAAAGCAAAATCAATGAATTTATCGAGGTTCAATATTTCTGTATTCACTTTTGAAAATTCGTTCTTTAAATCTCTGACTTCTTTCTCTAATTTCGTCATAACCTTCTCGCAAATGCTTTGTTTCTTCGCATCGGTACAGAGTGCATAATTTGTTTCTACTTGTTCCAACTCTTTTTCTTTAGCTTTGATGTTTGCTTTGATAGATTTGGCTCGTTCTCTGTTTTCTTGGTTCATATATTCAAATGTGATGGTAAGTTGCATTTTTAAGAGTTCACTTACTTTGTCTGATAGGGAATACCTGTTTACTTCTTCTTCAAAGGCTTCATGTACCTTTTTAATAGAACTGTTGTACTTGCATCCTTTTCGGCTGCAAACGTAATAGCCTATATCAGTACGCCCAAATTTCTTTCGCATTTTGGTTGATATGCTGGCAGATAGATTTTTTCCGCAACATGGGCACTTGATACTACCTAATAATGGGGCATATTCCTTGTCTATCTTTTGTTCATATCCGCTATGGTTTTTGGATAACTCCCCGTTTACTTTCAAAAAAATCTCTTTGGAAATCAACGGTGGGTGATTTCCTTGTACAATATCTCCTTGCAGGAATTTATGTGCCATATAGCCGCAATAAAAAGGATTCTTGAATAGTTCAGATAGCTTTTGTTTGCAGATGTGCAGTCCTTCTGCTGCCAGTCTGTGCCTGATTTCTTCATTGGATAACTTGTTGTTTGCTTTCCAAAGAAATGCTTTCCGAATTAATTTACCTTCTTCATTGATAGTTATAATTTGTTCCTTCTTGGTCGTTTTTTGGTCATATCCTCTAGGGGCTTTTCCAATCCATCTTCCTTTTAATAACGCTTTTACGCTGTTTTCAATAGTAGTTGCTCGTTTTTCGTCATTCTGAAACCTTGCATTTGCAAGTTCCATGAGTTGCATATACTTTCCTACTGGGGTGCGTGGGTCATAGTTGGAGGTTGCAGATACTACGTATGCTCCTCTAGCCTCAACTTCTTCAATGATAGTCGTGCTTCCCGTTCTGCTGAAACGGGAGGTACTAAACACTATCACTGTTTTTACGGGTTGGTTGCTGCCTTTCTTGTTACTCTGTTTGATAAAAGCAAGCATACGATTAAACTCCTTGCGTTCTTTGTCACTCTTGGCACTTTCATACGTGCCGCCAAATTCACCAACTACAGTGTATGAGCGTGCTTTGGCATACTCTCTGCATTTGTCAATTTGTACTTCAAGGCTTTGCCCATCAACTTGCTCGCTTGAACTAACACGAGTATAAATGATGGCATTACCACCTATTTGCTCTTTTTGTTGCTTTTTGCCTTTGGCAAAACCTTTTAAATCAAAATTCTCCATATTGTGTATCTTTTTTAGTATATGCTTCATAGCTTAAAATTGAAAAAGCATATAGTGTATCAATTAATTCTTTGGTCTCTTCTTGGGTTATTCCTTTGAAGTTACGATTTTCCTTTATTGTATCTATGTTTAAATGCTGTGCATCCATATTGTGTTTTCATTACAAAAATGATTATTATTAGAATAAAGAGAAAAAGTAAGTGAATGTCAGATTGTTTATTCACAATATTTTGCATTTTACTACTCCGCATTCCGCATTTCCGCACTTTCTATCTCATTGCTTCCATTTGCTTGCTCGTTGATAGCTTTTTGCTCTGTATAATATTCTTCATATTCATCTACCCATTTTTTTATGGTCTTATCGCTGATGCCCGTCATTTTGGCAACCTTTCTATAACTCTTATGCTCTTTGTAGAGTTGATATACCTTTTCTTTTTCGGGAGTAATATTACCTGTTCCTTTAATCAAATCTTTTTCTCTTGCATATCCTTCTTCCTTGAAGTATAGAAAGTTATCTTCTCCTTTTTCAATAGAGCAAACCAATACGTGTTCTTCGTTTAATATGATTTGGCTACTTCTGTTCTTTAGCTGTTTTATGTATCGTTTTTCGTCACCGTCTGTTTTTGCTTGCCCTATGCAAAAACAACTGTCAATGAAGTTTCCAACATTCTTAGACCCTGCTAAATTGTCTAAAGTAATAGGAGAATTATCTTTTTTCTTGGGTGAATGTCCCAGTAGCAAGAAACTTGCTCCTAAGCTGTTCATGAATGTGCGTAGTTCGAGAATGAAGGTAGCCGCTTCATTTGCTTTGGATAGATTGGGGTGCAAACAAGTGATATTGTCTATAATGAATAGTTTGATTCCTTTTTTTGTTATCGCTTCTTCGATTCTCATTCTTAGGTAGGCTCTGCGTTCTTTGAAATTTTTAGCCATATCAAAATCAAGATTGGGACGAAAAATATTCTGAGGAAACTTGCAGGGTGATGTGCCTTCGTCATTTGTATATCTATCACATATTTGCTGGATGTTCAATTCGTAATCAAAATACAGAATCGGCTGTTCTTGGGCAATGTGCTTGGCTATTTGCATTGCATAGATACTTTTCCCACAATTACTTGCGCCAAACAGAACACATAACTCATTTTCATACCAGAGGTTTTTATACAGTGCTTGTCGTTTGGGCTGTCTCATACCTTCTGCTATAATATCATTCATTGTGGTGTATTCAAAACTATCTTCATTGAAAGTATTTTTTAAGTTCATCATAATCATAATTTTTTTAATGGTTGTACATAGTGTCTTTGGTACCTTTTGACATTGCAAAGGTATAGTGATATGATGAATTGGGGATAGGACTTTTTTATACCTTACTTATATTTTGCTGTTTCTTAGCGAGTTATATTTTGAAAGGGGATTTTGTGGGGGATTTGTAGGGGAAAACGAGGGGATTATGATAGATTGACTTATGAATTGTCACTATCAAAGTGATTGATTATGTTTCTGATGTCTTGGAATGAAGTGATTTTGAAGATTTCATTTCCGATTTCTATATATCCGTTGATATTCTCTTTTTGTTCTTTTTCAAAAAGTTCTTGAATAGGTACTTCTAGGGCTACTGCAATTTTTTCAAGAACTGCAACGGAAGGATTACCGTTAATATGATTACTTAATCCAACGCGGTTTATTCCCATCTTGTCCGCTAAAGTTTGGACGGTCATACTTTTTTCTTTAATAACTTCTTTGATTCGTAGTCCCATACCTATTTGTTCTTGTTATATATGCAAATATACGTTTATTCTTAAAATGTATATTGATAGCGGTACATAAAATAAGTTAATGTAATGCTAATAATATACACTTTTGTTTGCTTATGTCTATTGAATGCCCTACATTTGTAGTGCTATAATAAACCAATAGCACTACAATAATCGTGGTAATGGATTTTATTGTGGGGATTAAGTATTCATTATTATAACTTTTGAATATAGGTTGATTATCAGGTTTTTACGAATAAATAGGTTTATCCTACATTCAAAAACTATAAACTCCAATTAGAAGAGAATATTATGAGCCTAAAAAATACTTATGTAACAAGTGATTATATCGAGTGGGACACAATGCTTTCGTTGGTCAGAAAATTGTATCGTGATAAAGAGTGCCGTTTATCTTTGCTTATTGGCTGTGGCTCTTTCTTCGGATTGCGTATATCAGACCTTTTAACTTTGACTTGGTCTATGTTGTTGGATGATGAAAAATTCGTTATTGTAGAAAAGAAAACGGGTAAAAGACGGGAAATAAAAATCAACTCTAATTTTCAAAAGCATATTGCTGATTGTTGTATGTCTTTAGGTGTGTCAGATAAAAATGAGAAGTGTTTCATTAGTCGTAAAAAGACGGTGTATTCCACACAAAGAATCAATGTACTGTTCAAGTCAATAAAAAGCAAATATGGATTGAAGGTGGAACATTTTTCTACTCACAGTATGCGGAAGACATTTGGAAGGAGAGTTGTTGAGGCTGCTGGGGAAAACTCGGAATTTGCTCTTATCAAATTGTCGGAATTGTTTAATCATGCTGATGTAATGACTACACGTAGATATTTAGGATTGCGGACGGAGGAGTTACTTGAAACGTATGATATGTTGTCTTTTTAATTAGAAAATAGTTCTTTTACATTAAAATAAGCCGTTCACAGATAACGTTTTCGCTGAATTTTTACTATTTTTGTATCGTTGCAAATTGCGACTACATAATTTAGGAAGCGTTTAGCTATTCTGCATTAGTGAATCTCGACAACTCACCATGTGGCAGGAATAACGGAAAACGTTCTCCTTAGGTGTGTTATATATGTTTCAACAGCATATACTGCCTAAGGTGTGAGCGGCTTTTTCTTATTCGTCACAGGGCAGTCGAGAGCCTACTAATGGAATAAGTTAAGTTGGCTCACACTTCTTTTTATAAACCTAAAAAACATACTGCTGGAGCCGAAGGTGTTTATATTAATATGGTGAAACACATTGTTAATCTTTGCTTTTTTTTCAGTCTGTTATCTTTAAACATGTATGCAGATAATTGGGATTTTGTGGATATGGGAGTTCGTGCCGATAATGGAGATATTCTTTATTGGTCAACAGGAGATATGGTCTTATTACAAAACGGAGAAGTTAAAATTGCTGACTATGGAGAATTTGGCAGTCAGTTTGGTTGGGGGGATATAACAGGAAAAGTAACGGGGGATAATTTGAATGATTATGGTGGAATCAATCCTCTTAAAGAAATATCAGGTAATAAAGATTATGATATTGCAAGGGCAAGATTGGGGAAACCATATCGATTACCCACATATACAGAAATAGACCGATTATTCAAGAATTGCTCAGAAGAGTTTGTGAAAATTCCACGTAAATTGAATAGCGTGGATGAAAATGGAGTGCCATTATGGTTACAAGGTCAATGGATGTGGCAGCATGTTATCCATACTCAGAAAAAAACGTTTGGAGGATGGCTTTCTGTTAAAATAGATGGTTTATTAGTAAATGTGCTTTCATCTGAAGGTAAGGTCTTATTTGAGGGGTTGTATAGTTATTCTAACGGTGTATTGAAATTTGGGGATTTTACTCTTTATTTGGATATGGATAGGAAGCTGATAAAAGATGATAGGGGTGAGTATTTTAAAAAAGTTTCAAGTCAGTCCACCTCAACGGAAATTTGTGGCTACATGCTTACAAGCAAAATAAACGGTAATAAATTATTTTTTCCTGTATCACATTCACATAGTGCAGTAAATATGGGGAGTGGTGTTTTAATTATGAATAATAGCCAAAAGTTAAGTTATTGGACTGGAACATTATACAATGAAGATTTTCGATATGCTGCATCGCTGATATTTGCATCTGATGGGTGGGGGATAGGGTATCAAAAAAGAAGTTCACACTTTCGTATAAAAGCAGTCAAGGGTGGGAATATTTCTGTCAATACATCGCAATCAACATCCACAAACATAAAAAGTAATGATAACAAAGTAATATCTTCTGAAATTAATAGAAAGGAGGGGCATTTAGGGCAATCGGTTACAGAATATAGCTTCTCAATCTCCTATTCTTTTGGAGAGAGACAATCGGCTACAAAGCCTCAATATTCGGGAGGTGAATCAGGCTTGTCCCGTTTCTTTATGAAGAACATAAAGTACCCTGCCCTAGCACAAGAGAGTAGTATTCAAGGGAAAGTTGTAGCGCAATTTGTTGTAAATGAGGATGGTAGATTGTCTAATTTTAAAATTGTTCAGAGTGTACATCAATCCCTTGACAACGAAGTTTTACGTGTACTTATGTTATTGCCAAAATTTATTCCTGCATCAGATGAAAAGGGCAATCCTATCAAAGCGTATGCCACAATTTCTTTTACCTTTGAAATTGGTTATCTGTAATGGAGCTATTGATACAACTAAATAGTCAAGCAGTAAAGATTTCAAGAAGAAGTGAGGGTGTTAAGCGGTGGTGTTTTCCACCGCTTTTTATAAGATGATATTCACAAATCTTGGAAGTGATTTTTTTAGAAAGGTAGTATATGCCTTTCTAAAATGAGTATATTTGTAGGCAAAATAGATTCAAATGCTAATTACTATGTCTTATATACAATTTAAATCATACAGAAACTTTTATCTTCATACAGACGGGTGGGGCGTTGCACAACTCAATGATATTGTAGTATTGTTAGAGAATGTTATTAAACATTTCTATAGCAATTTATACAGGAGAAGGATTCTCTCAAAACAAGTATTTATAAAAAATAGTAGTAATACCATTCCTCCTACTAATTATCCTCAAATCATTAAAGGCAGGTATTATAATACTATATATTTAAGTGTAAAAGATAGACTTTGGTCTAAATTCTCATATCAATTTTCTCATGAACTGTGTCATCATATCATTGATAGTAACTTTTATATTACGAATGGTAAGTATGGTTGGTTTGAGGAGACATTGTGTGAGTTGGCTTCAATTTATAGTATAGATAGTATGTCGCAGACATGGCAAACAGAACCTCCCTACCCAAACTGGAAAGATTATTCTAGTTCATTAAAAGATTATGTAAACGAGATTATGGGAAGGACTGAATATGTTATATCTACCCCATTTAATGAATGGTTGGAAGAAAATCTCAATGAACTTTATAAAGACCGTTATAAAAGAACTGAAAATGCAATAATAGCATTGCGGTTGTTACCGCTTTTCAAGAATGATACAAAGTTATGGGAGACTATTCAGTTTTTAAAATTTGTGAATGTGACTGAAAGTATGGATTTCAAAAGTTTTCTCGAAAATTGGAAAAAGTCTGTACCAAATAAACTAAGAAAAAAAATAATATTAATAGAATCAACTTTACTTAATAACCATTGAGACATGTTTTACTTCCATTAAGAGAATCCTAATTGATATGCGAATGTTAAATGCATGAACTACATTTTAATATCTCTTATGTTCACTAAGAATAGAAGTGAATATTAGAAATGGATTTATATTATTGATTATGAGTGTTTTATGTGAATTGGCGAGAAGCGCGTTAAAACTAATATTCACTTTTAGCTAATAAGCTGTCTTTTTGAACGTTTTATATCAATATGAGCCAATATCCATGAAAGCCAATTTTGTAGGCTTACAATGAAATTTGTATCTTTACGGCAGTTTAAATACCGCTGATATGATACTATCACAAGAAGAAAGAGAATATATTCAATTATTCAAAGATATGACTGTGGTTCTATATGCGGATAGCGATATAGAGCCACTTTTAACTTTTTGCAATCAGTGCATAACAAAAGAAGCTGAAATCTTTTCAAGTATGTCAAGGCACTTGGAAATGATGCGTAAAAAGAATAATGACATTCAGAATGCCCAGTATCTCAAAAACGTGATAAACGGTGTTATTGCCATGCTTGGCAATGAAAATGTAATTTTATATGATAATATTGAACAATTAGATGTACAGTTTAGAAAGCAAATAAAAATCACTCTTGCAATCTTTGATAGTTTAGATAAGGAGTATATAAGCAGTCATTCATTGGAAGAAATTAGCCAATATATATGCGATAATTCATTTATTAAGAACTTGGATATTAGGTTAATATCTTTTTTAAAGAAGTTGTACGCTAAGAATAATACCATTGATGAAAGTGATAAAGATATTCTGATTGCACTAATTAAGTACTTTTTGTATGACATGCAGCATAAGATTAAATATAACTATATCAATATGCTGATTATAGAAAATCAAGAACAGCCAATCATAGAAGATAAAGCCAAAACATTGCAGTCATTTCTGTTTTATGCCCAAAGAATAGCGGGGATTCGTTATCAGAAAATAGTTGTGAATGAAGCTGTTTTACTTAATGATGATACTATTATGGAAATCGAGAAAGAGGCTTCTGTGGATAGTATCTTATCTAAAGATTCTTCTCAGACTTTAACAGAAAAAGAAGGTCTTTCAAATAAAGCCGTTCAACCGCTGGCGAATGAAAAGAAAAATAGTAGTACAATATTGGATAAAGGAAAGTTATTGGAAAAATTATGTCCTTCTTTACATAATCGGGAACAAGTCAGAAAGATACTTGAAAAAGTTGATGAAAGGTTTGAAATATCCAATGGTGAATGTTCTAAATTGGATATTGCTACGCTTTGTCTTATATTGAAAGAAAAATGCACCTTGTTCAATAAGAATATTAGGAATTTCTCGGACTTTAAAGGATATATTTGCTCGTATTATGGTGTTGCTAATCCTTCATATAAGAAGAATGATTGCCTTGTTTGTGATGGAATGTCCCCATCTCGTTTTGATGAACTGTATAATGATAATGGGGCTTTTTGGAACTTATGTTTACGTAAAAATAACCAATATTGATAGATTGTATGCGGAAGTGCGGAGGTGCGGAGTGAAATATAGTAATTGCTATTTCTGATTCCGCACTCCGCATATCCGAAGTTAATGTTTAATTTTCGCTATATTGTTTTTTTGAACTACGTTTTTAAAGAGATTTTTCTCTGTATCTGAATTAGTTGCCCTAGAAAATTGCCGTTGGCAGGGGTGGTTGTTATACCCTTCTGATAAGAGGTCGGTCCAATCTATTATTTTTCCGTCTTTTTCAAATCTGATAAGGCTGTTTAAAGTGTAACCAAAAAGTTTTGCTAGGAATTTTTCATCAGCTAAAGAATAAAATGATAATTCATACCTGGTTTTCGCTATATAATCTTTGATTTCTTCATTGTTGAGATGGACTTCTAAACGATGTAATTTTGAAGGATTGTTATAGTAGTTATTTATGTATGTTTTATCCGAACTATTGGTTATTTCAGCTTTCTTGTTGTATGCTATAAGGGTGCTACCTTTGCTCTTATCCTTTATTGCTTTTTTCTGTTTAATGTTGACGGTTAAGTATTTATCTTTATCCATATTTCCACTGAAAATATATGTGATTTCGGGGCGGTCTTCTTTACGATTGGTGATTCTTTTTCCGTTCAGAAGCGTTGTTATTTGTGGGTTTCGGATAAGTTTTCGTATCAGTCGGGCTATGTCGTTTGACATATCAAGACATAGGTCTAGGGTTGTTATATTATGTAATTCTAAGCCTAAATTGCTTTCAATAAAATCTAAATAGTATATCTCATCGCTGTATAATACACGATTGGAAATACTAATCCATGCTTTTTTATATCCGTTTTGGTGGGTATTGCTTTCTTCTTTATTGTCATTGATACCCAAACGTAATTCTCCAAACAATTTATCTTTTCCCATGTCGTTATAACGTATCTCATAAACAAATTTGAAGTGTTTCCCTTCTATTCGTCTTAGATAGAAGTACAGAAAATCAATTTCTTCTCCAATCTCTTTGTCTTTTATGACATTGATATTGTTGGGTTCTGTCACTTCGTAACAGAGCCTCAACGCATCTATATTTAAACCGTATATTTTATTCATGTTCTTCATTCTTATTTTCATTATTATTAGGTTGGTTGGGTACTGTTGCCCAATACTTTTTCAGTCCGTTAGATATAGCTTGGGTGTGAGTGGCTGATTTTGTTCTACCTCTTAGACTTTGGCTAATCTTTTGTTTGGTTGTATCATTCAGTTGTCGATACTGTCTTTTGTAGTTGTTATTATCCATAGTTTATTTGTTTTATACATATATAAATATGTGGTTTAGTAGGAAAGTAAAGTCTAATAGGCTGAATTTTCAAAAAAATATCTGGAAAATTTTTGATGGATGGCTAACAGCTAGGTCTTTATCACACCTACTAAAATAGTACTTTCTGAGTCTCGGATTACGGCGTTAAATTGTTGTATATTAATTTATTATAGTTGTATTTTATAGGTGTACTGATATTTTTGTCCTTATTACTATACTTGCTAAATACTCTCTATAATTTTGCTAATTTGTGGCGTTGATTGCAGATAATCTACTATTTCTAGAAAATCATTCCAAAGGTTCAATATTTCATCCGTTAAGGGTACTTGATTAGAGCTCCATGAATCATTGATTTATGGAGTTTTATTCTTTTAGGCATCTTCTTGTTTCTCTACTCTTTACATTCCACACCGCTATGCTTTAAACTCTTTATTGATAGGTACTTCCGGGTGGTATGGGCAGCAATGCGAGGCGTAGAAGGCAGATAAACTTGCATTTACCCTATTCTTTTTGTTGATTTGCTTAAAGGAAAATGCCCGGATGCCCGGTTCAAAACTTTATTTTCCAATTGCGGGCTGTCCGTTTTCCAACTGCGGGCTGCCGGGCCTCCACATGGAAACTGTCGGGCCTGCAATTGAAGGACAAAGATTTGTCGGTACCAAAATGGGAAAATGCATCAGGCCAAAGCATGTTTTGCCTTGGACATTACTTCATTTTTCCCTTTATTCCGGGCGAATGATTAAGCAGCTTTCTGTAAAAACCTTATATTTGCAGTATAAATCATCATCATCTATGTACTTAAAGAAAATTATGGCTGCAACCCTTGCCCTTACTGCGCTTGCCGGACAGGCACAGGAGAAACCTTTCAACATCATTCCCGAACCGGTGGAAACTACCGTGACCGGACAGGGAGAGTTTCAAATCCAACGTAATACGACGATTCGTGTGTCGGAGCCTGCATTGGCATCCTCGGCTACGTATCTGGCGGATTATATGGACCGTTATCTCGGCATACCGCTGCAAACGGAAATTCCCAAGACGGGTAAATCCCGGAGGAAAGGGAATCCTGCGGTAGAAACAATCACTCTGAAACCTGGTGAACCAGCTTGTATCGTTCTAATTAACCGGAAGAACGGAGAGGTTTCTGGTGGCTATCAGTTGGAGATTATTCCGGCGGAGGGCATACGCATTGAAGGAAATGACGAAGCAGGCGTTTTCTATGGTGTGCAGACACTGATACAATTGCTGCCTACCCGTGCCGGAGTGTTGCCTATCCTTCCGGCTGTGAAGGTGAATGACTATCCCCGCTTTGCCTATCGGGGCATGCATCTCGATGTGGTGCGCCATTTCTTTCCGGTATCATTCATTAAGAAGTATATCGATTATCTTGCACTGCATAAACTCAACTATTTCCACTGGCATCTGACAGACGACCAAGCCTGGCGTGTTGAAATGAAATGCCGACCGGAACTGACAGAGAAAGGTTCCGTCCGTGAAGGGGAAATCCTCGGACTTTATCCGGGAAAATACCAACCATTGCCTTATGGCGGATATTATACCCATGAAGATGTGCGCGAGATAGTGCGCTATGCTGCCGAACGTCACATCACGGTGATACCCGAAATAGATATTCCCGGTCACTGCATGGCTGTCCTTGCCACCTATCCGCAATTCAGTACTACGCCGGATGAGCCGAAGAAAGCGGCACTGACGTGGGGTATCTTTAATAAATTCAATAACGTGCTGGCGCCCAAACCGGAAGTTTTCGACTTTCTGAAAGATGTGTTTTCTGAATTGTGTGACTTGTTCCCCGGCCAATATATCCATGTGGGCGGGGACGAATGTGCCAAGCGTTGGTGGCAGGAGTCGGAAGAAACACAGCAATTCATGCGTGAACATGGACTGAAAGATGAGAAGACATTGCAAAGTTACTTCGTTCATTATGTGCAAGATGTGGTGAACGGTAAAGGAAAGACGCTTATCGGTTGGGATGAAATCCTTGAAGGAGGTATTTCGGAAGATTGCATCGTGATGAACTGGCGCCGTCCGGAATTTGGAAAGAAGGCGTTGAAGACGAATCACCACACAATATTCACTTGCTCTGCCTGGTCGTACTTCAATTTGAAAGAGAGCCGTACCCAAGCGGAAATCGGTCCGCGTGGTCCGTTGCCTCTGGAGAAAGTATATGGTTTTCAGATTGTGCCCGATTCGCTGACTGCGCAACAACAAAAACTTGTCTGGGGAGCACAGGGGTGCTTGTGGACTGAATACATCCCTACTACCTGGAAAGCAGAGTTTGCCGTTTTCCCACGTATGTCGGCACTGGCGGAAAATGTCTGGTCGCCTTTGGAGAAGAAGAACTGGGAGAACTTCTCCCGTAAAGTAGAGACGCAGTATGAACGTTATGAACTTTGGGGGGCGCGCTATTCCGAAGCATTCTTCCGTACGCAAGACGTGGAACGAAAAAGATAACAGAAAAAGCTGTCGGTATGCAGTACTTTTCTTTTTTTTGCATTTAATAGAAAAAACGCTATACAAATCATTATGAAGTACTTGCTTTGTTTCCTTGTAGGGGTGTTATTAACTACCTCTCTGTACGCCCAAAGTGCAGGTGATAAAAGGTCCTCTTTTTCTGTTCATGCCGGACCGTCATGGTATTTGGGACAATTGATGGGAATCACCGACAGATCGGATGCCTATCGCAGTGATTTACGAAAAGGAGTGGCTTGGGATGTCAGCTATTTGGCACAAGTTGCCGGTCGGAAGTTGAAGTTCGGGGTGGGAGTGCTGTATCAGGGAAGTTCCTATAAAAATACGCACGACACCGGGGCGGATAAGATTCTGATGCACTACATGGCGCCGCAGGTATCTTTGACGATGGTGAAGAAACATTATCAACTTCAGTTGGCAGGTGGAATAGGCTATCAGTTCTATAAGGATAAAAGTAAGGTGTATGGCAAGCCGCGGGATGTTTCGATGGATAAACTTGCAGGTAACCTGACCCTCTCGGGCGAGTATTTCCTGACGAGCCACTGGGGAGCTTCGGCCCGCCTGAACTGGCTGGCATCCAGCACAGAAACTTATTCGGTGAAGTATCACGATGAGAAGTGGAATGTGGAAAATCCGAAAACCGGTACCGGTTATTTCGGTCAGTTATCTTTAGTCTTCGGTTTAAACTATCATTTTTGAGCGCTATGAAAAAGTTGTTATTTCTGTTCCTGCTGATTTGTTGCTGTGCCTGTGAAGAAGATAGAAGTGTAGACCCGACATTGATGCCGGAAGCTACAACTACAGGTGAAAATACATTGGGTTGTCTGATAGACGGTTGGGTATATACCAGTGGGCGGTATGGAATACCATCTGCTCGTTTTTATGATGATGAGGAAAATCATTATGTTGCAATTGATGCGGAAGTCGGTATCTTTAGTGGTTTGCATCTGGTGATTGTGAATCCCCGACAAGGAGCTAGTTGTACTTACATAGATGCTGTTTTTGATAGAGAAGATTTGGAAGATGGTGAAGCCTATATTACTCGTATGGATGGAACCATTATCAGTGGCACATTTAGTGGTGGGAGTATCAAAGAGGGGCGTTTTGATATAAAATATCGTGAGAAACCCGAAGGTGGAGAAGCGGTATATTGATATAAAAACTGCCCCTGAAGGAATTTCTTCCAAGGGGCAGTCTTTTTCACTTCGTCTTCTCTCAAGTCTTATAAAGCCTTTCGGTTGCTGATAACCCGTACAGCAGCGGTGTACTGTTGACAGGGAACAGACACATGAATGCCGTTGCCTTTGTCTTCAGTTGAAGCGTTGATGTAAGCTGACTTTAACAGCTGCTTCACGCTTTCCACTTCCCAGGGACTACCTGCGAAAACGTTAATCTGAGAAATCTTTCTACTTGTAATCATGTGCTTTAAATCTTTTAGTTGTACTTTCCGGTCGCAAATGTAAGCGGTTTGCGGGAAACAGAATAACTCAAATTGATCAAAAAGTAACATAAAAGGTGCAAACGATTTAGAAGTAGCCTATTCCTTCTATTTTTTCCTTTATTTTGTATCGTTCTTCCGGATTTCCACACGACGGATCTTTCCACTGATGGTTTTCGGTAGTTCGTCTACAAATTCAATCACACGTGGGTACTTGTAAGGAGCCGTCACTTTTTTTACATGATTTTGCAATTCCTTGATAAGCTCTTCACCCTCTTTCCCTTTATATTCTTTAGCCAGTACGATGGTAGCTTTCACTACCTGACCGCGGATTTCATCGGGTACGCCTGTGATGGCACATTCTATTACAGCGGGATGCGTCATCAAGGCACTTTCCACTTCGAATGGGCCGATACGATAACCGGAGCTCTTGATCACATCGTCTGCACGGCCTACAAACCAAAGATAACCGTCTTCATCTTTCCAGGCAACGTCTCCCGTATAGTAGATACCATTATTCCAAGCTTCGTGTGTACGTTCCGGATCACGGTAGTACTCTTTAAACAATCCCAACGGCTTGCCTTTATCCGTACGAATTACGATTTGTCCCTGTTCGCCGGCTTCCACAGAACGACCGTCGTTGTCTATCAGGTCTACATCATATTGTGGATTGGGCAATCCCATGCTACCCGGTTTCGGTTCCATCCAAGGCATAGTGGCGATGGTCAGGGTGGTTTCTGTTTGTCCGAATCCTTCCATCAGTTTGATACCAGTCAGTTTCTTGAAGGTTTCGAATACAGCAGGGTTCAGTGCTTCACCGGCAATTGTACAATATTGCAGGGACGAGAGGTTGTACTTCGTCAGGTCTTCGTGAATGAGGAAACGGAAGATGGTGGGAGGGGCACAAAGAGAGGTTACATGATAATCTTGTATCTTCTCCAGAATGGCGGCAGGAGTAAACTTTTCGTGATCATATACGAATATATTTGCTCCGGCAATCCATTGTCCGTAAAGTTTGCCCCATACAGCCTTTCCCCAGCCGGTATCGGCAATGGTAAGGTGCAGGCTATTTTCCGTCAGATTGTGCCAGAAACTACCGGTGACAATGTGTCCCAGTGGATAAGTGAAGTCATGGGCAACCATTTTCGGCTCACCTGTGGTTCCGCTGGTGAAGTACATCAACGAAATGTCTTCATTCGTATTCGGATGTTCCGGTTTCACGAAAGGTGCAGCATTCTCGATGCCTTTGTGGAAATCATCGAATCCTTCAGCTACTTCAGGTCCTACGCTGACGAGTTTCTTCACGCTGGGTGAATCTGGCATGGCAGCTGTGATATGTTCCGTGATAACCGATTCGCCAGCACAAACAATCATTTTGATATCCGCAGCATTGCAGCGATATACAATATCTTTTTTGGTCAGCAAGTGAGTGGCAGGAATAACGACAGCACCGAGTTTATGCAAAGCTATAATGCTGAACCAGAATTCAAAACGACGTTTCAATATCAACATTACCATGTCACCATGACCGATGCCGAGGCTTTGGAAATACGAAGCTGTCATGTCCGTATAGCGTTTCATGTCGGCAAACGTAAACTGGTGGTGTTCACCCTTATCATTAGTCCATAACAATGCTGGTTTGTCTGGTTGTTCGGCAGCCCAGGCATCTACTACGTCGTAGCCGAAGTTGAAGTTTTCCGGTACGTTTATTTTAAAATTCTTGATAAAGTCCTCTTGTGAAGTGAAAGAGGTTTGCGATAAAAATCTTTCTACCATAATTACATTATTATTGCCAGGAATCGTACCGTCTTTCCATCCAGCGCTTTCATGCCATGTGGCAGCTTGGAGTTGAAGTAAAGGCTGTCCCCTTCGTTTAGTATAAGTTCTTTGCCGTCGATGTTGACCATCATGCGCCCTTCCAGTACGAGGCTGAATTCTTGTCCGGCGTGGCTGTTGTAGTGTATCGGTTCGCTATCCGGTTTCGGTTCTACGGTCACGATGAACGGATCGGCGCTACGATTCATGAAGCCTGCGGCAAGCGATTGGTATTTGTAGGCTTTAGTACGTTCAATACTGGTTCCTTTTCCGGCACGGGTTAGGAAATAGGAGCTCATCTTCGGTTCTTCGCCGAACATCAGTGCATCCAACGAAACTCCGTATCTGCGCGCAATCTTTTGCAGCATGCTGACGGAAATATCAAACTCTCCCGATTCTGCGAGACGGTATTCTTCGGCAGAAATATCACATTCGCGTGCAATGTCTTCGGCTGTCAGTTCCAGTACATCACGAAGGCCACGGAGGCGTTCGGCAATTTGCTTAATTTGTTCGTCCATGTGGTTGTTTATTTAATGAATTAATATTGTGGCATTATCAATGATAATGGTTGCTGTATAATTGATACTATCTGTCATTCTGAGCGTAGTCTGCGGACTATCGGCGCATTAGTCACATCAGCAGATCGTCACACGCTTTTCTTCAGGGCGTTGATGATGGCTGAGGTGTAGCCTCCATGTTCCAGCTCGTTGATGCCCCGGATGGTGATGCCGCCGGGGGTGCATACTTTATCAATTTCTACGCTGGGGTGCGTGTCGTTGTTCAGTATCAGCTCGGCTGCTCCTTTCACGGTTTGCGCCACCATGCGCATGCCGTCCTGGGGGTAGATGCCCATTTCGATGCCGGCTTGCATGGCTGCCTGGATGTACTTCAGTACGTATGCGATGCCGCAGGAAGTCATGGAAGTGGCGGCGGCGAATTTTTCTTCGGGGATGAGCAAGGCAAGGCCCATCTGGTTGAAGATGTCCAGCATCAGTTGTTCCTGCTCCGGGGTGGCGTTGCGGCTGGCGATGAGCGTCATGCTCTCCATTTCGCTGACGGCGGTGTTGGGGATGATGCGGAACATGGTCATTTCCTTGTCGGCCACGTTCTGTGCCAGTTCTTCGAAAGAGATGCCGGCGGCAACGGAGATAAGTATTTGTTTGCTTTTCAGCTTCAGCTCGCGCAGCACGGGCTTGATGAGCCAGGGCTTCACGGCGAGTATGATGAATTCGGCGCCGGTGACAGCTTCCTGATTGTCGTGAGTGGTCTGCAAGGCGGGGAACTCGGCTTTCAGCTTGTCCAGTTTGCCTTGCGAGGGGTTAGAAACGATGATATCCGAGGCGGGGATAATGCTTCCCTTTGCCAATCCACGGGCTATAGAACCGCCCATGTTTCCTGCTCCGATAATTGCTGTTTTCATATCATTCTGTTATTAAAAGGGTTGTCGATGGGCAAAGGTAGATATTTTTTCCACCTTTATAAGCTAATTGATGTAAAAAAGTACTTGTGCACTAAAACAAAAAACAGCCTTAAGACGCGTTGAAACGTCCGAAGGCTGCCTGTTTATTGCTGATTATATAGTCAAATATACTTTAAAGTACTTTTCTGAAACGTTCGAGGAAGAGATCGGCTTCTTCCATGCTGAGACAGAGGGGCGGAAGCAAACGGAGTACGTTTGTACCACTGACACCTGTAAATACATGTTGCTCTTTCAGAAGTTTCAGGCGAAGTTCCTTTATTGGCTCTTCAAATTCAAGACCGATCATTAGACCACGTCCACGAACTTCCTTGATCTGTGGGAATTTCTTCAGTTCCGTCATTAAGTATTCACCTACTTTTGCTGCATTTTCAACCAGATTTTCCTGACTTATGACATCCAGTACTGCCAACGCTGCGCTACATGCCAGATGATTACCACCAAAGGTAGTACCCAGCTGTCCGTAAACCGGAGTAAACATCGGACTGATGAGTACACCAGCCATCGGGAAACCATTGCCGATGCCTTTGGCTACAGTGATAATATCTGCCTTGATACCGTTGTGTTGGTGAGCAAAGAATTTACCGCTGCGGCCATAACCACTTTGGATTTCATCTAAAACCAGTACAGTGTTATGAGCGGTACAAGCTTCGCGCAGAGCTTGCATGAATTCATCTGTCGGCAGTTGGATACCACCTACACCCTGAATACCTTCAATAATTACTGCGCAAACATCCCCCTTCGCCAGTTCGGCTTTCATAACTTCGATATCGTTCAGCGGGAGATAAGTGACATGTCCGCAATCGTTGATGGGAGCTATGATTTTCGGGTTGTTGGTTACTTCTACAGCCAGTGAAGTGCGTCCGTGAAATGCTTTGTTAAAAGAAACCACACGTGTACGTCCATTGTAGAACGAAGCGAGTTTCAAGGCATTCTCGTTGGCTTCTGCACCGCTGTTAATCAGGAATAAGGAGTAGTCATCATAACCACAAACTTTTCCTAAGCGTTCAGCAACCTGTTCCTGCAACTTGTTGATGACAGAGTTGGAATAAAATCCCAACGTGGCAACTTGCTTGCTTATCATCTCCACGTAGTGCGGATGCGCATGACCGATGGAGATAACAGCGTGTCCGCCGTAGAGATCGAGGTACTCAGTACCCTTTTCGTCCCATACGTGGCAGCCTTTTCCCTTGACAATATTGATGTCAAAAAGAGGATATACGTCGAATAAATTCATTTCTTTAATTATAAATTACGAGATACAAATTACTTAGAAGGCGCTGGGCTTCAGTCGCAAGCCGACGGTTTCTTCTAAATTGAACATCAAGTTCATGTTATGTACTGCCTGTCCACTGGCACCTTTCAGCAAGTTGTCGATGCAGGAGATGATAAGCAACTTATCACCATGCTTCTCCAGATGTAGCAGACACTTATTGGTGTTTACCACTTGCTTCAGGTCGATGTTCTTCTCTACAATGTGTACGAAAGAGTCTTTTGCATAATATTCTTCGTACATGCGGACGATTTCATCCAATGCAACTTTGGTTTTTACTACGATGGTAGCAAAAATACCACGTGCGAAATCACCGCGGTAAGGGATAAAGTCAATATCCGCATCAAAACTGTTCTGCAATTGCTTTAGGGATTGCTTGATTTCGGGTACATGCTGGTGATCGAATGCTTTATAAACACTCAGGTTATTATTTCGCCAGCTGAAGTGACTGGTTGATCCCGGTTTCACGCCAGCTCCGGTAGAACCGGTGATAGCATTCACCATGATGTCGTTGTTCAGCATCAGGTGCTTGGCAAGGGGCAGCAAGCCCAATTGGATACAAGTGGCAAAACAGCCCGGATTGGCCACGTGCTTTGCTTTGCAGGTAGCGCGACGGTTCAACTCCGGCAGACCGTAAATAAAGTCATGTTCCGGAGAAGCAATGCGGTAGTCCATAGAGAGGTCGATGATTTTCAACTCCTCAGGAATGTTGTGACTCTCTATGAATTTCTTCGTATCGCCGTGAGCGGTACAGAAGAATAATACATCAATTTCATCCAAAGGTAACTCGTCGGTGAAGACAAGATCCGTTTCGCCGTACAATCCTTCGTGTACGTCGGTAATTTTGTTTCCGGCGTTACTTGAGCTGTTGATGAATACGATTTCCGCTTCCGGATGATTGACCAGCAAACGAATTAACTCACCTGCCGTATATCCGGCTCCGCCGATGATTCCTACTTTAATCATGTTAGTTTATACTATGTTCTTTATCTGTTATATAAGTTTCTTTCTTCGGGAACGATAAGCCACATTATAAGGTATACAGGTATACCAGCAAATACGGTGAAAAACGTCAATAATGCATAACCGATACGTACGAGTGATGGATCGAGTCCGAAATAGGCGGCTAAACCTCCGCAAACTCCGGCAAGCATTCTGTCACTACGTGAGCGAGTGAGTTTCTTGTTATTAGTATCCATGCTTAGATTTCCTCGTCTTTATGGTTGTTATAATATACTCTCAGCGGAGTAGAAGTAACCTTGATAAAGCCTTTTGCATCTTCTGCTGTCCAACCCTTTTGCATTTCGCCGTATTCACCGAACTTGGTTTTTACAAGGTCGTCTTCCGACTCTACACCTACTGTAGAGAATGACAACGGGCGGAGTTCCAATATAGCTGTACCGTTTACGTTGCGCTGGCTCTCCTGCAACATTGCTTCGATGTCACGCATTACCGGTTCCAGGTACTGACTTTCGTGCAGGAACATACCGTACCAATTAGCAACCTGGTCTTTCCAGTATTGTTGCCATTTACTCAGCGTATATTTTTCCAGGAATTTATGTGCACCGATAATCAACATCGGGGCAGCAGCTTCGAAACCTACACGGCCTTTGATGCCGATAATGGTATCACCCACGTGCATATCACGACCAATGCCGTAAGCAGCACCAATTTCTTCCACTTTCTGGATGGCTTTGATGGGATCGTCGAATTTTTCGTCGTTTACTGCTTTCAACTCACCTTTCTCAAAAGTAAGACGCAGTTGTTCGCTGCCTTCCTTTACACAGTGTTTCAGATAAGCACTTTCGGGCAAGCCTTGTGCTGAATCCAGAATTTCACCACCGCAGATGGAAGTACCCCACAAGCCTACATTATAGGAATATTTCAGCTTGGTGAAGTCTGCTGAGAAACCATGCTTGTTCAGATAATCGATTTCTTCTTGGCGGCTCAATGCCATGTCACGGGTCAGTGTGATGATTTCTACACCCGGAGCCAGTACGAGGAATGTCATGTCGAAACGAATCTGGTCGTTACCTGCCCCTGTAGAACCATGAGCGATAGCGTCTGCTCCAATCTCGTTGGCATAACGTGCAATGGCAAGTGCCTGGAAAATACGCTCGGAACTTACGGAAATAGGATAGGTGCCATTACGCAGCACGTTGCCGAATACCATGTATTTCAAGCTCTTTTCGTAATATTCCTGAGTTACGTCGATAGTAACATATTCTTTTGCGCCCAGTTTATAGGCGTTTTCTTCGTTCGTTTTCAGTTGTTCAGGACTGAAGCCACCGGTGTTTGCACAAGCTGCATACACTTCGTACCCCTTTTCTTTGGCAAGGTACATTACCGTAAATGAAGTATCAAGACCGCCGCTGAATGCGACTACTACTTTTTTCTTATCTTCCATATCCTTTGTTTTTTAAATTTTATCATCTTCATGCAGTTCCGGGTCGTAGAGCATTGCGGTGCAGATGCAGAACTTGCGGTTTTTGGCTACTAATATATCGTGGTTGATGCAACCTTCGCAGCCTTTCCAGAAGGATTCATCGTCTGTCAGTTCATTGAAAGTAACAGGGACATATCCCAGTTCCGTATTCATTTTCATGACGGCAGCTCCGCTGGTGAGGCTGAATACTTTGGCGTTGGGCCATCGCAAGCGTGCCAGGCGGAAAGATGCCATTTTGATACGCTTAGCCAATCCTATGCCGCGAAAGTCGGGATGTACAATCAAACCGGAAGTAGCGACGTATTGTTTGTTTCCCCAGCTTTCGATGTAGCTGAAACCTGCAAACACGTCTCCGTATAAGGCGATGATGGCTTTTCCTTCTTTCATTTTTGTCGCCACATACTCGTGTGTGCGTTCTGCGATGCCCGTTCCACGTACTTTGGCCGCTTCTCTGATGGTATCCAAAATCTTATCCACATAAATTTCGTGAGAGGCGTCAGCCACCATCACGTCCACTTTTTTGGTATCCATTTCTTATTGATTCGTTCTTTATTTATTTAATGTTCGGAATGATTTGTGACAGGAATTCGCGTACCTCGCTGTGCGAAGCAGCTTCATGCACTACCAGCATGATGGTGTCGTCACCGGCGATGGTGCCCAAGATGGCGGGACATTCGCGGTTGTCAATGTCATAGGCCATACTGCTGGCGTAGCCGGGCCGTGTGCGAATAACGGCAATGTTACCGGAGAATTGCAGGGAAACAAAACCGCTGGTCATCAGCATTTCGCTGGCACTCTGGTCGTTGGAACGCTTATACATGATGTTATTGGGCAATACATATACATATTTCCCATTCATGTTTGCTGCCTTGGCAACTTTCAGTTGTTTCAAGTCGCGGGAGAGAGTGGCTTGTGTCAGTTCAAAGCCTTCCTTACTCAAAGCTTGCAGCAGTTCTTCCTGAGAACTGACATCTTTGCTTGAGATAATCATCTTGATGGCGTCTAACCGATTGGCTTTTTTCTTCATTTTTCTGTATAATTATTCTAAGAATGGCGCAAAAGTAGAGATAATTTTGGAAAGAATATGCATTAAAGAGAGAATTTTTATACTTTTTATACTATGAATGCTGCGTTTTATGCATAAATCGGTGAATATATGCAATCGAAAAAGAAGATGGGGAACTGATTGACCCGTATCTGAGACACACTTGCTCCGTACCAAGTCCGGGATTTCTTCGGTCAGAAGTACCTCTGGACGGAGAATGTACGGAGCAAGTGTGTCTCAGGTGCGGGTCAAGTACGAAGTGGATATGAAGAATTATTCAGTTTGATGTTTTTTCAGGTCTTAAATATATAATGTTTTTACGGAAAACAAACGGTCTTCTACATCAAAACTAATAATGTTATTTGCCATAAGGTTGTACCTTTTTCCTAAAATCCTATCTTATGATATCTATTCCAATTTTTTGTGTATCTTTGTTGCATATTTCTTCAATAGTGAAGAGATGTATTTTGCGATTTGGAGATCATTTTATTATTCGTACTTTCGGAAATCTGGAAAATTTTAAATAAGAGCGAATAATAAATGAAAGACTCCACGTCCGGATTGCATATAACTTTGTTATATATATTTTGTGGCGTGGAGCTATTGCTTATTATTTTCTTGCCGGTTTACCAGAGCCTCGAAAGTGGATAATATGCCAATAGTTCCCATGCCACTTTTATTATAAGAGCATAGCATAGGGACAACATCAACCTTTAAAACTTATAACACGATGGATGAACCCTTTACTTGCTCCTGCCAAATGAAAACCGACTTAGAAAACTCAGCCGATGTATTTTCCTTTTTTAAAGAGAATTACCCTTTACCCGGTATTGTTGATAATCTGAATAAACTTTCCAATAAGGAACTACGCTGTGCCTGCTGTCTAATGGGGACTGCTTTAATTGCCATTTCCCGAAAGAAAATGATTTGGGGCTAGCTGAAGATAAAGGAATAGATAATGTTGATTCTATTATTTATGGAAACAACAAAAGCAATAAGAAAACTATCAAAATATAAAGAAGGGGTTTTGGTGGAAACCCCTATTTTTGTGCTGTCAGGTATTGGCATGTTCTATAAAATAATCTATGTGAATCTATAAACTATTAAAGGCACATGAAAGAGCTTCTTAGATTTTCAATATTCCTTGTATTAGGTTTATTTGCTTCTCTCACCACAGAAGCAAAGGTGACGCTCCCTGCCATTTTCTCAGATAACATGGTATTGCAACAAAATGCACAAGTGAATGTGTGGGGCAAGGCTACGCCCGGAGAAAAAGTAACTGTTAAAGCATCGTGGGCAGACAAAGTAGTAACAGCAAAAGCAGCTGCCAACGGTAAATGGACATTAAAACTGAAAAACCCGGATGCAATGACCAATCCTTTCCGTACAGATACATGGCAACCGGATTCGTATGCCCGTTGGTTTGCTGATTCGGAGATGGTACGTTTTCCGCAGGCGTATCAGCTGGATCATGGAAAGCGTCTTTTCTTTGGGTATGCACAAGGGGTAGGTTGCTGTGCGATGCTGCAAATGTGGAAGAAGACGGGAGAACGCCGTTACTTTGACTATGTGGAGCAATGGGCAGACTCCTTGATTGATGACAAAGGGGAAATCCATCTGTATCGTGTGGAAACATACAACCTTGACTATATAAATTCAGGTAAGGTTCTGTTCGACTTGTATCGTGAAACTGGTAAGGAGAAATATAAGACGGCGATGGATGCCCTTGTCAGACAGTTGAAAAATCATCCGCGTACGTTGGAAGGTGCTTACTGGCATAAGTTGATTTATCAACACCAGATCTGGCTGGATGGTTTGTATATGGCTTCCCCTTTCCTTGCCCAGTATGGTGCAGAATTCAATAAACCTGAATGGATTGATGAGGCAGTGAAACAATTCACGCTTTGTCAGAAACATACCTATGATGCCAAGACCGGGCTTTATCATCATGCTTGGGATGAAAGTAAGAGCCAGCGTTGGGCCGATCCGGAAACCGGGCATTCTCCTAACTTCTGGGGACGCAGTATCGGCTGGTGGTTTATGGCGATGGTGGATGCATTGGATTATATTCCGGAAGACCATGAAGGCCGTGCCCGGATGATCGGGTGGATACAAGGGTTGACTGAGGTGTTACCTGCATATCAGGATAAGAATGGTTTGTGGTATCAGGTGCTTGATCAGCCGAAACGGAAAGGAAACTTCCCGGAGGCATCTGTGACGACGCAATTCATGTATGCTTATGCAAAGGCTGTGAACAAGGGATATATTGATGAAAAGTATCGTGCTGTGGCGGAGAAGGCTTTCAATGGTTTGAAGAGCAAATTGATAGTAGAGTGCCAGGATGGTACATTGACATTGACACGCTGCTGTCAGGTAGGCGGCTTGGGTGGACATCCGTATCGCGATGGCAGCTTTGAATATTATATAGGTGAAAAGATGCGGGATAATGATGCGAAAGCAACAGGACCGTTTATTATGGGGTGCATTGAGCTGGGAAAGTGACAAACTGTCGCTTTTATAAATAATATATATCATGAAAAAGAATTTATTAGCAATAATTTTTGCTTCTTTCTGTGCCGGAACCATTTCTGCACAGAACATCTCGTGGCCTGAGGTAACCACGGAAGCTAAACCCGGTGCCCGTTGGTGGTGGATGGGGAGTGCAGTAGATGCGGCTAACCTGACTCGTAATCTGGAAGCATACTCCAAAGCCGGAATGGGGACGATGGAAGTTACTCCTATTTATGGAGTGCAGGGCAATGACGCAAACGAAATTCAGTTCCTTACGCCCGAGTGGATGCGGATGTTGCGCCATACGGAAAGTGAGGCTGCGCGTCTGGGCATGAAGATTGATATGAATACGGGTACGGGATGGCCTTTTGGTGGTCCGGAAGTAGGTATAGAAGATGCTGCCTGTAAATTATTGATTGAAGAATATACATTGAAAGGCGGCGAACGCTTGAATACAACCATAGAAGTGACGGATGAAAAACAACGTCCGTATGCCAAATTGTGTCGGCTGATGGCTTTTAGGGTTCTGACAGACACTTCTACTCCGAAAGAACAAAAAGCTGTGCGCTGCTATGACCTGACATCGAAGATAGAAAACGGAAAGCTGGTATGGAAAGCTCCGAAAGGAGAGTGGCGTTTGATTGCCGCTTTCATAGGAAAAACATTTCAGAAGGTAAAACGTGCTGCACCCGGCGGTGAAGGATATGTGATGAATCACTTCTCGGCAAAAGCTGTGTCCAATTACTTGAATCGTTTTGAACAGGCTTTCTCAGGAAAGACAGCTAATGGAACAGCCGGGACTCCAACTGAGTATCCGCATAATTTCTTTAATGATTCTTATGAGGTTTACGGTGCTGATTGGACAGGTGACCTGTTCGAGCAATTTGCTCTTCGTCGTGGATATAAATTGGAGGAGTTCTTGCCCGATTTCCTTTCAGAAGAGCGTACAGAGACTACCCGCCGTGTTATTTCCGATTATCGTGAGACTCTTGCAGAACTGCTTCAGGAGAACTTTACCCGTCAGTGGACGGACTGGGCGCACAAACATGGTTCACGTACCCGTAATCAGGCACACGGCTCACCCGGTAATCTTATAGATCTTTATGCAACGGTCGATGTTCCCGAATGTGAGGGCTTTGGACTGTCGGACTTCGGTATCCGCGGACTACGTAAAGACTCGTTGACTCGTCCTAACGACTCTGATCTCTCCATGCTGAAATATGCTTCTTCGGCGGCACATATCGCAGGAAAGCCTTATACGACTTCGGAGACATTCACTTGGTTGACAGAGCATTTCCGTACTTCACTATCGCAGTGTAAGCCCGATATGGATTTGATGTTCGTTTCCGGTGTGAATCACATGTATTTCCATGGAACGACTTACTCGCCGGCTGAGGCCGCATGGCCGGGATGGAAGTTTTATGCTTCTATTGATATGAGCCCTACAAATAATATCTGGCGGGATGCTCCGGCATTCTTTGATTATGTCACCCGTTGCCAGAGTTTCCTGCAAATGGGACAACCGGATAATGACTTCCTGGTTTATCTGCCTGTTTATGATATGTGGGACGATCAGGACGGTCGTCTGCTGCTTTTCGATATTCATAAGATGGCGAAACGTGCTCCTCGGTTTATAGAGGCAGTGCATCGCATTTATGGTGCAGGATATGATATGGATTATATTTCCGATAACTTTATCCGTAACGCTATGTGTCAGGACGGTAAGATATTGACTTCCGGTGGAGCTTCTTATAAGGCATTGGTAGTTCCCGGTGCGCGCTTGATGCCTGCTGATGTGATGGAGAAATTACTTCGCTTGGCGGATGAGGGAGCTACGATTGTTTTCCTGGAACAGTATCCGGAAGATGTACCGGGATTGAATGATTTGGGTCAACGTCGTGCAGAGTTTAATAAAGCTTTGGCACAAATAAAGGAACGGGAAGGAAAAGGGCATGTCCTTTTCGGAACAGATTATGCCCGCACACTGGCTGCCACTGCCACCGTTCCCGAAGAAATGAAGACTGCTTTTGGATTGAGTAGCATCCGCCGCTCACATTCCGAAGGATACCACTATTTTATCTCAGCTTTAAAGACAGAAGACACTGAAAGTTGGATACCATTGGCTGTACAGGCACGTTCTGCAATGCTTTATAATCCGATGAATGGTACATCCGGTAAGGCGCGGTTGCGTCAGAATAATGGCAGGACAGAAGTCTTCCTGCAATTGGCATCCGGTGAGTCTATTATTCTGAAAACATTTACAGATCACGATGTTGCCGTACCGGAATATGGGTATTGGACATCTATGCCCCAGGATGAAGCGGCAAAGATACTTCCGGGTACTTGTACTTTTGCCGGTAAATGGGGATTTAGTTTCGTAGAAGCAATGCCTGCGGTAAGTAATGTACCGGATAGTGTTTCTCTTGGTTCGTGGACGGAAATAGCTGCCGAAGGTGTGAAAAATACAATGGGGACAGCTTGTTATACCACCACATTCACTTTGAAAACTCCTGCTGAGGCTGGAGAATGGATGCTTGATCTTGGCGATGTTCGCGAGAGTGCACGTGTACGCATTAATGGACAAGAGGTAGCTACGCTTATAGCTGTTCCTTACCGTTGTTTAGTGGGTAAATATCTTCGTCCGGGTGTGAATACACTTGAAGTGGAAGTAACGAATCTGCCTGCCAACCGTATTGCGGATATGGATCGTCGTAATGTGCCTTGGCGTATCTATAAAGATGCCAATATTGTGAATATCCATTATAAGAAGGATAATTATGGAAAGTGGGAATCTGTGCCAAGTGGTCTGTTGGGGCCTGTGCGCTTGATTCCGATGCAGAGTATAAATGATAATTTAGCGCGGAACGCTAAATTATCATTTATGTACCATATTATCTTTTGAGCGTTTGCATATACAGTATCCTTTGTGGTAAGAATATCAGAAATAACATCTTTTCAATCAAAACTAATACAGAGTATAGGGGAGTAATCCCCTATTTTTGTATCGTCAAAAATCTATTTAATATCATGAAACATTGCTTTTTTGCGGTTGATTTGGGAGCTACCAGCGGCCGTACCATACTGGGAACATTCACTCCGCAAGGATTAGAACTACAAGATGTGAACCGCTTCCCTAACCATTTGATTGAAGTTGGAGGACATTACTACTGGGATATCTACGAATTGTACCGTCATATTCTGGAAGGTTTGAAACTGGCTGTCCGGATGGATGATGTGCAGATAACCTCTATTGGAATTGATACCTGGGGAGTCGATTTTGTATGTGTGGGTAAAGATGGTGGTTTGCTTCGTCAGCCCTATTCTTATCGTGATCCGCATACGATGGGAGCTCCTGAGGCGTTTTTTGCCCGCGTTCCCCGCAAGCAGGTATATGGATGGACAGGTATTCAGATCATGAATTTCAATTCGCTTTTCCAGTTGGATACTTTACGCCGGAATAAGGATAGTGCACTGGAAATGGCTGATAAGATCCTTTTCATGCCGGATGCACTTAGTTATTTACTGACCGGAGAGATGGTGACTGAATATACCATTGCCAGTACGGCTCAATTGGTAAATGCTGAAACGCGTCGTCTGGAACCGGCATTGCTGAAAGAGCTTGGATTAACGGAAGATAACTTCGGGCGTTTTGTATATCCGGGTGAGAAAATAGGCGTATTGACCAAAGAAATACAAACGATTACCGGACTGGGAGCAATACCTGTGATTGCAGTTGCCGGACATGACACGGCTTCCGCTGTGGCTGCCGTACCAGCATTGGACCGTAACTTTGCTTATCTGAGCAGTGGCACATGGTCATTGATGGGAGTGGAGACAGATGCACCGGTTATTAATGAAGAAACAGAAGCACTGAACTTCACGAATGAAGGAGGTGTTGCGGGGACGATTCGTTTACTGAAGAATATTTGTGGCATGTGGTTGTTGGAACGCTGCCGTTGCGATTGGGAAGAAATATCTTATCCTGAGCTGATTGCTGAAGCAGAGGCATGCGAACCTTTCCGTAGTCTGATAAATCCGGATGATGTCCTGTTTGCCAACCCGATGAATATGGAGCAAGCTATTCGTACTTATTGCGCTGACCATCATCAACCGATACCGGAGACGCGTGGACAGATTGTACGTTGTATTTTTGAAAGCCTGTCACTGCGCTATCGTCAAGTTTTGGAGAACCTGTGCAGCCTTTCTCCCCGTCCTGTAGAAGTACTGCACGTTATTGGAGGAGGAAGCCGTAATGATTTGCTGAATCAGTGGACTGCCAATGCGGTAGGTATTCCTGTTGTTGCCGGACCGTCGGAAGCGACCGCTATCGGCAACGTAATGATACAAGCTCTCACAGCAGGTGCAGCAAGTGACGTAGTTTCCATGCGCCAACTTATCAATCGTTCTATTCCATTGAAGACTTTTACTCCGGAGGACGTTGAAGTTTGGAATACCGCTTATCTGCATTTCTTGCAGTTAGCCTAATATTACTTGTCAGTGATAACGTATAACTAATAAATTATAACTAATAACTAAAAAACTAGTACCATCATGAAAGAAGAATTGATTCAAAAAGCCTATGAAGTGGCAAAAGAACGTTACGCAGCTATCGGCGTAGATGTAGAGAAAGCAATGGACACCTTGCAAAAGATTTCCCTCTCCCTGCATTGCTGGCAGGCAGATGATGTAGCCGGATTTGAAGCACAGGGTGCATTGACCGGAGGCATTCAGGCTACCGGAAACTATCCTGGCAAGGCTCGTAATATGGAAGAACTGAGACAAGACGTATTGAAAGCAGCCAGCTATATTCCTGGAACTCACCGCTTGAATCTTCATGAAATCTATGGTGACTTCGGTGGCAAATTTGTTGACCGTGACCAAGTAGAACCGGCTCACTTCGAAAGTTGGATACAGTGGGCAGCTGAAAATAATATGAAGTTGGATTTCAATTCCACTTCTTTCTCTCATCCGAAGAGTGGTAATCTTTCCCTTTCTAATCCTGATAAAGGTATTCGTGACTTCTGGGTAGAGCATACAAAGCGTTGCCGTGCTATTGCAGAAGAGATGGGTAAGCGCCAGGGTGATCCTTGTATCATGAATCTGTGGGTACATGATGGCAGCAAGGATATCACTGTGAACCGTATGTTGTATCGTGAATTACTGAAGGATTCTCTGGATCGCATTTTCGAAGTGGAATACAAGAATATGAAAGACTGTGTGGAGTCTAAAGTATTTGGTATCGGTCTGGAAAGTTATACGGTAGGTTCCAATGACTTCTATATTGGTTATGGTGTGAGCCGTAATAAGATTGTTACACTGGATACAGGTCACTTCCACCCGACTGAAAGCGTTGCGGACAAACTGTCTTCTTTATTATTGTTCATTCCGGAAATCATGTTGCATGTGAGCCGTCCGGTACGTTGGGATTCTGACCACGTGACGATTATGAATGATGAAACAATGGATCTCTGCAAAGAAATTGTACGTTGTAATGCTTTGGATCGCGTACATATCGGTCTGGATTATTTTGATGCTTCTATCAACCGTATCGGTGCGTATGTTATAGGTAGCCGTGCTACACAGAAATGTGTGTTGCAAGCTCTGTTAGAGCCGCTGGATACTTTGCGCAAATATGAAGCAAATGATCAGTTATTTGAGCGTCTTGCTTTGCTTGAAGAAGGAAAATCTTTACCTTGGAATGCAGTTTGGGATATGTTCTGCTTAAAGAACGGTGTACCTGTAGGTGAAGAATTCATTACTGAGATACAGAAATACGAAGCAGACGTTACGTCGAAACGTAATTAAGTGATTAATGGTTAGTGATGAGTGTTTGGTGGGAAAGCTGTATCTTTGTGCGTTTTCCTGTGCTAAGCACTTATCACTAATCACTAAATGTTATTATCATGAATACACTGATAGGATTGTTGATTATAGCTATCGGGAGTTTCGGACAGAGTAGTTCGTATGTGCCTATCAATAAGGTGAAAAATTGGTCATGGGAAAGTTTCTGGCTTGTACAGGGAATCTTTGCGTGGCTTGTTTTTCCGTTGTTGGGGGCATTGCTTGCTATTCCGGCAGGAAGTTCACTGTTAGAACTCTGGGGAGCAGGTGGTGCTTTGCCTGCAATGATTTATGGCGTCTTGTGGGGCGTTGGTGGATTAACTTTCGGGTTGAGTATGCGTTATCTGGGTGTAGCACTTGGACAAAGTATTGCTCTTGGTACATGTGCTGGATTCGGAACACTCTTTCCCGCTTTGTTTACCGGAAAAGATTTGCTGCATGGTGAAGGACTGATGCTACTTATTGGCGTCTGTATAACGCTGGCTGGTATTGCTATCATCGGATATGCTGGTAGCCTTCGCTCTAAGAATATGACGGAAGAAGAAAAACGGGCAGCTGTTAAGGACTTTGCTTTGACGAAAGGTTTGCTCGTGGCATTGCTGGCAGGTGTGATGAGTGCGTGTTTTGCTCTTGGACTGGATGCCGGAACACCTATAAAAGAAGCAGCTTTGGCAGGTGGAGTAGAAGCTCTTTATGCTGGTTTACCCGTAATTTTCTTGGTTACTCTCGGTGGCTTCTGTACGAATGCTATTTATTGCATCTGGCAGAATATCAAGAATAAAACCGGTAAGGAATATTTCTCTGTAAAAGGTGTGGTACTGACGAATAATCTCTTATTTTGTGCTCTTGCCGGTGTACTGTGGTATTCACAGTTCTTTGGGCTTGAAATGGGTAAGAGTTTCCTGACAGACAGCCCTATACTTCTTGCTTTCTCTTGGAGTATCCTGATGTCACTGAATGTTACGTTCAGTAATGTTTGGGGTATTTTACTGAAAGAGTGGAAAGGTGTCAGCAATACTACGATTGCCGTTCTTATCTTAGGCTTGGTGGTTCTGATATCTTCCATTATAGTAGTGGCAATGGCACAGGTATAAAGTGGTAACTAAATTATATTAATATGAAATCAATTCTCGTAAATCGCCAGGCATTGACCTATGCAGTCAATCAAGCGGCAGAAGTTGCTGGATATCTCTGGCAAAAAGGATGGGCTGAACGTAATGGCGGCAACATCACACTGAATATTACTGAATTTGTAGACGATGAGATAAAGTCGTTGCCTGCTATTAGTGATGTAAAGCAGATAGGTGCTACTCTACCTTATCTGAAAGGCTGTTATTTCTATTGCAAAGGAACTAATAAGCGTATGCGCGATTTGGCTCGTTGGCCGATGGAACATGGTTCTGTAATCCGTATTCTGGATGACTGTGCCAGCTATGTGATTATTGCGGATCATCCTGTGATGCCTACTTCTGAATTACCTGCCCATCTCAGTGTACACAATCGTCTGATTGAGAAAGGTTCGCCTTATAAAGCTTCATTGCATACTCATCCCATTGAATTGATTGCTATGACTCATTGTAAGAAATTCCTTGAAAAAGATGTTGCTACCAATTTGCTTTGGAGTATGATTCCCGAAACTAAGGCTTTCTGTCCGCGTGGTTTGGGTATCATTCCTTATGAATTGCCAAGCTCCGTACAATTGGCAGAGGCTACTATTGAGCAATTGGAAGATTATGATGTGGCTATGTGGGAAAAGCATGGTGTATTCGCAGTAGATGTGGATATCATGTCGGCTTTCGATCAGGTGGATGTACTGAATAAGTCTGCCCTGATTTATATTGCTGCCAAAAATATGGGCTTTGAACCTGACGGTATGAGCCAGGAACAAATGCAGGAAATGACTCGTGCATTCAATCTGCCTAAATGATTCTTAAGTAGATAGTAGGCATTTCTTATTGGCTACTATCTACTTTACTAATTCTTTAAAAGTATAATATGAAGCGAATATTCTTTTCTCTCGCTCTGCTGCTGGCAGTAACAACTCTCGCCGCCCAGACCAATATGACGGCAAGAGAAGCTGCTGTAAAGATTGCAGACCGCATTCTTGCCAGTACCACATACGAGTTTAAGAATACGAAGACTGGTGAAACTTATAAGTCCGTCAAGAAATTACCTCTTGACATGAATGTGAAGGTAGCATGCAAGTACAATAACTGGCATTATACGAATGGTGTAACCAATATGGCTCTCATGGAACTGGGGGATAAACTTGCTGACAAGAAGTATGAGAAATATGTTTTGAAGAACATGAATTTTGTGTTCAATGAAGGTAATCTCGAATTCTTTCGCAAACAGTACGATGAGGCCTTTAAACAAGATGGTTGGAATGCCGTGCGAAAATTGAGTTGGCACATGATCTTCCGTGGCAAGCGTCTGGATGATAATGGCCCGATGGGAGCCAGTCTGATTGAACTGCAGATGAGATATCCTAATCAATCTTTTCTGGATTATGTTAACGAAACAGCCGAACACCTGAATTACGGTGAACCTCGTTTGGTGGATGGAACTATTGCCCGTATATGGCCGCATGTCAATACGATTTGGGCAGATGATGCCTTTATGGCAATTTCTTTTCTGGCACGCATGGGTAAGATGACTGGTGATGAGAAGTATTTTAATGATGCAGCCAATCAGGTGCTAAACTATACCCGTTATCTTTGGTGTCCTGAAAAACAGATTTATTATCATTGTTATCATACGGATAACAAGGAGCATGGAGTAGCTCACTGGAGCCGTGCTAACGGATGGGTATTTATGGCACAGGCTGATCTGCTTAGTATGATGCCGAAAGATCATCCGATGCGTGAAGCTGTTATCGAAAATTTCCGCCAACAAGCAAGTGGTGTAGCCCGTTATCAAGGTAAGAATGGACTTTGGCATCAGTTGTTGGATAAAGAAGATTCTTATGAAGAAATCACAGGAACAGCAATGTTTGTTTTTGGTATTGCCCGTGGTGTGAAAGAAGGATGGCTACATCCTGATTTCATTTACGTAGCTGAGCAGGGATTGAAAGGTATGATGAAAAAGATTTCTGATAATGGAGATGTTACTTCTATTTGTGTAGGAACAGGTATCATGCCTTCATTGGTATATTATTATAACCGTCCTACACAGGAAAATGATCCTATGGGTGAAGGCCCTGTACTCCGTGCATTGGTTGAAATGATAGATGCACCCAAGTACACAGAAATAAAGGCCGAAGAACAATATGATAAAATTGTTGTAAAAAAATAATCTTTCCCCTATTACTCGTTTTTATTAGTCCGCTCCGGTATATTTTAGAATAAAGCCGGAACGGACATTTTTTTATTCATAAATAATTTCTATTTTTGCCACATATCTATTATGTAAAACACGTGTTATGACTAAGAACTATAATGATTTAGGGGTTGAATTCAAATATTTGATAGTGAATGATATGGACCAGAAATTTGGTCTGTGGGTAAATACCGTGGGGTTCCAGTCCATTCAGCCAAATTCTCCTTATCCCTTGAAGGATCATCCTTCAGGATATTTCTTTAATGCCCAGAAGGGGCGTGTTTTACGTGAATATCAGTTGGTTTATATAACTAAAGGACGAGGTTTGTTTGCTTCCGATTCTACTCCGGAGAAACAAGTCTGTAAAGGCAGGCTTATGGTTCTTTTCCCTGGGCAATGGCATACGTATCATCCATATCAGCAAACAGGCTGGAATGAGTATTATATCGGTTTTGAGGGGCCGGTCATCGATGATATGCTGAGAGGAGGCTTCCTCTCTAAAGACAATCAAATACTGGAAGTAGGTCTGAATGAGGAACTGGTTACCCTTTTTTCACGTGCATTGGAGATAGCTGAGGCTGATAAGATTTCATCCCAGCAATATCTTTCAGGTATTGTATTGCACATGATAGGAATGATTCTTTCCATATCCAAGAACAAGATATTCGAGATGGGTGATGTTGATCAAAAGATTGAACAGGCGAAAATTATTATGAATGAGAATATATTCAAGGATATTGACCCGGAAGAGTTGGCCATGAAATTGAATATCAGTTATTCTTGGTTTCGTAAGGTTTTTAAGGATTATACGGGATATGCGCCTGCTAAGTATTTCCAGGAACTTAAGTTGCGTAAGGCAAAGCAGTTACTGGTTGGCACTTCCCAATCGGTAAAGGAAATTTCGTTTATGCTCGATTATAAATCTACTGAACACTTTTTCTCTCTCTTCAAAAAACGTACAGGATTTACTCCATTAGAATACAGGTCTTTCGGGCGTGAGACGAATGTAGAGGAGGAAGATTTATTGTAAAGTTAAAGCGGAAAGCACTTTGACACTTTGCTTTTTATGCATAATGAGAATGTGATATTTCCGTCCGACGGAGGGGGAGAACGAAAAGAAACGAACGGAAATCAGCATATTGTTGATTGAGAGTGGAATACAGAAATACGTACAACTCTGAAAAAAGAAAAACAGATGGTCTGTCCACTGAAAACACATAGTTTGCTTCCCATCTATAGACCGTTTATGTTCGATCCATGGATCGTTTGTTCTTCATCTATAGATCAGACGTGTTTCATTTATAGATTGTTTGCGTTAGATCTATAGTTCCTTTGTGAAAGAACTATAGTTCCTTGCATAAGTATTGCATTCGTTGTCTGTTTTATACGGAAATACTGCATTTATATTCTATAGATTATGCAGCCGGATTCTATTTGAACTGTTTGTGGAAAATGTTCTGTTGGGAAAAGGATTGTTTTGATAGCTTTTTGTTCGCAGTGAGGCGGAATGAGTGACTTCTTGTGATATAAAGAGTTAAGTGGGAAGAAGCGGAGATTCTCTCTCCGTCATTTTGTACAGCCAGAAAATCATTCTGCTTATTTATTATTTGCCAGAGAATGTCTTTCTTTGTAAAATCGAATAATAAAGCCAAATACTATGAGTAGAAAGCACTTTTTGGGTACCATCCTTTTCTTACTGACAGCTTGGGTTGTACAAGCTCAGGAAACAGAACGTCAATATCTTTCCGGCACAGGGTTGGGTAACACCGTAACCTGGCAGTTTCGTGTATCCGAAGGACACAACAGCGGGCGTTGGAGTAAAATAGAAGTTCCTTCACAATGGGAACTGCAAGGCTTCGGTGAATATACCTATGGCCGTTGGTATAAGAAAGCCGGAGTGAAGAATCCTTCGATGGAAGAAGGTACTTATAAGCGCTCTTTCCGTGTTCCCCGCAATTGGCAGGGACAGAATGTACGCCTCTGGTTTGGTGGCGTAATGACTGATACCGAAGTCTTCGTCAATGGCCAATCCGCAGGCCCCGTACATCAGGGAGGCTTCTATCGCTTCTCTTATGACGTCACCGATCTGCTGAAATTCGGAAGCAACAATCAAATTGAAGTTCGTGTAAAGAAGCACTCTGACAACAAGTCCATCAACGCTGCCGAGCGCAAGGCGGACTGGTGGCTCTTTGGTGGAATATATCGCCCCGTATGGCTGGAAGCAAAGCCGGCTACGCATATCGAACGCCTGGCTGTAGATGCCCGTGCGGATGGAGAGCTAAAAGTAGAAGTACATTTGCAAGGTACTACCGGAGAAGAAAGTCTTTCCATGGAGGTGGCACCGATATCTGCCAAGGATGCCGAACACCGTCCCGTGAAAGTTACTAAAGATTCCGTTCAGTTGCTGACTGCTCATTTCGACGGTATATCTCCGTGGACTCCTGAGTCTCCTGTACTCTATCGGCTTACAATTTCTCTGCTCGGTAAGGAAGGAAACGTCATTCACTCCATGGATACCCGCATCGGCTTCCGCACCATTGATTTCCGTCCTCGCGACGGACTCTACCTGAACGGTACCAAGCTTGTTATGAAAGGCATCAATCGACACACCTTCCACCCCGATGGCGGACGAACTACGAATAAAGAACTTAGCATACAGGATGTCAAGCTCATAAAAGAGATGAACATGAATGCCGTCCGTTCTCACTATCCCCCTGATGAACACTTCCTGGATGCCTGTGACTCCCTTGGTTTACTCTACATCGACGAGTTGGCTGGTTGGCAAGATGCTTATGATACCCCTACAGGTACTCGTCTTGTTCGTGAAATGTTGACGCGTGACGTGAATCATCCCTGTATCGTGCTCTGGAGTAATGGTAACGAAGGTGGATGGAATACTGCAATTGATAGCCTGTTCCGTACTTACGACCCGCAAAAACGTCATGTCATCCACCCCTGGGCGGATTTCGACGAACTCGATACACACCACTATCCTGCTTATCTCACCGGAGTGGCCCGTTTTACCAATGGCTATAAAGTCTTCATGCCTGCCGAATTCATGCATGGCCAGTACGACCAGGGACATGGTGCCGGACTGGAGGATTTCTGGGCACGTTACACCGCCCATCCTCTCTTTGCCGGAGGTTTCATGTGGGCATACAGCGACGAAGCTGTACGCCGTTCCGACCGTGGCGGAGCACTGGATAGTGAAGATTACAATGCCCCGGATGGTATCCTCGGTCCCTATCGCGAAAAGGAGGGCAGTTACTATTCTGTCCGTGAAGTCTGGTCACCGATCTATGTGGAGCCTCTGATGATTACCCCCTCGTTCCGTGGTGAATTCCGGGTGTCGAACCGATTCCTGTTTACGAACCTGGACAAGTGTTCCATGCGTTGGCGCGTACTCCATTGTGCATCGCCGTTGCAAGGTGAAGCTGTGGGCAGCCCGGTATCTGTAGCCGATGGAGGTGCCCAAGCCTGGCGTCAGGTAGTAGATAGCGGAATGGTACAACTTCCTTCGTTGGTTCCCGGTGAGACTGGGTTCGCCCGAATCACTGCTCCCAAGCTTTTTGAGGGGGACATTCTGGAACTTGAAGCGTATGGAGTGGATGGCGAAAGTATCTGTACACGTACCTTCCCGGTACATTATGCGAAAGATTATCTGCAAGGTGAACTGGAGGCAAATGCTCATTCGTCAGCTTCACAAACTTCAGCCACGGGTAATTGCCGTGTTGAAGAAAGCGATACTCTGATTACTTTGCATTCTCCTGCCGTTACCGTCTCTTTCCGGAAGAGTGACGCTACTATCACTTCTGTGATAAGGAATGCCGACAGTCGGGTTATCCCTCTGAAAGATGGTCCCGTTGCCGTGGGTATGAAGATGATCCTGTCTAATCTCTCCGCTCGTACGGAAAATGGTGATGCTGTTCTTTGTGCACGCTATCGGGGTGCTGCCGATTCCATCGTCTGGCGTCTTACCCCAGCTGGTCTCCTCTCTATGGATGCCGTGCTGTTGAACCGTGCTTCCGGTGGCGGTGGCTTCGACGATGCCTTTACCGACACCGAAGTCCTGAACCTCGGGCTCACCTTCTCATATCCCGAATCCGAGTGCTCCGGCATGCGCTGGATGGGACGTGGCCCGTACCGTGTTTGGAAGAACCGTATCCCCGGTGCCAATTATGGCATCTGGCAGAAAGATTATAACAACACCATTACCGGTGAAAGCACCGACCGCCTTGTGTACCCCGAATTCAAGGGCTATCATGCCAACTTCTATTGGGCTACCCTGCAAAGTCCTACGGTTCCTTTCACTGTGTATGCCGCCAGTGATGGCATCTTCTTGCGGGTATTCACGCCCGAAGAACCCCACGGCCGCCAGGATGGCATCAATACCATGCCCGACTTCCCCGCGGGAGATATTTCTTTCTTACTCGATATTCCGGGTATCCGTTGTTTCAAGCCCATCAGCCAACATGGTCCACAGAGCCAGCCGGGAATTATCCGCATCAAGAAAGGAGACGAAGGACTACGGCTGAATCTGATGTTCGACTTCCGTTAGCTTCCCCCAAATACTATTAATCTAATTATCTGTTATCAAGAATACCATGAAAAAAGTATTTTATTCCCTTTTCGCTGCTTTCGTGCTGACGGCTTGTGGTTCGGAGAAACAAGCTCCGATAGACCGTGAAGCATTGGTGACTCGTAACAATCCTCAAGTAGCCTCGTTCGATTCGTTGGCTTCGCTCAGCGTGGGTAATGGTGAATTTGCGTTCACGGTAGATGCTACTGGCTTACAAACATTCCCGTCTATGTATAGTAAGGGTGTGCCTTTGGGGACACAGAGCCAGTGGGGCTGGCATTCATTTGCCAATCCGCAGGGATACAAGTCTGAAGAAGTCCTGAAAGCCTTTGACTTCGGTCGTGGACACGAAGAACTCTACGCCTGCCAGTTCAAGGAAGAGGGACGGCAAAAAGAAGCTTCCGACTGGTTCCGCGTCAATCCGCACCGCTTGCACTTGGGGATCGTTGGCTTGGAACTGGGTGACGGAGTGAAAGCATCTGATATCACCGATATCCGCCAAACACTGAATATGTGGAAAGGTGAAATCACCAGCCACTTCACACTGAATGGTAACGCTTTCGATGTACAGACAGTCTGCCATCCCGATCAGGATATGATTTCCGCCAGTGTCACCAGCCGTGCACATGCCGGTGTCAATCTGCGCTTTCCGTATCCCACGGGTGCACATGCTGATGATGCCTGCAATTGGGATGCGAACGATAAACATTCTACAACCATTGTCCGTCAGGATGCCCAAAGTGCCGTGCTGAAGCGTGTGCTCGATGAAACCACTTATTATGTAACCCTGCGTTGGGAAGGTAAAGCCAACCTGGCCGAGAAGTCCAAGAATTATTTCGTCTTGACTCCGGATGAAGATATGCTGGCATTCTCCTGTCTCTTTACACCGAATTTTCAGGGAACCGTATTTGAAAGTGAACCTCCTGTCTATGCTGACGGTCAGGTATTGCCCTCTTTCGCAGAAACTGCTGCTGCCAGTGCCTCTCATTGGACGAACTTCTGGACGAATGGCGCTGCTGTCGATTTCTCACATTGCACCGATCCGCGTGCAAAGGAGCTGGAACGTCGTGTGGTACTCAGTCAGTATCTTCTCGCTATCCAGTCTGCCGGTAGTGTACCTCCGCAGGAGACAGGTCTGACTTATAATTCTTGGTTCGGTAAGTTCCATCTTGAAATGATTTGGTGGCATCAAGCTTGGCAGCCGCTTTGGGGGCATACTGATCTGCTGGACCGTACGTTGGGTTGGTATGAAACCGTAGAACCCGTTGCCCGTGAAATAGCCCGTCGCCAGGGGTTTCCCGGTGTGCGCTGGATGAAGATGACCGATCCTAGCGGTACGGAAGCGCCTTCCAATGTAGGTTCTTTCCTGATCTGGCAACAACCGCATTTCATTTATCTGGCCGAACTTGTTTACCGTTCCAATCCTTCAGACGAAGTGATTCAAAAGTACAACAAACTGGTGCAGGAAACTGCCGAGTTTATGTATGCTTTCGCAACTTATGATGAATTCCACGGTCGTTTCATCCTGAAAGGTGCCATCCCTGCACAGGAAACACTGCGTGCAGCTACCACCATCAACCCACCTTTCGAACTCTCTTACTGGCACTTTGCTATGCAGACAGCCCAGAAGTGGCGCGAGCGTGCCGGTGGAAAGCGCAATCTGGAATGGGACGAAATGATAGACAAACTCTCTCCGCTTGCTTATAACGAGGATCATCTCTACCTGGCATCCGAAGATGCCGTTGATACTTACAAAGATATTCGTTTTACCAGCGATCACATGGCCGTGCTCGGTTCCGTAGGTATCCTTCCGATAAACAAGCTCATTCGTGACGACTATATGAAGAATACCCTGCACTGGGTGTGGGACAACTGGAATTGGGGGAAAACCTGGGGGTGGGACTATCCGATGACTGCAATGAACGCCACTCGTCTGGGCGAACCCGAAAAGGCTGTAGGCGCTTTACTGATGGATAAACGCACTAATACCTACCTGTTGAATGGACATAATTATCAGGATGGCCGTCTGCGCTGTTACCTGCCCGGTAATGGTGGTTTGCTGACTGCCGTAGCATTGATGTGTGCCGGTTGGGATGGGTGTCAGGTGAAGAATCCGGGCTTCCCGCAGGACGGAACATGGGATGTGCGTTGGGAAGGTTTGAGTCCGATGCCGTAAGTGCTATCACTCTTTATCACATCTTATCCATCACCCTATATGAAACGAATATTTCTTTATGCCGCTATCTCTCTGTTGCCTGCTATCGCTTATGCACAGTATACCACTGGCAATAAACCGCAAGGTGCTGGCGATCGCATAGAGTCCACCTCTTTCAACGATCATAAACGTGGTGCCTCCCGTACCTTGCAATATCGTCCGGATGGAGAAGACTTTGTAAGCGTCAACGGTAAGAACCGCTATACCCGCGCTCTCTATGGCAGCCACACAGCTTTCCGTTTAGAGACGAGCGACCGTCCCGTTTTTGCCGTTTATGAGAAACGTAATAGTAAGAATATCAGTTTTCGTCTTCTGCTGAGTGATGGCAGTTCTGTAGCTCTTGACTCTACTGCCTGGTGTGAATCACGCTACACTCCCGGTCGCCGTTCGTATCGCCTGACGCATCCTGCCTGGAGTGAAAATGCAGAACTGCAGATCTTCGCTCTTGCCTTGCCCGATGAAGATGCTGCTATCTGGAAGATTACTCCCATCAATATGCCTCAGGGGGCTACTTTACGCTCTTTGCTGAGCGAAATCCGTCTTGACAAACTGAGCCGTAACGGTGATATGGGAGCTGATCCTCCGGGTTGCTTCGATGCGCCGGAGCACCCTGAACAATTACAGACTATGGATATAGCTCTGGATACTGATCCACAGAATATCTATATTCTTGTCCGCGATTATTCCTTGGTGATTCCTTCCTTTGAAGAGGGTGTTGCTCTCTATGATAAATCAGAGCGAGCCCGTGCCGAACTGGCTTCCCGCATTCGGATTACAACTCCCGATCCATTTTTTAATACCCTGGGTGGTGCCCTTGCCGTAGCTGCCGATGGTATTTGGGATGGTGAAGTCTGGTTGCATGGTGCCATTGGTTGGCGTATGCCCCTTAGCGGCTGGCGTGCAGCTTATACAGGCGATGCTTTGGGGTGGCACGATCGTGCCCGTACGCATTTCGATGCCTATGCTGCCAGTCAGGTGACTGAGGTACCCAATACGATATCACATCCTGCACAGGATTCTGCCCTTGCTCTGGCTCGTTCCGTAAAGCAATGGGGTACACCGCAGTACAGTAACGGATATATTTGTCGTAATCCGCGTCGTAACGATCAGATGCATCATTATGATATGAATCTTTGTTATATAGATGAACTCCTGTGGCATCTTAACTGGACCGGTGATCTGGAATATGCCCGTCGCATGTGGCCTGTATTTACTCGTCATCTTGCCTGGGAGAAGCTCAACTATGATCCCGATAATGACGGTCTTTACGATGCCTACGCCTGTATCTGGGCAAGCGATGCCCTCTACTACAACAGCGGTGCCGTCACTCACAGTACTGCTTATAACTATCGTGCCAATCGCCTTGCTGCTCTGATTGCTGAAAAAATAGGGGAAGATTCCACACCTTACCGCGAGGAAGCTGATAATATATTGAAAGCACTGAATGCCCGCCTTTGGATGCCCGAACGTGGACATTGGGCTGAGTTCCAGGACTTCATGGGACATAAACGCCTGCATACCGCTCCCGGTGTGTGGACCATCTATCATGCGCTCGACAGCGATATTGCCGATCCTTTCCAGGCATACCTTGCCACCAGTTATGTAGACCGTGAAATTCCTCATATTCCTGTTCGTGGCGAAGGTCTGAAAGATGAAGGATATGCTACCATTTCCACTACCAATTGGCTACCTTATTCCTGGAGTATTAATAATGTAGCTTTTGCCGAAGTGATGCATACCGCCCTTGCTTATTTCCAGGCAGGTCGTACCGATGCCGGTTTCAAATTGTTGAAAAGTTCCATTCTGGATGGTATGTATTTAGGTGAAAGCCCTGCCAACTTTGGGCAGATCAGCTTCTATGATGCTGCCCGTGGAGAGTGTTACCGCGATTTCGGTGATCCTATCGGTGTTGCTTCCCGCGTGTTGATACAAGGTCTTTATGGTATTCTGCCGGATGCAATGAACGAACGTTTGTTAGTGAAACCCGGTTTGCCGTCCGCATGGCCGTCTGCCTCTCTGCATACACCGGATATTGATTTCGATTTTCAGCGGGGAGATAAGGAAGGAGTTACCTCTTATGTCGCAACTCATCGTTTGCCTGCTGTCCGTACCCTGGAACTTCAGTTTCCGGCACAACGTTCTAAGGTGGCAAAACTCACAATCAATGGGAAACCTGCCACGTGGACATTGGTTGAGAAATCTATTACTCGTCCAATGCTGTCTGTCGTGGTACCTGCCTCTTCCGGTGAAGAGACAGATGTACGTATTGAATGGGGTGGTGAAGAGTTTTCTTCTCCTGCATCAGTTCCTGCCAACGTTATATATGCTGAGGCTCCTGTCTGCTTTGTTCCTATGCAACAGGATGAAATGAAATGGTGGTATCCTGTTGGCAGACCTCATTCTGAAGCTAATCAAAGTTTGATAGAACCCAGTACTTTCACCCAAGTTCATTTTGCAAAATGTGAGCCGGTAGTGATGGATACCCGTTTCAACTCATCTGTGACGGATATTTTCCGTAACGAATATCTTTCTCCCCGTTCTCCTTATACTACTTTGCAAATACCCAAACAGGGTATCGGGGAGTGGTGTCATCCTTTACATACAGTGGATATTAATGATGCCGGGCTTCGTTCTTCTGTTCAGAATGGTATATTGAATACTGAGTTGGGCATACCTTTCCGTACTCCTGCTGAAGGTCATAATGTGGCTTTTACTTCTCTTTGGGACAATTATCCGGATAGCCTAGAAATTCCTCTCAAAGGAAAAGCTTCCCGTGCTTATTTGCTTATGGCGGGCAGTACGAATCATATGCAGTGTCATATCGATAATGGAGTTATCCGTATCTATTATAAAGACGGTACCCGTGATGTTATGTTCTTGCGCAATCCGGATAACTGGCCTCCTATCGAACACATCTTCTTTGAAGATGGTTTAGCATTCAATCGCCATACGCCGGCACTCTACCGCCTGCGACTTAAAACAGGCGAAATCAGTAATAATTTCGGTGAGGAGTTGGGATTTCCCGGTGCTTCCCGTGAATTGGATGGTGGAGCGGCTGTGTTGCTCGAAATGCCTTTGAACCCCGGTAAGAAGCTTTCTCACCTTGTTCTCGAAACTCTTTCTAATGATGTGGTAATCGGATTGATGAGCATTACGCTGCAACGGTAAGTAATCCCTTGGCAAAGCACCATACGAAATACCCGCATATCACTACTTTGAATACTGTTCCTACCAAGAAACCTATCAGTGCCCCGATGCCCGATTTGAAGGCGTCCCGGGCACTTCTTTCTCCTAAAAGTTCTCCGATAAAAGCCCCTCCGAAAGGTCCTAAAACAATTCCCCACGGGCTGAAAAACACGATTCCGACAATAGAACCTATCAGGCATCCCCAACTTCCCCATTTGGTTCCACCGCTAAATTTACTTCCTATAACAGGAGTGAAGTAATCCAGCACTTGCACCACCACAACCAGCAACAACCACACGAGTAACTGGGTGGTAGAAAATTGCGATCTATCCGTAATGTGAAGCAATAACAAGCCGACGTAAGATATAGGCGGCCCGGGAATGACAGGCAGGATACAGCCCAATAAGCCTACGATAAGGCATATCCCTCCTAATGTGATGAGTAAAATGTCAACCATGCTGATATGGATTTGGAAAAATATTGTCTTTTGTGAACCGATATATAACAAAAAAGGTCTAACTCTTGTTGAGAATCAGACCTTTTTTGTGTCGGAATGAGGCGACTCGAACGCCCGACCCCTACGTCCCGAACGTAGTGCGCTACCAACTGCGCTACATTCCGATACTTGCTTTCGAAAAGTGGTGCCACCAGGAATCGAACCGGGGACACAAGGATTTTCAGTCCTTTGCTCTACCAACTGAGCTATGGCACCTTCTTCGTTTGCGGGTGCAAAGATAAATAGTTTTTTTAATACAGCCAAAGGATTTCTGAAAAAATAAAAGAAAAATCCCCCTTGCCTTCGGCTTCTGCTGACGCAAGAGGGAATCTCTGGTTAGGTTTGTGTTTATTTCCCAATAAATTATTAGCCTATTGCCTAATTTTTTTTTCCTACTGGGAAAATATATTTTTCTTATTGGGCACACATACATTTATACCTTTTTATTTTTAGAACGTTATATTAATCAATATTCGGGTTGATGCTTTTCCAATCCTTTATTTCAGGAAGTACACCCATTCCGATTACTTCGTCGCGCAGCTTGCAAAGGTGTGCATAGCTCTCCTTCAGTTTGGCTTCTTCTTCCGGAGTACCTTTCAGTTCTTTGTAATGTACGCCGTCTTTGGTGATTTCTGTTTCCATAGCCATCATGATGTGGTCGAAACCGTGGCTGTGTACATAGGTACCTGCAGGCCAGCGGAACGGTTTGCCACCCATAGCAGCGGCAATCATCTCTATGGATACGTACGCAGGGCTTTGGAAAGAAGAGCGTCCGCGAAGATTGATAATATTGGCACCACCCTTGGTTACCTTGCTTTGAATTTCAGCCCATTGCTCGGCTGTGAGAGCAGGAGTACCGATGATTTCCAACAAAGGTTTACCGTCTACTTTTGCAGTGGAAGCATAAACAGCCATTTGTTCTCCGTGGCCACCATAGGTACGGCAGTTCTCCACCTTATCGGGAGAAATGTGGAAATGCTTGGCAAGTTCGCTGCGTAGGCGAGTACTATCGAGAGCGGCAAGGGTAGTTACCTGTGAAGGTTTCAGGCCGGAGTACAACAGGGTAATCAACCCGGTGATGTCAGCTGGATTGAAAATTACCACTACATGTTTCACATCCGGACAGTAAGCCTTTACATTCTTACCGAATTCCTCGGCGATGGCGGCGTTGCCTTTCAATAAGTCTTCACGTGTCATGCCGGCTTTGCGGGCAGCACCACCCGAAGATACGATGTATTTGGCATCTGTCAGTGCTTCTTTGATATCGGAAGTGTAAGTGAGGTTCAGTCCTTCGAAACCGCAGTGGAACATTTCTTCCGCTACACCTTCCAAGCCCGGGCCGTAAGGATCATACAGACAAATGTTTGGTGTCAAGTGCATCATAATGGCAGTCTGTGCCATGTTAGAGCCGATCATGCCAGCAGCTCCTACAATCGTAAGTTTTTCGTTTGTTAGAAATTCCATAACTTTTATGTATTTAAAGGTGAATATTATTTCTCTCATTTCTGATTTCGCGGTACAAAAATAACTGTTTTCCAGGAGAATTGTTCATAGAAAAAAGTTATGGTTTAGATTAAAAAGTTATTCCTTATATCTAATCTTTGTTCAAAAGCGAAGATTAGCTGTATCTTAGCGTTAAAAATAAGCAAGCTTATTTTGTACTGCTTTCGGTTTGCATTACCTTTGCCCCAAAGGAAAAGAAATTATGAGCATCGAATTAGGAAAATACAATGTCTTGGAGGTAGTCAAAGAAGTAGAGTTTGGCATGTATCTGGATGGTGGTGAAGACGGAGAAATCCTGCTTCCCTTGCGCTATGTGCCCGAAGGTTGCCAGCCGGGAGACTTACTGAATGTATTTATATACTTGGATAACGAGGAACGCCTTGTTGCCACCACGCTGACCTCGCTGGTGCAGGTGGGCGAATTTGCCTGTCTGGAAGTGGCATGGGTAAATGAGTACGGGGCATTCCTGAATTGGGGATTGATGAAAGACCTTTTCGTTCCTTTCCGTGAACAAAAGATGAAGATGCAGGTTGGGAAGAAGTATGTCATTCATGCTCATCTGGATGATGAAAGTTACCGCATCGTAGCTTCTGCCAAAGTGGACCGCTATCTTTCCAAGGAGGCTGCCCCTTATCAGGCGGGGGATGAAGTAGATATACTGATCTGGCAAAAGACGGATTTAGGTTTCAAGGCAATCATTGAAAATAAGTACAGCGGTTTGCTCTATGATAGTGAAATATTCCAGTCCCTGCACACGGGCGACCGGGTGAAAGCTTTTATCAAGCAGATACGCGAAGATGGCAAGATAGACCTGATACTCCAGAAACCCGGTTTCGAGAAGGTAGACGATTTTTCGAAAACCCTGTTGCAATACATCAAGGATAATGGCGGACGGATTGCATTGAATGATAAAAGTCCGGCAGATGAAATCTACTCTACCTTTGGGGTGAGTAAGAAGACCTTTAAGAAAGGAGTGGGCGATCTTTATAAAAAGCATCTCATCCTCTTGCCGGGAGATGGTATTGTGTTGGTAACTTCCCCGAAGTCCTAAACTGATTAGGGAAATCCCTATATAAGAATAGAGAGAAACAAGCGGATAGGGGATAATCTTCCCCTATTTTTGTTTTCAACAAAGAATAGATATTCATGAACTAAGTAAAAAACGCTACCATGAAACGAATATTATTTATCCTGCTTGCCACTTTGAGTACTGCTGTTTGCAGTGCAGGCACGGACGCTATGAGTAATAGCAAAGTACGTAAGGAAACCCGTTTCCTCACCGATAAAATGGCTTATGAGTTGAATCTGAACACCGAGCAATACAATGATGTGTATGAAATCAATTATGATTTCATTTCCGGCATACGCTATCTGATGGATGATGTATTGTATGGCAATGAGTGGGCGCTCAATCGTTATTATGATTATCTGGATGTACGAAATGACGATCTCCGCTGGGTGCTTAGCAGCAGGCAGTATGCTCGCTTTATGCAGGCAGAGTATTTCTACCGCCCCATCTATACCAGTGGAAACCGTTGGTACTTCCGTGTTTACATCACGTATACCAATCACAATCATTTCTATTTCCCTCGACCATATCATTATCGTACCTACGCAGGTGGGCACTATCGTACACATTATAATAATACAAGCTATTATCGTGGACGTTACAAACATCCGTTCTATAACGGTTCGTACCGCATCCGTGATACTAAATCCTATACTACGCACCGCCGTTCGGATTTCGGTTCTGTAACTGTACGTCCGGGTTCCAATCGTGCACCGGCAAGAGACGATGTATACACTACCCGTCGTAGCAGTTCCAATAATAACCGCTCTGCCACTACCGGTACTACCCGTCGTGAAAGTACGAACAGTAATGCTACTACCAATACTAATAATAGCTCACGCAGCAATAGTAGCACTACGCGCAGAACAGATAACAGCACGCGCAACAATAGCGGTTCCCGCAGTAACAGTAATAATTCCCGCAGCAATCGCAGCAGTGAAACGAAAAGCAAAACGAACACTACTCGCCGTAGCACCACTACCAAGCCGGGTACGGAACGTAAAGAGAACAGTTCTTCCAGTAACACTTCCCGCCGTTCTTCGGGTGATCGCCGCTAAGTAAAAAATGAGCGAATTATTTGTGTATCTGCCGAATAATTCGTTCCTTTGCACCGCTTTCGCGCAATCGCTGTCAGGACCCAGAGAGAAGCCTGGTATGTTGCGTTGTAACGATCAAACAATTTAAGAACAATAACAATGGATTTAATTAAAATTGCAGAAGAAGCATTTGCTACCGGTAAACAACACCCGAGCTTCAAAGCAGGTGACACTGTTACAGTAGCATATCGTATTGTCGAAGGTAACAAAGAACGTGTACAGTTGTACCGTGGTGTTGTTATCAAGATTGCCGGTCACGGAGACAAGAAGCGTTTCACTGTACGCAAGATGTCCGGTACCATAGGCGTAGAACGTATTTTCCCAATCGAATCACCGGCTATCGATAGCATCGAGGTGAACAAGGTGGGTAAAGTTCGTCGCGCTAAATTGTACTATCTGCGTGCTCTTACCGGTAAGAAAGCAAGAATTAAAGAAAAAAGAGTTAATAGCTAATCTGTTATACTCTAATTTCGAGATAAAAAAGGGAAGCCGATTCGTTGGTTTCCCTTTTTTATTGCAATAGATGGTAGCTGACATTCTGTGCCTTACAAGAAGTTAACTTCCTGTCAGCAAGGAGTTGACTTCTTGCCGACAGGGAGTTAACTCCTTGTCGGCAGGGAGTTGAGAGGTTGAAATTAGAATGGTGTGAGATGGCTATCCGTACTATACTTGGGATGCACTTGTTCCGTACCAAGGCCGTAGTTTCTCCACTCAGAGGTACCTGTGAGGGGAGATACTACGGAGCAAGTGTATCTCGGGTATAGTTTAGGTATGGTGATATGCAGTAGTAAAAGGTTTGTATTGAATTCGTTTGGTTTAAGTGCGCAGGATTTGAAACTATGTTATCTGATTCGCGCCCGGCTGTGCAATAAAGCGATTGCAGTTATTACTCCTAAGTCGGTATTAAAGACGAAGCAGCGTATTAAGAATAAAATAGGTTTGTCGGGTAAGGATAATTTGGACCGGTATGTACAGCAATACTGATATAATTACTGTCTGAAGTTTTGCAAGTACTATTTTTTCGGTTGTAATCGAAAAATTATATCTTTGTAGAAAAAAGTGGTTATGCTTGAACGGGAAATCCAGAAATCAATTCTTGCTGATTTCAAACGCAAGAAAGTAATTGTATTATTGGGAGCAAGACAGGCTGGTAAAACAACCCTTTTGTTGTCACTGGCTCTTCTTCGTTTGATATGGCAAATGAAATCAATGAATCGGCTACTGGGCGTTTGATAGAATATAATCTTTATCCTTTTTCTTTGGCTGAGCTGGCTGCTGATACTTCTGAACGGGAGGAAAAACGATTGTTAGAGAATAGATTGATTTATGGCTTATATCCGGAAGTGATAACGGAGCCGGGGGATGCCAAAAGATAACAATTATCTGTATAAAGATTTGTTTTCTTATAAGGGCTTGAAAAAGCCTGATGTTATTCAAAAACTTGTTAGAGCTTTAGCTTTACAGTTAGGAAGTGAAGTGTCTTATAATGAACTAAGTAATCTGTTGGGAATAGATAAAGAAACCGTTGAAAACTATATATGTCTTCTGGAAAAATGCTTTGTTGTATTCAGACTGGATTCCTTTAGTCGAAATCTGAGGAATGAAATAAAAAAAGGAAAGAAAATTTATTTTTATGATAATGGAATCAGAAATGCAGTGATTTCCAATTTTGCTCCGTTAGAACTGAGGACGGATGCGGGTGCATTGGAGTTTAAATGGAACGCTAAGGCTAAAAGTAAGCAGCTTAAGGTTTTTATGGAAAGTTATCTAAACTCTGTTTATGAGATAATTACGCCTGAAAACTTTTGGAGTTTTGTGAGATAAAAAAATCCTCCTTTCCCGTTTTACCGGCAAAAGGAGGATTCTACTTAAAATTATGATGGACTATTTTTACTTCAAGTCTCTTAGTTCCCAGCCCAATGCACTGGCACCTAATACAGCAGCATCAGAGTCTTTCAATTCAGACATCAACAACTTGGCTTTACCTTTATAGATATTCAGCACATTGTCATCGATAGCTTTCTGGATAGGCTTGAAGATATAATCTCCGGATTTAGCCAATCCACCAAACAGGATGATAGCTTCGGGGCTGGAGAATGCGATAGCATCTGCTATAGCTTCACCCAGAATAGTACCTGTAAAGTTGAAGATATCTTGTGCAAGTTTGTCACCTTGAACGGCTGCATCGTACACATCTTTAGACGTGATGTTTTCAGCAGGAATAGAACGAAGCAAACTTGGTTCGGTACGTGCAGTTAGGAATTCACGGGCTGTACGAGCTACACCGGTAGCCGAACAGTAAGTTTCCAAGCAGCCATGACGTCCGCATCCGCAGAGACGACCGTTCTCGCGACGTATGATGACGTGACCTAATTCTCCGGCAAAACCATCGTGACCATAAACCATCTGACCGTTGATAACGATACCGCTACCTACACCTGTACCCAGAGTGATCATGATGAAATCTTTCATACCACGTGCAGCACCATAAGTCATTTCACCGATAGCTGCGGCGTTGGCGTCGTTCGTCAATGCAGTCGGGATACCCAGACGTTCCTCAAACATGGCTGCCAAAGGAATTACACCTTTCCAGGGCAAGTTAGGGGCAAATTCAATAGTACCGCTGTAGTAGTTACCGTTGGGAGCACCAATACCGATACCTTTAATTTTGTCTACGCCACCGTTGGCGATAATCAAAGGTAACAGATTTTTGCAGACTTCGTCTACATAATTATCTACTTGTTCGTGAGCGCCGGTTTTGATAGAGCCGCTTGCAATAATAGTTCCACGTGCATCTACAATACCAAAGACGGTGTTTGTTCCGCCTATGTCAATACCTACTACGTAGGGCTTTTCCATGCTTGAATTCATGATATTAATGTTTTGTTTAAAGGGTTAGTTAATTAGTTTTATGGTTACAAATTACACAAAGAAAAATGATACTTCAAAATCTTTTTGAAAAAAACTTCACCTCATTTGCAACTTTTCGTAACATAGCTGCGTCTAATAGTGAAAATTAATAAGAAACAGACTAAAAACAGAGAGATTCGTGATACAGCTGAAAGACATTAACAAGACCTACAACAACGGGGCACCCCTACATGTGCTCAAAGGCATCAACCTCGAAATTAAACGGGGGGAGTTCGTTTCCATTATGGGAGCTTCGGGTTCCGGTAAATCCACTCTACTGAATATATTAGGTATTCTGGATAATTATGATACCGGTGAGTATTATCTGAATGGTACGCTGATCAAAAATCTCAGTGAGACCAAGGCGGCTGAATACCGGAATCGTATGATTGGATTCATCTTCCAGTCTTTTAACTTGATTTCCTTTAAAAATGCAGTGGAGAATGTGGCGCTACCCCTTTTCTATCAGGGAGTGAGCCGTCGCAAACGCAATGCCCTGGCACTGGAGTATCTGGATCGCTTGGGGTTGAAAGATTGGGCGCATCACATGCCGAACGAAATGTCCGGCGGACAGAAACAGCGTGTCGCCATTGCCCGTGCTCTTATCACTCAGCCGCAGATTATCCTGGCTGACGAACCTACCGGTGCCCTTGATAGTAAGACTTCCGTGGAAGTTATGCAGATTCTTAAAGATTTGCACAAGACAGGTATGACTATTGTGGTGGTTACGCATGAAAGCGGTGTAGCCAATCAGACGGATAAGATTATTCATATTAAGGATGGTATTATCGGCAGTATTGAAGAAAATCAGAACCATGATGCTTCTCCATTCGGAAAAGACGGATTCATGAAATAAAAGAATGTACAATGTACAATTTACAACGTACAATTGAAGCTTCGCCAACATTCCGGAAGGCAAATTGTAAATTGTAAATTGTCAAATAGTAAATGAATATATGTTTGATATTTGGCAAGAAATATACGGAACCATCAAACGGAACAAATTGCGTACGTTCCTTACAGGGTTTGCCGTGGCATGGGGCATTTTTATGCTTATCGTATTGCTGGGTGCCGGAAACGGTATTATCCATGCTTTCGACCAATCTTCCTCGGAACGCGCATTGAACTCTATCCGCATTTTTCCGGGATGGACTTCCAAGCCTTATGCGGGATTGAAAGAGGGACGCCGTGTCCGTTTGGAGAATAATGATCTGGAAGCTACCGAAAAGTTTTTTCCGGATCATGTCATCAGTGCCGGTGCTACTGTACGGCAGAGTAATGTAAACGTCAGTTTTGGGCAGGAGTATGTTAATATCTCTTTGATGGGGGTACATCCTAACTATACGGAGGTGGAGACTGTGAAGACTGCAGACGGGCGTTTTATCAACCAGAATGACTTGAAGGAGCGCCGGAAAGTGATGGTTATACATAAGAAAACTGCTGAAATTCTATTCGGTAAGACTCATACTGAACCTATCGGACAGTTTGTTAATGCAAGTGGAGTGGCTTATCAGATCGTTGGTATCTATAACGACCAGGGAGACCGTGAAGCCAGTGAGGCTTATATCCCTTTCTCTACTTTGCAGACCATTTATAATAAAGGTGAACAGCTGAACAATATCATCTTTACGACTAAGAATCTGGAAACGATAGAGAGCAATGAAATTTTTGAGGCAAACTATCGTAGGGTAATTGGTGCCAGTCGCCGTTTCGATCCTCAAGATAACAGTGCTATCTGGATATGGAACCGCTTCACGGATTATATGCGGACGCAAAATGCAATGGGAATGCTGCGTACAGCTATCTGGGTAATTGGTATCTTTACTTTACTGAGCGGTATTGTAGGAGTTTCGAACATCATGTTGATTACAGTGAAGGAGCGTACTCGTGAATTCGGTATCCGTAAGGCACTTGGAGCGAAGCCGTTATCCATCCTTTGGTTGATAATTGTGGAGAGTGTCACTATCACTACTCTGTTCGGATATATAGGTATGGTGGCCGGCATTGCCGTCACGGAATGGATGAACTCAGCCTTTGGTAATCAGACTATGGATGCGGGAATGTTCCAGCAAACCATGTTCTCGAACCCGACAGTAGATTTGGGGATTGCCATTCAGGCTACGCTCACTTTGATTATCGCAGGCACACTGGCAGGATTCTTCCCTGCGAAGAAGGCTGTGAGTATCAGTCCGATAGAAGCATTGAGAGCGGATTAAGTCGAACGTAAATCGTAAATAGAAATTATGAGAATAGATATAGACTCTTGTGAGGAAATCCTCATCACGATTACAAGAAACAAAACGCGGAGCTTACTGACGGCTTTTGGTGTATTCTGGGGCATTTTTATGCTGGTGGCACTCATTGGTGGTGGCCAGGGGATGCAGCAGGCTATGAGTTCCCAGTTCGAGGGCTTTGCCACGAATTCTGCTTTTCTGGTTTCGCAGAAGACGGGGGAAGCGTATAAAGGTTTCCGCAAAGGACGCTGGTGGGATTTGGAACTATCGGACATTGAGCGTCTGCGTCATGGGGTGAATGAAATAGATGTCATTACACCGTCCATCGCTTATTGGGGAAGAACAGCCATACACGGAGATAAAAAATATGATTGTAGTGTAAAGGGACTGTATCCCGAGTATGAACATATAGAGCATCAAGAGATGGCATACGGACGCTTTATTAATGATGTGGATATTAAGGAGGCGCGTAAAGTGTGTGTGATTGGTAAACGTGTGTATGAAAGCTTATTCCGCCCGGGAGAAGATCCATGTGGAAAGTATATTCGGGTAGACGGTATTTATTACCAGGTTATCGGTATGTGCTCGTCCGAGGGGAATATGAATATCCAGGGACAAGCATCGGAGGCTGTGACTTTGCCTTATACTACCATGAAACAGGCATATAATCTGGGTAACCGGATACATGTGATATGTTTTACAGTGAAACCGAATATTAAGGTAACGGATATTCAGGATAAGGTAGAGCGCATTGTAAAGGCGGCTCATTACATATCTCCGGATGATAAGCAGGCAGTGATGATGCTGAATGCAGAGGCTATGTTCTCTATGGTGGATAATCTGATGACTGGTGTCCGGATTTTGATCTGGATGGTAGGTTTGGGTACTTTATTTGCCGGAGCAATTGGTGTATCGAACATTATGATGGTAACGGTGCGCGAACGTACTACGGAAATCGGTATTCGACGCGCTATTGGAGCACGTCCACGGGATATTCTGCAACAGATTCTTTCGGAAAGTATGGTGCTGACCACGATTGCGGGTATGGCAGGTATTTCTTTTGCCGTATTGGTGTTGCAGGTATTGGAGGTTGCTGCCAATGATCCGGGGCATATAACTACGCATTACCAGGTTTCATTCGGGCTGGCTATCGGTACATGTGCGTTGCTGATAGGTTTGGGGGTACTAGCAGGGCTGGCTCCCGCTTATCGTGCCATGGCGATCAAGCCTATCGAGGCTATCAGGGATGAATAATTGAGGTCTCTGAATCTTTAGAGAAGCCCTACAGACAGTAAGGTAAAAATTAAAATAGAAAAACAATAATATAATAATAGTATGAAAAAGTATCTGAAAATCGCATTGTTGGTAGTTGTAGCTGCCATTTTCATCTTCACGTTCGTGTTCCTTTATCAGAAGTCTAAACCGAAGATTACGGTTTATGAGACAATTACTCCGGCAGTAGCTGATCTGGAGAAAACAACGGTGGCAACCGGAAAGGTGGAACCGAGAGACGAGATCCTTATCAAGCCTCAGATATCGGGTATCATTGACGAGCTGTATAAAGAAGCCGGACAAACGATACGTAAGGGTGAAGTGATTGCTAAAGTGAAAGTAATTCCCGAACTGGGTACGCTGAACTCTGCCGAGAGCCGTGTGCGTCTGGCTGAACTCAATGCGAAGCAGGGTGAAACTGACTTCGCTCGTGTAGAGAAATTGTTTGAGGACAAGCTGGTTAGCCGTGAGGACTATGAAAAAGCTGAGGTTAGTGTGAAACAGGCACGTGAGGAGTTGCAAACAGCTAAGGATAATCTGGAAATTGTGAAGGAGGGTATTACAAAGAACAGTGCTTCTTTTTCAAGTACGCTGATCCGTTCTACAATCGACGGCTTGATTCTGGATGTACCAGTAAAGGCCGGTAACTCGGTAATTATGAGTAATACATTCAATGATGGTACTACAATCGCTACGGTTGCTAACATGAACGATCTCATCTTTAGAGGTAAGATTGACGAAACGGAAGTAGGACGTGTGCATGAAGGAATGCCGGTGAAGCTGACAATCGGCGCTTTGCAGAATCTTTCATTCGATGCTATACTGGAATATATTTCTCCGAAGGGAGTGGAGGAGAATGGTGCCAATCAGTTTGAAATAAAAGCGGCTATCCAGGTACCGGATACGGTGATGATCCGTTCGGGTTATTCTGCTAATGCGGAAATTGTACTGGAACGTGCACAGCAGGCACTTACCTTGCCTGAGAGTACAATCGAATTCAGTGGGGACAGCACATTCGTATATGTGATGACGGATAGTGTGCCTACCCAGAAGTTTGAACGTAAAGAAGTGAAAGTTGGCATGAGCGATGGTATCAAGATTGTTATCAAAGACGGTGTAGACGGTAAGTCTAAAGTACGTGGTGCAGAAAAGAAGGATAAATAAAAACCGTTGGAGTAACCTTGTATAATTCAATAATAACAGATTATGAAGAAGAACTTAATAATGGGATGCATGGCCGTCTTTGCCGTCTCAGTACAGGCTCAGGAGGGCTGGACGCTGCGCCAGTGCATCGACTACGCTATAGAACATAATATTAGCATCCGCCGGACTGCCAATGCTGCGGAACAAAGTGCCGTGAGTGTGAACACGGCTAAATGGGCACGCCTACCGAATCTGAATGGTAGTGCCGGGCAAAGCTGGAACTGGGGACGTACGCAAACGGCTGTAAAGAATGAAGCCACTGGTGATTATTCTACGGTTTATGTCAATACAAGTAGTAACAGCACCAATATGTCTGTGTCTGCCAGTGTTCCCTTATTTTCCGGTCTGGAAATTCCCAATCAGTATGCTTTGTCTAAATTGAATCTGAAAGCCGCTATTGCGGATTTGGAAAAGGCTAAGGAGGATATTTCCATTAATATTGCTTCTGCGTATTTGCAGGTGCTATTCGATCAGGAGCTATATCAGGTAGCCATCAGTCAGGTGGCATTGAGTAAAGAACAGTTGGCACGTATTGCACGTCTTGCCGAACTGGGTAAAGCATCTCCTGCCGAGGTTGCTGAGGCTAAGGCTCGCGTGGCACAAGATGAGATGAAAGCTGTACAGGCAGATAATAATTACCAGCTTGCTTTACTTGATCTTAGCCAGCTTATAGAGTTGGAAACTCCGGAAGGGTTTTCTTTATCAGCTCCTGCGGTAAAATTGGACCTGCTTCCTCTTACTCCACCGGATGAGGTTTATCAGACGGCATTAACAAGTAAAGCTGCTGTTCAGGCTGCAAAATATCGTTTGGAAGGTAGTGAACATAGTATTCGTATTGCTCAGAGTGCTTTTTATCCTAAATTGAATCTGAATGGTAGTCTTGGTACGAATTATTATTCTACTCTCGATCGTAATTTCAGTCAGCAAATGCGGGATAACTTTAGCAAGTACGTAGGACTCAGTCTTAGTGTGCCCATCTTTAACCGTTTTGCCACTCGCAATCGTGTACGTACTGCCCGCTTACAGCAGGAGAATTATTCTTTGCAGTTGGACGATGTAAAGAAGACGCTCTATAAGGAAATACAGCAGGCATGGTACAATGCATTGGCTTCCGAGAGCAAATATACCAGTAGTAGTACAGCTACCAATGCCAGTGCAGAGTCTTTCAAACTGATGAGTGAAAAGTATGACAATGGTAAAGCAACCGCTGTAGAGTATAACGAAGCGAAACAGAATCTGATGAAAGCCCAATCTGATGAATTGCAGGCTAAATATGAATATCTGTTCCGTACAAAGATATTGGACTTCTATAAAGGAATACCGATTGAATAACTTTTTTAGTGTCTTTTTCTTGAAAATCCTTCTCCGGCTGTAGGGCTGGGGGAGGATTTTCTGTATATTTGCTGCATGAGTCCTTTTATCAGCATAATTATTCCCTTTTACGGTACGGCAGACCCGGTGCTGCTGCAACGTTGTCTTGATTCTATCCGCCGGCAAGGGATGGAAGAGGGAAGCTATGAGATAATTGTGGTGGATGACAATGGAAAAGGATTAGGTGGGGCACGTAATCAGGGTATCCGTCAGGCAACGGGTACCTATCTGATGTTTGTAGATGCAGATGATTATCTTTTCCCAAATCTATCCTATTGCTTTCCTTATCTCTTGAAATATACGCCAGATGTTTGTTCTTTTCAGATGTGTGAGGTTAACCGGCCTGGCGTTATACCTCAATCTTTTAACTATAAATGGGAGGTTTATGAGTCAGGAGCCGAATATATGAGTAAGAATAACTTTATGGGTACTGCATGGAGGCATTTCTTTAGTCGTAGCTTTCTAAATATTCATGGATTGGCATTTGCCGAGTCGTGTTTCCATGAAGATGAAGATTTTGTGGCAAAAGCATATTGCTTGGCATCGACTACTCTCATTACTGATTATCCGGTTTATGCCTATTTTAGAAGTTCCTCTTCTATTATTCACGAAAGAGCTTTGCAAATACGTTTAAAGAGATTGAATGATTTCCGGGGTATGCTATACAGGGTAAGAAACTTATTATGTTCCCTTGAAAGTGATGGGAAGATTATTCCCATGCAGGTAAAAGCCTTACGTCGGCGCCTGAATTTCCTTATGATTGATTATATCCGTCAGATGTGGCGCAATAAATGTAGTGTCGGAGAGATAAATCACTGGATGAGTATTTTAAAAGCGGAAGGGTTGTTACCTTTGTCTGATGAGTGGTATTCCTGGAAGTATGGTTTGGTATATCCTGTTGTCAATGCTTATATCCGTTTGTTTATATGAGAATATTGTTACTTGGAGAATATAGTGGATTACATTGTAGCCTTGCTGATGGGCTTCGGGCATTAGGACATGAAGTTTGTGTTGCTTCCGATGGCTGCGGCTGGAAAAATTATCCGCGTGATATAGCTTTGGATCGTCCTACGAATAGTTTATATGATGGGATTTCTTGTCTTTTACGTATTTTGCGCCATTTGCCAAGTTTTCGTAATTATGATGTCGTTCAACTGATTAGCCCCTATTTCTTGCATTTGCGTAGTGAGCGTACTTTGCCTGCTTACCACTATCTGCGCAGATTTAATGGCAAAGTCTTTTTAGGTGCTTTTGGAACTGATTATTATTATATCCGCGCCTGTATGGAGACTGATACTTATCGCTACTCTGATTTTAAAACCGGTAACTGCTATCGTGATACCGATTTTAATAAAATGACTCTTCAGGATTGGTATTATGGGGGAGCTGCTCATGCTACCCGCACCATTGCCGAAAGTTGCAATGGTATAATGGCTTGCCTGTGGGAGTATTATGTTGCTTATCAGCTTCTTTTCCCGGAGAAGACAGCATTTGTACCTTTACCGATCAATCTGCATAAAATCGTTTCGCGTATTCGCACTGTGCCGGAGATACTGAACTTTTTTATTGGTATCCAGAACTTTAAAGATACTGTGAAAGGTACTGATGTCATGCTGCCTGTGTTGCAAGAAGTGCAACGCAAGCATCCCGACCTTTGCCGGATTACCGAAGTGCATGATGTGCCTTATGCCCGTTATCAGCAATTGATGGATGATGCGGATGTCCAGTTAGACCAGTTGTATTCATATACTCCTTCTATGAACTCACTGCTTGCCATGGCAAAAGGAGTAACTGTTGTGGGAGGCGGTGAACCCGAAAACTATGAAATCTTAAATGAAACGGAGCTTCGCCCCATTATCAATGTCTTGCCTGATGAACAGGATATTTACAAGAAACTGGAAGAGATTGTTCTTCATAAAGAACGTATTCCGGAACTGTCGGCGCAAAGTGTAGCATACGTAGCCAAACATCATGATCATATCAAAGTAGCCCGGCAATACCTCGATTTCTGGGAACGGCATTAATGCCCTTTATAACTCATCATTTGTTTCACGGCATGGAACTGTTTGTTTCAGATGGTGCAACAATTACCTCCTACCTTTTTCTTCTTTTTAAGCCTGTATTTGCCCTTGAATACCTTCTGTATCTTTCGGATGTAACATGAGTGAAAGAAAATGAAATGTTATTGCAGAAAGATGTAATATCAGCGAAAGTTTGTGTAAAATGATTGTAGGTGCCTTTTGATGTCTATGTTGTATATTTGCTGCAGGGAGATTTCCCTGCGAAAGAAACAAGCAAAGAAATATCAAAAAAGAAATAGTATGCAAAGACGTTTTTATCTTTTCTTGCTGGTAACCATCCTGTATAGTTGCACAGCTCTGAGCCAGGGAAGCTCAGCCGGAAATCCGGTGATTTATGCCGATGTACCCGATATGTCGATGATTCGGGTAGGAGATACCTATTATATGAGTAGTACGACCATGCACATGGCTCCGGGAGTCCCCATTATGAAATCGAAAGATCTTGTAAACTGGGAATTGGTGAATTATTGCTATGATATTCTGGCAGATGTGGATGCGCTGAACCTGAATAATGGAAAAAATGCGTATGGAAGCGGAACATGGGCAAGCTGTATTCGCTATCATAATAATATGTATTATGTATCGACATTCTCCAGCACTACCGGGAAGACCTATATATATGCTACGGAAGATATAGAAAAAGGTCCTTGGAAAACAGTCACGTTTACTCCCTCTTATCATGATCATACGGTTTTCTTTGATGATGATGGTCGAATTTATATCATCTGGGGAGGTGGTAAACTGCATATAGCGGAGTTGAAGCCCGATTTATCCGGCATCAAAGAAGGCACTGAACGTATCTTTATTGAGAATGCCAGTGCTCCGTCAGGGGATAATGTCGGTTTGCCCGCTGAGGGTTCACAGTTATTTAAGGTGAATGGGAAGTATTATTTATTTAATATAACCTGGCCGAGGGGAGGAATGCGTACAGTGGTTATTCACCGCGCTGATAATATGAATGGCCCTTGGGAGGGTAGAGTAGCTTTGCAGGATAAAGGTGTGGCTCAAGGAGGCTTGATAGATACGCCTGATGGCAGATGGTTTGCTTATCTTTTCCGTGATAATGGCGCGGTAGGCCGTATTCCTTACCTTGTTCCGGTAAAATGGGAAGATGGCTGGCCCGTTCTTGGAATAAATGGAAAAGTTCCGGAAACATTGGATCTACCGGCAAGTAAAGGCTTAATACCGGGTATTGTAGCTTCGGATGAGTTTATACGCAAGAAAAAAGATGCAGCTTTGCCGCTGGTTTGGCAGTGGAATCACAACCCGGATAATTCTCTTTGGTCGGTTGGTGAACGAAAGGGGTATCTGCGCCTTAAAACCGGACGGGTGGATGCTGATTTCTTGTCTGCACGAAATACATTGACACAGCGAACGGTTGGTCCGGTATGTTCGGGAACCACTTCTATGGATGTATCTAATATGAAAGAGGGAGATTTTGCAGGTCTTGCACTTCTTCAGAAAAAATATGGATTCGTAGGTGTAATGTATGAAAACGGGGTAAAGAAGATTGTAATGGTAAGTGCGCAGACTGATAAGCCGGAAGAGGTGGAAAGTCTGCCACTGAACCAGGATACAGTATTCTTGAAAGCCGAATGTAACTTCACGGATAGGAAAGATATGGCAGACTTCTACTATAGCCTGGATGGCAAGAAGTGGATTAAAATAGGTAGTCAGCTTAAAATGGCCTATACCCTCCCACATTTTATGGGGTACCGTTTCGGACTATTCAATTATGCTACCAAGACTTCCGGGGGGTATGTAGACTTTGACTATTTCCGTATCAGCGATAAGAAATAAAGTGATTCGTAATTATAAATAGATATTTTATATAGAAATGAGAAAGGTGAAATCAACGCTTTCCGTGGGTAAGCGTATCATTTTGTTGTCAGTTTGTATGGTAATGTTTTCAGTAACAGGATTTAGCCAGGGAGCTAAAGGTAAAAAGGTAAAGGGTGCTCCGGTATTCTCGCAGGTGGTCTATCAGGGCAATGATCGGGTGTACAGTGAGAATCCTCTGTCGCCCGGTGAGTTTTATAACCCTATTTTGCAGGGTTGCTATCCCGATCCGTCCATAACTCGCAAAGGGGATGACTATTTTCTGGTGTGTTCATCGTTTGCCATGTTTCCCGGTGTGCCTATTTTCCACTCAAAAGATTTGGTGAACTGGACGCAGATCGGCCATGTGCTGGACCGTACTTCACAGTTGAAAGTACATGATACGGGTATCAGTGCCGGTGTATATGCTCCGGCCATCAAGTATAACCCCAATAATGATACTTTCTATATGATTACCACTCAGTTTGCAGGGGGATTCGGGAATATCATTGTAAAGTCGAAAGATCCTTTCAAAGGATGGAGTGATCCTATTAAGTTGAATTTTGACGGTATCGACCCATCTATCTTTTTTGATGATAACGGCAAGGCGTATGTGGTTCATAACGATGGACCGAAGCGTGGCGAAGAACTCTATAACGGACACCGTGTGATTAAAATCTGGGAGTATGATGTGGAAAACGATCAGGTGATTCCCGGTACGGATCAGGTTATTGTAAACGGGGGCGTGGATTTATCCAAAAAGCCTATCTGGATTGAGGCTCCCCATATCTATAAGAAAGACGGACGCTACTATCTGATGTGTGCCGAAGGTGGTACGGGGGGCTGGCATAGTGAAGTTATCTTTGTGAGTGATAACCCGAAAGGCCCCTTTATCCCGGCTCCGAGCAATCCTATCCTGAGCCAGAGATATTTGGATCATAACCGGAAGAATATGGTAGATTGGGCAGGACATGCCGATTTGGTAGAGGGACCTGATGGCAAGTACTACGGTGTATTTCTGGCTATCCGCCCCAATGAAAAGGGCAGAGTGAATATCGGTCGGGAGACATTTATCCTGCCGGTAGACTGGTCGGGTGAATTCCCCGTCTTTGAAAACGGACTTATCCCGATGGAGCCAAAGCTGAAGACTCCTGCAGGTGTTGAAAATAAAACCGGAAAAGACGGCTATTTCCCTAACGGTAATTTTACGTTTACCGAAAACTTCACATCTCCGCAACTGGATTACCGCTGGATTGGTTTGAGAGGTCCTCGTGAAGAATTTATTTCAATTCTGAAGGACGGAGGATTACAAGTCACCCCGTTCCCGGTAAACATAAAAGAAGTGAAACCAACTTCGACGCTTTTCTATAGACAGCAGCATAATAACTTCTCATTTACTACTACTTTGAACTATACTCCGAAAACGGAGAAAGACTTAGCAGGTATCACTTGTGTGCAGAGTGAAAATTTTAATTATGTTTTCGGTCTGATGAAGCAAGATAAAGATTTCCATATGGTGCTGGCGAAGACAGAAAAAGGCAATACCCGCCTTCTTGCAAGTGCAAAGGTGGATATGAAGAATCCAATCCGGTTGCAGGTGAAAGGTGTAGGAGATAATTATGACTTTAGTTATTCGCTGGATGGGAATAATTTCGTGCTGCTGGGTAACACCGTGTCCGGTGATATTCTTTCAACCAATGTTGCCGGTGGCTTTACTGGTTGTCTGATAGGTTTGCATGCTACTTCTGCCAATGATATTCGAGTGAATAATCTAAAGGATGCCTATGCTGATTATTTCACTATAGGATGTGCGGTGAATATGGCGAATTTTAATTCATCTCAACAGATAGCATTGATTACTTCTAACTTCAACAGTATCACTGCGGAGAATGATATGAAACCTCAACCCACACAGCCTGCAGAGGGAAAATGGAACTGGGAAAATGCCGATAAGATTGCTAACTTCGCACGTGCCCATAAGATTGGACTTCGGGGACATTGCCTGGTTTGGCATGCTCAGACCGGAGATTGGATGTTCCATGATGAAAAAGGTGATTTAGTTTCAAAGGAAGTGTTGTTTGAGAGAATGAGAACTCATATTCACACTATCGTCAATCGTTATAAAGATGTTGTTTATGCATGGGATGTGGTGAACGAAGCAATGACAGATGATGCGAAAGCGGAGATTCCTTACCGTCAGTCTCTCTATTACAAGATTGCAGGTGATGAGTTTATTAAAAAGGCTTTTGAGTATGCTCATGAAGCGGACCCTAAAGCATTGCTTTTCTATAATGATTACAATGAAACGAATCCTGCCAAGCGCGATCGTATCTATAATATGGTTAAGAGTATGAAGGCCGAAGGAATACCCATTTCCGGTATCGGAATGCAAGGACACTACAATGTTCTTTCTCCTACGGAAGATGAGTTCAGAAAGGCTCTCGAACTTTATTCACAAGTGGTTGATAATATTCATATTACTGAATTGGATGTTCGTATCAACACTCGGGAACAAGGCGGACAGCTCAGTGTAAATCAGGAGGGTAAGAAGTTGGAACTGACTCCTGAGGCGGATGCGGCACAAGTGGCCCAGTATGATATGTTGTTCCGGGTGATGCGTGATTATAAGCATGTGATTAGTAACGTAACTTTCTGGAATGTGTATGATGGCGATTCATGGTTGGATCGTCGTTGGGGGAATCGTCAGCGTAATTATCCGCTTCTGTTTGATGAGAACCTGTTACCGAAGTCTTCATATTATAAGGTGCTGACTTTCTAAATAAAGGCGTTGATGCGGTTTATTATATGCTCTGTCTCTTCATTCGTGAGTAATGGAGAGATGGGGAGACTTAACTCCTCATTATGGATACGTTCTGTAATGGGGAGTTGTTGCATTCCATATTCCTTTTTCAACGCTTCCTGGCGATGAGGTGGAATGGGATAATGAATCTGAGTAGAAATACCGCATTGGGTCAGATAACGTTGCAATTCATTCCGGCGGGGAGAAAAGACGGGAAAGATGTGGAAGACATTGGCTTCATTAATATGATCCGTATGGACAGTACTTTGTAATCCCAAGCGTTGCCAGTCAATATTTTCTTTATAGGATTGTGCTATCTCCCTCCTTCGGGCATTATCTTTATCTAAGCGGGATAACTTTATGGAAAGAACCGCCGCCTGTAATTCGTCCAATCGGCTGTTTATGCCTTGGTACAGATGAACATATTTTTCTGTAGAACCGTAATTGGCAATGGAACGTGCGGTGGTGGCAAGTTCGGCATCATGGGTGGTTATGGCACCACCGTCTCCCAAGGCACCCAGGTTTTTGGCCGGATAGAAGCTGAAGGCTGCGGCATCACTTAAATTACCGGCTCGCAAAGCTGGGCTTCCTTTTCCTGGTAAGCCTTTGTTCCAGATGGCACCATGTGCCTGTGCGGCATCTTCTATGATTTTTAGTCCGTAGCGGGTAGCCAGATCGTATATTCCTTGCATATCGGCTAAACGTCCATATAGATGAACCGGTAATATGGCACGTGTACGAGGGGTAATCAGCGATTCTGCATAGGTGATGTCCATGTTACATGTTTCAAAGGCAGGTTCACAAAGCACCGGTTTCAGTCCGGCACGGAGGATAGAGAGTACGGTTGCGATGTATGTATTGGCAGGGACGATTATTTCATCTCCAGCATCCATGACTCCCAATTCACGGTAAGCAAGAAATATTAATGTAAGAGCATCCAGACCATTTCCCGTACTTACACAATGAACTGTATCGCAGTAGGCTGCGAATTCTTGTTCAAAACGGGCCGTCGCCTCTCCATACAGGTACCATCCCGAATGGCAAACACGTAGTAAGGCATCCGACAGTTCAGGCTCAAAGGAAGCATTGATCTTTTGCAGGTCTAAATACTTTATCATAATTTCAATTCGTAAACGTCATACATGATTGCTCTTGCACCGAAACCTTCCTTCTGGAAAAGTAATCCTTCATTCAAGATTTGTCCGCCTTGTTCGGTGGAAATACCGAAGTCGAAGTAACGCTTTTGTCCGTAGCGGCTATATATCAGTTGGTGGAAGAGCAGGTCGAGTGCTCCACATTTCTTTCCTTGTGTGGAAGCGGCGATGTATTGCACGTGGGCCACTTCGTCGGTTTCATATACTACGCAGCCGCCCAGTGTTTTAGTTCCGTCGCATACCCGGAAAAGGGAAATCTGACGGGGAAAGTTTTTGTGCAGTCGGGTGATTTCTTCCAGTGAATGTACCGGGGCAACACAATATCGTTCATGTAGGTTTTCTTCCAATATTGACCAGAAAGAGGCGAAGTCCTCGTCTTCTGTGATTGTCAGTGCACAGGCCTGTGCCTTTTTCAATTGGCGACGGCGCAGGGTGCGGAAAGGCAGACGGTCGTCCAGTGGAATTACGGATGAGATGCTACGTGCTGTAAGTTGTGCGCCCAGGCGAACGAGGATATATAAATCTTCTTCCGCCGGATAGCGGTGATAAATGTGCGGAATAGCCCGATATACTATTGATTGTACACCGCACTCCGTATGTAAATAATTCAGGGCGGTGCAGAATGCACTTTTTGCTTGCACTAAGGTAATAGAGGCGGAGAGGAGTATTCCTCCATAAGTCAGTCCCTGATGAGAATAAAAACAATCACCGGAAAGGTTGCCGGGGAGCAAGGCTGTTAATTTCTGATTACAATAAATCAGCAGGGAACAATCATGGAAACGCTCGGCATGATAGTCCATATAGTCGCGTTGCAGCATGAATGTACCGTTTTTGGAACGGCGCACGAAGCGGTCCCAGCGTTCTTTTTCTTCTGCTGAGTAGCGGACTATGTGCCAGTTCTGATCAGTTACTGTGCTTATTCCCATGTGCTTATCTGTCTTTTATATTACTTCTGGAATTCAAATATAGGTATATCTACCTGATAAATAACGTAAGTCTTGGCGGTTTATTATCAACCCCACACGGTAACTTCATTTACACGCCGAAGTAAAGCTCGTTACACGCCGAGGTAAAGCCCGTTACAATAAGCGGTAAAGGCTGTTACATGCTGCAGTAAATGCTTTTACATCTTGTGGTAAGCTGCCGGTAAATGCTATTGATTGATTTTCAGTATACTAACAATGAATTCACCAGCAATCTTTAATTCATTACTGTACCGAAACACTTTACTTCAACCTACGGGTGAAAATAATCCTTTTTTATATAGAACTTTCCGGGAATTAAAAAATATGCCTGAAAATGAAGAGGCATTTTCTTTTTTCTTCTATTGAGGTGTGATGAAAAAGGACTATTCGTTATATTTGTAGCAATTTAAAAAACAAACGAAATGAAAAGAATGACTTTGAAATTTATCCCTGCCGTACTTTTGGTAGCTGTATTCTTGCTAAGCTCTTGTAGTTCTGCATATAAGGTGACGAAGGCGGAGGGGACGATGGTGGCGGTTGACTCTACCTGGGATGTAAATCCTGATGCTGAAGCGATAGCATTGCTTGCTCCCTATAAGGCGAAGGTTGACAGTATCATGCTCCGTGTGGTAGGTACTGCAGAAGTAAGCATGGACAAAGGAGCGCCTGAAAGTCTGCTTTCTAATCTGGTAGCGGATGTTCTACGTAATGCAGCCGGACAAGTATTGGGTAAGCCTGCCGATATGGGATTAATAAATATGGGTGGCTTGCGTAATGTATTGACTGAAGGTCCTATTACCTGCGAAAATATTTATGAGATATTGCCTTTCGAAAATTCTCTTTGTGTATTGACCATGAAAGGAGTTTATCTGAAAGAATTGTTCAATAATATTGCAGCATGTCACGGGCAAGGTGTCAGTGGGATGCAGCTTCTGATAACAAAAGACGGAAAACTATTGGAAGGCACGGTTGCAGGCTATCCGATAGAGGATGAACAGCTTTATACAATTGCTACCATTGATTATCTGGCAGACGGAAACGATGGTATGACTGCCCTGCCGCAAGCTGAGAAACGTGAATGTCCGGATGGGGCTACTTTGCGTGGTTTGTTTATGGACTATGTGGAGCAACAGACTACTGCCGGAAAGAAGATTACTTCCCGTATGGAAGGCAGGATAACTGTGAAAGATGAGTAATCCAGTTTCGCAAGAGCATAATCATAAATTATAAATCATGAAACGATATATTCTTTTATTGATGGCAGTTTGCTGCCTATTTTCGATATCCGCACAGCAATCGACTAAAGAGATACCTGTAGAGCCTCTCTGCCTGGTAGCTCCTGACTCTGCCCAGAAAACCAAACAACTGGTGATTCTGCAAACAAGTGATACGCACAGCCGTATTGAACCCATTGCTGTGAATGCTGCCGACCGCTATGCCGGTATGGGTGGAACGGTGCGCCGGGCTACCTTTATTAAGGAAGCGCGTAAAATAAGCCCCAACCTGTTACTGTTTGATTGCGGAGACATTTCTCAAGGAACTCCTTACTACAATTTGTTTCAGGGGGAAGTCGAAGTAAAGATGATGAATCTTATGGGTTATGATGCCATGACGATAGGTAATCATGAATTTGATTTCGGTTTGGAAAATATGGCACGCTTGTTCCGTATGGCAAACTTCCCGGTGGTATGTTCCAACTATGATGTGACAGGTACGGTGCTGGAAGGCTTGGTGAAACCCTATACTACCTTTAACCGCAATGGGTTGAAGATAGGCGTATTCGGTCTTGCTCCGAAGATGGAAGGGTTGGTGCAGGCTGATAAATGTGAAGGTGTGGTTTATAATGATCCGATAGAAGTAGCACAGAAAATGGCGGATTTGCTGAAGAATGAGGAAGATTGTGATGTGGTCATTTGCCTGTCGCACCTCGGTTATCAACTTAAAAATGCTCCTTGTGACGAAGAACTGGCACAGAAAACGAATCATATCGATGCCATTCTGGGTGGACATACTCATACCTTTATGAAGGAACCGGCTGTCTACTTGAATAAAGACGGTCAGAATGTACCTGTGATGCATACCGGAAAAAGTGGAATTTACGTTGGTATGTTGAAACTAACACTTGCGGAAGAATAAATATCCCAATCATCTAAGTAATAAATAGTAAAAAAATGAAGAGACCTATTCTCTTTTTGCTTGCTGCCCTTTTGTGGGGTGGCACAGGATTGCTTCATGCCCAGGCAGAAGCACCTTTTCTTCCTTCAGCGGCAGATGCTCGTTGCAAACAGTGGGTAGATTCTGTGTATTCCGGTTTGAACCTGCAGGAAAAAGTTGGACAGTTGATTGTTGCTACCTTTCCTGCCAAAGTGGATAAACAGAAGAAGAAACAGATACGCGATCTGGTTAAGAAATATAAGATAGGAGGTCTGCTGTTTGCCGAAGGTACACCGGAAGAGCAGGCTATACTGACGAATATTGCCCAGAAGAATTCTAAAGTTCCTGTTATGATTACTTTCGATGGTGAATGGGGACTCTCTATGCGCCTAGAAGGTACGCCTTATTTCCCGAAGAATGCTGCACTTGGCTGTATTGAAGACAACCATCTGATTTATGAATACGGGCGTGAAGTGGCACGGGAATTTCGTGAGCTGGGTGTTCATGTGAATTTTGCACCGGATGCGGATGTCAATACCAATCCTTTGAACCCGGTGATCCATGTACGCTCTTTCGGGGAAGACCCGAAGAAGGTGGCTGAAAAGGTGGTCGCTTATAGCCGTGGACTGGAGAGTGGCGGTGTGTTGTCCGTGTGCAAACACTTCCCCGGACACGGAGATACGGATGTGGACTCGCATAAAGGATTACCGTCACTATATTATAACCGCGAACGCCTGGATAGTGTGGAACTGTATCCTTTCAAAGAAATGATACGTGCCGGCTTGGGTGGGGTGATGGTTGGTCATCTGCAGGTACCTGTGCTGGAACCGGATGCTATCACGGCTTCTTCACTTTCCGGAAATGTGGTGACCGGATTATTGAAAAATGAAATGGGATTCCAGGGGCTGGTGTTTACGGATGCACTGGATATGAAGGGAGTTTCATCTGTGCCCCAGGTTACTACAAAGGCCTTGCTTGCAGGAAATGATATGGTGCTGGTGCAGTATAATACTGAAAATGCTGTGCAAGAGGTGCTGAATGCGGTGAAAGACGGTGTTCTTTCGGAGAAGGTTGTGGAAGAGAAATGTCGTAAGATACTTACTTATAAATATCTGTTGGGTTTACGTCAGCCGCGTCCGCAGTTGCAGGTTAGCGGAATGAGTTATCGTATCCATACAGATGAAGCCAAGGCACTGGTCACGCGACTTCGCCAGGCTGCTGTTACGGTGCTGGGTAATCATTTTGGAGTATTACCGTTGACACCTGTCGGCGACACTCCGATTGCACTGTTGAGTGTGGTCGAAGGTAAAGACAGCATCTTCATTGCTGAGATGAAGAAATTATCACCTGTTCCTGTAGAGTGTTTTCATTTGACGGGGGAGATGGGTGAAGATGAGCTCCATGAATTGGCACGCAAACTGGCGAATTATCGTCGGGTTGTAATCAGTATATCAGGTAAAGATACAGATGCACTTGCTTATGCCGATTTTCTGGCAGGATTGAATCTGCCCGCCCCCGTAGTATATGCTTTCTTCACGTCCTATCGTGCGATGCAACCTTTAGTTCCGGCTTTGAATCAAGCCAGTGCTGTGGTGCTGGGACATTCATCGGAAGCGGATATTCAGCAATATGTAGCGGGTGTACTGTTTGCTAAAGTCCCTGCTCAGGGAAAGCTTTCCATGAGCATCGGTAATCTCTATCAGGCCGGTGAGGGAAGTGTGATTACTCCGGGGATGAAACCGGGACGTATTATTCCTGAAGATTTGGGAATGAAGTCTAATGAGTTGCATCGTATCGATGCTATTGTCAAGGGCGGATTGGCTGCCGGAGCCTATCCCGGTTGTCAGGTGCTGGTGTTGAAAGATGGTCAGACGGTATATGATAAGTGTTTCGGTACTCATTCTGATAAGGATACCACTGCTGTACGCCCTACAGATATGTTCGATCTTGCTTCTTTGACGAAGACTACTGCAACACTGCTTGCCGTGATGAAACTGTATGATACGGGTCAGTTGAAGCTGACGGATAAAGCGTCCCAGTATTTGCCAATCTTGCGAAATACTAATAAGAAGAATATTACAATAAAGGATTTGCTTCTTCATGAATCCGGTCTGCCTCCTTATATTCGTTTTTATCTGGAGGCCATTGACCCGAACTCGGTGCATGGACCGTATGCTCAAAGTTGGGTGGATGAGTGGCATCGCACGCAAGTCAGTGAACATAGCTATTATTGTTCAAATTTCAAGTTTAAGAAAGGCTTGGTCGCTGAAAAAGAATCATCTACTTACAACTTGCATGTAGCTGACAAAATGTGGCTGAACAAGAACTTCAAGAATACCATCTTGCAAAAGATTGCCCGGTGTGATATGGACAGTAAGCGGTATGTGTACAGTGATCTTGGTTTTATCCTATTGCAGCAGGTGGTAGAGGCTATAGTTAAGTTGCCAATGGACCTTTATCTGGCTAAAGAGTTTTATGCACCTATGGGCTTGCAACGTACCATGTATCTGCCCTTATTAAGGTACTCCAAACAAGAGATTATGCCTACGGCTGCAAATGATTTCCTGCGCCGTCAGGATTTATGCGGCTATGTGCACGATGAGACTGCCGCTTGTATGGGTGGCATTTCCGGTAATGCAGGTTTGTTCTCTACAGCTACGGAAGTTGCGAAGATATACCAGATGATGCTGAATGGGGGAGAATGGAATGGCAAACGTTATTTGAGTGAGGCGACTTGCCGTTTGTTCACTACGGAGGCCTCTGCCATCAGTCGCAGAGGATTGGGTTTTGACAAACCTAATTTGAAGGATTTGAAGAACAGTCCTTGTGCTCCTTCGGCTACCAATACCGTTTACGGACATACCGGTTTTACGGGTACCTGTGCCTGGGTGGATCCTGAACATGGAACGGTGTATGTTTTCCTCAGCAACCGTCTGTGTCCCAATGTGTGGAATACAAAACTGACTGAGATGAATATCCGTACCAATATACAGGAAGCGATTTATAAAAGCCTGAAATAGTCTGGGTATAGAAATACAGGAGACACGGAAAATACAGTGTTTTTTACTAATTAGTCCAAAAAACTCTGTATTTTCCGTGTCTTTGTGTTCGAAATACTATAACTTTGGTAGCCTTAATGCATAAATGATGATGAAAAAACTATTCCTATTCTTTTTGATGATATACAGTTGTTGTCTCCGCTTTGATGCTCAGGCGCATCATCTGCCGGTGCCACAATCTCCTGTACCTTCTGTTGAACCTATTATGATACGATCTGTTTCCAATGATGAACGATGTCGGCAGTGGGTGGATTCGGTACTCAACAGGATGAATCTGAGAGAACGTATCGGACAATTATTCATTTATACTATTGCTCCTCAGCAAGATAAGGCAAACCGGGATTTGCTACGTAAAGTTGTGGATGGCTACAAAGTGGGCGGCCTGCTTTTTTCCGGTGGATTGATGGAAAACCAGGCGATACTGACCAATGAAGCACAGAAGATGGCAGATGTTCCGTTGATGATAACCTTTGACGGCGAATGGGGACTTTCCATGCGCTTGCGAGGTACACCAGTATTTCCCCGAAATATGATTCTGGGCTGCATACAAAACGACAGTCTGCTTTATGAATATGGTCGCGAGATGGCCCGGCAATGTCGGGAACTTGGTGTGCAGGTTAACTTTGCTCCGGTGGCGGATGTGAATATCAACCCGAAGAACCCGGTTATCAATACCCGTTCGTTTGGAGAAAGTCCTGCTAATGTGGCCGATAAAGTAATAGCCTATGCCCGTGGACTGGAAGAAGGTGGCGTACTTTCCGTGAGCAAGCATTTTCCAGGTCATGGTGATACGGATGTGGACTCGCATCATTCGTTGCCGAAGTTGACATTTTCTCGTGCACGTTTGGATAGCGTGGAGTTATATCCGTTTAAGAAAGCCATTCAGGCCGGGCTATCCGGTATGATGGTGGGACATTTGGAGGTGCCGATACTTGAATCGAAACGAGGGGTGCCTTCTTCACTTTCCCGTAGTGTAGTGCATGATTTGCTGACACAAGAGATGAAGTTTCAGGGGCTGGTATTTACGGATGCATTGGCTATGAAAGGTGTTTCTGCCAATAACACGAGTATTTGCCTGCAAGCTTTGAAAGCAGGGCATGATTTGCTGCTTGTGCCCCGACGGATTAAGGAAGAAGTAGATGCTATACTGGATGCCGTGAAAAACGGTGAACTGACGGAAGCGGAGATTGAAGCAAAGTGCCGGAAGGTACTTACTTATAAATATGCTCTCGGCCTATCAAAGAAACCTTTTGTTCGCCTTTCGGGGTTAAGTAATCGTATTAATACGGCGCACACTCGTGATTTGATACGGCGCCTGAACCAGGAGGCGATTACCGTATTGAAGAATAAAAACGATGTGCTTCCGTTGGATGTAGATACCCGGGAAGTGGCTGTGCTCAATGTAGGTGATGCAAAAGAAATACAACCGTTCCTGAAGGAGCTTTCCGGATTTATTAATCCTGTTGGTTCAAAAGGAGTACCTGCCGTTTTTCAATTGAAAAAAGAGCTACCGGTGGCTGCACGTAAGCAGTTGCGTGATTCACTGTCACAGTATAAACGTATCCTTGTTTGTGTGACGGAACATCGCTTGGCGCCTTATCAGGCCTTCTTTGGGGAATTTGTTCCTGATATTCCAACAGCTTATCTGCTTTTTATACCCGGTAAGCAAATGTTGCAGATACGCCGTGCGGTATCGGCTGCTAATGCTGTAGTACTTGCACATTCATCGAATGATGATGTACAGTGTCAGGTAGCCAGAATACTATATGCCGATGCAACGGCAAACGGACGCCTGTCGGCAAGTATCAGTGACTTGTTTACTACGGGAGATGGACGGACCATTACTCCGAAAACACCGCTTCACTTTGTGCCTGATGAACATGGTATGAACTCCCGTCTGTTGACTCGCATTGATGAAATAGCGAAAGAAGGCATTAAAGAAGGAGCTTATCCCGGTTGTCAGATTGTGATATTGAAAGACGGAAAGGAAATGTATAATAAAGCTTTCGGAACACATACTTGGCTGGGTGCTACGGGTGCTTCTGTCAAAAAATTCTCTACGACCAATATCCCCGGCGCTACTTTACCGGTATCTCCGACGGATGTTTATGATCTGGCTTCGCTGACAAAGACTACGGCAACATTGCTCGCTGTTATGAAGCTGTATGATAAAGGACGTTTGAATCTTACCGATCGTGTGTCAGACTATCTGCCTTGGTTGCAAGATACGGATAAAAAAGATATCACAGTCCGCCAGTTGTTGTTGCATGAATCCGGATTACCTTCCACATTGTTGTTTTATCAGGAAGCTATCGATAAAGAAAGCTATGCAGGAACTCTTTTCAAAGCAAAACCGGATGCTGCACATTCTGTACAGATAGGGGTTCGTACCTGGGCTAATCCGAAATTTAAGTTCCAGAAAGGGTTGACTTCTAAAGTGCGGACGGCAGAGCATACCTTACAAGTTGCCGATAGCTTATGGCTGAATCGTTCCTTTAGAGAAATCTATCAACAAACGATTGTGAAGGCACCGTTGCGCGATCGCCGTTATCGGTATAGCTGTGTAGGTTTCATCCTGTTGCAGCAATTGGTTGAGGCGCGTACGGGCATGTCGATGGATGCTTTTTTGGAGCAGGAGTTTTATGCTCCGATGGGGTTGAAACGTACGGGGTATTTGCCATTGAAGGGTGCAGCTACGGCAGGAACAGCATATGCAGGCATTGTATCTGGTAAGCATACTCCTATACCGAAAGCGGAAATCATACCTTCTTCGGTGGATCCATTCTTGCGGAAGACGGTTCTTCAGGGCTTCGTGCATGATGAGTCGGCAGCTTTCCAAGGCGGTGTATCAGGGAATGCCGGTCTATTCTCCAATGCAACGGAAGTGGCTCAAATTTATCAAATGTTGTTGAATGGGGGAGAGTTGGATGGTAAGCGTTATTTGAGTCCGGAAACTTGTCGTGTATTTACTACTACTGTATCTCGCATCAGTCGTCGTGGTCTGGGATTCGATAAACCTGACCGGCAGAATCTGGCAAAGAGTCCTTGTGCTACGGCTACGCCTGCCACTGTTTATGGGCATACCGGATTTACAGGAACTTGTGCCTGGGTTGATCCGACGAATGGGCTGGTTTACGTTTTCCTTTGCAATCGTATCTATCCGGATGTATGGAATACGAAGCTGATGAAGATGGATATCCGTACACGAATACAGGAGGTGGTGTATCAGGCGTTAAAATAGCTATATATAGAAGAAGGGAATAGCCCCCCGCTCACGCGGCCGGTTATTCCCTTTTTCACGTCTTGAAACAATCAATTAATACCAGTCAAACTTATCTGTGTTGCAATGCAAATTATGTTAGAATGCAATACCCAGACGCAGACCGAAATTGCTTAAACCGTCTACACTATAAGTGAACAGGTCGCCCTTGTTCGTGCCATAGCTATAGTAAGCGGCAATGTGCAACCCCGGACCATAAGCCCATGGGTAAATGTTGAGACCAATTTCCGGTGATACATAGAAGCCCCAGGTACTCTTGTTTGCTTCATAAACATTGAAAGTTGATTTCATTTCAGCGTATTGAGGACCTACCTTCACACCAACGTAAGGTTGGAAAGCGCTACCGCGGTCGAAAGTATAACGACCTGCCAGACCGAAAGGTAACTGGAACAATGTATGCTGTTGGTCGGTATTGATGCTACCGCCTTCACCTACCGGAAGTGTTTGGCGTCCGAAGTATTCGTGATTGCTATGATAAGCCAGGAAAGCACCGAGAGCAAAGTTTGGAGTGACGTAGTAACCACCTTCGAAGCTCATACCCCATCCGCTGGCTTTATCAGCGAAATGGTTGCTCAGGGGGAAGTTGAATTGCCAATCGATATTGGCATAACCGTTATCGGTCAATTGTGCCTTTGCCGGCATGGCGAAGACGAGAGCCAGAGCGGCGATCGCCAGTACTCTCATAGAAATATATTTTATTGTTTTCATACTTGTTATTGTTTTAAACGACTTAACTACTTACTGCTAATTATTTATTAGTCAGATATGAAGATTGAGCATAAGCTTGGTTTACGCCTTCAACAGCCAGTTTGGTATTTACAGATGTGGAACCGCTAAGCAATCCGCTCATATAGCTTGTCCAGAGTACGGGCAGCTTTTCTTTTTCGCCTTGTGTGGCTTCCAGATTTAGGAGCTCGGTAATGAATGACCCCGTGCTATAAGTATAAGTCACAGCATACGGATAGTACCATCCGCCCCAGTTACCCCAGTAAGGTGCATCCCAGTAACCTGGATAGTTCCACCACCATTCGGGACGTCCGTAGTCATTAAAATAGTAAGTGCTCTTGATGTAGCTGACCTGTAAACCGAGATTGGCTTCTTCACGGTCGTCTACGCGGACAAAGCCACGGTTATTCATATTGGTAGCATAGGCTTGCAGAATTTCCTGAGCGCTTTCATCTTTCCAATATTCGGCTTCTTTCTTATCGCCGATGACAAGAATGCTGTCCGGCATGTAGTACGTTTGGAAAGCTTTGAAATCGGCTTTCGAGTCATAATTAGTATAAACCAGATATTTGTTGTCCAGCTTATCCGTGTCAGGGTCTTTTTCGCAGGCTGCGAAAGTTAAGACCACCAATAATAGGGGAATTAATTTCTTCATACTTTTATAATGTTTAGGTTATATATAAAAAATCCTGCCCTGGTACCTCAGGCTTTTGGTACATGAACAAGATAAAAAATAAAAGGTTCAGAAAGGGGTGTGTTAAAATTGTATTCTTGGTGAAGAAAGTCTTAAAAAAGTGAGCTTTTGGGATAGAATACTGGTTCGTATCTTATTGGAAATTAATGTTCTGGAGTTTCCTGCCTGTGGGAACGCCTGTTTTTTCACGTAGGAATTGTAATTTCACGAGCGTTCCCTTTCGTGGAAACGCTCGTTACTCTTAAAAGGAACTGATTTACCTGCCTGCAGCCGATAAAACAAGTCCTTATTATCAGTTTATTTCAGACTATCTATCTGATTGATCTTTTCTAATTCTTCTGCTGTGAATTTCGTATTTTTGATGCTTTGCAGATTGTCATCCAACTGTGCTACAGAGCTTGCTCCGATAATGACTGAGGTAACCATGTCATCTTTCAGTAACCATGCCAGAGCCATTTCAGCAAGAGTTTGTCCGCGTTGCGTGGCAACTTCGTTCAGGGCTTTTATCTTCTTCAGCGTTTCGTCAGTCAATGCCTCTTTTTTCAGGAACCCACCTTTGGCAATGCGTGAGTCTTCGGGAATACCGTTCAGGTAACGGTTTGTCAATAGACCTTGTGCCAGAGGAGAGAAAGCAATGAAGCCTGTACCGTTTTCCTTAGCTTGTTGCAGGATACCTTCTTCTTCCGGTTCGCGGTTAAAAATGTTATATCTTCCCTGATAAAGCAGGCAATGCACATCTCTTTCTGCCAGGTAACGGTAGGCAAATTCGGCTGCTGCTTTCGGATATTTTGAGATACCGACGTACAGGGCCTTGCCTTGCCGCACAATATCTACGAGGGCTTGCAGAGTCTCTTCCAACGGAGTTTCCGGGTCATAGCGGTGCGAGTAGAAGATGTCTACATAATCCAGATTCATGCGTCGCAGGCTCTGATTAAGGCTGGTCATCAAGTATTTTCTGGATCCCCATTCGCCGTAAGGACCGGGCCACATATCATGTCCTGCTTTCGTGGAAATGAACAGTTCGTCACGATAAGGCATGAACGATTTCTTCATGATCATTCCGAAAGTTTCTTCTGCCGAACCGTAGGATGGACCGTAGTTGTTGGCAAGGTCGAAATGGGTAATCCCTTTGTCGAAAGCGTAGTGTGCCATTGCCTGTGAATTAGCGAAAGTATTGACGTCGCCGAAGTTGTGCCACAAACCTAATGATATTTCGGGCAGCAATATGCCGCTTCGTCCGCAACGGCGATACTTCATGCCGTTGTCGTACCGACTGCTGTCGGGAGAGTAAATGGGGTTTATCATTGCTATTAAGTTTAAGTGAGAATACAAAAGTAAGTGATTTTATCGGAAAAGAACAGATTGTACTGTCGAAAAGTATAGCAAAGTACAGCGGATTTCTTAGTGAAAGATGTCGGAATAGGGGCGTTGTGAAGATTGCAAATAAAATCAGGCTTATTAATTATTGTATTAATAAAGAATGATTATATTTGCAACATGATACTTTTTTAACCAGTCAATATGGAAAGCTCAAATTACATCATGAGGGAAATTACTCCCTTGTCCGATCGCGATTGTTTTTATATTGCCGATCGTCGTAAGACAGAATTTACTTATCCTATTCATTGTCATGCTGAGTTTGAACTCAACTTTACAGAGCATGCGGCCGGTGTCCGCCGTGTGGTAGGAGATTCAGCCGAAGTTATCGGAGATTATGATCTGGTGTTGATAACCGGCAAAGAGTTGGAACATGTGTGGGAACAGCATGAATGTGACTCTAAAGAAATCCGTGAGATTACAATTCAGTTCTCGCCCGACTTATTTTTCAAGAACTTTATGAATAAGAACCAGTTCGATAGTATTCGTTGTATGCTGGAGAAAGCTCAGTGCGGTATTAGTTTTCCTATGCAGGCCATTATGAAAGTATATAATTGGTTGGATCGACTGGCTTCGGAGGAACAAGGTTTTTATGCAGTGATGCATTTCTTGAGAATACTTTATGAGCTATCGCAATATGATGATGCGAAAGTATTGTCCAGTTCTTCTTTTGCTAAAATAGAAACTTTCTCAGATAGTCGTCGCGTGCAAAGAGTGCAGAAGTATATTGCCGATCATTATCAGGAGGATATTCGCTTGAATACTTTGGCGGATATGGTAGGCATGACGCCTGTTTCATTCAGTCGTTTTTTCCGGTTGCGTACGGGGAAGACGCTTTCTGATTATATCATAGATATCCGTCTTGGTTTTGCTACCCGTTTACTGGTGGACTCTGCACATACGATTGCTGAGATATGTTATGATTGTGGTTTTAATAACTTGTCCAATTTCAACCGGATATTTAAACGGAAGAAGGATTGTTCGCCGAAAGAGTTCCGGGAGAATTATAGAAAGAAGAAGATAGTGATCTGATTTTGGACTTTTAGTATTTGGCATATCGTTTGTTTTACTCTTAAAAAAGGTATTTCCCTACTCAACGAAGAATTGTACAATGAAAGGATAAAATAATATCAGTTGGAGTATTAGGATATCGCTACATTTGCAAATAGAAAAACATATTCTAATCTATTGGAAAATATGCAAGCGAGAAAGTCTTTATTAGTTGGAGTATTTATATTAGCAAATATTTCATTGAAGGCCCAGGACAATGGTGGATGTGATGACTGTCCGGCTTTCAATGCAAGTGGAAAAGTGGAAGTGCGTGGAGTGAAGGAGCGAATTATTGGCGATTTATCTCAACCTATATCTGCACGTGTAGAGAATCTCATCAGCAAGATGACACTTGAAGAAAAGGTGGCTCAGCTTTCTAATGAAACAGATAGCATACCGCGCCTGAATCTCCCCTCATATAATTATTGGAATGAATGCCTGCATGGAGTGGCTCGTGCGGGTGAAGTGACTGTGTTTCCACAAGCTATTAATCTGGCTTCTACCTGGGATACATTATTAATTAAGAAAGTAGCTTCTGCCATCTCTACAGAGGCTCGCCTGAAATATTTGGAAATAGGAAAGGGGCTTACTTATTGGTCTCCTACTATTAATATGGCTCGTGATCCCCGCTGGGGACGGAATGAGGAAACTTATGGTGAGGACCCTTATTTGACTTCCCGTTTGGGGGTAGCTTTTGTGAAGGGATTACAGGGAGATCATCCCGATTATCTGAAGACGGTTGCTACAATAAAACATTTTGTTGCCAATAACCAAGAAAATGACCGTTTCTCCAGTTCTTCACAGATACCCACCAAGCAGTTGTATGAATATTACTTTCCGGCTTATGAGGCATGCGTAAAGGAAGCGGATGCGCAATCTGTAATGACTGCTTATAATGCCTTTAACGGAGTGGCTCCGAGTGGCTCAACCTGGCTTTTAGGAGATGTTCTGAGAAAAGAGTGGGGATTTGACGGATTTGTTGTTTCTGATTGTGGAGCTATTGGAGTCATGAACTGGCAGCACCGGGTTGTAAACTCATTGGAGGAAGCTGCTGCTTTAGGTATAAATAGTGGTTGTGATTTGGAATGTGGGGGAACCTATCGCGAGAAACTGGTAGCAGCTGTAAAGATGGGATTGGTTTCAGAACAAGCTATTGATAAGGCTTTGACTCGCGTATTAACAGCACGTTTTAAATTAGGTGAATTCGACCCTATTGAACTTGTTCCCTATAATCATTATGATAAAAAGTTACTTGCAGGAGAAAAATTTGGGAAGCTAGCTTATGAAGCTGCGGTTAAATCCATCGTACTTTTAAAGAATGACAATGATTTCTTGCCTGTAGATAAGAAGAAGATACGTTCTGTTGCTATCGTCGGTCCATTTGCTGATAATAATTATCTGGGCGGATATAGTGGGAAACCTGTTCATAACGTTTCTTTGCTTCAGGGTGTTAAAGATTTAGTAGGTAAAAAAGTGAAGGTTTCATACATGGAAGGCACTTCCGTGATTTCTCCGGTTGGTTCGGAGTATTTGGTAGCTTCTGATGGGGTGAGCCAGGGACTTACTGCTGACTATATAAGTGGGCACAATCTGGGTAATATCCCTTTGTTTTCAAGAATTGATAAGACTGTGGGTTTTGACTGGGGAGATGGTACGCCGGATGAACGTTTAACTAAAAATAATTATTCTGTCAGATGGAGTGGATATCTGAAAGCTCCGGTAAGTGGCAAACATACTATTGGTATGTATGCGGATGGTGGAGTGCGTATTTGGTTGAATGATCGTTTAGTTTTGGATAAATGGAATGCTCGTGGCTTACAGTTTTATTCTGTAGAGGTTTCGTTTGAGGCAGGCAGAAAAATGCCAGTTAAAATAGAATATATAAATAAGACGGGTGCTGCTGCTTGTATGTTGGTTTCTGATTTTGGAAATTCAGATCAAATAGATAAGGTGAAAGAATTTGTATCCGGGGCGGATTTAGTATTGGTTGCTTTGGGGAATGATGAAAAGTTGGCTCGTGAAAATCGTGATCTGCCTTCCATTTATTTACCTATGACACAGGAATTGCTGCTAAAAGAAATCTATAAAGTGAATCCTCGTACTGCCTTGATACTCCACACAGGAAATCCGTTAACTTCAAAATGGGCTGCAGAAAATGTCCCTGCTATTCTTCAAGCTTGGTATCCGGGACAAGAGGGAGGTAAGGCTTTGGCTGGCATTTTGTTTGGTTCAGAAAATCCATCGGGTAAGTTACCGATGACTATTTATGAATCGGAAGAGCAGTTACCGGATATTTGGGATTATGATATTTGGAAAGGGCGTACCTATCAATATTTGTCAAGCAAGCCTCTTTACGGATTCGGACACGGTTTAAGTTATTCGAACTTTGAGTATACACATTTGCAAAGTGATGGTGTGGTTCGTCCGGATGGTACTTTGCAATGTTCTATTGAAATTAAAAATATAAGTGATGTAGCAGGAGAAGAAGTTGTTCAGGTATATATTTCCCGTGAAAATACTCCGGTTTATACTTTCCCGTTAAAGAAATTGGTGGCTTTTGCGAGAGTGGATCTGAAACCGGGTGAAAGTAAAACGGTTACTTTTACAATTGCTCCCCGCCAGCTTTCTATATGGCAGGAAGGAATATGGAAGATGCTTCCGGGGAAATATTCCTTGTTTGTGGGAAGTGGTCAGGAAGGACTATCGAAAGGAATAAATAGGAATTTTGAAATAAGGGTAGAATAAGGTTAGTTGAGTCAGGATATAGGTGTTTTTTTTAGGGCAAAGGATTGTTTTAATGGATAATTTATAGTCTGCGGCATGATACTTTTTTATTCCTATATTGGGATAATATAATATAGGAATACTTTTCTTGAAATGTATTAATTTAACTTTTAACTATATTAGGTAAAAACTCTTCAACTCGTTTTATATAACGTGTTTGAATGGGGTATGCCTTCTAATCAGATACTTATTGCATAGTGTCGGAATAGTATTAGTTAATGATAAAATTGTACTTGTTTATCATGGAGGCGGCAGCTATATTTGCAACGTTGAAGAATTTATTATTTTAAATCAGTGTTATATATGAAAAACATTATGTTGTTTCTGATGACGCTCTTAATGAGTAGTCATGTGATGGCTCAGGAATCCATCGTTACCGGTACTATTACTGATGCTAACGATGGTTCTCCATTGATTGGAGCCAATGTGTTGGTTAAGGATGCCGGGGTAGGTTCCATTGCTGATACGGAAGGTCGGTATAGCGTGAATGTCCCTAAAGGGAAAAATGTGCTGGTCTTCTCATGTATAGGTTATAAGGAACAAACGATAACCTTGAAACCTGGACAGAGAACTCTGAATGTAAGAATGGCAGAGGATACGGAATTGCTTGATGAAGTCGTGGTAGTTGGTTACGGTACGATGAAGAAGAGTGATTTAACGGGATCGGTCACCAGTATTAAGAGTGATGAGTTGATGAAAACCAATCCGATCAGTATCAATCAAAGCTTGCAGGGGCGTATTGCTGGTGTACAGGTTAATCAGAATGATGGTGCTCCGGGAGCAGGTGTAAGTATTCAGATCCGTGGTGCAAACTCATTCTCTACATCTACGGAACCGCTTTATATTGTGGATGGTATTCCTTTCACAACCAGTGGTACTCCGGGGACCGGTAAGGATGGTATGCTTCAAACGACCAATCCGCTTTCTGCCATCAATCCGGCAGATATTGAATCTATTGAAATCCTGAAAGATGCTTCTGCTACGGCTATCTATGGCTCACGTGGTGCCAACGGTGTTGTACTGATTACGACAAAACGTGGTGCTAAAGGCAAAGATAATATTAGCTTCAGTGCTAATTTCGGAATCTCAAAAGTGGTGAAGAAGATGGATATGCTGGATGGCTATACGTATGCTAAATATCGTAATGAGGCTGCTGAGATGTTTAATAAGTATGATGGGGCAAATGAAAAAATACCTTATCCGGGAACATCCACTGTTGATCCGGCTACAGGAGAAGCGATATACTCTCCGGGACCGGACGATTACAGAACTGGTAAGTATCCAAGTGTAAATTGGCAGGATGAAGTGTTTGAAACAGCTCTCTCTCAGGAATATAACTTGAGTGTCAGTGGCTCTAGTGATAAAGGGTATTACGCAATTTCCGGTAACATATTGGACCAGGAGGGTATTATAAATAACTCTGGTTATAAGCGTTATACATTCCGTGCAAATGTAGCTCGTAAAGTACATGAGTGGATTGAAATCGGAACTAATATGAGTTTCACTAATTCATTGAATAAGTTGGCAAAGACAAACTCTGTAAGTGATGGTATTATTCGTGGAACTTTGTTTTATCCAGCTACTGCTCCTTTGGATGATGAAACGAATAATGCTCAGTTGAACTGGTTCTCTTCCAATCCGTATGTTTATACGCGTGCAGCAAAAGATGAATTGACTACTAATACGTTCTTCTCTTCTTCTTATCTGGAAATTACTCCGATTAAAGATTTAAAACTTCGTCAGAATGTAGGTTTCTCTTATAATGGAAACGAACGTAATGTGTATTATAACCGTGAGACTGTGGAGGGTAAGGACCCGGTGAACGGCTATGCTTCTAAAGCTGATAACTGGGCAAAGAATCTGGTACTCGAAACAATGGCTACTTATAATAAAGAGTTTAATAAGAATCACTCTTTGAATGCAGTGATTGCTTTTTCTTATGAAAAAGGTGATTATGGTAATAAAGCCATGACTGCCACCGGTTTTCCGCAAGATATAACAGAAGATTATGATATGAGTGCAGCCGTTAATCCGGGTAAGCCGACCAGTGGGCGCGGCATGACTTCTTTGGTTTCTTTCCTGGGACGTGCCAATTATAGTTTAATGAACAAATATCTGTTCACTGCTTCTTTCCGTCGCGATGGTTCCAGTAAGTTTGCTCCTGGTAATAAATGGTCGAACTTTGCATCAGGTGCTATTGCATGGCGTGCCTCGGAAGAAGAATTTATTAAGAGACTGAATATCTTCAGTAACCTGAAAGTACGTGCAAGTTATGGTCAGACAGGTAATCAGGCTATTGGTGCTTATGCTACACGCGACTATTTGACTGTGGCCAATTATCCTATTAATGGTGCGCTTGCCAGTGGTTTTGCCAACCTAACCTGGAGAGGTCCGGCAAATCCGGATTTAAAATGGGAAACAACCAGTCAATATAATGTGGGTGTGGATATGGGATTCTTTAAGAACAGAGTAAACTTAACAGTTGATCTTTATTATAAGAAGACATCAGACTTGTTGCAGAATATACAGATTCCTCAAAGTACAGGCTTTTCTAACATGACTACGAACTTTGGTAATGTAACCAATAAGGGGCTTGAAATCTCCGGTAAGTTCTATGCAGTGGCAACAAAGGATTTTAATTGGGATTTCGATGCAAATATCTCTTTCAACCGTAATAAGATTAGTGGACTTCCCGGTGACCAGTTTGCACAAGGATGGAGTAAAGCTGATAATGTTTTCTTGCAACGTAATGGATTGCCGATCGGTACAATTTATGGTTTTGTAGAAGACGGATTCTATGATAACATTGCAGAGGTGAGATCAGATCCTTTCTATGCCAATGAATCGGATGCTGTATGTAAAGCTATGATTGGTGAAGTGAAATATAAGGACCTTGATGGTGTAGCCGGTATTACAAACGCTGACCGCCAGATTATTGGAGATACCAATCCTGATTTTACATTTGGTATGACGCATAATTTCTCTTATAAGAACTTCTCTTTGAGTTTCTTTCTGCAAGGATGTGTGGGAGGTGATATTTTCAATGCTAACTTGATGGAAGTAACAATGAGCGGTATCGGTAATATTCCACAGGAAATGTATAATACCCGGTGGACTCCAGAGAACAGAGCGATTGCGAAATGGCCGAAAGCTTATGCTGGTTATGGTAGAACTATGAAATTGTCTGATCGTTATGTAGAAGACGGATCTTACCTCAGAATGAAAAATATTAATTTGGGTTATAAATGGATACCTTCATTTAAAGGGATAGAATCAGTGAATCTATATGTTTCTGTAAGCAATGTATTTACAATCTCCGGTTATAGTTGGTTTGACCCGGATGTAAACTCTTTCGGTAGCGATTCTTCACGTCGTGGAGTGGATATGTTCTCTTATCCAAGTAGCCGTACTTTTTCATTCGGTTTGCAATGTACATTCTAACGTTTAATTCAATTCAAAGAAAGTTATGAAAAAGATTATATTAAAATCAGTCATATTGTTGTGGGCGGCTGTGGCTGCATGCTCTTGCGACAACCTGTTGGAAGAGAAAGCATACGATTTTGTTTCTCCTGAGCAGTTGGGAGACAGTGAAAGCGCTGCTTCACAACTTGTAACAGGAGCTTACAATACCATTATTACCAATTTTATTGCTCCGGGTTCTTATCTATATCTCACGAATATGGATTGTGACTATGCTTCTGGTGCTTCATGGGCATTTGGTAATGTGGGAGCTGGTAATCCGCAGGGATTTTGGGGAATAGACCACATGTGGCAAGGGTGTTATACTTTGATTCATCGTGCTAATTTGGCTACTTCTAAGATTACTGCAATGAACAATCTAACCCCTGAAAGTAAGGAAGATGCTTTAGGACAATTATGTTTCCTGAAAGCATGGGCTTATTTTAATCTGGTCAGAAATTATGGTCCGGTACCTATTTTCAGAAAATCTATATCAGAAGGTGAAGATATGCATCAGGCTCGTTCTTCCGTAGCTGATGTTTATGCACATATTATTGAACTACTGGATCAGGCAGAGAATATGTATTCTAAAAATGATGCGGGTTTTATCGAAGGACATGCTTCAAGTGGTGCAGCAAAAGCACTATTAGCAAAAGTTTATGCAACAATGGCATCAGGGGCAATGTCCGGAGTACCCATTGTTGTTAAAGGTGGAAAACCTTCTAATCCGGAACCACAAGCAATTACGCATACCGCACAAACTGTGGCCGGATATGAAAGTTTTGATTCGAAAAAGTATTATGAGCTGGCACGTGATAAGGCATGGGAAGTAATACAGGAGTATACCTTGTTTGATAAATATATGGATGTGTGGTCCATTGCTAACCGTAATAAGGGGGAACATATCTGGATGGCTCAGGCTAAAAGTGCTGATGCTGATTTTGGTAATACGATTTGCCAGGACTATGTAGGTATCTTTAAGGAAGACGGTACGATGGAAGGTAACTGGTATGGAATGCGTGACCACTGGTATTTACTTTTTGAAGAGAAAGATAAGCGTGCTGTAGACGGAGTTATACACCGGTATGCTTCTGGTGGTATTTCTAATGGAAAGGTGATTTATAATTATTATCCACGTTGGTATGCTGATAAAGTAGCCAATAAAGAGGTTTATGATAGTGAAGGCAATGCATTTGATGGTACGGAAGTATATCAGGAAGGCGAAGGTTGGACATTAGCAAAGTTGACTAAATTTACATTTGTGACAGATCGTAAACAAAAGAACAGTGATTTTCATTTTCCACTGCTTCGTTTGCCGGATATTATGCTGATTTATGCGGAAGCTGTGAATGAATTGAATGGTGGACCGGATGCTGAGGCTTATAATCAGGTTAATAGAATCCGTACACGTGCAAATGCGACTCCGTTCTCTGGCATGAATCAGAATGAGTTCCGTTCTGCTGTACTTGAAGAACGTGCCCGCGAGTTGGCGTATGAAGCAGATCGTCGGTACGATTTATTCCGCTGGGGTATTTATTTGGGAGTAATGAATGCTATTGATATGGATGAGCATAATGTTACTAAACGTCGTTTGGAACGTAATTTGCTTTATCCGCTGCCTATTAGTGAAGTCAATGCCAATGATAAGATTGACTCTAATAATCCGGGTTGGTAATGAGTATTCTGTATAAACTTAAATGAAGAAACAATGAAAACATTAAAATATACTTTATTAGTTTTGGCGATATTAGGGTGTGGTGCATTCTCATCCTGCTCTGATGATGATGAAGCGATTGCTCCCTTAAGTGTAGCAAAGGTGTCTACGGTGACTGACCGTAAGGAAGCTATTGATAAAGCTAATCTTGCACAATATATTATTGTGCAAGGTACTGGGTTGAATGCTGTTACATCTATTTTAGTGAATGATGTTCCGGTAGACATGTTAGAGGCATACATAACATCCAATGAAATTACATTTCCTATTCCGAGGGTGATTCCTGAAAATGTAAATAATCTGATAACCTTGTCAACTGGTAGCGCAACGGTAACCACGCCTCTTTCTGTCTTTGTCCCGGATTTGCGGATTGATGGTATGTATAATGAATTCACTCCTGCAGGCGAAATGATGAAAATTGTGGGAGACTATTTTGATCTGTATGAGATAACTACTGAATCGGGTAAGTTATACTTTGGTGACCGTGAGATGGAAATAGTAAGAGCGGTACAGGATACTTTATATTTCAAACTTCCTACTGATGCTGCAGTTGGTGCTAAAGTTAAAATAGTCAGCCCGGTTGCAGGAGAGGTAATGGTTCCTGGAAAATATAAAGAAAAGGGCAATATGCTATGTGATTATGACCCATTTACAGGATGGGGAGGTGGACAATATCTGAGTAGTGGTCCTACCCCGGTAGCTATTAGCGGACAATATTGCCGCTTCAATATAGCCAAAGGCGATGCAAATGATTGGGACTGGAATTCAGTGACTGGTATCTCACAACTTGCTGTTGAGTATTTCCCGGAAGTACTGGCCAATCAAAATAATTACTTGCTGAAGTTTGAAGTGAATACATTGAAGCCTTTGACTAAGCGTCAGATTCGCTTCTATTTCTCTCAGATAAATTATGACTGGGAACCCTTTGCCTCTGGACTAGCTTTAAATACAAATGGTGAGTGGCAGACAGTAACTCTTGAATTGGGTACAATGTGGAAGGGAAGTGTTCCTGCCGATGGTGTTCTACAGATCATGGGTAACAGTTATGCAGAAGATACCGATATCAGTTTTGACAATTTCCGTATTGTGCCTAAAGACTAAGTACTGGCTATATCCTTTTATAAGGTTAAAAGAACAGTTTTTCAGATGAGAGTATAATTTCAAAAGAGAGGCAGTTATGAAAAACGGGCTACCTCTCTTTTATCCTTTAAAAAAGCTTGAATGATGATACGAAAAATCCAATATATATTTATTCTATTATGTTTACCTGTCAGTTTGTTGGCACAAGAGAAATTTAATATTAGAGGAGTACTTCCTTGGCATAACTTTCTTTCAGGTCCTACGGGCTGGAATTTGGAAGACTATCGGGATTATCTGGACGAATGTCAGCAATATGGTATTAATTTTATTGGATTTCATAATTATACCGGTGGGGGTGAACGTTATGCCACTTATGTGGAACCGATGATCAAGATAGAATATAAGGATATTCTTCCTCAAGCTTGTTTTGATAATTCTCTTACTGCACGTTGGGGGTATTTACCCATGAAAGTGAAAGATTATGCTTTCGGTACTGACCGTGTATTTTCTTTGCCAGAAGGTGCGGAAGCTTTTGGTAGTGATGCTTCTGTAACTTCTTCTACTCCACGAGAGCATTATGAGAAATCGCAGACACTGATGCGTGATGTTTTGAGCATGGCTCATGAACGTGGTATACGTATGGCAATGGGATTTGAATTTGGAGTAATTCCTCCTGAATATTTTTCTTTGAATGTAGCGGGCGACTGTTTTTACTGGCCTGGGGAGTCTAACATGATTCCGAATCCAAAAAGTCAGATAGCGATAGAGATACATTATGCAGCGCTTGATAATGTTTTGGAAACCTATCCTGATATTGATTATGTCTGGTTATGGTTGAATGAACACTCATTTATGGGAGTGAATATAGAGAAAGCTTTGGAGAATGCTTCTTTTGCTGAAGCATATAACGCCGGACAAGGTTATTTTAAAGAGGCAGCTGATAGTGCAGCCCGTTTTGTCGGAGTTTGGGCACTTGAATATATGAAATTGACATCGGACTATTTGAAATCTAAAGGTTCGAATGCAAAAGTAATTCTTGGAGGATGGGGAGGCGGTCATCAATTACCTTCCTTATTGAAAGGACTGGACAGAGCTCTGCCAAAGGATATCATATTCAGTTGTTTAAATCCTGATTTAGGAAAAAGTCCACAGCCTGAATTCTTGTCTGATATAGCTAAGAACAGAACTGTGTGGGCAGTACCTTGGTTAGAGGGAGATCATCAGCTTTGGCATTTTCAACCACGTGTAGAAATGATGCGTGATCATGTGAAACTTGCTGCAAAGCAGAATCTGGATGGGGTGATTGCTATTCACTGGCGTACGGAAGAGCCTCGTTTTAATTTTAGAACATTTGCTCATTTTGCTTCAAATAAGACAGACAACAAGACTGTAGAACAGTTATATGAAGAATATCTGACTGAGGATATGGGTAATAAGGTTGCAAAACTATTGGCTCCTCTGTTGGCACAAATGGATATTAAACAAATACAATGGAATGTCCCCTCACCAGAATTTTATGCCTTCACTCCTGAATGGGGATTATTGGATGATCAAAATGTGAAACTGCGGGAAAGTTTGATTCGGACTGCTGAACAGGTACTGAAAAAAACAGAGGGCAGCCAGCGAGATAATTTGCAACGTTTCATTGCAATGTTCCGTTTTGAATTGCTATTGGGAGAGGTTGATAAAGCTATGATGCCTGCATTTATTCTTAAGAAGAATGACAGACAGGGCGTTGCGGCCAGTTCGTTCGAAGAATATGAAGAGGCTTATCGTAGCCTTATGGCGGCTCCGGTGAAAGATATGTTTGAGACTTATATGCAAAGAATTCATTCTCGTGGAGAATTAGGTGTGTTAAGCTCTTTAAACCAGCGTTTATGGAGAGAATACAATGATTTGAAGTCTTATCTTGAAACAAAATTGAAGAGATGATGAAAGATTGGAAGAAATATTTATTAGGATATTGCCTGATAGCTGTTTTAGTTCTACCTGTTCAAGCACAGATTTTACAAATAGGTAGTGGAACCTCATTAGAAAACTATGCAGCATCGGAACTGCAGAGATACTATTATCAGCTATCCGGTAAACTTTTGAATATCGAGAGGACAGCCTCGACAAATCTAAAATCAGATTTTATATTAACTACATTAGATAATCCATTAGTGGATGATTGGCAAAAGAAAGGTATACTTAAGCTAAAAGAGAAGCCAGGAGAACAAGGGTATATACTTCAAACAGTAAAGAATGCAGGTCGTCGTACTTTATTGATTGCCGGAACAGATCCTTGCGGGTTACTTTATGGAGTATATGGCTTACTCGAGGATCATTTGGGAGTGCGTTTTTATATGAGTGGTGATATCTTGCCTGAAAAAAGAATGAGAGGTCACCTTCCTGTGATAAGCGATGTACGTACTCCTCAAATGCGTATTAGAGGATTTCTTCCATGGACCAATTTCCCGCAATCAGCTACTATTTATTCCTGGAATGATTGGAGGTATGTTATTGATCAAGCGGCAAAAATGCGTATGAATTTTATTATGATTCATAATTATAATGGTTTTTGCGGGCATAATGAAACTTTTCATAATTTTGAATATAATGGCTATTTATCCAGAGGGTGGATGCCGACTATAAAAACAGGACATGGCTGGTTGTGTCCGGGATGGGATATTAATGAATACCGTTTTGGGGCTTCTGAAATTTATGATGATTATGATTTTGGAGCAGATTATGGACTTCATAATGAGACATTGACTAATAGTCAGATAAAAGAAAAAGGTGAAACCGTTTTTCGTAAGGTGATAGATTATGCACATCAGCGCGGAGTAAAGATTGGATTAGGACTTGACATTGATGTGATTCTTCCTGGATATCAAGTATCTGCTGATGAACGCGGTGTAATTGCTGCGCAAACAGCACAGTTAGCCAAGCAATATCCATATTTGGACTATTTGTTCTGTTTTCAATCAGAGGGGAGCAAAGATTCTATTTTCTATGCTAAATGGCAGAGGGCTTTTGATGGTTTTTATGAAGATATGAAGCGGCTTTCACCGTCAACTCACATTGTTGTATCAGGTTGGGGAATGACGGCGGAATCTGTTGCTCGCCTACCGAAAGATGTTATTTGTGCTCCGATATCTTATTATTCCGCAGCGTTTGAACCGGGGAATATATATGGAGAGCGTGAATATTGGGGATGTCCATGGTTAGAGAGAGATTGGAGTAGTTCACAGTATTATTATCCTTATAATGTGGATTTATCAGAAACAATTCATGCTTATGAGAAAGCTTCGGAGAATATGAAAGGATTTTATGCTTTAACTTGGCGTTTAACGGATGCAGTTTCTCCTAAAATGTGGTATATAAGTAAAGCACCTTGGTATGAAGCTGAAGAATTGAACTCTTCGGAAAAAGTTTATGGAGACTATGCTAAAACAAATTATGGAGAGTCTGTTGCCAAACCGATTACTGCCATTATAAATCAAAATGAACCATTTGCTACAGATTTTGCAGAGTGTCAGGCGACACCGGGTTTTAATGAGGTTGTAAATACTTATCCTTTAATGAATATTCAGTCGTTATCCTTTGCCGGAAAATATGGTGAACTTATGAAGATAGATGCAGTAAACTTTCAGGAAAAGAAAGGAACAAAAAATGCGCCAAGTGATGAGGGAGGAGAATGTGTAGGTTATATAATGGCTGGTGATTGGTTGAAATATGATCAGGTTCATTTTAAGGATGATGTTTCTTTCATATCCCTCAGAGTTGCTTCTGCCTCAAATGGAGGTATTATTACTATTTCTATAGGGAAACTTGATGGACCTATGATTGCTTCTATTGATGTGAAAAACACAGAAGGGTGGCAGGCATGGAAAAGCTTGACTGTTCCAGTTAAAATAGATAAAGGAATTTATTCTCTTTATGTTAGTTTTCATCCTTTCAACGATATAATACAGGCTAATAAATTGGCTGAAAAGCAATTGAATACGATTGATAGTTGCATGGCTGTGGTTACTAATTTAGGGCAGAGGAAACGTTTATCTTATTTACGTGCACGTATTGCAGGTGCTAAACACCATATTGCACTAAATTCTGAGTTTGAGAAATACCAATGGACTGATTTGCCGGGTCAAATGGATAGTTGGGCTCGTAGTTTCTTGTACCGTATTGATGACATTTCATCTTTTGGAAATATTATGAGTACACAAAACCGCTTTGTACAGCAGAATTACGTAGAGAAGATAAATAAATTACGTAAATACCAAAGAGTGAAAGCTCCTTCCCATGTTACTGCTAAAGGAACGCAAAATGGAGCGTTGGTGACATGGCGTAATGAAGAACCGGGAGCAGACATTTTTGTTGTGTGCCGGGATGGTAAGGAAATTGCATCAGTACCTGTCAGTGCTAATCAATATGTCGATACATTTAATGGAAAAGCCTCTTATACAGTATATGTGATTGATACGGATGGAAATAGAAGTCTTGCTAGTATTCCGTATTATTGCTTAGCTGGTGATGCCGATAATGAGGCTCCTGTGATTGTAAATCCTTCTCCAGTGACCTCGGTTGCTCAGGGACATGATGTTAACATAAAGCTGTCTATGGTTGATAATCGTTCCGTTGAAGATCTTTCTGCTGTGCTTCATTATCGTACTATAGGTTGTAAAGAGTGGAAGCAGATACCGTTTAAACATAGAATAAGAGCTGCTTTTGCGGTAACTGTTCCTGCTGAAGAGTTTTCTATTCAAGGAATGGAATATTATATTACTGCCTCTGATTCCCGTAATGTGGCTATGTATCCGGCAGACGCACCTGCACGACTCCATACAATTATTGTGACGGGCAGTGGAAGTAATAAATTACCTTCTCCGGTTGTAAGACTCACTGCCAGTAATCGGTTAAAGTGGGAAAAAAATCCTGATGTGGATATGTATCGGATTTATCGTAGTAAATCTTCTGATTTTGCAACGGATGCTTCTTCCTTTATAACATTTGTAGGAGGACAGACAACTTCTTTTTATGATAATGGGATAGATTTGGACGGCACTTCTTTGAAAGGAACTTACTTTTATCGTGTGACGGCCGTTAGCAGTGATGATATGGAAAGTAATGCTTCTGAAATCATTAAAATAGATTATAAATGAAAAGAGTATATATTTATATAGTGATTGCTCTATGTGGAGTTTCTGCATGTACCTCTTCTCGTCAGCGAATTTTGGAAGATACCAGATTGAGCTTAGTGGATAAACACGCTACTGATTTAACTGCTATTCTGTTCCATAATCTGAAGCAAATGACCGGAAAGTATGTAGTATATGGGCAACACAATTATGAAATGGATGGATTTAATTCGGATACCAGCCGTTGGCGTGATGAACAGAATCGTTGTGATGCTTATGATGTGACAGGGGCTTATCCGGCCATGGCCAGTTTTGATTTTCTGCATTTCACGAATCCGGTCAGTTGGGAGACGAAAAATCTGGATTATATCAAGAGTAAATTTTATGCTGCTTATGAGCGTGGAAATGTGCTCACTTTTTGCTGGCATTACTATAATCCGGTTACGGGGAATAATTTCTATGATACTACGCAGGTGGTGAAACATATTCTTCCTGGCGGATCACGTCATGAAACATTTAAAAGCGATTTAGAGATTATTGCAGACTTTGCCCATAATGCTAAGAATCATGCCGGTGAACTGATTCCTATTATTTTTCGACCTTGGCATGAGTTTGATGGAAATTGGTTTTGGTGGGGAAGGAACCATTGTACAGTAGAAGAGTTCAAAGAACTCTACCGTTTTACTGTCACCTATTTAAGGGATTCTCTGCAAGTACATAACTTTTTATATGCATTTTCTCCTGATTGTGGATTTACGACTGAAAAGGAGTTTTTGGAGCGCTATCCGGGAGATGAGTATGTGGATGTAGTAGGTATGGATAATTATTGGGATTTTAGGCCGGATGGTGGAGATACAAGTTTAGTCGTATTAAAATCTCGCATTCTGACTAAATATGCCAAGGAACATAATAAGCTGTCTGCTATTACTGAGACTGGAACGCAGACTAGAGACTCTTTGTGGTATTCACAACTACTGAATATTTTATATTTGGAAGGAGTAGAGTTGAATTATTTGTGTACCTGGTCAGGTTTTGCTCCTTATAAAGGACATCCTGCTGCATCGGATTTTTATCAGTTTAAAGAAGACTCTTTGATTTTATTTGCTGATGAAGCACCGGATTTTTATGTTCTGACAAAATGAAATAATATTATAGAAAAAACAAATAGCCATGAAACAGATAAGTATTCTCTTTTTCACTCTTCTGCTGTTGGGAGCATGTGTGAAAGCACCTACGCAAACAGATAATTTTGTGAAGATTGTTGATGGACGTTTCTCTATCAATGATAAACCGTATTATTATATCGGCACTAATTTCTGGTATGCCGCTATATTAGGATCACAGGGGCAAGGCGGTAATCGGGAACGTCTGCTTAAAGAACTTGATTTCATGCAAACCAATGGTATTACTAATTTGCGTGTATTAGTTGGCGCAGATGGGATAGATGGGATTATGACAAAAGCAGAACCAGCACTTCAAACGGCTCCCGGTGTGTATAATGATACTATTTTTGATGGCTTAGATTTCTTCCTGTCGGAGTTGGGCAAAAGAGGTATGCACGCCGTACTGTTCTTAAATAACAGTTGGGAGTGGTCCGGAGGATATTCACAATACCTCTATTGGAGTGGTCATGGTGAAATACCTATGCCTAAAGTGGCAGGATGGAATGCCTTTTCAAACTATGTTGCCCAGTATGCAAAATCAGAGAAAGCCCATAAATTATTTGAGAATCATGTACGTCAGGTGGTGAGTCGTGTCAACCGCTATACTAAGCTGAAATACAGTGATGATCCGGCTATCATGGCATGGCAGATAGGTAATGAGCCCCGTCCGTTTGGTGAGGAAAATAAGGAGAGTTTTGCTAAATGGATAGCTGAATGTGCTGCACTTATTAAGTCTATTGACCCTAATCACTTGATCTCCGTTGGTTCGGAAGGTATGGCAGGTTGTGAAGGAGATTTGGGTTTGTGGGTGAAACTCCATCAGGATATCAATATAGATTATTCAACGATTCACATCTGGCCGAATAATTGGGGGTGGATAGATAAGACTGATATTCCGGGAACCTTGGATAAAGCCATTGCAAATACTCGTGAATATATTGATGTACATGTTGCGGAAGCACAAAAAATGAATAAACCGTTAGTTCTTGAAGAATTTGGACTGCCGAGAGATAGCGTGATGTTTGATAGGAAGAGTTCTACAGTTCTGAGAGACCGGTACTATGAAGAAATTTTTGAAATAGTAAAAGAACATGCTATACAAAAAAGTGTATTTCAAGGATGCAACTTCTGGGCTTGGGGAGGATTTGCACAACCACAACATCTTTTCTGGCAAAAAGGAGACGACTATATGGGGGATCCGGGACAAGAAGAACAGGGGCTGAATTCTGTATATGATATCGACACTACAGTGAAGCTTGTTGCGGATATTGTGAATGAAATAAACCAAATCATTCAGATGAAATGAAAAAGAAAGTCATATGCTCAGTTTTGTTAGGCTTGATGGTATCTGGACAATTAATAGGAGCAGATTATATTAAGCCGAAGAAAGATAAAAAAACAGGAATATCCTACTATGATCTGAATAAGAACGGCCATCTTGATATCTATGAGAATCCTGCTTTTGCAGTAGAAGAACGTGTCCGTGCTTTACTCTCTCAGATGACTCTAGAAGAGAAAGTCGGCCAGATGCTTACTTCTTTAGGATGGCCGATGTATGAGCGCCAAGGGAATACAATCCGCCTGACTGAGCAATTGGTTCGGGAGATTGAAGAGTATCACACTGGTTCGCTTTGGGGATTTATGCGTGCTGACCCATGGACACAACGTACGTTGACTACCGGGTTAACTCCTGCATTGGCAGCCAAGGCTTCAAATATGCTTCAAAAATATGCAATAGAACATGGGCGTTTAGGAATTCCCCTGTTTTTGGCAGAAGAGTGTCCGCATGGACACATGGCTATCGGAACAACTGTATTTCCGACGTCTATTGGGCAGGCCAGTACCTGGAATCCTGAGTTAATCAGAAGAATGGGGCGTGCTATTGCTACTGAGGCAAGTGCACAGGGAGCGCATATCGGTTATGGTCCGGTACTTGATTTGGCCCGTGATCCCCGCTGGTCCAGGGTAGAAGAAACGTATGGTGAGGATGCTTATCTCAATGGCGTGATGGGGGCTGCTTTAGTAAAAGGTTTCCAAGGTGAGTTTCCAAGAACTAAAGGTAAAGTAATCGCTACTTTAAAACATTTTGCTGCTTATGGCTGGACAGAAGGCGGACATAATGGAGGAAGTGCCCATGTTGGTAATCGGGAAATGGAAGAAGCTATTTATCCCCCTTTCCGGGAAGCTGTTACTGCCGGAGCATTGTCTGTGATGAGCTCCTATAATGAAATCGATGGTATTCCTTGTACTGCTAATTCTAATTTATTAACCGGATTATTGAAAGAACGTTGGCAATTTAAAGGTTTTGTCGTTTCTGATCTTTATGCAATCGGAGGGCTTCGGGAACATGGAGTTGCAGATACGGATTATGAGGCAGCAGTGAAAGCTGTAAATGCGGGTGTGGATAGTGATTTAGGAACAAATGTTTATGCCGGGCAATTGGTAAATGCCGTAAAAAGGGGAGATGTGCAGGAGGTTGTGATTAATAAAGCTGTCAGCCGGATACTTGCTCTAAAGTTCCATATGGGTTTATTTGATCATCCTTTTGTTGATGAGCGGGAACCGGAACAAGTCGTGGCATCAACAGAACATCTGGAATTGGCTCGTGAAGTAGCTCGTCAATCCATCATTTTATTAAAGAATAAGAATGAGTTGCTCCCTTTGAATAAAAAGATAAAGACTATTGCGGTTATTGGTCCGAATGCTGATAATATATACAATATGCTGGGAGATTATACGGCACCTCAAAGTGAGTCTTCGGTAGTTACGGTATTGGATGGTATCCGTCAGAAAGTTTCCAATGATACACATATTATATATGCTAAAGGGTGTGCTGTGCGTGATTCTTCTAAATCGGGTTTTCAGGAAGCAATAGAAGCAGCCCGGCAGTCGGATGTGGTTGTAATGGTGATGGGTGGTTCCAGTGCCCGTGATTTTTCTTCAAAGTATGAAGAAACGGGTGCAGCAAAAGTCTCTGATAGTCATATCAGTGATATGGAGAGTGGAGAGGGCTATGACCGTTCTACTCTTGAGTTGCTGGGAAGACAGCGGGAGCTGATACGAGAAGTGGGAAAATTAAATAAACCTATTGTATTGGTATTGATTAAAGGGCGCCCCTTATTACTGGAAGGTATTGAAGCAGAAGTCGATGCTATCGTTGACGCCTGGTATCCGGGTATGCAAGGAGGAAATGCAGTTGCCGATGTATTGTTCGGTGATTATAATCCAGCCGGGCGCTTGACTATTTCAGTACCACGCTCTGTGGGACAGCTTCCGGTATATTATAATACAAAACGGAAAGGAAACCGCAGTAAATACATAGAAGAAGAGGGTACACCTCGCTATCCTTTTGGTTATGGACTCAGCTATACATCTTTCAATTATTCGGACTTGAAGGCGGAGGTTGTAGAAGCAGAAGATAGCTGCCTGGTAAATATTTCAGTGAAGGTACGGAATGAAGGCTCACGGGATGGAGATGAGGTCGTTCAACTTTATCTTCGTGATGAAGTGGCCAGCTTTACTACTCCTTTTAAGCAGTTATGTGGATTTCAACGGATACATTTGAAAGTTGGTGAGACAAAGGAAATAACATTCCGGTTAGATAAGAAATCACTGGCACTCTATATGCAAAATGAAGAGTGGGCTGTAGAACCCGGTCGTTTTACATTGATGCTTGGTGGTTCTTCTGAACAAATTTATCAGCAAAAAGAAATTGAGATAACCAAAAGATATACTTTTAAAATGTAAATATCATGAGTAAATCAAGAGATAGAGTGCTCCAGGCACTGAATCATCAGAATACTGATTATGTTCCGGTAGATTTTGGTTCTACTGCAGTGACAGGTATTCATTGCCGTATTGTAGAAGCTTTACGAAATCATTATGGATTGGAGTCTAAGCCTGTGAAAATAGTGGATGCTTTTCAAATGTTGGGTGAAGTTGATGAGGAACTTGCAGAACTGTTGGGAGTAGATTGTATAGGTATTGGTGGAGCGAAGGATATATTTGATCTGGATACCACACAACTTCATGAACAGGTCACTCCGTGGGGGCAGCGTGTATTAGTTCCTTTGAGTATGGATCTTACGCCGGATAGCCAGGGAGATGTTTATGTTTATGCCGGTGGTGATAAAACATATCCTCCCAGTGCTGTGATGCCCAAAGGATGTTATTTTATCAATGCCATTGAAAGACAGCAACCTATTGATGAAGAAAAATTGAATCCCGAAGATAATGTTGAAGAGTTTACATTGTTGACGGATGCTGACCTTGCTTACTATAAAGAACTAGTGGATAAGGTGTCTGGTTCAGGAAAAGCCGTAGTTGCCAGTTTCGGAGGGACGGCTTTAGGGGATGTAGCATTTGTTCCGGGTATGGGATTGAAAGAACCGAAAGGTATCCGTAGTGTCGTAGAATGGTATATGTCGACAGCTATGCGTCAGGATTATCTCCATCAGGTATTTGAGAAAGAGATTGATATCGCGATAGCCAACTATGAAAAACTTTGGAATATATTGGGAGATAAAATCGATGTTGTACTGACTTGTGGAACTGATTTCGGTTCTCAGGAATCTCAGTTCTGCTCTCTTGATACGTTCAAAGAACTTTGGTTGCCTCATTATCGTCGTATGAATGACTGGATACATCAGCATACTACATGGAAAGTTTTCAAACATTCATGTGGGGCTATTATTCCTATCCTTCCGGGTTTGATAGAGGCGGGGTTCGATATTATCAATCCGGTACAGATTAATGCCAAAGATATGGATTCACATAGGCTGAAGGAAGAGTTTGGTTCTCAACTCACTTTTTGGGGTGGGGGAATCGATACGCAACAAATATTGCCCTTTGGTACTCCCGATGAAATCCGTCGTCATGTGATAGGACAGTGTGAGATCCTGGGGCGTGATGGAGGTTTTATTTTTAATGCAGTGCATAATATACAGGCTAATGTTCCGATTGAAAATGTAGTTGCTTTATTTGATACTTTGAAAAGTCTTAGAAATTAATAACCTAAATATAGAAAAGTAATGATGAATAATCTGAATGAATTATATGATGCAATTTTGGTAGGTAAACTGGAAGATGCAGTAAAAGTAACCAAAATAGCAGTTGAAGAAGGAATGACTCCTCATGAAATTATAAACCAATACATGATTAAAGCGATGGAGGAAATCGGAAGTCGTTTTGAGGCTGGTAAAGTTTTTGTTCCGAATCTTCTGATGAGTGCCCGTGCCATGCGTGGTGCTTTGGATGTCCTGAAACCTTTGATGCAGGGACAAGTCGATTCTTATATTGGTAAGATTGTGATAGGTACTGTAAAAGGAGATCTGCATGATATCGGTAAGAATCTTGTAGCTTCCATGTTTGAAGGGTGTGGCTTTGAAGTTATTAATCTGGGAGTTGATGTGTCGAGTGATAAATTTATCAGTGCTGCTCTGGAGAATAAGGCGGATATTATTTGTATGTCGGCTCTACTTACCACGACCATGAACTATATGAAGGAAGTAGTTGCAGCCGTTGAAGCTTCCGAATTGAAAGGAAAGGTGAAGATTATGGTTGGAGGAGCTCCTGTGAATGATGCTTTTGCAAAAGCAATAGGTGCCGATGCATATACCAGTAATGCCAACGCTGCTGTTGTAATGGCCAAGAAACTCATTGCTGCAAATTAATTTTTGAAAAGAATCTTATGATGAATAGGGAGATTTATCAATACGAGCTACCTTGGAATGCACTTCAACTTAATTCGGAAGATATTTATCTTTCAATGGGAGTTGGTTATGTCCCGGATGAAGAGATGCTAAAGCAACTTGATCTTTTGAAAAAAGAGATTGCTGTTCGATGTCGTCCACGTTGCCTTTATGCTTTTTTTGAAGCCAGCCCGGCAACTAAAAATCATATAGGCATAGATGGTATGGAGCTACATACCGGTGCAGTTATTACTCCCTATTTGTTGGATGCTGACCGATATGTACTGTTTATAGCTACTGCTGGACAGGAGTTCGAACAGTTCCAGCATGAAGTAAAATCTTCCGGTGATATTTTGCAGGAGTTTTTGCTTGATTCCTTGGGCTCTGCAATTGCGGAGGCAGTTGTACGCGAAGTGTGTAGTAAAGTTGAAAACTATGTTTTGCCACTGGGATATGGTGTAAGTCATCCGTATAGTCCGGGATATTGCGGTTGGCATGTGACACAGCAAAAGTTTTTATTTTCTTTACTGCCGGAACAACCTTGTGGAGTTCGTTTGAGTGAGTCCTCTCTAATGTCTCCCATTAAATCGGTAAGTGGAGTAATTGCTGTAGGTGAGAGAATCGTGAAACGTAAATATGGCTGTGAGCTTTGTGGCAAAGCAGACTGCTATAAGAATAGAAACAAATTAAAAAAGTGATTACCATGAATATATCAAAATGGATTGAAGATATAATTACTTCTGATAAAAGTTTGTCTATGCCTATCATGACTCATCCGGGTATTGAATTATTAGGTAAGAAAGTACTGGATGCCGTGACTGATGGCGAAGTTCATTTCCAAGCTATTCATGCTTTGAATGAGCGCTTTCCCCAGGCTATGGCATGTACTGCCATTATGGACCTGACTGTAGAAGCTGAAGCTTTCGGGAGTCAACTCTGTATGAGTGAACATGAGGTTCCTACGGTTACAGGCCGTTTGTTGACCTCATTTGAAGAGGTGAACGCATTACAGATTCCTTCTTTGGATAGTGCCAGAGTTCCCCAGTATCTGAAGGCGAATGCTATGGCTGCTGCCGGAATAAATAAACCTGTCTTTGCCGGTTGTATAGGTTCTTATTCACTTGCCGGACGGTTGTTTGATATGACTGAAATAATGATGGCGATATATACTGAACCTCAGACTGCTACTTTATTACTTGAAAAATGCACGGAATTCCTTCTTAGTTATTGTCAGGCAATAAAGGCAACAGGAGTGGCCGGAGTCGTAATGGCAGAGCCAGCGGCGGGATTACTTTCTGATGAAGATTGTTTTCAGTATTCTTCATTATATGTAAAGCAGATCATTGAAGAGGTACAAGATGATTCGTTTGCAGTGATTCTTCATAACTGTGGTAATACAGGACATTGTACTCCTGCCATGTTGAAAACCGGTGCTAAAGGATATCATTTTGGAAATAAGGCTGATATGGTAGAAGCGCTGAAAGTTTGTCCTGCAGATGTATTGGTTATGGGTAATCTGGATCCGGTTGGTATTTTCAAGATGGCCTCGCCGGAAGTAGTTGCCCGTCAGACAGAGGAGCTTCTGAATCGCACATCTTCATATCCGAATTTTGTAATTTCAAGTGGTTGTGATACCCCTCCGGAAGTTCCATTTGCCAATATTGAAGCTTTTTATCAGGCAGTGGAGAGATATAATAATGAGTGTGGCAGATAAAGACAAAAAAGAGATAAAATTGTATCAGTTTATCCGTTTACAGTCAGCTATCTTTGTCGTGTAAAATAAATGGGAACCTAAATAGAATAAAAATGAATAAGCTTAAAGGGATTGCGTTAACATTGGCCACTACTGCTCTTGTAGCATGTGGACCGGGTCAGAAACAGTCAAATTTTAGTTCGTCTTCTATGCGTACAACAGAAACGGAGAATTTACTTGCTAACCTTAAAAAAGTATCATCTAAAGGGATTATGTTCGGACATCATGATGATACTAACTATGGTATAGGCTGGGATGGTGAAGAGGGACGCTCCGACGTAAAAAGCGTGTGCGGAGATTATCCCGCTGTTATCAGTTTCGATCTGGGACATATAGAACTGGGTGATACAGTGAGTCTGGATAATGTTCCGTTCAGTAAGATTCGTCAAGAAATACTGAACCAATATAAAAGAGGAGGAATGTCTTCTTTGAGCTGGCACTTACGTAATCCTCTGACAGGTGGAGACTCATGGGATGTATCAGATACAACAGTGGTGAAGTCTGTTCTTTCTGGAGGAAGTAATCATGAGAAATTCACCGGCTGGGTAAGTAAAGTTTCTGCCTTTATTAATTCTCTGCAGACAGAGGATGGAGTAAAAGTCCCCGTACTTTTCCGACCGTGGCACGAGCATACAGGTAGCTGGTTCTGGTGGGGTGAGAAGCTCTGTACTCCCGAAGAATATAAAGCACTTTGGCAAATGACGGTGGATATTCTTCGTGAAGATGGTGTGAATAATGCTCTTTATGCTTACTCCCCCGGTTCCGAGCCACAAGATACTGTACAATACCTGAATCGTTATCCGGGAGATGAACTGGTTGATGTAATCGGCTTCGATACTTATCAATTTGATCGTGATAGTTATATTGCTAATCTTGAAAAATCGCTTGCCATTATAGATAGTATCGGTAAAGCACACAATAAAGTAATTGCTATCACTGAAACCGGATATGAGGGTATTCCCGATTCGAAATGGTGGACCGGAACTTTGCTACCTGCCATTGAGAAATATCCGATAGCTTATGTGTTGGTATGGCGCAATGCCCGCGAGCGTGTTACTCATTTCTATGCCCCTTATCCGGGACAGATTTCAACTGATGACTTTGTAGAATTCTATAAGCATCCTAAAACCTTGTTTGCGGCAGATGTAAACTCTTTATATAAATAAGAAAAAATATCAATATGGAAACTTTTAGTGATAAGGTAAAGAGACTCTTTCAGGAACACGAAGAGCTGATAACAAGAAAGAATGAGCCGGTAGAGGGTGGAAACGGTATTTTCACACGTTACAAATATCCGGTAGTGACGGCGGCACATGCACCTGTCTTTTGGCGATATGATTTGAATGAAGATTCCAACCCTTATCTGATGGAGCGTATTGGCATTAATGCAACCCTTAATTCAGGTGCTATAAAGTGGAATGGTAAATACTTGATGATGATACGTGTGGAAGGTGCCGACCGGAAATCATTTTTTGCGATTGCGGAAAGTCCGAATGGAATCGATAATTTCCGCTTTTGGGATTATCCCGTAACTATGCCTGAGGACTTGATTCCGGCTACCAATATTTATGACATGCGTCTCACAGCCCATGAAGATGGCTGGATTTATGGTATCTTCTGCGCCGAACGCCATGATGATAATGCACCTTTGGGTGATTTATCTTCAGCTACTGCTACGGCCGGCATTGCCCGTACAAAAGATTTGAAGAATTGGGAGCGCTTGCCAGATCTGAAATCCAAAAGCCAGCAACGTAATGTTGTGCTTCATCCGGAATTTGTAGATGGTAAATATGCTCTCTATACTCGTCCGCAAGATGGATTTATCAATGCCGGAAGCGGTGGCGGTATTGGTTGGGCTTTGGTGGACGACATGACCCATGCAGAAGTGAAAGAGGAAAAGATTATAGATTACCGCTATTACCATACCATTAAGGAAGTGAAGAATGGCGAAGGACCTCATCCGGTAAAAACGTCGAAAGGTTGGTTGCATCTTGCTCATGGGGTACGTGCTTGTGCTGCCGGATTACGTTATGTACTTTATATGTATATGACTGCCTTGGATGATCCGACAAAACTTATTGCCGCTCCCGGTGGTTACTTCATGGCACCTGTGGGAGAAGAGCGGATCGGTGATGTAAGTAACGTACTTTTTGCTAACGGTTGGATTGCCGATGAAGATGGTAAGGTGCTTATCTATTATGCTTCTTCGGATACACGGATGCATGTGGCTACTTCCACAGTGGATAAGTTGGTCGATTACTGTATGAACACGCCGGCTGACGGTTTGTCTTCTTTCGCCTCCGTAGAGACTCTGAAGAAACTCATTGATAAGAATCTGAAGATATGGCGACACTAAAAGAGAAAATAGGTTACGGTTTTGGTGATATGTCTTCCTCTATGTTTTGGAAGATATTCTCCTACTATCTGCCCATATTTTATTCAAATATATATGGTTTGAGTTTAGCAGATACTGGGGTTTTGTTGTTGGCGACACGCATCTGGGATGCTGTATCTGATCCGATGATGGGAGTGATAGCAGACAGGACACAAACCCGTTGGGGAAAATACCGTCCTTATTTACTGTGGATTTCTCTTCCGTTTGCTGTTTGCGGTGTGTTGCTGTTCACAACTCCTGACTTTGGCGCAACGGGTAAACTTGTCTGGGCATATATCACTTATATGCTGATGATGACGGTTTATACAGCTATCAATGTTCCATACGGAGCTATGTTGGGGGTAATGACGGATGATTCGGACACGAAGACTGTTTTTTCTTCTTACCGGATGTTCTTTGCCTATGGTGGTAGTTTTATTGCTTTGTTTGCCTGGGAACCGTTATGTGCTTGGTTTAAGGAAATGACGGGTTCGCTGACCGTAAGTTGGCAGTATTCCATGATTGTGATTGCTGTATTCTGTTTCGTTATATTCTTGCTTTGTTTCAGTATGACGCGGGAATACATAAAGAGTGTCTCTACGGTCTCTATCGGCAAAGATATTAAATCATTACTCGCTAATATTCCTTGGTGGCTGCTTATCGGTGCGGCATTGTGCTCTAATTTATTCAGCACGGTGCGTGGTGCTACAGCTGCCTACTTTTTCAAAGATTATATAGGTGATGGCATATTCTTAAGTTTGGGTGACTTTTCACTCTTGTTTTATGCCGGATTGTTTCTGAGTGTCGGAGAAGTTTCAAATATGATTGGAGTTGTATTAGCAGTTCCCCTTTCCCGTTTATTAGGTAAGAAATCCACTTATATTTCGACTATGGGTGCTTTGGCAGTATTAAGTATTTTGTTCTTTTACCTGCCTTGTACGCCATTAGGTTTTTGGTTGATGCTGGTTATGCAAGTCGTCATATCTGTTTGCACAGGTATTGTATCCCCGTTGGTATGGAGTATGTATGCGGATGTTTCGGATTATGCTGAACTGAAAGACGGAACGGCTTCAACAGGACTCATTTTCTCTTCTTCGTCTATGGCACAGAAGTTTGGCGGTGCGTTTGGTGGTGCTGCCGTCATGTGGATTCTGGCTGCATTCGGTTACAATACAGCGGAGGGAGCAGCACAGACAGAAGAAGCATTGACCGGACTGAATTTGTTGATGAGTTGGATACCGGCTGCCGTGGCTGTTTTGGCTATGATAGTCGTATACTTTTATCCATTGACGACGAAACGCGTTGCGGAGGTCGATGAAAAACTGAAGAAGATACGGGCTGCCAGTTATGAGTGACGGGAAATAATCGGTATTTGTAAATGATTAAATTGCAAATTGAATGATGGACATCAAGAGTATAAGAAAAGAAATGGAAGCAGAGTTGGTAGACAACATCCTTCCGTTTTGGATGAACAGAATGAAAGATGAAGTGAACGGAGGCTTTTATGGCCGTATCACGGGAACAGGCGTCCTGATGCCGGAAGCAGAGAAAGGGGCCATTTTGAATGCACGTATTCTCTGGACATTTTCGGCTGCTTACCGCCTGTTAAGAAATGAAGAATATCTGACTATAGCAACCCGCGCCAAGCGAATCATCATTGATCGTTTTTATGATAAAGAATTTGGTGGTATCTATTGGTCACTTGATTATAAAGGGAATCCGTTGGATACTAAAAAACAAATATATGCCATCGGATTTGTAATTTATGGCTTAAGTGAATATCACCGTGCTACAGGTGATAAGGAAGCCTTGGATTATGCTATCCGCCTGTTTGAAGATATTGAAAGGTATAGTTTCGATTCCGTAAAGAATGGGTATTGTGAAGCTTTTACCCGGGGATGGAGTGAACTTGCCGATATGCGTCTGAGCGATAAAGATGAGAATGAATGTAAAACCATGAATACTCATCTGCATATTCTGGAGCCTTATACTAATCTTTATCGTGTATGGAAAAATGATTCGCTGAAAAGTCAGCTCCGTAACCTGATAGAGATTTTTATCGATAAGATATTGAATGCTGAGACCGGACACCTGGAGCTTTTTTTTGATGAAAACTGGAACAGTAAATATCGCATTGTTTCCTATGGACATGACATTGAAGCTTCCTGGCTGATTCATGAAGCAGCGCTGGTGCTGGGAGATGAGGCTCTGTTGGAAAAGGTGGAACCATTGGTTGAGTTTATAGCTGCCGCTGCCGATGAAGGCCTGACACCTGACGGGGCTATGGTTTATGAAACTTTTCTTACGAAGCAAAGGACGGATACAGACCGTCACTGGTGGGTACAGGCTGAAAATGTAGTAGGACACATCAACCTTTACCAATACTTTGATGATGAGGTAGCTTTACAGAAAGCTTTCCGTTGCTGGGAATTTATCAAGAAGAATCTGATAGACCCCCAGAATGGTGAATGGTACTGGAGTATACGTGCAGATGGTACGGTAAATACCGGCGATGATAAAGCGGGTTTTTGGAAATGCCCGTACCATAATGGACGTATGTGTATGGAAATAATGGAACGCTTTTCATAGAGATCTTCCTCTAACAAGCTTTTCCGAAGTACTCCGGTTTCAGTAACTTTTCATCGAGCAACCGGAGTACTTCTGCTTTATCTGTTCCCCTGACCACAATTGATACATCATTCTCGTCGCTTCCGTACGAAATCATTCTCAACGGGATATTCTTCAGTGCATCAATAATCCGGCTTTCCATGGCGATGCACGAAGACTTCATATTACCCACAACCGAAACAATGGACATACGGTCCTCTACCCATATCCGGGCATATCTGTTCAGTTCACGCAGAATACGGGACAGGAACTCCTTGTTATCCGTCACAATCGATATATTATCATTGGATGAAGTCAGCAGGCAGGGATTTGTCCGGTATTTGGCAAAGATTTCCATAATCTTACTGATAAACAGATAAGGTCGTAGTGTATGGTTTGACTCAAGGCGAATATAAACCACTGAGTCCTTTGCTGCAACAGCTTTTACAGCTTCCCCATTTTGCAAATTATCGGAGATGTAAGTTCCTTCCGCCGTCGGATTCATCGGATTGAGCAGATGAATAGGAACGTTTCCTTTCCATGCTGTAGCAAGACAGAACGGATGCAGAATTTGCGGATTGAAATAGATCAGACGTTCTGCCTCGCTGAAGCTGAGGTTCCGGATTGTACCAGCGTCCTTTATGACCAATGTGTCGTTGTTGCGTATGGCAAAGTTTGTCCATAGCTTTATCTCTTTTGCATGCAAGGCCACGCCAATGAGGGCCGCCGTATAATCGCTGCCGCCTTGTTTCAGGTAATCGGTTTCGCCAAAAGCATTTTTACAGATACTTCCCTGAGTGATAAACAGGTGAGTGCCGGGATAGAGTTTCAGCTGCTTATCCAGTTTTTGCTCTATGTATTCGATATCTACTTCCCGGTTTGTACCTACGCGTATGAAGTCGAATGCACAAAGCATGGCATTATCGACTTTCTGTTCCTGAAGATAAAGACTCATTAATGTACTGGTGAGTAGTTCTCCTTGTGCCAGAATATCTTTCTCGTCAGCTGAGGTAAAGGGTTCCAGGCAATACTTCCAGATAGCCTGGAAACTATCGAGTATGCACCGGATGGCCTGATGCTTGATTTTATCATCCGTAAGAAGTTCATTGGCGAAGTCAATGAACTGGAACTCCAGCCGGGTGATCTTCTCATGTGCCTCCTCTGTATTACGGCTGAAGAAGCAGGCGGCTATTTCGTCCAGGTGTTTAGTGACATCCTCTGCTGCCGATAGTATTGCTATCGTAGGCTGGTTGTTCATAATCAGTTTGGCAACATGTTGCATTCCTTTTACGGATGCGGTTGAATTTCCATTGAATTTACAGATTTCCATATTCTTCATTTTTTTAGTTATTTATTGAATGATGCTTGCCGGAAGTTTCTTTTTCCTTTCCATTTCAGGGTGATTTTATCAAAATGGAAGAGAATTATCCGTAAAGTGTGGAGGCTGTCTGAACCCTTATCTCCTTGTATATATGGAGTTAAGCTATAAAGGAGATTCAGTAGCTTTCCGTTCCTCTACTATAAAAGTTCAAAAGATGTGCCGCTCGTATTCGGGAAAAGCTTTATATTTGCACACCCTGTTTTTACCATTATCAGTTTAAACACTTATCCGAATAAGATATGAGTAAGATTTTAATCGTTGATGACGAGGTACAAATCCGTACCCTTTTGGCGCGTATGATGGAATTAGAAGGATATGAAGTTTGTCAGGCTGGTGATTGCAGGGCTGCCCTACGACAACTGGAACTCCAAACCCCCGACGTAGCTTTGTGTGATGTTTTCCTGCCCGATGGAAATGGGGTGGATCTGGTGCTGTCCATCAAAAAGGCGGCTCCCAATGTGGAAGTCATTCTCCTGACGGCTCATGGCAATATTCCCGATGGCGTACAAGCCATCAAGAACGGAGCTTTCGACTATATCACAAAGGGAGATGACAATAATAGGATAATTCCCCTCATCAGCCGTGCCATGGAGAAAGCGCGGATGAATGTCCGTTTGGAAAAGCTTGAAAAGAAAGTGGGACAGACGTATTCGTTCGAGTCCATTCTGGGAGAATCCAAATCACTGAAAGAAGCGGTATTGCTTGCACGGAAGGTTGCGGTGACCGATGTTCCCGTGTTACTGACGGGAGAAACGGGAACGGGTAAGGAGGTATTTGCCCAAGCCATTCATTATAATAGTAAGCGGGCAAAGCAAAACTTTGTGGCTGTGAACTGTTCCTCGTTCAGTAAGGAGCTGCTGGAAAGTGAGATGTTCGGGCATAAGGCAGGTTCGTTTACGGGAGCGTTGAAAGATAAGAAGGGTTTGTTTGAGGAGGCGAACCATGGCACTATCTTTCTGGATGAGATCGGTGAGATGGCTTTTGAACTGCAAGCCAAGTTGTTGCGTATCCTCGAAACAGGAGAATATATCAAGATAGGCGATACGAAACCGACACGCGTCAATGTGCGTATTATTGCGGCAACCAACCGTAATCTGCCGGAAGAGATAGCCAAAGGGCGTTTCCGTGAAGACCTCTTCTATCGGCTTGGCGTATTTCAAGTACACCTGCCGCCGCTGCGCGAGCGTACGGGAGATATCCGCCTGCTGGCAAAGGCGTTTATACGGAACTTCTCAGCACAACTGTCGCGTGCCATTAATGAGATTACTCCCGAATTTCTCAGTACACTGGAACAACAACCCTGGAAAGGGAATATCCGCGAGTTGCGTAATGTGATAGAGCGCAGCCTCATCGTTTGCGAAGGTGATCGTCTGGATATTGCAGATTTACCGTTGGAGATTCAGAATGCCCATTACGAGCAATCGGACGACGGCATGCCCGACTGCTTCGAGCTTTCGGCTATGGAACGCCGTCACATTGCCCGTGTACTAGAATATACGAAAGGGAATAAGACAGAAGCGGCACGACTGTTGAAAATCGGCTTGACAACGCTGTACAGGAAGATAGAGGAATATAAGATTTAGGCTTGCATTTCGGGGCATGCCGAGACGGGCTTTTCGGAAAAACATTGCTATCTTTGTATTGTTTAACAAGAAAGAGATAAGATACTATATTATAAACGAATAGGAGGAAAAGCTATATATCACTCAATATGCCTTAATCTCAGTCTGATTTGGGTATTTATGAAGTATAGTTTATTATCTATTCCATAAAGAACATTATTAGGAACAGCATCAAAAACTTCATATTCTTCATTATGGTATTCATCTTCATAGTCCATCTCAAAGCCTAATGCTTCCATGTAATCTGCTATTTCATCTTCCGTAGCTTCTCGCTTTGCCCTAACATAAGGCTGAACTAATACAGCACAAAACTCATGCATACTATTATAGGCAAAACCTACTAAAGTGTAAGCTACATTGTAGAAGAAATGGTTATGTGCTTCTATTCGGATGAAGAAGTTGGTAAGGTCATCACCTGCATATTCAAAGTTATTCAATTTGAATACAATATCTTCATTACCGGTGAAAACTTCATTCTCCCCGCTTTTATTGAGGTAAGATAAAGAAAGAGTATTAAAGTCGATCCATAAGTTGTTAAGAGTGGCAAACTCTTTCAGCTTTTCAATTTGCCCTCTCTTATATCCCTCTGGCGGTTCAGCATTTCCTGTTGCTTCTTTTTCTCTTCTAACGAGATGGGCTGCTTCTGCCAAGAGGTTATCGACTTCAAGGTGCTTTCTATCCATTGCTTATGAAATTCATTAATATAGGTTCTTTCCATGCTTTAACACGTTTTATGTGGCTGATGCAAATGTAGTAAATCTATCGGAGAAACCATAGAAAAAGCATTGGCTAAAAATAAATACAGTTGATTTATCTGTCTCTGTAGACCTGTTATCCTTTATCAACTTAACCATTAAAATCCCCTTCCAGCAGCACTAATCTACTGTCCGAAAGGGATTTCTGTCTTCCTGCCTTTGTGCGTGCTGTCTATCCTAGCGGGTTCTCTTCTAAATTGCCATCGCCGTCCGGGTTGGTTTTTGGGGTTCTGCCGTTTTCTGTTTTGATAGGGCACCCTTTCATTTTGGAAGGGTGGGGCGGAGGCGGATTGGCTGTAATGGAATTGTCAGCTTATTGTAAATCAGATTGTTAAGGCTCTTCTCGCGCTTTTGGCACGTCTTTGGCATTGTTGTGGCAAACAAAGTAATAGTATTAATCTGATAAAAGGTAAAAGACATGGGAATAACGATTTCATTTATTTTCTGCCTCGCGAGCGGGTTGCTCGCTTTCGGGCTGTTCTGGAAATGTGTGGATTGGTTTGAAAAGATTTAAGAAGGAGAGAAAGATTATGTATATAACATTATTTGTATTGGGTATTGCGGTTTTCGGGTATTTGATGTATGTACTTGTGAGACCGGAAAAGTTTTAGGCAATTGACAATTGATCATTGACAATTAAGGTATCATTTTATTAATGAATTAGAGAAATGAACACAGAGATTTTAGGTGTAATCTTGCAGATAGTCCTGATGGTGGCGTTGGCTTATCCGTTGGGAAAGTATATTGCAAAAGTCTATAAAGGACAAAAGACATGGTCGGACTTCATGAAGCCGATTGAGAGACTTATTTTTAAAGTGTGTGGCATCAACCCCACCGAAGAGATGAACTGGAAACAGTTTCTGAAAGCGCTTCTGATATTAAACGCTTTCTGGTTTGTGTGGGGCATGGTGCTGCTGGTTACTCAACACTGGTTGCCTCTGAATCCCGACGGTAACGGGCCGCAGACACCGGACCAAGCATTCAACACCTGCATCAGCTTCATGGTGAACTGTAATTTACAGCATTATTCCGGTGAAAGCGGATTAACTTACTTTACGCAATTGTTCGTCATCATGCTGTTCCAGTTTATTACGGCGGCAACGGGTATGGCGGCTATGGCAGGTATCATGAAGTCCATCAGTGCAAAGACAACGAAGACAATAGGTAACTTCTGGAACTTCCTTGTATTAAGTAGTACACGTATCCTGTTGCCTCTTTCTTTGATTGTGGGCTTTATCCTGATTCTTCAGGGTACTCCGATGGGATTCGACGGCAAGATGGAGGTGACCACGCTGGAAGGACAGGAACAGTTGGTATCGCAGGGACCTGCGGCAGCCATTGTGCCTATTAAACAACTGGGAACCAATGGTGGCGGTTATTTCGGTGTAAACTCTTCGCATCCGTTGGAGAATCCTACGTATCTGTCTAATATGGTAGAATGTTGGTCTATCCTGATCATACCGATGGCAATGGTTTTCGCACTCGGTTTCTATTCCAATCGTAAGAAACTGGCTTATAGTATATTCGGTGTAATGCTCTTTGCCTATCTGGCGGGTGTCGGCATCAATGTCTATCAGGAGATGAACGGTAACCCGCGTATTGACGAACTGGGTATTGCGCAGGATGGCGGAGCGATGGAGGGAAAAGAGGTACGGCTTGGTGCGGCTGCAACAGCCTTGTGGAGCATTACGACCACCGTCACTTCCAACGGTTCGGTGAATGGTATGCACGACTCTACGATGCCGCTCAGCGGACTGATGGAGATGCTGAATATGCAGATTAATACCTGGTTTGGTGGTGTCGGGGTAGGTTGGATGAACTACTATACATTTATAATTATAGCCGTGTTTATCAGCGGACTGATGGTGGGGCGTACACCGGAGTTCCTCGGTAAGAAGGTGGAAGCACGCGAAATGAAGATTGCGACTGTTGTGGCGTTGCTTCATCCGTTTGTGATTCTGGTAGGAACAGCTCTGTCCACGTATCTGTTTGCCCATCATCCCGATTTTGTGGCAAGCGAGGGCGGTTGGCTGAATAATCCGGGTTTCCACGGGCTGAGCGAGCAATTGTATGAGTTTACTTCGTGTGCAGCTAATAACGGGTCCGGTTTCGAGGGACTGGGAGATAATACTTATTTCTGGAACTACGCTTGTGGTTGGGTGCTTATCCTGAGTCGATTTATCCCGATTGTAGGGCAGGTGGCCATTGCGGGACTGCTGGCACAGAAGAAGTTTATTCCGGAAAGTGCCGGTACGCTGAAGACGGATACGGTTACATTTGCAGTGATGACTTTCGCGGTTATCTTCATTGTAGCTGCCCTGTCATTCTTCCCGGCACATGCGTTGAGTACGATTGCTGAACATTTTAGTTTGTAAGTAGTAGAAAAAGAAAGATATGAAAGATAAGAAATCAGCTTCTTTGTTTCAAAAGGAGCAAGTTATGGAAAGCTTGAAGCAATCATTCGTGAAGTTGGATCCACGGGTGATGATTAAGAATCCGATTATGTTTACGGTGGAGCTTGTGACGCTGGTGATGCTGGTAGTCTGCATCCTCTCGCTGGGAACTACGGAATATGGAACATTCGGGTACAACTTCCTGGTGTTCGTCGTTCTCTTTGTTACTCTGCTGTTCGCCAACTTCGCTGAGGCCATTGCCGAGGCTCGTGGTAAGGCTCAGGCCGACAGCCTGCGCAAGACGCGTGAGGAGACTCCCGCTAAAATCCTGATTGATGGCAAAGTCTGCAATATCAGTAGTGCACGCCTGAAGAAAGGTGATTACTTTATTTGCGAAGCCGGTGATACGATTCCGGCTGACGGTGAGATTGTAGAAGGACTGGCTTCCATTGACGAAAGTGCCATCACAGGCGAATCTGCCCCGGTAATCCGTGAGGCGGGTGGAGATAAGAGTTCCGTAACCGGTGGTACGAAGGTGCTTTCTGATAAGATAAAGGTATTGGTAACCCAACAACAGGGTGAGAGTTTCCTCGACAAGATGATTGCCCTGGTGGAAGGCGCTACCCGGAAAAAAACACCGAATGAAATAGCGTTGACTATCCTGCTGGCAGGTTTCACACTGGTGTTCGTGATTGTTTGCGTCACGCTGATTCCGATGGCGGACTATACGAATATAGATCATCCGGGAACGTACATCTCGATTGCAGCTATTCTCTCCCTGTTTGTCTGCCTGATACCGACGACGATTGGTGGTCTGCTTTCCGCTATCGGCATTGCAGGTATGGACCGTGCGCTTCGTGCCAATGTGATAACGAAATCGGGTAAGGCGGTGGAAACGGCCGGTGATATTGATACGTTGCTGCTGGATAAGACGGGAACTATTACAATCGGTAACCGTAAAGCTACGAAGTTCTATGCAGCTCCCGGTGTGGACGAACGTGATTTTATTGAGGCTTGCCTGCTGTCCTCCATCTCCGATGAAACGCCGGAAGGTAAATCAATCATAGAACTGGGACGGGAAACAGGTCGCCGTATGCGTGACCTGAATACTACGGGTGTCCGGATGATTAAGTTCACTGCCGAAACGAAGTGTTCAGGCGTGGATTTGCAAAATGGTACTCAGATACGTAAAGGTGCTTTCGATGCTATCCGCCGGATTGCAGAGAGTGCCGGAAACAGTTTCCCGAAAGAGGTGGAAGATGTGATTGCTGCAATTTCAAGTAACGGCGGTACACCGTTGGTAGTGTGTGTCAACCGGCAGGTGGCTGGCGTTATTGAGTTGCAGGATATCATCAAGCCGGGTATTCAGGAACGTTTCGAACGCCTTCGCAAGATGGGAGTGAAGACGGTAATGGTGACCGGAGATAATCCGCTGACAGCAAAGTACATCGCAGAAAAGGCCGGTGTGGATGATTTTATTGCTGAGGCCCGGCCGGAAGACAAGATGGAATATATCAAGAAAGAGCAACAATCCGGTAAGCTGGTGGCAATGATGGGAGACGGTACCAATGATGCTCCGGCATTGGCACAGGCAAATGTGGGCGTTGCTATGAATAGCGGTACGCAGGCTGCAAAGGAAGCCGGTAATATGGTGGACTTGGACAATGATCCTACGAAGCTGATTGAAATTGTGGAAATCGGCAAACAGTTGTTGATGACGCGCGGTACATTGACCACGTTCTCTATAGCAAATGACGTGGCTAAATACTTTGCGATTATTCCCGCTTTGTTTATGGTAGCCATCCCTCAGTTAGCACCGCTGAATATCATGGGGCTGCATAGTCCTGAGTCAGCCATCCTTTCAGCTATAATCTTTAACGCTATCATTATTCCTATATTGATTCCGTTGGCACTGAAAGGAGTACTGTATAAACCGATTGGTGCCAGTGCATTGCTTCGCCGCAACTTGCTGATTTATGGCTTAGGCGGTGTCATTGCACCCTTTATCGGAATTAAATTAATAGATATGGTGGTCAGTTTATTCTTTTAGGGGCGAGGCGCCCCGGCCGGGTTTCCTTTCGGAAGAAGGCCTGATAATAACAAACTAATAAATAACAAGATAATGAAAACTTTATTGAAATCCCTCAAAATAACACTTGCTTTTTGCGTGTTCTTCTCTGTATTCTATATCCTTATCCTGTGGATATTTGCTCAGGTGGCAGGTCCAAATAAGGGTAATGCGGAAGTAGCGACTCTGGATGGTAAGGTGGTCGGTGCCGCTAATGTAGGGCAGATGTTCACAAAAGACATCTACTTCTGGGGACGTCCTTCCCATGCCAGTGACGGTTACGATGCTGCCAGTTCTTCCGGTAGCAATAAAGGCCCTACCAACGAAGAATATCTTTCGGAAGTAGAAGCCCGTATCGATACTTTCCTGGTGCACCATCCCTATCTGCAACGTAAGGACGTTCCGGCTGAAATGGTGACAGCCAGTGCTTCGGGGCTTGATCCGGATATCACTCCCGCCAGTGCATACGTACAGGTGAAACGCGTAGCCCAGGCACGTGGCATGGATGAGGCGAAGGTGAAGAGTATCGTGGACGAGACGATACAGAAACCACTGCTCGGTCTTTTCGGGACGGAAAAGGTGAATGTGTTGAAACTGAACATTGCACTCGAAGAGATAGACAATATTAAATGATAATTTAGGGGCGAGGCGCCCCTAAATTATCATTTGTACAACCAATTATTTTAATAATCAGAATCTAACTTTAGGTTGGTAGAAGAGAGGCGGACAGGCTCCGTTCATATTTTGCCATGGTGATGTCTAAAAACAGGGTGAACGGAGACACGCCTCTCTCTTTTTAAGAGATTGTATTTTAAAGATTGAATGAATTATGAAACAAGTAAAAAGAACGTTTTTTGTAATAGCAGCCATTGTTGCTGCATGTTTTTTCGGGACAAACAATGTGAAGGCACAGGAATTTACCGTGCAGGGTGATTTAGTAAGCTCTTACGTCTGGCGCGGCGTATATCAGACGGGAGCCAGCTTCCAACCTACACTGGGTTTCGGCATCGGCGGCTTTTCTCTGACTGCGTGGGGTTCCACGGACTTCGACGGTTATAAATCTACCGAAGGCCAGGCAAACAAGGAGATAGACCTGACGGCAGCTTACGCATTCGGCGAGTCTGGTTTGTCACTGTCTGTGGCGAGCCTTTGGTGGGCGGGACAGGGTGCCCGTCAGTATTTCAATTTCAAAAGTCATGAGACGGCACATTTCTTTGAAGCTGGTCTGGCCTATACGTTGCCTTGCGAGAAGTTTCCCCTGTCCATAGCTTGGTACACTATGTTTGCCGGTGCCGATAAGAATGAGGAAGGCGCGCAAAACTATTCTTCCTATTGTGAAGTGAACTATCCGTTCAGCGTGAAGTCGGTAGGTTTGAATGCAACCGTAGGATTCGTTCCTTATGAAACTTATACGGTAGGATATGGAAACTCCGGTTTTGCCTTTACCAATGTAGCATTGAAAGCTACTACGGCTATCAGGATAACAGACTCATTTTCATTGCCTATATTTGCACAGGCTATCTGGAATCCTTGTTTGGAAGATACCCACTTAGTCTTTGGCATAACCTTAAAGCCTTAATGTAAGTGACAGAGGTATCTTGTCTCTATGACTTAGCCTATCATCAATGGCATTGATGATACCCATCATCGGCATTGATGATAGTCATCATCCGTATTGATGGTACCCATCATCCGTATTGATGATATGCCAACTCACTTACTAATCCCAGCTAACCCATAATAATAACTACTTAAAGGTATGGACAGAGAACAAAACGTGCAACACTTCCTCGACCTGATAAAGAAATCCCGTCGTGGCAAGTTCAAGATTTACATCGGCATGATAGCCGGTGTGGGCAAGTCTTACCGGATGCTCCAGGAAGCCCACGACCTGCTGGACAACGGCGTAGACGTGCAAATCGGCTACATCGAAACCCACGGACGTGCCGGGACAGAAGCTCTCCTTGCAGGCCTGCCCGTCATCCCCCGCCGCCGGATATTCTACAAAGGCAAGGAACTGGAAGAAATGGATTTGGAGGGTATCATCCGCATCCATCCCGAAATAGTCATCGTGGACGAACTGGCGCATACCAACGTAGAAGGCAGTCGTAACGAAAAGCGTTGGCAGGACGTGATGGACCTTTTGGACGAAGGCATCAACGTGATTTCCGCCGTCAACATCCAGCACATCGAGAGCGTGAACGAAGAAGTGCAAGGTATCTCCGGCATCGAAGTCAAAGAGCGCATCCCCGACAGTGTCCTTCAGGAAGCGGATGAGGTGGTGAACATCGACCTGACTGCCGAAGAACTGATAACCCGTCTGAAAGCCGGCAAGATTTATCGCCCGGAGAAGGTGCAGACGGCACTGACCAACTTCTTCCGGACCGAGAACATCCTCCAACTCCGTGAACTGGCCTTGAAGGAAGTAGCCCTGCGAGTGGAGAAGAAGGTGGAGAACGAAGTCGTCATTTCGAGCGTAGGCGTCCGGCACGAGAAGTTTCTGGCATGCATCAGCAGTCATGAGAAGACGCCACGGCGCATCATCCGTAAGGCGGCACGGCTGGCTACCCGCTACAATACTTCTTTCATTGCCCTGTATGTGCAGACGCCCCGCGAGAGTGCCGACCGCATCGACCTGGCAAGCCAGCGTTATCTGCTGAACCACTTCAAACTGGTCACTGAGTTGGATGGTGAAGTCCTCCAGGTACAGTCCCGGGACGTGCTGGATGCCGTGGTACGGGCCTGCCGGGAGCGGCAAATTACGACGGTTTGCATGGGCAGTCCTGCTTTCCGCTTTCCGCAATCCTTGTTCATGGTGTTGAAATACAGAAAATTTGTGAGCGAATTGGCGCAAGCAAACATAGATTTGATTATACTTGCATAAAATTTAATTCATCAGTGCATTATGAATATTCGTACTAAATTAATACTCAGTGTAGGCATTCTGGCTGGTATGATCATTCTGCTGGTTGCTCTCTCCGTTGTGAATCTTCAGATACTGACAGCCACCGAACCGGACAGTCCTGCCGCCATGCCGGGTTTGCAGCGTGCTCTGCTGTGGATTTCCGTTACCGGAGGCGTCTGTATTCTTGCCAGTATCGTGTTGTTGGTCTGGTTGCCCCGTTCCATCAGTAAGCCTATTCAGGAACTGACGCACGGCATCTTCGAAATAGCCAATCACAATTACGAGAAACGCCTCGACATGAGCGGGCACGAAGAGTTCAGCGCAGTGGCCGACAGCTTCAACCGCATGGCGGAACGGCTGACGGAATACCGTGCCAGCACACTGAATGATATTCTCGCTGCCAAGAAGTTTCTGGAAGCCATTGTGAATAGTATTCACGATCCTATCATCGGCCTGAACCGGGAGCATGAAATACTTTTCATCAACAAAGAGGCGCTCACCGTGCTGAACTTGAAGCGGGAAGAGGTTATCCGTCGTTCCGCCGAGGAACTCTCGCTGAAGAACGACCTGCTCCGCCGTCTGGTGCGCGAACTCATCACTCCCAGTGAAAAGAAGGAACCGCTGAAAATCTATGCGGACAACAAGGAGAGTTATTTTCAGGCGTCCTATATCACGATTATGAACACGGAAACCGATACGGATGAACCGCAAAACTTGGGTGACGTCATCCTGTTGAAGAATATCACCGAGTTTAAGGAGCTGGACTCTGCCAAGACCACCTTTATCTCCACCATCTCCCATGAACTGAAAACGCCTATTTCTGCCATTCTTATGAGTCTGCAATTGCTGGAAGACAAACGGGTAGGAGCTTTGAACGACGAACAGGAACAACTATCGAAAAGTATTAAAGAGAATGCCGACCGTCTGCTGGGTATCACCGGTGAACTCCTGAATATGACACAAGTGGAAGCCGGCAAGCTCCAGATGATGCCGAAGATAACGAAGCCTATCGAGCTTATAGAATACGCCATTAAGGCCAATCAGGTGCAGGCTGATAAATTTGGTATTCAGATAGAAGTGGAATATCCCGACGAGAAGATGCCGAAACTGTTTGTGGATAGTGAAAAGATAGCTTGGGTACTGACGAATCTTCTGAGCAACGCCATCCGCTACTCCAAAGAAAACGGGCGTGTGGTGATTGGTGCCAAGCATGAAGACGGAATTATTGAGATGTACGTGCAGGACTTTGGCAAGGGCATCGACCCGCGTTATCATCAAAGTATTTTCGACCGCTATTTCCGTGTGCCGGGTACGAAGGTGCAAGGCAGTGGCCTGGGCTTGTCCATCTCAAAGGACTTTGTGGAGGCTCATGGCGGCACGTTGACGGTGGAAAGTGAATTGGGAAAGGGGAGCAAGTTCGTAATACGGTTGAAGGGGTAGGGGAGAGTGATAAAGTGATAAGGTGATAGAGTGCTTATCACTTTACCACCTTATCACTCTATCACTTCTTCACCTTGTCCCACTTTGGCGGGTTTCCCCCCATCAAATGACGTACAAAGAAATCATACCGTTTATGTTCCCCGAAGTCTTCGCCCATCGTATGGTGTGCGCCAGGGATGACTACCAGTTCAAAATCCTTGTTTGCCTTAATCAAAGCGTTTACTACTTGCATGGTTGAAGCGGGGTCTACATTGTCATCCAGTTCACCGACTACCAGCATTAGGGGGCGGCTCAACAAATGGGCATTCTCTACATTCGATCCTTCCTTATATTGATCTCCCACGGGATATCCCAGCCAGAGTTCGTTCCACCAGATTTTATCCATGCGGTTGTCGTGGCAGCCACAGGCGGAATAAGCGGCTTTGTAGAATTCGGGATGCAGCAGCACGGCAGTGGTGGACTCCTGACCTCCGGCGGAACAGCCGTAGATGCCTACGCGGTCCATATCCATATACGGATACTTCTCTCCGGCAGCTTTTATCCAAGCGATGTGATCGGGAAGTCCTGCATCTTTCAGATTCTTATAACATACATTTTCAAATTCGCGTGAACGGAAAGAAGTTCCCATTCCATCCACCATGACGACGATAAAGCCGAGTTCGGCAAGTGAAGTCATGTACCAATTGTACGGAATGAAAGTCTTGGGTACATATTGGTCGCCGGGACCTTGGTAAATGTATTCGATAACCGGATACTTCCGGTTCGGGTCGAAGTTGGTGGGACGAACAATCAGTCCCCACATATCCGTTTTGCCGTCACGCCCCTTGGCGGTAAATACTTCCGGTGCTTTCCAGCCTTCTGCTTCCAGACGACTGATATCGGCTGTCTCCAGCGGCATCACCACCTTGCCATCTTCGGCACTGCGCAATACGGTAACAGGAGCTTTGTTTACCATAGAGTAAACGTCTACCAGATAATTCATATCTCCCGAGAACCAGGCACGGTGCATTCCTTCTTCCGGAGTAAGGCAAACCAAGTCTTTCCCGTCGAAACCAATGCGGTAATAGCGGATGAGATAAGGGTCCTCACCGGGTTGTACACCATTTGCGGAGAAATAAATCTGTCGGTTGTCCTCGTCTACGCGGAGCACTTCGCGCACATACCATTCGCCGCGGGTTATCTGATGGATGGGCTGTGCGGTAGTGCGGTCATACATGTACAGGTGGTTCCAGTTATCCCGTTCGCTCATCCAGATGATGTGCTTGTTGTCCCTTAGGTCGTGACGGAAACGGCGGGTATAGTTCACGTATTTGTCAGAGGTTTCTTCTATCAGAGGATGCACGATGCCTGTCTCGGCAGAGAGTTCAAGTACACGATATACCTGATGTCCACGCTGATTGTATTCGAAGGTTACGGCACGACTGTCATTGTTCCATTCGGGACCGTATATTTCATACTGCCGATCGAAGAGGTCGGTGCTGGGGATGATGCCTCGTCCTGTTTCAACTTCATAAATGCAAGGTATCTTGAAAGGAAGTTCGTCTCCCGGTTTGGCATATTCCTGCTTGTGCAGCTTCGGTTGGAGTTGATCTGCCGGAGAAGACTCTACATAGTACACATATCGTTTCTCTACCGGGCGGATTTTGCAGGATGCCACCTTCTTGCTGTCCGGAGACCAGCGGATATAAGCTGAGTAATAGTTGCTGAGTGTACCGTCAAGGCTCAACTGCTTTTCTTTTCCCGTGGCAACTTCTTTCACGTATACATTATGATTTTTGATATAGGCGGTATACTTTCCATCGGGTGAAGTTACGGGAGCGGCTTCTTTTTCGTCATCCCGCTCCATCCAGTGCTTCTGTGGTGCATTACGGTCGGGCAAGCTGCCTTCATTTACCAACTGATTCTTGCGGGTGGTGTACATCCAGCATTGGTTGCCGAATACAAAACGAAGCGTATCTAAGCTCGGATTCACCCGTAACCGTTCCAACTGGATTGCTTCGGGGTTTACTTCTTTGCCGGACGCGTTGCTCAGTGCGCTTGCCAAACGCTTGTGGTCGAACAATTCCTTTCTGCTTTTCTTGTCTGCGTTCACCGATACGTAGATACGGCCTTCGGGCGTATTGCGTACATACCAGAACTGATGTGTGCCTTCTATCCATTGCGGTGTGACGTTGGAGTAGAATACTTTGTTGGCACTGAATTTCTCTCTCAATGCGTAGGCACGGTTATAATCGTCCACCGTGCCTTGTGCGAAAGCCATGCCCCCGCTAAGGAGCATGGCTATCGACAAACCTAATTTACAAACATTCATATCTAACTAACCTTTATTGTACTTCCCATTCATAAACACCTGCTGCATGTTTGTCTGGCAGGGTGATTTCCAGTTTTATTGATTTGGTTTTTACGGGATCAAAGTTTACGGTGTTTCCCGCACCTTTTACAACGCCATATTTGTCGGCACCTGTGACGGGCTGCCACTGGCCTTGCGCATCTTTATAATATATCTTCCAGCTTTTCGGTACACGACAGCCGCCCCAAGGGGCATCATCAAACCAATATACGGTGGAACTTGATACGGCAGCTTCTGCCGGGAATTCATACGTGATCCATTCCGTAGTTCCCTGTTTGGGCCACCAATGGTAGTAGGGCAGGGAACGGTCATTTTCATCTTTCGGAATCAGGCGGTCATTGATGGCCGAGATGGATTTTGCGCGATGGGATGCGTCTATTTTACTTTCCGAAGCCAGTGTGGCAGGCATGGTGGGGCGGGATGCGCTCAGCTCTTGCGGCAACCATACTTCCATAGCTCCCGAACCACGGTGAGCCCATGCGTAGTAAGGTATCAGTGTCAGGCTCACATCGGTAGTGGTCAGGCGACCCTGATCGTCGTAGCCAAGTGTCTGTGCGCCGGTCTTCAATTGGTTGATGCCATACAGGAGATCGGGCTTTTCTACCACTTCAAACTTCGGGTTGCGGTTCATGAATACGCTGAAGATGTCGAAGTTATTATCCGGGAATTCTGCACAGTATACAATCGGTCCGCGTTCTACGGCAATGCGTCCGCGGTCGGCTTCCACTTTATTGTTGGCTTTCACGATACGCGGTTCCATGTCGAAGTGTACTTCCACCTTGTCACCCTTTTTCCAACGGCGGTCGATGCAGAAATAACCATCTTTCAGCTCATTCTGTACGGCTTCTCCGTTTACTTTCACTGTGTACTTCAGACGCTTGCCGTCACTATAGGTATACAGGTCACTGGGAACTACCTGACCCCGAACCCATCCGGGAATACGGACTTTCAGGTTGAACTGTCCGGCGCTGTTCTTGTTGATGCCGATGGTGATGTCGCCGTTCCACGGGTATTGGGTGGTTTGCTCGATAGAAACAGCTTTGCCACCCACTTTCAGGTCGGAAGTATTGGACATGAAGAGGTTAACGTAAACGTCCTTATCCTTCACAGCGTAGATATACCCCGGCAGGGACGGGATGAAACGGCAGATGTTGGACGGGCAGCAGGCACAACCGAACCAGGGCTGGCGTTGATGCTGTCCCATACTTTCCAGCGGGTTGGGGTAGAAGAAGCCACCGCCGTCCAGGGATACACCTGAAATCAGACCATTGTATAAGGTGCGTTCCAGTACATCGTAGTATTTGGATTCACCGTGCAGGAGGAAAAGACGGTAGTTGACGTACACGTTGCCGATGGCAGCACAAGTCTCGCAATAGGCTGACATGTTGGGCAATTCATAATTCTTGCCGAAAGCCTCTCCGGCTGCGGTAGCTCCGATACCGCCGGTGATGTAGTATTTCTTGCCGACGATATTATCCCAGATGCGGTCGATGGCATGGATATAGGCGGTGTCTCCCGTCAGGGCGGCTACGTCGGCCATACCTGCATACATATATGCGGCGCGAACAGCGTGCCCCACAGCCTCATCCTGCTGAATCACCGGTTTATGTGCCTGGCTGTATTCGTCCGTACGGCTGGTATATCCACGCTGGTCGAGGAAGAACTTGGCCTGGTCGAGGTATTTCTTGTCTCCGGTGATCAGATAAAGTTTGGCAAGTGCCATTTCTGCAATCTGATGTCCGGGAACGCGGATTTGCTGTCCTTCGCCTGTACCGATTTCACGGCATACGCAGTCGGCATATCGGATGGCGATATTGAGGAAGTTCTTCTTTCCGGTGGCCTGGTAGTGGGCGATGGCGCCTTCCACCATGTGTCCCAGGTTGTAGAACTCGTGGCTCAGGTCTTCTACCTTTTCCCAACGTTTGCTTCCCGCCCATTCATGGGGATGTTTCGGATTCATGGTGCGGCTGGTGTAGAGGTATCCGTCCGGTTCTTGTGCTGCGGCTACAATTACCAGTACACTGTCAATGTATTTAGCCAGTTTCTTGTCCGGATAAGTCTGTAACAGGTAGCTGGCACCTTCGATGGTTTTGTATACGTCCGTATCGTCGAAAGCCAGTCCGCCTACTTTAATGGTATCACTTGGATGGGCTGCGTTGACGAAGTTCTGATATCTTCCGGTTTCCTCGCATTTGCTGAATGCCAGGGGGATGGTTACCTCTCGGCTCGCGTTGAGGCGTTGTCCCCAGAAGGAGTCGGTTACTTTCACCGAGGTGAAAGGTACGGGATCGATGGGATACCCGTGCGATTGGTTTTTCACTTGCGCCTGGCTGCCTACGGTGGCGGTAACCAGCAGGGTGGTAACTAATACTTTTCTCATGGTTATTATTCGTTTTATGGTATTATTTCTTGATTGGAATATATTCGTCCCATAGTTTCAGTGAATGCAGGTAGCCCGTGAACGGCCAGTTGCGTTCTGCATTCCGCCCCAAAGTTACGTATTGTGATGGTTTTATTAGCAATTGAATGTCTTTTTCGCTAATTAATTTACCATTGATATATACTTGTTCCATGCGGCCGTCGAAACAAATATAGATATGCTGCCATTTGCCGGTCAGCTCTTTCATGTCCTTGTATCCGGCATCTTCGTACCAGCCGTAGTGGTTGATGACACCGCATCGGGGCTCCGTGCCACTGACGAGCATAATCTTTTCCAATTCGTCATGCGAAGTCGTGAAGTCGGCTACACATTCATTTTCGGCAATGGAATCATTCAGTATCCAGGCTTCCAATGTATAGGGGGTGTTGTCCAGCAAGGTTGCAGGCAGGGAGAAGTTGGACTGGAATACCTGATGACCATCAAAGCTGAAACTTTTCTTTCCTTCCACTTCCTTGATGATGGAGGGGGCTTTGTGGGTTTCGAAGTATCCTTCTATTCCATGATTGGAAAGATAATGTACGGTGTCTCCTGCGGCGAAGTCATCGGCGGTGATGCTTACTACCAAGCCACGCTTTTGCTGATCGGCAGCTGGTAAGCGGACGATATCCGTAGTGGTATCATATTCCTGTTCGGCAGGTGCCTGTTTCCAGTTATAGTAGCGCAGATTAGTGATGATTAAGGGTTCGGCTCCACTTTGAAGCGAAATCACGCCGGATGAAAGGGCGGACTCCGCTTCGTAGCTTTGCCATCTACCTAACCTATGAACTAACCCACTAATTGTATGCTCCTTGGAGGGAGAAAGTAACGGGTGACGGTATTCCAGTGTAGTACCCGGTTCGAGAACCAGTGCGTCGCGTCCGTCAATGCGCTTGGTGCGGGCTGATCCTGCTTTTAGGATAAAAGCACCTCCTAACATTCCTTCATTGTTCTGCCATTCGCGACCATTCCAGTCGGCGGCTGTCAGACCGATCCACTGTTGGGGAGCGGAGTCTTCGATACCGGAAAATACCTTGATGTTCCAGATAGCACCACCGAAGCCATTCTTCTGTCCGCCGGTATAAGTGAGGCGCACGAAGCGGGCTTTGGCTTTTCCGAAGTCCACCATCGGACTGCCTGCCAGATGATTGTTTCGCTTGTCGGCAAAGATATTCCAGTGTTTACCGTCTGTTGAAGTTTCAATCAGGTATTGATAGAACTGAGTGCCATATTCAAATTGGGTCCAGATCGTTTGTATCTGCTGGGTGCGTCCCAAGTCTATTTCAAGCCATTCCTGTCCCATGCCGCGCGGGTGCCATAAAGTTCCGTTGTTATCATCTACGGCATATTCGGGACGGAAGGTGTCATCATAAGAGGAAGAGGCACGCACGCTTTTACCAAAGGCAAGGTTGGCTGATTTAACAACGGAGGGGGCCAGTGCACCTACGCTGTCATGAGTAGGGATGATTTTCTGAATCGTCCCGTCTGCATTGAATGACATGCGGTCGATGCAAAGCTGGCGGTGGAAACCACGGTTGGAGTGTGGATTATCGTGGCGGTGATAAATGATATAGTAATCATTGCCTTCCTGGAGGATACTGTGATGTCCGGGACCGTGAATGGTTCCGTCAGCATTGGTTTCGAGGATGCAGCCACCATAGGTGTAAGGCCCCAGAGGCTTGTCTGAGGTGGCGTATTGCACACGGTATGTGTGGTCGTGGCAGGAACCGGAGGAATACATAAAGTAGTAGGTTCCATTGCGTTTGATTACAAAAGGTGCTTCAAAGAAATCGGTGGCTTCGGTATTGGGGATGAGGCGGGTTTCGATAAAACTCTTCAAATCGGGAGCTAATTTTCCGGCACCGCAACCGAAACCTTTGTAAATACCCCAGGTTCCCCAGTACATATAGACTGAACCGTCATCGTCCACAAATGTTTGTCCATCCAGAGTGATGGCATTTGTTACGAAACGGTCGGGGATGAGGACGGCTTCGCTATCGCCTAGGATATTTTTCCACGGGCCACGGGGCGTTTCACTGACTCCGCAATGAATGATACAGGGCTGGCAGTAGAAATAGTAGTACTTTCCATCAGAGTGCTGCATCACATCGGGTGCCCATATCCAGTGGCTGTCGGGCCAGTTCATGGGCATCAGGGTCCAGTTTACGAAGTCCTTGCTGGTCCATACTTGTACAGGGCCGAAGCCTGCACCACTGCCATCGGTAGTGGCGTACATATAATAAGTATCACCAAACTTTTTGATGGTAGGGTCGGCGAAATATCCGGGAATCACGGGATTGCCGGCACCGGGAGTATTGAAAGCGGCCTGTGCAAGGGCGGAAATGGCTCCTATTAAAAAGGAAGTGATTAAAAGAATGGTTCTATTCATATTATTACTTTATTGTTAGAAAAATTATTTGCACCGCGCAGCAAACCTTGTTCCAGCGCTACGCTGGTCATTTATGTATTTCATTATTAATCGGCATCTCTATCTCATAAAAATATTCTTTCAACAACTTGTACATTTCCGGATCGTAGGCTTTCAGCTTTACGCGACGATTCATAGAATTGTGTACACCATTGGCTGGATCAGCGTAACGGTTACAGTTAAAGAAAGACTGTACACATTCCGCAAAATACTCTTCCTTGTTGCTTAATGCATAAGTACCGGCCCATAGTCCTTTTTCTCCAGCACTTTTCCACAATGCTTCCAGTCGGTCATTGAAATCCGGTTCCACACCTGCAATTCCTACCATATGTATCAGATGAGCAAATTCATGAATCAGAATATTCTCACCCATATATTTATCTTGTGGCAAGGCCAACAGATTCTCTTCCCCGCAACTGGCGGAGAACTCATCTTCCGGTGCTCCACCGAAACCACGGGCACGCCAGTTCCAGTATGCAATGCTGTCCGGTGAATTGCAGATATGGGCAAACTCCGGTAAATCACAAGTTTCTTCGTCTTTACCGATAACCATCACATGGCAGCCTTTTTTCACCATATGCGCTTTTACATCCGGACGTTTTGATAGCATCAGACTGATGATATCGCAGGCTTTCAGCAACGCTTCATCACTTACCCTTTCGGAAGAAGTGACATATAATCCCTCAGTTTCAATGTATTTCTTATAAAAAGAAGGAATATTCTTTCCCTCGGGTATGGACGTTACTTCACCTCGCACCGGATATAACTCAAGTTTCATCGCGAATCCTCCGCCCGAAGCTAAATGTAGCTTTATCCGGCTGTTTTTATCTATAATCAGTTTCTCTGTACGATAATCTTCCGCTTGCTTGTTCGCATTAATACCATCAGCAAAAAGCGTGGCTGTATAGCGAACATTGGAAGGCAGGAACGAAAAGTCAAGTTCTACATCACGTTCATCCCAGTTTGTCATCCCGCCAATGTACCAGTTGATATCTTTCTTTCGTACACTAACGATATATTCTCCCATTTTACCTGCGGCGATAAAGGTAGAATCCGTCTCCACAGGAATTGAAGTGATGAAGTCCACACATTCCTGTTCATTCAGATAATTCGTCGGAGCATCGCACAGCATGGTGAGCGGAGAATCGTGTACAATATAAGCGGCCAACTGATGACAACGGGTTCCCATACTCATCGGTGAGTAATAGACGGCACGCCAGTCGGCTTTCGTTGCATTGCGCATGGCACCCGGAGTATAATCTACTGGCCCTGCCATCATACGGATATAAGGGAAGGTCACATCGTAGAGAGGCATGTTATTCTTGATATCCGTCCATTTCACCTCTTCCATACCGAACAGGCTCTCAAAGTTGATGATATTCGGATAAGTGCGATTGATACCTGTAGGTTTGTAAATGCCATGGAGGTCGAGTGTCAACTTATGTTTTGCCGTAGCATCAGCGATACGATATACCATTTCAACAGCAGTCTGATCGTCACGATCTAGAAAGTCTACTTTGAAGCCTTTGATACCCATTTCGGAGTACTTCTTGCAGGCGGCTTCCAGTTGTTTGTCGAGTACATTGAATACTGTCCAAAGAATGATATCAACTCCTTTCTGTTTTCCGTAGGCAATCAGTTCCGGAAGATCCAGTTCCGGAATAACAGTCAGCATATCACCGCTTTTCGGGTTATACCAACCCTCGTCGAGCACTATAAACTCTATATCATTCCTGCTGGCGAAGTCTATGTAATATTTATAGGTATCCATATTGATACCTGCCTTAAAGGGGACACCTTTCAGATTCCAGTCATTCCACCAATCCCAGGCCACTTTTCCGGTCTTTATCCATGATGTGTCACCTATGCGATTGGGAGATGCCAGTGCATACACCAGATTATTAACAGGCATATCCGTATCCTTTTCTGTAACAGCCAGTACGCGCCAAGGATAAGTACGTGCCTCACTACTGCGTGCTATGAAATCACTGGTTTCTGTTACATACTCCTGCATACGCCAAGGATAGAAATCTGTTTGGGTAGGGTAGGAGGCAAAAACACCTTTTAGCCCATATCCATCTTTCTGAGATTCTACAAACATTCCCGGATATGCTTCAAGATCAGATTCCAGTAGAGTTAATTTGGTTTTACCGCAGTCCACTGTAACGGGTAGGAAAGCTACTTTCGGCTGTGCCTTTGATAGTGGGGTAACATCGTATATATTTTGAAAAGCCATTGCCATCGGCTTTTTGTCATTCGTCGTATAAGGAAGATAAGCTGTATAATCTTGATTAAAGTTGAATTCAGCTATTTCATCTTTGACTGTAACACCTGCTGTACGTGTGGTATAGAAACGGTAAACTACTCCATCATTATAAGCGCGGAAAGTAACTCCAAAACCACCTTTCAACTTCAAGTCGAGTTCATTGCATGCAACAACGAACTCCTTGAAGCGGTAGAAAGAGGATTCTACATTATCCCTGATCTTTTTCCTTTTTATACCTGTTGCCTGAGAATAGTTTCCTATTTCGGTTCCGTCAGCCAGAACCAAGCCTATGTTAGAAAGAGAGAGAATTGTATCCTTTTCGTGCATTACCTGATAAGATAATTTGTCTCCGGTACTGATTTCTACTTTCAGTTTTCCGTCAGGAGATGCCAGTGCGTATTTCTTTCCTGATGCTGCCTCGAGTGAATTATTTCCGCAATACAGAAATAAGGAAATAACGACTAATTTGAAAGAGAGGTTGTTTTTCATGATTCGGTTAATTCTTATTTGTCTGTCTGCAAAGTAAAAGAAAAAAGAGCGAACGGAAGGACTGAATAATATAATGTAATAAAAGAATAGTCCAAAAGATGCCTTTCTATGGTCCTCTCAATGGCTGTTTGTAGTATTCTTGTATTCGATTGGATTATTTTTTCATCCATTTGCGTGTGCTTATCTGGTCCATGTTTATCTCGTATTTAGGGCGTAGGTGTATTCCGAATATCTGTCTGGTTGGGTGCGGTTTTTGAATGATCAGGATTTATCTGATGCAATAATGCGGAGATTAGGATTTGTAATCTCCGCATTATATGCGATGAATATAAGACGTGCTTCCTATGAAATATTACAGATTTAATTCGTAATTGGTGCTACGTCCTCCTTCGTTTGTTTTCCGCAGTACATTTTTTGCTATCAAATCTTGTATATCACGTAAGGCTGTATCCGCAGAACATTTTGTAATCTTTCCCCACTTTGAGGAGGTTACTTTCCCATTAAAGCCATCCCATAGTAAATTCACCATTTTTATCTGTCGCTCATTCATCGAGACCAACCGGTGCTTGTCCCAGAAAGCAGCTTTCTGCAAAACAGTACTGACCATTTTTTCTGTATGAATCAATGCGGCTTTTAAACAGTCCAAAAACCATTCAAGCCAATTCGTGATATCCAGACCACTCTTTTGGCTCTTCTCTAATATATCATAGTAACTTTTCCGCTGTTTACGTATTTCAGCAGACATGCTATAAAAGCGATGCGGCATCTCATCCGCACGAGCTAAGAATAGATCTGTTATTGTTCGGGAAATACGCCCATTACCATCGTCAAACGGATGAATAGTTACAAACCAGAAGTGAGCTATGGCGGCTTTTAGCACCGGATCTATCTCCTGATTATCATTTACCCAATCCAAAAATAGCCCCATTTGATAGGGGATTTCACTTGAATCAGGTGCTTGATAATGAATTTTTTCTTTTCCCATAGCACCCGATATGACCTGCATAGGTTCTGATCCTTGCCGCCAATTGGCAACTGTTATTTTATATGCACCACTTCGCCCTGTAGGAAATAAAGCTGCATGCCAGTTGAAGAGACGCTCGTCTGTTAAGGGTTGCATATAATTCTGAGTAGCATCTATCATCACTTGCACCACTCCATCTATATAACGATCCGCTTCGGGTATTCCTTCTATTTCTATTCCTAAATGGCGGGCCACGGAAAATCGTACTTGATCTATATTTAATATCTCACCTTCTATTTCAGATGATTTTGTAATGTCTGCCGTTAGTGCATCGAGCATAACACTATTCTTCAGATCAAAACCGAGCACACTCATTTTTCCTACAAGTTTACCTTGTAAGCTTCGGACTCTACCTAATTTATAGGATAATTTAGAGTCATTCCAGGTGAAGTCAGGCCACTTGTTTTGTTGCCAGATATAAGTTGCTCTCATAATCTCAGTATGTTTTGCGGTAAAAGTACAAATAATTCTTCATATCCTTTGTTTTGCCATGCAACTTTATATGAATTGGGAGTATGTCTTTGCTTGCTGTTTATGAGCTTACTGGGTATAATATCTACAGGCATGAAAAAATAGTCCAATCTATGAAATGATTGTCTAAATCCCTTTTTGGAGCCTCGTGCTTCGACTATTCTTTTATCCTTATAGATTATTTTTTCATCCTGTTAGCAGGAAATCCCTTTCCTTTGCCGTACACTAATGCTAATGATTTAAAAGCACATATATAGTATGATGAAGAAACGAATTCAATTTTTTTTCGGTAGCATTGCCCTTCTGGGCATGAGTGCTTGTAGCAATTCCTACGTTAAGCCTGATGCACCGATCAAAGAAGTTCCTTTTACGCAAGTTCACCTGAATGATAACTTCTGGACTCCACGCATTGAAACGAACCGTACTGTTTCTATTCCTTCCGCATTTAAAGAATGTGAGAAGAACGGGCGCTTCGATAACTTTGCCATAGCCGGTGGTCTGATGAAGGGAGAACATCGCGGTGACTTTTCTTTTGATGATACCGATCCTTATAAGATTATAGAAGGAGCCTCTTATTCGCTGGCTGTGAAGTATGATAAAGCGCTGGATGCTTATCTGGATAGCGTTATTACTTTGATTGCTGCTGCTCAGGAACCGGATGGTTATCTTACCACTTGCGTTACCAATAAATGCTATCGCCTTTCCGGTTGGTGGGGAAAGAGCCGTTGGGAAAAGATTAATAGTCATGAACTTTATAATAGCGGTCATTTGTATGAAGCTGCCGTTGCTCACTATCGCGCAACAGGTAAACGCTCCTTGCTTGATGTAGCTATCAAGAATGCCGACCTTGTTTGTCAGGTATTTGGTCCGGGTGAAGGACAAAAGCATGTTCCTTCGGGGCACCCCATCGTTGAAATGGCGCTTGCTAAATTATATAAAGTGACAGGTGATGGAAAATATCTGAAAATGGCCAAATACTTCGTGGAGGAAACCGGTAGAGGAACAGACGGACATCGTCTTAGCGAATACAGTCAAGATCATAAACCCATTTTGCAGCAAGACGAAATTGTAGGGCATGCTGTGCGTGCCGGATACCTTTATTCGGGTGTTGCCGATGTGGCTGCCCTGACTCAGGATACAGCTTACTTCAACGCACTGAGTCGTATTTGGGAGAATATGGTGAGTAAGAAACTTTATATAATCGGCGGTATCGGTTCACGTCCTCAAGGCGAGGGTTTCGGTCCCAACTATGAGTTGAACAACCATACCAACTATTGCGAAACTTGTGCAGCCATCGCCAATGTTTATTGGAATCACCGTATGTTTCTGGCTACGGGAAATGCCAAGTATGCCGATGTACTGGAGCGTGCTCTTTACAATGGAGTTATTTCGGGTGTTTCACTCAGTGGCGATAAATTTTTCTATGATAATCCGCTCGAATCTATGGGGCAGCACGAACGCCAGCATTGGTTTGGTTGTGCTTGCTGTCCGGGTAATGTAACCCGCTTCATGGCTTCCGTACCTTATTATATGTATGCTACTCAGGGTAATGATATTTATGTTAACCTTTATATCCAGAGTAAGGCTGACCTTAATACAGACAGCAATAATATAGCTTTGGAACAGACTACTGAATATCCTTGGGAAGGAAAGGTTTCCATCTTAGTTACTCCCGAGAAAGAGCAGGAATTTGCTTTGCGTTTCCGTATCCCGGGTTGGGCGCAAGATGCTCCTGTGCCGACGGATCTTTACTCATTTACTGATAAGGCAGGTGCTTACAGCATTTCTGTCAACGGTAAGAAAGTAAATGCTAAACAATATGATGGCTATGCTACTATTTCACGTACCTGGAAAGTGGGTGATGTGGTAGAAATCAACCTTCCGATGGATATACGTCGTATCAAGGCTAATGACAATGTAGAAGATGACTGTGGCAAACTGGCTATCGAACGTGGCCCTATCATGTTCTGTCTAGAAGGCAAAGATCAGGCTGACAGCACTGTCTTCAATAAATTCATCCCTGATGGTACTCCAATGGCGTCTGCTTACGATGCTAACCTATTGAACGGAGTTGTAGTGCTGACCGGTAATGCGAAAGAAGTAGGTAAAGATGGTAGTGTGAAAGAGGTTCCTTTCAAAGCCATTCCTTATTCAACCTGGAATAATCGTGGTGCAGATCAAATGGCGGTTTGGATTCCTGAAGCTGCCGAATATGCCCGTCCTATTCCCGAACCGACAATTGCCAGCAAGGCACGGACGCTGATGATACAGGCTCCTATCCAGAAAGACGCTCCTGAATCTGCCTCCGTAGAAACTTGGGCATGGGGGGTGAATGACCAATGGGAACCGAAACGTTCATCGGATATTTCTAAACCTTACCACTATTGGTGGTTGAGAAATGGAACGCTGGAAACCTTGGCCTATCAATTTGATCAGCCTTATACCGTTTCAAACGTACAGGTTTATTGGCTGGACTTCGACCATTACGACGGCAATTTCCGCATACCGGAAAGCTGGAAACTCTACTATAAAGATGGAGCGAAATGGAAAGAAGTAGAAGCATTGAATGAATATACGGTAAAGAAAGACTGCTACAACAGCCTTGATTTCAAACCGGTAAAGACGACAGGATTGAAGATAGTCGCCCAGTTGCAGAAAGGTGCTTCAGGTGGGGTGATTGAGTGGAAAGTAAACTAGTCCATTTCTTTTAATTAAGAATTTATAACTTGTAGTGAAATATTAACCTTTTAATTTAAAATGTAACATGAAGACACATGAAAAACGAGCCTTATTCAGCAAAGCTGTCTTAAAGGCGACAACCTGTCTTTTTCTAGCAGCAGGTGCCAGTGTTAGTCCGGCATTTGCGTTTCCGGAGATGACAGAAACTATGGGAACCGAGATTGTACAGCAACAGGCTGTTACAATCACAGGTGTGGTAAAAGATAAAAGTGGCGAACCTATTATCGGTGCCAATATTCTTGAAAAAGGAACTTCTAATGGTGTTATTACCAATGTTGATGGTGAGTACACGCTAAAAGTGAAAGGAGCAAACTCCGTACTGATTGTATCTTATATCGGTTACAAGTCTCAAGAAATTGCAGTGGGAAGCCAAAGAAAGACCGATGTTACTCTGGCTGATGATACTGAATTATTGGATGAAGTAGTGGTTATTGGTTACGGAACGCAAAGGAAAGGTGATGTCACCAGTGCCATCAGCAGCGTGAAGAAAGATGATTTTATTCAAGGTAAAGTGAGTGATGCAGCTGACTTGATTAAGGGTAAAGTAGCCGGTTTGGTCGTATCGAAAGGTAGTGGTGATCCAAACTCCGGTTCAAGTATCCGTTTGCGCGGTGTCATTACACTAACTGGCAGCAATAGTCCGTTGGTATTGATTGATGGCATTCCAGGTGATATGAGTACGGTGGCACCCGAAAACATTGCATCGGTAGATGTTTTGAAAGATGCTTCCGCAGCTGCGATCTACGGTACACGTGGTGCCAATGGTGTAATCCTTATTACTACAGTTGACGGAAAACGTGAACAGAAAACTTCTATCAATTATTCCGGTTATCTGTCATTGTCTCAATTTGGCAAAAAACATGACTTTATGGGACCCGAAGAGATTCGTAAGGGTTATACGGACTTCACGGATGAAGGTTATGATACGGATTGGTTGGATGCCATTACACGTACTAGCTTTTCTCACAATCATAACCTCAGCGTTCGTGGTGGTACGCAGAAAACTACTTATTCTGCTGATGTAACTTATCGTGATGATCAGGGTGTAATTCTGAACACTTACAGTAAAGATCTTACGCTAAACATGAACTTGACGCATTGGTTCTTGGATGATATGTTGAAAGTAAGTGTAAACCTGCTCAAAGGCGAACATACTAACAGTGCCAATAATGCTACTTACCAATACCGCCAAGCTATTATTCACAATCCCACTGAGCCTATCAAAGATGTAGATGGTAACTGGTACGAGAACTTTGGTCGTAGTGAATATGCCAATCCGGTGGCTATGAACAAAGAACGTAAAGGTGATTACAAAACTGAATGGACTCGTATGACCGGTACATTGACATTTGAGCCTATTAAGGGGTGGCAAAATAACCTTCGAGCCTCACGTCGTACTTGGGGCGCACATGATAAGGGTTATTATACTGCCGATTATCCCGATCAACGCAGTACCGGGCATACAGGTTATGCTTACCAATCGTATGGAAGCAGTTATACAAACGAACTGGAATTTACTTCAAACTATCAAATGACCATTGGGCAACATCGTTTTGACGCGTTGGCAGGTTATAGCTACCAATATACGCAGAACTCTGGCTTCAATGCCAATAATACTGATTTTCCCAACGATTTTTTCCAATACAATAATTTGGGTTTGGGTGCTTATTTGAAAGATGGTAAAGCAGGTATGGGCAGTTATAAGAATGATAGTAAATTGATAGGTTTCTTCGGGCGTATAAGTTACGGATTCGCTGATAAATACAATATTCTTGCCAGCATTCGCCGTGAAGGTTCTTCACGTTTTGGTGCTAATCATAAATGGGGAACATTCCCGTCAATATCTTTGGGTTGGACTATCAGCAAAGAAGAATTTATGAAGGATATTTCCTGGCTCAATAACTTGAAGTTACGCATTGGTATGGGTACTACGGGTGTTATTCCTAATGATAACTATCTTTCATTACTGAAATATAGTTTTGGTAGCCAGTATTTCTATGATAAAGGAGAATGGAAACCCGGTCTGGTAGCAACATCCAATCCTAATCCAGACTTGAAATGGGAGAAATCAACAGAATATAATATCGGTCTTGACTTCAGCACACTAAATGATCGTTTAGGTGGTTCAATCGATGTTTATCGGAAACATACTGCGGATATGTTGTGGAATTATACTGTTCCGGTGCCGCCCAACTTGTATAATCAAACATTGGCTAATGTAGGTAAAATGCGTAACACGGGTATTGAAATAGCCATCAATGCCGTACCGGTACGTACAAAAGACTTTGAGTGGAAGACAACAGTGACTGCTTCACATAACAAGAATAAGCTGGTAAGTCTTTCGAATGATCTTTATGAAACAGCCAATTTTCGTATTACAGGAGGATTGGATGCTCCTATTTCACAAGGTACACACTATATGGAAGTAGGAAAAGAGTTAGGCCATTTCTATATGATTAAGTCGGTAGGTGTTTCTGAACGGGGTGTATTCTTAGTTGAGAATCCTCAAACCGGAGAAATAGAAGAAATGAATGATACTATGTTGGCTGACGAAAACTATCGTCAGGACTTTGGAACCGGATTACCACAATTATTTGCAGGTTGGAGTAACCAGTTGCGTTATAAAAACTTCGACTTGTCTGCACAGTTCACGGGGCAATTTTTCTTTAAGATACTCAACTCTCCACGTGCCTTCTACGAGAATAACGCTGTGTTCCTGAATAAACTCAAGAGTGTGCTCAATGCTCCTTATGGTGGAGAATATACCTTGTCGAGAGCACAAAAACAGGCAGTGGTAAGTTATTATCTGGAAGATGGTGATTTTGTTAAATTAAGCAACCTGACTATTGGCTACACCCTTCCGATACGCAATAATAAGTATATGAAGAGCCTTCGTGTATACGTATCGGGTAATAATTTGTTCTGTATAACCGGTTATTCGGGTTTAGATCCAGAACTTGATATCAGTAATGTACAGGCTCCCGGTGTTGAATACCGTGATACTTACCCTACTACTCGTTCGTTTACTTTTGGTGTTAACATTGGATTTTAAAAATGGTACTGAATATGAAAACAAAAATAAAAACATATGTTGGAACTGCACTTGTTGCGTGTTCACTCTCGTTTAATAGTTGTACGGACTTAAGTGAGAAAATTTATGATACGATGTCTCCCGACATTTATCAATTTACTCCCGAAGATGCACAGGCTTTGTTTGTTCCTGTATATAATAGTCTACGTGATGTTCTTTGGGGCTGGTATAGTTATTCCGATATTTCGGGACTTTCGGGCGATCTTTGGTGTATTCCGAATCGAATAGGTATTGGTTGGGGTGACCTTTATATTCCGTTGCACAAGCATGAATTTAACCCTCAGATATGGCATTTTGGCGCTTTCTGGACACGGGCTTATGCAGGTGTTACCGCATGTAATCGCTTATTGGCTGACCCTGCCGTACAATCGGTAGAGACAACCGTAGCGCAGCTTAGAGCATACCGTGCATTGTATTATTATATGTTGTTCGATGCATTCCGTAATATCCCATTGGACACGGAGGCTAATCATGAAGCAGGATGGTTGCCGGAACAAGCTACTCCTCAGCAAATGTGGGATTTTATCATTAGTGAACTGAATGATGTAAAAGGTAAGTGCGGGAATGAGAAAATCATGGGACGCATCAATAACTATAGCGTAAATATGTTGCTTGCCAATATGTATATAAACCACAATGCATGGTTTAATGATGATTCCGACAAGTCATGGTACGGTAAGTGTATCGATGAGCTGAATGAAATTATTGAGAGTGGCCTTTATTCTTTGGCTCCCAACTATTTGGACAATTTCAAAGAAGATATCTCTGGTAATCCTGAGATTATCTTTGGAATACCCTATACAGAAAAATATGGAGGTGGTAACTATTATGCCAGTATGTGGCTTGCCGTTATCAGCAAGAAGACTTATGGCTTTAATACATGGGCTACCAGCGGTGCTAACGTATTGTCACAGTTCCTTGATTCGTATGATGCTGCCGATGGGCGCTACAAAGATTGTTGGAATGTAGATACGCCTCAATATGCAATGGATGGAACACCTCTTATAGCTAATGGTGTGCAGGTAGTCTACACCAAAGAAATACGTAGCATTGATCAACCTGGTTGTTACGAATATGAAGGTGGACGTTTAGTAAAATATGAGATCCTTCCGGGTGATATGGCTACAAATTACGATGATGTACCCTTCTACCGTTATGCCGATGTGTTGTTGAAGAAAGCCGAGTGCTTGCTCAGATTGGGCGGATACAAAGGAGAGACAGAACAAGATGCTGCAGACCTGGTAACGCAAGTTCGTGCACGTAACTTCAAATCTAATCCGGCAAAGGCAGTTCGTACCGTAGCGCAACTTAAAGGCGGCAGTAATTATCCGTATGGACATCGTGAAAATCGCAATGAAATGGGGAAAAATGATCCAACAAAGATCTTTAACGAAATAGAAGGTGGCGCTGATATTGAATTGGGTGGTTTACTTGATGAACGTGCTTGGGAATTTGTAGGAGAATATGTTCGTCGTCAGGATCTTATCCGTTTCAAAATGACAAATGGTCAGAATGTATACAATGGTAAATCATGGTTTTGCAAACCTCGGGTAACTGATGTTTCAGACAACCATCTTAACATCTTCCCCATTCCGAAGGAAGCGATTGAAGGTAATGTGAAATTAAAACAAAATCCCGGGTATTAACAGCTAAATATGTAAACAATGAAAAAGAATATACTTTATGTACTATTGGGAGGATTACTCCTCTCTTTGGCGGCATGCAGCGAAAACTGGGAAGACGCCACAAGTAAGCATGTGTATGGCGAGAATGAAAATCCTTATTTGCGTGCTGATGCGGAAGCAACAGTTACAAAAAAGATACAATTTGGTGCCGGTCAAACACAAATCATCAATTTGTCTGACTATGCTGAATTATTTCAAGTAAAATTGGGTATGACACTGGATGAAGCCATTGCTGGAATTTCAAGTGGCAAAGTTGTGTTTCACGGTATAAATGCTGCTCGTAATGCTTGGGACAAAACAGCTCCCAATAAGGGGATGACTGGGTGGTATTTTGATGAAATGGGTAATATTTCCACTCAAACGAATGCCAATTTTACTGTAGAACTGAATGTGTCGAACAAAACACTTGTAGTAAGTGCATTGGAAAATGTAATGGTAGGTTCGTCCGTTAGTATCAATGTGGGGTTTGCAATCAATGGAACTGACTTCGACCAATATGTACGCATTCTTAGTGAGATTGCAATTGTAGACGTGCCTGTTGAAGTATCAATCAATATTCCGGATGGCGAGTATTCGGCTGCTTCCATTGCATTTAATGATTATGCAGGCAAGATACAGGAACGTTTCGGAATGACTGTTGCTGAATTCTGTGAAGGGCTTGATGGTGACGGAGAAGGTGATATTCATATGTATTCTGTTAATCTTGAGTCCTTGAAATGGGATGAAGAAAGTTCATATACAGCAAATGCTCCCGGCTATTGGATGATGAAAGACGGTACGGTCACCAATTGGGGAACGGCAGGGTATTCTCTTTTCGCAGAATGTAGTATAAGTGATAAAACTTTGAACATAGGTCGTTCGGCTACACCGGTTGCAGGTGATAAATATACTATCAGCATTGGTTTCCGCGATAAAACAAACAAGGCAAATCTGTTGCGTTTTGTAATTAACATTACAATGGAATAATCTTATAAATAGTGAACGTCATTCTTGGCCGTTCGGAATGAGGTGGGGATCTCTGTATTATAAAGTGGGGATCCCCATTCTTCATTCAGAAGGCAATTACATAGTATATATTTTCATGAATAGAAGAAGAAACTGTTATAACGGGATGATTGGCTTCATGTTTATTGTTGCTATTCTGTTTTTTTTTAGTTGTCAGGATGATTCTGTAGCTGTTAATCAGCCCGATGTACTTAAGCCCTCAGACATTCCCGGTTACGAGAAGTACTATAAACCATCAGAGTTTGCAATGATGGATATGTTTTCGAGGGATGCCAAATGGTCATTCTATCGTCATAAACAGAGTGAACATTTTATTGTGTTCTGGGAAGTAGGATTCGGTAAAGATCCGAATGCTAAAAGTGTTTCAGAGTCTATGCGGGTTGATGTAGATGACTTGCTGGCAAAAGCTGAACAATTTTATCTGACGAATATTGAGACATTGAAGTTTGCCGAAGTAGGACAAGGAAAATCTTATTTGGATCGGTATAAGATGCAAATCTATTTACTTTATCAAGAAGAATGGTTGGCAACAGGTTCAGGTTATGATGATGTAATCGGTGCTTTATGGATAAATCCGAGTACCTGCAAACCGGTAGGCTCTACGATTGCACATGAAATAGGGCATAGTTTCCAATATCAAGTGTATTGTGACAAACTGTTGAATGGAGCTGCCAAAGATTTTCATCAAGGTTTTCGTTATGGCTTTGGACCGAATGGTGAAGGAGGTAATGGCTTTTGGGAACAGTGTGCGCAATGGCAATCTCTTCAGACTTATCCTCAAGAACTTTTTGGGTATCATGTTGATGTTTGGAAAGCTAACTATCACCGTCATTTTAATCACGAATGGATGCGATATGCCAGTTACTGGTTACCTTATTACTGGACACAGAAACATGGTGTTAGTGTACTGGGAGAAATATGGAAACAATCGAAATATCCGGAAGATCCGCTTATGACTTATCAGCGTTTATATTGTAAAGGCAAGGTGGCAACTCTTTATGAAGAATTGTATGATTATGCCACACGTATGACTACCTATGACATTGATATTGTGCGTAAATACGTTACTGAGAGTGCAAAGAAATATTCTACCAAGCTATACGCCAGTGATGGATATTATCAAGTAGGCTATTCCAGTTGTCCGGGGAGTACGGGATTCAATGTTATATCATTGGATGTTCCGGAGGCAGGTAGTACTGTGAAGGTTGATTTTAAAGGGCTGGATACAGGTACAAGTTTGGCATCGGAAGATCCGGGAATCATTGTTAATGCGGATGGTAAAAAAGTAGGTGTTGCTACTAATTATAATAGAAATAGTACTGCTGCCGGATGGAGGTATGGATTTGTGGCTGTCGTAAACGGTGTGGCTCAATATGCTCCGATGTATCAAGACAAAGAAGGTGTAGTATCTTATATCATTTTGGAAGGGACTGATAAGCTCTTTTTTGTAGTAATGGGCGCTCCCGAACAATATATCTCTCATGCTTGGAATGAAGATGAGACGGATGATGCTCAATGTCCCTATAAAGTGAAATTTGAAGGGACAGACTTATTAAATTAGTAATTTAAATATAAGAGTGAAATGAAAGTAAAGTATATATTAATTTTTACGGTATTTCTCCTTGTGGATCAGGTGGGATTTGCACAAAATTATAAACCTGCAGTTAAAGATGTTATTTCTCCTAAAACCAGGTACTTTAGTATTCAGGATGTCCGTCTTCTCGACAGCCCTTTCTTGCATGCGATGAATCAGAATGAGCAATGGATGAAAGAGCTTGACTTGGATCGGCTGTTATCCAATTTCCGCAAGAATGCGAATTTGAAACCAAAGGCGGAACCTTACGGTAGTTGGGAATCAATGGGCATTGCCGGACATACGTTGGGACATTTGCTTACTGCTATGTCACAGCATTATGCCGCTACGGGTGACGAGACTTTTAAAGCCAAGATAGACTATGTGGTGAATGAGTTGGATTCTTGCCAAATGAACTTTGTCAATGGTTTCATCGGTGGAATGCCCGGAGGTGATAAAGTATTCAAGGAAGTGAAAAAAGGTATTATCCGTTCTATGGGTTTTGACTTGAATGGCATTTGGGTACCTTGGTACAATGAACATAAGACAATGATGGGTCTGAATGATGCTTATCTCTTGGCAGGAAACGAAACTGCAAAGAAAGTATTAATCAATTTATCCGATTATCTGGCAGATGTCATTGCTCCATTGAGTGAAGAGCAGATGCAGACAATGCTGAATTGTGAATACGGAGGAATGAATGAAGCATTTGCGCAAGTGTATGCCTTGACTGGAGATAAGAAATTTCTTGATGCTTCCTACGCTTTCTATCATAAGCGTTTGCAAGATAAGTTAGCAGAGGGAGTAGATGTTTTGCAGGGGCTGCATTCCAATACCCAAATACCAAAACTGATAGGTAGTGCCCGCCAATATGAACTGACCGGTAACCATCGCGACGAGGAAATAGCTCGTTTCTCTTGGGAAACGATCGTTCATCATCATTCTTATGCTAATGGTGGAAACAGTATGGGTGAGTATCTCTCTGTTCCTGATAAATTGAGTAACCGCTTGGGTACCAATACCTGTGAAACTTGCAATACTTACAATATGTTGAAACTGACCGCACACCTTTATGAGTGGACGAACGATGTACAATATCTGGATTATTACGAACGGGCACTGTATAACCATATTTTAGCTTCACAGCATCCCGAAACAGGAAACGTCTGTTATTTTCTTTCATTAGGAATGGGTACACATAAAGGTTTTGGTAGTCGGCACAATAATTTTAGTTGTTGCATGGGTAGTGGTTTCGAAAACCATTCCAAGTATGGTGGAGCTATCTATAGCTATGTGCTGGGTAAAGAAATGATGAATATAAATCTATATATTCCTTCTGTTTTAACATGGAAAGAGAAAAGTTTAAAACTTCGCATGACTACAGATTATCCCGAACATGGTAAAGTTGTAATTAAGCTGGAAGAGACGTCGAAAGAACCACTTACCATTAATTTGCGTCGTCCGGTTTGGGCTGCGGGAGATGTTGCTATTCGTATAAACGGCAGTAAACAAAAAGTGGAAAGTGTTCCCGGTTCATTTATCAGTCTTCATCGTAAATGGAAAAAGAATGATGTAATAGAGTTAATTTTGCCTATGCCACTCTATACTGTGTCTATGCCCGATAATGTTGACCGCCGTGCTGTCTTCTACGGACCGACCATTTTGGCAGGAACCTTTGGTACGGAAAAACGAAAGATGGGAGATATCCCTGTATTTGTTTCGGAAGAGAAGAGTTTGACGAATTACATAAAAAAGATTAGTGATACTTCTGTCAGTTTTGTTACGACACTGCCTGGAGGACCGGATAACGTGAAGATGTTACCTTTCTATAAAGTAGCAGATGAAAATCAGACCGTTTATTGGGATGTATATTCACCAGCCGAATGGAATGTTGTTGAAGAAAAACGCAAGGCTGAATTAGAACGGATTGCCGAATTGGATAAAATGACAACGGATTATATCGTTTTTGGTGAGATGCAACCCGAACGGGATCATAACCTAAAAGGCGAGAATACTCGTAACGGAGAAGGTTATCTGCGTAAATACCGTTTTGCTTACGAAAATGGTTGGTTTGCTTTTGATATGAAATGTGGTTACGATCAACCCATGGAACTTTTATTGACTTACTACGGAGGTGACAGTCGGAAATATACGTTTGATGTTGTGATTGGTGATTGGGTACAACCGGTCAGTCTTACAGATACTACACAAGGATTCGTGGAACATGCTGTCAGTATTCCACTGGAAGTAACGCAAGGTAAAGACAAAGTGAGAATCATGTTCCGGGCTAATGATAAAACTCGTGTGAGCAATATTTATAATTGTAGATTAATGAAGAAATAAAAATAGACTCAAGACTAATGAAACTACATATTTTCATCTTTTTTTTGATTGGATTGTTAATCGGAAGTTCCCTTTCGGCTCAACAGTCCGTTCTTCCTTCGGGAAAAACTATCTATATTCCCAAAGACCTTCAGGGAATGGATTTGCAAAACCTTGAAAGCAAGTGGAGTTATCACCGCATGGCCTGCACCGAAAACTTCGTCATCTTCTGGGAAAAAGGCTTTGGGAACGATTTGTCCAACCCTCCACAGCTGGAAGGACATGATATGAAAGTTGATTTACCGAATCTGATGGGTAAGTTGGAGAGTTTTTACCGTTTCTTCCGTGATACACTGGAGTTTTCGCGTCCCGGTTCCAAGTGCGACAAGTATCGCATGATGGTGATGCTGAACTATTCCCTGGAAGGCACGGCATACGGTGGAGATTATGACGGAGAAATCGGTGCTTTATGGATTGCCCCCAACCGTGTGCAAGATAAGAAATTGAACTGCATCGCCCATGAATTGGGACATAGTTTTCAGGCACAGATCAGTTGCGATGGGCAGGGCGAAGCCTGGGGAGGATGCGGTTTCTTTGAAATGACTTCGCAATGGATGCTGTGGCAGGTTAATCCCGAATGGATTACTGATGAAAAATATCATTGGGATGCTTTCATGAAACTGACTCACAAGGCTTATCTCCACATGGAGAATATTTATCATTCACCTTACGTATTGGAATACTGGGGCATGAAACGGGGACTTCCCATTATAGCCGAACTTTACCGCCAGGGAAAGCGGGGAGAAGATCCGGTTATCACCTACAAACGTTTGGCTGCTTTGAATCAGAAACAATTCTGTGACGAGATGTTTGATACTTACCGCCACTTTATCAACTGGGATTTTCCGCGCGTCTGGAAAGAAACACGTCCGTATGCCAATAAATATACTTCTCAGCTAATAGCTCAGCCGGATGGATGGTATGGGATAGCACCGGAGAATTGTCCTGAAAATTATGGATTCAATGCTATTCCTTTGGCTGTTCCTCAGCCGGGAGAGAAAGTGAAAGTGGAATTCTGCGGAGAAGCAGGAAAGGAAGGATATACTGCAATCCATACAGATAAGGCAGGTTGGCGTTATGGTTTTGTTGCTGTAACGGCAGAAGGTAAATCTATTTATGGCGAAATGGGCGATAATAGCGGGAAAAGTATTATTTTTACAGCTCCAAAAAATCAAACTCTGACCCACTTGTGGTTGGTTGTGATGGGAGCGCCGACGGAGCATTGGATGAATCCCGCTCCGGGAGAGAAAGATGCTCAATGGCCATATCGCATCAGGGTTACGGGAAGCAATCCTTTATAAACATACAGATAAATACGATGTCTGCAAAAGAAACATATATGAACCGATGAAAAACAGTACAAGTGCCGTTGTTTATGCCTGCATTGCAGTGCTTAGTTGGTCTACTGTAGCCACTGCTTTTAAGATAGCATTAACGCATCTTACTCATTTTGAGATGCTGCTGATAGCAAGTTGTACTTCATTAGTCATATTTGCCCTTTTGCTGACTTTCCAGAAGAAGTGGAGACTGGTGTCGGAACTTTCCGGTCGCCAATGGGGATATTTTGCATTGTTGGGATTGCTGAACCCTGTCGCTTATTATCTGGTGTTGTTCAAGGCTTATGATCTGCTACCTGCACAAGTAGCGCAGCCCATCAACTATGCATGGCCTATTGTGCTGCTTATTCTGTTGGCCTTGTTTGCCCATCAGCCCATACCCCAAAAGAAATATATTGGCATGTTCATTTCACTGGGTGGAGTGGTACTTATTTCTGTAGGAACCGGGCAGTCGGGAGGTATGGATATACCCGTGCATGGCTTATTGTTGGCGGCATTGAGTGCTTTGCTGTGGGCCATGTATTGGATGATAAACAATAAGTTCAAAGATAAAACAGATGGTAGTATCGCTCTGTTTATGAGTTTCCTGTTCGGCACGGTTTATTTGTTGATAGGAGCTGTGGGAGTGGGGGTGCACCTTAATACATTGCCCGGTATCTTGTCGGGTATGTATGTCGGCGGGTTTGAAATGGGTATTCCTTTCATCTTTTTCAGCCTTGCCATGCGGAAAACATCCAATCCGGCACTGGTCAACCAGCTTTGTTACTTATCTCCCTTCTTGTCTTTATTCTTCATTGCAATCATATTGGGTGAACAGATTGTGTTTACAACTTACATCGGTCTTGTATTGATTGTAATGGGAATTATGTTCAATCAATATCTGGTGAAGAAATGAAAAAGATTATCCTTGCTATAATAGCCGGTATTATTCCGTTGGTGCTTCCGGCAGCTTCTACTGATTTCTGGTTCCGCCATTTCTCCGTGGAAGATGGATTATCCTCCAACTCTGTGCGTGCTATTATGCAGGATAAATATGGCTTTATGTGGCTTGGTACGGATGACGGCTTGAACCGTTACGACGGCACCACTATAAAGGTTTATAATCTGAATCCGCAAGGGTCTAATGATTATATCTCTTCTCTTTACGACACTACGGACAATATCTGGGTAGGGACAGAAGGCGGGGTGTATATTTTTGATTATGAAACGGAAAGCTTTGAACTATTCAAAGTATTGACAGCCCAAGGTGACAGCATTAAGAGCAATGTGAATCATATTGCAGAAGACAGAGACGGCAACTTGTGGTTCTCGACAGTAGGGCAAGGTATTTTCAAGTATAATATATCCAAGCACTATCTGGAACATTATGAATTTAAAGATGCCAATGGATTAATGGCGAGTGTGCTGGTTGATAGTGAAAATCAGATCTGGGCGGTCACTAATTGGGGAAGTCCCACTGTGTCCAAGCTGAATAAGGCGGAGAATAAATTCGAGCCTTTCCCTATCACTTACGAAGCGGGGCAATATGACTCAAACTCTCTGGTCATGCTCGAAGACTCTGAACATGCACTGTGGCTGGGAACCTGGGAATGCGGCTTGCAGAAGATAGATAGATATACAGGTAAGGCAATCACTTATTTGCATCCGTCGGAAGGTAAAGGGGCTACACATATCCACTCTTTGATGGAATATGCTCCCCACCAACTATTGATAGGTTCGGATGACGGACTTTTGTTGTTTAATACCCTTACGTGTGAACATCAACTGTTCACGGAAGATGAAACAAACCCTTATTCATTATCCAATCGTTTTGTCTATCCTATCGTAAAAGACCGTGAAGGCGGAATCTGGGTCGGGACTTATTACGGTGGGGTGAATTATCTTTCGCCTAATACCGGGCAGTTTGAATGCTTTGCCCATTCGCGCTTTTACAACTCGGTGAACGGAACTGTTATCGGACGTTTTTGTGAAGACTCTTCTGGATATATCTGGATAGCCTCTGACGATGGAGGTCTGAGCCGCTTTGCTCCCAAGGATAAACAATTCACTCATTATATGCCCGATGAGCACAGAAACAGTCTTTCTTACCATAATGTGCATGCTCTTTGTATGGATGATGACGATTTATGGATTGGTACCTATACGGGAGGAGTCAATGTGCTGAATACGAAAACAGGCACGTTCAGGGTATATACCACCAAAGGGGGCGATTTGACCACCCTTGACGGCACCAGTTCTTACGCCATCTTCCGTGACCGGGAGAAACGGATCTGGGTGACTTCTATGGCAGGAATAAACTTGTATAACCGTGAAGAAGACAATTTTATCCGTGTCAAAGACTTGGAATCGCTGACCATTGATATAGATCAGGATGCCGATGGTAACATCTGGTTTTCTACGCAAGGGAAGGGTTTGTTTAAGTATAATCCGGATAAAAAGACTTGGAAGAATTACGTGTACAGTAATACTCCCGGTGCATTGGTTAACGATCAGGTGAATTGTGTGTTGATAGATGGTAACGGAAATATGTGGGTGGGGACGATGAACGGGCTTTGCAAGTATGACGCTGGGGAAGACCGGTTTGAAGCGATACCTCTGGATATTCCCAGCCGTAACATCTGCGGTATAGTTGAAGATCAGCATGTGCTGTGGCTGACCACGACGAAAGGGCTGGTTCGTTACGCTCCCGGCGAGAGTTGTCAGGTCTTCACGCGTAGCGATGGTTTGCAGAGCGAACAATTCCTGCCTAATGCTGCTTTGAAGGCTTCCGACGGGAAGATATATGTCGGCTCGGTCAATGGCTTCAATGCCTTTTATCCTTATCAGATAAAAATGAATAAGGTGCTTCCACCGGTTGTTATCACAGGATTGGAAATCTTCAACAAGGAAATCCGGATAGGAGATAAGAAGTTGCCGAAAGCCCTGAACTGGATGGCGGAACTGGATTTGTCTTATAAAGACCATGTATTCAGTCTGCTCTATGCTTCATTGAGCTATTGTACACCCGAAAAGAACCAGTACGCCTATAAACTGGAAGGTTTTGATAAAGACTGGAATTATGTAGGTTCGCAGAATAAAGCTACTTATACCAACTTGCCTGCCGGAACATACGTCTTCAAGGTAAAAGCCACGAATAATGACGGTATTTGGAGTAATCAGGAAGCGAGCTTGAAAATAACCATTCATCCTCCTTTTTATTGGAGCACGGCTTCCAAGATTCTTTATTTCATATGGGTGTGCATAGCGCTGACCTTCTTTATCCGTTTCTTGTTGAAGCGGACGGAGAAGAAGCACACTGCGGAAATCAATCAACTGAATGTCAGTAAGGAGAAGGAAGTGCATGAAGCTAAGATTAAGTTCTTCACGATGATAGCTCACGAAATCCGCACCCCGGTTTCGCTTATCATCGGTCCTTTGGAGAAGATTATGAAATCGTCCATACCGATGCCTGCAGTGCTGAGGGACGATCTGAATATTATCGACCGCAATAGTCAGCGACTGCTGTTTCTGGTCAATCAGTTGCTGGACTTCCGTAAGGTGGAACAGGAAGGCATAACCATGAGATATGCTTCGCAGAACATCCGCCAGTTGTTACAGGCGGTTTGCGAACGGTTCAAACCGTTTATCACCCAGCATGGTGCGCATCTGGAAGTGGAATATCCCGATGCTGATTTCACGGCTATGGTGGATAGTGAGGCGATCACTAAAATGATAAGTAACCTGCTGACGAATGCAAGCAAGTATACCAAGGATAAAGTTGTCCTCTCATGTATTGTTCAGCCGGAACAGCATACGTTTGTGGTGAAAGTGACAGATAATGGAATCGGTATCAGTAAAGAAGACCGTAAGAGAATCTTTAAGCCTTTCTTTCAGGCAATGGATAATAAACCCGGTACGGGTATCGGACTCAGCATTGTGAAGAGCATTGTGGAGTCGCATAACGGTTGCATAGAGGTGGAATCCGAAATCAATAAAGGTTCCTCTTTCATAGTGACGTTGCCTATCGAACAAGTCGGGGCGGAGGTTCAGGAAGGGGAGGCAGGTGTTCTCAATCCGGTAATACCCGAGGATATCTTGTCGGAAACCTTGCCGGTGATGTCCTCTAAGAACAAACCGTTGATGCTGATTGTGGATGACAACGAAGAAATGCTGAACTTCCTTTCAAGCAGTTTCTCCGCCCAATATTCCATTCTGACGGCAGAAGACGGAATGGAGGCATTGGAGAAACTGAAGGAACATGAGGTTACCTTGATTGTGAGCGACTGGATGATGCCGCGCATGGATGGGGTGGAATTCTGCAAGGCTTTACGCGCCGACCAGTCCATCAGTCATATACCGTTTATTTTGCTGACTGCTAAAACAGATACGAACTCCAAAATAGAAGGTATGGACTGCGGGGCGGATGCTTATATTGAAAAGCCTTTCTCGGTGCAGTATCTGGAAGCATGTATTAAGAATCTGCTTGATCTGCGTAATTTGTTGCGTCAGAAATTCTCTAAAATGCCATTGGTACCGTTGAACAGTATTGCCAATAACTCTATGGATAATAAATTCCTTACCCGTATCAATGAGATTATAGAGCAAAACTTCTCAAATTCGGAACTGTCTGTTGATTTTCTGGCAGAAGAACTTTGCATCAGTCGTTCCGGATTATTTGCCAAAATAAAAACGCTGGCTAATGTTACTCCGAATGAACTGATTCAGATTGTGAGGTTAAAGAAAGCTGCTGCTTTGCTTTCAGAGAATAAATACCGGATTAATGAGATTTGCTATATGGTAGGTTTTAATAATCCATCTTATTTTGCCAAATGTTTCCAAAAGCAATTCGGTATCAAACCCGGAGAGTTTGTTAATGGAAAAGAGTAATTCTGTCAACAAATTCATTCTATCAATTTGTACTATCTTTTTCTTTTCATACTTTTGTAAGTTAATTAATATTTAAGAGTATGAATAAGAAATTACTTTTATCCTTATTTGCCCTTGTAGGTGTATCAGTCTGTCTTTCGGCAGCAGATGAAGCGCGTTTATTGCGCTTTCCGGCAACGAACGGGAACGAGATTGTTTTCTCGTATGCAGGCGATTTGTATAGAGTGCCTGTCACTGGAGGAGAGGCGCAGCGCCTGACTTCGCATGTGGGTTACGAAATGTTCCCTCGTTTTTCACCCGATGGCAAAACGATTGCTTTTACCGGTCAGTATGATGGAAATACGGAAGTATACACCATCCCAGCAGCTGGTGGAGAACCACAACGCCTGACGTATACTGCAACGAATTCCCGTGATGACCTGGGCGATCGTATGGGACCTAACAATATTGTGATGACTTGGACACCGGATGGTAAACAGATCATTTATCGTAACCGTATCAGTGACGGTTTTGCCGGTAAACTTTATTCTGTCAATCAGGAGGGTGGTATGCCCGAAATTATCCCTTTGCCCGAGGGTGGATTCTGTAGCTATTCTCCCGACGGCAAGCGACTGGCTTACAACCGTACCATGCGTGAATTCCGTACTTGGAAGTATTATAAAGGTGGTATGGCGGATGATGTCTGGATATACGATCCGGCAAAGAAATCAGTGGAGAATATAACGAATAATGTTGCTCAGGATATCTTCCCCATGTGGATAGGCGATGATATATTTTTCCTTTCCGACCGTGACCGCACTATGAATATCTTTGTTTATAATACGAAGACAAAGCAGACGTCGAAGGTTACTAACTTTACTGAATATGATGTGAAGTTCCCGAGTGCTTCCGGCAATACCATTGTGTTTGAGAATGGCGGATATATCTATAAGATGGATGCTGCCACCCGTCAGCCCGAGAAAGTCAATATCAGTCTTGCTTCGGATAATATCTATGCACGCAGCGCCATAAAGAATGGGGCTAAGTATCTGACAGCCGCCAGTGCATCTCCCGACGGAGAACGGGTGGTGGTGACTGCTCGCGGAGAGGTCTTTAATCTACCCTCAACCAAGGGTGTGACGAAAAATATAACCCGCACTCCGGGTGCCCACGAACGTGATGCACAATGGTCTTCTGATGGAAAATACATTGCTTATATCTCGGATGCTACCGGAGAGACAGAACTTTATCTTCAGGATGCAGTGGAAGGTAATCCGGTGCAGCTGACCAAGAATAATGATACGTATATCCGTTCTTTCGAATGGAGTCCGGACAGTAAGAAGATTGTTTATACCGACCGTCAAAATCGTATCAATCTGCTGGATGTAGCTTCACGACAGGTGACTATGCTATTACAAGACCCAATGGGGGAACCGCAGGATGTGACTTTTTCACCGGATAGCAAATGGCTGACCTATACCCGTGATGCAGACAATGAAATAACTGTTGTATATGTCTATGATATTGCCGGAAAGAAGGAATATCCGGTGACGGACAAGTGGTATAATTCTTCTTCATCGGTATTCAGTACGGATGGTAAGTATCTTATTTTCTCATCTGCCCGCGATTTCAACCCTACATACGGCTGGTTGGAATGGAACCATGTCTATAATAATATGTATGGAGTTTATCTTGCTTTGCTCTCGAAAGATACCCCGTCACCTTTTATACAGAAAGATGCCGGAATGAAGAACGACAGTGAGAGTGAGGCCTCGAAGGCTACTGAAAAGACTGCCGGAAAGAAAGAAGCGAAACAGGAAACAGCTTCTGCGTCACTCGTCAAGTTTGATCCGGAAGGTATCACCGAACGTATCATCAAGCTTCCATTGTCGGCTTCTTATTATGCTAATTTCTATTCAAACGGAAAGAAGGTATATTACTGGGGCAATGGCGGAACGAAGTTTTTCGATCTTGAAGGACAGAAAGAAGAAACGGTTGCCGATGGTGCTATGATGACGGTTACTCCGGGTAGCCAAAAGGCTTTGTTCTACAAGGACAACAAGCTTTATGTAACCGCTATACCGGAAGGAGCGGCTAATCTGAGTACGCCTGTCAATATGGATAACATGTCCATTACGATAGATTACCCCAAGGAATGGGCACAAATCTTCGATGAGGCCTGGCGTGCTTATCGTGATGGTTTTTATCTGGAGAATATGCATGGTGTGGATTGGAAAGCAATCAAACAGAAATACTCTGTTCTGCTGCCTTATGCAAAGACGCGTCTCGACCTGAACTATATCATTGGAGAGATGATTGGTGAGCTTAACTGCGGACACGCATACGTCAATCCGGGTGAAACGGATAAACCGGCACGTATCAAGACCGGTTTGCTGGGTGCTGAGGTATCGGCAGATAAGAGTGGTTTCTTCAGTTTGGACAAGATACTTCCCGGTGCTTCCTGGAGTAAGGAACTGCGCTCTCCGCTTACTGAACCGGGTATTGAGGCTAAGGCCGGGGAATACATTGTTGCCATTGACGGTATACCTACGAATACGGTGAAGAATATCTATGCTTTACTGGTAGGAAAGGCTGATGTGCCGACAGAAATCTCGCTGAACAGCAAACCGCAATTGGCAGGTGCAAGAAAGATTGTCATCAGTCCGCTGGAAAATGAATATCCTCTTTATCATTATAATTGGGTACAGAATAACCTGAAGAAGGTGGAAAAGGCATCCAATGGACGTATCGGTTATATCTATATCCCTGATATGGGTCCGGAAGGTCTGAACGAGTTCTCCCGTTATTTCTATCCGCAGCTCGACAAGGAAGGTCTGATTATAGACGACCGTGCTAATGGTGGCGGTAATGTATCTCCTATGATTCTGGAACGTTTGTCTCGCGAACCTTACCGCTTGACGATGGGACGTGGTACGAAGCATGTCGGCACTATACCCGATGCTGTGCAAGTAGGGCCGAAGGTTTGTTTGATTAATAAATATTCTGCTTCTGATGGTGATCTCTTCCCGTGGGGCTTCCGTGCATTGGGGCTTGGTAAACTAATCGGTACCCGCACCTGGGGTGGTATTGTAGGTATCAGCGGACCGTTGCCTTATATGGATGGTACGGATATCCGTGTTCCTTTCTTCACCAGTTATGATGCGAAAACAGGCCAGTGGATTATTGAAAATCATGGCGTCGATCCGGATATCTTGATTGATAACGATCCGGTGAAGGAATGGAACGGTGAAGACGAACAGCTCAATAAGGCTATCGAAGAAGTGATGAAAGAATTGCAGGATCGTAAGCCATTGCCGCCTGTTCCGGCTCCAAGAGATTTCAGTAAGTAGTCACATACTTTCACTATACTGTTATAAATATGCCATTTTATGAGGAGAGCTTTGCTCTCTCCTTATAGAATGGCATATTCTGTTTATCTTTGTGGCTCAGATTTCGTAATTATAGAATTAAGAAGATGAAGGATACTCAGATTATTATGTTAGGTACAGGTAATGCAGGCGTTACCCGATGCTATAATACTTGTTTCGCAATCCTGACAACTGAAAATGTGCTCCTCGTGGATGCCGGTGGAGGGAATGGGATATTGGTTCAGTTAGAGAAAGCCGGTATCGCCATTGAACGTATTCACGATATGTTTGTGACTCATGCTCATACGGATCATATATTAGGTGCGGTATGGGTCATTCGGATGGTGGCACAACGAATGCAAAGTGGGAAATATACAGTTATTGATTAACAACCTTTGTTAACTCCACACGGTAACTCCATTTACACGCCGCGGTAAAGGTCGTTACATATCGCGGTAAAGAGCGTTACAATAAGGAGTAAAGGTCGTTACATCTTGGGGTAAATGCTTTTACATTATTGGGTAAATGAGATGTAAATGCTATCTGCTGATAATCAGATATATATATTGTTCTAATTAACTTTGCTAATTCTATTTGAGCATAATTAACAAAATGCCATGCAGTCTTTTCCTCAATATCTCATTTCTATAACGTAGAAAAGTTATTTTAAATGTTTAATAGGAGGAACCACACTATGAAAATTAATTCTGTATTTAATAAAACACTTTTATTTGTTGGGGCCATAGTTTGTACTATAGGTTTGCAGTCCTGTTTGGACGATGATGATAACAATGCCTATTATTTGAGGTATCCTAATGCTCTTGTAACAGTGAAAGGCGCTGCCGACGATGCATTCTTCTTGCAGTTGGATGATAAGACGACCTTATTGCCAACCAATGTAAAAACTTCTCCTTTCGGAGACAAAGAAGTCAGAGCCTTGGTGAATTACAGTGAAGTGAATGAACCCAGTGGCGACTACACGAAAGCCGTGCATATAAACTGGATAGACAGTATCCTGACCAAGCCTATTGCACCGGATTTAGGGGAAGAAAATGATGAGGTATATGGCACAGACCCTGTAGAGATTGTGAATGATTGGGTAACTATCGCTGAAGATGGATATCTGACACTTCGTTTCAGGACTATATGGGGCGGTAGTAAAAAGCATTTCGTAAACTTGTTGTTGGGACAAAATCTGGAGAATCCTTATGAAGTAGAGTTCCGCCACAATGCGTATGGCGATACCTACGGAAGTGAAGGTGACGGCTTAGTAGCTTTTAAGTTGGACGAACTGCCTGATACGGAAGGTAAAACAGTTAAACTGAAATTGAAATGGAAGTCATTTAGCGGTGAAAAATCAGCCGAATTTGATTATTGTACGCGGAAGGCGGTTACACCGAGTGCAGCGGCTATTACAGCAGTAAGAAGCACTTTAGAATTGAGATAGTTTTCATAAGACTGTGATTGATAAGAGAAGGGCGCCATGAGCTTTGGCGTCCTTCTTTTTGTTGCAGTATTACAACAATTGACCTACCTGTTGAAGTCTGTTTCTAAGTTGTTTTATATCTACATTATGTACGTCAGGCGATTTGGATCTGCAGATTTGTCCGGCAGCTACACCTACAGCCTCTCCAGTCACCAGGCAAGGTGGCATTACACGCAGACTTCCATGTGCGTAATGATCGGTTGAAATACAACGGCCGGCTACAAAAACATTCTTTAATCCTATTGGAAGAAGGCTTCGGAAAGGAATTCCGTGCGATTCTCCTTTTCCGTATCTGGGATATGTTGTGGCATTGCTTTTATGTACATCGATATAATAGGCGTTACGACCAATGCCATCCTCAAATTCTTTGCGGGCTAACCAATCATCTAACGTGAAAGTATAATCACACTTGATGCGTCGACTTTCGCGAATTCCCATTAATGAAGCAGTACTTGCCAGATAAGAGGAAGCAAACACCTTAGGTTCATATTCGGCGAGTCCTTCCTGGAATTGTCGGGCTACTTTCCGGCCAGCCATCATGGCTTTCGAAAGAGAGACTGGATCTGTACTGTCTACTGTTACATGTCCTGCGTTGAACATCAGATATCCTGGTCCGGCGTATTTATCGTTGATATGATTGTCTTTTATCAGATTATATTTACCAGAATCGAGCATCTTATGAATAGGTCCGTCTTTTCGGTTGGTGTGCACAGAGCCAACTAGTGAAAATTCGTAAGGGTCGATGTTGGATAAGGAAAAACAAAGAGTGCCTTGCTGAACATTTCCTTCTTCATCGCCCATATCAAAACCTGCACCGGCCCATGTTGCTAAATCACCATCGCCTGTGCAGTCGATAAACAGTTTTGCTTTGTAAGCAGTGAGTCCGGCTTTGTTGGCTACAACAATTGCATCCACCACTCCTTCCTGCTTCATCTCTACCGCGGCCATGGTGGAGAAGAATAACACAGAAACTCCTTCGGAAGTGACCAGATCGTCGTATACCGTTTTTAGATATTCCGTATTGATGGGGACCCAGTCGTTACCTTTGCTATGTGGAACTCCTTTTTTTGCCTCAAGGAAAACCCTTTCGGCAATTCCTCTGTAAATTATCTTTTCTTTATCCGTAAAGGGGCACCAGGCATTTAACAATCCTGATGTTCCCATTCCTCCTAACATTCCTGTTGATTCTATCAACAAAACCTTAGCACCTTCTCGTGCCGCTGCCGTTGCCGCTGCGCAACCGGAGGGACCACCTCCCACAACAATTACATCCCATTGGACACCTGTTTTTATCATTCCTTTTTTTGAGGAAAGACTATTGCTCTCCTCTGTGGATGTTGTTGCTTGCATTATTCCCGGGATTGCTGCAGCTGCAGCAATCATTCCAGCCTTTTTCATAAAATCTCTTCTACTAGTCATATAAGCTATTTATTTTTATGATACTGTGTTATCCGCCGTTTTTTACGCTGATCTGATTTCACTATGATTTCACTGATGTGTAAAAACAAAAAAAGACCGCCAAGAGTGGAAGCCTCCTAACAGTCTAAATCTTCATCTTGTAGCGGGACCCGGGATTGAACCGGGGACCTCATGATTATGAATCATGCGCTCTAACCAGCTGAGCTATCCCGCCATCGTTTCTCGATTGCGGGTGCAAAGATATAGCTTTTCTTGAAATCTCCAAAACTTTTGCGAATTTTTCTGTGTTTTTCTTCTCTCCTCCTGGTTCTGATGCGATGTTTTACTTCTTTTCTCTCTTCTTATTTGTCAGATTAATAGTAGATTAATGTATTTGTTGACCTTTTTGTATTAATTTTGCAGAATAATATGTTTGATGAACTATGAATAAAAAAGGCAGGACTGCGGAATCTGGTAGATTAATATGCTTGTGGATAGGAACTTTCATTTGTACTATGGTTACAGGGGTGTATGTCTATATCTTCTATACTAGCTATAAAGAACAGATACCGGAATGGAATGCATTGGCGAAAGAAACATTCGTAGAGGCACTGAATCTGGAGGTGCAGAAGCGAGGGGACATTGTTGTGCCATTTGTGGCTGTTGATTATCCTGAAGTGAAAACATTGGAAACCCCATTCAAAAGTCCTGTGACTTTGGCGAGCAAGTATGGAACGCATAGCTATGAAATACCGCGTGTGAAATTTGATAATAGTCTTATTAAAGATACCGAAAAGAGGATGTTGCTCAGCTATATACTTGAGAAACATCCTCTGGATGCGGATGCGTTGAATCTATTTTGGGATAGTCTGTTGGTCGAGAAATCTGTAGCGGCTAATACCGGTATTCGTCTTTCAACTACTGATTTATTGAAGAAGACTTCCACCGTTTACTCTTCCGATAGCATAAAGGTGCTACAGGGAGATAGCCTGTTGTCTCGCTATATAGGATTTCGTTGTGAAGTGGGGGTAACGGGGTTTGTTTCTTATGACTGGTGGCGGGTGTTAAAAGTATGGCCGCCTATAACGACATTACTTTTGCTTTGGTTTTGTTTTTTCCTTCTTCTTTTATATTATAAACAGGTTTCTTCCTTCTTGCGGCAAAGACTGGTGAAAAAGGAAATAGTCGTCTGTATTCAAGAGAAAAAGATAATTGTTGAAAGGAAAATGCATTTGGAGGAAGAAGCCGGGCAAACCGGATTATATGAACTGGCTGACGGGACTATTCTGGATTCAGAAAAAGGCATCCTGACGAATGGAGAAAAGACGAGGCAACTCCGGCCTCAAGTAATTGTCTTGTTGAAGCTCTTTTTACGGACTGAAAATTATCGACTGACTGCAGAAGAAATAGATAAGGAACTGTGGCAGGGGAAAGGAAAGCCTAACCAACTCTATGGTGTTATTCATCATTTGCGTGAATCACTGAAAGGTATCTCTTCTCTTGTTGTGGAATATAGAGATGAACATTATTGTTTGAAAATGCCCCATTCCATCGAGAAAAACACAGAAAAAGGATAAAAGAACAGACTTACCGATACTTACCAAAAGGTCTTTAAGTAAAGTTGGTAAGTCGTTGTAAGGCAAAATAGTTGGCATGATAGAAAATTCCGTCTACCTTTATGGACAAATATGAGGCAACTTTGTTTGTATGCTTCATACGGATATCTAATATAAATGTAGTGGAATATGAAAAACAAAATCAAAATTGCTGTAATCAGCTTGTGCGCAGTTAGCTCAATAACTGTTTTTTGTAGTCAGAAATCTTCCGGTAAACAAATGGATGATTTGCTATTGAAGAACGTAGAAGCTTTAGCTTGGGGTGAAGGAGGGTATTCTCACTGTTTGGGTTTAGGTGATGTCGATTGCCCTTTTTCTAAAACAAAAGTTGAATATGTAATGAGTGGTTACAGCCTTGAAGACCTCTATTAATATATTATTAGTGTTTCTTTTCATGGCTTGTACTTCCGTGCCTGATGAGAGAATGACGCCCTATGTTGATTTTCCTGAAACAAGAGAATTGACAGCCCGGACTTTGTCATTGGATTCAGTTTTGTTTCGTTATCCTTATAGGGTACGTGTACAGGACGACAAGGCTGTAGTGCTTGATTTGCATGGAACGGAATATTTCTTCCATGCCTTTCACTATCCCGGCTTTCATTATTTGTCCTCTTTCGGCAAGCGAGGCGATGCTCCCGAAGAGATGCTTTCAGCCGAAAATCTTCGATGGAATGGGAACTTTTTGTGGACACTTGATTCCAATAAGTCTGAATTAACCCGGTTAGGTTTTGCTTCATCCGGTGACTCATTGCTTCGGTTGGAAGCCGTGAGTCTGGATGAAGAACTGCTTCGGGCACTGGACTTTGTGCAATACGATGATTCCACCTTTATTATTCCTGACTATTCAGGTGACAGTCGCTTCTGTTTGGTAAGTCGGCAGGGTAAGTTACTCCGTAAAATAGGGACTATTCCCACTGCCAATGAGGATGCCTTGAAGAGTGCCCGTCCTGCTTTAGCGCAGGCGTGGCGAAGTTTCATTGATTACAATCCTCGTAATGGAATGCTGGCAGCAGTTACTCAATTGGGTGAAGTTCTTGAAATTTATAATCTGAAAGATAGTACGCATATTGTACGTGTTGGCCCTAATGGCGAACCGGAGTTTCAGATATCCCAAGGTTATGGTATACCGACCGGCATTATGGGGTTCAGTGATATACAAGTGACAGATAGTGCTATTTATGTTGTCTTTCAAGGACGTGCATTTAAGGATATTATGCAGAAAGCGAAGCAAGGCATTAATTTACCGGATGGTGGACAAAATATTTATGTATTCAGTTTGGAAGGTAAGCCGCTTCGGAAGTATGTGTTGGATCACTATATTCATGGGATTTCAGTAGATGAGCAGAAGGGTATAATAATAGCTACGGATGTGAATAAGGATGAGCCGATAATAGAATATCGTTATCATTCTGCTGCAAAGGCAAAGACTCACTTAGTGAGAATAAAAAAATAAACCGGTTTTAAGCTGTGACGACAGCATGATGTGAAATGATCTCAGCGAGATATTCTGTATCTTGCTTCTCTGAAGCACAATATTGGTTTGTGCTTGATATTGATAACTGAACGTATTTTAAATTAGAAAACAATTTTACAATGAAGAAGTTTTTGAAATATGCTTTTGTTGCAGCATTTGTAACAGTGGCAGGGTATGGTGTTTATGCGTCACAGAAGTCTGACGCTATGTCTGATATTATGCTGGCTAATGTGGAAGCATTGGCCTCATCTGGTGAAACGACGAGCTATTATCGTTTATTCCCTTGTTATAGTCATCTTTCACAAAATGAGTGTAAAATTAGCAATGACAATAATAGACCTGTCTGCTATGCATCCTCTTATTGTCAGTAGGATGAGTGTGAGGAGTCATTTCCTTCTCTTGGTTTGCTTTTCCTTTCTTATTTCCTGCCAGTTTGCAGGAAATAAGAAAGAAATTGGTTACGGGGAGGAGGTGCAACTTAATGTGAAAGAAGTAGTTGTTCCGTCTTCCGATGTCCTCAATTTGAAATCTTACTATTTGTCGTTTGTCTATCAGTCTGACTCTTTGCAAATGTTGTATGGATATAATTATAAGATTCACGGGCTGGATTGCTTCAACTTAAAGAATATGCAATCATCTCAAATTACATTCTTGGGAGATGGTAATTCGGCTGTAGTGCGTCCGGTGACGGGGTTGTATGTACAATCGCTTGATTCTATTTGGATTTATGACGGTTCGCAACGGGCTTTATTGTTGGATCGGCAGGGACAACTTTTAAATGCAGTTAACTTGCGTGATGGCTTGACATCTAATGAACAGGTATTGATAGATTGTAACTTTGCAATTTCCACTTCTAAATTGTATTATGACGGACAGCATAAATCGTTGCTTTATGGCATCCAGGATACTTCCACTTCTCCCTATTCTTTTAAGGTGCGTGAGGCGTCTTTGAATGGTTCATTTCCTCCGGTGACGTATTTGTTGCAATCCTCTGTTTCTGTCTCTGATGTAAGCGGTGGCGATTATGGTAATATGAGCGGGATAAATATTTCATTTAGTGATGATGATATCCTTTATAACTACCCTGTGGAATCGCATGTGTATGTATTGGATCGCAGAACAAAGCAAACGAAAGTAATAGATGCGGATAGCCGTTTTACAAAGAATGTAGCTGGGAAATGTCGATCACGGAGTGATTATTCGCAGTGGATAAGGCATGCGGTAGAAAATCCTCATTTTTATGATGTTATGTATCTTCCTGAAAAAGAGATGTATGTACGTCTGCATTTAGGGGAGCATACTTTTGACGCAACGTTGGATGCGGATGCTCTCATGGATGACCGTAATTTGTATCTTACCCTTTTTGATAAGGAACTTAATGTAATAGGTGAAAGTCGTTTAGCTGTTCATCGGTATAATTATTATACAGCATGGACTGCCATGGGTAAAGGGATTCTTGTATTTGTAGATAACTTGATGTCCTCTGCAACTAAGACGGATAAGTTGGAAATGGATGTTATAGAGGTGCCCATGAGAACTGAAAAAAGAAGGTGAACGTATTGTCATTGCTTTAGAATATGCTCAGACATGAGAGGGGTACATTGGCAGTAATCATTCTTGTATTTTGCTCAATAGAGTATTTTTAGAAACATAGAGGAAAGGGGGCGCATTTCTCGTGTGCCTCTTCCTTTATCCAGAATTAAGATTTCATGTAACTTAAAATTGTTTTTATGAAATACCTTTTGTCTTTTATTCTGTTTGTCCTATTATGGGGCTGTTCTAATAATTCAGGCGTTGACAAGCACTTGCGTCATTCCGGCAATATAATAAATGTAAAAGAATTAGTCCGAGAAATAGTGATAGATACTCCTCTTATTGGCGGAGGAGCAAGACCTTATATTTTAGACAAATATTTTATTTTATCCGATGGTTATTCTGAAGATAACCAAATTTTTCTTTTTGATAAAAAGAATTTTTCATATATAGCAGGAGTAGGACATTCTGGAGAAGGCCCTGATGAGATAACAAGTTTAGGAGAACTTATGCCGGACGTACTACATAAACGTATATATGTTGCTGATTATGGCAAGATGCAAATATCCGGTTATGATTTAGATAGTGTCTTGTTAAATCCGGACTATTTACCTAAATATAAATTAGAGATGAATAAAGCGGCTACGCCGGTAATGCTTTCCTATGGCAATGATACCCTTTGTTATGCTTGTTGTATTACGGCAGAACCGGGCAAACATTTTCAAGAGTCTTTAGTTACGTGGAATATGAAAACCGGAGATATACATCCATTGATAACTGGGCATCCGGAAGTTGAAAGAAAAAGGATTCGATATGTGGTTTCCTTTGAAAAGGACTTGATAGCAGTGAGCTATGACCATCACGATTTATTAGCCACTTATGACCTTCAAGGAAATCTTAAACATTATATTTATGGTCCTGATTGGGACAATGCGACAAGTAATGCTATGATTTATTATTATGGAAGCATTTGTATTTGTAATAATCATATTATTGTAGGTTATTCGGGTGAGAGAAATCCTGATGCGGGTAATATACATGTTTCTAAACTTTTGGTCTATGATTTGGATGGTAACTATATAAAGACGTTAAATGTGGGTTACAATATCATTATATTTTGTTATGATTCAGAATCTAACCGGATTATAATGGTGTTAGATGATGAGATACAGTTTGCTTATCTTGACTTAGACGGTCTTCTGGGCTAATATGTAAAAAACAGAAATGAAAGATGATCGGAAAAAAGTATATTGGCGTTTTTTAATCTTTGGTTTGTGTGGAAAAATCGTAGTTTGTTAATATCATAGTTTATGAGATTAGTATTATATCTTTTGGTGATTTTATTCTGTGGTGCATGTACCTCAAGGGAAACAAACGAGAAGTGGCAGAACCGGAGGGCGAATATCGTTAATGTAAAAGACGATGTGAAAGAAATAGATACGGATGATGTCCTGATAGGTGCTGTGGCACAACCATATATGTGTGGTGAGTATTTGGCTGTCATCGACTATAAATCTTTTGATAAACTTGTGCATATCTTTGATAAGCATACGTTTAAACATATATTGAGCCTTGGAGACATAGGCCAAGGACCAACAGAAATAGCCGTTATTGGATCTATTGCGTGGAATGAGAAAGAGCATGATTTATATGTGACTGACAACGGGCAACGTAAAATCCTTAGGTATAATTTGGATAGCCTTTTCAATGACTCTCTATATGCTCCAACTGTCAAATTGAAATTTGGAAATGTGCCATTTCCTGATGAGTATTACTATATCAATGATACATTGTCCTATGGTTCGTTCGTAGAGACTTCCATTTCTTCTTTTAAACAAACCAGTGGAAAATGGAATATGATAACCGGAGAAACAGAGCTGATAGATTATGTTCATCCTGCAGATAAAAAGAAACGGGTGGCTTTTGCAGTTTCACCCCGATATAATACATTGGTGGAGTGCAACCGACGATTTGATTTGATAAGCTTGTACAATCTGGATGGAGAGCTACAATGCAATGTGTATGGTCCTAATTGGGATAAAAATGGTGATGGAAAGGAGCATTTTGTAGATGCGGCTATCTGTGGTGATAAAATAGTTGTTTCATACACAGGAGAAGATTGGAATCGTAATGATGGGGCGAGGGTGCTTCACGTGTTTAATATTGCGGGAGATTATTTAATGACATTAGATATAGGACGTAGAATTAATGATTTATGTTGCGATGAGGAGAATAAACGAATTATAATGAATTTGGATAGCGAATATCAATTTGCTTATCTTGATATAGAAAAATACCTTAATAATTAGAGATACTATGAAAGCATTATTTGGTGCCTTTGTCGTTATGTTATTTTTTGCTTGTTCTAATGAAAAAAAAGATAGAGTAGCAGGAGTACAGACAATAGACTTGTCAGGTTTGTCATTCAATTCATCCTTGAAACTATCAAGTTTTGCTGAATCTGTTGAAATTATACCTTTGGAAACGACTTCGCAGAGTTTGATAGGTGAGATCAGGAAGATATATTATCGGAATGGGCGCTATTATATGTTGGTAACTAATGGCTTGGCAAATGCACGGGCATTGGTGTTTACTGAACAGGGCAAATTCCTTTATGAATTGGATCGTCTTGGACAAGGAAAGGGAGAGTATATAGAAATGGGGACTTTTGTACTGATGCCGAATGCTGATATAAAAGTTCTGGGCTGGAATAAAACCGTTACTTATGACTCTGTCGGTAACTATTTATATGAATCCCCTATGCCTTACTATGCTCATGATGCAATGGTATTTCCTGATGGATCTTATGTGTTGAGACATACGAACTTGATGGGATTACCAAATAAAGCGCTATATGCTTTTACGGAAAAAGATGAAGAACTCTCTTCGTTCTTAGACATTTCTCCCGTTGAAAAGACAAAGTTGAATTATTTTCTAAACTGGAATACTTTCTCAACCTATGCTGGGAAGCCTTGCTTTACATATTCTCATGCTGATACTATCTATTCGTTGGATGCCGATAAGGCTACTCCGGTTTTTTGTTTTGATTTTGGAAAGTATAAAGTGGATTATAGAGAAGTGGAACCTACTGATGATATGATAGCTATAGATAAGAAGATAAGAAATAAAGAATACGTTACTCTCTGGAGTTTTCAGTTTTATTCTGATCTGTTGATACTTGGTTTAGGCTTTGATGAAAAAGCGAGTTTGTGCTTTTATTCGTTGAAAACAGGTCAGTTTATGAATGGAATCAGGATTATGGATGATATGTATTTAAAAAATAATAGCCTGAAACTGAGATATACTAATCTTCCTCACATTGTAATTGATGGCTATTTGTATGCTCCGATAAGTCCTACGACTCTCATTAATGGATATACAAACTACAAACAATCAGCGTCTTCACAAGAATGGAATACTTTCAAACAGGAACATGCGTTCCTGGTGGATCTATGTGAAAGCATATCAGAAGAAGATAACCCGGTTTTATTGCGGATAAAATTAAAAAAGGTGGCGCAATGAATGATGTGTTTCACCGAAAAGTAGATGCCTGAATCCCGGGAAGAAAAAGAGAGAAAGGTATTTTATATAGAGAATGAAGAACAGCGGTTTGTAGGATGCGAATAAAAAAGTCGTATTCTTTTTTGTAATTAGAAAAAAGTCTCTATCTTGGCACCGCAATAAAAAGCAAATATGAACTATGGAAAGACAGAAAATTCATCGGGAATACCTCTTGAATGCAACTTCTAAAAGCATTCTTTGGTCCGCGATAAGTACCCCCACCGGTTTGGAGGGCTGGTTTGCAGACAGGGTGCAGTCGGACGATAAAGTTGTCACTTTCTTCTGGGGAAAGACAGAACATCGTGATGCAGAGATTATAGCTGTGCGGGCTTTCTCTTTTATTCGTTTCCGTTGGTTGGATGATGAATATGAACGGGAATACTTTGAATTAAAGATGACAAACAACGAACTGACTAATGATTTCGTATTGGAAGTAACAGACTTCACTGCTGCGGATGAAGCGAACGATTTACGCGAATTATGGGACTCTCAGGTAGAGACTCTACGGAGAACGTGCGGTTTTTAGTTAACTTTGATATAAAAATTTTCCACACTCCCTTTTTTATGCTAATTTTGTGTCTTCATTGCATGAAACGAGTAAAATGCTGCGCATAAAAAAGTTAGATATATTTATATTAAAGAGCTTCTGTACGCTCTTTATGGGCACTTTCTTCATTTGCCTTTTCATCTTCATGATGCAGTTCCTATGGAAGTACGTTGATGAGATGGTGGGAAAAGGATTGGAAATGAGTGTCCTTGCACAATTTTTCTTTTATTCTGCCCTGACATTGGTGCCGGCGTCGTTGCCATTGGCTATCTTGTTGGCAGCACTTATCACTTTTGGTAATTTTGGAGAACGTTTTGAGCTACTTGCCATGAAAGCGGCAGGTATCTCACTACTTAAGATTATGCGCCCATTGATTGTGTTTATCATTTTTATATGTGGCGTTTCTTTTTATTTCCAAAATGTGATAGGCCCGAAAGCACAGACCAAGTTGTGGACGTTATTAATCTCCATGAAGCAGAAATCCCCGGAATTGGATATACCGGAGGGAGTGTTTTATGATGAGATAGATGGATATAACCTATATGTGAAGCACAAGAACCGTAAGACGGGTATGCTTTATGATGTATTGATCTATAATTTTGAGAAAGGTTTCGAAAATGCTCAGATTATTAAATCCGATTCCGGTCGCCTGGAAATGACGGCAGATAAGCAGCACTTATATCTGCATCTTTATAATGGAGAGCAATTTGAGAACCTGAAGTCTCAGAATATGAATCAGAAGAATGTACCTTACCGGCGGGAAGCATTCCGGGAGAAACATGCTATCATTGAGTTCAACTCGGATTTTAATATGGTGGATGCCGGTATCATGAGTAGTCAGTCCAACAGTAAGGATATGGCGATGTTGCAAGCGGGTATCGATTCTATGACAGTGCAGAATGACAGTGTAGGACGTGCTTATTTCAAGGAAGCCATGAATGGTACCTATAAGATCACGGCAGACCTGAAAAAAGCAGATACTTTGAAAATAGAGCAGGCGCATTTGGGAGAATACAATGTAGACAGTCTTTTCAATGTAGCCACCTTATCACAGAAACAGAAGATTATCTCTACTGCAGTGAATCGTGCGGAAAGTGCGGGAAGCGATTGGAGTTTCAAGAGCTTTAACATCACGCAGACAGATACCAGTCTTCGACGCCACATGACGTCCTGGCACGAGAAGTTGACGCTTTCGGTGGCATGTCTTATATTCTTTTTTATCGGTGCCCCGTTGGGTGGAATTATCCGTAAGGGTGGTTTGGGAATGCCGGTTGTGGTGTCCGTGCTTATCTTTATTATCTATTATATTATTAATAATACGGGCTATAAGATGGCGCGTGACGGTCAGTGGATTGTATGGATGGGTATGTGGACAAGTACGGCTATCCTGGCTCCGTTAGGCGCGTTCCTTACTTATAAGTCTAATAATGACTCTGTGGTACTGAATGCCGATGCTTATATTAACTGGTTCAAGAAGATTGTAGGTATCCGTAGTGTACGTCATCTGTTCCGTAAGGAAGTAATTATACACGATCCTGATTATACTCATCTGCCGGCTGATTTGCAGGCATTGTCTGCTGATTGTCGTGCATACGCTGAGAGAAAAGCTTTGAAGCGTGCTCCTAATTATTTTAAATTATGGATGACAGATTCCAATGATGAGGAGATAGAAAACATAAATGATCGTCTGGAGAAATTGGTGGACGAAATGTCCAACACCAAATCTGTTCATTTGTTGAATGCGTTGAATAATTATCCTATTATTTCTGTTCATGCCCATTTGCGCCCTTTCCGTAATTATTGGCTGAATATGGTTTGCGGCTTGGTAGTACCTGTAGGATTATTTTTCTACTTCCGCATCTGGGCATTCCGTATCCGGTTGAATAAAGATATGGAGCGGATTATAAAAACCAATGAAGATGTTCAAAAGATAATAGAAACTAATCTGAAATAACCTAAATAAATAAAGGAGAAAACAGAATGGAAAAAGTGAAATTAGATACAATAGAAGAGGCTATTGAAGACTTCAAAGCTGGTAATTTTGTGATTGTAGTGGATGATGAAGACCGTGAAAATGAGGGTGACTTGATTATCGCTGCGGAAAAGATAACCCCTGAAAAGGTGAACTTCATGCTGAAACATGCGCGAGGAGTACTTTGTGCACCGATTACTGTATCCCGTTGTAAAGAGCTGGATTTACCTCATCAGGTAAGTGACAACACTTCTGTACTGGGCACACCTTTCACGGTGACTATCGATAAACTGGAAGGCTGTACTACCGGAGTTTCTGCTGCTGACCGTGCGGCTACCATACGGGCATTGGCTGACCCGGCTTCTACACCTGCAACGTTCGGACGTCCGGGACATATCAATCCGTTGTATGCTCAGGAGAAAGGTGTTTTGCGTCGTGCCGGACATACGGAAGCTACGATTGACATGGCTCGTATGGCAGGTTTGTATCCTGCAGGTGCCCTCATGGAAATCATGACTGAGGACGGTGGCATGGCGCGTCTGCCTGAGTTGAGAAAGATGGCTGATGAATTTAATCTGAAGCTGATTTCTATTCGTGATATGATTGCCTATCGCCTGAAACAAGAATCCATTGTGGAAGAAGGCGTAGAAGTAGATATGCCCACTGAACATGGACATTTCCGTTTGATCCCGTTCCGTCAGAAATCCAATGGCTTGGAACATGTGGCTTTGTTTAGAGGTACATGGGATCAGGATGAACCGATTCTGGTGCGTGTACACTCGTCTTGTGCTACAGGAGATATCTTTGGCTCTAAGCGTTGTGATTGCGGTGAGCAACTGCACAAAGCTATGGAAATGATTGATAAAGCCGGTAAGGGAGTGGTTGTTTATCTGAACCAGGAAGGTCGTGGTATCGGTCTGATGGAAAAGATGAAAGCCTATAAATTGCAGGAAGACGGTCTGGATACGGTAGATGCCAATATTTGCCTGGGACATTTGGCTGATGAACGCGACTATGGTGTAGGTGCTCAGATTCTGCGTGAACTGGGAGTACACAAAATGAGACTGATGACGAATAATCCGGTGAAACGTGTCGGGTTGGAGGCTTACGGTCTGGAAATTATAGAGATTGTTCCTATCGAGACAACTCCGAATCCATACAATGAACGTTATCTGCGTACTAAGAAAGAACGCATGGGTCACACGTTACATTTTAATAAGTAATTTGCTGTTTTGTTTTCTAATATCAAAGAAAATAGCTTAATTTGTAGCCAAATTTATGCAACAACCATAAAATAGATAGAAAAATGAATCAATTATCAGATCGTTTGAACAGTTTGTCGCCGTCGGCGACGCTGGCTATGTCGCAAAAGAGCGCTGAGTTGAAAGCACAAGGCGTTGACGTAATTAACCTGAGTGTGGGGGAGCCTGACTTTAATACTCCTGATCACATCAAAGAGGCTGCGAAAAAAGCGATAGACGACAACTTCTCTCGCTATTCTCCTGTTCCGGGATACCCGGCTTTGCGCAATGCAATCGTGGAGAAACTGAAAAAGGAAAACGGTCTGGAATATACAGCCGCACAAATCTCATGTGCAAACGGTGCCAAGCAATCGGTTTGCAATGCTGTATTGGTATTGGTGAATCCGGGTGATGAAGTTATTGTGCCTGCTCCATATTGGGTAAGTTATCCGGAAATGGTGAAACTGGCTGAAGGTACTCCGGTTATTGTTACTGCCGGTATCGAACAGGATTTCAAGATTACTCCCGCACAGTTGGAAGCTGCTATCACTCCGAAGACTAAGGCTCTGATTCTTTGTTCTCCTTCTAACCCGACCGGTTCGGTTTATACTCAGGAAGAGTTGAAAGGCTTGGCTGACGTACTGGCAAAATATCCTCAGGTAATCGTAATTGCTGATGAGATTTATGAGCATATCAACTATATCGGCAAGCACCAGAGTATTGCCCAATTCCCTGAAATGAAAGATCGTACGGTAATCGTGAATGGTGTTTCTAAGGCGTATGCTATGACAGGCTGGCGTATTGGTTTTATTGCCGGACCGGAATGGCTTGTAAAAGCCTGCAACAAGTTGCAAGGTCAATATACTTCAGGTCCTTGCTCTGTATCTCAGAAGGCTGCTGAAGCTGCATATACAGGAACACAGGCTCCAGTAGAAGAAATGCGTAAAGCTTTTGAGCGTCGTCGTGATTTGATTGTGAAGTTGGCGAAGGAAGTTCCGGGATTCGAAGTGAATGTACCGCAGGGTGCTTTCTATCTGTTCCCGAAATGTGATTCTTTCTTTGGTAAGTCTGTTGGCGACCGTAAGATTGGCGACTCGGATGATTTGGCAATGTATCTGTTGGAGGTTGCCCACGTGGCATGTGTGGGTGGTGCTTCATTCGGTGCACCTGAGTGTATCCGCATGAGCTATGCAACCAGTGATGAGAATATTGTAGAAGCTATCCGTCGTATCAAGGCAGCATTGGCTGAACTGAAATAAGAGAAAGTATATAAATGAGAAAGCCCGGCTTCAGTTATGGAACCGGGCTTTTCTTTGTCTTTGAGTGTTGTTATTATTCTGCCGGGTGAATTGCTTCAGACGGACAAACATCAGCACAGGTACCACAATCTGTGCAAGTTTCAGGGTCGATAGAGTAGATATCACCTTCAGAGATAGCTCCTACCGGACATTCGTCAATACAAGTACCACAAGCAACACAACTGTCATTAATTACGTAAGCCATTTTCTTCAAATTTTAAATTATTAGTACTAATTAGTTCGGCAAAAATAGCGGTTTTCTTGATTAGTTGTTACCAATCATGTTTAAATTCCCTTAATTTGTACCTTGTCTAAATAATAAAGAAGAGAAAATGGGAGTACATGTGCAATAAAATGTCACTTTCATCGTTTTAGGGTTGTGAAGCGCATTTGTCTGATAATCCTTACTTTACTCCTTGCTTTCGGTGCTTCGGCACAGAAGCGGAAGGTGCAAAATCGCCCGTATATCGACCAGCGAAAGTGGCACTATGGCTTTTTAGCAGGCATTCATGTGCAAGACTATAAATTGGTGAATACGGGCTATGTGACGGAAGATGGCCAGACTTGGTTTGCAGATGTTCCTGAGTATTCTCCCGGATTTACGGTGGGGGTATTGGGCGAACTGTATCTGAATACTTTCCTTTCCCTACGTTTTATTCCAACACTGCATTTTGGAGATAAGAAAGTCGTATTCCGCGAACAAGCCAGCGGTGAAGAGTATTCCCAATCCATGAAGTCTGCCTACCTTTCGGTTCCGATAGATTTAAAATTTGCTGCTGAGCGTTTCAATAACTACCGGCCCTATGTGGTGGCAGGTATTGCTCCTACTTACGACTTCAGTGTGAAGAAACAGGGAGCCTTATTGGTAAAGCCTTTTGATTGCTATGTGGAAGTGGGTCTGGGATGCGATTTTTACTTACCCTATTTCAAGTTAATACCCGAGCTGAAATTTTGTTTCGGTCTGGCAAATCTGATTAAGAAAGAACGTAAGGACCTTACAGATCAATCGTTATTGAAGTTTACACAATCTGTTGATAAAATCACTTCACGTATGATAGTGCTCACTTTCTACTTTGAGTAGGCGCTATTCCTTATAGGAAATGGTAAATGTAATAGGGGTGCCTTCTTCTTCTTCGCTTATTACGAAACTCCCACCAAAGTGCTCGAATAGCAACTGATTAATCTTAAGTCGTATGGAGACTTGTTGAGATGAAAATGCAGGATCTGCTAACGGACTATTGATAATATGGAAGATCAGCAATTCATTTCTTTCATCCCTTTCCAGTCTCATCTTTACTTCGCGGTCGGTATCATTGGGCACAGGATAGAGTAACATATTTATCACTGCCTGATTGAAGCGATTGGCATCCATTCTGAGTACCTGGCTTTCCACATCCGTTTCCAGTTGGGCGTGGATATGTCCGTCACTATTTATCCGGGCCATTCCTACCAGGTCGCTGCACATTTCCCGTATCTCGCATTCCTGTATCTGGAACTTCATCATTTTGGCTTCCAGACGTGAGAGATCGAGTACATCGTTTACCAGCTGAATCAGTTCGGTAGAATTGGTCTGGATAATTTCGGAATACTCCTGTTTTTCCTTTTCATCCAGTCCCATATCCGTAGAGAGCAGTTGAGAAAATCCTACGACATTGTTTAGCGGAATACGGATGTTATAACTCATATTCGCAAGGAAGCGGCTTTTTACCTCATTGGCTTCTTCTGCAACCTGATTCAACCGGGCGGCTTCTTGGGCATCTCTTTGTAATCGTTTCCGACTGAGATACATGTTGACTACAAAAGTAATAAGAGCCAGTAGGGCTGTTCCTATTACAGCCAAAAAGATTATATGGATTTTAGCACGCCATTGCTCTCTTTGCAGCAGAAGTTTGTCCATGTCATACAAACTTTGTATCTGTTCCATTTGTGTGTGCGACAGATTTCTATAGAGTGAGTCCTTGTCGCGCATCACTTTTTTATAGATGTCAAGAGATTCGTTTGCCCGTCCCATATCTACCAATATATCTGCCTTCATGGCAGTGTACAAGATAACATCTGGGAAAGACATTTGCTTTACCAAGCGAATCGCATCATCCAGATATTCCAGGGATTTCTTGTAATCTTTTAGCGAACGGTGATATTCTGCATAGGCTTGCAAGCGGGAGATCTGATAGGGCAGGAAAGTGTTGGGAGTATAATACTCATCCACTTTCTGCAAGTGTTCCCATGCTTTCTCCATATCCTTTGTGCGGATATAGTAAAGGGCATATTGGGTTTCTATCCCCATGTATAATGCGGAATATGCGTTTTGTAGTGCAGGATTAGCAGTTATCAGTTCGTTTATGGCTGTTTGCATCTGTTCCAGAGAAGAGAACATCTTGTCATTTTCGTGCAGGAACGAATAAACCAGAATAGCTTTGGACAGTAAACTGATCTTGTCCATCGGACTATCTTGCGGACTCATCAGTTGGAAAGCTTCCTCTAATGCTTGTATTCCTTCTTCATAGCGTAGTGTAGCTATGTAACTGGTCATCAGACAGAGACATGCTTCCCGCATACCATTTCGGTCGTTTAGCTTCTTAGCTTTCTCGTACATGATGTTTGCTTCATAGATGGCAAATTCTATCTGCTGGTTGATCGTGTACATTTCTATCTGCAACTTCTTGGCTTTGAAGTAGTCATTGTAATAGTTATGCTTCTCTGCCAGATTTTCCATTTTGCCCATCCATTGCGTGACGCGCACCAAGTCCAGTTTGTTGAAGAAGTAGATGATATGTTCGTAGGTGGCAAGACTCTGATATCGCAGATTGTTCTGCGCGGTAGCTTCTTGCAACAATTTGTTTTCATAATAAAGGAATACCGGTGTCTGCTGGTCCAACCGGGCAATATCATGCAGCACGTCCAACCGGGTAGAATCGTGTGGAGCAGAGACATAAATGCGCAACAGGCTGTCTTTTACAACAGTACTTCCAGCATTGGCTGATAATAAGCCGGAACTAAAAGCCAGACATAGTATGATCCACCGCTTCATCATGATTAATCCTCCTTCTTTGAGTTATTGCGTGTCTGGTGTATTGGATGTGTGAAAACGAAACGGGAGCCTCCTGTATAATCCGGGTCAATCCATATTTTGCCACCGATATGCTCAATAATTAACTGACAGATAGATAAGCCAAGTCCACTTCCTTGCGCATTTTCATCCAGTTTTTCAAAACGCTGGAATATGCTTGCCTGTTTTTCTTTCGGAATACCGCAACCGGTATCTGTTACAGAGAACAAAGCCATCTTTTCCGATTGCTTTTCCAATTTTAGCGTGATACTACCGTCAGGGGTAAATTTGGTTGCATTGATCAGCAGATTTATCAGCACTTGCTGCAGACGAGAGTCATCTGTTTCAATGTATAATTCTTCCAGTGATGTTTCAAACAATAATTCTGCTTGAGTTTGTTTTACTTTACCTACGGTGTCGGTTACATTCCGGCAAGTTGCCACAGCATCATGTTCGGCTATGCTGAATTGCATTTTCCCAAATTCCAGACTCGACAAGTCGATCACATCATTAATCAATTTCAGCAGAAGTTCGGAGTTCTGTTGGATGATGTCGGTACATTGTCTCCGGGTAGAGTCATCTAAGCCCTCTTCCGTCAGTAATGCAGAAAAGCCGGACAGAGCATTGAGAGGAGTTCGTATCTCGTGACTCATATTTGATAAGAATATACTCTTGGCACGTGTTGCATTTTCAGCATTATGACGCAATTGTTCCAGAGTTTCCGTAGACATTACTACTACTTTCTTCTGTCTTCTAAGCCAGATGGCAAGCATAGAGATGAAAGTCAGTAATCCTAATCCGATGAAGATAAGAACAACAACCATCTTGTTCTGCTGTGCCTTGTTTTCCAGTTCTATCTCATCAACCTGATAAGTAGCTTTCAGGGCATTAATCTGCCGGATATAGCTTTTTGATGCAAGGGTATCAGTAACACTGTATAGTTCCTTATAAATCTGGCAGGCTTCATCAAAGTGCCCCAGCAGTTTATATAAATAGATCTTTTCCGCACAAATCCAGCGGTACTCCAGCGAGCGTTTATTATTGGATACCACTTCCAGAAGCTGGTTATAAAGTGCCAAGGCTTCATCAGCCTTCTCTTTGTCGTGGTAATCGGCAGCCAATGCGCGATAACAGGCAGCAGTGTAATAGTTGATGGAAAACTCATGGGCTATTTCATGAGTATGGTTTTTGTAAATCGAGTCTGCCTGGTGCAGATACTGGAGTGCAGTATCCTGATCTCCCGATGAGATGTAATAAGTTGCATTTTCTATAAGTATGGGGATGGCAAGCGGATGTTCCGGATTCTGTTCAAGAAGCGGATTCAGCTTCTCTACATATTCCATGGCCTCTTCCAGGCGATTCATTTGTTGTAGTTGCGTGGAGATTTTCACCAATAACCGGTAGGTTTGCGGGTTGTTTTCGGGCAGGTAACGCAGTGCATCCATATAAGAGCTCAAGGCTTTATCCTGTATGTTGGAGGCCGAATAAGCCTGTCCAATAGCCTGGTTGGAAAGAGCGATACCGAAATTGGATTTTATATCTTTAGCATATTCGTACATTAATCGTGCCCGGTCTATTGCCAGACTGAGGTCTCCTCGCATGATATATGCATTCACTTCCCACAGAACTAAAGTGAAGTAAGCTTCTTCTGTTTTGGGAGATTTCAGTGTGGGAGCCAGTTCATCGGTCCATGATATAATGCTGTCTATCGGTATGTTGGCATCATAAGGAACCTCTTTGGTTATGAGAGATTGCAAAGCAGTCAGACGTTCTTTGTCTGTACTGGTGGCGTGTGTTCCTGCTGCAAAAGAGAAGAGCAAAAAGCCTGTTACTGCTGATATTATCGCAATTTTTCTCAAAGTAAAAGATATGTTTTTGTTAGTTCATCCGCAAATGTAATGATAAAACTAAAAAAACAAAAGTATTTGTTGGATAAAAACTGCAATTACTTAATTATAATCATCAATAAAGCTCTAAACCGAATTCTTCTTTCAATTGCATTAAGGCATTATTCTTTTGTGCCATCAACTGGAATTTCTCCACACGGCTGTATGCACGCACTTTTTCAGTGGGGGCACTGACGCGGACAGTCATTGTTGCTTTGCTGTTTTTCAGTCGTTTGCGTAAGTAGCCTTGCAGGGTAGGGATCAGGTCTGTGAATTCTTTGGCTGCAATATCATTTTCCACTACGGCCTCAAATGTAGTTGCATTCAGCATTGTCAGGCGAATAACCTGCATACGCTTGGCAAGGGCGGTTTGCTCTTGGGGCAAGCGTCCGGCGTACTCCTGCCAATAGTAGTTGACATCCTTTTCATTGAAGATAAAATCTTCTTCAGGCTGTGCATTTTGCTGTACTGCTGATGCTGCAGCTTGTTTTTTTTCTTCTTCTTCACCCCGTGGATGCTTGATTGAGACTCCTAAACCAGACATCTTCATAACAGGGATTTTCTTTTCCTCTTTTCCTTGTGCCATTAATACGGCAGTAGGAGTGGGGCGCATGGCAGCTGTTTGCGAACCAAAAGGCTGTTGGACTTGCGGAGATGCAGGGGTAGCCTGGGCTGCAGGAGCTTGTTGCACCGGCTGGGGTTGTGCCGGAGTGGCAGTTGTTGCTTGCGGTTGGGGCATAGCATGTGCGGTCTGTGGCTGCTGAGCGGCGGCAGGCTGCGAGAATATGGGTTTGATAGATTGTTTAGGGCCACGCCCACCACTGACCTCGTCCCCCTCGGCGGTAAGCTGGGCAATCTGTATCAGAGTCAGTTCCACCAGTAACCGCTTATTTTTACTGGCGCGGTAATTTAAATCGCAATCATTACAAAGCTTCATAGCGCGATACAGGAAAGGCAGCGGACATTTCTGTGCCTGTGCCTGGTAGCGCTCCCGGATGCTGGCACCCACTTCAAGTAGTGACAGGGTGGCGGGATCTTTGCTCACAAGTAAATCACGGAAGTGGGATGACAATCCTGTTACGAAATGGCTGGCATCGAAACCTTTATTCAGCACATCATTCAGTAACAGCAATGCATCGCTGATCTGGTTTGCCAGAAAATGATCCGTCAAGCGAAAATAATATTCGTAGTCCAGTACATTCAGGTTCTCAATTACACTTTGGTAACTGATGTGCCCACCGGTGAAGCTGACTACCTGGTCGAAAATAGACAAAGCATCACGCATGCCGCCGTCAGCTTTCAGTGCAATGACATTCAAGGCTTCCGGTTCGGCAGTAATTCCTTCTTTTGAAGCAACATATGCCAGATGGGCAACCGTATCATCCACATTGATGCGGTTAAAGTCATATATCTGGCAACGGGACAAGATAGTAGGCAGAATCTTGTGCTTTTCTGTAGTTGCTAGGATAAAGATGGCATGACGGGGTGGTTCTTCCAGTGTTTTCAGGAAAGCGTTGAAAGCCGAAGCGGACAACATGTGTACCTCGTCGATGATATATACTTTATATTTTCCTATCTGGGGCGGAATACGCACCTGTTCCACCAGTTGGCGGATATCGTCAACGGAGTTGTTGGATGCGGCATCCAGTTCATGGATGTTGTATGACCGCTGTTCGTTGAACGCTGTACACGATTCACATTGGTTGCACGCTTCACCTTCTGCAGTAGGACTCATACAGTTGATGGTCTTGGCGAAGATGCGGGCGCAAGTAGTCTTTCCCACACCGCGCGGACCGCAGAACAGGTAGGCATGTGCCAGTTTGCCGGTAGCGATGGCATTTTTCAGCGTAGTGGTCAGGGCACGTTGTCCCACTACCGACTCAAAGGTCGTAGGGCGATATTTTCGTGCCGATACGATATAATTTTCCATGATTTGGGATATTCTTGTCCATTACAATTTGTGCAAATGTACATAAAAAAAAGGAATTTCTCAGTTATTCCTCTTATCTTTGTAGGCGAAGAATCCCCTCCCGGTTTCTTTTTAATTATTAATTCTTTAATTATTAATTTGTTTATCAATGGATAAATTAGCGACACTTTGGGCTTTTGTCCGCAGGCGTAAATACTTGATTACGTTTGCTGCATTTGTAGTGGTTGTAGGTTTTCTGGATGAAAACAGCATCGTGCGCCGTATGGGTTATGCGAATGAAATCAGTCGCCTGAATTCTGAGATTGAGAAATACCGGGCGGAATATGAAGAGAATACGGAACGGCTGAACGAACTGGCTGTAGATTCCGGTGCCATCGAGCGTATTGCGCGTGAGAAGTACCTGATGAAGAAACCGAATGAGGATATTTACGTATTTGAAGAAGACATCGAAAAATGAAATCCCTGATACCTGTTTTGTTTACAGTAGGCGCTTTGATGGTACTGTTTGGTGCTGCCGTCTACATCACCGGCTGGGAGGTTGCTCCCTATGTTTATACAATCGGTGCTACTATGGTGGCATTGGCCCAGATCAATTCTCCTTCCAAGAGTAGTAGGGCCAATGTAAAACGCCTCCGCCGCCAACAGATTTTCGGTGCGTTGCTGTTGGTGCTCACCGGCGCATTCATGTTCTTCACTCACGGAAATGAGTGGATTGTGTGTCTGACGGTTGCCGCCATACTTGAGCTATACACTGCTATCCGTATTCCACAGGAGGAGGCTAAAGAATAATATATTAAAAAGTAAATCCCACTCCAATATAGTATCCCAGCTTCTTGGACTGATTCGAATAGTTAAGTTCCGCTTCGATGGGTCCTATAATACTGTTGTAGCAATATCCTATGCTGCCTCCCGCCAATCCATGGGTATTTGTTCCACCAAACAGATTTTCTATTTTGTTGGCTGTCCGTCCGTAACTGCCCCGCACTACGATGTACTGGTTCTTGTAAGTTCGTGCTCTGACTCCCAACATCCCCGTCAGCATAGCATCCGGACTTATTTCGATGTGATTGATACCCGTGAAAGGAATTTGTTGTTCCATGTATCTTCCCGGTACATTTCCACCTACAAAGTTCGATATCGCCAGCGATTGCGTATTTTTTCCAACTACCCTGCCATATACCGACGGCATGATGGTAAATACCCGGTTCGGTGAGAAATATCCGCTCCAATGTGTCTGAAATACCGATACGGGACTACCCGAACCGTAAGCTATCATGTTATCCGTATAGAGCCTGTACGATGCTTCCCATTCCATTCCCTGCGTGGAGAACCGTTGGTTATTCAGACTATTGTACATGACACTGGCCTGATAACTGAGCAAAGCCTTGTCACTTGATTTGGTGATAGAGATATCCGGCCCCGACGGCCAGTCGTGATAATTATACTTCTCAAAATGAATACCTGCCTTGACAAGCAACTTGCACCAGCTTTTCGTAAATCCTATCCAAGCCATGTGATGCACATAAGTCAGATTCATCAGCCGGTCACCTTCTTTATAAAGATTGAAGTCATTATATCCTATCTGATATCCTGTACTGAGGTCCCAATTATTGCGTAGTGAGTACGTGTACTCCAGTTGTCCGAAAGTCCGCTTGCCCAGACGGGTAGTGGCGCTTAGTTGCGATTTCTTCTGTTTTCCGAGATATGCCCTTGCATTCAGTAACAATACGGCTAACTCTTCATTATCAAATCTGCCTCCTATATTTATAGTGTTCACCGGCTTTTCATGCGGAGTAATTTGTGCTACGGAGGGGATCGTATCCAGCATGGTGCGCGTTGGTATTTTGAAAGGACCGGGATATTCTGCGCGATACTCCGTGCCGATACCTATTTCTTTTTTCAGTGCAATCAGTTTTTCCCAATCTTTCATGGCGGCCTCTTTGCCCCTGCGCATCAATGTGTCCAATGCTTCAGAGTTGAAACTTGCTGCCGAGTATCCATCCACATCTACCTGTATGTGTATGTTACTATCCTTTACATTTTTTCTGTAGCTTTCTTCCCCCACCAGGTTTATAATTTGTCCCAGCACGCTCGAGAGGCTTGTCAGCTCATCCGCTTTCATTAATGGATTCTGTACATCGACTCCGATAATAATTTCCGCTCCCATTTGCCGGGCTATATCTACGGGGTAATTATCTATCAGTCCGCCGTCTACCAGCACTTTGCCATTGAGATAAACCGGGGCAAATACCCCCGGAATAGACATGCTGGCACGCATTGCAGTGGCCAGTATGCCGTTGTGGAAAACGACCTTGCTGCCATTTACTATGTTGTCCGATACGCAAGCGAACGGGATGGGGAGCCGATTGAAGGAGATAGAGTCATGATAACCCACTGTCAATTCGGAAAGCAACCGTGATATGTTTCTTCCTTTTATAATCCCTGCATCGGATACATGCGCTGATTTTCCGGCAATCGGAACAGAGAGCAAGTACTGTTCTTCCTTTAGCTTTTCGCTCAGCAATGTAGTTTCCGGATCGGGGGTATCAGACAGCAGAAACTTCCAGTTTTGTGCATTGACAATGCTATCCAATTGCTGTGGGGTGTAGCCGATAGAGTATAGTCCGCCGACGAGGGCTCCCATACTGGTACCTACTACATAATCTATCGGTATTCCGGCTTCTTCTATCACTTTCAGCGCTCCGATGTGCGCCACGCCTTTGGCGCCACCGCCACTCAGTACTACTCCGACTTTTTTGCGGTTCTGCGCTCCGAGCGTACAGGCGGAAAGCAGGGCAATTATTAATAAGGACAAAGATTTATATTTCATAATTGGTGATTGTTACTAATCGTTCAGATAAGTAACAAATAAAGTAGGCAAATAGATTTATATTACCACCTTATCACTCCTTTATTCCTTTCTTTTCCATAATGAATCTCACCCTTCCCTCTCACTCCTATACCGTATCGGTGATGTTCCCAAATGCCCCTTCACATACTTCCCGAAAAAGGATTGATTCGGGAAGTTGAATTCTTCTGCAATTTCTTTGATGGATTTATCCGAATGTTTCAGCCGGTATTTGATGTGCTCTATGGCAGTCTCATTTATCAGGTCCAGTGGAGCCCTGCCGCACGCTTGCTTAATGACCTTTGAAAAATGCTTGGGCGTATAGCAAAGTGCATCGGCAAAGTAAGTCACAGAACGATGCATACCATTATCTTTCGACAGTAATTCCATGAATTTCCGTAGAATATGGTCAGCCTGCTTGATGCCTTCTTTCGAAAACGCTTTCTCTGAGTCGGCAATTTCCTTGTTGAGATAACCCAGCATCTCGCAGAAAAGAGCAGAAAACAGATGTTGTACTACTGCTTTGTGGTAACAATGAGGCTCATCATTAATCTTTGCCATAATTAGCTCTCCGTAGTATTTAAAAATGCTGTTATCATTCTCTCTGCTAATAGATTTTATCGGATTGTTGTGGATATGAATGGCGGTATCCCATGTGTCTTTTTCTACCTTGAGGATACGTTGCAGGAAACGGGTGGAGAACCCCGCAAGCCTTATCTTATATTTAGGACTCATCATCGTATGTCCGATAATGGTGTTAGGGAGACCCAGTAGTAAATCGCCCGGTTGCAATTGGTAAGTCTTATTGTTGATGTCCAGTTGAATGCATCCTTCTATGCAGACGGCAATGAGGAAACATTCCAGTCTGACTATTTCATTACTATAAGGTATTCCATCCAGACTGTTCACTATCGCGAAGTCATCGTCTAAATAGTCAAGAATATGCTGACTGTTCTTAAAGTCTTCAATGGTAACGGTCTTAATGTTCTCTTTTTCCATATTATTTCCTTTTTTCTTTTTGCAAAGTTGGTGAATTATGAGGAAAACAGGATGTCCTATAAGCCTTTAATTTTGTCCTATATGTTGCTTATTGATAATTAGTTAGCATTGAAAATGGTAAATAACGAAAATGGAACATTCTTGGGGGAAAATTGGTCACTATACCCTTGTTCCTTTCTCCTACATTTGTCCCAGTTTTAACAAATGACAATTAAGAGAAAGTATGATTACAGTGAACAAAAAATGGTTACGGCTGATAGGGATTGTCGGTTGTACAGTGTGGATGGCATCTTGTAAGCAGGCAACAGATGCGGGAGTGAAACCTTCTTATGCAACTATGAAAGTAGAAGTGGCGGATAAGGAGCTTTCCACCTCATATTCGGCTACTATTCGCGGGCGGCAGGATATCGACATCTATCCGCAGGTATCGGGTACTATCGAAAAACTTTGTGTAACCGAAGGGCAGACAGTGCGTCGCGGACAATTACTTTTCGTTATCGATCAGATTCCGTACAGAGCTGCGCTCAAAACTGCCACCGCCAACGTAGAGGCTGCACGTGCTGCAATGGCTACCGCCGAACTCACCTACAAGAGTAACAAAGAACTGTATGCGCAAAAAGTAGTTTCAGAGTTCAGCCTGAAAACGGCTGAGAATACATTCCTCACCGCCAAAGCACAATTGACGCAGGCCGAGGCACAGGAAACAAATGCCCGCAACAACCTCTCCTATACTGAAGTGAAAAGTCCCAGTGACGGAGTGGTGGGTGCATTGCCCTATCGTGCAGGTGCATTGGTAAGTGCCAACATACCTTATCCGTTGACTACGGTTAGTGATAACTCGGATATGTATGTCTATTTCTCCATGAACGAAAATCAGTTGTTGGCTCTTACCCGCCAGTACGGCAGCATGGACGAAGCATTGAAGAACATGCCGGAAGTGGAATTGGTATTGAATGATAATTCGGTATATAATAAGAAAGGTATAATAGAATCCATCAGCGGAGTTATCGACCGCCAGACAGGTACTGTAATGGCGCGTGTAGTATTTCCTAATGAATCACGCCTGCTTCATAGCGGAGCGTCCGGTACGGTAGTGGTACCGAGCATTTATAAAGATTGTATTGCCATTCCGCAGGGAGCCACAGTGCAGATGCAGGATAAAGTAGTAGTATATAAGGTAGTGGATGGTAAAGCCGTCTCTACGCTGGTCACAGTATCCGGCATCAGCGACGGGCGCGAATATGTGGTGCTGAGCGGACTGAACCCCGGTGATGAAATCGTATCAGAAGGTGCCGGGTTGATGCGTGAGGGTACGCAAGTTAAATAAGGAGGAGATTAAATTATGAAAGGAAACATATTTATAAAGCGGCCGGTGATGGCTATATCCATCTCCGTGCTGATTCTGGTCATAGGGCTTATTTCGCTCCTTACGCTGCCGGTAGAGCAGTATCCTGACATTGCGCCTCCTACGGTATATGTAAGCGCCCAATATACGGGTGCCGATGCTGAGGCAGTGATGAACAGCGTTATCATGCCGTTGGAAGAAAGTATCAATGGTGTGGAGAATATGATGTATATCACTTCCACAGCTTCCAATTCCGGTCTGGCTATTATACAGGTTTACTTCAAACAAGGCACCGACCCCGACATGGCGGCGGTAAATGTACAGAACCGTGTAGCCAAGGCACAGGGATTGCTGCCCGCCGAGGTAACTAAAATCGGTGTAAGCACGCAGAAACGTCAGACTAGCTTCCTACAGATCGGTGCTATGGTCTGCAACGATGGACGTTACGATCAGACCTTCCTTGCCAACTATCTGGATATTAACGTACTTCCCCAGATCAAACGTATCGAAGGGGTAGGAGACGTTATGGAGTTGGGTGATACCTATAGTATGCGTATCTGGCTGAAGCCGGAGCGGATGGCACAATACAGCCTGGTTCCTTCGGACATAACGGCCGTGTTGGGCGAACAGAACATTGAAGCTCCTACCGGTTCGTTGGGCGAAAGTTCGAAGAATGTGTTCCAGTTTACCATGAAATACCGCGGTAGGTTGAAGAGCGTGGAAGAATTTCAGAATACGGTGATCCGTTCGCAGAGCGACGGCTCTGTGCTCCGCCTGAAAGACGTGGCCGATGTGCAACTGGGCACGATGACCTATAGTTTCCGTAGTGAAATGGATAGTAAACCTGCCGTTCTCTACATGGTATTCCAGACGGCAGGTTCCAATGCAACCGCAGTGAATAAAGAAATCACCGCCCAGATGAAGCAAATGGAAAAGAATCTTCCGGAGGGAACGGAATTCGTCACGATGATGAGCTCGAACGACTTCCTTTTCGCTTCTATCCATAATGTGGTGGAAACACTGATTATTGCTATCCTTCTGGTTATTCTGGTGGTGTACTTCTTCTTGCAGGATCTCAAAAGTACGCTCATTCCGTCCATCTCCATCATCGTGTCGCTGGTGGGTACATTCGCCTGCCTGGTGGCTGCCGGGTTCAGTCTCAACATCCTGACGCTGTTTGCATTGGTGCTTGCCATCGGTACGGTGGTGGATGATGCCATTGTGGTGGTGGAAGCGGTGCAATCCAAGTTCGATGCCGGATATAAATCGGCTTATCTCGCTACCAAAGATGCGATGGGAGATGTAACGATGGCTATCGTTTCCTGTACCTGTGTGTTCATGGCTGTGTTTATTCCTGTGACGTTCATGGGTGGAACCTCCGGTGTGTTCTATACACAGTTTGGTATCACGATGGCAACTGCCGTAGGTATCTCTATGATTTCGGCTCTGACGTTGTGTCCGGCTCTGTGTGCCATCATGATGCGCCCGTCGGACGGAACCAAGAGCGCCAAGAGTATCAACGGCCGGGTGCGTGCAGCTTACAATGCTTCATTCAATGCCGTGCTGGGTAAATATAAGAAAGGTGTGATGTACTTCATCCGTCACCGCTGGATGGTGTGGACCTCATTGATAGCTGCTGTTGTATTGCTGGTTTATCTGATGAGTACTACTAAGACAGGGCTTGTTCCGCAGGAAGACCAGGGCGTCATCATGGTGAACGTCAGCATCTCTCCGGGAAGCACGCTCGATGAAACAACGAGGGTAATGGATAAGCTCGAAAGTATTCTTCAAGATACGCCCGAAATAGAACATTATGCCCGCGTAGCAGGCTATGGACTTATATCCGGCCAGGGAACTTCTTACGGTACCATTATTGTCCGTCTGAAGGACTGGAGTGAGCGGAAAGGGAAAGATCATAGTTCGGATGCGGTGGTTGCCCGCCTCAATGGGCAGTTCTACGGTATCAAGGAAGCACAAGTATTCAGTTTCCAGCCGGGTATGATTCCGGGTTATGGTATGGGTAACTCTATCGAGCTGAACCTTCAGGACAGGACCGGTGGCGATATGGCAACGTTCTACCAGGCGGTAATAGACTATTTGGGTGCCTTGAACCAGCGTCCCGAAGTAGATATGGCTTATACCGCTTACGCCATTAACTTCCCGCAGGTATCGGTAGAAGTCGATGCAGCCAAATGTAAGCGTGCAGGAATTTCTCCGGGTGCAGTGCTCGATGCATTGGGCAGCTACTGTGGTGGTGCATACATTTCCAACTATAACCAGTTTGGTAAAGTGTATCGTGTGATGATGCAGGCTTCACCTGAGTATCGCCTGGACGAGCAGTCACTGGACAACATGTTTGTACGCAATGGCGCAGAAATGGCTCCGGTAAGCCAGTTCGTGACACTGAAGAAAGTGTTGGGGCCGGAAACTACCAACCGTTTCAACCTCTACAGCTCCATTGCAGCCAATGTGAACCCTGCCGAAGGTTACTCTTCGGGTGAAGTGCAAAAGGCTATCGAAGAAGTGGCTGAACAGGTTCTGCCTACGGGCTACGGATATGAATACGGAGGTATGGCTCGTGAAGAAGCAAGTACCGGTGGCGGACAGACGATTTTCATCTATGCCATTTGTGTATTCTTGATCTATCTGATTCTGGCATGTCTTTATGAGAGTTTCCTGGTACCGTTTGCCGTTATTTTCTCCGTTCCGTTCGGGTTGATGGGATCGTTCCTCTTTGCCAAGTTCCTCGGACTTGAAAACAACATCTATCTGCAAACGGGTGTGATTATGTTGATCGGTCTGCTGGCCAAGACGGCTATCCTGATTACGGAATATGCCATAGAGCGTCGCCGTAAGGGTATGGGTATTGTGGAGTCTGCTTACTCTGCCGCACAAGTCCGTCTGCGTCCTATCCTGATGACGGTACTGACGATGATCTTCGGTATGCTTCCGTTGATGTTCTCTTCCGGTGCAGGTGCCAATGGTAACAGTTCACTGGGTACGGGTGTTGTAGGCGGTATGCTTGTCGGAACGCTGGCTCTGCTCTTCGTGGTACCTGTGTTCTACATCATCTTCGAGTTCCTGCAGGAAAAAATCCGTCCGCCGATGGAAGAAGAAGCAGACGTGCAGGTGTTGCTTGAAAAGGAGAAGAGTGAAGCTGAACGAAGTAGTAAATAAATGAAGGAGGAATGATGTATCAAGGTGAAATATTCTGGATAGAGCAGGTGGTGGCATATTGCATTGCCTTGATTCTATGGTGCATTATTGATAAGATCAATTCCCGGAAACATATTAAAGATACTGAAGAATGAAAAAACAAATCATCACATTAGCTGTCACCGGCCTGCTGCTGAGCGGTTGTGGCATCTATACCAAATACGAGCCCGTTACTTCTGTCCCCGACCAGCTTTATGGTGGGGAAGTAGTGGCCGAAGACACTGCCAGTCTGGGTAATATGGATTGGCGGGAGCTCTTTACCGATCCTCATTTGCAATCCCTCATCGAGCAGGGATTGCAGAATAACACCGACTATCAGTCTGCCGAGCTTCGCGTAGAAGAGGCACAGGCAACGCTGATGTCTGCCAAGCTTGCCTTCCTTCCTGCTTTTGCTCTTGCTCCGCAGGGCACTGTGAGCAGCTTCGATACGCATAAGGCTACACAGGCTTATTCACTGCCCGTTACCGCCAGTTGGGAACTGGATGTTTTCGGCCGTATGCGCAATGCCAAGAAGCAGTCCAAGGCATTGTATGCCCAGAGCCAGGACTACCGCCAGGCTGTGCGTACCCAATTGATTGCAGGAATAGCCAATACTTACTATACGCTGTTGATGCTGGACGAGCAACTCGCCATCTCCCGGCAGACGGAAGAGGCATGGAAAGAAACCGTGGCATCCACCCGCGCCCTGATGAACGCCGGAATGGCGAATGAATCGGCCGTATCGCAGATGGAAGCTACTTACTATCAGGTACAAGGCTCTGTGCTCGACTTGCAGAAGCAGATCAGCCAGACCGAGAACAGTCTTGCCCTTTTGCTTGCCGAAACACCCCGTCACTACGAACGTGGCAGCTTGCAGCAGCAGCAATTCCCCGCCGACTTCTCGGTAGGTATTCCTGTGCAGATGCTTTCCGGGCGACCGGATGTCCGTAGTGCCGAACGTTCGCTCGAGGCAGCATTCTATGGTACGAATCAGGCTCGTTCTGCTTTCTATCCTTCCATTACTTTAAGTGGAAATGCCGGTTGGACGAACTCGGCAGGAAGCATGATTCTCAATCCGGGCAAGTTTCTGGCATCTGCTGTAGGTTCATTGACGCAGCCGCTTTTCAATCGGGGGCAGGTTGTGGCTCAATACCGCATTGCCCGTGCACGGCAGGAAGAGGCTGCACTTGGTTTCCAGCAGAGCTTGCTCAATGCAGGCAGTGAGGTGAACGATGCCTTGACGGCTTACCAGACCAGCCAGGGGAAGAAACTACTGTTGGATAAACAGGTTGCTTCTCTGCAAACTGCCCTGAAAAGTACTTCTTTGCTGATGGAGCATGGTAACACCACCTATCTGGAAGTGCTTACGGCCCGGCAGACTTTGCTAAGTGCGCAACTGTCGCAAACTGCCAATCATTTTACCGAAATACAAAGCTTAATTAATCTGTTCCAAGCATTGGGAGGAGGACAAGACTAAATCTCTGTATTATACTCTCTTTCTGTTACATTACTTCTATGAAAGAAGAGTCGCCCGGAAGGTGTTCCGTGGCGGCTCTTTGTGTTTTGATGTTTATCCGATAAAATTACGATCTATCTGCTATTGTCCTATTTTAAATATTTATATAAAGAAGGTTTATACATATACACGTACCTTATTATCTATCTTTCCTTTTTTTATTGTCAGTGTTTTGCAAGGTGAAAAAACTGAGTATAAAATCCTGCGAAATTACGATATTCCGGTGAAGTATTACTAATTTTGTATTCGATATGTTATCATATTATAAATAAACAATTTTCAAATAGTACAATTATGGCTAAAAAAATCCTATTGAGGATGTGAAGCTTTTCCGCGGGAAAGGTTTTCATGTTGTTTTTGAGAAAGAGAGTGAAGAATTGCATCGCGCAATGGAGTGTTTGTCGCAGTGTCACAGTTGTTTACGTGTGGAGTATGAAGAGCGTATACTTTTCTTGATTCCATTTGTACATCTGCTTGTCAGCCGGAATGGGGGAGAAGGATTGCATGGAGCCCGCTTGCTTGCTAATACTTTACATCTGCTTATAAACTTCATGGATGCGGACGGTAGTGGTAATGTGTTGAATGTCAAAAGCATTGAAGATGAACTGTATAAGTTGTATTCTGAACTTTATCCAAAGGAGTGATTTCTTCTTCTTCTTTTGACTTTCAAATAGGGTAAAAACGGCTTTTTTCGCGAAAAGCCGTTTTTGGTATATTGGTATATATGTCGGATCTTTGCAGAGTCAAAAAGATAAATTATTTAAAACAGAATTAAGCAGAAATGAATAAGCACTTTTACCTTAAACATGAGATTATGGCTTTCAATGATCCCCGCATCCAGAACATGCTCCGTCAGGAAGGCGGCAAGGCTTACGGCGCCTACTGGTATATAATGGAAAAGCTGAGCCTGCTGCCTGATATGGAAGCGGAGCTGAAATACCTGAAACCTTTTGCCACTCGTAATTTTACCTATCCTTATATGATGAAGATCGTTACGGATTTCGGTTTGTTCACCGTCACCGACAGTTGTTTTTCACCTGTGCAGCTCAATACGAAATGCGTTGTAGAACCGCAAAAAGCAGAAGAAAACATAGCGGAAAACAGTGGGCAAAATGGCAAAAAGTACCCGGACAATGATGTAAAACCGGGCAAAAATGCCGTCTTTTCGACGAAAAACAGGCAGACAATGGACAAAAATCGCGATGGAAATGAATCTGAAATAAATTGCAATACTCCGAATATCAGTGGTTTATCGAATGAAAATCTACAGCAAAAAGAGAATATAAGAGATATAATAACAACAGCAGCAAAAGAAAAAGAAATATCTGCTGCTGCTGTTGATCGTAATGATACCAGTGTCCCTGCCGATACCGGTGTCTCCACCAATGCTTCCGTTTCTCCTTTTTCCGGCGGTAGTGCCCTTCACGCCATTCGTCCCTGGCAGGAATTGGTGGACGGGCTGTGCCTGGAAAGCAGTTGGGCGGAAATCGCCTGCATGAAATCCGGCTATGGTGGTTTGTTGAACCGTCACTTCAAAGAGGCCGTAGGCTTTTTCAAGCAGCACATCCTGCTCTACGACAAAGGGCCGTCCTTGCTGAACAGCAGTGACGTACACCAGTATTTTGCTAATTTCACGGTTCCCGGCAGCCGTACCTCAGCCTTCCTGCATGCAGAGCTTTTGAAGCTGGAGGCTGCCGAGCAGAGCCATTCACTCGACCCTTACCGCTTCGAGAAGCGTATCGGTGGGCAGCGCACCTACATGGGTTGCCCCATCCCCGACGAAGCACCTCCCCGCCCGGAAGACAATGCTATCTGGAACGACCGGACGAAGCAATGGATTCTTCCCCGGCTTCGAAGCAAAGCGGCCTCGTGAAGTGACGAAATCCGTCTCACGGGACGGCACCACCTCGCCCCGTGGGACGGAAAAAATCCTTCCACGGGACGAAAACAACGCCCTCATGAGGCGAAAATATGTTCTTTTGTTCTTCTGTCTAAAAAAACTCCGTCAAATACACTACAATGAGAGACTTCCATTCCCTCGGCATCGACGTCAACCGACGCACTGCCGGCCACATCAAAACCACTTGCCCCCACTGCACAGAAACCCGCCATAACAAGCGTGACAAATCCCTTTCCGTCAATTTGGACGATGGTAAGTTCCTTTGCCACCACTGCGGCTGGAAAGGCTGTGTCCCCGACGAAACCGAACTCCGCGAACGCCGCCAAAGGGCGGAGTCGCGTAAACGGCAGCAAGTACCTCCCGCCCATTTTCGCCGCCCGACCTTCGACCCCACCCGGCTGACACTTAGCGAAAAGACCGAGCATTACCTCGTTTCCACCCGCTACCTGTCCCAGTCCGCCATCCGCGACCTGCGGATCACCGAACAGGAAGAATTTATGCCCCAGTCCGGCAAACTGGAGAACTGCATCTGCTTCAATTACTTCGAAAGCGGCGAATTGGTTAACACCAAATTCCGAAGCGGACAGAAGCATTTCAAAATGGTGAAGGATGCTGAACTCATCCCCTACAACATAGACTCCATCCTGGACACACCCGAATGTATCATCACCGAGGGTGAAATGGATGCTGCCTCGTTCGTCACCATCGGTCGTCGGGATGTCGTATCCGTGCCCAGCGGTGCCAACAGTAACCTGACCTGGCTGGACCGTTTCATTCCCACTCACTTTGAAGATAAGAAAACCATTTATATCGCCGTGGACGAGGATTCCGCCGGCCTGAAACTGCGCGATGAGCTTCTCCGCCGCCTAGGAACGGAGCGTTGCCGGATTGTGCATTTTGGTCCGGGGTGCAAGGACGCCAATGAGCATCTGGCTCAATTTGGTGCGGAAAGTCTTGGTATCTGCATAGAGCAGGCTGAGGAAATCCCTTTGGAAGGAGTCTTCACTGCCGAAGAGCTCGCTGGGGAGCTGCGTGCCCTCTACGAGAACGGCATGAGTAGCGGTGCCGAAACTGGTTGGGAGAATTTCGATAAATATTGTACACTCGAGCTTCAGCGTCTGCTGCTAATCAGCGGCCGTCCCGGTGACGGTAAGTCGGAATGGTTGGACGAGCTGGTAATGCGACTTTGCCTGCGCCACCAGTGGAAGGTTGCCTATTTCAGCCCAGAGAATATGCCCATCGTGTATCATCACCGTAAGCTGATTGAGAAGTTGACGGGCTTCGGATTTAATCCCAGTGTCGGGATGACGGAGGAGCTTTACCAAAAGTCTGTGCAGTTCCTTACGGAAAATGTGTGCCACATCCTTCCGGGCGATGAGGATTATTCTATAGACACGATCCTCCAGAAAGCCCGCGGGTTGGTAGTGCGTAAAGGTATCCGTATCTTGGTTATCGACCCGCTGAACCGCATCGACCAGCGCCTCCCGCCGGGACAGACGGAGCTTCAATACCTGTCTTCACTGCTGAACAGTCTGAGCCGCTTTGCCACGCACTACCATTGCCTGGTCATCCTTGTAGCCCATCCGCGTAAGATGAACCGCAATCCGCTGACGGGTGTCACTCCCTGTGTGGGGATGTATGACATCTTCGGTTCCTCAGATTTTTATAACAAGGCCGATTTCGGTATCATCGTGGAACGTGACGATCAGAAAGGATTGGTGACGATACATGTTGAGAAGGTGAAGTTCAAGCATCTGGGTACTCCCGGCAATGCGACTTTCGTGTATAACATCGTAAACGGGCGCTACTCGCCTTGTGAAGAGGGAGCGGGTGATAAGCCCGGCCCCATAAATACGCAGTTTGACAATAAGGCGTGGATTTAAGGTTCTCCCAACGCTTCTACGATGAGCCGTACCTGCTTCGGGGTGTACCTCCTTGCACTGCGGCTCATCCCTGTTTCCAAAAGTTTCTGTTCCAATCCGGGCGCTTTCCGAATCCAAATGTTGAATTCCTTGACGGCGCTTGCCTGTTGTACGTTGTGGATATAGAGACAGGCGAGTTCGCCTTTTCCGTAACTACGGATGGGGAATACCTCTTCCGTAGAGAGGCTTGCATCAGATTTTGTCATAATTAAAGTTTAGGTTTATGAGTTTTAAATATGACGTAAAGTTACTGATTTTTCGTGAATAATACAACTCTTTAAGAGGGGAATATTATGATTTGTAGATACTTATGCCTACCCGGTCGATATGCTCTCTTAGAGCTTCGTTTGTGATGTGTTCGTAAATCACCACGTCTACGAAGTAAGGTAATAATGACTCTTCAAAGGCGGTGAGCAGAGCGGATAATGTGTCTTTAGAAACCGGTCCTTTAACAGCAAGGTCGATGTCAGAACCGGGTTTAAAGTTTCCTTTAGCCCGCGAACCAAAAAGAATGGATTCCTGCACTTCGGCAAATTGTGAAAGAATATCTGTGATCCACTTTCCGTTTGTTGCACTTATGCCATATTTATTCCAGTGAGTTTCATTCATCGGCTCTGACTTTGAAATTAGTGTAGAATTCTTGCAGGATAAAGAAGTAGCGTTCGTAGATATCTCTGAGAACACGTACAATGATTTATTAATGCTTTATTGTTCCCATTGCTTCCCCAACCGGACTGAACCGGAATTCCTTTCATCACCCTGTCGTACCTTTGTTTCACCGAATCGGAAAAGGAAGATCGCCGCGGGATTTTCTCTCTTTTCGCTTCAGACGACAGGAACTTATTTTTTATAACTTAAACCTTTTTAATTTTATGGCAGTAATTGTAGAGCGCACCTTGCGCCACAGGAAAGTCGGGGATGTCTCGTCTCCTAAACTGAATTACCTGAAGCGTAAAGCTCGCACCTCCAGGCTGTATGACATCAAGCGCCTTTCCCAGGAAATCGAAGAAATGGGCGGCATGTCTGCCGAGGACGTGGAGCATGTAATGAAAGCTATTGTGCGTAACCTGAAACGTAAGTTGACGGACGGGGACAGTGTGAAACTGGATGGCTTCGGAGTATTTTATACCACCTTTCATAGTGTGGGCACTGAGAAAGCCGAGGATTGTGTGGTGAAGAATATTGATAAGGTGAATATTCGCTTCCTTACGGATAGCAGTCTGAGACTGGTGAACGAGGCGAATGCCACCACTCGAAGTGCGCCCAATAATATTACCTTCCAGCTTTATAGCCCGAAAGACGAAGATGTCAGTTCTTCCGGTGGCAACTCCGGCGGTGGTGATTCCGGCGGCGACGGCGGGATTGAGGATGATCCGTTGGGATAGGGTCTAAATCCGGAGGCTTTGGAAATTAAAAATTAAAGGCTGCGCATCCTGCTTATCATTTATTACTAATCGCTAATCACTAAAAAACTCTCTTATGAAGAAAACGACTTGGGACAAGATTTTGAAAATTGTAATTGCTGTAGCTTCTGCTCTATTGGGTGCGCTGAGTGCGCATGCGATGACTGCATAATCTTTTATCTATGAGAAAAATTGATTTAATCGTGATTCATTGCAGCGCCACCCGCGCTGACCGTTGTTATACGGAATATGATTTAACCACAGACCACCTGCGCCGGGGCTTCTCCGGCGCAGGTTATCATTATTATATAAGGAAGAACGGGGATATCAAAAGTCTTCGTCCGGTAAAAACGCCCGGTGCACATGCGAAAGGTTACATATTTCATTAGATATTTTAGATAACTTGTTACGTTTTTAATTAACTTTGCA